>CEAX01005790.1_pt1 | contig 558583 bp, 503 predicted proteins | sample 554721 | NCBI WGS metagenome assembly CEAX01 (sample SAMEA3182098, study PRJEB8094) | gut metagenome | biome: human; feature: gut; material: Stool; isolation source: human stools | place: Canada | collected 2012-05-30 | reverse complement strand
GCTGTGAACTATACACAAAGATACAAAAAATGAAAGCAATTCACAACAGTCCACGTGAGATTGTTGCCGGATGTGCGCTGTGAACTATACACAAAGATACAAAAAATGAAAGCAATTCACAACACCAACTAAAACATTTAAATTATGAACGTAGCTGTGAACTATACACAAAGATACAAAAAATGAAAGCAATTCACAACGAGGACAATTGGATTGATTACCTTAAAAAGGCTGTGAACTATACACAAAGATACAAAAAATGAAAGCAATTCACAACTGCAGAATGAGCACATATAACGGCAAAATAGCTGTGAACTATACACAAAGATACAAAAAATGAAAGCAATTCACAACTGTCCCTCGCGTGTACGTGTGGGCGCGGGCGCTGTGAACTATACACAAAGATACAAAAAATGAAAGCAATTCACAACACCTCGATTAAATTCGCCGTTCTCGGCTTTGCTGTGAACTATACACAAAGATACAAAAAATGAAAGCAATTCACAACAGTGCAGTCTAATTACCCCCGTTTCGAAACGCTGTGAACTATACACAAAGATACAAAAAATGAAAGCAATTCACAACAACTTGGCTGGCATTATGTCAACGGCGAATGCTGTGAACTATACACAAAGATACAATAATTAGATCAATTCACAACTGCGACAATTTGGTAAAATATGCGGCGATGCTGTTGGGTAATCGCTTCAGGTAATCATTAAAATGTTTGGGCGATATTGGGGATTGATTTTAAAGTGTTATATTTGTGGTGCTCGCGGCCGCTCTATAAGGTGAGGCAAACCTTTAGGTGGCGGTGTGGTATCCATAGAGCTCTAAGCATGCAACGGGGGGCCGCGAGAAACCTACTTTTTTATATATAAGGATTCTGTGCCTTATATCGTCGGGGCAATGTTACCCATCATTTTATGAGCGACATTTAGAAATTGTTTGATGTACATTTGGTTTGGTGTAAAAATCTCACTGCACTTGGCTTTTATGGTTTTGCGAAATATTTTATGTCCCTAAAATTAACATGATTAGAAAAATTTGTTATATTTGCAGTGCCAACTGAGGATTAAATGTCGTCGGGTGTCCGTAAGGGCACGCGGCTCCGAAGGGTAGCCACCATCAGGTGGCTTTTTTGTTATACATCATATTGTAAAAAGTAGGCTTCCTCGACCGACCGTTGCATGTTTAGAGCTCTATCGGTCGCCACCATTGCCTACGGGTATGAGGTCGCTTTATAGACCGGTCGAGGCAATTGCAAATATACGATTTTAAAGTCAAACGACAATGTGACCTGTTGAATTTAATGATTATCTCAAAAAAATTCTAATAACATTGCGTCAGAAATAATCGCCGAAACGGCGATTGATTTTTCACACGAAAAAATTTTGAGCTGTGGACTAAAAAATATAACAAAAAATGAAGCAATTCACAACTAATACAACCCTATTGATTCGGGAGGATTCATGTGAAATCGGTGCAAAGATACGAATAAGTTGAGAGCAATGCCAAATTTATTTGGACATTGCCGAGCGTGAGTATCTAAAAATATAGAGGCTTCATTTGATTGTGAGCATGTAACCAAATCCGCGCTGGTTGATGATGGCGATTGCCGGATCGTGACGCAGGGCACGGCGCAGCTTGTGGATATAGCCGTGCAGCGAATTGCGGTTGCTGGGGTCGTCGCGCTGCCATACGGCAATCATCAATTCGGATGCATCTACCGTTTTGCCTATGTTGGAAGCAAGACGCTCAAGAATCATGGCCTCGAAATGCGACAATTCGACAACGTTATCGCCCATGGTCAGCATCTGGGTCGTCGTGTTGAATGTGTATCCTCCGATGGCAAACTTTGTGTCGTCGCTTCGGTTGTCGCCGTATCGGCGCAGCAATGCCTTGATTCTGATTATGAGCTCGCGCAGTTCAAAAGGCTTCTTGATGTAGTCGTTAGCTCCTATTTCAAATCCCTTCTCAACATCGTCGATGGCGCTTTTAGCGGTAAGGAAGAGTAGGGGGACCGCAGGTGACAAGCGCCGTATTTCCTTGGCCATCGAAAAGCCGTCCATGCGTGGCATCATCACATCGGCTACTACAATGTCGGCTCCGGCGGTCTTGAATTTGTCCAGTCCGTCGATTCCGTCAACGGCCTCGATCACCTCATAGCCCTGACTGCGCAGGGTATCGGCTACTATCAGGCTGAGGTCGGCCTCATCTTCTACAAGCAGGATTCTATTCATTGTCGTTGTTGAATTTAATAGTAAATGTTGAGCCCTCGCCCTCCTTGCTCTTGACATTGATGTGCCATCCCATCTTGTCGAGAATGCTCTTGACATAGTAGAGCCCGATGCCGTAGCCGCGCACATCCTGCCGGTTGCCGTGAGGCACGCGGTAGAACTTGTTAAACAGATAGGGAATCGATTTTGCCGGGATGCCTATGCCGTCGTCGGCTATCGACAGGCCGTCGGCATCGTATGTCATTACGATTCTCACCCGGTCGCCTGAGTATTTGATGGCGTTGTCGATGAGGTTGTTAAGCACGTTGGACAGATGCGTTTTGTCCGACTCCACCGAAACGTTGTCATCGCCTTTTATTTCGATAGTTATCGCCTTGTCGCCCCTCATTCGCTGGGCCGCTGCAATTTCCTCCAAGAGAGGACGCAGTTGCACGGCCTCTTTTTCCAGCTTCATGGTTTTGCGTCGCTCCATGCTCATTGCGAGAATGTTTTCCACAAGTTCACCGAGCCGCTTGAGCTGCTTGTTGGCAATAAGGAGGTAGGTTTCTTTCTTCGACGGATCGTTGCTCGTGTCGTAGTTGAGCAGTGCGTCATTTGCCGAATAGGCTATGGCTATGGGGGTCTTCAGCTCGTGGGTCATGTTGCTTACAAAATCGTCCTTCATCTCCTCGATAGTCCTGAGTCGTGACACTGTTCGGTAAAGATAGATGAAAGCGAGTGAGAATACAGCAGTAAGCAGGATGACAGTCACTATCACGCCCGACATTTCGGAAAATATATGGCGGGTCAACGGCGTGATGTAGGCGCGATAAGCCAATTCGGCATCGGGGTTGAAGCTGTAGGTTACTACATCATAGTCGTCGGCAATGTCACGAGAGTTGCGCTTGACCACATTACCCTGCAGGTCGATGACCTCGACGGCAACAAATTGAGGTCGAATGAAACGGTCGTTGAGGCGTTTGGTGAACACGCTGTCCATGATTTCCAGGTTTATATCGACATAGGGGTCCATGACCGAATGAAACTGCTTGCCCACGGTGTTGACAAACTTATTGGCAAACGAAATGTCCTTATCGGTCGAGATGCTGCCGGTTGCCACTGAGCCGTCGGGGTAGCGGGTGGCTGAGATCATGTTTCCTTCCGAGTCCTGTATGACTGATGTTTCCCCTCGGCGTTCGCTTCCCGGCTCCTGTTCGCCTGACGCAATCTTGGAGCGCGTTTCACGATTGGCTCTTTCGGCTCTAATCCACAGCTCGTCAAGGTCGGCATCGGCCAACGCGCTTTTCACATCCCTCTCGACGGTCGAGCGTATTGACTCATAAAGATTTACGAGATAACACACATTGCAGGCGAAAATCACTGCAATGATTATGATGAATGTAGTCGATATGGTTTTAAAGCGTTTCATTTATTGCACTTGTTTAATCACGATTGGAAACACAGCTAAGTTGTGCATCGCAAATTTAATAACAATCCGTTACATTAATGATTAAACTTATTGCGATTTAAGACTAAATAAGGGAACGTGTTGTGATTGCTGCTGATTTCAGTTATAAATTTGCGATGACAAACTTTATCGTGTCAACGACATCTATGTTTCGCTATGTTTCAACAATCATCGCCCTCGTTCTCTCGGCGTTGCTGACCGAGGGGCTGGCCCGGGATGTGGTAGTGGTCGATTCGGTTAACCGCAGTCCATTGCCCGGAGCGTCAATATTTGACCGCCAAGGTAACTCGATAGGCATAAGCAATTCAAAGGGCCGCACAACCTATATTGCCGATGAAAGCTATCCGATAACCGTGCGTTATCTCGGTTTCAAAGAGAGTGTCGTGACGGCGGCAAGCGACGACACGGTAGCACTTCAGGAAATCGTGTCGGAATTGCCCGAGGTGGTGATTGAGTCACGGAGCCACAAGGTGATGCACATTCTGGCCTATGTGCGTGAATACTCGACATTGACAACCTACACCGACACCGTGTTCCTGTTCCGTGAAAAGATGGTCGACTATATGTTGACACCCGACAAAAAGTCGAAGTTCAAGGGATGGTCAAGTCCGAGGATTATGGCGTGCAAGTCCTACTACCGATTCAGCAACGCTGACGGGCTCGACAGTGTGAGCGATGCGAGCAACCATCATTTTTCGTGGTCGGACTGGATAGGCGTTGTGCCGGTTGCCGAGATGCCCTCGGCCTTGAGGGGAGTTGAATATGCTACCGATACGCTGCGCGGTAAATACAGTCCCACCGAAATATGGATTAGAAACAGCGACCGCGTCACCGTAAATGTCAATGTATTGGCCGATACGACAAGCTGGAAGTGGGTACCCAATCTGTCGGGATTCTTTCGCAGAAATCTTGATTTTGAGAATTTCAGGGTGAGGTTCAATTACGGCGATGTGGTGGGCGACACTATTTCGCCTATGGACTTGGCCGGATATTCATTCAATATAGAGTCAAGAGGGCGCGGACATGAAATGTTTAGATTCAATCGTGTCGACGAGCCATGCTTTGTGAGCACCTATGCCGAAGTTTATATATTGGACAAGGAGTATATAACCGTAAAGGAGGCCAAGAAGTGGGACAAGCATAACTTCATGACCGATGAGATAGGAATTTACCGCCCCTTGGAGGCTCCTGAGCTGCAGCCGTCGATTTTGGATCTTATGGCCAGGGTTGACAATATCGACAAAGAGGGGGTGAGATTGGGACAGGAGCCTGACTCCCGAATGATAAGTCAACATCTAAACAACCAAAACTTCAAGCTTGGAAACCGATTGCTGTTTATGCTGAAACAATTGACTGGAATATCGCTCATCAAATCAAATAAAAACATGAATCGTCAATGGGGCGATTTCAAAAAGGGAAAGAAACGAAGCAGCAACAGGTTGAGCAAATTTTAGACTTCATTTGCCGTATTCGATTCCTGCTTTAACACGTTTATTGTAGGTTGCGAAACTGCTGTAGGCATTGTAGGTGATGACACATGCGCCAAAAATCTCAAACCATCCCTTGGCGTCGATGCTGCGGGCAAGTATCGGGGTGACTATCCAGGAAATGATTATGACGCATCCTAAAAGCGTGAGCAGGAACGAGATATTTCTTTTTATGCGGTTACTTACAGCCATATTGTCGTTATCATTTACGCTGCAAAGATATAAAAAAAGCACATACAGGCAAGTAAATGGATGGGGTTGTGTGCCGGAATAGCGATATTTTGTTTATTTTTGCATCGGTAAAAATCACATTTCAACAATGCGCACGCTTCTTTACATGGCTATACTGCTGGTAATCACCGGATGCAGTTGCTCAAGTCCCCGATTGAGGGAGCTTGACGAGGCTCAGCGCATGATTACCGAAGACCCTCGGGCCGCTCTCGACTGTCTGAATGTGATTGATGTTTCGGAGTTCGGCGACTCGGCCACAATGGCGCGATGGGCGTTGCTCTATTCCGAGGCGATGGTGGCCAACAACCTGTCGGCGCCTACCGACACCATAATCAACATCGCTGTCGACTACTATGAGCGTCACAACGAGCGGGTTGAATTTCAACAGGCTTGCAGGCTTAAGTCGCTGATTACCGCCGGCGATAAAAAGGACGCGCTTGCGTCGGCCCTATATCTGCAGAAGGAAAAGGAGTTCATGCTTTACAACGAAAGGGTGAAGCGCGAGCGATTGATGACATGGGGATTGCTAACCATAGTGTTGGCTGCGGGTGTCATCGTGTGGCAACGACAGCGACTTAAAATCAAGACTATCCAGAATGATGCTTTGATGGCTGAAGCATCGGGCCTGAAGTGCATGATTGATGTTAGGAACAGGGATGTCGACAAGCTTGAATCGACTTTGCATCGGTTGCTCGACGGCCGCTTCGCGCTCATCGACTCGCTGTGTCAGACCTATTACGAGTCGCAGGGCACAAAGAGCGAGCGAAAGACCATTGCCGATAAAGTGAAGAGCGAAATCGAGGCCGTGAGTTCCGATTCATTCGGCGACATGGAGCGAGCCGTAAACGACTGCTGCAATAATCTGCTTGTGGGGCTTAAGGAGATATGCCCCGACATAAAAGCCGACGACTACAAGCTTGCGGTGTTTCTTGCGAGCCGACTGTCGACACGCACGATCAGCCTGCTTTTAGGCGAGTCGGTCGATGTGGTCTATAAGCGTAAGTCACGACTTAAAATGCGCTTGAAGGCGATTGCCGACAATCCCTATCCTCAAATTTTGGAGATTTTTTGACCCGAATCAATGCCTGTCAGGAAATAAGTGAATGCGATTCGGTAAGTGGCTTGTATTTAGTGCCTTGCGAGCTGCGATGTCAGACTTTTATTTTGGCGTTACACATGATTCATGAGTAATTTTGTGCAAAAAAATTACATCACACTCATGAACATTAAAGTTTTAGTCACATTAGCTTCAATCATTGCAATGTCGACCGCCAATGCACAGAATCATGAATCGGCCGACAGTCTTAACCGGGAACTTCAGGAGATAGTGTTCACGGCCAAGCAACCGGCCACAAGACTTGAAGGCTCCACTCTCGTTTCAACTATCGCCGGGTCCAATCTCAGCAATCTCGGCAATGCTCTTGATGTGCTCGCGCAATTGCCCATGATAAAGGTTGACGACAGCACGGTGAGTGTAGTAGGGCGCAGCAACACGGAGATATACATCGACGGCCGTCCGATGCGTGACAACATGGAGTTGCAGCAGCTGTTGTCGGGCAACATAAAGCGGGTTGAACTGCTTATGGCTCCCGGGGCAAGGTACAGCAGCACTACCGATGCCGTGATAAAAATAACCACACGGCGTGACTTCCTGCAGGGGTTGTCGGTCACCGATCAATTCACGCTTAAGCGCAGGCGCAAATGGTCGCTGGTCGATTTGGCCGACTTGAACTATAGGGCGGGAGCTTACGACTTTTTTCTGTCGGGAGCGTTCAATCACGATAATACGGTTGTAAACGGGAGCACTGTCAACACACTGAAATATAACGGAGAAACTACTACGGTGGGCAGTTCGCAGAACAACCGCTATCCCACCAATACGGGAAGCGTAAAGAGCGGATTAAACTATTCAAAGGATGCCTTGTCGTTTGGGGCATACTACCGCTTCAGTCCCGAGCGAGGTAAGTTTTCCAACACCGGCACCGAATGGCTTAATGACCAATCGCCTGTTTCGCGAATCATCAATAGGGATATTCGGGGCCGAAGCCACTATGTGTCGATGTATTACGACAATACATTCTCCGACCGCTATCTGCTTCATTTCGACGGCGATTTCCGATCCTCGGCCGTCGACAACCAAGTCGCCGTCACATATCCGGCGACAACCGATGCCGCAGTAAATTCGGCCGACCATCGGCGCTCTACATTGTGGGCGGGTAAGCTGTGCCTTGACTTCCCGCTTGCCCACGGCGATTTTACTGTAGGCACCCAGGCTACCTACACACGCACCAAACTCGACTACATGATGCTGAATCAAGATGTGGAATCCTATATTCCGTCGTCGTTTACCGATGCACGGCAGGCATCGGCTGCGGCGTTTGCATCGTGGCGCAGGACATTCAATCGGTTAAGCATGTCGCTGGGATTGCGTTACGAGTATGTCGACTATGACTTCAGCGTCGACGGGAAGCGTGATAACGATGTGAGCCGACGCGACAACCTGCTCACTCCCGACCTGTCGCTCAGTTACACGTTCAACGACCGTGCCCAGGTGAGTCTGAGCTATAAGATGGCTACAGTCAAGCCTTCGTATTCACAACTTACAGGGGCGCTAAATTATGTGGGACTTCATGAAATCGAGGGCGGAAATCCGGCTCTTCGCGATGAACGGATGCATGATGTGCAACTGTTTGCAATGTGCGGCGACTTCATGCTTCAGTCATCGTTGACGCGCAGCATCGACACCTATGCATTTGTCAAGCAGCTCTATCCGGCCCATAATCTGCAGTTGATGATGCATCCTGTCAACATCGATGTGTCGTCGGTCAGCCTTTACCTTATATGGAGTAGGGCGGTTAAGTTCTGGACTCCCAATGTCACGGCCGGCATCTACAAGCAGTGGCTCGACATTGACGGCACATGCTACAACAAGCCGATTATGTCCTACTACTTCGACAACACTTTCACCCTTCCTCACGGATGGTTGATCACCGCCAACATAAGCGGCCAGTCGCAGGGTGACATGCACACCAACCGATTTGCTTCATCGCCCTTCATGATGGATGCATCGATAGGCAAGACAATGCTTAACCGCTCGCTAACGCTGAAGCTGTCGGCAACCGACTTGTTCAATACGGCCAATAACAACTGGACAATGAATACATTCGGGGTATTTGTCGACAAACGCCAGAGTTACAACCAACGAGGCATTGCGCTGAATGTTATCTACCGATTCAACCCCCGTCAAAATAAATACAAGGGTAGGGCTGCCAATGAAGAGGAGATGAAGCGTCTTTAATTTGCAGGAATATCCTTTATGGAGTCAAATATTAGTCATATATTTGTAGTGCAATAAATTAAACGTTTCATTAATGAAGAAGCAGGTGAAATTCAGTACGTGGTCTACGATGCTGTCGGCATCGGCCATCATCGTATTGCTCTATGTGCTTAAATACACTAAGGACGACATGTCTTATTGGTGTATTGCTATAGAATTGATGCTTATTGTGCTTGTGGCTGTCACGCTGTTTTATATGCCCCTGTCGGTTATGCTTGACAATGATTATGTCACGGTAAAGAGGCCGATTTGTTCCAAGAGGATTCCTTTGGCCGATATAACCGAAGTGAAGCTTTGTCCTCCCACCATGGCGGAGCGGCCTATATTCGGGAGTGGAGGTTTCATGGGCTATTGGGGCCGGTTCCGTGAAAAAGGCCTTGGCAAGTACTTTGCCTACTATGGTAAAGCGTCCGACTGCTTTCTTGTCACGTTGCGTGACGGCAGGAAATATATGCTTGGGTGTGACGATGCAGGCGAAATGGTTTCGGCGATAAATTCACGGCTTTGCGTGGCATAAAAATAATAAGGTTATGCGTAAAAATCTTTACGTCGACATTTGGACAAGACTTGTACCTTACATAATGCAGGCGCTTCAACAGTCAATGCTGGAAGAATCGGCAATGGCCATGCAGCTGAATCCCGATGCGTTTAATGCGGCAGGGAATCGCAAGAGCTATTCATTCAGTCTAACATTTGTTAACGGCTATTCCCGTATAAACGAAGGCAGCGCCGTTTCGCGTGATTTGAGAATGACATTGCTTGGAAATGTAAAGTTCAAAGAGTTTTCGGCTAATAAAACAATCACGTTGCGACTCGACAATAACTTCCGCCTTATAATTTCGTGCAAACTATCGTAACGTTGGGTGATCGGGCAACATTTCAATGAAATTGTCGGCCTCTTCTCTCGAATGAAACACTATCACATTGACACCGGCGTTGCAGTCGTTGAGCAGCTGGTCGATTACCGGGGCCTGTTGCGTGGGAAAGTCGATGATCCATTGACGGAATTCCGGGTCCATAGTGTCCTCGCTCCAAGGCATATCCTCGCGTTTGCGGCCTACACGCTCTTCGGCTCCCGCGAGGCAGATGTGGAGCGGTAGGTCGAAATAGAACACGGTATCGCAGTGATTTAGCCGGAGCGGAAGTGTATGAAGATAGTTGCCGTCGATAATCCATTCAGGTTGGGCCACTATCTCGTCAAGACGCTTTATGAATTCATCTCGAGAGAGGGTGGTCTTGTCGGGCAAGTGCCATATCATGTCGAGATAATGTATTGGCAGACCGGTCTTTGCGGAAAGTTTCCTTGAAAATGTACTTTTCCCCGCACCGGGACAACCGATAACTATTACCTTCTTCATTTAAGTCGTGGAGTTTATTCCGTTTTCATTTGAGTCATGGAGTTTATTCCGTAACGCAGTGTCGACGGAGAATCATTGTCATATTCCGCGAAATTAATCATAAAATCCGGATTGTCGGCTTAGCCCTGAACATTTTTAGGCCTTGCGACAGTCCTTATGTTTCTCAGCATATCCGATTGCAACACCGGAGCAGAGAGCCGCCAAACTCGACATCGCCGACTTCCTTTTGGATGCGGCAACCCGGAATAACCCCATTGTATGAGCTGATGACGGAGCCAATCAGCTTGCTGAATGTAGGGAGGATTTTAGTAATAAAATTCCGTAGCTTATTATGGCATTTTCATCCGAAGTCTCCGACCTCTCCCGAAAAAGCCATCAGGCATCGAGCCACCTCCCGGTTCTCCTTTGCGATTGATACGGAATTTTATCATAACCAATTTAATTCAAGACTATATGACAACACAATATGCAGTGTGCCACCTGGAGCGTGGCGCAGGCAACGATTCGGGCATGTCCTTGTCATGTGTGCTTCACATGGATGAGAAGACACCACACCTTCACGCAACGGTTGTTCCCATTGTAACGGCTCCACGCACACGCCGTAAGCGCGAGGGTGAACAGAAGTACAAGGAAAAGACCCCGGCACCGAGGCTATGCGCCAATGAGTTGATGACATGCGGCAAGCTCCGACAATATCAGGACACATACGCACAGGCAATGGCCGGATTCGGATTGAAACGCGGTGTCGTTGCGAGCGGTGCCAGACATCAGATCCAGCAGCAATACAACCGCCAGCAAGTACTCGAACTGAAAGACTGAACGCCGAGATTGAGAAACTTACAGCAGTAAAGGAAAAGGTCAAGAAGGAAGCCAAGGACGGCAAGAACCGTATCCTGTCATGGATCGGAACCGGGGAACTGCCGAAGCTGGAAAAGGAGGTTTCTGATAAGGACAGACAGATTACCGCATTACAAAAGCAGCTAACAGATATGCAGAAGCGCTACGACAGTCTGAAAGCCAACTCGCTTCGTGAGCATAACTCCTACCAGAAGGAAATCGACGCGGCGACCAAACGGGTTGCCGAATGGGAAGCCCGTTACAATGTCGAACACAACCGGGCGAAGGAATTTCACCGCTTGGCATACCCCGAGCGATATCTCCTGTCATCAGGGGCGCAGCTTGTCAGCGGCTGGATTCCAAACCGTATGTACCCCAGTCTGTCAATCACGGCGCTGTTTCATGGCAAAGAGTTCAAGAACACCTCTTATAATCTGTCTCAGAATCTTCTTGACAAATACGACAGCGGCGCGATTACTCTTCATGAATTGGTCAACGAACTGTTTGAGCCGTGGGAGCAGGTCGATGAATCACAGCACAGCTTTCTTGCCGTCGCCCTCCAGACTGCCGCCGGAGGAATCCCGACACCGCATGTCGGCACCGGCGCGGGCGGTTCATCTCCCGATTTGCCTTGGAACGATAACGACAAGAACAAATTCCAAAAAACGAAGTTCAAAGGACGGCGATAAGGAAGTTTGGAGTCGGATGAATACTACTGAAAAATATTCAGTTAATTATATAGGATTACAGGAGAATATTAAACAGATACCCTGAGATTACAGCCGTCAGGAATATTACAGCGACAATCATGGCGACAAGTTTCTTTTTGAAGATACTTGCAAGCATCGACATTTCCGGAATTGCCATGCCTGCGCCACCGATAACAAGTGCTATCACAGCCCCGATACTCATGCCTTTGCCCATTAATGCTACGCCGATAGGTATTGCGGTCTCTGCACGGATATAAAGTGGCACTCCGATGATGGCTGCGACAGGCACAGCGAATGGATTGTCCGGTCCGGCGATTTTCAACACCCAGTCGCTTGGCATATATCCGTATATCACAGCTCCTAATGCAACACCGATTATAAGATACCAGAAAATCGGGCGTAGCGTGTCCCATCCGGCACGAAGTGCTATAGCTATTTTCTGACTCCACGGGAGCTTCTTGGCCTCAATGGGCTTTTCACCCGCCGAACAGCAGGATTGCTTTTTCAACCTTACGTTTTTGACATATTTCTGAGCATCTACTTTTTGCAATCCCCAGCCGAAGAACACAGCGCAGAGGAAGGCAATCGCCACATATATGAGCATAGCTTTGATGCCTACCAATGCTCCCAACATTGCTATAATAATCGGGTTAAGCAACGGAGATGCAATAAGGAATGACATCGTGGCTCCGAAAGGTACGCCGGCATTGAGGAAACCTACAGTCATGGGGAGAGTAGAACATGCACAGAAAGGCGTGAGTGCTCCGAATCCTGCGGCTATAACATTTCCGAAGAATCCGGCCTTTTCAATTTTCTTGCTGATCTTCTCCTGAGGAATATACATCAGGATAATCTCAACAATCGCCGTTATCACGATGAACAATACGACAAGCTCAACCGTGATATAGCAGAAATACCAAAGGGTATCGAGTAATGTATTCATATCATCAGTTTTTAAAATATTTTCTTGTGTTGTTTGCAATCTTAACCAATGTGAGCATCACCGGCACTTCTACCAATACTCCCACAACTGTAGCAAGCGCTGCGCCTGACTGTACTCCGAATAGAGAGATGGCTACGGCAACCGACAGTTCAAAGAAATTACTTGCTCCTATCATTCCTGCCGGAGCTGCAACATTATGTGGGAGTTTCCATGCTTTAGCCCATCCATAAGTAATGAAGAATATTAAGAAGGTCTGTAATATCAATGGGACAGCAATCAAAACGATATGAAAAGGATTTGAAAGGATCGTTTTCCCTTGAAAAGAGAAAAGTATTATAAGCGTAAGCAACAAACCAATAATGGTCCACTTGTTGAATTTGTTGACAAATACAGTATTAAAGTAATCAATTCCATAGCGGCGGACTACTAATATCCTTGTGATTATTCCAGCGACAAGCGGAATTACCACAAACAATACGACTGATAGTATTAGTGTCGCCCAAGGAATAGCGATACCTCCGATACCGAGAAGGAATCCTACTATCGGAACATAAGCCACCAGAATTATAAGGTCATTTACCGCGACCTGAACAAGTGTATAGGCCGCATCTCCCTTTGTAAGATAACTCCATACAAACACCATCGCGGTGCATGGAGCAGCACCAAGAAGAACAGCACCAGCAAGATATTGGTCGGCAAGTGCTGTTGGAATAAATGTCTTAAATACTACGAAGAAGAAGAACCAGGCAATGCCAAACATGGTAAACGGCTTTATAAGCCAGTTGGTGACACAGGTTATCAGTATTCCTTTCGGACGCTTACCGACGTTCCTGACACTCTGGAAATCCACCTTGAGCATCATGGGATAAATCATCAGCCATATCAGGACAGCGATAGGGATGGATACATTGGTATACTCCCATTTACCCAATGTCTCAGGTACAGCGGGGATCCATTGACCGATGGCAATACCGGCAATGATGCAAAGCGTAACCCATATTGTAAGGTATCGCTCAAAAAATCCTATCCCTTTGTTTTCCTTACTCATTTCAAATTCTTCTTATAAAATTCTTCGAATCGGTCCTTTATTTCGTCACGCACACGACGAAATTCGCTCATGATGTAGTCTTCAGAGCCGACAGCATCGGAGGGATCATCGAAACCGATATGAATACGATGCTTTACATTGCCGACGAATGACGGGCAACTTTCGTTGGCGCCTCCGCATACAGTTATCACATAGTCCCAGGACTCCTTAAGGTATTCATCAACATTGTGCGGCGTATGGCCGCTGATGTCGATGCCTCTTTCCTTCATTACCTCTACGGCACGAGGATTGACTCTTTCAGCCGGTCTCGTTCCTGCTGAAAATACCTTTATATTCGGGTCAAACGACTGGAGGAAGCCATGAGCCATCTGACTGCGGCAACTGTTGCCGGTGCATAGAATCAATACTTTCATTTTTCATTCGATTTAGAAGAAATAACCGTAAACCCATCCGGAAATGGTTGCCATGACAATTACAAGAGCGACATATATCACAGTCTTTTTCGTACCCATCACACTTCTTATGACAAGCATATTCGGAAGCGACAGCGACGGGCCGGCGAGCAGCAGGGCAAGAGCCGGGCCTTTACCCATGCCGGAAGCAAGCAGTCCCTGAATAATCGGCACTTCGGTAAGAGTGGCGAAATACATAAACGCACCTGTGAAACTTGCGAAGAAGTTTGATAGTAACGAATTGCCGCCGACTGCCCATTCAACCCAGCTATTTGGAATAATACCGGGTAGTTCTATACCGTCATGCGTTGAACCGAGCAGGAATCCCGCTGTCAATACTCCGACTGCAAGCAACGGTAGTATCAGCTTGGCGAATCCCCATGAAGACAACGCCCATTCGCGGTTTTCATCATCGTTTTTATCGCATAACAATATGATTGCAAGCACAACGACAGAAACTATCATAGGCACAAGGGGAGCCAGTTTCGCATCGGGAATGAAAACATTGGCGAGGAAAGCCGATACAGCTACCGCGATTGCTCCAAGGATAATCCAACGGGTTTTAAGATGGAGGATTTTTACAAGCATCACGCACAGACCTATTGCAAGGGCAGATGTTATCCACCATTTAGCCCCGTAGATTGCAGCCCAGATGCCACGGTCGATTGCCGCCGGTGCGCCCCAGTTGGCGAACACGAGGATAGCCACAAGAGTAAAGAAAAACACTGCCGTCTGCCAAAGCGGGCGTTTTTCCGGGGGTAGCACAATGTTCATCTGTGCCGTCTCTTTATCCCGTTCTTCCTTGCTGAAGATGAACGACATTATCAGGCCGATAACTACAGCAAAGGTAACGGCACCGATAACACGGGCAAGTCCCATCTCAAGTCCGAGGATACGGGCTGTGAGGATTATCGAGAGTATGCTGATGGCTGGACCGGAATATAGAAACGCTATTGCCGGACCAAGACCCGCTCCACGCTTGTAAATGCTGGTGAACAACGGGAGAATAGTGCATGAACACACGGCAAGGATGCCTCCCGATACTGAAGCCACGGTATATGACACCCATTTCTTTGCATTTGCACCGAAATATTTTAATACCGCTCCCTGACTTACAAACACCGCAATCACACCGGCTATGAAGAATGCCGGGAGAAGGCAGAGAACGATATGCTCACGGGCATACCATTTGGCAAGGTCAAGAGTTGAGTGTATGGCGGTCAACAGCGTTTCACTGTTGACAGGCATGAAGAACGCTGTCAGGAATATGACAACAGTCCATATCAGAAATTTGACATCCTTTCTTGTGTTCATAACAGTCCATGTTGTGTTCAGATTATATTCCGAGTGCCTTCTTCACTTCGTCAGCTGTCGGAACGTGTCCCTTGATTTTTACCGTCCCGTCAACGACCACCGCCGGGGTCGTCATAATGTTGTAGCTCATCATCTCGGCTATATCCTCGATTTTGGATAGCTTGACATCAACATGGTTTTCTGCGATTACGCGCTCGACTACCCTGTATGTTTCCTTGCATTTGGAACAGCCGGGACCCAGCACGAGAACCTCTTTGGCTTCCCCTCCGGCAGTAGCAGTGCAGCAGGAAGAAGAAGTCTCGGAACCACATCCGCAAGAGGCCTGCGGTTTGTCATCATCTTCGACGATGATATTGTCGCCACACGAGCATTTGGGCTTTGAAGAGAAGAGATTAGCCCAGAATCCTTTTTTGTTTTCTTTGTTATTTCCCATTTGTTTTATTATTTGTTTTTCGCCTTTTGGCGAACATAATCTGTAAAATTTTTTAGAAGAACATAGTAACGCAGTAATACACACCGACACCTATAAACAGAATACCGACAATAATATTGAGCCATTTCTGAATAGTGCGCAGTTTGCCGTAGAACTCACCGACCTTTTCAACGCTAAACGCGAGAATCCATGCTACTGCAAGCACCGGGAGAGCGGTGGCAACAGCAAACAATACAGGCAGAAGCCATCCTGCACTTGCAGTAACCGACATCGGTATAAGCATCCCGAAATACAGTACACCGCTTGACGGACAGAAAGCCATCGCAAACAGAACTCCAAGCAATAAGGCACCCCAGCCACCTTTGCGGGCAAGTCCTTCACCGTTGCCGCCGAAACCGAACTGCGGAATATTGAGCTTGTGTCCGAACAGCATGAATAGTCCGATAACCAGCAGGAGCGGTCCGAGCAGCAACTCTCCCCATTTCCCGATGGCCTTTTGTATGCCGAACACACTTGCCCCCTCTTTCAGAATTGAGATAAGAATAATGCCGAGAACGGTATATGCGATTACGCGACCAATGGTGTAAAGGACACCATTTCGGAAAATGCGTCTGCGGTTCTCTATATCCTTGCTGATGTAGCCGATCGCGGCTATATTGGTAGCAAGCGGACACGGCGAGATAGCAGTGAGCAATCCGAGAAGGAACGCGGTCAGAGCCGGAGCCGCGCTGTTGTCAAGTAAAGTCTGTAACCAGTCCATTATTTCAACGATTTCCGGATTTTGTCAGCAAGACTTTTTTTGAAGCCGTCCGGATTGTTACGAGCATTACCGAAACCAAACTCAGTGAGGTTGTTGCGGCTCTCTTTCCCGTCTTTCCATTTGTTGACAAAGAGAGAGGACCAAGTTACTTCGTACTTGTCAGCGATTTTTTCTCCCTCAGGGGTAGAAATATCCACTGTCTTGAATACGACAGTGCCGTTTTTCAGCTCGTTTGCAAAGAGTGTATTTACGACCTCCTTTGCGTTTTTCTCGATAGCCATGCAGGTGGCACAGCGTTGTTTGCCGTGGAAATATATCACTTCCACTCTATCCTTTTCAGGAGATTTTGCAGTGGCGGTGTTATCTCCGCTTCCGCACGACATCAGCCCTATCATAAGGGCGAAAAACATCAGTAACTTTTTCATGTGATTATCATTTAATTTAGATTGTTATTTGCCGAATTACGAACATCGAAAGTAAAAAATAGTGCTTACGAGCAGCAGCTATTCTTTTTTGAGGGACAGCAGTCGTCAAGCATCTGTGAAAACAGTTGCCGGGCAAGTTTCCAGTTCTCCACGTTGATGCAATACTTTACTTTTGGCGGCTCGATGGTGCCTTGTATCAGACCGGCCTCCTTCAACTCGCTCAGATGCTGCGATACTGTGGCTTTCGCAATCGGAAGCACCTCATGTATATCTCCAAAGAAACATTCGTTTCTCTGAGCGAGAAAATTGAGAATCGCTATCCGCGTGGGATGCCCCATCGCTTTTGCAAACCTCGCAAGACGCTCCTGTTCGGGTGTTATCTCTAATTTTGCCATATCATTTTTTATTTGTTGTTCGCAAAATTACAAACAATATTTGATATATCCAAACATAGCGATGATTTTTTTGAGGCGAGCAAAGTCTCACGAGGATTACGTGATGTTAAATGGCATTAAATAATCCGGCACCACTAAGTTGTCAGAACATCGTATCATTTGATGCCAACAAAACACCCAATATTACTGCCATTTCTAGGTGTAATATTGGGTGCAGATTCTGTAAATGCTTGATAATCAAGCTAATTTGCGGAAAGACAGGGATTCGAACCCTGGGTACCCGTAAGGGTACAACGGTTTTCGAGACCGTCCCGATCGACCACTCCGGCATCTTTCCTTGGAGTTTTACGGCGACAAAATTACAAATTGTTTTGGACGCTGCAAAATAGTTTTGCGTTTTTTTGTCACTTAATTCCTATCGTTGTTAATAACTCGCTGACAGCTTGCGATATATTGTCGCTGTGTCGATTGAGGCATTTTATGAACAATGACCCGATTATGGCTCCCGATGAGTTGCCGAAGGCCTCTTGCAGTGTCGCGGGGTTGGATATTCCGAATCCTATGAGCCTGTTGTGCTGTAGCGGCATGCGGTTGATGCGCTTGAAATAGGCTATCTGTTCATCGGTGAAGCGATCCTTGGTGCCGGTGGTCGATGCCGATGAAACCATGTAGATGAATCCCGAGCAGTTTTTGTCGATCAACTGGATGCGTTGTTCATCGGTTTCGGGGGTGATGAGCATTATTATGGGTATGTCGTACTTATCGCAAAGGGCTTTGTAGTCCGACATATATTCGCCAAACGGCAGGTCGGGAATTATCAATGCGTCTATACCCACTTCCTTGCAGCGTTCAACCAGTCGCTCGATTCCATATTGAATCATGGGATTAAGGTAGCCCATCAATACGAGCGGTGTGTCGGGTGCTTCCTTTCTTGCCTCGGCTATTTGCGACAAGAGCAGCTGCAGGTTCATGCCGTTGTTGAGTGCCACGGTCGAGCTGTGCTGTATGGTCTTGCCGTCGGCCATCGGGTCGGAGAAGGGTACGCCTATTTCAATCATGTCGACGCCTTGTGAGGCAAGTTGCTTTATTATTTCGCCGGTTGAGTCGATGGCGGGGAATCCGGCGGTGAAGTACACTGACAGAATATTATTTTGTTTTCTCCCAAAAAGGTGTTGCAGTCGGTTCATTTTCGTTGAATTTTCTTAGTGAAAGGATGAAGTTGATTAATTTGTGGAGGTCTTTGTGGCCAGGACTTGACTCAAATCGGCTGTTTATGTCGATTCCGGCCATTCCCGGACGCATTGCATTGACTATCGAGTCGACATCGTCGGGGCCTATGCCTCCGCTTAACATGTAGGGAATGGATAACGGATAGTCGTCGAGAAGCTGCCAGTCAAACTTGCGGCCTGTGCCTCCGTGTGACGATGGCGTTACGTTGTCAAACAGGAACATGTCGACGCTTCCGTCATATTGCTGAAGGCTTGTCCAGTCGATTTCGCTGCCTACGCTTACGGCCTTGAACACTGTAAGTCCGCTGTCGCGCAGCCGTCGGCACAGTTCGGGCGATTCCTCACCGTGGAGCTGGACTATCTTGAAGCTGTAACGGTTGCAGATATCGATTATGTGGTCGTAATCGTCATTTACAAATACGGCGACGGGTCTTATGAAGCCGGGAAGCGACATTACTGTCATGGGATCCAATTCACAGGCGTTGCGAGGCGATTTGGGATAGAAAATGAATCCCATAAGCATAGGTGCCAGCGATGCGACTTGGGCGATGTTGTCGGGCTCGCGCATGCCGCATATCTTAATCATCATCTCGCTGTGGCGAGGAGTGGGGAATGTGGATTTATTCTGTTGCATTGATGAAATCTTTAAGAGCGTTGCCGGGGTGTTGATGCTTCATGAATGTTTCGCCTATCAGGAATCCACGATAGCCGGCATCGCGAAGCCTATGAATTTCGGCGATGGAGGAGAGGCCGCTTTCAGCCACCTTTACAATGTCGTCGGGGAGGGCCGATGCCATTCGGAGCGAAACATCGGTGTCGGTGACGAATGTCGATAGATTGCGATTGTTGATTCCCACCATGTCGACCTCGGGATTGAATCGGTCGAGCTCATCCATGTCGTGCAGCTCAAGCAGCACTTCCATTCCCAATTGATGGGCAGTGTCGGTGAACTTCACGATGTCGTTGAATGACAGGATTGATGCTATAAGTAGTATGGCATCGGCACCATATATCCGAGCCTCGAATATCTGGCATGAATCGACTATGAATTCCTTACGCAGCAACGGTAGCGAAGTGCTTTTTCGGGCAAGAGCCAGGTCGCCCAATGCGCCTCCGAAATATACGGTGTCGGTGAGAATCGAGCATGCAGCGGCACCTGATTTGGTGTATCCCTTTACTATCTCGTCGGCTACTGCACCGGGGTGGATGTCGCCGCGTGACGGTGATCGACGCTTGAATTCGGCAATTATTCCAACTTCATTATCGGTGATGCTGCGGCTCATCGATACCGGTGTGTAGACCGACTTTGTGGCATGGGACAACGCCTTGTCGTAAATTCCGAGCATGGCCTTGGCTTCTACTTCGCGACGCTTGTTGTCGACTATTGCATTGAGTATTGAATTCATCGTTGTTAGTTGTTTAGTTGGACAAATCGTTCAAATGCGCTTAGTGCACGGCCACTTTTTATCGAGTCGGTGGCTTGCTCTATGGCATCGTTAAGTTCAATTTCGGGTTCAAGCGTGACAATTGCGAAAGCGGCGTTGGCTATGACGCAATTGAGCTGAGCTTCGGTCGCCGTATTGTGCAGCACATTGTCGAATATTTTCGCGGCGTCTTCAATTGAATTTCCTCCCGACAGCTCCTTTTGAGCGATTCGGTTCCATCCAAGCGATTCAGGAGTGTAGATGCGTTCGCCTTGTGATGACGCAACCTTGAATGGCGAGGTCAACGATATTTCGTCGTATCCGTCAAGTGAGTGTACGACAGTGCAGTTTATGCCTTCGTGCTGAGCGATGTAGTTGTATAATCGGAGCAGCTTGAGGTTGTAGACACCCAGCAGCTGATGCTTCGGCAGAGTGGGATTGACAAGCGGTCCGAGCATATTGAAGAATGTTCTTACACCGAGCGATCTCCTCACCGGGCCTACGCTTTTGAGTGCCGGACTGAAGAATGGTGCATGCAGATAGCACACTCCGCTTTCATCGAGCGATTTGCGAAGCCGGTCAGGGTCGCTCGTGAACTTGACTCCGTGCTGTTCCAGCACATTTGACGCTCCCGATATTGAGCTTGCGCCGTAGTTGCCGTGCTTGATGACCTTGCGGCCTGTGCCGGCGACAACAAAGCATGTCGCTGTCGAGATGTTGAAGGTGTTTTTGCCGTCACCTCCGGTGCCTACGATGTCAATCGATTTCACATCGTCGAAGTCCAATGGCCGACGGCGCTCAATGAGTGCATCGCGGAAGCCGATCAGTTCGTCAAGTGTTATGCTGCGCATGAGATATACAGTCATGAACGCCGAGAGCTGCGAGTCGTTATATCGTCCGTCAGCAATGTTAAGCAGCACATCGCGCGCCTCATTGCGCGAAAGGCTTTTGTGTTCAAACATTTTATATAATAGATCCTTCATCGTTAGTCGTGTTTTAATGATTAATCCAATTCCTTATTATAGTGTCGCCTGACGGGGTGAGTATTGATTCGGGATGGAATTGTACTCCCCGCACATCGTATATCCGGTGACGGATGGCCATGATGTTGCCGTCGCTGCTCATTGCCGTCACTTCAAGATCGTTGTCGGGGAAATCCTCACGGTCGACGACCCAAGAGTGATAGCGTCCAACTTCTATTTTATCGGGAAGCCCTTCAAACAGATAGTCGCTTGCGGTTATGTCGATCGTCGATTGAATGCCGTGATATACTGTCGAGAGGTTTTTGAGTCGAGCTCCGAAGCATTCGCCTATGGCCTGTTCGCCGAGGCATATTCCGAGTATCGGCTTCACCGGTGAGTAACGCTTGAGCATCTGTGGCAGCACACCGGCTTCCGACGGTATGCCCGGTCCCGGCGATATTATTATCTTGTCGTATCGGTCGATGTCGTCGAGCGATATTTTGTCGTTGCGTATTACATCGGGGATTATTCCCATTTCTCTTACCGAGTGTACGATGTTGTAAGTAAACGAGTCGTAGTTGTCAAGTATCAATAGTTTCATTGCATTTAGGTTTTTAAGGGTTAATGTCCGAATGTTTCGGCATACTTCACTGCGTTGAACAGTGCGCCTAACTTGTTGTTGGTTTCCTGAAGCTCGTTTTCGGGAATGGAATGTGCCACTACTCCGGCTCCGGCTTGTGAATATAGGGTGTTGTTGTAACTGAGGAAACTCCTTATTGTAATGGCCTGGTTCAGGTCGCCGTTGAATCCTATGAATCCGATGCAGCCGCCATATATCATGCGGTTGTGAGGCTCGATCATGTCGATAAGCTGCATGGCTTTTACCTTTGGTGCTCCGCTTAGTGTTCCGGCGGGGAATGTGTCGGCAAACAATCTGTAGGGATTCGTATTCTCGGGAAGTGTGGCATGAACTCTTGATACCATGTGTATGACATGGGAGTAATATTGAATTTGTCGCAAAAACTCTATGTTGACGCGTCCGCCGCTTCGGCTGAGGTCGTTGCGCGCAAGGTCGACGAGCATTATGTGCTCGGCATTTTCCTTCTCGTCGACAAGCAGAGCCTCGGCAAGTTCATGGTCACGGGCATCGTTTCCGGTGCGCTTGAATGTGCCGGCTATCGGGTCAATGTAGGCGTCATGTCCGCTGATGCGCAGATGAGTTTCGGGTGATGAACCGAAAATGCGGAATGAACCGAAATCAAAATAGAACAGATAGGGCGACGGGTTGACGCAGCGTAACGCACGGTAAACATTGAATTCATCGCCTGAGAAGGTTTGGGAGAATCGGCGTGACAGCACAATCTGGAACACATCGCCGCGTAATGCGTGGGCGATTCCCCGCTGCACCATAACCTTGTACTCTTCGTCGGTAATCGGTGACGATGCCTCGCCTGTGGTGCTGAATGAGTATTGGGCCATGTTGTTATTGTGCAGGATGCTTATTATCTCGTCGATTCCCGATTCATCACCGTCGGACAGATGCTCGTATATCGTCATCTGGTTCTTATAGTGGTTCACCGTTATTATATAGCGGTATAGCACATATTTCATATCGGGTATTCCGGTGAAACAGCTGTCCTTGCCGTGAACAGGTACGCTTTTTTCAAAGTAACGCACGCAATCGTAGCCTGTGTAGCCGAAAAAGCCGTTGGCCCCGGGCGATGTTTCTCCCGCGATGTCGTAGGTCTCGATATAGTCGCGAAGCATATCGACAACATCTGTGTCGCCGGTCACTTCAATGCGTTGTGACGAACCGTCGGGGTAGGTGGCGATTATGGCTTCATCGACGACTACAAATGAGGCTATGGGGTCGACACCGATGTAGCTTATGGAGTTTTGCGATGTGTGGTAGTCGGAGCTTTCAAGTAGTGCCGACTCGGGATAGAGGTCGCGAATCTTGAGGTAGATGCCTACCGGAGTTTCCAGATCGGCCGGAATCATGCGCGATTTTACAATGAGGTTGTATCTTTTCATCTTGTCAGTGAGTTTTAATATTTGTCTTTATAAGCCATGTAGGTGTGCATGTCCTTGTCGCCGCGCCCTGAGAGGTTTACTACCACTATGTCGTCGGGCTTGAAGTCCATTTTGTCGAGAGCTCCGAGTGCGTGGGCCGATTCAAGGGCCGGGATTATGCCTTCGATGCGTGTCAGCCTGAATGCCGCTCTCAGTGCTTCGTCGTCGGTCACGGGCAGTACTTTTGTGCGACCTGTTGATGCAAGATAAGCATGTAAGGGGCCTATGCCCGGATAGTCAAGACCTGCCGATATGGAGTAGGGTTCTATTATCTGTCCGTCGGGTGTCTGCATCACCAATGTGCGTGCACCGTGTATTATGCCCTCGGTGCCTGCCTGTATTGTTGCAGCGGTCTTGTCGGTGTCGACTCCCAGTCCGGCCGCTTCGGCAGCTACAAGTTTTACATCGGGATTGTCGATGAAATGGTAGAAGGCACCTGCGGCATTGCTGCCTCCGCCTACGCATGCTATTACGTAATCGGGATTTTCGCGACCTATGTGTGACATGAGCTGTGACTTTATCTCCTCACTGATTATCGACTGGAAGCGTGCCACCATTTCGGGGTAGGGATGAGGACCCACGGTGCTTCCGATGACATAAAAGCTGTCGGGGTTGCAACACCAGTCGCGTATGGCTTCATTTGTCGCATCCTTTAGGGTCATGTTGCCGCTTTCGACCGGAATCACAGTGGCTCCGAGCATCTTCATGCGCTCTACGTTGGGCTGCTGTCGTGCTACATCGGTTGCTCCCATGTAGACTACGCATTCAAGTCCCATGAGTGCACATACAGTCGCCGTGGCTACGCCGTGTTGCCCTGCTCCTGTTTCGGCGATGATGCGCTTCTTGCCCATGCGCATTGCCAGCAGCACCGAGCCTATGGCGTTGTTTATCTTGTGAGCTCCTGTGTGGTTTAGGTCCTCACGCTTAAGGTATATGTTGGTGTTGTAGAGTTCGCTCAGTCGGCCGGCGCGATACAGCGGTGACGGACGCCCTACGTAGTCGCGCATCAGGTCGTTGAACTGCTGGATGAATTGCGGGTCGTCGATATAGCGGTAGTATGCCTGGGTGAGCATCTCCACATTGTGGTGCAGGATTTCGGGAATATAGGCTCCACCGAATCGGCCGTAATATCCGGCATCGTTTACCGGGAGGGTGTGGTGATGGTAGTTGTTCATTGTTTTTCGTTTTGTCGTAATAGTGATGTTAACAAAAAAGCCATCGATGTAATATCGACGGCTCTCTAAAATGCAGTTATGTATTTAAATGCAGTTATGTATTTAATTGTAGATATAGATCAATTATAACATGTCATTGCCATCGATATTTATTACCGATGTGCCACCAATGATTTATGTTGTATATATATGACATATATTAATTGTTTTATGCTGCAAATATACAGCCATTTTTATTAAAATACAAATTTTAGGGATAAAAGTTTAACTATTTTCGATATTTTGTCGTATTTTATTGCTTTTGTTAACATATAATGCATAAATATGCAATTTTAATGCCGGAGAAATAGTTTCGGAGCGTTGAACAATTTAATTAGTCCAGCGTTAAAATAGTATAATTGAAAAAAAGAATAAATTTTATAATTTGTATTATGGATAATAAAAGCATCAAAGGTACACGTACTGAGCAGAATCTGCTTAAGTCATTTGCCGGGGAATCGCAGGCTCGCGGTCGTTATACAATATTTGCCGAAGTGGCCAAGAATGAAGGTTACGAGCAGATAGCCGCTATATTCCTTGAAACGGCTGAGCAGGAATATGCTCATGCCAAGAGTTTCTTCAGCTATCTTGATGAGGGAATGCTTGAGATAACCGCGTCATATCCTGCCGGACCCATTGGCGATACGGCACGTAACCTGCGTGAAGCTGCTGCCGGTGAGCATGAGGAGTGGTCAGACATGTATCTTGAGTTTGCACGTGTTGCACAGGAGGAGGGATTTCCTCGCATTGCTTCACACTTCAAACTTGTTGCACAGGTGGAACAGGGTCATGAAGCTCGTTATCTGAAGCTGCTCGAACGCGTAGAAAGCGGAAGCGTGTTCCGTGACTCGGAGGAAGAGGAATGGCAGTGCCGTTACTGCGGATATATCCATAAGGGTAAGTCGGCTCCCGGCAAATGTCCGGTATGCGGAAAGGAACAAGGCTACTTTGAGCGTAAAAAAAATAATTATTGATAAATAGTTAATCTGTTTTGTTGGAATATGTGCAATGCCCGGAAAGCGATATGCTTCCGGGCATTGATATTTATGTGGGAATGTGATCGAGAGTTGGATGTTGTTGGGGTGAGTTGATTGTGGAAAACGGCGGCTTTTGGGCGATTAATATTTTTTAAGATAAAAGGATAGGGGATAATCGGGCTTTTATACTCTTAGGGGTAAACGATAAGCATTGGTGTCGGGCACGTGGCGATGCTGATGGTAAATATAACCAATCAAACTCATTTAAGGATGAAAAGATGTCTATGCATATTGTTTTCAGTTTTTATCATTGCTAATGTGTGGTGTCAGGAGGATTCCAACCGAGTAGGTGTAAACTTAGGCATTGACGGTGACAATTATAATGTGGGATTCTCCTATCACTATATGGTTGACAAGCACATCGGAATTGGCGGAAGCCTTGGTGTGTGGGGCGAAATATCGGAAGCAGGACTTCTGTTTGATTTGTTTGGCGGTTATGATGATTGTTGCTGCAATCACTATTATAATGATTATGCGCAGAACACATCGCTCTATATTGAGCCGTCGATCGTAATCGATACAGCACCGATTTTTCGGATAGGCAATGCGGGAATAGGGCTTAACATCACGCCTTCGGTGAGATTTAGCACCAACCACTATTGCACTATCTATCGCCAGACGGGTAAAAAATGGCAGGAGGTTGAATATAAATGCAACAACGTGTCATTTGGAGTGTCGGTGGGGCCTACATTGCGGTTAGGACCGGCGTTGATAACGTTGGCCTACAAGATTTCAAATCTTGACACCAATCGCGTCTATGAGTCATCGAGCCGATATACCCGCAAGCCGGTGCAGGGCATGGTATTTGAGATTGCAGTCTATCTGTGATTGCACCGTATATCAGTAGCCGATTGAAACTAAATTATTATTAGAAAACCTTATCGACATATTGAACTGAATAGGATTATTTTTGAGCTCCTGTGATTATACTTTATATTGTTTGATTCAGTTCAACCAAATAAGGCCGTTCCGATGTTAAATCGGTAACGGCCTTATTTTATGCGTTAACCCAATTCAAATCTCTTGGGAAGAGATTTCGTGTTTTTACAAAATATTGTCCTACAATAGCATATCCAATCACATTGCGAGCCAATTTGGAAACAATTGTCATTTTCAACAGCTATGTCATTGATTCGTGACTCAATTAAATTCATTGATTGACTTGTATATTTCCGTGAAAAAGATTAATTTTGCCACGTATAAGTATCTCTTCCCAAGAGATTTTAGATTTTAAATCAATGGAAAGAGATTTGAAGTTTTCGGAAGTTCGATAGGTAGTATATCTTATGTGTCTATAAATCAGTGATATATGAAATGTCGTCCCATGTGAAAGCTATATCCACACACAAGATTCAGGCATATTTATTTGGATGAACAATCAGGAGGTCAACTGGTTTTTATTAAACTATATTGCTCCTACAGCACCACGGTGTAACAGTGCCGAGTTTGCTATTGATAAATTCAATGCTGCTACGGCTTCTCAGCTTGATGTGTTTGCTCCGACTTTTATTGAAGTAGAGCAGCACGGCGAGGAGGTTAAGCGTATAGAAAGGCCATTATTGTTTCATTATGTTTTTGTTCGTGGTAGCGAGGATACTGTCAAGAATCTTTGTAGTCGAGCCAACGGTTTTTCCTTTGTACTCAATCATTCGGGCGATTATCGTTATGTAAAAGTTACTGAGGCGGCTCTCGATACGTTCAGGACAATTGCTCGTTTCTACGGCAATAAGATTCCGTGTTATGCTACCGATGAGGTGGAACTTGCCGAAGGTGATCTTGTTCAAGTTGTTGACGGTGACTTTCCCGGACTGACCGGGCGTTATATATCACGCAAAGGTTCGCGCAGCGGAAAGATTGTCATAGCCGTCACACAGTTCCTCTCGGCGGTGGTCTATGACATAAAGGCTGATTACGTGCGGGTATTGGAATTTGCCAAGGACTCCAAACGAGCTTATGACCAGATTGAGGCTTTTGTGCCGCGACTGTTTAAAGCGTTAAGAGCTTATCACGACAGGACAAAGCTTGATGCCTCTATAACGGCGCCGTTGAGCGTATTTTGTCGACGGTTTGACTCGTTGAGCATAGATAATGCCAAGACTGATGCAAAGTTGCAGTTGCTGTTGATGACTGCGAGCAAGATTCTCGGTGACATGAATTTATATGAATTGGCCCGTAGCCGATTTGACCGACTGTGTAATAACATAACCAATCCGTGGGGTAAGGCATTGACCGCATTACTAATAGGCGTGACTGACGGCGATATGGATATGCTCTTATCGGGAAAGTTGCTGATTGGGGAGCGCACTGAACGTGAATCCAAGTCGCAATCGCAACTTAGGGAAGAGTATGACTACTATCTTGGTGCAACCGGCTTGTCATCATCAGTGACGAAATGCCCGATGATTGCCTGCGCATTTTAATAAATCAAAAATATTTAGTAAACAATGCCTAAGCCGGACCGATTGAGCCCGCGTGACGGGAGTGACTATGTGGCAAGCGTAAGCAGCTTGGTTCAGCACTATTGCACTTGCGAGAATTGCTTGGGAATGCCTTCTGCGACTATTGCCGGGCGCAACGCTCTTGAGGAGCTGAAATACATTGTGGCCGAAATTGAGCGTGATATAGCCCATGTAGACATAACGCTGGTGACTTCGCTGCTCGGTGTCTATGATGCTGCTCATCGAATAGCTCGCGGAAGGAAGGCTCCGCAGGAGTTTGTCGACCGACACTGTGAACGCGTGTATCAGGCATGGCTTAAGGGCGACAAGCGCATAACCGACACTGAAATATTTCAGATAATAGGTCGCCTGATGATGCGCAATCCTGCATCCGTGCCCGACAACCGAAGTCGATGGTACTTTGACAAGATGCTTGACTGGTGTCGACAGATAAGGGAGTTTGGACGGTTTGAATGTACGAGTCGAGCCGAAGCCCGCATGAGGGCCGCGATATTTGTCAATACCGACCTGATGGCCGCCGACCGCGACATGTTGAAACGCCGTTGTGCAGCCCACTACCAACCCGTCGCCATATCTTGACCATATACGAAATACGTTCCTGATTTACATATAATTGATGACTATGAATATTGAAAATGGTCCGCGCATAATTGAGTTGCCCAAGTTTTTGGACAAACGCGGAAATCTGTCATTCATCGAGGAGTTTAAGCAAATACCGTTTAAAATCGAGCGTACCTATTGGATTTATGATGTACCCGGAGGAGAGCATCGTGGAGGGCATGCCTATCGTGAAAATGAGGAATTTATCGTAGCTCTTTCAGGAAGCTTTGATGTAGTCCTTGACGATGGCATTAATAAGACGACTTATTCACTTAATCGCTCCTACTACGGGCTCTATGTGCCTAAAGGCATTTGGCGGGAGATGAACAACTTCTCAACCAACTCACTTGCATTGATACTCGCTTCAACTCCTTACTCCCAGGACGACTATATCCGCGACTACCAAGAATTTAAAAATCGTTGAGATGATTGGATCTTTGCAATCACTACGAGGAATATTTGCTATTATGATTTTCCTCCATCATTTTCCAATAAATGGGAAAGGATGGTTCGATGCTGGCGGCTCTTGTGGAGTAGATTTTTTCTTAATTCTTAGTGGTTTTGTATTATGTGTTGGATATGAAAATAAAGTGTTATCATCGGATTTTCATTATCGACATTTTATATTTAAGCGTCTGATAAGAGTTTATCCTCTTCATATATTTTGTTTATTAAATTGGTTGATAATTCAGATTATTGCCACATTATTAAATTTTAATGTGATTTTGAAATTGATTCCAAATATTGTTTTATTGCAGAGTTGGTTTCCTTTTCAAAGCATATATTTTTCAGGAAATGCGGTATCTTGGTGTTTGTCCGATTTAATGTTTTTTTATTGTGCTTTTCCATTTCTAATAAGAATATTTGTTAAAAATAGAAAGAAGGCCGTCTATTCTATGGGTATAATAGTTTCGGCATATCTGGTTTTGATAAACATTATTCCCCAAGATAAGATACACTATATTGTATATATTTGTCCATTGACACGACTTATTGATTTCATAATAGGAATGTTACTATGGCAATTATACATTTCAATAGAATCAAGTGTATTTGTTAAACAAATAACAGATATGCATATATCATTTAGGACATTAATTGAAATTATTCCGTTACTGATTTTAGGAATTGCTATATGTATATATCCTTATATTGCTGAATGTTATTCCCCATGTGCATGGTGGTGGATGCCTATGGCTATATTGATATTGACTTTAACTGTATTTAACAAATCGGGGGGGGTATTTCCATACTGCTCAATAACCGCTTTCTATTGATATTTGGAAATATAAGCTTTAGCTTCTATATGTTGCATCAGATTATAATTAATGTATCAATAACTGTTTTTAGCCATTTGAATTTAAGCATTAACATATATTTGATAATGTCTATTACCTTTATAATCTCATTAATAACAAGTTTATTAGTTTACAGATATATAGAAACTCCAATAGGCCGCTATTTGTCATTAAAATTGAAATATATTAAATGTTGAAGAATCCTAATGTTTACGACTGCTCTGTTATTGAGTTGCCAAAGATTGAAAACAGGGCAGGAAATATAACACCTATCCATCCGGGAATTAATGTACCGTTTGATATTCGGCGAGTATTTTATTCGTTTGACATCCCGGGTGGAGAAGCTCGCGGAGCTCATGCGCATAAAGAATGCCATCAATTCTTAATTGCTGCGAGTGGCAGTTTTGAGGTAGTCCTTGATGATGGAATGAATAAAAGAACCGTATTACTGAATCGCCCGTTCTATGGATTACATATCCCACCAGGAATATGGGCATCAGAACAGAGCTTTTCCTCAGGTTCGATATGTCTGGTCCTTGCCTCCGAAGGATATATTGAGGATGATTATATACGTGATTACAATAATTTTATAGAATATAAAAATGGTGAATAAATTGCCTCTTGGATTCAAAATGAATAAATATGGAATTGATGTCAGATTTGTAGAAGAATCTGATGCTGAATTCATTTTGTCATTAAGGACTGATCCTAAATTGAGCCGATATCTTCATGCAACGGATAATGATGTGGAAAAACAACGTCAATGGATTCGTAAATATAAGGAAAGAGAAGCCCATGGAAAAGAATATTACTTTATGTATATAAAAAATGAAAATAAACTTGGAGTTTCAAGAATATATAATATTGAGGAGAAAAGTTTTACCGTTGGAAGTTGGATTTTCTCTCCCGGATTATCGTATGAGTTACCCTTCTTATCATCTATAATTACCAAGGAAATAGCCTTTGACATTTTAGCCTTGGAATTTGAGGTTTGTAATGATGGGGTTCATATCAATAACCAAAAAGTGCTTAAAGCTAATAAAATGATGGGAATGAAAGAAACTGGAAGAATTATAGATAATGGAGAAACTTTCATAACTATGTCACTTGAAAAAGAAGATTTTAATAAATCAAAAACTAAAATGTTAAGACTTTTAAATTATGAAAATTGAAGAATTTATTGAAAATTTTGCGAATCAATTTGATGAAACTGATACTTCGGTTTTTAACGCATCCACTGAGTTCAAGGCGCTTGATGAATGGTCATCACTGACGGCCCTTTCTCTCATAGCAATGGCAGATGAGGCTTATAATATAGTCCTCAATGGTGAGGACATTCGTAATGCCAACACAATTGGAGAGCTATTTGATATCGTAAAAAATAAAATCGGATGACATTTATCGAAGAATAAGATCTTGAAACAGGTCTTATTCTTCGGATTTTGAAGAAATGTCATTTGACTATGATTGTATTTTAGTTGGATTGCAATGAGCATGAATTATAACCCATCTAGCCTTTCCGGTAAAACCATTTTAATAACTGGTGCTTCTTCCGGCATAGGGAAAGCCACTGCCATCGAATGCGCGAAATGTGGAGCGAAAACGGTTTTGGTAGGCAGAAATAAAGAAAAGCTTGATATAACCTCTGAAATAATAAAGAGTATTGGCGTTTCAGAGTCATTGACTTTTTATGGAGATATGTGTCATAGTGATTTTATAGACACGATTATATCTGAAATAAGAAATATCGAGGTTAATGGTATGGTTTTGTGTGCAGGTCAGACTTTGATACTCCCTGCAGCGTTTACATCTGTTGATAGGATTATGGAGATGATGGATGTTAATTTTATTTCAAATGCAAATTTGCTCCAAAAATCTTTGAAATCTAAAATATTAAAGAAGGGGTCCTCTATTGTCGGGGTGACATCTGTTTTGGGTATTGACGGTTTTATGAACGGTAATACTGCATACGGAGTCAGCAAGGCGGCTTTTGAGTCGTATCTAAAATACTGCGCTTTGGAATTTTCTTCAAAAAACATTCGGTTCAACAGTGTACATCCTGGGAGTGTCGATACTCCGATGCTCGATATGTCTTCTGTTACAAAAGAACAATTGGAATCCGAAATAAACAAGATTCCTCTAAAAAGGATGGCAGACCCTTCTGAGATAGCGAAACCGATTTGCTTCCTGCTGTCAGATGCCTCTTCATTTATAACAGGTTCCAGCCTTATAATTGATGGAGGTCAACATTTAAAATTTTAAATAATAAACTATATGACCAATCTTTTTAAGACCGAAGACGGAAACTGGATAAGCGATGTCCAGATAAGGGAAAGTCTAATGGATATGGGGGCACATGACTGTGATGTGCTTTATATTCATTCGGCATTGAATTTCGGTTTGCCTAATATGGAAATTAAAAATGGGCAGCTCCTTAAATGCCTCCTTGATACAATTGAGTTGCTTAATGTACCGACTGTAGTTATGCCGACATTCACATTCAGCTTTTGTAATGGCAAAAGTTATGACCCTTTAACATCCAAATCGAGGATGGGTGCGCTTAATGAGTTTTTTCGCAAGCAGGATGGTGTCATACGTTCAAACGACCCGTTAATGTCTGTTGCTCTTAAAGGCAAAGACACATATCTGGCTACCAATGTTGGAACCCATTCCATTAGTGACGGCTCTACTTTCGACATGATACATCATAAATCAGGAGTAAAATTCCTATTTATTGGACCCCGTATTGGTGATTGTCTTACATATATGCATTATCTCGAATGGTTGTTTGATGTAGATTACAGATATATACGGCATTTCATAGGAGAAATCATAGATAATGGAACATCAAAAACAATAGATCAGGATTTATTTGTTCGTTACAATGGCGTTTTTGCCAATGATGCATCATATAAGTATGAAGACTGGATGGTAGAAGAAAAAGCGGCAAAACGAATAAAGCTCGGAAATGGATTCCTATCGATTGTAGGAGAAAAGGACGCAACAAACTATTATAAGAAATGTCTTGAAATTGACCCTCATTATTTCATTGAGATTAAAAATAATATAAAAGACAAGACATTCAAGCTTAATAACGAAATGGTAGCTCTATAAAATGTATAATATCAATCTTATAGAATATTTCCAGCATACTGTCTGGAAATTTGGTGACTGTGTTGCCATAATTGACGGAGATAGACATTTGTCATTTAACGACTTGAATATTCGGGCACAATATATAGGCTCGTTAATTTACAACTTGACCGGAGGTGTAAGCAACGTTGTAGGAGTTTTTCTCAATAAGTCGGCTGAGGCAGTGATATCTGATATCGGAATTACATATTCCGGAAATGCCTATATGAATCTCGATGTTAAAAACCCCCTCGAACGACTCAACAACATTCTTAATTTGATAAAGCCAGGATGTATCATTACCGACAGTAAGAATAAAGGTAAGATTATTCAAATCTATGATGCAGATAAAATCATTGATATCGATGAAATAGAATGGCCGGACGCTTTATCGAAAACAGAAACGAATTACTGGAAAAATCTGATTGATACAGACATTTATTGTGTTATAAATACATCTGGATCTACTGGTACGCCCAAAGCTGTGGCACTGAATCACCGAAGTTTTATTGATTTCTTTGAGCAGACAGTGCCAATGTATGGGTTCAATGAGAATGACAATATAGGTTCCTTGTCTCCGATTATTTTTGATATATGGAGCTATGAACTGACACTATTGATGGGGGTTGGTGCGACGATAACTGTATTGCCCGACAGTCTCGCCTCATTTCCTATTCGTATTCTCCAGCTTATGGAGAAACAGTCGGTAACATATATTTTTTGGGTTCCGACTATTATGGTTAATATTGCAAACATGGGATTATTGGAAAAGACAAAACTCCCCTCACTGAGACTTGTGTGGTTTGCTGGAGAAGTTTTCCCTACAAAGCAGTTTAATATTTGGAAACACTCACTTCCCCATGTGCAATTCTCGAATTATTATGGACCAATCGAGATTACTCTTGATTGCATATATTACGATATAAATACAGAGATTCCGGATGACAAGCCACTACCGATAGGAAGGCCATTCCGCAACACGGGAATTCTGCTCCTCGATAGCGACGACAAACTAGTGACAAATCCTTACACCGAGGGTGAGATTTGTGTAAAAGGGTCCTCCCTTGCTTTAGGATATTATAACAACGAAGAGAAGACAGCAGCCGCTTTTGTTCAGAATCCGCTGAATTCACATTATCCCGAAATAATATATAGAACAGGAGACATTGCTTATTATAATGAGGACGGTCTTTTAATTTTTAAGGGACGAAAGGATACTTTAATCAAGCATTTGGGATATCGCATCGAACTGGCAGAGATTGAACATGTCATTATTAATATTCTCAAAATCGTATCGAACGGATGTGTGGTATATAATTCATCAAAAAAGGAAATTACCTTATTTTATGAAGCTGAGAAGGAGATTACTCCTTCTGATTTCAGGAAAAATATAGGACAGGCCTTACCTCATTATATGATTCCGGTAGTATTCCATCACCTTAAAGAGATGAAGCGCAATCCTAATGGCAAAATAGACAGGGCTTATTATAATTCATTGGTGAAGTAGTTATGATTTTATCTGAGGTAAAAGATTACTCACAAATTCTGAAAGGACTAGGCTTAATCAAAAACAAGGCCCGTGAGTCAAAAATGCGACTGCTGACCAATTTCTTCCCAGAACAGAAGAGCCAGAATCAATGGATTGAGGATCGACGGTTGAAAATTGCAGTATCCGAACATTCCATGATTCTTGTTTTAGCGGACGATTATGCCGATAGGTTGTTCTATGTTTCATCGGAAGCTATAAATCTGACAACAATGATAGAATCTGTACATGAGAATAGTGCGAAACCGATTGTAATAGAACATATTACAAATAGAGGAGGATTTGAGTTAGACGCAGTTTCTAAATCAAGAGTATTGTTACGTTACTCTCGATCCGGAGTTTTACCATACATTACCCCAAAACAAAAGTCTGTTGAAACAGCCGGTACGGATGATATTCTACGGATACGAAAACTACTTCTTGAGCATTTCGACAAAATAACGGACCGTATACCATCCATTTCAGAAATTTTAAGTTTAGGCTCGAAAGGCGGAGTCATTGAGGTAAAAGAAAATGAAGAGATAAAAGGATTCCTTATATACGAACTGACGGGACAATCAATACATCTAAGATATTGGTGGACTAATCCATTGTATAGAAACCAGGGAATAGGCAGCTCTCTAATGGCATGTTTCTTTCAAGCAGGAAAAGATACTTCCCGGCAATATCTATGGGTTGACAAAGATAACGACAATGCCATAGGTTGTTATGAACACTATGGATTCAGTCCTGATGGCTTGTCGGATTATATTCAAGTGATAAGCAATCCGTAAGTTTTTATCGTCTGTCAGTTCAACATATAAAAATGAAATAAACCGACAGTCATTAAGAATAGCATTTTTCGGAGAAGACTCGTTCAGCGCAGTCGTCGTGGAGTCTTTGATAAAAGCAGGTCATGAGATTGCAGTTGTTGTCATACCAAAATACAATTCAAATGCATATCTGAGATTATACTCACTTGTCGAAAGATATGGCTTAAAATGGATTCTTGAAAAAGATATTAATTCGCCAATAGTCGTGGTAGCCGTTGAGAATGCAAGACCTGACATCGGAATTTTGGTACATTTTGTCAAAATAATCAGAGATGGGCTTCTAAAATGTGCTTCGATGGGTTTCATAAATTTTCATCCATCAAGACTGCCATATTACCGTGGGCTACACCGCAGCACTGGCAGATAATAAATGGAGAAATTGAGTCTGCGATAACGGTCCATTATATTAATGAGGGTATAGATATCGGAGATGTCATTCTCCAACGCCACTGATAATACAGCCAAATTGGTATGTCAGTGATCTCCCAATACGGAGGCTTGAGGAATATGGGAAAAGGATATTTTCAGGACTGAGTCCTGTTCCGAAACCGAAAGTGACGACACCATGTTATGCTTTTTTGAAGGATGAAGATTTTGTCATTAATGACGATATGATCCAAGCAGAGGCCTATGACAGGATAGAAGGCCTGTCGTTGCACTATTCGGGGGCCAGATACGGCGACATGACAATCTACGGGCTGAGCCTTGTAATTCAATATTGACTGAAAGGATGCATTCAGGCATTCATTATATTAATTCACAGCCATATCTTGTCTTGAAAGACGGTGCGCTGAGAATAACTAAATTGAAAAAAAATGAAAGAACAGATTTTTAGTATTCTTTCTGGCATGAGGCCGGAATATGATTTTTCAACATCGCAGGATTTTATTTCTGATGGGATGTTGGACTCTTTTGATGTGGTCACTCTTGTTTCTGAACTTGAAGAAAAATTTTCAATAGCAATTGATGGCGAGGATATTATCCCTGAAAATTTCTCTTCTGTCGACAGAATTGCAAATTTGGTTGAAAAAAGCGAAAAAGTCTGATTATCGATGGATTTTAAATTCAATCACGTAAAAATCTCCGGAATACTCTCGGTTGTACCGGAGAATGAGAGCTTCTTTGAAGACGAGATGGGTAATTATGAGTTCCCTCCAGAAACATCAATGAAGCTGAAGGAAACAATGGGTTATAATAAGCATAGACTTGCAAAGCCTGGTTCAACGATTGCCGGTTATGCGTGTCATGGATTTAACTATCTTGTCGAAAACGGCCTTGTAAGACCTGATGAGATCGACGCTCTTTTAGTGGTTGGCTCTGTTATGGACTATCCAATTCCTCCAACAAGTAACGTGATTCAAGGGCTGCTCGGACTTGGGGAAGACTGTTTTTGTCTTGACATTACGCAGGCATGCGCAGGCTTTGAGATTGGCCTCATACAGGCATTCATGATGCTTAAGCAGGAAGCTGTTAGGAAAGTACTCCTTATCAATGCTGATATGCTCGGTCTTAAGGTTTCCCCCCGCGATCGCAACAGCTATCCTCTTATAGGTGACGGTGCCGCTTTGACGATTGTAGAGAAATCAAATTATGATAATCCGGTTTTTGCAAATGTAAAGATGGATGGAAAGGGAGCCTTCGCTATCCAAATTCCAGCAGGCGGTCTTGCCAAACCATGCGATGAATCAACTCGAATAGATTATGTAGATTCTTTTGGTAACTGGCGCTCAGAAGAAAACCTTGTGATGAAGGGCGACGAGGTGTTTATGTTTGTCCAGAAAAAAGTGCCTCCCATGATTGAATCGCTTCTTGAATTTGCGGAAACAAGCCGTGATGAGGTTGATTATTATATGTTCCATCAACCCAATCGTTTCATGTTGCGCAAACTTTGTCGAAAACTCCGGATAGATGAGGATAAGCTCCCGATGAATATCGTTGAAAATTTTGGTAATTCGAGCGGAGTGACAGTTCCCCTGAATATATGTTTCAATCTCGCTGACAAGATTAGGGACAAAGCATTGAAGCTTTGTATGGCAGGATTTGGAGGCGGACTCGTTTGGAGTTCCATTCTGATGAATGTAGGACCTCTTGATTTCTGCGAAATAATTGAATATCCTGATTGATACCGGCGATATACATAAATTCTGTCTTCTCATCTAAGTCATATCGGATCGGAAGTATTCTGATCGATCCGGGCGATGAATGGGAGGGATTCGAGAATGTGGATGCTGTTTTGTTGACGCATGCTCATTTTGACCATATATACGGACTGAATAGAGTGGTAGAACTGAATCCGGGAGTTAAAATATTTACAAATACGGCCGGTCAGGAAGCTCTATTAAATGACAGATTAAATATGTCGCGTTATCATGAAACTCCTTTTGTTTTGGAGTATCCTGAAAATATAATACCAATAAATGATGGAGATGAAATTGATTTAGGCAATGGATTGGTAGCTAAGGCGATATTTACACCCGGACATAATCCAAGTTGCATAACGTGGATTATTGGCGATGCCGTATTTACAGGCGACTCTTATATTCCCGGAATAAAGACAGTAACCAATCTCCCCCATTCAAATAAAAGTCAAGCGATAGAATCGGAAAAATTGATTATTAAATTATGCAAGAGTAGAACAATTTTTTCAGGCCATAAAACCGAATAAATATATAAAAGGATTAACTAAACTATGATAAAGTTTTTAGATTTAAAGAAAATGACTGAAAGTCACGGTGATGAAATTAAAGAAGCCGTATCACGTGTAGTTGATTCGGGATGGTACCTTCAAGGTAAGGAAGTTGAAAAGTTTGAAAAGGACTATGCCGATTTTATCGGGACGAATGAGTGCATCACTTGTGCTAACGGTCTGGATGCCCTGATATGGATTTTGCGTGCCTATATCGAGCTTGGTATAATGAAACCGGGCGACGAAGTGATAGTTCCAGCCAATACCTATATCGCATCCATTCTTGCCATAACCGAAAACGGATTGGTGCCGGTGCTTGTTGAGCCCGACATAACTACTTATCAGATCGACCCAGACAAGATTGAGGCCGCAATCACTCCACGAACCAAGGGCGTGCTGATAGTGCATCTTTACGGACAATGTGCCTATACCGACAAGATTGGAGAGCTGTGTAGGAAATATGGGCTTAAGCTTATTGAAGATAATGCTCAGGCTCATGGTTGCAAGTTCAATGGCCGTCGCACAGGTTCGCTCGGCGATGCAGCCGGACACAGCTTCTATCCGGGAAAGAATCTTGGAGCACTTGGTGATGCCGGTGCAGTGACTACTGATGATCAGGAGCTTGCCACAGCCATACGTGCGCTTGCCAACTACGGTTCGTCACGTAAATATGTGTTCAAGTACACAGGACGCAACAGTCGCATGGATGAGATTCAGGCAGCGGTGCTTGATGTTAAGTTGCGTCACATCGATGAGGACAACGCTCGCCGCAAGGAGGTGGCCCGCATGTATATCGAAGGGATAACCAACCCTCGAATAGTTACTCCAACGGTAAAGGACTGGGATGCTCATGTGTTCCATATTTTCCCTATACTTGCCGATAACCGCAACGCGTTGCACGATTACCTTGCCGACAATGGGGTACAGACAATAAGCCACTATCCCATACCGCCTCACAAGCAGGAGTGTTACAGCGACTGGAATTCATGGTCGTTTCCGATTAGTGAGCGCATTCATGCTCAAGAACTGTCACTTCCTATATCACCAGTAATAACTGATGAAGAGGTTAACGAAGTAATACAACTCATAAACGCATGGCAGGATTAGTCGCAAAGGCTAAATCATTTATATCACGCGTTCTTAAGGCCGATATCGTCAAAGTGTTTTCGCTCACTTCGATATCGACCTTGGTCAAGATGTGCACGGGACTTGTAAGCGTCAAGATTGTTGCGTCGATTATCGGGCCTGCGGGTGTTGCGCTTGTTGGTCAGCTTAATAATTTCTCGACGATTGCCTTGTCATTGGCAACCGGAGGCATCAATTCCGGCATAACAAAATATGTCGCAGAATACAAGAGCGATGCATCTAAAGTAAAGCAATACCTTGCAACTGCATTTAGGATAACTGTTGTATGCTCATTGTTGGTAGGATTGGTCTTATTGTTGTTATGCAAACAGTTGAGCAGCCTTATTATGATGACGCCGCAATACTGGTATGTATTTGCAATATTCGGCATTACAATTACATTTTATGGCCTTAACAATATGCTTGTTTCTGTAGTTAATGGCTATAAGCAGTTTAATAAATATGTAAAGGTCAACGTTGTAAGCAGCATTTTTGGTGTATCATTTACAGTAGCATTGGTATTGGCATTGGGATTGCCCGGGGCTTTAATTTCGGCTGTAACATTTCAAAGCCTGATGATATTCGTTTCAGTGCTGATGCTGCGCAAATTGGAATGGCTTCGTAAAGATTGGCTCGTCGGTAAATTCAAGAGAACTATAGCATCACAATACTTTCGGTATGCATTAATGACATTATTATCAGCGTTTTTGGTGCCGATATCACAGATGCTGTTGCGAGGATATGTTATATCTGAGATATCAATAACCGAGGCTGGCTGGTGGGAAGGAATGAATCGGATATCCAACATGTATCTCATGGTAATCACGAGTTCGTTCAGTGTATACTATCTTCCTAGACTTAGCGAAATTAGTGACAGAATTGAGCTCCGTCATGAGATATTCAAATGCTATAAAGTAATAGTACCATTGCTTTTGGCGGGATTTACAGTAATCTATTTCTTACGATTCTTTATTGTGAAATTGCTGTTTACACATGAATTCATGCCAATGACTCAATTGTTCATTTGGCAGATGGCAGGCGATTTCTTCAAAATTTGCAGCTGGCTTCTTGCATTTCTTATGGTTGCAAAGTCAATGACAAAAGCTTATATCTCGACCGAAATAATATTTACTTTGTCCTATATTTTATTGGGCTATACATTTATAAGATTGGACGGCATAGTCGGCTTATGTCAGGCATATCTTACTAATTATGTGCTATATTTGGTCGTTTTAACGTTTATGTTTAGGAAATTATTGTTCAGATGAATATTCTAATTGTAGGAGAATTTAGTGGATTTTCAAAAAATTTGAAGGTCGGCTTAAATGAATTAGGACATAAAGTATCAATAATATCGACCGGAGATAATTTCAAAAAAATTAAAATAGATGAAAGTGATATAAATATTTTAAAGTATTACACTAAAAGGTTAAATAATAAATACCTTAATTTTATTTTTAGAATTATTATTGTCTATCTTAATAGGGTAAGACTAAAATTATTTCTGAAAAAGAATTATGATATCATATTTTTATTAAATGCAGGATTTATTGTTCCAGGCATTTTTTCTATAAAGGCCGGTTTACCATTAAAATGGCTGAAAAAATTTATTATAAAAGGAACGCCGTTGTTTTTATCAGCTTGTGGCCTATCTCCTGCATTAGTAAAACATGCAAAGGAGCTTAAATATGGTTTCGCATATAATAAATATGAGTCATTATATAATGATAAGGATATAAGGCAATTTGAGAGTATTTGTGAACTTTGTAAAAAAATAATTCCAATGGATTATGAAAATGAATATTCTCTTAAGAAATACAACTCTTATTCTTACATCAATAAAGTGGTAAGACCTATTCTATTGCCTTATGATGTTTCTAACACTCGATATACATATTATGAAACTGATAAAATAATAATAACTCATGGTATAAATAGATATGATGCAAAAGGTTCTAAATATATATTAGAGGCTATGCATAAAATTAAGAATAAATATCCTGAAAGTGTAGATTTATTTATACCAGAGCATTTGCCTTATGAAGATTATTTAGCTTGTTTGGATAAGACAAATATCTTCATAGATCAATGTTTGGGTTATGGGATGGGGGTAAATGCATCAATTGGTTTGGCAATGGGAAAGATTGTTCTAGGTGGATGTGAGGAAGAGAATAATAAAAGTATTGGAATTGAGGCCGTTCCGGTTATAAATATTGAACCTAATGTCGATCAAATATATAATGAACTGGAAAAATTAATTCTTTTACCTTCTGAAGCTCGTTTTAAAATTAGTCTTTCATCAAGAGAATTTGCAGAGAAGTATATAGATTCTAAAATCATTGCAAAAAAATACGAACAGATTTTTATTGACAATAAGTAAAATGAAAGACAATATATCTAAATTAAAAGACTGTTACGGGTGCGGAGTATGCGTTATCGCTTGTCCTAAAAAAATTATTGATCTTGAACTGAACCGGGACGGTTTTTATTCTCCCGTCATACATGAGCAGGATAAGTGTATAGATTGCGGCATATGTCTGGATATTTGCGCTTATAATCATGACGAGTTGGCGACCCCTCCCGACATGGCGGACATAAAAGCCTATGGGTGCTGGAGTAAAGATGAGTCAGTTAGACAGGAATGTACCACTGGAGGCTTAGGTTATGAGATAGCCCGATCCGCTATTCATGACAATGAAAAGGCATGTGTGGTTAAATACGATGTCGATAAGATGCGCGCCGAACATTATATTGCTGATTCTATTGAAGACCTGCAATCAGCGCGCGGAAGTAAATATATTCCGAGTTATACCCAAAGCGGATTTGAGCAAATTAAGAAAGACGAAAGATATGTGGTCTTCGGACTTCCATGTCAGATTGACTCCATGCGTCGCTACATCAAGCGATTTAAAATCGAGAGAAATATGCAACTTGTTGATCTACTGTGTCATGGAGCGCCATCGCTATTATTGTGGCAAAGATATCTTGAGGAATTAGGAGATGCCACAGGTAAGGTTCAGCAAGTGAAGTTCCGTTCGAAGGAGTACGGATGGCACAACTCCGCATGCGTTGAAATAGAAGGAGAAAAGAGGCATTTAATTCAAGATGCCAAGAACAGTCTGTTTTATGGACTTTTTTTCACAGACTCATGCCTCAACAAGTGCTGTCACGGAAAATGCAAATATAAACTGCTCTCATCTTCAGCCGACATACGAATAGGCGATTTCTGGGGTAAGAAATATGCAAATAATGACCAAGGAGTCAATGTCCTCATTTCCTTTAATGAAACCGGCGATGGAATTGTGGAAAAACTAAAGGAAAGATGCGTTTTTCAACCTGCCACATTGGAGGAGGCCATGGATAAACAAATGCCGGGAAATGCACCATCAACCCCATTTCGGCGATTCTTGTTGTGGGGATTCCGACATGGAATAAAATTAAAAATGCTCCTTAATATTGTAAAATTAGGTATTGCACTACAGCATCCTGGATTAGTATTAAATAAGATTGCGAGAAAATGAATAGTAAAAATTGCGCAACAAAAAAAATTAGTATTCTTACTTTTTCAAAAGGAGATAATTATGGAGCTGTATTGCAATCCTATGGTCTTGCCGAAGTATTAAGACGTATGGGATATAATGTTGAATTCATTTATCTCACATGGTCAACCTGTTTTCACCGAATACTTTCAAATATTACCCCACTGAAATATCGTTTTGAAGGTTTCAGAAAAAAATACTTGAAGCAATTTTCACTGGAATGTCATTCAGCTGCTGATTTGTCTAAGGCGGTAAAAAAATCCGATTTATGTATTGTAGGAAGTGATCAAGTATGGAATCCTGATATAACAACAATCAGGGCAAAACATTATTTTTTCGATTTTGTTCCAGAAACAATCCCTGTGATTTCATATGCTGCGAGTTTTGGTGTCGATAATTGGAAATGGAATGATTTAAAAGCTGATGTATCACAATTACTAAAACGATTCAGCGCGATAAGTGTCAGAGAAGATTCAGGCATAAGAATTCTTGCAGATGATTTTGGCATTTGTGCTAAAAAAGTTCTTGATCCGACATTATTGTTGGGAGATTTTTCGTCCTTGCTTTTAAATAATTCAGAAAAAGACGATAATTACGTTCTGGGGTTTAAATTTGTAACATCTCCTGAATATTATGACTTTATTCGGTTTGTAGCTGGAGAGCTGGATTGTGTAGGAGCGATAATGGATATGTTTCCGCGAGATATCAAATTGACCTCAGGATTAAAACGAAAATATTTCTTATCTCCACAACAATGGATTACTAATATCGCAAATGCTCGATTTGTTATAACTGACTCATTCCATACATTGGCATTCTCTCTCATTTTTAAACGTAATTTTGCAATTATTCCATCTTCTAAATTGGCAAAATTGCAAGGAAGAATGGTATCACTTTTGAAAGAATTAGGGTTGGAGTATAGGATTTTTTCTTCGATTGAAGAAGCTCGTAGAAGTAATGTTTGGAATATCTCTATTGATTATGATGAAATAGATAAAAAACTAAACGAACTTAGGCTTGAATCTATGGAATATCTTGAAAAATCATTGTCGACATTAATATAAGTTTACTTTAAGATGTTTTCAATAAGCGTCATAGAAAGTTTCCTTGTGTACACATCGCTGCTCTTTATCATACCTATGCTTGGGCACACAGCAGACCAAATATATTGCAGAAGAAATATTTATTCCCACTATTCATATTTAGGCGTCCTATTATGTATAATTCTTATATTTAGTATAGTATTTGGCGCAAGATACAAAGTTGGTATTGACTTTCTGAATTACAAACGTATTTACGAGGTAATCCAACAAGGGACTAAAACAGATGATATTATAGAACCTGGATTCTTTATTATCTGTAAGGTAATTGGGGGATTAGGATTACATTACTTCTTTTTCTTTTTTTTCTTTTGCTGTATCCAGGTCTCATTTATTATTGCAGCATTCAAAAATAGACCGGAATTATTGCCATGGATATTTATAATTCTCTTGTCTACACAATTCCTGGTAATGATGAATTTGGTCAGACAAATGACTTTTGTCTGTTGTTTTATTTGGTTGGTAAGTCGAAGTCACAAAATTTCATTTTTAAAATATGGAATAATTATAGCGCTCTGTACATTTTTCCTCCATAAATCAGCACTATTGGCTTTACCACTATATCCCATAATTAGATATGATAAAAATCTTTCAGGGTCTTATCGTTTTCAAAATCTATTCTATTGGTTATGTATTTACCTTGGATACTCTCATTTTATTCTTGACAAATTTGAAGACTTTTCTCTAATCGCTTCAGCTTTGGGTTACTCTCAATATGAAGGATTTAATGTGTTGGAAGCTCTTTTTATGGATCCTAATTGGGGCGCTCGTACATATATAAGAATAGCATTAGTCATGACTACGATATTGTATTCTCACAGTGTAAGAGCATATTTTAATAAGGATGATAAGTATATACGTTTTTACAATCTTTTCTTCTGGGGAGTATGTGCTGAAATAGTATTGTATGGAACGAATGTCATTGCTCGCGTTTTCCTGCCTCTTTACTATATGAAATTAGTAATATTTGCGTACACTCTTTATTTCCTCTCGATAAATGTAAGAAGAAACTATAAAATATTTTTTATGTGGATTGTCTATGTCGGACTTTTGCTTATGGATTATTCTTCGATTTTCTATGAAACAACTTTACCTGACAACTCTTCTGCATTTCAATTTTTTTGGCAAGCTGATTAAATGAAAATTGTATATTGTTTAAAAAGTACCTTCAACTCTGGAGGTATGGAGCGTATTGTTATTGCTAAAGCAAACCATTTCGCACAGTTGGGGAACGAGGTTTGGATTGTTACAACTGATCAAAATGGACGGAATCCTTTTTTTTACGTTGATAAAACAATCAATACTTCGGATCTAAGTATTAATTATGATGATATTGAGCACCTACCATTTTTTCAAAAGCTTATTTCACGACAGGTTAAGATTTCACATCATAAAAAGGAATTGCAAGCATTTGTCAATAAATTAAATCCTGACATAATAATTTCTACATTTGGGAATGAGATCTCTTTTCTACATAAATTAAAAACACAAGCCAAAAAGATTGCTGAGATTCATTTTTCGGGTAACTACAGATTGCGACTCAATCAAAAAGGATTAAGACGCATAGCAAACAGATGGCTTACATATAAATTTAAGCAGAATGTCAAGCATTATGATGCTTTTGTATGTTTAACCGAGGAAGATAAACATAACTGGAAAGGCATTAAAAATCTATCTGTAATCCCTAATTTTATAGATTCAAAATCCGAGCATCCTGCAATTTTAAAAAATAAATCTGTAATATCAGTTGGTCGGTTAAACTATCAAAAGGGATATGATCGATTAGTAAAGGCATGGAAATATGTATCAGAACAATATCCGGATTGGACTTTACAAATATATGGTTCAGGGGAGCTCAAACAAGAACTTGAAAACCAAATACAAATGTCAGGACTTAGTTCGGTTATATCAATCAATTCACCAACTAATGATATATATGCTCGTCTTATGGCATCCTCGGTTTATGTGCTATCTTCAAGATATGAAGGATTGCCAATGGTCCTCATAGAAGCGATGGCCTGTGGCCTACCCATAGTTTCCTATGACTGTGAATGTGGCCCCAAGGATTTGTTATCTAATAACGATGCAGGTATATTGGTTCCTGAAGGAGATATTAATGGCCTCGCAAAAGCCATAATTTCGTTGATTTCAGATGATAATAGAAGATTATCAATGGGTGCTTCCTCATATAAAGAAGCTGATAATTATTTATTTACTAATATAATCGACCGTTGGATCTCTTTATTTGATTCGCTGATAAATTCATGATTTATGAATAAGAAGTTCTTTCTTATATCGAACATGTATCCGACAAAACAGTATCCGGGATATGGTTCATTTGTGAAAAATGTTTGCACAGGATTAATGCAACATGGAATAATCATGAAGTATAAATCCGTGATATATGGGCGTGCTAATGGACGATTATATAAATTATTTAAATATCTCAAATTTTACATTTCAATATTTTTTAATTTTTTTAGAAATTATGATTTTATCTATATTCATTTCCCAAATCAGGCGGTTCCATTTCTAAATATTCTTTATAAGTTCAAGAAACCGGTTATTATTGTTAATTTTCATGGTGAGGACTTATTGTATAATAAAACTGGTTATACAGGTAAATTGGGGCAACTTACTGAGGAATTTTGTCGGAAGTATGCAACAGCAATAGTTGTTCCTTCTACATATTTCAAGGAAATAGTTATTTCTCGAAAGATTATAGCATCTGAAAAGATTATAGTATCTCCATCCGGAGGTATAAATCCTGATTACTTTTTCCCTGAACAACCTAATTGTAATCGCGAAATACTACATATCGGATATGTCGGAAGATTGGAGCCGGAAAAGGGGATATGTGAATTTTTGGAAATTTGCAAAATTTTAAGCAACTCTGTCAAATACAAGGCTACCATAATTGGATATGGTTCATATTATAGTGAAGCGATTTCATTTATAGAATCTAATCATCTGAATGATAAGATAAAACTGATTAAAGGAATACCTCAATCAAATTTAGGACATTATTATAGAATGTTTGACTTATTGATATTTAGCAGTCGAGCACAAGAAAGTTTAGGGCTGACGGGTATTGAAGCTATGGCTTGCGGCATTCCGGTTATAGGCAGTAATGTTGGAGGCATAGCCTCTTATCTCAGGCATAGGGAAAATGGATGGATTGTTCCTGTTAAAGATGTTGAGCAAATCCAAAAATCAATTGATGAATATATGAATTTATCTTTTGAAAAAAAAGCAGAAATCAAAAATAATTGTATAAATACTGGAAAAATGTATTATCAAGATTCTGTATGTAAAAGATTATCTGAGGATATAAAGCGTTTACTTCCCCTCCCTGTTATAATGTTGAATGACAATCACTTGGGTGCACTAATCCACTTTAGGCATGAGGTTATAACAACCTTAGCTGAAAAAGGATTTTCGATAAAACTCATTGCTCCCGTCAATGAAGATGGCAAATTACCGGACTTGCCTTCTGGAGTAGAGTACATTCCTATAAGTATGAATCGAACATCAAAGGGCATCATTGGAGTTTTGCGATATACTATTAATTTAATAAGGATATTCAGAAAAGAAAAGCCTGATATTGTTATCAATTACACAATAAAGCCGATAATATTTGGAGGAATTGCTTGCAAAATAACCAAAGTTCCTTCAATTGCATTTTTTGCAGGTGTCAGCAAATCGCTTTCTGAACTTGCATCAAAAAACAATACACTTTCTAAGATTATTTTGAATTGTATTAGAAAAATATTAAAATACAATTCAAAAGCAATTTTCTTGAACGAATCGGATATTTCGTTTATGAAATCTAATAAATTGCTTGAATACGATAAAATTGAAATCTTTGATGGCGGAGAAGGTGTGGATATTGATAGATATGCTCCTTGTAAGGAACTTGTAGAGCATAGTTATTTTAAAGTAGTCATGGTTTCAAGAGTATTAAAAACGAAAGGATTCCATGAGTTTGTACAGGCAGCAAAATTTAGTAAAGATGCAGGTTTAGATATACAATATTTTCTTGCGGGTGGTATAGACGAAATTCACCCGGATCGCATAAGCAGACAGGAAATTGAGCAAGCTCAAAAAAATGAATATTTCCACTACATGGGACATCTCAAAAACCTTCCTGAATTCCTTAAAGATGCTGATTGTGTTGTACTTCCTTCTTATTACAATGAAGGAATGAACAGAAGTCTTATGGAGGCATTAAGCATGGGAATTCCGATTGTAACAACTGACAATCGAGGATGCAAAGAGTTAGTTTTGGACGGTAAGACTGGATTCATTATCCCAAGTCGTAATGCCGAGGCATTGTTTGATGCTATCCTTAAACTTTATCATCTTGATAAAGAAAACATGAACCGTATGAGGGAAAATAGTCGAAAATACGCGATTAAAAGATTTGATGTCAAAAATGTAATTCAATCCTATATACAAATATTAGATAATGTCTTGAATTATAATAAAATGTACGCCAAATGAAAGTTGCAATTATAGGCACTGTCGGGGTGCCGGCTAATTATGGCGGATTTGAGACCCTTGTAGAGCAGCTTGTCCGTCACAACCAATCAGAAGATTTGCAATACGCTGTTTATTGCAGCAGAAAATCTTATAATAATGAACGATGGGTTTACCATGGCGCTAAGACAGAATATGTGGGACTTAACGCCAATGGAATACAAAGCATCCCATACGATATCGTTTCTCTGATTAAGGCTGCACATCAAAGTGATGTTGTGCTAATTTTAGGAGTATCAGGATGCGCGTTTCTGCCAATATTCCGACTTTTTTCCAAAAAACGTTTGATCATAAACATAGACGGTCTTGAACACAAGCGTGATAAATGGAACAAATGGGCTCGAAAATTCTTGAAATTTTCCGAAAAGCAGGCAGTGCGTTATAGCAATGTAATTGTTACCGACAATAAGGGCATAACTGATTATGTCCTATCCGAATACGGAAAACCATCAGAACTAATAGCCTACGGAGGCGACCACGTATTACAGGACATTTCGGCCGACGAATCGGATGCAGCATTACAAAAATATGGACTAACAGCCAATAAATACTCTTTAGCAATATGCCGTATTGAACCTGAAAACAATGTACACACAATATTGGAAGCATTCAGTCAAACACCTGATCAACAAATTGTATTCATCGGGAACTGGAACAAAAGTGCATACGGCAATGACATGCAGGAAAAATATTCAAAATTTGATAACATAAAGATATTACCTGCCATTTATGATCTTCGTATCCTGAATGTACTCCGTAGCAATTGCAAATATTATCTTCACGGACATAGTGCCGGAGGTACTAATCCGTCGTTAGTTGAAGCCATGTTTTTTGCAAAACCAATAATAGCTTTTGACTGCATATACAATCGCGAATCAACAGAAAATAAGGCGTGCTATTTTAACTCATCAAAAATATTGATTGATATCCTCAATGATTCATCACTTGATTTTGAAAATAACGCAAAATCAATGGAAGCAATAGCTAATCGACGCTATAGATGGGACATTATAGCTAAGCAATACGAATCTCTATATTAAATATAGTTACGGCTATTTTTATTTATGAGCGTTACTTCATGTTGCTATAATTTTAATAAGTGGGGATGGATTTTGACTGCGAGCGCATTGAGAAGGCTCGCGGTTGTGTGAAATTGGGGTGGGGAGGTGTTTGTTATCTAAGGAAATAGCGTTATATTTGCAGAAAATTCATTTTGAATCAAGCGGGATTGGGTGTCGCTTAGGCTCATCTCGTTGCATTTAATCGTTCTTTAAGAAATGAAAGGAATAGTTTTGGCAGGAGGATCGGGCACTCGTTTGTATCCGATTACCAAAGGGGTTAGCAAACAGTTGCTCCCGATTTATGACAAGCCGATGGTGTATTATCCTATTTCGGCATTGATGCTTGCCGGAATTCGTGATATTCTGGTGATTTCAACTCCGCAGGATTTGCCTGGATTCAAGCGTTTGCTGGGCGATGGCAGTGACTATGGTGTGAATCTTAGCTATGCCGAGCAGCCGAGTCCCGACGGATTGGCTCAGGCGTTTATCATCGGTCGTGAGTTCATCGGCGATGATGCTGCTTGTCTTGTGTTGGGTGACAATATATTCCATGGCGCAGGATTTTCCGGTATATTGAAGGAGGCTGTGCGCACGGCCGAGAGCGAAGGTAAGGCTACAGTGTTTGGATATTGGGTTGACGATCCCGAGCGTTACGGTGTCGCCGAGTTTGATCACAATGGTAACTGCCTGTCGATAGAGGAGAAGCCTGAACATCCTAAGTCTAATTATGCCGTTGTTGGATTGTATTTCTACCCCAATAAGGTGGTTGATGTTGCTGCGGCGATCAAACCGTCGGCACGTGGAGAATTGGAAATCACTACTGTTAATCAGGAATTTCTTAAGGATGGTGAGCTGAAGGTGCAGACTTTGCCCCGAGGCTTTGCTTGGCTTGACACCGGTACTCATGATTCGCTTGCCGAAGCTTCAATCTATGTCGAGGTGCTTGAGAAGCGCCAGGGACTCAAGATTGCCTGTCTTGAAGGTATCGCTTATCGACAGGGCTGGATTTCACGTGATAAAATGGTTGAGCTTGCGCGCCCGATGCTGAAGAATCAGTATGGTCAATATCTTCTGAAGGTAGTAGAGGAGGTTGAGCGCACCGGATGTAAAAATTTGGATTGATAACTTTGGGTTATTGTTTTTCAATTTCTGCAAATTATAACGATGGAGGTAATAAAGACCGATATAGAGGGCGTGGTGATAATTGAGCCGCGCTTGTTTAATGATTCTCGAGGATACTTTTTTGAGAGCTACTCAAAGCGCGAATTTGACGAGAAGGTGCGTCCTGTGGATTTTGTCCAGGACAATGAGTCATGCTCGACACGTGGCGTTATGAGAGGATTGCATTTCCAGCGTCCGCCATACACTCAGTCCAAGCTTGTGCGTTGTGTCAAGGGACGGGTGCTTGATGTGGCCGTTGACATACGCAAGGGTTCGCCTACCTATGGTCGTCATGTAGCAGTTGAGCTAAGTGAGGAAAATCATAGGCAGTTTTTTGTTCCGCGAGGTTTCGCCCATGGTTTTGCCGTGTTGAGCGAAACTGCCGTGTTCCAATACAAGTGTGACAATTATTATGCCCCTCAGGCCGATGGTGGCATATCTATTGCCGATGATTCGCTCGGTATTGATTGGCGTATCGACCCTGCATGTGCCATTCTGAGCGAGAAGGACACGAAGCATCCTTTGCTTGCCGACTTTGATTCGCCGTTTGATTACAATGTCGACCAATATAAGCAATAGTAAATTTTTTCGGCTTATTTGACTAATTGGTAAAAACAATAAATACAATAAAGATAATGAAACGAAATATACTCATAACCGGCGGCGCCGGATTCATAGGTTCACATGTTGTGCGACTTTTTGTCAACAAATATCCCGATTATCACATCGTAAACCTTGACAAACTCACCTATGCCGGCAACCTCGCCAATCTCAAGGATATAGAGGATCGCCCCAACTATACATTTGTCAAGGCCGATATCGCCGATCTTGACGAGATGCGTCGTATAATCGTAGATCATAAAATTGACGGCATTATACATCTTGCCGCCGAGAGTCATGTCGACCGCTCAATCAAGGATCCTTTCACATTTGCCCGCACAAATGTTATGGGTACACTCGCTTTGCTTCAGGCGGCCAAGGAATATTGGGAGTCGTTGCCCGAGAAATATGACGGCAAATTGTTCTATCACATTTCGACCGATGAAGTTTACGGAGCACTTGAGCTCACCGACCCCGAAGGTATTGAGTCGCCGTTCACTACCACAGCTTCGTCGACCGAACATCATCACGCCTACGGTTCTGAATTTTTCCTTGAAACAACCAAATACAATCCTCACAGTCCCTACAGTGCTTCAAAAGCGTCGAGCGACCACTTTGTACGCGCCTACCACGACACCTACGGTATGCCTACAATTGTAACCAATTGCTCCAACAACTACGGTCCTTACCAGTTCCCCGAAAAGCTGATACCGTTGTTTATAAACAATATACGCCACGGCAAGCCGCTGCCTGTCTACGGCAAGGGTGAAAATGTGCGTGACTGGCTCTTTGTAGAGGACCATGCCCGCGCCATCGATTTGATATTCCATAAGGGAAAAATTGCCGACACTTACAACATCGGAGGATTCAATGAGTGGAAAAATATTGACCTTATACGTGTGATCATACGCACTGTCGATCGTCTGCTCGGTAACCCCGAAGGTCACAGTGAGCATCTTATAACTTATGTCACTGATCGACTTGGCCACGACATGCGCTATGCCATCGATTCGCGCAAGCTTCAGCGTGAGCTCGGTTGGGAGCCGTCGCTTCAGTTTGAAGAGGGCATCGAAAAGACCGTCCGTTGGTATCTTGACAATCAGCCATGGATGGACCACATAACCTCGGGCGACTATCAGCGCTATTACGAGGACATGTATGCCAACCGCTAATTACCCACTACTACATCACATATACTACTACGGCGCACCGAAATTCCGGTGCGCCGTAGTAGTATAATATATATTGTTAAGCCTTTATTATTTTCCGATTACGAATCTGATACTTGTCTTTTGACAATATTTTGGCTGTTCCATAGAACAATCCTTCAATCAATCCATATCCATTTTTACGGTATGGCACTCCATTCCAATAATTTGAAATGCATTCCGGTAATGTTTTGTTGTGAGTAAGCACGATATTGTCAGGCGCTAACAACTCGGCTGCGCCTTCATACCATTCGGTGTCCAGCCAAATAAGTTTGCCCTTTTCTAACAGAATTTTGTATAGCACAAAATCGCAATCATCTCTATATTTATAATGAATCCATGCGTCCATATCTTCACGATTTCGGGCAACAAATAGACAATCTTTTCGTGATGGATATTCAGGAAATTCATTGAGCCGTGCTTGCTCAAGTAGATTCTCCGCTTCTTGTTTATAGGATGGTGCCGATGAAAAATCTCTTTCCGAGATGGGAAATTCAAATGGTTCATTTACCTCGTATTGCCGTTTCGGAATTCTTACGACATGATACACTATTACTCCGCTTACATCGTTCAATACACCCATATTTAATTCAGGTTTATTATTGCAGTCGGCTTGTGACATTGTGATCAATTTTATTATTCAGATACAAATGTATAAATTTTTATTGTACAATAATGTCCGTTGCAAAAAATTGCCTTTTAATTGAAGTATTGCTCGGGAGATATTTATGATTTTATTTCATAAACTCGGGTCGGTTTAATTTGTTATCCAATATGAAGGGAATAAATAATTGTGTCATACAATATGTTGATTCCGGTAAATTAAACGTTTAAAATTATATACTAAATATAGCATAAGTGAATAAAACAGACCCAACAATAATAATATTCGGACGAAATATTCATAGATGTCGATTGGCAATGAACATTTCTCATGAAGAGCTTGCATTTCGTGCAGGTCATCATCAAACTTATATAGGAATGGTTGAACGTGGCGAATGTTCAATCTCGCTTTTAAATGCAAAGAAAATAGCAAATGCGCTGAATGTAAAATTGGATTACTTAATTGAAAATGATGATTGAAAGAGAATACTAAATGTAAATACATCCTACCGGCTTGCACGTATGTCAATGTCGTGGAGAGGCACGGAGTATTGCTAATGTTATCCACAATTTTTAAAAAAAGCGTATGACAATACAATCAGCATTATAAAGCCGAGGTTTTCACCGTAAAAAATGAAGGCATTGCCGATAATGATGTTGTCGCAAGCTCCCAAATACATAATCGTTTATCGGTCAGCTTCATAATTATCAAGATAGGCCGTTAGTCGTGTAAATGAAGATTTCATTTCTACTGTAAAATTTTCCCGTTTCACAATTTGCTGATACATTTGTTTAACATCCTCGTAATCGCTATTACGAGATAATTTGGCTGAAATCAGTCCAACCATGCAATGAGTATCAAGTCCGGAACAATATGGACAATAGAGTTCTATCGGTCTTGTATTATATAAGGCATCCAAAGCAGCGATACTATTGTATTGTGACATAAAATCCACAGCAAGAGGTAAAATTGGCAATAACTCATTGTTAAGGTCGAGCCAGTTGCAAGCAAAATTATTGTCAGTAAGCACAAATCTATCCGTATTTTTCACTTGCATCTGCCAATGCAAGTCCGGATTAAAGCCATTAGATTTTATTGCCTGAAGCAATCTCAGATTTATAAATGCTGAATGATTCAAATGGAAACCATAGGCATTGCAGATGGCAGTTATATCACTAAAATCCACACTGACATAAGGAAAGAGATGTATCTCAAATCCCCAGGAATTTGTAGTGAACCATCCATATTTCTTCACTTCTGTTGCCAATTCTCCTGCTTAATGCAAATCTACTTTTGACAATCTTAAATCCATTGGATGTTGCAAAAGGCTCCAATTCCGAAAATATGCGATTTTTAATGTCTTGTATTTTCATAGCCAGTTATTTTTAAGTACGCGACGTGAATAGAATGGTGCGTAAATGAAGAATAGGCATACATTCAGCAATATATAGCCGGGAGTGTCATGCCTTACGGCAATTGAAATGTTCTTTTGTATAAAGGCGATTATCGCAATTATCAATCCGAGATAAAATATCTCGCCAATTTGTGACTCAATCAGCGGGGTATAGAACACTGCCGCGAATGTGTATAGCAGCCAAAATATCTGCACATTGCGAAGGAATAGATATACATTGCGCTTTGAAAATGCCGTTGATGTCTGTTTGCTATCTGTTTTACCACTCAAGAAATATAAGCTCAGGAAGGGATTGATAAAGAAGTTCCCGCATAAAATCAATGACAGATACCTGCCGCCATATTGTTCCCGACTAATACGAATGTTGGCAAATAACAATCCCATCGCCGATGCCATGAGCAGGAGTTGTGCAACTTTAGCCACATCGGAATGTAGCCACAATTCACGATCAAGCCAACCGCCACTAATTCCGACAATCAAGATAACGGCGTAAATCAACAACAAGAAATTGCCGACAATGGCAGATATGTACAATAAATTCTTCATTCAAAGCCTATTGTTAATGCTTTAACGGTATAATTCCAGCTCCAAATATATATTACCCACATCAGCCCAATACCAATGAGAAGGCAGACAAGTAATGCGATTCCAATATCTTTATGCCTATTTCTAAACGCATAAACCACGTTTGCCAACTGCGCCATTATCAGTAAGACATTCGCTACCAACAGACACCTGTTGACAACTGCTGTTTCTCCTACAAAAAGAACTGCAAAAGAAGCCACGAATGTGATTGCAAATAATATGACAATCGGCCATTTTGCTTTGTATATCAGTTTCATCGCTTGCCTCCTTTCTCTTGATTCCTGATTGACTTTTTCGGAGCAGGTCTGACAGCATCATTCGGCATCATATTTTCAAGCATATCCCTGACAGACTGCTGAACCTTGATTTTTAGGTATACCGATTCTTGACGGTTATGGTCGATGGTTTTCAGATACAACGTATTATTGTCATGCCAGAAGATAGTGCGAAGCCCGGACTCTTCTGCCTGACAGTATAGTGGTTCCCCATTATATTGAGTGCTCTTATATGACTCAAATTCATAAAAGTCATTTTCTTCTCGGCGAAAAAATCTCAAATCTAACGGCCAATCGCAATCATAGCCGGTCTGCGATACATACATCCCGTTGGCGTTTATAGCCGTGGGACAGGACGCACTACATATATACTTTCCACTCTCGGAGTCAAACCACCATACAGAGTCGTCATGCGGACTGTCCGGGATTACAAAACCATACAACTTCAATTCCGGAAGGTATAATAACCGTTGTTTGTTAAACCCAACCCCGTCTGCTTCTATCACGTAATATATTTCTTGTCGGATGACAGAATCAATACGTTCAAACTTCGCCTGCGATTCTTTTAACACCATACTTACGATTTCGTTGTCGGCAATGGAGTCTGCCGGAATTACATTATAGCATGAAAACTCCTTTTCAGCATTGGCATATTCAACGTAGCTTATTTGCTCTACTGAGAAAACAGCTTGGGCGGATGCAACAGCAGCATTTGCTATCACAATCAGCATTATCCAAAATATACGATATACCGGTTTCATATCACTATTCTTTCACCGATATCTATTTTTATAATCTTGTTGATTGTATTAATCCATGTTTTCATCGTTGGCCTCCTTTCAGTACCTCTATGAAAGTTCTGACTTCTTGCGGTGAGAGATTGCCAATAGCATTTTTAGGGAATGACAACTGGGTAAAGTCGTTATTAAAAATCGTCACACTCAAACTATCTTTTCCAAGAAAATCAATATTATAAGTTATGGAATCTTCATACACTATTTCTCCTCCTTCGTAATTAATTTCAACGAAGTTGTCTGGGAAAACAAATGTACCGTAATATTTTTGCGACAACAACGGCTGGACTTGATACAGACTGTCAATGAGAACCGATATGTCACTGGCATGACGATGATAACGTGCAGAATCAATAGGAATAACCCATGCGGTAGGCGATGCCCCGTACTCCAGTCCATACATGCAACCTTTCAGTGTGTCGACTTTGAAACAGTCGACTTTTCTGTTTCCATAATCATACAGTCTGATGCTATGTGACAGTTCGCGAATGAACAGACCCTCTTTTTTGCCTAATCTAGCCATCATAACACCTCTACTTTCATAAAGCACATAATCGCCATCTTCAGCCACAATAAAATGTCGGCCACAGTAAAATAACAGCGGCAATATAAGAATGGCGGGAATGATCGAAAACCAGAAATCTATTCTCAACCACCATTTCAGAAATTTCGGTTTTTCAAGACCTCGGCTGACAGGTAGGACGAGCAGACCGAGAATATAACCTACAACTAAAAGGTTGTTGATTAAATTCCATCGCCACATCACGCCGCTATTCGTCACGTTTATCATCAAGATGACAACAGGTAGGAGCGCGATCTGCACCCACACCATCCACAGCACTATCTTATATCGGAGAGAATCGGACATAGCGGCTATAAATTGAGATTTGCGATACTGTCATTCCATTCAATCACTTCGCCGTCGTGAAACATCTTGTTTCCGGAAACAGCATAGCCATTGCCAATATATTTGAATTGTGACGGTTTTGCACCTCTAAGCACTATCTCCTCTGCGACAGTTCCAGCGCAATCTAAGCCGTCAAAGCATACCTCATTTTGCGGATAATATACATGATACTTGTCTTTGGCGTACTCCGAGCCTTTGCACACACGGAATGTTTCACTATCCGCGCCGACATTCTCTTTTTCAGTGAAATCCGTTCCGACTATATATCCCCAATAAACCTGTCCGCCAATATTATTGTAACCTTCTGCAAAACTATCGACAGGCACGCTTACCCACTCGCCTTTATCGGAAATATTATCACTGCGATAAGAGCAAGAAGAAATTAAGGCTGACATTATTATCAATAAATATATCTTCATCACTATTTCTGCTTTCTATGTTTGAACTTGATGGTTTTCTTGGCGTTGCGTTTGGGATATTTGACCTTGATTGTTACCGGGTCATCGTAACCCTCTGCCTCGATGCGGAGAGTAGCTTCTTTCAGCGGCTTGCCATCTTCGTCTTGCAATCCATAGTCATAATCCCAATAAATACGGCATGAATGTTTCTCGTCAAGGTATTCCGGTGAAAGATATTCGTAATCTTCCTCTCCGTCCTCATCAATCCAAATTCTCGAAATATCCAATTTATCTCTTTCCATCAGATTGCCATACTCATCTTTCACATTGAGGTCAAGATAATGATTTTCCTCCCTTTTAACTGAAATAGCACCACCAAAAACAAATTCGCCCGGTAACGCATTATAATCCGGAGTAAGTGTGATTTCTACGGTTCTCATATTCTCGGTTACGACAATCGTCTGCGGTTCATAACCGACATATTCCACTTTCAATGTATCGCCGATGCAGACCGGTAATCCGAAATGACCATCTAAATCGGATATGGCACCTAACGCAGTGCGTCTATTTGAAATAGTCGCTCCGATTAATGGCTCTTTTGAAATAGTACCGTCGGGCAACGTGTCGCCACTCAGCACAATGCCTTTGACGGTTATTGTATCTGTCATTGCCGGTATGTTCCCTTTCAAAATGTTCTGCGGTTCTTGCACGTTCTGGGCCTCAGAGGTCATCGGCATGAGCATGGCGATGGAAGCCGCCGATATTCCGGCAAGGGCTACGGCTTTTCCGGCAAGGGAACGGGCGCGGAGTTGCTGCTCCAAGTAGCGTACCTCGGACTCACATTTGGGGCATGTGCCGAGGCAGTCGCCCTTGTAGCGACATTCCGATGTGGCAAGCTCAATGCCGTTTGCTTCGGCGATTTGCCGGCGTATCTCTTTCAATATCTTGCAGGTCTGCTTTCCTCGTGCCATAATCAATCTGGGGGTAATTTGAATGTAATGGGAAGAGTAAAATATGTGTTGACTTTTTTGCCATTAATAGTGCCGGGAGTAAAATTAGGGAATAATCTTACTACCCGTAAAGCCTCACGGTCAAGAGCAGAATCTTTACCTCGTACTATTTTCGGCTCACAAACACGACCTAATGTGTCAACATAGAACTGTACTACCACACGACCTTGAATCTCCTCCATTAATTGCTCTTCGGGATATTTCAAATGTTGACCTATGAAACGTAACATTTCAGCGGGACCTCCCGGAAATTGTGGCAGCTGTTCAACACAACTGTAAATTCCACTTTCATCCGGATTTTTCGGCCGCTCTTCCGGCATTTCACCTTGTGTTACTACTTCATTAGGATCATGGCTTATCTCACCTTCTTTGATACCTGAAACTTCGATTGCAGAATTGAAAATTGTATCTCTGGTTTTGGATAATAAGCATTCCTCATCAATTTCGCCCTCGAAATCCAATGTATCAGCTATTTCGATCGGTTCGCCCTGCAATGTTTCGTTTGACTGATTCGATGATGATGTGCCGCTGCACCCCGACATGATAATCATCCCTGCTGAGATTCCGGCAATGGCAATGGCTTTCCCGGCAAGGGAGCGGGCGCGGAGCTGCTGCTCCAAGTAGCGGACTTCGGCTTCGCATTTGGGGCATGTGCCGAGGCAGTCGCCCTTGTAGCGACATTCCGATGTAGCGAACTCGATGCCGTTTGCCTCGGCAATCTGCCGACGTATCTCTTTCAATATCTTGCAGGTCTGCTTTCCTCGTGCCATAGTCAGTGTTTGCGGATTTGATAGGTGAATAGATCGAATCGGTTGAAGCCGAGTGCTTCAAGAGCCTTGCGGCTTGCCTCGCGGTCGGTATCGGTGTTATAGTTGGGTATCAGCGGTATGCGGATTATGCAGTCGCTTTGGCGTCCGGACTCCGCAATCAGGCGTAGATTGTCAAGAACAAGGTCATTGCTCTGCCCCGTATAGTTACGGTAAATGTCGGGATTCATATCCTTGATGTCGATAATCAGAGTATTGACAACCGGGAGCAACGCCTCGATGTTGGCCGATGGAACATTAAGCGATGTTTCAAGATTGACCTGCCAGGCCGGACCGCAAAGCCCACGAAACTCACTGATGAAATCGGGGCGCAGACAAGGCTCGCCGCCGCCGAAAGTAATGCCGCCATTTGTGGCGAGAAAATACAATTCATCAATCCTCACTTCATCATAAAGCGACTGCGGCGAATACTCTCTTAATCGGCTTCCGTCGCCCAGCGACTGCGGATTAAGACAATATCTGCAACGGAGAGGACAGCCATGAAAAGCCACAAGCGTTGTCACGCCGTCGCCGTCGGTGGAAAGACGGTGACGCGCCACGCCTATGATCTTTGAGAGGCTAATTCCCATATTGCACTATATTTTAGGCAGTCATTCTTACTTTGCTATCCAATAAGATGATAACTGATTGTATACATTGCAAATTTAGTGAGAATATTTGATTTTAAGTGTGACAAATGTCACACTTATGCTGATTTCTTCAATATTGAGAATATCTTATGGCATAACATCATAAAGAAAATGATAAATTTGCACTATGGAGAAGTTTAACGACTTTGAGCGAGATATAGACTTCGCTTTTTGGAAAAATATATGCGAAAGTCATGGTGAGCTTCGGCATTTCCGTCGAGGTGAATGTTTCGTGCATTCCGGCGAAGAGTTGAAATTCTGCGGCTGGATAAAGACCGGCGGCTTCAAGCATACGTTGACTGACAGTGAAGGCAATCATAAAGTCGTTGGCTTAGTATTCAGAAATGCAGTGTTGGCAAACTACTCGGCAACAATGTTCAACCGGCCAATAACCACTGATATCATAGCACTGGAAGATTCCGATGTGATGGTAGTCCCGACAAAACAGATTCGCATATACATTGAGAATAATCCGGAACTTCATCTGCGGCTTGTCCAGTCCTTGTTCCTACAAGCGCACCAAACTATACTTAACAGCTACTATTATTCACCCATCAAACGTTACCGACAACTGATAGAGCGATTTCCTAATATCCATAAACTTGTATCTATGGGTGAAATCGCCTCATACCTCAATATCTCGCGCCGCCAGCTCCACCGCTTTCGTGAGATTTTCACGGAGCATACAGATTGATATAATGATGCCGGCGCACGGTGACATGGTGGATTTGCTGCTGATTGCGGGGTGGGGGATAAAAAAATTGCCCGTCCCTCCTTTCAAACAAGGAGGAACCGGACTAAAGCCAAAAGGCATGATTTTGTGATTCTAAAGATAGTTGTCTTATAGCGATTTAAAGTGTTGAGAAAGAAAAACTTTCTTCACTTCATCTCCTGCTATTCGCTTCGCAGCGTCATTGCCGGGAGGATTGTTGCCTTTTCCTTAGTCCGATAAATCACATTGATGAATTAGCGTAAAATAATTATACAGTCTAAGGTAAGTTCAACAAGTGTCTCTATTCGTTGGCAAAGGTAGTGACTTTTTGTCAGTCTTCAAAGCAATGACATTAAAAAAATGATGTTTTTTGATAAAACATTAGCATTTTGCAAAACTTTTCACTCTCAATGTTTGTTATTTCGGCTAAAGAGATTAACTTTGCAATGCTTTTAAGCATATATCACTCGTGGGATGGTTCTACATCCCGACTCCTCATGAAGAGTGAACTTCACTGACTACTATATGGTGTTTCAACTTGGTTTAGTCGCTAAAAAGGGGCTTTTAGCCTCGGAATGACTATAAGATAGCGACCTGCCATAAAATGATATATAAAATCTAACAGTTTATAATGTATAATATCGCCGATCTCAATGCAATGACCGAGAGCGAACTCAAGGGTATTGCTGAATCTATGGGTATGAAGAAGGTCGACGCATTGTCCCAGGAAGACCTTGTGTATAAGATCCTTGACCAACAGGCCGAGGACATTGTCGCCGCCTCAGCAGTAGAGAAAAAGAAGAAGGCATCTAAAGAGCCCAAAACTCCTAAAAATAATGAGCCTAAAAAGAAAAAGAAGCAACCGGCACAGCAGCCTGTAGCCGAACCGTCGGCACCTGTAGCACAGGATTCGCCCACCGATGGAGCTGAAACGGCTCAGTCACAACCGGCGGCCGAACCGCCGCGTCGCCGTCGTGGCCGCCCGTCAAAGGAACAGTTGGCTGCCGAAGCGGCTGCTCTACAGAATCAGCCTAAGGATCAGGATGCTACCGATGAGAAGGTTGAACCGGTTGTTGAGTCGGAGCGCGAATTGCCACCTCATGTTGAAGTTGCCGATGATAATGATCATCGCGACATTATGACGCTTGTTGCTCCGCTTCCCGCAACCGAAGTCACCGTGTCGGGTGAAGAGTCGTCGGCTACCGATGAGCCTAAGGCTGTTGAAGAACAGGCTCAGGAACAAGAGCTGCCCGTTGACGAAAATCAGCCTATGGCTCCCCAACAAGGCAAAAAACGCGATTTCCGTCCCGGAAAGGACAGTTCATTCGGCTCGTTCTTCCGTACCGAGCGCAAATTTGTGCCACGTTCGCAGCGTGAGAAGGAGGAAGCTGCCGCAGCCGCTGCAATAGCCGCCGCAACCGCCCCCATTGTCATTCGCGAACCCGGACAGGAACCTGCTCCGCAACCCAATAATAATCAGGGCGGCAAGAAGAATAAGCGCAATCGCAATAATAACAACAATAATAACAATCAGCCCCAGCCGGTTCAGGAACCGCCAATGCCTCAATACAACTTTGACGGCATATTGATGGCAACCGGTGTGCTTGAGGTGATGCCCGACGGATACGGATTCCTTCGTTCAAGCGACTACAACTACCTGTCGTCGCCCGATGATGTCTATGTCACTCAGGCTCAGATAAAACTTTACGGATTAAAGACCGGCGATGTCGTTGACGGTTGGATCCGTCCGCCTAAGGAGGGAGAGAAATATTTCCCGCTTAGCTCGGTTCAGAGTGTAAACGGTCGCTCCCCCGAGTTTATACGTGACCGTGTTCCATTTGAACATCTCACGCCTCTTTTCCCCGACGAAAAATTTGACTTGACCGGTGGTCGCACCTGCAATCTGTCGACTCGTGTCGTAGATATGTTCTCGCCCATAGGCAAAGGCCAGCGTGGCTTGATTGTGGCTCCTCCCAAGACCGGTAAGACCATATTGCTGAAGGATATAGCCAATGCAATCGCTGAAAATCACCCCGATACATATATCATAATATTGCTTATCGACGAGCGTCCCGAGGAGGTGACCGACATGAGCCGTAGCGTAAATGCCGAGGTCATTGCTTCGACATTCGATGAGCCGGCCGACCGACATGTCAAAATTGCAAGTATCGTTCTTGAGAAGGCAAAGCGCATGGTAGAGTGCGGACACGATGTTGTGATATTGCTCGACTCGATAACTCGTCTGGCACGCGCCTATAACACGGTTTCCCCTGCATCGGGCAAGATTCTGTCGGGAGGTGTTGATGCCAATGCGCTTCAAAAGCCCAAACGCTTCTTCGGTGCTGCCCGTAATATTGAAAACGGAGGTTCGCTTACAATCATCGCTACGGCGTTGACCGAAACAAGCTCCAAGATGGATGAAGTGATATTTGAAGAGTTCAAGGGCACCGGCAACATGGAGCTTCAGCTCGACCGCAAGCTATCGAACAAGCGAATATTCCCGGCTGTCGACATTATGGCGTCGAGCACTCGTCGCGACGACCTGTTGTTGCGTCCCGAAACATTGCAACGAATGTGGATTCTGCGTCGTTACCTCAGCGACCGCACATCCATTGAGGCAATGGAATTCATGCGCGACCAAATGGAGAAGACTCGTGACAACGATGAACTCCTGAGGTCGATGAATGCCTGATGAACTACATCGATGATTTGATATAATGAAAGCCCGCGTATGTATTTCGTGGGCTTTCTCGTTCTATTTGCTAAAAATCGCGGTAAAATCTTTTCAATGCAAATTGCTTGCATTAACTTTGTAAGTGAAATGAGCAAGTTATCGGGAAAACTACTGTTTAGGATTATAGGAGTACTGGCTGTTGCATCACTTTGGGGGTGTAGCTCGACCAAGCATGTCCCCAAAGGGGAGTATCTTGTCGAGTCGGTCGACATAAAGATAGAGGACAATAAGGACATTTCACCCGTTGAACTTGTCAATTTCCTGCGACAGACTCCCAACCACAAAGTGCTCGGATTTCTCAAACTTCAACTTGCCACCTATAACATGTCGGGCAGCGACACAACCAAGTGGTTTAACCGTTGGGTGCGCAAGCTCGGACAGCCTCCCGTGATATATGATCAGGCTCTTACAGAGGCATCGGCCTATCAGTTGCGACAGGCTTTGGTAAATCGTGGTTATATGGGCACAGTTGTGGAAATCGACACTGTCCGTCGTGACAACAAGAAGAAAATCGATGTCACCTATCACATAACCACTGGAGAGCCGCATTATATATCCACAATCAACTACAATCTGCCCGATTCGGCGATAGCCGGGATTGTGATGAGCGACACTCTTTCGTTTACTGTTAAGCCCGGTGACCTCCTTGACCGCAATAAGCTTGACGAGGAGCGCATAAGAATCACCGAACTGTTGCGCGACAAGGGTTATTACACCTTCAACAAGGAGTACATAACGTTCACTGCCGACACTCTTGCTGGAGCGCGTGACGTTAATCTCACAATGAATCTCAGGCGGCCTCATCTGTCGGGCAGTGACGCTGACTCCACGGCTCTGCACAAGATATACACCATACGCAATATAATATTCGTGACCGACTACAATCCGGGGCAAAACTATGGCAACTATGACTTCCATGCTCTCGATTCGGTGCGTTACCGCGACATTACGGTGCTTTATGGCGAGGACCGTTATCTGCGTCCGCAGGTGCTTTACGATGCTTGCTACATGAAGGCCGGAAGCCGTTATAACGCATCGGAGGTCGACCGTACCTACGAGGCTCTCGGGCGGTTTGGCATATTGCGTTATGTAAATATCGACATGCGTCAGGTGGGGGCTGTGGGCGATGATGTGATGCTCGATGCCTACGTGTTGCTTACGCGAGGCAAGAAGCAGGGCATTTCGCTTGAACTTGAGGGAACCAATTCCGAGGGCGACCTTGGCTTCGGTGTGGGGCTCACTTATCAACACCGTAATCTTGCACGCGGCTCGGAGCTACTTACTGCCAAGTTCCGCACAAGCTACGAAAGCCTTTCGGGCGATTTCAACGGACTAATCAATAACCGTTACATGGAGTATGCAGGTGAGGTTGGCATAACGTTCCCCCAGTTTGAGGCTCCGTTCCTCTCCTATAACTTCAAGCAGAAGGTGAGAGCCACTACCGAGTTTGCCGTTTCGTTCAACTATCAGGAACGCCCCGAGTACACGCGCATCATTGCCGGTGCCGCCTGGAAATATCATTGGGCCAGCCGTCAGAACAATCTGCGTCACCGGTTTGACCTCGTGGATATCAACTACGTTTATCTGCCACGTAGCACTATCGACTTCATAAACCAGATAGCACCGTCCAATCCGCTTCTCCGCTACAGCTACGAGGATCACTTCATAATGCGCACCGGCTACAGCTACTACCGCACCAACAAGCGCATGATTGCGTCAGGTGCATTGCGTCGTTACGCTTTGCAGCCTTCGGTATTCACAATCAGGGCTACTTTTGAAGCGGCGGGAAATCTGCTTTATGGAATATCATCGTTGACCGGACAGAAGCGTCACGAAGGCGCCTATAAGGTTTTCGGCATACAGTATGCTCAATATGTCAAGGCCGATGCCGACTATACGTTCACTCGCAATTTTAATGAGCGCAGCTCGATTGCGTTTCACGTCGGTCTGGGCATCGGGGTGCCTTACGGAAACTCTTCTATGTTGCCTTTTGAGAAGCGATTCTTTGCCGGTGGTGCCAACGGTGTGCGCGGATGGGGAGTCAGAACACTTGGTCCCGGTAGTTATGATGCCAAGAACTCGGTTACTGACTTCATCAATCAGTGCGGCGACATCAGGCTCGACCTCAGCGTGGAGTACAGGGCCAAACTGTTTTGGGTAATGGAAGGAGCATTGTTTGCCGATGCCGGTAACATCTGGACTATACACAATTATGAAAATCAGCCGGGAGGTATGTTTAAGTTCAATAAATTTTACAAAGAGCTTGCTGCCGCCTACGGAATAGGATTGCGACTTGACTTCACTTATTTCCTGTTGCGACTTGACCTTGGAATGAAGGCTTACAATCCGGCGCAGAATCAGGAACGTTGGCCGTTGCTGCATCCTCGCTGGGGACGCGATGCTACATTCCACTTCTCGGTGGGTTATCCGTTTTAATTAATGAACTAAAAGAAAAAATCGATTACACTTATGAAGGAGTTGGTTATATTTGACCTTGACGGAACTTTGCTGAATACGATAGATGACCTCGGCATAGCTACCAACTATGCGCTTAAAAAGATGGGATTTCCCGAGCATCCGCTGTCGGCTTATCCTGCCATGGTGGGAAACGGAGTTAAAAAACTGCTTTGCCGGGCTCTTCCGTCGGGGTTTGACAATGAAGACACTGTAACGGAACTGCGCACCTATTTTAAAGAGTATTACGATGAGCATTCAGCCGATCATTCGGTGCCTTATCCCGGGATTCCGCAATTGTTGGAAAGCCTTCGTGAAAAAGGCGTGAAGATCGCTGTAGCCTCAAATAAGTATCAGGAAGCGGTAGAGAAGCTGATAGGACATTTCTTCCCTAATCTCGAGTGGGCTGCCGTTGAGGGGCAAAAAGAGGATGTCCCGGTAAAGCCCGACCCTTCAATTGTGTTTGACATCCTGTCGAAGTCGCCGACTCCTAAGGCTGCCGTGATCTATGTGGGTGACTCGGGTGTCGACATGGAAACGGCGCGTCGCGCCTGTGTCGAATCAGTAGGCGTGACCTGGGGATTCCGTCCTATGACAGAGCTGAAAGAGTATCATGCCGATCATATAGTCAATACGGCCGACGACATTTTCGAGCTTGTCAACAGGGAGTATTAGTCTGTGTCGGCCCTGTAGGCCGCAGTTAAAACTCGCTTGTAAAGTGGAATCTTATCTTGGGGAAATCGGACTGAGCCATCTGCAACACATAGTTTGAGTCGGCGAGAAATACATCGCGTCCGTCGCGGTCTACAGCCATGAACTGGTGCTTGCGCTTCTTGAATGCTGCGAGAGCCTCCTCGTCGTCGCTTTCAATCCAGCATGCCTTGTAGAGCGATAGCGGTTCCCATCTCACCGTAGCTCCGTATTCGTGGAGGAGTCGGTATTGGATTACCTCAAATTGCAGCTGACCTACGGTACCTATTATCTTTCGTCCGTTGAACTGGTTGACAAACAGCTGGGCCACACCTTCGTCCATGAGCTGCTGTATGCCCTTTTCAAGCTGCTTTGCCTTCATAGGGTCGGTGTTTTCGATATATTTGAACATCTCGGGCGAGAAGCTTGGCAGTCCCTTGTAATGAAGGTTTTCGCCTTCGGTGAGGGTGTCGCCTATCTTGAAGTTTCCGGTATCGGGAATACCCACGATGTCGCCGGGAAAAGCTTCGTCGACAATGTTCTTTTTCTGGGCCATGAATGCGGTAGGAGCGGCAAATCGCATCATTTTGCCCGAGCGTATGTGCTTGTAGTTGGCATTGCGTTCAAATCGACCCGAGCACACCTTGACGAATGCTATACATGAGCGGTGGTTGGGATCCATATTAGCGTGAATCTTGAATACGAATCCGCTGAACGGTTCTTCCTCGGGATTAACCTGACGCTCCTCAGCCTGAACGGGACGGGGTGAGGGAGCAATCTTTACGAAGCAGTCGAGAAGCTCCTTAACACCGAATGTGTTCAATGCCGAGCCGAAGAACACCGGTGCCACCTTTCCGGCAAGATATTCGTTGACATCAAGCTCGGGATACACACCTTCGATTAGCTCCAGATCCTCGCGCAGTTTTGATGCATCCTTCTCGCCTACGGCCTCGTCGATGCGCGGGTCGTCGACATTTTCGATTTCTACACGTTCGGTGACCTGAGTCTTGCTCGGGGTGAACAGGTCGAGCGAGTGCTCGTAAATGTTGTAGACCCCCTTGAATTTGGCACCTATGTTGATGGGCCATGATAGGGGTCGCACCGCAATCTTTAGTTCGGCTTCAAGCTCGTCAAGAATCTCAAACGGATCGCGGCCTTCGCGGTCGAGCTTGTTGACAAATATAATCACGGGGGTGTTGCGCATTCGGCACACCTCCATCAGCTTGCGTGTCTGCTGCTCGACACCCTTGGCCACATCGACCACTATGATTACGCTGTCGACGGCAGTGAGTGTACGGTAGGTGTCCTCGGCGAAATCCTGGTGACCGGGAGTGTCGAGGATGTTTATTTTGTAATCACCGTAGTTGAATCCCATCACCGATGTGGCAACCGATATTCCGCGCTGCTTTTCAATCTCCATCCAGTCAGATGTCGCGGTTTTCTTGATTTTGTTTGATTTTACGGCACCTGCAACGTGAATGGCACCACCGAAGAGCAGTAGCTTTTCGGTCAAAGTTGTCTTACCCGCATCGGGGTGCGAGATGATTGCAAACGTGCGTCTGCGGCTTATTTCATCGTTTAATGTAGCCAATGGAGTGGGTTGTTGATGGGATGTTACTGATGATTTAGTTGTTGCTCTCTTCTTCCTTCAGGCGTGCGATGCACTTTTCGAGGCTGTCGACCCAATAGGGTATCTCAACGTTGTAGGTGGTTCTCAGTCGATGAGTGTTGAGCACGCTGTAAAACGGACGCGATGCCGCGGTGGGGTAGTCCTCGGTGGGAATGGGGATGACTTTGCAGTCGGTTACACCTGCTATGCGGTGTATGGCTTTTGTGAAGTCATACCACGATGCGACACCTGAATTGGTGAAGTGATAGATTCCGGGAACCCACTGATGCGACTCGATTATCTTGTAAACGGCTGCTGCGAGATCGGCTGCGTAGGTGGGTGAACCTATCTGGTCGACAACCACGCGCAACTCCTTGCGTTCGCGACCGAGGCGTATCATGGTCTTTACGAAGTTGTTGCCATAGGGAGAGTAGAGCCATGCCGTGCGTACGATTACGCTGTCGGGGGCCAATGCGATGAGCGCTGTTTCGCCCTGGCGCTTGGTGGTTCCGTAATGTGACATGGGATTTACCTTGTCGCTTTCGCTGTAGGGACGATAGGCTTTGCCGTCAAACACATAATCGGTGGAAATGTGTACGACTTTGGCTCCGGTAGCGCTTGCAGCGTTGGCGAGGTTACGCACTGCATCCACATTGATTTGATGACAAAGGGCCTTGTCTTCCTCGGCTCTGTCGACAGCTGTGTAGGCTGCGCAATTGACAATGTGGGTAATCTCGTTTTTCTCGACAAAGCTTTTTACTGCGTCACCGTCAGTGAGGTCGAGTTCTTTGATGTCAGTGTAGATGGTTTTGCCGGGCATCTCTTTTTCAAGGATGTTCCGCATCTCATGACCAAGCTGTCCGTTGCATCCGGTTACTAAAACTTTCATAATGCGTCTAATGAAATTTTGCGGATGCAAAGTTAAGAATTTTTATTGAATTAAAGAACCGATTACCCTAATCGTTGTCATTCCAAAGCTTATCTTCGGAATCGAGCTTGTAGTAGTGGGCGAGCATGGCGATGAATCGCGATATCTGGGTGATGGCCTTGAGCGTGTCGGCCGACAGCTCTTTACCCTGTAGTCGCAGCATCAATGTGCCGTAAAGGGCGGCAAAGCAGGTTTCGATTTCATCGAGCTTTTCATCGCCTTGCTTGGCTCGAAGCTCTACAATGAAGGGCAGTGTCTTGTAAAATTCGGCTCCGTATTCGGCAAACTTCGGGTCTTTGAGCAGTGCGTGATGCAGGTCATCGAGCTGCAGGATAACGTTTTTGTTTAGCTGCAGATGCCCTTTTTGCTGCACATTCTCCCGCCTCATCATGTCGATTAGCGATTCATACCATTCAGTCATCTCCTTTATTTGCGGCTCCGACAGCTGGTATTTGTCTATCACATTGCTTTTTATCTTGTCAAGGTCAAGACCGTTTGCGCGGATCAGGTCCTCTATCTGCCACATGTACAGCAGATATTCCGCTATGTTTTCTTTTCGTTTCTGAGAAGCTATATACATAAATCGTGGATTTAAATCTTATATATCTATATAACGATATGTTTCCCGTAAAGGATGTAAAGTTAATTTAAAAGCATTACATTGACAATACATTTCAGGCATAAGTTACGGGAATCCGAATAATCGAGTCGTGTCGTTGCTCCTGAGGCTGCGGACAATAATTGCGGCAAGAGGCATGAAAAAAGGGTCGCCGTGATGGCGACCCTTGGTGATTCGGCTGGGACTCAAACCCAGGACCCACAGCTTAGAAGGCTGTTGCTCTATTCAGCTGAGCTACCGAACCAGCATTTACTTGCGAGTGCAAAGTTAATGCTTTATTTTGACTTGGACAAAATTTTGACCCATGTCGATTAATTATTTATATGTTTTATAGTCACATCGTTTTTTTAGAGGATATTTTTATGAGCAAAATAATAACCTATTCGTATGTGCTTTTAATGGTTGTGAATAGATGTGCCTACGATACAATTGGCTGATAATTAATGATTTAATGGGGGGGGGTAATTATTGTTATAAATTGCTTGTCAAATATGATTTAATTCTTTATTTTTGTGTTATTATTGGTATATTAAAGTATCTGAACGGATTGTGATGGAAAATATTAATAAACGTTTTGCAATTATCGGTGTTGCTGGATACATTGCTTTAAGACATTTGAAAGCCATTAAGTCATTGGGTCAAAATGTAGTGTCAGCCCATGATTTATTTGACAGCGTCGGTGTGATTGACAGTTATTTCCCTGACGCTTATTTCACTACAAACTTCAATTCGTTTATGCATAGTATTCATGAAGATAATGTTGATTACCTTACTGTTTGTACGCCAAACTATCTGCATTGTCCTCATACATTGGCAGGACTTGAAGCCGGAGTTGATGTTATATGCGAAAAACCGTTGGCTTTAACTTGTGAAGAATTAAATAGAATGGATGAATGCCGTAAGTCGTTAGGGCATGATATATGGACGATATTGCAATTAAGGCTTCATCCTGAGATTGTGAAGTTGAAACAGGCAATTTCTAATGCAGGCAAAAATAAATTCCATGATGTGGATTTGGCCTACATTACTCCACGTGGTCGTTGGTATGCCGAGTCATGGAAAAGTGACCTGTTGAAGAGTGGTGGGTTGGTGACAAACATAGGTGTTCATTTCATAGATATGCTTCATTGGATATTTGGTCCGGCCAATAATGTCAGTGTTCATTATTCATCTGAAGATTGTGTCGCCGGATATCTGGAATTAGAGAATGCAAGGGTGCGATTCTTTTTGAGCATAAATCCACATCATAAACCTGATGTGACAGATGATAGAATGTCGCCTTATAGACAGATTATTGTAGATGGAAAGTGCATTGATTTTACCAGTGGATTTACTGATTTACATAGACATAGTTATTTCAATATAATCAATGGCTCGGGATTTTCTATAGATGATGTAAAGACAACAATTTATACGCTTGAAACTATCCGTAATGCCGGAATATCTACATTGAACAAAGAGTATCATCCACTTTTATATCGTTTGCGGCTATGATAAAAATGGTTGATTTATATAGTCAGTATCTTAGTATGAGGAAGGAGATTGACAGTGCCATAATGGGTGTTGTTGCATCATCTGATTTTATAAAGGGAACTGAGGTTGCATTGCTTGAGGAGGAATTGGCCGAATATATAGGTGTCAGGCATTGCATAACATGTGGTAACGGCACTGATGCATTGATACTTTCTCTTATGGCTATGGATTTAATGCCCGGCGATGAAGTTATTGTTCCGTCATTTGCATTTGCTTCTATTGTAGAAGCTGTGCTATTGCTTGGAGGTGTGCCTGTTTTTACCGATGTTGATAATACAACTTTCAATATTGATGTTAAAAGCGTTGAGAGGGTAATATCGGATAGGACAAAGGCGATAGTTCCGGTTCATTTATTTGGACAGCCATGTAATATGTTGGAGTTGATGGAAATATCTCGTAGCCATAAAATAGTGGTTATTGAGGATAATGCACAATCATTTGGAGCATTATGCCGAATGGAATCCGGAAAAGAAATTTATGCGGGTGGAATTGGTGATATAAGTTATACCTCATTTTTCCCGACAAAAATGCTTGGATGCTATGGTGATGGTGGTGCCGTATTTACAAATAATGATATTCTGGCCAAACGTGTGAGAGAATTATCCAACCATGGGCAATGTTATAAATATATGCATGAAATGATAGGTTTTAATTCTCGTCTTGACACTATGCAGGCCGCTGTGTTAAGGGTTAAATTAAAGCATTTGTCACAATCTATAAGAGGACGCAGGATGTTAGCCGAACACTATTCGAAACTGCTGAGTGATATAGAGGATATTGAGCTGCCGGTTGAAGTTAATTACGGTAAACATGTTTATCATCAGTACACGATCAAGACTAAGCCATCCATGCGCGATGACCTTAAAGAAATGTTGATGTCCCGAGGAATACAATCAATGGTCTATTATCCTATGCCATTGTTTGAACAACCGGCATATTGTGGTAAGGGGTTGTGTGATCCTGAAATGAATATTTGTCCTTCTCTATGTAAATCGGTTTTATCATTGCCTATGTATGGTGAACTTACATATGGCCAACAAGATGAAATAGCATGTGCAGTGAAAGCGTATTTTAATAATCATAATGTTTATAAATCATGATTGATACATATATTCATCCCACTGCTGTTATAGACAATGGCGCTATTATAGGTAATGGATGTCACATTTGGCATTTTGTGCATATCATGGAAGGTGCCGTATTGGGAAATTCATGCAATATAGGTCAGAATGTTATGATAGCCGGTAGTGCGATAATAGGTAATAATGTAAAGATTCAGAATAATGTATCGGTGTATGATGGTGTCATTTGTGAAGACGATGTATTCTTAGGCCCTTCGTGCGTATTCACTAATGTGAGAAATCCGAGGAGCAAATTTCCCCGTAAAGGGAAATACGAGTCTACGATTGTGCATTGTGGAGCAACGATAGGAGCCAATGCCACTATTGTATGTGGTGTAGAGATTGGCAAGTATGCTTTTATAGGTGCAGGTGCAGTAGTGACCTGTTCTGTCCCTGATTATGCAATTGTTATGGGAGTGCCTGCTCGCTGTGAAGGATGGATGTGTCAATGTGGGCATCGACTCGAATTCAACAAGTACGATGTGGCTATATGTCCAGAGTCGGGACATCGATATTGTAAATTTAAAGATAGTGTCTATGCATTGTAAAGATTTTAATTTATATGAAAAGCTCATAGAGCATAAGGCTTCAGTTGCAGTCTTGGGACTCGGCTATGTCGGATTTCCGTTGGCAATTGAATTTGCGAAGCGTTTTCGTACAATAGGCTATGATATAAGTTCGGAGCGTATAGAAGAATTGCGAGGGACATTTGAAGAAGCTATTGACATAACTTTCACATCAAATGTTGCTGATATTTCGGACGCTTCGTTATATGTTATTTCTGTTCCAACTCCTGTTGATGAGAATAAAAATCCAGATTTGAATCAATTACTTGAATCAAGTGCCGTTGTTGGAAAATGTCTTAGCCCCGGGAATTTTGTCGTATATGAATCTACTGTTTATCCTGGATGTACTGAGGATAAATGCATACCTGTATTGGAAAAGGAGTCAGGCCTTGTTTGTGGTGATGACTTTAAAGTAGGGTATACACCTGAACGTATAAATCCAAATGACGCGAAACATACACTGACTAATACTGTTAAAATTGTGAGTGCTTGTGATGATGAAGCGTTGGATTGTATTGCCAATATATACAATAATATTGTGGATGCAGGAGTTGAATTAGTGTCCTGTATAAAGGTTGCAGAGGCATCAAAAGTGCTTGAGAATACTCAGCGTAATGTCAATATCGCATTGATGAACGAGATGGCGATGCTATTTTCTGCTATGGATATCGATATGACAGAAGTTTTGAAAGCTGCGTCGACTAAATGGAATTTTGTAAATTATTCTCCGGGACTGGTGGGTGGTCATTGCATACCTGTCGCTCCTTGGTTTTTAGTGTCTGCTGCATTGGAACGGAATATTGACATGAGGCTTGTAAAAATGAGTAGTTTAGTCAATGACGATATGGCGTCATTCATTGTTCAGGAATCGCTTAAACGTATTGATACCATTGTTAAAAGCGCTGAACAACCGATAAGAGCATTGGTAATGGGATATGCTTATAAAGAAAATATTGACGACATACGCAATACGCTTGTAGAGCCTATTGTTAAGCAATTGGAAGAAGCCTCTATGGAGGTTGACATTGTAGATCCATTTGTTAATCCGGCCAAGGCAAAAGCTATGTATGGTCGTGACTTGAAATTAAAACCAGAAGCTCCTTATGACTTGATAATGGTGACAGTTGCTCATGATTGTTATATAGATCTTGATAATGATTATTTTATGTCTATTGCACTTAGCAATAAATCATTGCTTGTAGACATTAGGGGAATATATAAAAGTAAGGTGAAAACATTGAATTACTATAGTTTATAACTTATGATTGTCGATGTCGTTACAACAAAGAGTCCTAAGAATCGCACTGTGTTGACTTTCTTGTTGGCATTGGCCAATCTTATGTCATTTAGTGTAGGCATAATAACCGCCGCTATTCTTAGCCGTTATATGGATGTTGTAGAATATGGCACATATCGACAAGTGATTTTCATATATACAACATTGCTCGTTGTTTTTTCAATGGGTTTGCCGAAATGTTATTCCTATTTTCTCGCACGTGCACCTATTGAATATGGTGCCGATATTGTTAAGCTATTAAACAAATTGTTTTTTGTCTTATCGGCTTTGTTTTCGATATTTTTGTATCTGGGAGCCGACTTTATTTCTGATATTATGGGCAATGAATTGCTCGTTGATAATTTGCGCTATTTTGCAATAACACCTATGTTGCTTATGCCTGTAATGGGAGTGGAGAGTATATTGGTCGTTTACGGGTATGGGGCTATGGTGCTGTTATATGTATTTGCCGGACGGCTGATGATGATTGTGTGCACGGTTATGTCTGTAGTAGTATTTGATGGTGGTGTTACAGGGGCTATTTGTGGATTTGTGGTTTCATCGGCTTTTTCAAGTATAGCAGGGTTATGGTTATCCTATTGGCCGTTTAAGAGAGTGACATCATATAAGAGCAATATTAGGATCGGAGATATAATGTCATATTCATTTCCTGTGATGATGCAGGGAATTTATGGATTTTTTATTGGGGCATCGAGTTTGTTCTTTGTTAGTCGTTATTTTGGAGTAGAAGAATTTGCATTGTTTTCTAACGGTTATAAGGAATTGCCCTTTTTAAGCATGGTTATTGGTGCTACCTCAGGAGTTATTTTCCCTGAATTTTCGAGAATGTCGGGCAATGGTGATGATAAGCGGAATTTTGTTGCTTTATGGAGGACTGTGTGGTATAAATCATCGACTATAATATATCCGCTGTCAGTATTTTGTTTAATATTTGCAGGTGATATTATGGCATTCATTTATGGTGAAAACTATAGAAGTGCTGCTTTTCTATTCATAATTGTGTCCGTTATTGGCATAGTACGGGTTGTTGCATATTCGCCAATAATGCTTTCATTGGGGCTTGGTCGTGAATTTGCTAATACTCATCTTGTTGCGGCTATAATGATTTTGGCGCTTGATGTACTGTGTGTCAATTTTTTTCCAAACATAATCGCTATCGCAATGATAGCCACGTGTTGTACTGTGTTTTGCCTATTTGTTATGCTAATTACAATAGCGAAGTCATTGGAATCAAGTTTATTTAAATTGATACCTTTGGGAGCAATGTCTAAGATTCTGTTTGCATCGATTATTTCATGCCTTATGGCGCGTTTTTTAGTTCATATTACAGGAATTACAAATGTCCTTGCTGTTCTTGCTATAGGAGGAGTTGTATATGCACTCATATATTTCCCTTTTGTATCAAGATTAGGAGTTGGGTATATTGATATAATTAAACCCATGCTTGATATTTTTGCCAATAAATTTAAAACGGAATCTTCTCGACAACTTATGGAGGAGAGTAAATAAACTAAGAACATGAATTTTTTGATTATAAGCAAGTATTTTTATCCGCAAAATCGTATAGCCTCATTTCGTATAAATGCATTTGCAAAATATATAAGAAATGCAGGACATTCTGTCACTGTAATTGCCGAAGGTGATCATGACATGGATACTGAATGGAACGGTTGCAAAGTAAGTTATGTTAAGAACAAGATAATAACCGAATCGTATCTTCGAGATAAAATTAAAAGACGAAAGCGATGGACGGTGCGTAGAATAACTGCGTCATTACTGAACAGAATATTTTTGGATTATAACCTGTTTTGGGGATTCCGAGTTTTTAAAAAGGCCAATAAATTATTTAAAGAGAATAGATATGATGTAGTGCTAAGTTCTTATATGCCTATATCACCGCATCTAGCGGCCCTGAATTTGCAGTCAGCTGGTCACAAATTTTTTTGGATTGCAGATATGAGGGATGAAATGTCAAAACATCCATATTTTAGTAAAAAATATAAATCGGCATATATTGCAATTTATGAACGTCTATTTTTGAAAAATGCCGACCTTGTGCTATCTGTTTCAAAACCCATATTGGATGACTTTAGGAAAATGCATAGTAGTAGCAATTATTTGGAGGTCAGAAATGGATATGATTATGAAGAAGTGCATGATGTGAATTTCCAATCAAAGTTCACTATGGGTTATATCGGACAATTCTATGATAAAATTAAGCCGGATAACTGGTTTCATGCTTTTTCAGAATTGATATCCGAAGGGCGGATTCCAAAAGACAGTATTATAAAAATCATAGGGAATAATATGAAAATTAAAATCCCTGACAATATCATTAATAATGTATTTGAGATTGAATCGGTTCCACATGATGAAGCTATACGTATATCTACAACTGAAGTTGATGTATTGGTAATGATTCATCCTTTAGGGCGAAAAGGGGTTTATTCAGGTAAGATATTTGATTATCTTGCAACAAATAAACCAATATTGGCATTATACGATCCTGATGATGTAGTCGGCGATTTGCTTAGAGAAACAAGAGCTGGATTTACTGTAAAAGAATCAGATATTGAAGGCATTAAAAGCATGATTCTTAAATGTTATTCAATTTGGAAAAATAGAGAGGTATTACCTCGGGATTGGAACAAGATAAAACAGTGTCGACGCTTTAACCAAACCAAGATTCTACTTGATTATCTTTCGGAACATTTGCCAAATCAATAGTTTATCAGCAGAAAGAGCGGAGCAGGGCTATCTCTTCAGGCCAGATTGATTCATCGGGTGTTTCGAGGATGAGGGGCATGTTGTCAAATCGCGGGTCGGCCATGAGCCGTTTGAAAAAATCTATGCCGATGCATCCTTTGCCTATGGACTCGTGACGGTCGACACGGCTTCCGAGCGGCTTCTTGGAGTCGTTGAGGTGGAATGCCCTCAGATAGCTGAAACCCACGATGTTGTCAAATTCGTTGAAAGTTTCATCATAGTGGTCGGCGAGGTCGTATCCTGCCGCGAATGCGTGACAGGTGTCGATGCACACACCTACGCGGCTCTTGTCGTCGACGCGGTCGATTATGTAGCGCAGATGTTCAAACCGGTTTCCGATGTTGCTGCCTTGTCCGGCAGTGTTTTCAATCACGGCTGTCACACCCGATGTTTGGCCAAGCGCGATATTGATTGATTCGGCCACACGGTCGAGGCACTCTTCAACGGTTATTTTATTGAGATGGCTTCCTGGATGGAAATTCAGCAACTGCAGGCCGAGTTGCTCGCAGCGTTTCATCTCGTCGATGAATGCGTCACGGCTCTTGGCAATTGCTTCCGGGTCGGGATGTCCGAGATTTATGAGGTAGCTGTCGTGGGGCAATATGTAGCGTGTATCAAGTCCGCTCTCTTTCACGCGGCCTTTAAACAGGTTGATACTGTCGACGGTCAAAGCCTTAGCCACCCATTGCCTTTGATTTTTGGTAAACAAAGCAAATGCGTCAGCGCCGATGCCGACTGCATTGATCGGTGCGTTCTCAACGCCTCCGCTGGCCGATACATGTGCTCCTATGCGTTTCATATTTATCGAAATCAGCCAAGGCTTTCAAGCACCTTGCGTATCTTTTCGTAAGTGGTGATGCGTGTAGGCACGAGTGGGAGTCGAAGTTCGTTTTCGATGAATCCCATGGCATGCAGTAGGCATTTTACTCCTGCCGGATTTCCGTCGACAAACAGCAGGCTGAACAATTCGGTGAATCGGTGATGAATAGTGAGGGCGCGTGCAAAGTCACCCTGCAGCGCAAGTCGCACCATGCGTGAAAACTCACGGGGGAATGCATTGCCGATAACCGAAATAACGCCTACGGCACCCAGTGTTATGAGCGGGAATGTGATGCCGTCGTCGCCCGAGATTACCATGAAGTCGTCGCGCTTGTTCTTTATGATGTCGTCCATTTGCGATATGTTGCCCGACGCTTCCTTTACTCCTATTATATTGTCAAACTCAGCTGCAAGTCGCAGTGTGGTTTCGGCAGTCATGTTTACGCCTGTGCGCCCGGGTACATTATATAATATGACAGGAATAGGCGAAGCTTTTGCTATCTCACGGTAGTGCTGGTATATTCCTTCCTGTGACGGCTTGTTGTAGTAGGGCACTACCGAAAGCACGGCGCTGAATGGCGATAGGTCGGTTGTGCGCAGTTCTTCCACAAGCGCCATTGTGTTGTTGCCTCCGATTCCAATGACGAGCGGCACTCTACCGGCTACGCGTTCAACGACGAAGTCACGCACCCGATGTTTTTCGTCGGGCGTGAGAGTTGCGGTTTCGGCTGTCGTCCCCAGAACCACGAGGTAGTCGACGCCGCTTTTTATCTGATATTCGAGCAAGCGGGCAAGAGCGTCGAAGTCAATCGACTTGTCTTGCTTGAAAGGGGTGACAAGAGCCACACCCATGCCTTTTAGATTAATTCGGGCCATAGCGTATCGATAGATGCTGTTTTTGCGGTACAAAGTTAGGCATATTCGATATTTTTCACAACACCTACCGATAAAAATCATTGAACAGGGCTAAAAATATTCGGATTGTGAGGTGAGGCATCGGTCAGAGATTATAAAATTAAGCATCGTCCAAGAACCTAACGAGCCTTTTATATGTTATATCAACGTAATTAAAACTTACTGTTATGAGCGAATTTATTGATATTATCAAAGATAGCAAGCCGACATTGGTCGACTTCTTTGCTACATGGTGTGGCCCTTGTAAAATGATGCATCCTATTCTTGAGCAGTTGAAGGATAAACTTGGCGACTCGGTGACCATAGTCAAGATTGATGTCGACAAGAATCAGGCTCTCGCCCAGGAATACCGGGTTATGTCGGTTCCTACGCTCATCATCTTCAAAGACGGAGAGGTGAAGTGGAGAGCCGCAGGAGTACACACGGCCGCCGACCTTGAGGAAAAGCTTAAGGAGATGGCGTGATTCAAGCTGATTTCTAACCTAATGAATGCACTATTCAATACGATTCACTATTTACCTTCTTGATTTAATATTTGGTTTTTGGAATTTTTCATCGGCCCTGTTTCTACATTGAAGCAGGGCCGATTCTGTATTATTATGTTACGGTCTGATTTGTATATTATGGCTTATTTGGCTATCTTCGTAGTTATAAATTACATTTGAATAAAATATGATACTTGAAAGATTGCTATTATGCGGCGTATTGATGGCGGGTGGCATTGCTGTCGATGCCGAGGAGCTTGTAATACTCCACACCAACGACACGCATAGCCAGATTGAGCCTAACGACCGTGACCTTGGAGGCATACTGCGCCGAAAGGTGCTTGTCGACAGCGTGAGAGCCGTTCATGACAACGTGTTGCTCATCGATGCCGGCGATGCCGTGCAGGGTACGCTCTATTTCACCCTATATGGCGGCGAAGTCGAGCGTAAAATGATGAATGCTCTCGGATATGACATACAGATATTGGGCAACCATGAGTTTGACAACGGCATGGAGGCTCTTGCCGAGCAGTGGCGCGGCGTGAATGCCGAGAAGCTGTCGACCAATTACGACATGCGCGGCACTCCGCTTGATACACTTTTTGCTCCATATACGATAAAGCGGTATGGCAACAGTTTGATAGGCGTGATTGCGCTGAATCTCGACCCCAAAGGAATGATAGCCGACAAGAACTCCGAGGGAATCGTGTATCTCGATGCCATTGAAGCTGCCAATGCCACGGCGTGGCACCTTAAGCACAACGAGCATGTCGACGGGGTTATTGCGGTGACACATATAGGATATGACACAAGCAATCCGCCCACGCCGAGCGATATCGACCTTGCGGCCGCTTCAAAGAATATCGACCTTATAATAGGAGGACATTCTCACACAACAATCGACCCGAAGTCGCCGAAATCTTCGGCCTTTCATGTGGTCAATGCCGTGGGCGACACCGTGCTTGTGACACAGACCGGAAGCCGCGGACAGTATCTCGGTGAGATTGTCGTAGACCTGCCCTCGATGAAGAGCGACTATCGGCTCCTGACTGTGGACCGTCGCCTTGACGACCGCATAGACCGTGATGCCGCATCGATACTTGAGCCATACAAGGCCGGTGTGGAGCGCCTGATGGGAGAGCGCATAGGACGACTTGACAAGGAGATGTCGTCGAGCAGCGACCTGTTGCTTAACTGGGTGGCCGATGTGATGCTGGAGATGGGCGACCGATTGTCGCCTGACAGCAATGTGGATCTGTCGATAGTCAATAAAGGCGGAATACGACGCGGACTTCCGAAGGGTGACATCACTATGGGGCAGATAATGACGATGCTGCCATTTGACAATCATCTGGTGCTGCTTGAGTTGGAAGGAAGCGACCTGATTGGCGCGTTCAAGGTGATGGAACATCGCGGTGGCGACGGCGTGAGCGCAGGTTTTGATTGGCGTAACATCGATCCGGAACGCCTCTATCGAGTGGTGACAATAGACTATCTTGCCAACGGTGGCGACTACATGGAGCCGCTGACTCATGGAAAAATCACAGCCCGCAGCGATGAAAAGCTTGACGAGGTGATGATAAAATATATCGTTGAAAAGAAAAACAAGACAATAAAATACAATGACAACAAGCCGCGAATGTAACGGTTTTTTATGGATGAGATTATGAAGAGAGTGCTTATAATAATGTCGTTGCTTGTGGCAACGGCTTTTCATGTAGGTGCGGTGCAGCCCAAACTGTTGTCGCACAGCAAAGGCGGCGATCGCGATGCATGGGTTGACTCGGTATTTAGTTCGCTGACAATGGAACAGCGTGTCGGACAGCTTGTAGTGCCTGTGGTCGACCCGACGCACATCGCCACCGCCAAACAGGTGATATACCGTTATGTAAAGACCGAAGGGGTGGGCGGCTTGCTGTTCAGCAAAGGAAGCATAGACCAATATGCAACGTTGATCGACTACGCGCAGTCGATAGCCAAAGTGCCCTTGATGATAACACTTGACGGAGAGTGGGGGCTGTCGATGAGAATTCCGGGAACTACGCGCTTTCCTTATAATATGGGACTTGGTGCCATTGTCGATGAGAATCTGCTCTATGACTACGGTCGTGAAGTGGCTCGTCAGTGCAAACTGATGGGCATAACGGTCAATTTCGCCCCTGTGCTTGATGTGAATTCCAATCCCGATAATCCTGTTATAGGCTATCGGTCGTTTGGTGAGGATGCCGACCGTGTGGCACGACTCGGAATCGCTTATTCGCGTGGCCTTGAGGATGGAGGTGTAATGTCGGTGTCGAAGCATTTCCCCGGACATGGCGACACTTCGGTCGACTCGCATAAGTCGATGCCTACAATTGACCACAGTGCCGAGGTGATGCGCGATGTCGACCTCATGCCGTTCCGCCGTTACATCGATGACGGCCTGTCGGGGGTGATGGTTGGACACCTTAACGTGCCGTCGCTCGACTCCACGGGCGTGCCTGCATCGATGTCACATCGCATAATCACCGATTTGCTGAAAAACGACATGGGATTCCGCGGCATGGTGTTTACCGATGCACTTGCCATGAAAGGGGCCATAGTGGGCGAGAATAATTGCGTGGCGGCATTGATGGCGGGTGCCGATGTGCTGCTCTCACCGTCGTCGGTCAAGGGTGACATTGCAGCGGTTTTGGCGGCGGTAAAGTCGGGCAAGATATCGGAAAGCTCAATCAATGAGCGTTGTCGCAAGATGCTCGAATATAAATATGCGCTTGGACTTTCGGTCGGTCACAAGGCTGTAAGCAGCGCTTCGTTGAAGGGCAAGCTAAACTCGCCTGAGGCCGATGCTGTAAATCGCAAGCTCGTGTCGGCCATGATAGCGTGTGTACGCAATGACGATGACTTGCTTCCCGTGCGTGACATTGAGCGTAAATCAATAGCCGTTGTAAATATAGGAGAGGGCAAAGGCAATACGTTTGCTCAGTATTGTAGAAAGTATGCCGATGTCGATGCTTACGGAACAACTACAGCATTTACTGCGGCTCAGATTGCATCAATAGAGAAGCATGATATAGTCATTGCGGCTGTATATAACGACAAGTCGGCCTCGGTTAATGCGCTTAAGCAGCTCAAAGGTTGTTCAGGATTGGTGACGGTGTTCTTTATGAACCCCTACAAGATGTCGAAATTTGCGCCGCTTGGCAGCAAAGCGGTGTTGCTTGTAGGTGAAAACGGTGAACTTGCACAGGAATATGGAGCGCAGGCGGTGTTTGGAGGCATTCGCGTAAATGGTTCTCTACCTGTGAATGTAAAGGGCATTGCGCCGTTGGGAGCATGTGTGGGGCTTGTCAAGACGTGTCTTGGCTACACCTCGCCGGCCGCTATGGGGTTTGACTCATCGCTTAGCAAGCGTGTTGATTCGCTCGTGAATGTGGGATTGCGTACGGGTGCATTCCCCGGATGTCAGGTGCTTGTGGCAAAGGACGGTAATGTTGTAATCGACCGTAGTTACGGATATGTGGATGCCGCAAAGACCCGTAGAGTCAATGATTCGACAATGTATGACATTGCATCGGTGAGTAAGGTCGCAGGCACGTTGCCGGGACTTATGCTCGCCTACGACGAAGGTCTTTATAAACTCGACGATCCGGTATCGAAATATGTAGAAGGACTTAAATCAGGCGATAAAAGTGATATAACCATAAGGCAGATGCTCCTTCATGAAAGCGGATTGCCTGCATCATTGAGCATCCCCGGAATCGTAATGGATACGGCGACTTATAAGGGACGGTTGATTGCTTATCGCCAGCGAGGAGCCAACACAATAAAAATATCGCGAGGTGTCTATGGAAACAACACGGCTCGAATGCGCAAGGACATCACTTCGGCTTCGGAGAGCAAGGATTTCCCGATGAAGATAGGGCAGGGTGTATATGTGGGCGCGGCTACACGTGACACTCTCATGCAGCGAATTTTTGACTCAAAGCTCCGTCAATCCAAAAACTACCTCTATTCCGACCTCAATTTCGCCTTGCTCATGGCAATGGAGGAGAAGCTGACGGGCGAAAGGCATGACGAGTTTGTGGAGAAGAGAGTGTATGGCCCGATAGGGGCAACACGCACCTGCTATGTCCCGCTTGCCAAGAATCACAAGGCATCGGAAATCGCGCCTACCGAAAAGGATAACTTTTTGCGTCGCCAAACGGTTCACGGCTATGTGCATGATGAACTTGCTGCTTTTTCGGGTGGAGTACAGGGAAATGCAGGATTGTTCTCAACGGCAAATGACCTTGGAAAACTGTGTCAGATGTGGCTTAATGGCGGTAGTTACGGCGGCCGACAGATAATGTCGCCTTCAACTGTTAAGCTTTTTACAACGACAAAAAGCAATAAGTCACGCCGTTGGCTGGGATTTGACGGTCCCGACACAAAAAACGAGGACAAGACTCCGACGGCACCACTGGCTTCGCCTTCTACTTACGGGCACATTGGATTTACCGGAACTTGCTTCTGGGTTGATCCCGATAATGAACTTATATACGTGTTTCTTTGCAACCGTGTCAATCCATCACGCGACAACAGTGCGTTTACTCGCCTGAACATACGTCCGGCTATAATGAACGCCGTATACGAAGCCATGAAATAGCTAATTGCGACAAAAACGCATAAAAAAGTTGAAAAATGTTAGGAAAATAGTGAATATTGTATTACCTTTGTCGCAATAATTAAGAATTATCTACAATTATAACAAGAAAGTTACATGAAAGCAACTGAAGTATTGGACGACCTGAAGCGTCGCTTTCCCAATGAACCTGAATATCTTCAGGCAGTAGAAGAAGTAATCACAACAATCGAAGATGCATATAACGAGCATCCCGAGTTTGACCGCTACAACCTGATTGAGCGTCTATGTATTCCCGATCGTATTTTCTCATTCCGTGTATCGTGGGTTGATGATAAGGGAAAAGTGCAAAACAATATGGGATATCGTATTCAGCACAATAATGCCATTGGTCCGTACAAGGGAGGTATACGCTTCCACTCATCGGTAAATCAGTCGATTCTTAAGTTCCTTGCTTTTGAACAGACTTTCAAGAACTCGCTTACTACACTCGCAATGGGTGGCGGTAAAGGGGGTTCCGATTTCTCGCCTCGAGGAAAGAGCGACATGGAGGTTATGCGCTTCTGCCAGGCCTTCATCGAAGAGCTTTGGCGTCATATCGGTCCTGACACCGATGTGCCTGCCGGTGACATAGGTGTAGGCGGTCGTGAAGTAGGTTACATGTATGGTATGTATAAGAAGATGTCGCGTGAGTTTACCGGAACATTCACCGGCAAGGGCCTTGAATTTGGCGGCTCTCTTATCCGTCCCGAGGCAACCGGTTACGGTAACGTTTACTTCCTGCTTAACATGCTTGCTACACGCGGCATCGATATTAAGGATAAGGTAGTGGCAATATCGGGTTCGGGCAACGTGGCCACCTATACAGCCAAGAAGCTTCTTGAACTTGGTGCTAAGGTTGTGACAATGAGCGACTCTGACGGTTGCATCTACGTTCCCGAAGGATTGACCAAAGAGCAGCTTGACTATATATTCAAACTGAAGAATGAATATCGCGGTCGTATCCGTGAATTTGCCGAAGAATACGGTTGCGAATATGTTGAAGGCGGTCGTCCCTGGGTTTACAAGTGTGACATTGCAATGCCGTCGGCAACTCAGAACGAGCTTGATGGTGATGATGCACGCACACTTCTTGCCAACGGCTGTATAGCAGTGAGCGAAGGTGCAAACATGCCTTCTACCCCCGAGGCTATCAAGGAGTTCTTGAAAGCAAGAATTCTCTATGCTCCCGGAAAGGCTGCCAACGCAGGTGGTGTATCGGTATCGGGTCTTGAGATGGCTCAGAATTCACAGAAGCTGTCATGGAGCTCCGAGGAGGTTGACGAAAAGCTTAAGGGCATCATGGCTAATATCCATGGCCAGTGTGAGAAATACGGCAAGGAACCTGACGGATATGTTAACTATGTGAAGGGTGCCAACGTTGCCGGATTCATGAAGGTGGCACGTGCTATGATGGCACAGGGTATCCTCTAAAATAAGGTAACAACATTCTATACTCAATATCCTGAACAACGGGGTTGCATCAACCGATGCAACCCCGTTATTTTTATGATTCCTATTGAATGCCTCGACTGATGTTTATTGCCAATCGATGGGTATGCCGGCTCCCAATTCAAAGTGACAGCAAGCGATGCCGAGGTCCATTTTGGTGAAAAATCCGATGCCGCGCGATGCCTTGACGCGGTTGTCGCCAAGCCATTGGAAATGGAACTTCTGTTGGTTCAATGCCGTTGGAGCAAGTAATGCGTAATCGACTCCGCGTTTGAACCAGTCGGGGGCTGTGGCGTAGTCGTCGCTTATCTGTTGTGGCGTTTTTATGCGATGGGTGGCTCCCGATTCGGCTCCATGTCCTATGGCAATCAAGGCGTATAACTTGTTGCCGTCAGGAATGTCTATGGATGTATTTTTTTTGCTGAACGACAGGCCTACCCAACAGGTGTTGAGTCCGGCTTTCTGAGCTTCGAGTACTATTTTTTCACCGTAATATCCGAGTTTGGCCTCGGTGTCGTTGCTTTTGGGCCCTGTTAATGCAATGTAATTGGTGACATTGCGAAATTTGCCGTAGTGAGCCATAAGTGACCGTCCGAATGCGTTTGGCTCATTGACAACAAGTTGCATGTTTAATGAGCCTTCGGCATTGTATCGTCTGATTTGACTGTCAAGCATGACAACTTCATCGGCCGACAAAGGCTGTAGCGTATAGGTGCGTACTGAATGTCTTGATTTTATTATATCGTAATCCATCGAGGCGTTATTGTAGTATTATATCGGATATAACGAAAATCCGCCGGTAATTATTGCCGACGGACTCTCTTGTTATGCAAATCGTGTGAGCTTACTTTGTAGTATCATCTGTAGATTCATGCTCTGGAGCCTGATCTATTAGGTCGAGGAACTGGTCGAGCTTGGGCGTGATGATTATTTCGGTACGCCGGTTTCTCTGGCGGCCCGTATCGGTTGAATTGTCGGCAATGGGGTTGTATTCTCCGCGTCCGGCAGCTGACAGTCGTGAAGGATTTACACCGAATTTTGTCTGTAGAACCTGTACGACCGATGACGCACGAAGGGCGCTGAGATCCCAGTTGTTGCGAATGTTTGTACGCGATATGGGTACATTGTCAGTGTTGCCTTCAACCAGTACATCGTAGTCACGGTAGTCCTTGATAATCTTTGCGATTTTGCTAAGAGTTTCCATCGCTTTTTCGTTTATCTGATAGCTTCCCGATTTGAAAAGCATATTGTCGGCGAGCGATATGTACACGACTCCTTTCAATACCTTTATGTCGACATCCTGCAATTCATCACGACTCAGTGAACGGGTCAGATTGTTGGTGAGCACCATGTTGAGTGAGTCGGATTTAGATTTAGCTTCGACAAGCTGCTTGATGTATTTGTTGGAAGCATTGATTTCATCGACAAGTTTCGAGATGTTTACGCTTCCCTGTGCGCTTTGCTTAAGACTTTGGTCGAGAGAACCTTGCAAGGCTGCATAATCATCCTTGAGCTCTTGATTGCGTTTTCGGGCCTCGGCAAGCATTGTTTCGAGGCTCTTGTTATTGGCGCGGCTTTCGGCAAGGGCCATTTGGGTGGCGTTGTATTCCTTGTTTAGCGCGTCATACTCTCCCTGTAGTGAAGAATACTTCTTATTGCTTACACAACTTGTAAGGGTAATGGCAGAAGCCGCTATGGCTATGATTAATCCGCGTGATTTCATTGTTTCTGAAAATTTAATTAATAAACTCGTAATTATTAACAACCGCCACTGTATTTCGGTTCTATTAAAGGGTGGGGCATAGGGCGGCCCGTTGGCCGATTTGCTGAATTGGGCAAGGTGTCGGCATGAAGGTTATGACTCGTGGCAGCCTGTAATTATGACAAATGAATTCTTGTAATTATTACTCGGACAATCTGTAATTATAGAGCATGACCATCTGTAATTGGGAAATGAATTATTTTGTGTATTGTTAAAATATTTCATGATAGTGATTTATAGCGGATCGGCCAAAATGAATGAACAAAAATTTGCATAGTACAAAAAAAGTAGCTACCTTTGCAACGCTTTTAGAAAGCACTGATTCGCTAGCTCAGCTGGTAGAGCACAACACTTTTAATGTTGGGGTCCTGGGTTCGAGCCCCAGGCGGATCACGAAAGGAATCATTTTAAAATGATTCCTTTTTGTTTTTAATCAATTCGTCCTGGTATCACGTTGATGACTTTAAAATTTATTAGAAGCTTCCTTAATGACCGCGAAGCACTTCTGACAACCATCCCCTACCTGATAGAAAAGAACTCACCGTTGCTTTCAACACAATCAGGCAAAATGTTGTTAGATCTATTGGTTTTGGGAGAGGATCATCGCAACAAATATCACATAGGGTTCGATATAATAGCTATAACGAGAGCCATATACCGCCGTGTAACAACAGGATTAAAAGAGGGCGCGAGCACCATAGAGCAACAACTTGTCAGGGTGATAACCGCTGACTACAGCATGACATTTTCTCGAAAGCTAAAGGAGATATTGCTTGCTGTAATCATAAGAATGAAATTTGATAGACAACAGTTGGCTATATCATATCTTGATATAGCTTATTATGGTACTGAATACCCATCGCTTGACTCCATACTTGCAGGGTTCGGTCTTTCAAGAGATGCTGATATTGACCTGAAAGTATGCGCATCAATTATAGCGAGGCTGAAATATCCAGAGCCCAGGGTAATGTCCGAGAGGAATAATTATCAAATTGAGCGGCGTACATCTCATTTATTAAAGTTATATTTGCGAAAACATCCTACCCATTTGAAATGAATATCAGCGATTATCTCAACAATTCGCCAGTAATCGGAGCAATATCAGAAACTTATGTCAAGCCTGAGAAGTTTCTTAAATATTACTTCAATTACAATGAAAGCGATGCGCAAACGTTTCTCCGTCATGTAATGCAGAGTAATACTCCATATATATTCAAAGACCGTCCGTTGATATTTGAAAAAATCAAGGAATATCTGAGCAATCTGCTTTCAGTCGAGCTGCATGATATACTGTTGATAGGGAGCGCAAAGACCGGGTTTTCGCTTTCGACCGACAATTATGGCCGTCCGTTCACAGATAAAAGCGATCTTGATTTTACGATTATAAACGAAACCCTATTCCAATCGCTTAAAGCTGATTATGACAATTGGAAAAGAAAGTACACCGTTGAGGAAACGATCAGTCCCACTAACCTGAAGCAAAAAGGTTATTGGGATGAAAATGTAAAAGTACTTAAGCGTAATCTCAACCGCGGTTTCATTGACACATACAAATTGCCAAATATGGAATGTTGCCCGACAGCCAAGACAATTAATAATGCCATGTACAATATTACGCTGCGCTTAGAAAACACGTTCGGGATAACCAGCAGCAAAGCATCCGTACGAGTGTACCAAAACAATGAGGCATTCGTCAAGCAATTACGCTTGAATACTAACTGCCTTAAAGAACGACTCGACAAATAGCTGCTTGATTCAAACGGAAAGCCTGACGGATTCACAGTTGACCGGATTTTATAGAACTCCGGCAATGCGATTATATTGGGTTTTGGCCGAATATATGTTTCGCAATACATTCATTGAATAAATTACCCACTATTATATTCAATACAGCGTTTTTATTGAACAGAATACGAGCAATCTCGAATGTAGAACCGTTCTAAGCTTAGTTTTTGTAAAATCGGTGGTTATAACCGCAAAAATTTGTACTCATAGAGGATTATAGTCGCAATTTTTTGTACCAAATATGGGACTCGTGTATCCTCACTCAACTTAAATTTGGCAATAGACTTGGTTTGAGGCATAAGCGTGATAGATAAGCGAGTCGAGTAACTATTGCATTTATTGCTCGCTGTTATTTTCCATACATCGTTGGGGCATAATGGCTTCACGGATTACGGAAGGGCCATCGAAAGATGACCCTTCTGTGTGTCAATAAGTGTTGGGAAGTCAGTGTTTTTTTTGGGGGGGTGAATAGTTTTCATTTGCTCGAAGTGTGGTGCATCGGCGAAATGTTTCGGTCGGGCATGTGTGCTTGCGGGTGTGAGGGATGTTAATCGGGCGATTACCAGTCATCGCGATAAGAGTCCGCGTCATATATATCATCTCTGAAACTGTCAAGATCGTCAAAGTCGTCCATTATATCATCAAGCTCCTCCATGTCATCAAGTCGGTTTTGGAGCCTGTCCATTTCGTCTTGAATGCGGTCGTAGCGATTCGACCCCACATCACAGTTATCGAGTTGGTCTTCAAGCTCATCGATGCGGTCTTGCAGTTCATCAATGTCGTAATCTTTTAAATCAGCCGGTTGGCTATTATCTATTATTTTTTGCCATTCGGCAATTCGTTTTTCCGACTCCTTGATTTCGTCCTCCAGCTCTTGAATACGTGCCTCATATTGCGAATTGATAATATAATGAGGTTGATATGTGCCGATTGTACTTGATTTCGATTTGCGCGAAAACAGGTTGCAGATCATATTGAATATCGCGAAATCGCCGAGAAAATTCCAGAATGACATGGCTGATTATTGTTTAAAAACGTTTTTTGATTTTGGGGGCTATCCACAGGATAAGTCCGAAGACGCCCAACACAATCGCCGAGTTGACGATCAACGCGGTTATGAAGCCGGGGCATGCGCAAATGACAATGAAGATTATCAATATCGCCCAAATAACTATACCAATCATAGCTGTATTATTTTATGTCAGCACCATTTTTGAGAGCCGGCCCGAGCCAACCTAAAACGCAAATAATAACAACGAGGAAAAACATAACGGAGTGTATTTATGGATTACGCGGAAAGCCGATATGACTTTCACCGGCAAAATTAGCGGTATGGTATGCGATATTGCAGCACATATATGTTAAAAAAAATTTCAAGCGGAGTGCTTGTTAATATAGTGCATTTCTTCCCGGCACAACGTGCCATAGTGTAGCGGTATAATATATAAAAACAAAACCTATGGCAACAGTCAAATTGAAATACCGGTCATCGTGCGTTGCCAACAAGGAAGGCTCGCTTTACTATCAAGTGATACATAACCGTGTCGCACGACAAATAAATACCTTATATCGCATAATGCCCCACGAATGGGACAGCGACAATACAGCCATAATATGTCGGTCGGAATCCGGTGAAAGAGTGCCCATAAACAGCATACTTTGAAAAAACTGTAAAGTTTAATCAGCGGGCGGTGCGTTGTTGAGTGATGCCGGATTTACGGCCAATTTGTAGCCGATTCCACGCACATTTAGGAGTTCAAGCCCGGTTGACTTCGACAGATATTTGCGGAGTTTGTAGATAAAGCCGTGTAGGCGATTGAGATTGTTGTAATCGTCGTTCTGCCAAATGCGATACATCAGCGTTCGGGCCTCGACCACCTCGTTGGGATGACGAAACAGTTCATCAATAATCACGGCCTCGGTGTGTGATAGCTCAAATGTGTCATCTCCTACTGCAAGATGCTGGGATGCAAAGTCAAGCGAACAGTCGCAGAGAGTAAGATTGGAATCTTCGGCCACGCCTTGGCGGTTGCGTTTAAGCAAAGCCTTTATGCGCACAACAAGTTCAAGTATTTGAAACGGTTTGCGTATATAGTCATTGGCTCCCAGTTCAAAGCCTTTTACAACATCGTCGAGAGCTGTTCGGGCGGTGAGGAAAAGCACCGGAACGGCGGGTGAGGTCAGCCTTATAAGGCGCACCATCTCAAAACCGTCCATTTTGGGCATCATAACATCAGCGATAATAACATCGGGCGATGATTTGCCGAACATCTTAAGCCCCGCCTCGCCGTTGGGCGCACATTCCACATCAAATCCCTCACGTGTCAGCGCATCCTGAATGATGAATGATAGTGTCGAGTCATCCTCAACAAGTAGAATCTTATCTTTCTTCATCGCTTTTGAATTTTAGTGTAAATCTTGTGCCTTGTCCCGGCTTACTTGTCACATCAATGCTCCAGCCAAGCAATTCGACAATCTGTTTCACATAGAAAAGTCCGAGTCCATAACCTCCCGCCTCATAGCGGTCGCCTGAGGTCACGCGATAGAATTTATCGAATATGTATGGTAAATTTCCCTTCTCGATTCCTATGCCGTTGTCGGCGATTGTTATTGAGCGGTCATCGGCTTTTATATCGATGTTCACTGAATTACCCGAATATTTGATTGCATTGTCGATGAGATTTGACAATATGTTGCCGAGATGCAATGAATCAGCCCGTACCGAAAGGTTGTCGGGAACATCGATGTTTATGTCGACGGGCTTGTTGGCTTTCAGTCCCATCATGCCCGAAACATCCTCTACAATAGGCTTTATAGCAACCGGTTCAATATTGAACTTCATTGTCTTAAACCGTTCCATGCTCATTGACAGGATGTTTTCGATCATTCCCGACAGGAAACTCAACCGCTGCATTATAATCTTCAGGAACTGCTTGTTTCTCGCCTCGTCGCTTTGATCGTAGTAACGCAGCATGGAATCGGCGGCTGAATATGCCACGGCTACAGGTGTCTTCAACTCATGCGTCATGTTATGCGTAAAATCGTCTTTCATCTGCTCGATAGTGCGTAACCTGCCTACCCAATGAAGCAGATACCATATCAGGAATCCCATCAGGATTAGTATCATAGCTGATGTCGCGATAATACCCGACATCTGTTTCAAAACCTCTGAGCCAAGGGACGATATGTACACATTATATAGATGTGTATTGCCTTGGTCGATTGTGAATTTGATATGCCAAAGTCCTGAATCGTTAGATAGGGTGGAATCGGGAGGCAGAACAACCGCATAGTCGGGATGAAGTCCGGCATAGTCAAGTTGTCGGCGAAACACATTGTCTATAATCGTGAAGTTCTTGCCCTTCATCTGCTGGTCATACTTCCCTTGAGCGGCAAAGGCTGAAATTAGCTCTTCAACCATTTTTCTATCCACATCAGGGTAATCGTACCATTCGGTTTCGGTTGTATCGCCTGTTAAAGTCAAGATAAGATTCAGCTTTGAGTCATCGACATTATAGGTTGACTGTGCAATGCTGATCCAGGATATTATATCGGCCTGACGCACGCAGCTTTCCACCTTATCTATGTACTGCTGCTTATATGTGCCATATAATCGGTACATGAACCAAGCGTTTGCCGCTATCATAATGGCAATGGCGCTAAGACATACAATTGTTATGGTTCTGAATTTTTTCATAAACAAATTTACGAAGAATTTCTTGAAATGGGAATGGGGTCTAAGACTAACTAAGACTAAAGGAGGTTCAACTAAGACTTGACAGGCAGCATCGTATGTAATTTTGTCATCAAATAAAAGCTACTGTTATATGAAGAGAATAATGATCCTTTCAACACTTTTGTCGGCATGGCATGGAGGTTATGCGCAGCAGCCGGCTGAGGTGCCCGATTCATTGGATGCCGGAGTGCTGAACGAAGTTGTTGTCGAGGCGCCGATGCAGAATACGACAGCCCGGATGTCGGCCTACATTCCAGGTGCAAGGGAGAAAAATGCTGCAAAGGATGCAGCGTCGTTGCTTAATTTAATGGCTATCCCGCAATTGTCGGTCGATCCTGTCACCGATGTCGTTAAGACACTCTCGGGACAGCCGGTATCAATTTTTATTGACTACGTAGAGGCTTCGTCGGAGGACATCTCGGGCCTGAACCCCCACGATGTGAAAAGGGTTGAATACTACGACAATACCTCCGATGCAAGGTTTTCAGGTAAAAGATATGTCATAAATTTCATCATGCAAAAATATGAATGGGGTGGCTATACTAAAACGGATGCCACGCAAAGCTTTGGAGTGATAAAGACCGATGCTTCCGTCTATTCCAGGATGAAGTATAAGAGCATGAGTTATGACATTTATGCCGGTGAACAATACAATGCAGTCCGAAATGCCGGCGATGAGAGCGTTGAGGATATGCGGTTTACCAATCTCCTTGGCAATGGACCGGCCAATGTGATCAGGTCCAATTTCAGTAAAACCGAAAACAGTCATACCAATACCAATGACATTTCATTCCGAGCCATATATGATAGCGATAAAATTCAACTTAACAATCGCATAGGTTTCAGATATGCATCGTCGCCTGAAACCGAAACGACCAACAATCTCTTATATGGCAATGATTGGTCGGGAAGTGAAACTACTCGTTCGATATCCGCAAGAAACAACATGAGTGCCCGATATAGAGGTCAGCATCTGTTTATGCTACCGGAAAACCTTACGCTTAACATCGGTATGAGCTTTGAATACGGTAACAATAAAGTAAACTCATTGTATTGTGGCTCCGAGGGAACATCGATAACAAATAACGCTTATGAAAAATCCTATTCAGGAACAATAAATCCCAATCTATATTGGTCGATTGACGATTGTCACACACTCCGAGCCTATGCGGTGGGAGCATGGCGTGACAGCAAAATAGATTATCAAGGCAATTCATCGTCACGCCAGTCCTATAAAATTGACGGGTATCAAGCGGGGGCCTCTTATGATTTTGCAACAGACAGCTGGAGCACTCACCTTAATCTTGGCTGGACATGGCAGAAAAACTCCATAAGCAATTATAAGTTTAACACATCCTATCCGAGAATAAATGCCGATGTGACTTATTCCCCGACACAAAATTCCCAACTACTTGCTTCCTATGAATATTACGAAACTATGCCCACCGCGTCATCAACCGGCCCGGTTGTCCTTCAACAGGATGAGCTGATGTACTATTCGGGTAATCCTGAACTGAAAAATTCGCCTTCACATGAGGTGGGGCTGCAGGCGGTTTGGCTTCCGTCCAATAAATGGCAGCTGGCGTTCAGCGGATTCCATTACTACATTACCGATAGGCGTGTTTCCGATTATCTACCCGAAGGTCCCGATGGGAAAATGCTTCGCTTTTACACCAACAATGGCAATTATGTGAGTACAATGATTGGTATTAATGCCACAGCAAAGCTACTTGGCGGCAGACTGACGGCAAGAATAAATCCCCGATTATGGCTGCGAAGAACAACCGGAGTTTTTGCGATGACACGTAACGAGCTGACATGTACGGCTCAACTCTCTTACTTTTTCGGTAATTTCTATACCACAGGTTGGTACATGACCCCAAGTCACTATCCCGACGAGAATAGCGGCATAGAGAGCAAAACATCATCGCAATATCAGCTGCAACTCGGGTGGGGAAGTGGGGCATGGAATTTAAGAGTGTCTGCTTCAAACTTTCTGCGGTCGGATTGGCGCGCCAATCGAGAAATACTCCGTTCGGAATATTACGACATGTCACGAAGGGTGTACTCGCCTTCGCAACACATGGGATTCGCTTTGACCGCCACATATACTTTCGGCTATGGAAAAATGGTGGAGCGTGACAATGAGCTGAAACATGAGTCATCGGCATCTTCCGCCATCTTGAAATAAGGCAAACGATTTTTGCGACCAAGAATACACCGCTGTTGAAAAACAATACGACAAAAGGCTCTCGGAATTATCGAAAGCCTTTTGTTGTCTAAAATGCTGCCGTGATGTTATTTCTTCTCCTTAGCCTTGACAAGCATTATGCACTCTGCCGGTGTACGGCCACAAAGCCTGGTCACAGAATCATTCTGCACATCCACCGCTACAATATCGGGCAATATCCTGCGAAGAGCGTCCTCCGTCGTCATGTTTTCACAGGCCATTTCGGTCATTTTTCCAAATACCACTGACCGCGCAAATCTACTGTATTGGTTTGCGCTTTAACATCATCAACCGGGTCATTATTCTGTGATTCTTTTTTGTTGGAACAAGATGCTGCAATTGCAGCGGCGAGCAGTATAAATAATGCTTACCCTTTCATGTCGTATGATTTTGATACAGGCAACGAAAGTACGAAACTTTTTTATTCCGACAAAATTTGTCATATTATAACGCAATCATTGATTAGCGACAAAAAGTTATTGCGAGCCAAGCTATACAGGAATTTCCGGGAAGGACTTTTAATGCCAAAATGTAGTAATGTTGCATAAACGTATAATTGAACTTTTCAGAAATCATTATTGAGCCTCACAGCAATTTTGTTTAGAGGCTCTTTTTATAATTTTGCATTGTAATAATAATTATATGAGAATATTAAATCTTATAATAGCGGTAATTATGACAATGACTGCAAGTGCATGTAATCAGGATATGCAACAACCTTCAAAACCAAAAATATTTGTAAATGGAAGTTTTGATCTTTCAGCAGGGACAAATGTGAAAATTCCGGTAATAACGTTGAGTAGCGGATATGATATGCCAATTGTCGGTCTTGGCACATATAGTCTGCACGGCGACAAATGTGTGAACTCAATACTCTCGGCCATCAGACCATCAGGAAGAGAACATCTCGGTCTTTGATTTTGAACTTACCCCGGAGGAAATGAGCCGCATCGATGCTCTTGAACGTCGCGAGAAACATGACTGGTATTAAGAATAACATATATGATAAACAATATGGACAACATGAATTTTGACCTTTTCACTCCGACAAAACTTCTGTTCGGATGTGGAAAACTTGACGAACTGTCAAAACAGAAACTTCCCGGAAAGAAAGCGCTCTTGCTTATTTCCAACGGCAAGTCAGTATATACAAACGGGGCGTTTGACCGTACTGTCGCTCAACTTGATAAAGCCAGTGTAGAGCATGCGGTATGCGCAAACATACATGAAAATCCCACCAAGGAGGTTGTTATGGAAGCGGCAGGTGTGGCACGTAAAAATAACTGTGATTTCATCGTGGCACTGGGCGGCGGTGCAGTCCTTGATGCTGCCATAGCAGTGTCGGCAATGGCAACGAATCCCGGTGAACTTTGGGATTATGTCAACGGCGGCACAGGCAAGGGGCTGCCGTTGGTCAATCCCGGATTGCCAATCGTCACTATTGCAACTACTTCCGGCACCGGTTCTGAAATCAATTGTTGGGGAGTGATATCAAATCTCCAGACAAACGAAAAAATCGGGTTTGGTCGCCCGTCGCTCAATCCGGTCCTCGCCATAGTAGATCCGGAACTGATGAAGACTGTTCCCGCCAAATATACGGCTTATCAGGGATTCGATGCTCTCTTCCACAATACGGAAGTGATGATAAGCCGATTTTTGAATGTACTCAGCGAGCCTATCGCTCTCTCAGCCATAGAGAACATTGCCAAATATCTACCCCGTGCTGTTAAGGATGGCAACGACATCGAGGCGCGTACAGGCGTTGCCTATGGTAGCACCATTGCCGGACTCACCATGCAACTCACAAGCACGACTGCCGAGCACTCTATGGAACATGCAATGAGCGCGTTTCATCCTACATTGCCTCACGGTGCCGGACTTATCATGATATCTAATGAGTTCTACCGCTTCTTCATCGAGAAGCACGCCTGCGATGAACGCTTCATCAAGATGGCTAAAGCAATGGGAATCAAGGATGCCGACAAGCCGGAGGATTTTCTCACTGCCCTTTACGAACTTCAAAAAGCCTGTGGTGTGGATAATCTTAGGATGAGCGATTACGGATTCACACAGGACGAGTTCATGCAGCTTGCTGTCAATGCCCGCGAAACCAACCCGGGACTTTATGCCGCAAATCCCTGCGAACTCACTGATGAGGATGCGGCAGAGATCTATCGCAAATCATTCAGATGAGCATCGGGATATAACAATAGCACTCAAATTATTTATTAGACACATATATGAAGAATGTACTTATAATATCATCAAGTCTTCGCCGAGGCAGCAATTCCGAGGCTCTTGCCGAGGAGTTTGCTCGCGGAGCCGCTGATGCCGGCAACAACGTTGAATTGATTTCTCTGCGGGAGAAGGACATACGCTTTTGTCGCGGATGCCTCGCCTGTCAGAAAACTCAAAAGTGTGTGATAGCAGATGACTCACAAACCATTGTAGCCAAAATGCGCGATGCCGATGTGATAGCGTTCGCAACCCCGATTTACTATTACGAGATGAGCGGACAGCTGAAGACACTTCTTGACCGGGCCAATCCTCTGTATCCTTCGGACTACAGATTCCGCGACATATATATGCTGACCAGTGCCGCCGAAGATGAACAGTCCACTCCTGAACGTGCCGTGACGGGGCTGACAGGATGGATTGACTGTTTCGAGAAATCGCATCTTGCCGGTACAGTGTTCGCCGGAGGTGTCAATGCTCCCGAAGAAATCAACGGCCACCCCGCTCTTGCCGAGGCATACGCCGTTGGCAACAAAATCAAATAACAAGCAACTCGACAATATGAATCTCAAATATTTACTGGTTGCCGGTCTGCTGCTCATGACAACAGGAATTGCAGGTCTGAACGCCTCCAATCAAAAAGAAAACCGAAACAATATGGAAAATTTGACTCTGACAAAAGAATGGGATAAGACATTCCCGAAGAGCGACAAGATTGACCACAGCAAGGTGACATTCGTCAACCGCTACGGTATAACACTTGCCGCAGATATGTACAAACCCAAGGGTGCCACGGGAAAACTCCCGGCAATAGCCGTATGCGGACCTTTCGGCGCTGTAAAGGAACAGGCTGCCGGACTCTACGCGCAGGAAATGGCGGAGCGTGGATTCCTTACCATCGCCTTCGACCCATCGTTTACAGGCGAAAGCGGCGGCACACCCCGTTATATGACCTCACCTGACATCAACACCGAGGATTTCAGTGCGGCAGTGGACTATCTCGTGACGAATCCTGAAGTGGATCGTGAGAAAGTGGGAATCATCGGGATATGCGGCTGGGGTGGAATTGCAATCAACGCTGCCGCTTCCGATCCCCGCATCAAGGCGACTCTTGCCTCGACCATGTATGATATGAGTCGTGTAAACGCCAACGGCTATTTTGACGCCGAAGACAGTGCCGAAGCCCGCAACGCCCTCCGTGAGAAATTGGCCACACAGCGCACCGAGGACTACCTCAACGGCACTCCCAAACTCGGTGGCGGTGTCCCTGACATATTGCCCGACGACGCGCCAAAGTTCCTGCGCGACTACTATGACTACTACAAGACCAAACGAGGCTATCATCCCCGTTCGCTCAATTCCAACGGAGGACGAAATGCCACTTCCCCGATACCTTGGATTAACTTTCCGCTGATGAGCCGTGCCGGAGAGATCGAGAATGCAGTGATGATACTGCATGGCGAGAAAGCTCACTCTTTATATTTCGGCAGTGATGCCTACAAGAAACTGACCGTAACTCCCGGCAAGGAAAACAATAAGCTCTTTATGGTCATCCCCGGAGCAAGTCACACCGACCTCTATGACCAAAAGGAAATCATCCCGTTTGTGTTGATAGATAAATTTTTCAGCGAAAATATGAAATAATCCAAGGTCATAGACAAGACATAACGGCAAATCGGTATTTAGTGTCGAACCGGCTCTTAATTATATCGATCTGCCGTTTTTCTTTACCGCTTTTAAGTCCTGATAGGTAATGTTATTTGTTTTATTAACTATAATTTTGTATTTTTGGAAAAGTAATAAACCTCTAAATATTTTTTAGATTATGTCATTGTGGATTGTTTACCTTATCGCAGCGGCTGTGCTTATGATCATAGAGCTGTTAACCGGCTTTGTTGCAACATTCTGTGTAGCTGTAGGATGTGTGATTGCTGCGGTATTGGATTTTATGGGATTGGGCATTGAAGCGCAACTTATAGGTCTGGCAGCAGGTGTAATAGTGGCATTCATCCTTTTTGCGCCGTTGATCAATCACCTTAGGAAAAAACATAACGTTCACCGTGAGGAGTATAATAGCAACATGAATGCACTCATTGGCAGGGAAGTGTTTGTGACGCAATCGATTCCCGACGGTGGAGGAGTAGGGCGCGTCACCGTCGACGGTGACAGCTGGCAGGCTGTAAGCAATTCGGGCGATGCCATTGAATTGGGCGCGCGCGTGCGTGTCACCGGCTACGACAGTATAATACTTACCGTTAAGCCTGTCATTTAAATCGAAAATAATTAACCAATTAATACTCTAAGCAATGGGAACTTATATTTTTCTGGGACTTGTTGTGCTGATAGTGATAATTGTCGTATCGGCCGGCGTGAAAATTGTCCCGCAATCCGAAACTCGCGTAGTGGAGCGTCTTGGTCGTTTCCACAGCGTACTTAGTCCGGGACTCAATATCATTTGGCCTTTTATCGACAAGCCGAAGGTAGTGTACACACGCCGGGTGGAGTCGACTGTCAACGGTCAGAACATCGTGCGCATAACTTCATCAACCGCCATCGACCTTCGTGAGCAGGTATATGATTTTCCTTCACAGCAGGTAATCACCAAGGATAATGTGACTACCGAAATCAATGCGTTGCTCTACTTCCAGATTGTAGATGCCAAGAAGGCCGTGTATGAAATCGACAATCTGCCCAACGCACTTGAAAAGTTGACGCAGACATCGCTGCGTAACGTAATCGGCGAGCTTGAACTCGACCAGACGCTTACATCGCGCGACACCATAAATTCGCGCCTTCAGGTGATACTCGATGATGTCACCAACAAGTGGGGTGTCAAGGTCAACCGCGTAGAGCTGCAGGACATAACGCCTCCCCGCAGTGTGCGTGAGGCTATGGAAAAGCAGATGCAGGCTGAGCGAAATCGTCGTGCCGAAATCCTGAACGCCGAAGGACAGAAGACCTCGGTTATCCTCCTTTCGGAAGGTGACAAGCAGTCGCAGATCAATCAGGCTACAGCCGTTAAAGAGGCCGAGATCCTTCGTGCCGAAGGTGAAGCCCGTGCAAAGGTGTTGACCGCCCAGGCCGAAGCCGAAGCCATCATGCGTGTTGCCGAGGCGATAAAGTCGTCCAACACCGATCCGGCAACCTATATGCTTGCAATGAAGTATATCGATACATTGCGTGAAATGACCACAGGAAAGGACAACAAGATTGTCTACATCCCCTACGAGGCATCGAGCGTGCTGAGCTCAATAGGAGCGATAAAGGATATATTCAACAAGTAGCTGATATTTCCAAATTGAACAAATAAAGAATACCTCCGTCGAATCATCGGCGGAGGTATTTTCGTTATAAAGGTTATTGATTATCAGATTATGCCTTGACCCATCATTGCATTGGCAACCTTCATGAATCCGGCGATGTTGGCACCCTTCATGTAGTTGATGTAACCGTCGGGTTGTGTACCGTACTTCACACACTGCTCGTGAATGTCGTCCATGATTCCGTGGAGTTTCTGGTCAACCTCTTCGGCGCTCCAAGTGAGGTGCATTGCATTCTGGCTCATTTCAAGACCTGAAGTTGCAACTCCGCCGGCATTTACAGCCTTGCCGGGAGCATAAATTGTGCGGGTTTCGATAAAGTGGTCGATGGCTTCAGGCGTACAACCCATGTTTGAAACCTCGGCAACGAGTTCTACGTTATTGTCGACAAGCTGTTTTGCGTCGTCGCCGTTAAGCTCGTTCTGTGTAGCGCAGGGAAGAGCGATGTCAACCTTCTGTTCCCAAGGCTTGCGGCCGGGGAAGAATGTTGCATTGGGATATCTTTCAACGTAGGGTTCTACTACATCGTTGCCCGATGCACGCAACTCAAGCATATATTCGATTTTATCGCCTGAGATTCCGTCGGGATCATATACGTAACCGTCGGGACCCGATATTGTCACAACCTTTGCGCCGAGTTCGGTAGCTTTGAGAGCTGCGCCCCATGCAACGTTTCCGAATCCTGAGATAGCGACTTTCTTGTCCTTGATGGTTTCGCCTTTGCGGGCAAGCATGTCGTTTACGAAATATATAGCGCCAAAACCGGTAGCTTCGGGACGAATGCGTGAGCCTCCGAAATCAAGACCCTTTCCGGTGAAAGTTCCTGTACATTCATTGATGAGCTTCTTGTACATGCCGTACATGTAGCCTACTTCACGGCCGCCTACACCTATGTCGCCGGCGGGAACATCACGGTCGGGACCGAGATTCTTCCACAATCCGAGCATGAATGCCTGACAGAAACGCATGATTTCGCGATCGCTCTTGCCGCGGGGCGAGAAATCGGAACCGCCTTTGCCGCCACCCATCGGAAGAGTGGTGAGTGCATTCTTGAATGTTTGCTCAAATCCGAGGAACTTAAGGATTGAAAGGTTGACTGATGCATGGAAGCGTATACCTCCCTTGTACGGGCCTATGGCGTTGTTGAACTGTACGCGATAACCGATGTTGGTTTGAACTTCGCCCTTGTCGTCAATCCATGTTACACGGAAAGTCACGATTTTGTCGGGTTCAACCATACGCTCGATTATGCGAGCCTTCTCAAACTCGGGATGCTGATTGTAGACATCAGCTACCGATAATAACACTTCTTTAACTGCCTGAAGATATTCCTTCTCTCCGGGGTGTTTTGCCTCAAGGGCATTCATGATATTGTTAATATCCATACTTTAAAAGTATTAAATAGTAATTGTGTATCGCAAATGTAAGCAATAAATTTTGAATAAAACACTATTTTTTGATGAAAAATTTGGTGTCTTTCAATTAAATTTCTTATGTGAAGTAAACGTGCCTCATTTCATTGAAATATTAATGTATTGATGTCGTTTGATTGCAATTTGACAGCGCAGTGCCATGATGGCTTATGTATGCACCTGTATTTGCTGGCAATGTGCTGATTCATGCGCCATGATATTGTCAACATGAATTATATTTGTCATTAAATGATGGCAACTGTTTTGTCATTTGCAAAAAGTATAGTACATTTGTTTATCTTTTAACATTAAATACAATTATAATTATGGTAATACAACGTTGGCAAACGGTGTTTCTTTTCATTGCGGCAGTGGCAATGGGAATATTTTTCTTCCTTCCCGTGAGCTGCATGATGGGTTATATCACATCAATCCTTAATGCGCTTGTGACAGTGCTGCTGTTGGTTGACATTTTTATGTACAGGAACTTGAAATTGCAGAAATGTGTAGCATTGATATGCATCTGCTTTTGTTTCCTTTCAGCTGCTATCACGGCTTATCTCAGTTCGGTTCTTGACATTGCTACCAATTGGGAAGTGCAGCTTGTGTGTCCGGTTGTCGCAATAATATTCACATATTTAGCTTATGCCCGAATGAAGGCTGACGAAAAGCTCCTTAGAAGCTACGATCGCATACGCTGACAACACTGAATTTGTAAGCCATCACGACAATCCCCGATTCCCTATTTATTAAATAGGAGTCGGGGTTAATTTTTGTAATTACATATTGAGAATATGTTAAATTGTTGTTAATCAGCAAAATTGCGGATAAACTTTTCATTGCTGATATTGTCTATAAAATATCTGAATTAAAAACAATAACAAATTATGAAAAAGAAAATTTTAAGTCTTGCTGTCATAGCAATGTCAATGTTCTCGATTAACGCAGTGGCTCAAAATCCGACAACAAATAATGCTCCCGCCAAAGAGTGTAAAAAAGAGTGCAAAGCATCTCAGTGCAACGACAAAAAGTGTGACAAACAGTGTCCTGCACTTTTTTCAGGCATGAATCTTACCACCGAGCAGCAGGCCCAGTTGAAGGCTTTGCAGGAGAAGCGAGCAACCAAGATGCGTCAGCGTGTTGAAAACGCGAAGGCTCAGAAAAAGAGCGACCGCAGGCAGAACGACTCATTGAGAATGGCCGACCGCAAGAACTATCTTGAGGAAGTGAAGGCTATCGTAGGCCCCGACCAGTATGTGATATTCCTTGAGAACATAGTATTGAACAATCCTCAAGGCAAAGGTCACTCGGTTATGCCCGGTAAGATGGGACGACATGGCGACAAGGCAATGCGTCAAGGTGACCGAATGAAGAAGGATGGACGCCATCAGCATCGTGGTGACGGACAGCGCCCACAGCAAGCTCCGACAAACAAATAATTACACAATATTCTAAATTAGGGGTACGCCCGAAGAGCTGGGAAGCTTTTCGGGCGTACTGTTTCATTATAAAACCTAAGCGGATGAAAGGGCGATTTTATAGCCTGTTTCATCCGCGTTATTCAGTGATTTAATGAGGACATCCGCATCCATCCCAAAGGATGACCTCCTTGATTTGCTAAATCTCTGATTTTATCTTGTCGGTCCACTCTTTTATGCGTTCATCGCTGAGCTCGGGATGATTTACTTCGTCAAGAAGCAATCCCACGTAAACTCCGTCGATAAATGCAGGTGACTCGTCAAATGTGTAGACGCTTGCATCAAATGGAGCGATGAATTTGGCACCGGTACCTTGGAGGCGCTTGTATATTTCGCCAACAGCACCGCAGAATGTGTCGCTCATCGATTCATCACCGCAACCGAATATTGCAATGTCTTTGCCCTTAAGATCGAGAGCTTCAAGGCCGTCGATGAAGTCATACCAGTCATCCTGAAGGTCACCGGCACCCCATGTCGAGGAACCGAGAACAAGTACATCATATTGTGCTACATCCGAGGGTGATGACTTTGCTACATCATGTATATCAGCATCGGCAACGCCGAGATCTTTTGCTATGCGTTGTGCTACATCGGCAGTAACTCCGGTTGAAGAGCCGTAAAATATCCCAATTTTTTTCATAGTTATCTAATATTAAAATTATCAACACTATAACATTATATGAGATGATAATGTTCAATGTGTGTCTTATACTGTCAGAAAGTAAAATGCATCGCTATTCTCAAGCCTGAGTTGGGAGCTCCCGGAGTGTTGCGATAGGATAGACGCCACACATAGTCGACTCGCAGGACACTGAAGATGTTGTCGAGTCCCGCGCTTATTTCCATGTAGGGGCGTCCCGACATCCGGGTCACCGTTATGTCCTCAGGGAAGCGAAACAGTTCAGGGTTGTAGGTGGGATCGTTCTTTTTGCTGAGATGCCCCCAAAGGCTTTTAAACGACACCACCTCCCTTAGTTTCGATTTTTTCAATAACGGCAGGCGAGTAAAGAGAGCGCCGTTGGCCCAGTAGGTAATGTCGATCAATCCGTAGGTGTCGTTGATGAATTCCAATGGATTCATCAATGCGAAGCTTTCGGGCTGAATCGTGTAGGAGAGATTGGCATTGGGCAGCAACAGGTTCAGATAGGGAGCCGCCTCCCACACGTGACCGCCCTTTGCCACGGCGTCGATGTAGCCGAATGCCGATAGCCAGATGCGTTTTTGCAGTCGCAGCTCGGTGCGGTTGATGGGGAACATGCTTCCCATGAACCCGCGCGGCGCATAGGTGTGGGTAAGCTCTATTACCGGCGCATCAAGGTTGATGGGATAGCGGTTGGTTCTTCCCTGGTAGAACTTCTCGCCGGGTGCATATCGCAGCTTTATATTGAACGCCGCTTCATTGTAGTGACCGTAGTGTTTGCCTGCGCCATCGATAAAGGGAATCCACTTGGTGGCCTCTTGGCGCTCGTAGGCAAATCCTGCCACGAGGGAAAATCCGTTACGTAATTCAAGCGTATAGTCCAGCGCGGTTAGTCGCCTGTAGGTTACGCGTGTATCCTCCATGCGCTTGAATGATAGAAACAGGTTGTCCTGATTGGTAAACAGATATTTTTGTCCCAGCTGGTCGAGCTCGTAGGACTGGGTGAATCGCAATGACTTTACGGGAAATTCGCGTGAATGATACTCTTTGTCGATGAACGAGTATTCAAGTTCGGCTTTGTATTTCCACTTATGGTCGCGAAGGCCGTAGGCTACATATCCGCGGCCAAACCAACGCTTCGACAGATTGGCCGTTGTCATTCCTCCGGTTCGCAGACGCACTCCCTCGGCAGTGTTGTAGGAGATGCTCGTGTTTACAGGACCGTAGTCAAACTTGCTGTTCTTGCCCGTAGGTGCATACCCTGAAACGAGCAGTTTCAATGTCTTCTCGGTCCAGTAATACAATGGTACACTACGCAGCCTTTCGACAAGCGATTTCACGCTTCCTTCACCCACTTCGAGCGGTACAAGTCGGTTCTTTTCCCAGAAATCGTCGTCGCGTTTAAATGCGGAGGCATCGACAACCTCGTGCTCGGTGTGACTGAACACATCATCGACACCTACCGGCGGCCTGTCGAAGCTGAAATTATTGTAAACCGTGTTGCGGCGCGTATAGAAGCTCGGGGTGCCCGGCATGACGCGAAATTCGACAATCATGTCGTCCTTTGTCTTAAGCCGGGAGCCGTCGGGAGCCTTTTCATAGGTCTGTGACACCGACATTGCATCCACGAAGTTTACATTTATGGAGTGGGGCAGATGCAGGTCGATTTTCTTAATGAACATTGTCGAGTCGTTTTTGGGAACATAGAGCTTCCCGAGAAACCCGAATGTTTGTGGCGTGTGAGGCACGAAACTCAACACTATGCAAGAGTCGCCTTCAACCACTATGGTGTCGGAAAGATAGTACTTGTAAAAGTCGGTTGCTATCCGTGACAGCGGACTCACAAACCTGTTTTGCAACAATGTCACATCGTTTCCGTCATAAATGTCAATCTCCCTGAACACATCCTCCATGAATCGGCGCATACTCTCCTGATCGGCCATCTGGTCGACTCCCTCGCGCTTTATGCCTTTCACATACTCACGTTCGCTTTCAGGCGACTTGCGATAGTGGACCGATGACGACTTTTCCTGTACTGCGACATTGAGTATCGGCTTGCCCGACACTTCCGATATGTCTATGTGATCCTTCAGAAAGTCAAATTTGCGTCCTATCCATGAATCATCCGATGGATTGAAGTCGTTGAGCGCTATTGTCATGCGTTCATACTTGTCGTAATTGAAGTAGTCGTTGCGGTAGGGATCGTTTATGTCACGCGTGGCGCGTATGCGTTCAAGAAACTCAACTGCGGGATTGTTCTTCTTGCTGTACTTCTCCTTTGTGGGCTTGACTATTATTTCGTTAAGCTGCACTCCGTCGGGCGACAGATCGATTATGAGATTGCGTATCTGTGATGATTTCAACTCTACGGTTTTGGTGGCATAACCCATGACGGATACTCGTAACTCGGTCGCTTTTTGAGGTGACGACAGCTTGAATGTACCGTTTTCCTCCGAAAGCACTCCGTTGTCGGTGCCTTCAAGGAACAGTGCTACATAAGGAATCGGCTCGTGAGTAACGGAATCCCTTACGACACCGCGCAACTGTGTCGTTTGTGCGTTGATCGACACTCCGCAGGCAAATGCCGTAAATAATATCAAGTGTGTTATAATGTACCTAAAACCCGTTTTCAAATCAATGTCTATTCAAAACAAATGCATAACTTTGTAATGTATTCCTCGTGTGGTTTCGTCATACTACATTCCGATGCCACTGAAAGGGTTGCAAAGTTACGAATTTTTTCCGTCATATAGAAATGTCCAAAGAAATAGAGCGAAAGTTCCTCGTTGTAAACCAAAGTTATAAATCGATGGCGACATCCTGCGACCACATAGTCCAGGGCTATTTGTCGCGCAATGTCGATGCCACTGTAAGGGTGCGCCTGCGCAATGATAAGTCGTTTTTGACGGTCAAGGGCCGCAATCACGGCATAGAAAGGGATGAGTGGGAGTATGCTATTCCGTTGGACGATGCACTTTGTATGCTGCAACGGCTTGTCGACGGGCCGGTCATCGACAAGCAGCGTTACATCGTGCCATATAGCGGTAAAGTGTGGGAAGTCGATGAATTTTCGTCGCCCGATGCCGGGCTGGTTGTGGCTGAAGTTGAATTGACGAGTGTTGATGAAGAGTTTGATATGCCTCCTTTTATCGGCGAGGAGGTGACGGGTGATCCTCGTTACTATAACTCAATGCTCGGAATCAAGAAATAGGAAGCAGGTGCTGTCAGCGCACGTTAAGTATTTTGTGTAGTTGCAGCGACAGCCGCCATTGCGGATGTGACAGGCAATAGTCCAATGCCTCCGATGTTATGCGGCGGTTTTGTTCGTCATCGCCGGTGTCACACGGTTGCAGTACACGATGTGACGCTTCTATGTGATTGTAACGCGACGGATCGTTGTCGCCGCAATACACGATTTTCAGCTCGTCGCAATGTTCAATTACCGTTTGTGCATTGTCACAGAAATCATCTTTGGGCGACAATGTCACGTGGTCGATGCCGGCGGGCAGCGGGTGAGTGCCGTTGGTTTCAATTGCGATAGTCTTGCCTGCGTTATGGAGCGCCTCCACGATAGCGTCGTCGATGAACAGCGAAGGCTCTCCGCCTGTCAATACGACGAGCGAAGCATCGTAGCGCGACACTTCGTGCATTATGTCGTCGAGCGACATCGGGCTTCCCGCTTGATGTGATGTGTCGCAGAATGGGCACTTCAGATTGCAACCGCTGAATCGCAGGAATATGGCCGGAACTCCGGCATTGACGCCTTCGCCCTGGATGCTGTAAAATATCTCGTTAATCAGATACATGCGTCGGCGGCGTTGTCGTCAATGTATATCGCTTCATTACCCTCCGACTCCTGGACTCGAGCTTTGTAACATTCGGGTATGCGGTCCACGATCCACCGCGCTATGTTCTCGGCCGTGGGATTGAACGGAAGCAGCTCATTCAGGTTGCCGTGGTCGAGATAGCCGTGAATAAGCTCCTTTATATGCGAAAAGTCACACACCATTCCGTCGGCGTTCAATTCCCCGGCACGGCAATAAACCGTTATGACCCAATTGTGGCCGTGAAGCCGGCTGCATTTGCTCGGATAACTTAATTCCAGTCTATGCGAAGCCGATATTTCGATTCGTTTGGTTACATAGTACATAGCGCATGACGGTATTAATTTCGCAATGTAAGTTTAACTACATTCTCGACATGGGCCGTGTGGGGGAACATGTCCACCGGCTGTATGGCTTCGATTTGATATTCCGAGTCGAGCAGTGCAAGGTCGCGTGCCTGAGTGGCCGGGTTACAGCTTACGTAGACGATGCGATGTGGACGGGCATTCAGAATCACTTTCACCACATCCTCGTGCATGCCTGCTCGTGGGGGATCGACTATCATGACATCGGGATGTCCGTGCTGCTCGATGAATGAGTCGGTGAGCACATCCTTCATGTCGCCGGCAAAGAAGAGGGTGTTGTCGATTCCGTTTACCTCCGAATTTATTTTCGCATCTTCGATGGCTTCGGGCACATACTCGATGCCTATGACTTTTGCCGCGTTACGTGACACGAAATTGGCAATGGTTCCTGTACCGGTGTATAGGTCGTAGACCAGTTCCTTTCCCGTCAATTGTGCGAAGTCACGTGCAACCTTGTAAAGCTTGTAGGCTTGAAGTGAATTGGTTTGATAGAATGATTTCGGGCCCACTCTGAATTTCAGGCCTTCCATCTCTTCCTCTATATATGGCATTCCGCTGTAGAGTATTACATCCTGGTCGCCTATGGTGTCGTTGACCTTGGTGTTGACTACATACATCAGCGAGGTGACTTCGGGGAATGCTTCCTTGATAGCCGACATGAGCATATTGATGCGCTCGGCGTCGTTTTCACCGAATACCATCACCGCCATCACCTGACCGGTTGATGCTATTCTTATCATGAGCGTGCGCAACAATCCGCACTGCGCTCTGAGATCATAGAATGTGTAACCGTGTTCCTTGCCGAAATTCTTCACGAAAAGGCGCAGCCGATTTCCGAGATCGTCCTGAAGGTGGCACGTGTTGATGTCGAGCACCTTGTCAAAGGCTCCGGGGATGTGGAATCCGGCGGCATCGCGGTCGGGAAATTCTTCGCCCGAAGCAAGCTGCTCAAATGTAAGCCACTTCTTATTGGAAAATGTGTACTCCATCTTGTTGCGGTATTCCCAGATGTTGTCCGAGCCTATTATCGGAGTTATCTCGGGGGCTTCCACCTTGGCGATTCTTTCGATGGCATCCTTTACCTGCTTCTGCTTGCATTTCAGCTGAAAAGAGTAGGGAAGGTGCTGCCAGCGGCAACCTCCGCACAGCGTGAAATGCTCGCATCGAGGCTCTATTCTCACCTCGCCGGGGGTGTGCATCTTTGTGATGTGACCTTCGGCGTAGCTTTTCTTCTTTTTGTCTATCTTGACATCAACTATGTCGCCGGGGGCACCGTAGGGAATGAATACCACCATTTGGTCGACACGAGCTATCGAGTTGCCTTCAGCTGCAACATCTTCTATGGTTATCTGCTCCAATACCGGGAGCTCTTTGCGTTTCCGTGACAATTTCAGTCGGTTTTAGTGATTATTGGCGACAAAATTACTAATAATAAGTTAGAATGAGAAATCATTGATTGCACAAACTGAATATTGCCGACCGTATCGACCGATTTTGTATGTTAAATACTATTTTAACAATGCACAACAAGCAAATTGCCGTTAAAAATAGCCCTATTGTCGTATTTTTTCGTCGAAAGTGTTTCGTTTTCTCATTATATTATCCTAAATTTGCAACATAACTAATGCCGATTAGACTATAACCAAAAAATAAAATAAGTTTAATTTTAACATCAATTAAATCCAATGAAAAGAGTTTACACATTCGGTGACGGTAAAGCCGAAGGTAATGCCGAGATGAGAAATCTTCTGGGTGGTAAAGGCGCTAACCTCGCTGAAATGAACCTCTTGGGAATGCCGGTTCCTCCGGGATTCACCATCACGACAGAAGTATGTAACCAATACACTCAGGATGGCCGTGACGCAGTCGTTCGTTTGATTCAAAAGGATGTGGAAGCAGCAATTGCCCACGTTGAATCACTTACAGGAAAGAAATTCGATGATCCCGCCAATCCCCTGCTCGTATCAGTTCGCTCGGGTGCTCGTGCATCAATGCCCGGTATGATGGACACCGTCCTCAATCTTGGTATGAACGACGCTACTGTAGCTTCACTTGCTGAAAAGAGCGGTAATCCCCGTTTTGCTTGGGACAGCTATCGTCGCTTTGTCCAGATGTATGGTGATGTTGTTCTTGGTATGAAGCCCAAGAGCAAGGCCGACATCGATCCTTTTGAGGAAATCATGGAAAAGGTTAAGGAGCAGAAGGGCGTTAAGCTTGACACCGAGCTTGATGTTGACGACCTCAAGAACCTTGTAAAGCTGTTTAAGGTTGCTGTTAAGGACTTCACCGGAAAGGACTTCCCCGACAGTGCATGGGAACAGCTTTGGGGTGGTATCTGCGCCGTATTCGACAGCTGGATGAACGAGCGCGCCATCCTTTATCGCCGCATGAACCAGATTCCCGAAGAGTGGGGTACTGCAGTAAATGTACAGGCCATGGTTTACGGTAACATGGGTAACAATTCGGCTACCGGTGTTGCTTTCAGCCGCGATGCCGCTACCGGTGAAAATATGTTCAACGGTGAATACCTTATCAATGCTCAGGGCGAGGATGTCGTTGCCGGTATCCGCACACCGCAGCAGATTACTGTAGAGGGTTCACGCCGCTGGGCCGCTCTTCAGGGTATCTCGGAAGACGACCGCAAGAACAAGTATCCTTCACTTGAAGAGTCAATGCCTGACTGCGCCGCCGAGCTTATCGCTATCGCAAACCGTCTTGAGGACTACTACAAGGATATGCAGGACATGGAGTTCACCATTCAGGATGGTAAACTCTGGATGCTTCAGACTCGTAACGGTAAGCGCACAGGTGCCGCTATGGTTAAGATAGCTATGGACCTCCTTCGTGCCGGTCAGATCGACGAAAAGACCACTCTCATGCGCATGGAGCCCCAGAAGCTTGACGAACTTCTTCACCCGGTATTCGACAAGGCTGCCCTCAAGCGTGCCAAGGTTGTTGCCAAGGGTCTTCCCGCATCACCCGGTGCTGCTGCTGGTCAGGTTGTATTCTCGGCTGAGGATGCTGAAGCTTGGGCTGAAAAGAAGAAGAAAGTCGTTCTTGTACGTATCGAAACCTCTCCCGAGGACCTTCGCGGTATGGCTGTAGCACAAGGTATCCTCACAATGCGTGGCGGTATGACCTCTCACGCTGCTGTGGTTGCCCGTGGTATGGGTAAGTGCTGTGTATCAGGAGCCGGTGAAATTAAGGTTGACTACAAGGCCAAGACTGTTGAGATGGGCGGTAAGGTTTACAAGGAAGGCGACTGGATTTCGTTGAACGGTTCTACAGGTGAAGTTTATGACGGTCAGGTTCCCACTACCGAGCCCGAACTTGGAGGCGACTTTGGCGCAATCATGAACCTCGCTGCAAAATATACCAAGACACTCGTACGCACCAACGCCGACACTCCCCGCGATGCAAAGCAGGCTCGCAACTTCGGCGCTCAGGGTATCGGCCTCTGCCGCACCGAGCACATGTTCTTTGAAGGCGACCGCATCAAGGCTGTTCGCGAGATGATTCTTTCAAATGATGTCGACGGCCGTCGCAACGCTCTTAAGAAGCTTCTTCCCATGCAGCGCGGTGACTTTGAAGGCATCTTCGAGGCTATGGACGGCTACGGAGTTACCATCCGTCTTCTCGATCCCCCGTTGCACGAGTTTGTACCTCACCAGACTGCCACTCAGAAAGAGCTCGCTCAGGAAATGGGCTTGACTCTTGAGGAAGTTAAGGCTAAAGTTGACAGCCTTGAGGAATTCAACCCGATGCTCGGTCACCGTGGTTGCCGTCTTGGTATCACCTATCCCGAAATCACTGAAATGCAGACCCGCGCCATCATCGAGGCTGCTCTCAACATGAAGGCTCGCGGTATCGATGTACATCCTGAAATTATGATTCCTCTTGTTGGTACATTGAAGGAAATCCAGAACCAGGCCGATGTAATCAACATCACTGCTGCAAAGGTATTTGAGGAAAGAGGCGAATCAGTTCCCTACAAGGTAGGTACAATGATTGAGGTGCCCCGCGCTGCCTTGACCGCCGACCAGATTGCAACTGTTGCTGACTTCTTCTCATTCGGAACCAACGACTTGACTCAGATGACCTTCGGTTACTCTCGTGACGACGCTCCCAAGTTCCTCAAGTTCTACAAGGAGCACGGCATTATCAAAACCGATCCCTTTGAAGTACTCGACCAGGAAGGTGTTGGCCAGCTCGTACGCATGGGCGTTGAGAAGGGTCGCGCCACCAAGCCCGAACTCAAAGTGGGTATCTGCGGCGAGCACGGAGGTGAACCCTCATCAGTTAAGTTCTGTGCTAAGCTTGGCATGAACTACGTGAGCTGCTCACCCTACCGCGTTCCTATCGCTCGTGTAGCTGCGGCGCAGGCTGCAATCGAGGGATAATCGGAATATTCTGACAATCAGATAGATAGGCGATAAGCCCTTGATGAAAAAGGGGTTATCGCCTATTTTTTACGTACATAACGACACATCCCATGTGCAGTATGAACGGAAATGTTTAGAAATAGTTTAGAGTTTTTTCGACCCGTGTTTAGAGCGATGTTTAGAGCAAAAAACGATATGTAATTATGGCTACACTTGCTTTTATATTTAGCGATTCGCAATAAATGTATGGCAATTTGTCATCGAATAAACAAGCAATTCTAAGAATTTTATAATATTTCTGATGGTGTCACAATTATGGCATAATTGCCGCGGGGGCGATTCCGAAACGCTTTTTAAATGCAGTGGAGAAGTGTGACGGATTACGAAATCCAACCTCGGCGTATACATCTACCACCTTTTTACGGCCGCCTTTAATGAGTTCGTATGCTTTTTCAAGTCGGCGGGCTATAAGCCATTTTTCGGGAGTAAGATCGCTTATTTTCTTAAAATCACGCTTAAATGTTGCAAGGCTTCGTCCGGTGTAATGGGCAATCTCTTCTATGCTTAGGTCGCTCGTATAGTTCTCTTCCATGAAGTCGAGTATATCCATTTTCCATGGTTTGCTGAAGTCAAACATCAAAGGCGCAAAACCTTCATCGATAGCAAGAAGAGCCATAAGACCTTCCTGCAATTTTAGGCTCATGAATTCATCCTTTGGCTTGACGTCGGGATTGAGATAGGGTGACATCGAGGCAAACAGCGACTCAAGTTCCACAGTTTCAGGCAGAATCATGACAGCATTGTCCATTTTCTTGATCTGGGCCGGAGCAGTATTATATCCCAATTTATTATACATGTCACGCAGGAAGTTGCGCGTAAACATCAAAAATATCCCGCAATAACGTTCACCGTTATGCGACTTTTTGTACATGGTGATTTTGTAGTCACGTGGAATGAATACACATTCACCTTTGTGTACATGTCTCTTTTCTTTACCATTGTCCAACATCATCTCTCCGGAGTGCACATAATTTATGGCAAACTCACGGGAACGATGTATGCAACTGCTTGTGTCATCATAGAAAAAGCTGTAAAACACATTATTATAGTTGAATATCAGCTTCAACGGATCTTGTTTATTGTCCTGAATATTTGTCATAGTCATCAATTTGCGTTGGTTATGAACTCTGCTGTCATTTCCGAAATATCGGCAATTATATCCTCGGTATGCTCCATGTCGTAGTATGAGTCGGCTATGAACACTGCTATGCTGTAGTGTGTTCCGTCGGGAAGATGCACGTATCCGGCATCGTTTACAGCCATGAGGCTGCCATCGGGATTTATGAAACCGGTTCCCGTTTTATGGCCTATTACCGCATTGGATTCAATCAAAGGCTTGGCCAGTCGTGCCTGACCTGTTTCGCATGACTCCATCAGTTGCTTTATGCGTTTCGACAGTGTGTCGTTATATTGGGAGTCAAATGTCCACATCAGTTTAGCCATGGCTACAGGGGTGGCTGAATTTTCATAGCATCGCGACACATCGATGTGCATGTCGTCCTCGCTCCATTTGATTGTAACGCCTTCTATTCCGGTCGCCGATACGTATTCATTGGCCGAAGCGGCTCCGCCTATGCAATTCAGCAAAATGTCCGATGCATTGTTGTCGCTTTGCTGAAGGGCATAGGCCAGCAATTCATCAAATGTGATTGACGCGGTGTCGACATCGGCGTATTTCTTCAGCATGGGGCTGTAAGTATCGCGATGTAAATCGCCGGCTGTAACGAGGCATGAATCCGAGAAGTCGATGTCACGCATTCGGCAATATTCGGCCACGGCCATGGCGATTGGAAATTTGTAAACGCTCAACATTGGAAATGCGTAATCGCCATTTATCGATACCGAGTATCGGCCATTGACAAGTACAGCGATTCCGATTCGGGCATTTTTATCGGCTATGTATTGGGTAAGCTTCTCCTTCAGCGGGGCGTAAGGATTTGATGGCGATTGTGGAATTTCGATTTTTTCGCCGAGAAAATGCGGTCGTTTCCCTACAAGCAGATCAAGCATCATCTTGTCACGGGCGAGCCATTCACGCAATGCAAGTCGCACTCTCACCAGTCGTCCGGCACGCAGGGGGGCAGCTATTGCCACTGCCTCGATGCCGCTTTTCTCGGCGAGATATAGGGCACGCGCATTATGGTCGGCCTGTGATATTATTGTCAATGAATCGCAGCCGAAGACCTCCTTTGCTCTCACCACTGAGTCGAGAGTGCGGAATCCGGCATAGTCAGGCACTATTGCATCCTCGGGAATGCCGTGAGCCATGAGTGAGTCCTTCATGGCCGTTGTTTCGTCATATTGTCGTGTGTGGTTGTCGCCGCTCACGATTATGTAATCAATCTTCCCTTGACGGAACAGCTTTACTGCGGTATTGATGCGATTGGTGAAGTAGGAGTTAGGTGTGCCGTAACGGTTAAGCGGCGAAGTTCCGAGCAGTAGGGCCACGCGATTGTGGGGCAGGGCATCAATGTTGTCATATATTCGGTCGCGTGTGCTGCGTTCAACCACAACATTGGCAATAACGGTGAATATGGTGACGACTACAGCAAGTGCAGCCAATGATAATCCTATTCTGCGAAATATTATGTTCCTCTTATTATTCATGTGATAATGTGATAGCTTGATTGGAGTTCAAAATTAATCTTTTCCTCGCAATAAATCAACTGAAAGGTGTTTTTGCTTATCTTTATATGAACCAAACCAAACTTATTTTGGCGCTGGCTATTGACTAGCAACGCAAAAAGTCTTAACTTTGCAATTGAGTGGGAGTAATCCCCGTCATGACATTTGAAAAATAAGAAGCGTTATGCTCATCTCAGAGTCGGGAACGTAGGAAATTCAAGACTTTTAAGAGAATGCGCATAGTGGTTCTCACGCTAACGGCGTGGGCTGCTATTACCATTTCTCTTAAAAAGGTTTTCCTACGACCTCCGACTTAGAACGTGGCATTGCAGTTCCACGCTTCGTGTTTATGATTTAGTCTGCTTAAGGAATTGTAGGTAGAACAATATTAACCAATTGAAAACTTGCAATATGAAAGCAAAGACCATGTTAATCACCGTTATTGCCTTTTTAAGTATGTGTTCTTGTGGACAATCTAAAGAAGAAAAGGCACAACAAATGGCGGCCAAATATCTTAAAGGCACATTGTATCATTTTAAAAGCTATGAGCCCCTACAAACAAAAGTAGATAGTTTTTTTGTTTCGTTATCCTGTGATAATAAGGCAATTGAATTTACTTTGGAGATGCTAAAATTATTCCAATCAGCAGAGGAATATGCCCGTAATGTTGAACATGCTGAAAGATCTATGGACATTTGGTCACCAAATAGATTTTCGTCAACATATAGTCGTGGAGAATATGACCGTGCAAAGAATGAACGAGATGAAAATCAACGGCTACTAGATAATACAAAAGATCGCATACAGGCCCAATTTGAGAACATAAAAACACGTCAGTCCGAAATTGAGGAAGGCGCTTTTAATGGATGGATAGTATATCATAAGTTTAAGAGTTTGAATGGGGCAGGAACTCTTGATTTATTTGGTGAATATATATTCTTATGCGATAAGGATTTCAATGTGGAATCCGTATATTCAAAAGAAGATTTCGATGCTCTTTCAAAAATCATAGGTGCTATATCTGAATCTGAGGAGTTCCCTGAACTTGGGGAGAAATTGCAAGAGATCATATTTTAACATATAGAGTGAATATGCTAATAAAAAGGCGACCTATAATAACGTGGCTTTTACATCCGGATAGTCTTAAATACCCTAATAATATTCTATTATCTGGAGTTGCAAATCCGATAAATAGCCAAATCTTAAATGACCAGTTAGCAGAATTGGATAATATAAGAATCCAAAAACCAATATGGGGACTGCCGGAATTACTTATGCCTTCTTTTGAGGAAGTCATGAATAAAACCATTTTGTCATTTGAGAAAATAATGCCGGAACTGTTTCAGGAATTTAGTAAACAAGAGGAGTGTGGAATTCTATTATGCAAAAGAAATGTTACATTGGTTTATGGATTCGGAGATAATAAATTGCATTTATGGTTTTTCGTAGAAGAAAAAGGTAAGAGTATATTCAAGTTTTATTCATGCAATGAGTGTGTTGGACTCCTAACGAAAGTCGGTATAACATCGACATTAATACAAGATGATGGTTTGTTTCAAGGCTCATTGGAAGAAAGGCAGAATTTTATTGGCTCTGTTTCAAATTTTATCGCATCATATATTGCGGTCAAAAAGTATGTAAAAGTCGAAACCATTACAATTCCGCAAGGGAAATTTACTGCGATTGAAGGCACACCCCTTGAATATGTTGATAAAAAGAAAATTATAAACCAAACAGGGCAGGAAGTCATAGTTATGGATTCTAAATGGTTTAGAAAGATTGTCAATGACAATGATATCTATGTTCGCGGTTTTTGGAGAATGCAAAATAAAAAGAGCGCAAACGGAGAATGGTATAAGGAATTAATTTATGTCGATTCGTTTGTTCGACACGGATATCATAGAAATGCGAAGATTGAAGATATATTTAACCATAATAAATAAGCGATATTTATGAAAAAATTTGTACTATTGACTCTTGCTTTATTTTATGCATTTGGTATTTCAGCTCAAATTGGCCACTCGCCAAATATTGATAGTGACTCTACATCTTCGTATATAACGGCATTACTTGAGGACATAGATATGAAAATTCACAAGGTTGATGCAAATAATCGTTATAAGTTTTATCCAACGGAAAATATGTATAACTTTCTGAAATTGGATACACAAACCGGACGAATAGAACAAGTTCAATGGTCATTGGACACTGATAAAGAGGGATCCATAATCATTAATAACGAAGATCTATCTTGGATTTCTGGTAGCTTGTTTGAACTCTATCCGACTCAAAATATTTATCAATTTTTACTTTTGGATAAATCAAATGGTAGGACTTGGCATGTTCAATGGGGAATGGAAGATAATAAAAGGTGGATGCGACGAATTTACTGATTTGTTTTTCCGAAAGTATTCTTTAGCATGAGGATTCCAACGGATAATCTTTGGAATATTGGGGATATTTTCTGTGTCGTCTAGCAATATGGTTCGGAAAATTCCCTAAATATCTAAGGAATTCCATATTGGGATAATTACTTTTATGCGATTGGCAATTGTATTATGCATCGACTTGGGTATTGAATTGCGAAATGATTGGATCATTAATCGCCCAGCTAATCATTTAATCGTTGAAATGATTGAATTATTTGTCATGTAGCCCTTTTTATTGATTTTATATAGCTTCATCAATGATTAATGCAATTCATGATTTTATGTTGATGTGTATTACTTCGTTATCGGCTCGTTCATACTTCCACTTTTGCCACAAAAATAATGTTTTTTTGTGGCATGCCATAATTTAATGTGGAATCTTCCGATAATAATATGGATTTATTATATAAAAAAATACGACCGTTGACGGGGTGTCGACGGTCGTATTTTTATGTTGATTGATGCGGATATTACTCCATCAGCTTGCGATAGCGGCGGCGGGGCGGTTCTTTGCCTCCGTTGCGGGCTTTCTTGTACTCTTCATAGTCGGAGTAGGAGCCTTCGTAGAACACTACATTGCCGTCGCCTTCAAACGACAGAATGTGGGTGCATATTCTATCGAGGAACCAGCGGTCGTGGCTTACAACCACCGCACATCCGGCAAAGTCGTCAAGACCTTCCTCAAGGGCACGAAGCGTGTTGACATCGATGTCGTTGGTAGGCTCGTCGAGCAACAGCACATTGCCTTCCTCCTTCAACGCCATGGCAAGATGCAATCGGTTGCGTTCGCCGCCCGACAGCACACCGATCTTCTTCTCTTGATCGGCTCCCGTGAAGTTAAACTTCGACAGATAGGCTCGTGCATTGACATCGCGGCCTCCCATACGGAATGTTTCGGTGCCTTGCGAAATCACTTCATAGACCGTCTTTTCAGGCAGCAGGTCATGGTGAGTCTGGTCGACATAGGCTATTTTGACTGTTTCGCCCACATCAAATGTTCCGTTATCGGGTGTTTCCTGACCCATGATAAGGCGGAATAGGGTAGTCTTGCCGGCGCCGTTAGGGCCGATTACACCGACTATGCCGTTGGGCGGAAGCGAGAAGCTCAGATCGTTGAACAGGCGCTTCTTTCCGAATGCCTTGGCAAGCGATGTGGCCTCGATCACCTTCTGGCCAAGACGCGGACCGTTGGGGATAAATATCTCAAGACGCTCCTCGCGTGCCTTCTGGTCTTCGTTAAGCAATCGGTCGTAGGAGTTTAGTCGGGCCTTTCCTTTAGCCTGTCGTGCCTTGGGAGCCATGCGCACCCATTCAAGTTCGCGTTCAAGTGTCTTGCGACGCTTGCTGGCCTGCTTCTCCTCCTGGGCCATGCGCTTTGTCTTCTGATCGAGCCATGAAGAGTAGTTGCCCTTCCAGGGTATTCCTTCGCCACGGTCAAGTTCAAGAATCCATCCTGCAACATGGTCGAGGAAGTAACGGTCGTGGGTGATGGCGATTACCGTACCGGGATATTGCTGCAGATGCTGCTCGAGCCAGTCGATCGACTCGGCATCGAGGTGGTTGGTAGGCTCGTCGAGCAACAGCACATCAGGCTGCTGCAACAATAGGCGACACAAAGCCACACGACGACGCTCACCTCCCGAAAGGGTCTTGATAACCTGATCGTCGGGCGGACACTGAAGCGCATCCATTGCGCGCTCAAGCTTCGAGTCGATATTCCATGCATCGGCGGCGTCAAGCTTGTCCTGCAATTCCGACTGACGGGCAATGAGTGCGTCCATCTTGTCGGGGTCGTCGAGCACATCGGGATCGCCAAATGCCTCATTCACCTTGTCAAATTCGGCAAGCAGGTCCATTATGGGCTGAACGCCTTCGCGAACAACCTCGATAACCGTCTTGTCGGGGTCGAGCTGCGGATCCTGTTCAAGGTATCCCACCGAATATCCCGGCGAGAACACAACTTCGCCCTGATAGCTCTTGTCGAGGCCGGCGATTATCTTGAGCAGCGATGACTTACCGGAACCGTTAAGACCTATGATTCCTATCTTTGCGCCATAGAAAAATGACAGATATATGTTCTTTAAAACTTGTTTTTGAGGGGGATAGATTTTGCTCACTCCCACCATCGAGAAGATAATTTTCTTATCGTCAGCCATGTCGTTACAGGTTGATTGTTATGATTAATTATTTCTTGGGGGCGTAACGCACCGGATAGTCGCAGCGTGTCTTGCCGGTCACTATGCGGTTGAGTTTACCCTTGATCAATTGCTTGCGTATGGGCGAAATATGGTCTATGTACATCTTGCCTTCGAGGTGGTCACATTCATGCTGCACTATACGTGCCAGGAATCCGGTTATCTCCTCTTCGTGGGGCTCGAAGTTTTCATCGACCCACTTAAGGCGTATGTGTTCGATGCGAGGCACGGCCTCACTCAGGTCGGGCAGGCTGAGGCAGCCTTCGTCGCGCGTTATGGTTTCGCCGTCGAGCACCTCCACCTCAGGATTTATCAATGTGAACTTGCGGTCGGCACATTCGGGGAAGTGTTCGGCTACGGCATTGCTATCGATTACCACGATGCGGTCGTTGCGGCCTATCTGGGGGGCGGCAAGTCCTACACCGTCGGAACCGTACATCGTTTCCCACATGTCGGCGACGAGCTTTTTGAGCTCGGGATATTCGGGCGTTATCTCAGCCGATTCACGGCGAAGCACCGGGTGCCCGTAAAGATATATCGGTAATTTCATTATTGGTTATATGTTTTGCTTTGAATGTAGTCGTTCAATATTATCGTGGCTGCCATCTCGTCGACAATCGCCTTGTCGCGTCGACGGCTTTTGCGCATACCTGAGTCGATCATGGCTCTATGAGCCATTGTCGAGGTGAATCGTTCGTCCCAGAACACGATTGGAATCTCTTCGGGTATCGCCGAGCGCAGCTTGCTTATGCCGGGCGTGATGTAGCGCATTGACTCCGATGGCTCACCTCGCAGGGTAGTGGGTTTTCCCACAACTATTTCATCGACCTGCTCCGAGGCGATATACCGCTTCACCCAATCGATGAGTTCATGGGTCGACACCGTTGTAAGTCCCGTGGCGACAATGCGCAACGTATCGGTCACGGCTATGCCGCAACGTTTTCGTCCGTAATCTATTGCCATTAATCGTCCCACGATACAAAGTTACTCATAATCCGTCACTCACGCAAAAAAGCATATATAAAATCGACAGCTTCACGGCGTGTAGCATACTTGCTTTTGGATAAGTGATGCGGAATGATTATTTTTGCAAAAAATAGTAATCATGTCAGGAATAGCTAAAACCAATGCAGCAAGGCTGCTTGACAAGGCCCGGATTGCCTATGAGTTGATTCCCTATCGGGTCGATGAGAACAATCTTGCCGCCGACCATGTGGCCGAAGAGTTGGGCGAGGACATAAACCGGGTGTTCAAGACCCTTGTGCTTCACGGCGACAAGTGCGGATACTTCGTGTGTGTGATTCCGGGTAACATGGAGGTCGACCTTAAGGCCGCCGCCAAAACGGCCGGTGCAAAGAAGGCCGAGATGATTCCGATGAAAGAGCTGCTCCCGCTCACCGGTTACATCAGGGGTGGATGCTCGCCCATAGGGATGAAGAAGGCATTTCCTACATATTTCCACTCCACGGCACTTGATTACGACTTCATCTATGTAAGCGCAGGGGTGAGAGGCCTGCAATTCAAGGTATCACCCGGCGACCTGATAGGCTACGTTAAGGCAACGGTGGCCGACATAGCCACACCAATGACTGAATAATTATGAATACATTTGGCAACATATATCGCCTGACTACGTTCGGCGAATCACACGGCCCCGCTGTGGGCGGTATAATCGACGGAATGCCGGCAGGCATAGACATCGACCTTGATGCCGTGCAGCATCAGCTCGACCGCCGCCGTCCGGGACAATCAACAATCGTTACGGCTCGCGATGAAAAGGACCGTGTAAAGATTCTGAGCGGAATGTTTGATGGGAAAACAACCGGAACCCCTATCGGATTCATTGTCGAGAACGGCGATCAACATTCAAGCGATTATGAGAATATGCGCCACACATTCCGTCCGTCGCACGCCGACTATACCTATACCACAAAGTACGGGTTGCGTGACCATCGTGGAGGCGGCCGATCGTCGGCAAGAGAAACGATTGCCCGCGTGGTGGGAGGCGCATTTGCCATGCAGGCTCTTGAGCGACTCGGCATAAGCATACACTCCTATACATCGACTGTGGGCGACTTGTCGCTCTCCGCCGATTATACAAAATATGATCTCTCGACAATCGACAGCAACGACGTGAGGTGTCCCGATGCTGAAATGGCCGCACGTATGCGGGAGCTGATACGCAAAATAAAGGGCGAAGGCGACACCATAGGCGGCATTATCACCTGCGTCATAAAAGGTGTGCCGGCAGGACTCGGTGAACCGGTGTTCGGCAAGCTGCATGCAATGCTTGGAGCAGCCATGCTCGGCATAAATGCCGTGAAAGGATTTGAATACGGAATGGGATTTGCCGGTGTAAGCCACCGAGGCAGCGAGATGATCGACAGTTTTGTCACCGATGCCGCCGGAAAGGTATCGACTACAACCAACAATTCCGGCGGAATACAGGGCGGAATATCCAATGGCGAAGACATATATTTCAGAGTTGCGTTCAAGCCTGTGGCCACATTGCTGCAAGAGGTGCCGACAATTGACGATTCGGGAAATCCCGTGACGCTGAAGGCACGTGGTCGCCATGATCCATGTGTATTGCCGCGTGCCGTGCCCGTGGTCGATGCAATGGCGGCTATGACTCTGCTCGACGCCTATCTACTGAATAAGGCCACTCGCCTGTGATTGCTCCCCATGGCTGAAGCTTATCGTGACTATGCCGAATTTCTCGCCGAACACTTCGACGGGAAGGTGCAGAAAATTTCCATAAACGCCGGATTCTCATGCCCCAACCGTGACGGCACAGTGGGCAGGGGAGGGTGTACCTACTGCAATAACCAAACGTTCAATCCCGACTATTGCAAGCCGCAGCTGTCGGTAGCTGAACAGATTGAGAAAGGGAAGCGATTTTTCAACCGCAAATATCCGTCGATGCGCTATCTGGCCTACTTTCAGGCTTATACCAACACATTTGCTGAAATAAGCCGACTTTCGGCTCTCTATGAGGAGGCACTGGCACAGCCCGATGTCGACGGATTGATAATAGGAACCCGGCCCGACTGCATGCCCGATGAACTGCTTGACTACCTGTCGCGACTTAATGAGAGTCACTTTGTGATGGTGGAGTATGGCGCTGAATCGTCGTGCGATTCAACATTGAAGCTGATTAACCGATGCCACTCATGGAACGACACCGTTGATGCCGTCAACCGCACTGCCGATGCCGGAATACCGGTAGGGCTGCATCTCATCTTAGGACTTCCCGGGGAGAACGATGACACCATCATGTCGACAATCGACGCAGTGTCGCAATTGCCCGTCGATACCGTTAAGCTACATCAGCTTCAGATAATAAAGGGCACGAAACTTGCACGCGACCTCGAGGCTCGGCTGTACACTGTGCCCGGTTACACGGTCGATGAATATATTGATCTATGTTCGCGAATTGTTGCACGGATGAATCCCGCCATAGCAATAGAGCGGTTTACGAGTCAGTCGCCTGCATCCCTGTTGATCTCTCCGCAATGGGGATTGAAAAACTACGAGTTCACCCACAAGCTCAACTCCTATCTCAAAGCCAAAGGCATCAGGCAGGGCGACCTGTTCAATAGGTGATTTTGTCATTCTTGTCGGCCCACATCTCAAATGCTTTTATAGCGCGCTTGCTATTGACATGGATGCAGGGTATGGCGCGTTCTACCGGCGGCTTGTCGAGCTGCTGGTAAATGAACTTGTCACTAAAGTTGATTCGGTCGGCATCCTCCTTGGTGTTTCCGTAGTATATGCGTTTCACGCCTGCCCAATAGAGTGCGCTAAGGCACATGGGACACGGCTCGCAGGAACCATACACAACGCATTGGTCGAGCTTGAATGTTCCTAAGGCTGCACAAGCATTGCGTATGGCGTTCACTTCGGCATGGGCTGTAGGGTCGTTGTCGCGTGTCACGGAATTCACTCCGGTCGCAATGACAGTGCCGTCAAGCACTATCACTGCACCGAAAGGCCCTCCTCCTTCGCTGACATTGACTTCGGCCAATTCGGCCGCCATGTCCATGAACATTTCATCGACAGTTGTCAAGGCATTGAATTTATCCATAAATAAAAATGTTGAGTTGATATAGCTATAACACTCCTGTTCATGGATTTGTTAAATCGAAGGCAAATATTTGTCGCGTCGTGATGCGTGACGCTTGATCCTTTTCAGTGCGTTTCGATGTCGCTTTTTGTTGGTGTCTTTGGCTATCTGCGGCGGGGTTGCCGCAATCGGTTCAGTTTCCGGCTCGGGACTGCAAATATTTGGGGCATTATGAATTTTTGACGATTTTTCTTTCATGACAGAGCTTCTAACCGCTCTTTTTCGTTCGCGTGCCATGCGGCTGTTTTGTCGTGCTATATATCGGCGGCGTATTGTAGGCATTATCAACATGAAGATGGCTCTGGGCACACCTTCGCTTACATCAATTACGGTCAAATCGCGCTGATAAGCCTCGATTGCATTGTACAACTCATCCTGATAGTGCTTTGGTAATCGTATAATGGCGTCGGTCCATTCCTTGTCAAATTTAAACTTGGTGCCTCGTTTGTTGTGTGATGTTTCCATATCTCAATTCTATTTTTCGACAAAGATAATGCATCGTATAACCCGATTTCACCCCATAATGTCGCGAATGAATTCAAAATATTTATTAAATTCGCATAAATCAAAAAATTTTAGCTACATCCTGAATTGCCGCATCAATGTTGGCCTATATGCAGCAATTGTTATGAGGTAAAGGATGAAATTATTGTCGAGCGATTGATGAAAAAATATGGCAAATCACATTGATTAGTTGCTCCGGTATTAATGATTTATTTCCTTTGATTGCTAATTTTAGCTATTTTTGTAAAACCATTTATGATTACATTCAATTATATATTGTATGGAAACAACATTAAACGGATATCTGCAAAGCTCCGTGCGAAAGAATTGGGAAGAGCTTGCTCTCACCGATTTCAACGGAGTGTCATTTCAATATCGCGACATAGCGCGTAAAGTCGCCAAGCTTCATCTCCTGTATGAACAGGCCGGGGTGAAACGAGGCGACAAGATTGCCTTGTGTGGCAAGAACTCTTCACAGTGGGCTGTCGCATTCATTTCGGCAATAACCTACGGAGCTGTGGCCGTGCCTATTCTGCATGAATTCAAGGCCGACAACATACATCACCTTGTAACCCACAGCGAGGCAAAACTCTTCTATACCGATGATGCAATATGGGAGAATCTCGACCCCGATTCGATGAACGGTCTTGAGGGCGTAATAAGACTTCACGATTATTCGATTATAATGTCGCGAAACAAGCGTCTTACCAATGCCCGAGAGCATCTCAACGAGATATTCGGCAAGAGGTATCCCGAGCGATTCACTCCCGATGATGTCGTCTACTACAAGGAGAAGAAGGATGAATTGGCGTTGATAAACTACACCTCGGGCTCGATGGGATTCTCAAATGGCGTCATGTTGACCTACAACAACCTGTGGAGCAACATCCAGTTTACAATCGACGGTCTTACCTTCCTTAATCCCGGCGATGGGATAGTGTGCATGCTTCCGCTTGCTCACATGTACGGACTCATAGTGGAGCTGCTGCATCCGCTGGTAAAGGGTTGTCACGTTTACTTCCTTACCCGAATGCCCTCGCCGAGGGTTATCCTTGAGGCGTTTGCCACGGTGCGTCCCAAATTGATCGTGACGGTTCCGCTGATTATCGAGAAGATAGTGAAGACCAAGGTGTTCCCGCTGCTCGACAAGCCGTTGATGAAACTGTTGATGCACATTCCCGTAATAGACGACCGACTGCTTGAAAAGATAAAGACTCAGCTCATGAGCGCATTTGGCGGAAATGTACAGGAGATAATCATTGGCGGTGCCGCGCTTAACAAGGATGTGGAAACATTCCTCCGTCGCATCAATTTCCCCTACACTGTGGGATATGGCATGACCGAGTGTGCTCCTCTTGTCGCTTATGCTCAATGGGACAAGCAGCGACCCGGCTCGTGCGGACAGATTGTCGACCGAATGGAAGGCCGCATCGATTCACCCGATCCTGCGCATATACCGGGCGAATTGTGGGTGCGCGGCGACAATGTAATGAAGGGATATTACAAGAACAAAGATGCTACCGATGCCGTGATGAAGGACGGTTGGATGAATACGGGCGACCTATGCACTATGGATTCCGACGGATTCATATACATAAGGGGCCGCAACAAGAACATGATTCTCGGCCCGTCGGGACAGAACATATATCCCGAGGAGATTGAGCAGAAACTGAACAATATGCCATATGTGGCCGAATCGCTTGTAGTAGACAGCGACGGACAATTGGCAGCATTGATATATCCCGATCTCGAGCTCGCAACCAAGCAGGGCATCCACACCGATGCGCTCAGCAAGATAATGGACGACAACATAGCGGCTCTCAATAAGGATTTGCCGGCCTATTCACAGATCCGCAAGGTGAAACTCTATAACGAAGAGTTTGAAAAGACGCCCAAGCGGTCGATAAAGCGTTATCTTTACCAGCATGCCAAGTGATGCTAAGATAAATGATTACGGGGCGTGACATTCAACAGGATGTCGCGCCTTTTTTATTGTAAATTCCAAAATAACACCTTATATAATAAAAAAACAGTCAATGACTTTCACATTGCAGCTATTTATTGTAACTTTGCAAAAATTTTTTAAGTAGCACTAATAGTCCACTACATGAAAAAGAAATTTAACGAATACGACAGTTTCAATCTTTCAGATATCAATCGTCAAGTGCTCGACCGATGGAATAAGGAACATCTGTTTGAGCAGAGTATGAAGGTGCGCGAGGGTTGTCCCTCTTTTGTCTTTTATGAAGGCCCTCCTTCGGCCAACGGTATGCCCGGCATCCACCATGTCATGGCACGAACCATAAAGGACATCTTCTGCCGTTATAAGACGATGAAGGGTTTCCACGTTAAGAGAAAGGCCGGATGGGACACTCACGGACTACCCGTAGAGCTCGGCGTGGAGAAAGCACTCGGAATAACCAAGGAAGATATCGGAAAGAAGATTTCGGTAGATGACTATAATGCCGCTTGTCGTCGCGAAGTGATGAAGTACACCAAGGAGTGGGAAAATCTTACCAACTCCATGGGTTACTGGGTCGATATGAATGACCCCTATATCACCTACGACAACCGTTATATCGAATCGGTGTGGTGGTTGCTCAGTCAGCTTCACAAGAAGGGTTACCTCTATAAGGGCTATACGATACAGCCCTATTCGCCGGCTGCAGGAACCGGCCTCAGCACCCATGAGCTCAACCAGCCGGGATGTTACCGCGATGTAAAGGACACTACGGTGACCGCCGCTTTCAAAATCGAGGATCCGCGTCCCGAAATGACAGAATGGGGTACTCCCTGCTTCCTCGCATGGACCACAACACCGTGGACACTTCCGTCAAACACTGCACTGTGCGTTGGCCCGAAGATTGAATATGTGTGCGTACAGACCTACAATCCCTACACCGGAGAGAAGATAAGCGCCGTTCTTGCCAAGGAGCGTCTTTCGGCCTACTTTAAGGCTGAAGGAGCCGAAATGCCGCTTGACGAGTACAAGCCCGGCGACAAGATTGTGCCTTACCGTGTAGTGGGTTCATATATAGGCAACGATCTTCTCGGAATGCACTATCAGCAGCTTATGCCCTGGGTTAAGCCCGTTGAGCGCATCGACACCAATGCACCCGGATTTGTACAGGATTACGCTGCAGCCAATCCCGAAAAGGTGTTTTCAGTGGGCAAGGACAAGTTTGTTGAACTCGAAGCTGAAGCCTTCCGTGTAATCCCCGGCGATTACGTTACAACTGAAGACGGTACGGGTATCGTACACATCGCGCCCACTTTCGGTGCCGATGACGCCAAGGTTGCCAAGCTTGCCGGCATCCCCTCGCTGTTTATGATAAACCGCAGAGGCGAAACACGCCCCATGGTCGACCTTACCGGTAAATATTACACAATCGATGAGTGCGCTCCTGAATTTGTGGATAAATGCGTCAATGTAGCCGCCTACGAGAAACATGCAGGTGACTATGTGAAGAATGCCTACGACCCGAAATTCAATGTCGACGGTAAGTATGACGAAGCTGCCGCATCAAAGAGCGAAGACCTGAACATAGTCCTGTGTATGGAGATGAAGCAGGCCGGAACCGCATTCAAGATTGAGAAGCATGTACACAACTATCCTCATTGCTGGCGAACCGACAAGCCCGTGCTCTATTACCCGCTCGACAGCTGGTTTATACGCACAACATCGGCTCGTGAAGCATTGATGGCCAACAACGAAACAATAAAGTGGAAACCGCAGTCGACAGGCACCGGCCGATTTGGCAAGTGGCTTGAAAATCTTCAGGACTGGAACCTGTCACGCAGCCGCTATTGGGGCACACCTCTGCCCATATGGCGCAGCGAGGACGGCACCGAGGAGATATGCATCGACAGCGTTGAAACACTTTACAATGAAATAGAGAAGGCTGTAGCCGCTGGCGTTATGTCGGCCAATCCCTATAAGGAAAAAGGATTTGTGCCCGGCGAATACACCAAGGCCAATTACGAGAAAATCGACCTTCACCGTCCCTATGTCGACGACATAGTGCTTGTGTCGCCTTCAGGCAAATCGATGCACCGCGAACTTGACCTGATCGATGTGTGGTTTGATTCGGGTGCGATGCCCTATGCCCAGATTCACTATCCCTTTGAGAACAAGAAGGGACTTGATTCGGGTGAACTCTATCCGGCCGATTTCATAGCCGAAGGTGTTGACCAGACACGCGGATGGTTCTTTACACTCCATGCAATAGCAGGAATGGTGTTTGACTCGGTTGCCTATAAGGCTGTTATATCCAATGGTCTTGTACTCGACCGTTTCGGCAACAAGATGTCAAAGCGACTCGGCAATGCCGTGAATCCGTTTGAGGCGATAGAGCAATTCGGATCCGACCCGTTGCGATGGTACATGATAGCAAACTCATCGCCATGGGATAACCTGAAATATGACTCGGAAGGTGTCAAGGAAACCGCCCGCAAGCTCTTTGCGACACTTTACAACACCTATTCGTTCTTTGCACTCTATGCCAATGTCGACGGATTTGACAACAGCGCACCGCAGGTTCCGCTGACCGAGCGTCCCGAGATAGACCGCTGGATTCTCTCATTGCTCAACACGCTCATTCGTGAGGTTGACGAAGCTCTCGACGACTATGAGCCCACCAAGGCAGCCCGTGCCATAAACGACTTTGTCAATGACAATCTCAGCAACTGGTATGTGCGTCTTAACCGCAAGCGTTTCTGGGGAGGCGAGATGGATGTCGACAAGTTGTCGGCTTACCAGACTCTGTACACCTGTCTTGAAACCGTGGCCTTGTTGATGGCTCCCATATCGCCGTTCTTTGCCGACCGTCTTTATACCGACTTGACTTCGGTCACCAAAGGCTCGACCGAATCGGTGCATCTGGCACTCTTCCCCGAGGCAGGAGAAAGCGACGAGAATCTTGAAGCACGCATGAAGCTGGCCCAGGAGATAACATCGATGGTGCTTTCATTGCGCCGCAAGGTCAATATAAAGGTGCGTCAGCCGCTGTCGACATTGATGATTCCCGTGCTCGATGAAGCACAGAAGGAGATGATAGAGTCGATGGCCGACTTGATACTCAATGAGGTAAACGTAAAGACCATAAAGTATGTAGGCAACGATGAAGGTGTGCTCGTAAAACGCGTTAAACCCGACTTCAAGAAGCTCGGCCCGAAATTCGGAAAGGCAATGAAGAGCGTTGCCGCCTCCATAAGCTCCATGTCACAGGCCGATATCGCCGCATTGGAACGTAACGGCTCGATGGAGTTTGACATCGACGGTGTCAAGGCTTCGGTTGAGCTTGCCGATGTTGAAATAATATCGGAAGACATTCCCGGATGGCAGGTAGCCAACGACGGCAATATAACCGTCGCTCTCGATGTGACAATCACCGACGAACTGCGCAACGAGGGTATAGCACGTGACATAGTGAACCGCATCCAGAACATACGTAAGGGACGCAACTATGACATTGTCGACAAAATCAAGCTCACGTTTGCTCCCGATCCGGCTACAGAGGAGGCAATCAAGGCCTATGGCGACTATATAGCCAAGCAAGTACTTGCCACCTCACTGGAAGTGGCACAACTTGCCGATGATGCTGCGGCCGAGGTTCTCGACATTGACGGAACCGAAGTCAAGGTACTCATAGAACTGAACAACTAAACCTAAAATAATTAAAAGCACTACAACCATGAGCGAAAAGACAAGGTATACCGATGAAGAACTCCAGGAATTCAAGGAGTTGATTCTCGCCAAGCTTGAAAAGGCACAGCGCGACTACGACCTGTTGAAAGCCAACGTGATGAACAATGACGGCAATGACACCGCCGACACATCGCCCACATTCAAGGTGCTTGAAGAGGGCGCAAGTACATTGGGAAAAGAGGAGGCCGGACAATTGGCACAGCGTCAGATGAAGTTCATTCAACATCTTCAGGCTGCACTCGTGCGCATCGAGAACAAGACCTACGGGATATGCCGTGCAACCGGCAAGCTGATTCCCAAGGAGAGGCTTCGTGCTGTTCCCCATGCAACATTGAGCATCGATGTAAAGCAGCAAAACAGCAAAAAGTAGAACAACAAAACAACACAAAAGCAATAAATTTGATGAAGCTGTCCAAAGGCTGGCTCGCAACGATCATTATAATCGGCGTACTTTTAATCGACCAGATTTTCAAGATTTGGATTAAAACTCATTTCTATCTTGGTGAAGAGTACAAAATAGCCGATTGGTTCTATCTCTATTTCATAGAAAACAACGGTATGGCATTCGGAATGGAGGTGGGAAGCAAACTGTTTCTCACCCTGTTCCGCATTGTCGCTGTAGCGGCGCTGATCATCTATATATGCCGCATAAAGGGTAAATCCTACATCAAGAGCGGCTATATAGTGTGTTTCGCGCTGATTACGGCAGGAGCAGCCGGCAATATTATAGATTCCGTGTTTTACGGATTGATATTCAACAATCCTTATCCCCCCGAGGTGGCTACGATGTTTCCTCCCGAAGGCGGATATGCGGCCTTGTTCCACGGCAAGGTGGTCGATATGCTTTACTTCCCGTTGTTCAGCTTCTATTGGCCTGAATGGATGCCTTTTGTAGGAGGCGACCATTTCCTCTTTTTCCAACCGATATTCAACATCGCCGATGCCGCCATCACAGTTGGTATCCTCGTGTTGATAATATTCTATTCCAAGTATCTCTCTTCGCCTCACAAGTCGGAAGAGATTGCCGAATCGAATGATAGTAATAACAAATAACCGCTGAGTCACTTGCCCATGTGCCGATTTGTCACAATATTCAAGACATTGTTCATCGCTGCGATAGCAGGCTCCATGTTTCAGGCTTGCGACCGCACACCCGACTATGTAATCGGGCCAAAGGAGATGACATCATTGCTTGTCGACATACACAAGGGTGAGAGCGTAATCGACCTTAACCGATCGGCCTACAGCAGTGACTCAATGCGCAAGGTTGTCAAGCAGTCAATATATGCCAAACACGGCGTAACGGCCGAGCAGGTCGACACTTCGCTCGTGTGGTACGGCCACAATGTCGAGAAGTACATAGAGATCTACGACGGCGTGATCGAACAGCTTGAAAAGGACATCAAGAATGCCGATGTGTCGTCGGGCGGCGAGCGTTTGCATCTTGCAGTCGTGGGCGACTCGGTTGATGCATGGAGCGAGGTGCCTTATCGTCATTTCTTCAACGGAGAGCCGGTTGACAACGTTAAGTTCTCATTTTCGCGTGATGAGAACTGGGAGAAGGGCGATGTATATACCTGGCGTTTCTACGCCAACAACCGCTTGTCGACAATCAATTGGACGATGGCTGTCGACTATACCGACGGTACGAGCGATTACATGGTATCATTGGTCAACCAGGATGGATGGAATGAATTGAAGCTTGTCACCGATTCGGCTAAGACGGCAAAATACATCTATGGCAACATCTCCATGAACCCCATCCCCGGCGAAAGCGTGTATCTCGACAGTATATCGCTTGTGCGTTCGCGATTCTCCCCAAGCACCTATTTCCGAGGTAATGTAAAGGAGTACCGTAACGGAAAGAAATAATAGGGGGGATTATGAAGCGTTATCTCGCTCATGCGGTGCTTGACCGAGGAGTTATACATTACACGGCGCTATTGTCGGTTGACGGCAATGAGATGTCGATAGAGCCATTTGAGCGCGAAACTTCATCAACCGAATTCTTCCCCGGAATAATCATTATAGCATCATCGGAAGCCGTCACATCGCCCGATAAGGATGAACTTGCCGCCGTTGCATCTACTCCGGCTACGTTAAGACAACGTAGCGCATTGTTGAACGACTACATGACAAGCCACAATCTATACCGCAAGTCAGATACCGAATCCCCCGAAATCATATTCCTAAAGTGAAAGAGCATTCCTCTTTTTAATAACACAAGCAACCCCGACAATTGTCAAGGTCGCTTGCTATACCGAGCATCACTCTATTTATCAGTTGGCCACAGTCCTGCTGATTTAACTTTATCGGTCAATTCCGAAACTTCATTTTCGTTTAATTGACATTTGGTTGAGTCACGCTTTATTGTCTTGGCCTTACGTTCTTCTTTTCTCACGCCTTTCTTAAGTGCTTGCCGTTCCTTTTGAAACTCAGCCTTTTCGCGAAGATATTCATCTTTCATCTTTTCATACTCGCGGCGAAGCTCTTCCTGCTCTGCTTCCAACTCTTCCTGCTCTTTGGCAAATTCCATTTGTTCGGCCCCATAATCGGAGTCAGTGGTGTGACGACATGCCGCAAAAATTAGAGCTGACATCGCCAATGCAATCATTACTGTTTTCTTCATAATTATATTAATTATCATTTATTGTCTTTGGTTTCGTAGTAGTCCTGGATGCCGTCAACAACATCTACATTTACGCTTTTGCCTCCTGAGAAATTCCATGTAAGCGAGAATCCCACATACTGTACCGGAGTAGTATATTTATAGGAAACTTTGTTTGTGACGGCATATCGGTCGAGCTTTCGACGGTTTCCTATCGGAGTGAATTCCAATGCAATCTGAAGGTTGTCATTTAGGAGTGTTCGGTAAATCTGTCCGCTTACGTTGTAAACGGCATGATATGTGCGGTCGAGAGTGCGGAACGTGGGCTCAAAGTTGGCGTTAAGCATTCCTCCCCAGCCATGACCGAATCGGAAGTTGTTGTTGAAGTAGAAATATTCCTTTAAGCGAGTCTTGTTGTAATGTATTCCGTCAAGCATCGTGTTTTCGGGAGTAATCTCTACGCGTCCTGATAGTTTGAAACGCCACACCCGTGACGGAGATTCAATCCATTCAGCACCAAAGCCCCATACACCCTGACTCTTGATGTTTAATGGCATCGTATAGAATACATCGGGATTCTCTCCGCTTTGCAATGTCTGCCAGTAGATACGATCATGCGACACGGCATAAAGAGCGGTGATGTTGATTTTGTTTCGCAGTAGCGACAGTCCGGCCATGACAATGTCGGCCGACTGAGCTTTGAGATCGGGATTTCCTACGGTGTAGTTATATGCGTCACTCCAGTTTATAACAGAGGATATGGCGGTGTAGGGGATATCGCTCAATGTTCGTTTATAGCTCATCATTAAGGCATGGTTCATTCCGGGGCCAAACGGCATCATAACCTGAACTGTGGGATTCATTGACCATTGAGTGTTTGTGCTTTTGCGGTTGGCTGAACGGTCTTCGTAGGCTATGCGGTTTAGTTGCCAGTTCATTCCGGCACTATATTTAAGCTTCCAAATTCGGCCTTGAGCCGAAGCATATACAATAGGAGTAAAGCCGGAGGTTTTGGTTGGGATGTCACTCGTTTCAAATCTGTCGTTTTTAAGGATGTCGGCAGGAGTATAATGTGAGGATATAAACTGTGCGGATGCACCGAACTTCCATATAAGAGAGCGACTGTGCGGATATATGATATCGGCTTTGAACTTCCACAGATTCAGATTGGTGGTTTCCTTTATTGCAGCCGCCTTTTCCGAATCGAGAAAATAGCAACTGTTGTCATTGCTGTGACGGTTAAGATAGTCGGCGGTAAGCTGCAATTGAGTGCCGCGTGAGCCAAGCGGTTGCATGAACATTAGTGTGCCTTCCTGTAACGATGTGTTTTCACGGCTGCTGATCGATGAAATTGTGTTGCCGTCATAAGACACGGATGACGGGCGAGGCGATGACATGGATATAAGATAACATCCTCCCAATTGCGCGCCTGATTGAAGCTGCTGTGTGAGGCTAAGACGGTTTCTGAAATTGAATCCGTGAGATTTTGAAGTTTCGGTCAGGAATGTGTGAAGGTCGGGGCCGCTTAATGTCTGTGCGGAATTCTCCTCAAATTTTGTGTTCCCGGCATATAGGTTATCATATACGCTTAATCCCTTATATCGATAGTTTATCATACCGCTTATTCCCGCATTACCGAAGTCGCAACTTCTGTACCAGTCGACATTTGCCGAGATACTGCCGTAATAGCCTCCCTCAGGAGGACGACGGAGTGTAATCATTATGCTTCCTCCGCTGAGCGATGCATTATGGTCGGCTCCGGCAAGGTATTTTACCTGTACCTTGTCGATCATTTCGCCGGGAATGTTGTCAAGTTCCGACAGGTCGGAGAGTTTCACGCCGTCAACGTATATCTCACTTGCGGCAAGTCCGTTGATTTTAAATGTGCCGTTTTCGTGTGATATGTTTGGGAGAAAGCCGAGGACATCGACTGCGGGCTTGCCTTTTGTTATATCAGAACCACGAAGATTGGTGGTGTAGCCTTCGGAATCGGTTGTCGTGCGAGAGGCAACGACCGTCACCTCATTAAGTCGGCGTTCGGTTTGTGCGGCTGCCGAAAGCCATGTGATGATTGCGATTAGAATTAAAACTGATTTTTTCATATCGTTTGGTTTTTGAATTTTTACACTGCAAAATTAGCGTAGACATGGCTTTCATGCCTACTTAAACAGTGACAAAATCTTCTTAAATCCGATATGTAATCAGTTGATATTCAGCGGCTATATATCCTTGAAATCTTAAATCGCCCTTTAGCGGCCTTAAGCCTTCCCTGAAGAGGGTTTACGGGTAGTCAGAAACGCTATGAAATCTTCTTTGGGGAGTAATCCGAGCTTCTTTCTGATGGATGTTTTGCTAACATAAACCGAGTTTGAGGTCTGCTGAATCAATACACCGATCTCCTTTGTCGAGAAACCGGCACGAAGTAGGCAAAGAATCTGTATCTCCCTTTCGGATAGTACTCCGGGATAATCGTTCAACAGGTTAGCGTGGAAATTATCGTAAAGCTCGTCGATTACGGGATAGAGTTCCGACCAGTTTACCAAGGCATCGGTTTCCGAATCCGAATTGCCGGCGTTGCTTATCTTTTTAAGCGCTTCTTGGTTATGGGCTGTAGGAGCTTCGGCAAAAGCCCTTATTATGTCGATCTGCAACAACAGTGTTTTCTTAAGGAGTGCCTGCTTATCATCGGGCGAAGGTTTTGTCGCAGCCATTGCAAGCTGTTCCAATGCCTCGATTCGTTCCTCGGCCTCTATAAGCTTCTGCCGGCGGCGATGGGCTACAAAAAAGATTATCGTTACAATGATTACTCCCACAAGCATTATTAAGATTATAAACAACCATAGATGTTGATGCCTGATGGTAAGCTCATAGTTGCTGCGACTTAAATCGTAAGCATTCTCAAGGGCATCGTCACGTTCCTGTCGCTTTACTTCAAGGTCGTTGCTCACTTTTCTCAGCGAGTGGGCGGTATTTGATAGCCGGCTAAGCGAGAGAGCCCCGTTATGCTCGTAGTCCAACACAATCTTCAAAAACTCAAGATAGGAAGCCGCCACCGGGTCACGGTCAAATATATCACTGTCCAGGCTGTCGACAAGATTGACATATTTTGTGGCTTCATTAATATTTCCGGAGTTCAACTGAAGATTAACCATAGGGATATAGAACTCTACAAGCTTATCGGAGGGCACATTCTTCATTCGTCCAAGTACATCCTTGAGAATTGCCACCGCCTGAGGCGAAGTTTCACGATGCTCGCCAAGGGCTGCGGCATAATTTATGCGCATATACAGCCAGTCGTTCGAGCCCTCTTCGGGTGCGTCGGGTAGGGCAAAAAGAGAATCACATAACGCCACTGCATCCTTGCTCCTATTCAACGTGACAAGCGGGGTTATTTTCTTTATCTCAAAATTAAGGCGCTCGCTACCATCGTGGGCCAATTTTATCTGACGGTCGATTATCATTAATGCCTTTGCATTATCTTTGTCAGAGAACGAGAAGCCGAGAAGCACTTGATTCAATTGCCTTTGAATATCGCAAGGCATGTCGTTCACGAGCGAATCTATTAAGGCCCAAGCTTCATCTTTACGCTCCAACGAACGAAGATGATTGGCCTGAGCTATAACTGATTCAATATGTGATGCAGTATCGCCGACAGCCTTATAAAAATCGACCGCCTGCGATAATAGCGTGTCGGTTACGAGCGACCTTCCCATATACATATTGGCTTTGGCTCGGGTAAGTGCATAGTCGGCTTTTAGTTTCTTATCTTTCAGATTATTGAAATCCAAATTTTTAAGAAGCATATATGCACTGTCGGGCCTTTCATCGACAATTCGTGCTGAAGTTTCCAAAAGTCGGCTTTCCTTAGCGCCGCATGACCAAAGAGGCAGTAAGCAAAACAGTATCAACGCATATCGGATGATTGAGTTTACTATCATATTCCCGTGTATTAATGCGCAAATTTACGTATTTGCAGTAAATTGCACAAACGCAATGGGAACAGGAGGAAGCAAATATAAAAAAGTGGCGCAACATCGTTAAAATGTTGCGCCACAATCAAGATTGTTATAATATCTTACGATTATTCTTCACCATTGAGGATTTCAAGCATCTTTATGGCCGATACGGGAATACGTGTACCGGGGCCGAAGATTGCTGCAACACCTGCCTTGTAAAGGAAGTCGTAGTCCTGAGCGGGGATTACACCACCGGCGGTTACGATGATATCCTCGCGACCAAGCTTCTTGAGCTCTTCGATAACCTGAGGAATCAAAGTCTTGTGACCTGCTGCAAGTGATGATACACCGAGAATGTGGACATCGTTCTCCACCGCCTGACGGGCTGCTTCGGCCGGAGTCTGGAACAAGGGCCCCATGTCGACATCAAATCCGCAGTCGGCGTAACCTGTAGCTACAACCTTTGCACCGCGGTCGTGTCCGTCCTGTCCCATCTTGGCAATCATGATACGAGGTTGACGACCTTCTTTCTTAGCAAACTCTTCACACATGCGCTGTGCGCGGATGAAGTCGGGATCTTGTTTTGTTTCGTTGCTGTACACGCCTGAAATAGTTCTGATTACTGCTTTATAACGGCCTACAACTTCTTCGCAGGCATCTGAAATCTCACCAAGTGTAGCACGGAGTCCGGCAGCTTTCACTGCAAGGTCAAGGAGGTTGCCCTTCTTGGTGCGAACACATTCGGTAATGTCGGCAAGAGCCTTCTTGACAGCCTCTTCGTCACGGTGAGCCTTTACATCGTTAAGACGCTCGATCTGCTCCTTGCGCACCTCGGTGTTGTCGATTTCGAGAATATCGATGGGATCCTCGTGGTCAAGACGATACTTGTTGATACCTACGATAGTTTGACGACCTGAGTCGATGCGGGCCTGAGTGCGTGCTGAAGCCTCCTCAATGCGGAGCTTGGGAAGTCCGGTTTCGATAGCCTTGGCCATACCGCCGAGCTTTTCGATTTCCTGGATATGCTCCCATGCGCGATGTGCGATTTCGTTGGTAAGAGCTTCAACATAGTAGGAACCGCCCCACGGGTCAACCTGCTTTGTAACGTAGGTTTCCTCCTGGATATAAATCTGGGTGTTACGTGCGATACGTGCCGAGAAGTCAGTGGGAAGTGCGATAGCCTCGTCAAGAGCGTTGGTGTGAAGCGACTGAGTGTGACCGAGAGCGGCGCCCATGGCTTCGATACATGTACGACCCACGTTGTTGAAAGGATCCTGCTCGGTGAGCGACCATCCTGAAGTCTGAGAGTGAGTACGCAGTGCGAGTGACTTGGGATTCTTGGGATTGAACTGGCTTACAATCTTGGCCCAAAGCATACGTGCGGCACGCATTTTGGCGATTTCCATGAAGAAGTTCATACCGATTGCCCAGAAGAACGACAAGCGCGGAGCAAATGAGTCGATGTCCATGCCTGCATTCACACCTGCACGCAGATACTCAAGACCGTCGGCAAGAGTATAGGCGAGCTCGATGTCGCAGGTTGCACCTGCTTCCTGCATGTGGTAACCGGAGATTGAAATCGAATTGAACTTGGGCATGTTCTTTGAAGTGTATTCAAAGATGTCGGCGATTATTCGCATCGAGAATTCCGGCGGATAGATGTAGGTGTTACGCACCATGAACTCCTTGAGAATGTCGTTCTGAATAGTACCAGCCATCTCTTCAAGCTTGGCACCCTGCTCAAGACCTGCATTGATGTAGAATGCAAGCACGGGAAGCACTGCACCGTTCATGGTCATTGACACTGACATCTTGTTCAAGGGTATACCGTCGAAGAGCACCTTCATGTCCTCAAGAGAGCAGATTGAAACACCTGCTTTGCCGACATCACCTACAACACGTTCGTGGTCGGCATCGTAACCGCGGTGAGTAGCAAGGTCAAATGCAACCGACAATCCTTTCTGTCCCGATGCAAGGTTGCGGCGGTAGAAAGCGTTGGACTCGGCAGCAGTCGAGAAACCTGCATACTGACGGATTGTCCAAGGACGAAGAGGATACATGGCGCTGTACGGGCCACGAAGGAACGGGGGAATACCTGACATGAAATTGAGGTGTTCCATTCCTTGAAGGTCATCCTTGGTATATATGGGTTTTACGGGAATCAACTCGGGAGTGAGCCAATCTTCACCGTGAGCTACGGCACCATGCTGAGCGCCGAAAGCATCCTTTGTAATATCTATTGTTTTAAAATCGGGTCTCATTGCGATAGGTTATTTAAGAAGTTTGGCGTTGAACGATTGAAGTGTTTCGAGAACGTTGCAGCGAACGTGGATGAAGTCGTTGATGCCGAGTGCCTGAAGCTCTTCCATGCAAGCGGGAGCACCTGCCACAACAAACATTGCGCGACCGTCGAGGTACTTGTAGGCCTCAGGAGCGAGTGTTGCATACTCGTCATCGCTTGAGCAGAGCACGATTACATCGGCACCCTTTTCAAGAGCAGCGTCAACACCCTGCTGAACGGTATCGAATCCGAGGTTGTCGATAATCTCGTATCCGGCGCATCCGAAGAAGTTGGTTGAGAACTGTGCACGTGCAAGACGCATTGCAAGATTTCCGATAGTGAGCATGAAGACCTTCGGACGATTTGAGGCAGCCTCGGTTGCAAGACGCAGAGCCTCGAAGTCGCTTGCGGCACGCTTCATCGAGAGGCCTTCGCCCTCGTTGGCGTCACCATGGTGGCATCCGCAGTTGCATCCGGTGTTCTCAATCTTTCCGGCAGCTGTTTCATTTACATTGGGATACTGGTTGGTTCCAAGCAGAATCTCCTTGCGGCGGGCTACATCGGTGTGACGCTTTGCCGAAGTTTCGTTGACTGTCTTCTGAATTGAGCCGTCGTTGATGCAAGCGAGGAATCCGCCCTTGTCTTCGATGTCGATGAAGAGCTTCCAGGCTTCCTGTGCAAGTGAAACGGTGAGGGTTTCAATATAATAGGAACCTCCGGCAGGGTCAACTACCTTGTCAAGGTGGCTCTCTTCCTTAAGCAGGAACTGCTGATTGCGTGCAATGCGCTCCGAGAATGCATCGGGAGTCTTGAAGGGAACATCAAACGGAGTAGTGGTGATCGAGTCAACTCCGGCAAGAGCAGCCGACATGGTTTCGGTCTGTGAACGGAGAAGGTTCACATGAGCGTCATATATAGTCTGGTTGAAACGCGAAGTTATTGCATGAGCCATCATCTTGCATGAAAGCTTTGATTCGGGTTTATATTGCTCAACAATCTGTGCCCACACCATGCGAGCGGCGCGGAATTTTGCGAGCTCCATGAAGTAGTTTGATGAAATGCCCATGTTGAACTTGATGCGGTGAGCGACTTCGTCGGCCTTTACGCCTGCATCGGTGAGCATTGTCATCCACTCGGCACCCCAAGCCATAGCATAACCGAGTTCCTGGTATATGTAGGCTCCTGCGTTGCAGAACATGAATGAATCCACAGCGAGAACTCGCATTTCGGGAACTGACTTTACCACCTTGAGAAGTTCAAGAGCTATAGCCTTGATGTCGCCGGGGAATTCAGTGCCGTGCTTGAGGGCGCGACGCATGGGATTGAAGTCGATTGAACCGCGGAAGTTGGTGAGGTTATTTGTTTCGCGCAGATACTCAACGATTACCTTTGCGGTTTCAACAGCGTGACGGGGGCAGCACTTGAAGTTAAGTTCATATTTTGCCACATCAATGCCGTCGAGAAGCTCACGAACAGCAGCTACATTATCGAGTGTAACATTAAAGCCGAGCGAAGTAACACCCTTAGTGATGATGTCGCGGGCAACTTCATTGGCTTCTTTGGGAGTTTCGGCAAGAACCTCCTGACGGATAAGCCAGTCGTTGTCGGTACGGGTTCCGCGAACGTAAGGATATTCACCCGGAAGGGAATCGGTAGTCTTAAAGTCGGCTATGTTCTCGGCACGGTATACGGGCTGAACGTTAAAGCCTTCATTTGTTCTCCAAACCAATTTCTTGTTAAAGTCGGCGCCTTTCAAGTCAGCTTCGACCTTGGCTCTCCACTCGTCGTAGGAGCACTCAGGAAACATGTCGAACAATTTTTTTTTTTTTTCTGCCATGATTTTGGTATTAATTTATAGTTTTATAGAAAAATGCTTTCAGGTATAAATCACTATTATATGCAATAGTGCTGTAATACATGACAAAGGTACAAAATCGCTTGAAATTTAAGCAAAAATTTATTGCATTTTCTAATGTAAATATGGAAAAATTTCCATATTCGGCCGCTTTGTCTATTTACGGGGGTTGATTATTCGCTCGCCGAGGAATTTTGCAAACTCTCCACGAAGGCGTTGAAGCTGCACGTGACGCTCCATGAGCTCGCGTATCACCTCCTTGTCGGGCGACGGGGTGGAGTAGGCGGCCTTTATATCGTCATGAAGTTTGCGGATGCGGCATTCAAGTATTGCATCCTTGAATTCGTATATGGACCGTGGCACAAGTTCAGGCAGGCGGTCTTCGTCGGTTTCGATCTTTGCATATTTCGTGTGAACCTTGCTCAGAGTGTGCTTGTCGCTTACGAGTTCAAGCGTCAGATTACGTATGCTGTCATCGGGGTGCGAACAGAGGATTTTCTCTATATACATCATCCCGTACTCACGCTGTCCCTTGAAATAGAGCTGATCGGCGCGCTCCACAAGTTCTTTTTCCCTTACCGCTATGCTGTTAAGGTCGGTAACGGTTGTGCGTATCTCCTCCTCGCCGGCCGCAATGTAACTCTCACGTTCCTTAAGCAGCGTTTCATTGTTTTTGCGGTTGTCCTCCTCCCATGTCAGCGATGAGCACTTGATGGCCTCTTCAAAGGTTTTCTCGATGTCGGGGTTTGAGAATTTAAGATCATCATTTTTAAGCTCCTCATTGATGTAGTCGATGACTTTTACCGATATGGGATTGCCTATGTCGTCGTAATCCTCACACAGCTCCAACATTCCGTAGCGCAGCACATAACGCAGTATGCCTTGCTCGTAGGCCCGCAGAAAGCGTGAATTGGAATCGACCGGCGATGGCTGTCGATTCACTTCGGTGGCTGCCTCGACCGGTTTTACCGGCTCTTCAACATTCACGATGTCGCTGATGGTTTCCGCTGCCGCTTCCTGTTGCTTTTTGAGATTATCCTTGCCCACACGCTCCATAAACAGCTTGTTGACCTGCAGCGCCACAATGCGGTCGTCGATTTCAAGCATTCGGCTGCACTCGGTTATGTAGACATTGCGGGTGATGGGATTGGGTATGACTGCAATTGAGCGCACGATGTCGTTGATGACTCTCGACTTGGCTATGGGATCGTTCTTGACTCCGTTCAGCAATATTGAAGTCTTGAACTGAAGGAAATCAGTTTCGTTGGCGGCAATATACTCCTCCAGCTCCGATGAAGTGTGCTTCTGTGCAAATGAGTCCGGGTCGTCGCCATCGGGGAGCAACAGCACCTTTATGTCGAGCCCTTCGGCAAGAAGCATGTCGATACCGCGCAGCGATGCCTTTATTCCGGCAGCGTCACCGTCGTATATCACGGTTACATTGTCGGTGAACCGGTGGATGAGTCTTATCTGACCGTCGGTCAACGATGTTCCCGATGATGCGACGACATTCTCGATGCCCGACTGATGCATAGAAATGACATCCATATATCCTTCGACAAGAATGCACTTGTCGTGCTTTACAATGGCCTGCTTGGCCTGGTAAAGTCCGTAGAGCTGATAGCTTTTCTTGTAGATGAGCGACTCGGGCGAGTTGACATATTTGGCGACATCCTTTTTCAAAGTTCGGCCGCCGAATGCTATCACTTTGCCTGAAATGGAGAATACCGGAAACATAACGCGCCCTTTGAAGCGGTCGTAAACGCGCCCCTGGTCAGTCTTTATGCACAATCCGGTTTCAATAAGATACTTTTCGTTATAGCCACGTGATTTTGCCGCATTCAGCAAATCGTTGCTCTTCTCAAGCGAATATCCGAGTCGGAATTTCTTTATCGATGCTTCGTTTATGCCTCGGTCAAGGAAATATGACAATCCTATGTCACGGCCATCGTCGGTTTCTTGCAGATTTTTCTCAAAATGTTTCAAAGCGAAATCATTCACGGCAAGCATGCTTTCGCGCTCCGATTCCTCTTCGCGCTCTTTATCCGACATTTCATGCTCCTTGATTTCGATGTTGTATTTACGTGCAAGATAGCGAAGGGCCTCGTAATAGCTCATCTGCTCGTGCTCCATGATGAAATTCACGGGACTGCCGCCTTTGCCGCAGCTGAAACACTTGCATATATTCTTCGATTTGGACACCGAGAACGACGGAGTGCGCTCATTGTGGAACGGACAAAGCCCGAGATAGCTGCTGCCTCGGCGTTTCAGATGCACGAAGTCACTGACCACCTCCACAATGTCGGCGGCGTCAAGAATGCGCTGTACTGTTTCCCGATCGATTTTCTTCATGATGATGACAAAATTAGCAAAAAAAAATAAGACAGCCTCCCGGCTCCCTTATTTTTCGCTTGTTGCTTGTTGAATATCTATTCTGTCTTTATTGGAAAGTTACGTATGAAAAAGTATTCTGTTATTACCTTTTAAGTATTTCGTGTTACTCATGATACGGATTTCTTAGTTAGCTAAGAAGATTCGCATTGGTGATTGAATCATTCGTTCAATCACATTGCAAAGGTAATAAATTGTTTTTAAACTTAATGCATATAAGGCTATATGTTTTACAACATAAAATTACACTCCGCAACTTTAATGGCATGTATAATTATAAAAAATAATAGCCCCAAAATTAAAAATCGTAATCATTTATATTTGCGCGACAAAATGTTGCGAATTGAAACTTAATTAAAATAAGTTAAAATTAAATTTCTGCTTTACAGATGCAAGCGGAGGGCCGTGAAATGTCATATTCACGGCCCTCCGAGATGTCATTTTGTCAACTTAATATATTATATAGGATGTGAGAGGTGTTAAAACACCTGAAATCTTACCGTCTTTCACTTTGAAAGTAGTGTCATGCACCTTGTCGACATATTCACCGTCCTTCAATGTGGTGGGCAGGTCGATCGATGCCTGTTCTTCTCCTATATTAATAAGAGCAACACCCTTGTTGCCACGAGCCACTTCGATGACGGCACCGTTGTCTGACACGAATATCGATTCGGGCTGTCCGTGCATTGCGTGACGGAACTTGTTTACGGCAACCACCTCGGGATTCATGAACTCATCGTTTCCGCGAGCTCCTACACGATTGTTGCCCCAATAGTTGTCGCGGGTGCTTCCGGCCGGGCGGCTGAAGAACAAGGGAACGCCGTTCTGACGTGCAGTGAGAAATACGTAACCTTCACGAATCAACTCATCGCTGATGCCGGCCGATTCATGCTGATTGGCATAGGTGTCGTGCGATTCAACCCAAGTGACAAGCTTTGTGGGGTCGGCTTTGTGATGCCACGATGCGAGGCTGTCGGCATAATAGTTGTGATTTACAAGAGCGTTACGCAGCGCATGTCCGTAGGCACTTGCAGTCAGGCTCATATATTCGGCGTATTCATCCTCCTTTACGTTCTTGTCCTGAAGTACTTCGCCATATATGAACAGGCTGTCGGGCATCGACAGTGTTATGTCACGTATGGGTTCACGACCGGTGGCTATGTCCCAGAAGTTGTTACGCTCGGCAAGCGAGTCGAGGGGATCCGAGGGCAAGCCGATGTGCTTTGCCGTGTCGTAGCGGAATCCGCGTGCGCCGCAAGCGATCAGGTCGTTGACATATTTCATGTAGTAGTACTGAAAGTCGGGATTCTCGGTGTTTACATCGGGAAGACCGCCCATCTTTCCTGTCGTACATTGATAACGGTCGTTATAATCGATAATGTCGTTGAGTCCGTTGGCGTGGAACAGCTTGTCATGACCGCCCACTGCACTGTCAAGGTCGGCGGTTACTGCAGTGTGATCTACCGCAGTGTGGTTGGGGAGCACATCGACAATCACCTTTACGCCGTATTTAGCGGCACTGTCGCACATGGCCTTGAACTGGTCGCGGTCGCCGAGAAGATAGTTGCCGATCTTCCAGTCAATCGGCTGATAGTAGTAGTACCATTTTCCAGTAACCGAGTCGCCGGGCTGGCTGTATAGGGCCATACCGCCGCCTTCGCCCACATAGCAAGTGTTGGCAGGTGATGTTTGCACATAATCAAAACCCGCATCGGCAATATTTTTCATATTAGCTGCAATCGTGTCAAACGACCATGACCAGGCATGGAGTATGACATCGTCGTTAGTTACAGCTTCGGGAGCTTTCTTATCACCTCCACAGGATGCAAGTAATGTCGACAGGGTTGACACTGCCAACAATGACTGAATTGAATGTTTCATTTCGTGTTATAAATAGAGTTGGATTAATTATTTTACGCTTCGTCAAAGTTAATAATTATTTTTCATATAATAAAGTAGATTACCCGGTGAAAATATGGAAGCAAAATGAGGTTATTGTTGGCATTTAGTAGTCAATATACGGCTCGGATGTGTTAAATCGCCACTTTAAGTCGCAAAATCATTGAAATATGTCAAATAAAAACACTTTTATAAAGAAAAATCACACAAAATAGTTGGATTATATTGCAAATTGATTAACTTTGCAACGTGAAAGAAGATTAAAGAATTAAAATCATTCTTATTAGCGATGAAGCAAATAAAGTTCACAAAGATGCATGGCATCAGCAATGACTACATATATATAAACTGTATGGAAGTCACGCCGGAGCGTCTAAGTGAATTATCGATAGAGATGAGCGACCGCCACACCGGAGTTGGCGGTGACGGCATCATCCTTATTTGTCCGTCGGATGTCGCAGATTTTAAAATGCGCATATTCAATGCCGACGGTTCCGAAGCAAAAATGTGTGGCAACGGAAGTCGCTGTGTCGGTAAATATGTATATGATTACGGACTGACCGACAAGAATGTCGTAACTCTTGAAACATTGGCAGGCATCAAAACATTGCACCTGCACGTAAATAAAGGCAAAGTAGACTCGGTCACCGTCGACATGGGTGAGCCGGTCACATCAGTCAGGGAAATTCCGGTTATATATAATAATGAGATGATGGTCAACGCTCCGGTCGATACATCGTGCGGAGTGATTGAGATGACAGCCGTTTCGATGGGCAATCCCCACGGAGTCGTGTTTGTCGACTCGCTCGATAATGTGGATGTACACGGATTGGGGCGTGAACTTGAGATTCACTCAATGTGGCCCGACCGGGCAAACATCGAATTTGCGCAGATAAATTCACCCTCCGAAATAACTATGCGAGTGTGGGAGAGAGGTAGTGGCGAAACAATGGCCTGTGGAACCGGTGCCTGTGCCACCGCAGTTGCCGCCGCGATTACAGGCCGTACAGGCGATCGGGTGACGGTGCATCTGCTTGGCGGCGACCTTGAGATATATCGGAATCCCGATGACTCACACATCTACATGACAGGAAGCGCAACCACGGTGTTTGAAGGAGTCTACGAAAGACAAAGTTGATGACAAATAAAAACAATAGAAAAAACGGATTCACTTACCTATGATTAAGATTAACGACAATTTTTGCCAGCTTCCTGCAAGCTACCTTTTCTCCGATGTAGCAAAGCGAATCAATGCCTTCAAGGCCGAGCATCCCGATGTCGAAATCATCAAGATGGGCATTGGCGATGTAACGCAGCCGATATGTCCGGCAGCCATTCAGGCAATGGAAAACGCTGTTGCCGACCAGGCTGATCGCGTGACATTTCACGGTTACGGCCCGGAGCAGGGATATGACTTCCTGCGCAGGAGAATCGTAGATGTTGATTATCGCTCACGAAACATCGATATAGACATCGATGAGATATTCATAAGCGACGGTGCGAAAAGCGACACGGGCAACATAGGCGACATTCTGTCCACCGACTGCAAAGTTGCCGTGACCGATCCCGTATATCCCGTATATGTCGACACAAATGTCATGGCCGGAAGGGCAGGGCATCTCGTTGATGGACGCTGGAGCAGGATAGAGTATCTGCCATGTACGGCCGAGAACGGATTTATTCCATCATTGCCCAAGGACAACCCCGATGTCATATATCTGTGCTATCCCAATAATCCCACCGGCACAACTCTTAATCGCTCACAGCTTGAAAAATGGGTCGAATATGCAAAGGACAACAATGCACTCATATTATTTGACTCGGCCTATGAGGCATATATTACAGAACCCGACATTCCTCACAGTATATATGAAATCCCCGGAGCCAAAGATGTGGCTATAGAGTTCCGCAGCTTCTCCAAGACTGCCGGATTCACAGGATTGCGATGCGGCTACACGGTAGTTCCCAAGGCGCTTAAGGGATTGTCGAAAAACGGCGATGAAGTATCGCTGAATGCATTGTGGAATCGCCGCCAGTGCACCAAGTTCAACGGTGCAAGCTACATAGTGCAGCGTGCTGCCGAAGCATTGTATTCGACAAAGGGGCGTCATCAGGTTAAAGAAACCATAGCCTACTACATGCGTAACGCTTCATTGTTGAGAAACGGCCTGTCGGCTGCCGGACTTGAAGTGTGGGGCGGGGTAAACGCTCCCTACATCTGGGTGAAGACTCCCGGCGGCCTTTCGTCATGGGAGTTTTTCGATTTGCTGCTTGAAAAGTGCGGTATCGCCGGCACTCCGGGCTTAGGTTTCGGCCCGTCGGGCGAGGGTTACTTCCGATTGACGGCCTTTGGACGATACGAGGACACTGTTGCCGCAGTTGAACGGCTTAGTTCATTGAAGCTGAACAAATAAAATGATATTTCAATATATAAAATTATATATATTATGTCAAAGTTGAGATTTAAAGTAGTGGAAGAAGCTTTTGATCGTAAAGCTATTCCGGTTGAAATTCCGGCAGAACGCCCGGAACAGTATTATGGGAAGTACGTGTTCAATCGTCAGAAGATGTTTGAATACCTGCCCAAAAGCACTTATGACGCACTTGTTGATGCAATCGACAACAAGAAGCCGCTATCACGCGAAGTTGCCGACAGTGTAGCCGCAGGCATGAAGCAGTGGGCTATCGACAACGGTGCGCGTCATTACACCCACTGGTTTCATCCGTTGACCGACGGTACAGCCGAGAAGCATGACGCTTTCATCGAGCACGACGGCAAAGGCGGTGTAGTTGAGCAATTTACAGGCAAGCTGCTCGTTCAGCAGGAACCCGATGCATCGAGCTTCCCCAACGGAGGTATCCGCAACACATTCGAGGCCCGCGGATATTCGGCATGGGACATCTCATCCCCGGCATTCATTCTTGACAAGACTCTGTGTATTCCTACAATATTCATTTCGTATACAGGAGAATCGCTCGACTACAAGACTCCGTTGCTTCGTGCCCTGAATTCAGTCGACAAGGCAGCTACAGGTGTCGCACAGTATTTCGACCCCAACGTTAAGCATGTCAACTCCTATCTCGGATGGGAACAGGAATACTTCCTTGTTGACGAGGCTCTCTATTCGGCCCGCCCCGACCTTGTTATGACAGGCCGCACATTGATGGGACACGAGAGTGCTAAGAATCAGCAGCTTGAGGATCACTATTTCGGAGCAATTCCGTCGCGCGTCGAAGCCTTCATGCTTGACCTCGAAATCGAGTGTCACAAGCTTGGAATTCCGGCAAAGACCCGTCACAATGAAGTAGCGCCCAACCAGTTTGAGCTTGCTCCTATCTTTGAGGAAACCAACCTTGCCAACGACCACAATCTGTTGCTCATGTCGCTTATCGCAGAGGTTGCACGCCGTCATAATTTCCGCGTCCTGCTTCACGAAAAGCCCTTCTCAGGCATCAACGGTTCGGGAAAGCACAACAACTGGAGCCTTGGCACCGACACCGGGGTACTGTTGTTTGCGCCCGGCAAGACACCCGAAGCCAACCTTCAGTTCATCACCTTCATTGCCAATGTAATGGCAGCCGTGTACCGCCATAATGGAGTATTGAAGGCATCAATCGCTTCAGCCACCAACGGACACCGTCTTGGAGCCAACGAGGCGCCCCCTGCCATCATTTCGATATTCATGGGTACACAGCTCTCCGAAATCCTCGACAAGCTTGAAAAGGATGATGTGGATGAAATCATCAACCTCTCGGCCAAGAAAGGTCTTAAGCTCAATGTCGACCAGATTCCTGAAATTATAATCGACAACACCGACCGTAACCGTACATCGCCGTTTGCTTTCACCGGTAACCGCTTTGAGTTCCGTGCCGTAGGCTCTTCAGCCAACTGTGCATCGGCCATGATAGCACTTAACGCAGCGGTAGCCGAGCAGCTTATGGAATTCAAGGCCAATGTAGACGCCCGCATCGCCAATGGTCAGGACAAGAATCACGCTATCCTGTCGGAGATAAAGGAGATTATAAAATACTCCAAGCCTATACACTTCGACGGAAACGGTTATAGCGATGAATGGAAGGAAGAGGCCGCCCGCCGTGGTCTTGACTGCGAAACAAGCGTACCCAAAATCTTTGACGCATATCTGAGCAAGTCGTCAATCGACATGTTTAAGAGCACCGGCGTGTTCACCGAAGTAGAGCTTGAAGCTCGCAATGAGGTGAAATGGGAAATGTACACCAAGAAGATTCAGATTGAGGCCCGTGTGCTCGGTGACCTTGCCGTGAATCATGTGATTCCCGTTGCGATACGCTATCAATCGGTGCTCACCGACAATGTATTCAAGCTAAAGACTCTGTTCCCCAATGAAAAGGGTGACAAGCTTGCACAGCTCGACCTCGACACTATCGAGCGCATGTCGGCCCACATGGCAACAATCATGGAGGAAACCAAGAAGATGGTCAACGCCCGCAAGGCAGCCAACCGCATCGAGAATGAGCGCGAAAAGGCCATTGCATATCACGACACTGTTGTACCGTGCATGGATGTCATACGCTACCATATCGATAAGCTCGAGCTTATGGTCGATGACGAAATGTGGCCGTTGCCCAAATATCGCGAATTGCTCTTCATTCGTTAACATAATTATTGAATAACAAGCCTGGAGCGCCATTGATGCCTGTTATGGCATCAAGTAGTAGCATGGTGCTCCATGGCATTTTCAAATGTTTTTATTAGAAAGTTATGATTAAAAATATGCCTCATACTCAAGGCCTCTATGATCCGCAGTATGAAAGTGACGCATGCGGAGTGGGGCTGTTGGTAAATATCAGGGGAATAAAGTCGCACCAACTTGTAGAAAAAGGATTGCAGGTGCTTGAGCACATGGTTCATCGCGGAGCCGAAGGTGCCGACCCCAAGACAGGTGACGGTGCCGGCATAATGGTGCAGATTCCCCACGAATTCATTCTGCTTCAAGGAATTGCCGTTCCCGAAAAGGGCCGTTACGGATGCGGATTGGTGTTCCTGCCTCACGATGAAGACACACAGCAGATAATATTTGACATCATCGAGCGCGAAGCCATCGAACTTGGACTCACTCTAATTGCGGTGCGTGACATACCCACCAACAATGAGCAGCTCGGTCCCGTGGCTCGCAAAGCCGAACCTGTAATAAAGCAGATATTCATTGCCGATGAGAAGAGCAACGACAGTATCGAGCCTCGGCTCTACGTGTTGCGCCGACGCATCGAGAAGAAGGTGACCGAGTCGTCGCTTCCCGATAAGGAGACATTCTATATCGTGTCATTGTCGTCGCGCGTCATAGTCTACAAGGGCATGTTGTCGAGCCTGCAATTACGCTACTACTTCCCCGACCTGATGAATCCTCACTTCACAACGGGTATGGCTTTGGTACACTCTCGTTTCAGTACCAACACATTCCCCACATGGTCGTTGGCTCAGCCCTTCAGAATGCTCGGACATAACGGCGAGATAAACACCATACAGGGCAACCGAATGTGGATGAAGGCACGTGAATGTGTACTACATCCGCAGACACTCGGAGGCGCCGATGTCACACCTGTCATCCAGCCCGACATGAGTGACTCGGCATCACTCGACAACGTATTGGAATTTTTCGTAATGTCGGGTATGAGCCTGCCTCATGCTCTTGCCATGCTCGTGCCGGAATCGTTCAATGACAAGAACCCGATTTCGTCGGAATTGAAGGCATTCTATGAGTACCATTCAATCATGATGGAAGCGTGGGACGGCCCTGCGACATTGCTGTTCAGCGACGGACGCTACGCCGGCGGAATGCTTGACCGAAACGGACTGCGCCCCGCACGATACCTGATTACCAACAACGACACGATGGTGATTGCATCCGAAATGGGCGTGTTGGCATTCGATCCGTCGGAGGTTAAGGAGAAAGGCCGTCTTCGTCCCGGAAAAATGTTGATGGTCGACATGGAAAAGGGCGAGATATATCACGATGCTGAACTCAAGGAGAAACTTGCATCGGAATTTCCCTATCGCGACTGGCTGTCACGCAACCGCATCATACTTGACAAGATAAGCAGCGGTCGCAAAGTCGGCAACAAAGTCGACGATTTCGCAAGGCTTCTGCACACATTCTTCTACCACCGCGAGGAGGTAGAGAAGATAATAACGCCGATGGTGGTTGATGCCAAAGAGCCGGTCAATTCAATGGGCAACGACACTCCGCTCGCCGTCATGTCCAACGAGCCTCAATTGCTGTTCAACTATTTCCGTCAGCATTTCGCTCAGGTGACCAACCCGCCCATCGACCCTCTGCGTGAGGAGCTCGTTATGAGCCTCGACAGCTACATCGGAGCAATCGACATGAATCTGCTCGAGCCCAATCCCGAAATATGCAAGATGGTGCTGCTGAAGCGCCCCATCATAACAAATCAGGAGCTTGATATATTGTGCAATCTCCGATACAAGGGATTCAACACCCGCAAACTTTCGATGACATTCCCCGTAAAAGAGGGAGCCGAGGGCATAACGAAGGCATTGGAGCGCCTGTGCAAGGAAGCTGAAGCCGCCGTTGACGAAGGTTGCAACTACATTGTGCTGTCGGACCGCGGAGTAAACGCCGACAATGCGCCCATACCTTCATTGCTCGCCACCTCGGCCGTTCATCATCATCTCATCGACTGCAAGAAGCGTCTGCAGACAGCTCTTGTAGTGGAAACCGCCGATGCACGAGAGGTCATGCACTTCGCATTGCTGTCGGGTTACGGAGCAAGCGCAATAAATCCCTATCTCGCTTTTGCCGTAATCAACGACCTTGTGGAGCGACAGGAGATACAGCTTGACTACAATACAGCCGTAAAGAACTACATCAAGGCAATCGACAAGGGATTGCTCAAGGTCATGTCAAAGATGGGCATATCCACACTTACCAGCTATAAGGGCGCACAACTATTTGAAGCTGTAGGAGTGTCGGAAGAGATGTCACGCAAATATTTCGGCAACACCGTGAGCAAAATCGGAGGAATCGACATGGACGATCTCAGTTGTGACATATTGAAATCACATGCCGAATCGTTCAGCCCTTATTTTGACGAAGAACTGCCTTTGCGTCACCTCGGACAATATTCATTCCGCAAGGATGGAGAGACCCATGCATGGAATCCCGAATCGATAGCAACGCTTCAACTTGCCACACGACTTGGAAGTTACAAGAAGTTCAAGGAGTTCACTTCATTGGTTGACAACAAGCCCGAACCGATATTCATTCGCGATTTTCTTGACTTCAAGAAAGGCGAGCCTATACCGGTTGACGAAGTTGAACCTATAGAGAATATAATGCGTCGTTTCGTGACAGGTGCAATGTCGTTCGGCTCTATAAGCCGTGAGGCCCATGAAGCACTTGGTATAGCAATGAACGCTATCGGCGCACGAAGCAACACCGGTGAGGGAGGCGAGGATGCCGAACGCTTCAAGACACGCGAAGACGGCACATCGGCACGCTCGGCTATAAAGCAGGTCGCTTCGGGACGCTTCGGAGTTACCGCCGAGTATCTTGTAAATGCCGATGAAATACAGATTAAGATTGCACAGGGAGCCAAGCCAGGTGAAGGCGGACAGCTGCCCGGATTCAAGGTCGACAAGATAATCGCCAAGACGCGTCACTCAATCCCCGGAATCTCGCTTATATCTCCGCCTCCTCACCACGATATATATTCAATTGAGGACCTGGCCCAGCTGATATTCGACCTGAAGAATGTAAATCCCGATGCTCGCGTGAGCGTGAAGCTCGTGTCGGAAAGCGGTGTAGGAACAATTGCAGCCGGTGTGGCAAAAGCCAAGAGCGACCTTATCACAATAAGCGGTAGCGACGGCGGAACGGGGGCTTCTCCGGCAAGTTCGATACGTTACGCCGGTCTTCCCGTTGAGATAGGTCTTGCCGAAACACAGCAGACGCTTGTGCTCAACAATCTGCGCGGACAAGTGAAGCTGCAGGCCGACGGACAACTAAAGACAGCGCGTGATGTGGTGATAATGGCCATGTTGGGCGCCGAAGAGTACGGATTTGCGACAAGTGCGCTAATTGTGCTCGGATGCGTCATGATGCGTAAATGTCACCTTAACACCTGTCCTGTGGGAGTAGCGACACAGAATGAAGAGCTGCGCAAACGATTTGTGGGCCGTTCAGAGTATCTGATCAACTTCTTCAAGTTCCTTGCTCAGGAAATACGTGAGACCCTCGCTGAAATAGGCGTGCGTAAACTTGATGATGTTATAGGTCGTGCCGATATGCTTGAGGTAAAGCCCCAACACGCCACCCACAAGACAACACATCTCGACTTCTCACGCATATTATATATGCCGGCAGAGTGTCGTACCAACGCCATAATAAATGTCACGGAGCAGCAGCATGACATAGCGCATGTGCTCGACCGTCAGCTTATAAGCCGCTCATTTCCCGCGATAGAGTCGGGAATGCCTGTGGAGCTTGATTTCCCGATTGCCAACACCGACCGTTCGGTAGGCGCAATGCTGTCGGGCGTAGTGGCAAAGAAATATGGTAATGATGGATTGCCCGACAATACCATCTTGTGTACATTCCGTGGTTCGGCCGGCCAAAGTTTTGGGGCATTCCTGGCTCACGGCATATCGTTCCGACTCGAAGGTGACGCTAACGACTATGTAGGCAAAGGACTGTCGGGAGGCAAGATTGTCATCGTCCCGCCTAAAGGAAGTCCGTTTGTTCCGCAGGACAATATAATCGCCGGAAATACACTGTTGTATGGAGCGACTTCAGGCGAAGTTTACATCAATGGACGCGTAGGCGAGCGATTCTGCGTGCGTAATTCAGGCGCGATTGCCGTAGTCGAGGGAGTGGGCGACCACTGCTGCGAATACATGACCGGAGGCCGCACCGTGGTGCTCGGTTCGACCGGACGCAATTTTGCCGCCGGTATGAGCGGCGGTGTTGCCTACGTGTGGAATCCCAATGGCGATTTCGACTATTTCTGCAACATGGAGATGGTTGAGTTGTCATTGATCGAAGACATGGCCGACAATCGCGAGCTCTATCGCCTTATAGGCAATCATTACAAGCACACTCACAGTCAGCTTGCCGGACGCATGCTCGACAACTGGCACGAATATGTGGGGCAGTTCATAAAGGTAATACCCTTTGAATACAAGAAAGTGCTTCATGATGAAAAGCTTGCCAAGCTGCAACAGAAAATTGCAAGTGTGGAACGTGACTGATAAATTAATGAAAATCGCTTAAAACTATATATGATATGGGAAACCCAAAAGCGTTTTTAACCATCCACCGCAAGGAAGCCGGCTATCGTCCTGTTTCCGACCGTATAAGGGATTACGGTGAAGTGGAGCAAACATTGAACCCCGAGGACCGTCGTTTACAGGCGTCACGTTGCATGGAGTGCGGCGTTCCGTTCTGTCACTGGAGCTGTCCGCTCGGCAATAAGCAGCCAGAGTGGCAGGACCGACTGTTTAAGAATGATATAAAAGGAGCATATACATTGCTCACCGCTACCGACGACTTTCCTGAATTTACAGGACGAGTTTGTCCTGCATTATGCGAGAAGGGTTGTGTGCTTAACAAGATACATGAACCCGTCACCATACGCGAAAACGAAGCCGCCATTGTAGAGCGTGCATTCCTTGAAGGCTACGTAAAGCCCTACGTTCCCAAGCACCGCACAGGTAAGCGAGTTGCCGTGATAGGTTCGGGGCCTGCAGGACTTGCATGCGCCAATCAGCTGAATCGCCGAGGACATTCGGTTACGGTGTTTGAGAAGAATGAAGCAATAGGCGGACTGCTGCGATTCGGCATCCCCGATTTCAAGCTCAACAAGAGCATCATCGACCGTCGCGTAGCGTTGATGACCGAAGAGGGCGTTGAGTTCAAGCCCGGCGTAGAAGTGGGCAAGGATATAGCAGTCGAGGATATCGTGCGCGACTATGATGCCGTGTGCATAGCAATCGGCGCTGAAGTGCCGCGTGACCTGAAGGTAGAAGGCCGCGATCTTAAAGGCGTACACTTCGCACTCGAGCTTCTGCAACAGCAGAACAGAGTAAACGCCGGACGCGAGATTTCGCGTGACGACCGCATATCGGCCAAAGGGAAGAACGTGCTCGTAATCGGAGGTGGCGACACCGGCAGCGACTGTGTAGGAACAGCCAACCGCCAGGGTGCTCTTTCGGTTACACAGATTGAGATAATGCCCAAACCGCCGGAAGGAGAGAATCCGGCAACTCCGTGGCCCTATTGGCCCGTGGTGTTGAAGACATCAAGTTCGCACGACGAGGGCTGTAATCGCCGTTGGTTGCTCGACACTCGCCGAATAATAGGAGAGAACGGCAAGGTAACCGAAGTCGAGGTCGAAGAGGTGCGTTGGGAAAAGGATGAAGCCACCGGACGCATGAATTTGATTCACACCAGAAACGTAGAGCGCATAAAGGCTGAACTCGTATTGCTCGCGATGGGATTCACCAATCCCGTACAGGACGGCATATTGAAACAGCTGGAGGTCGAGAAGGATGCACGCGGCAATGTGAAGGTCGATGACAAGCAGCAAAGCAGCATCGACAAGGTATTCGCCGCCGGCGACGCCTCTACCGGCGCATCACTTGTAGTAAGATGTATCGCTTCAGGCAGAAAAGCTGCTGAAGGAATACACAATTATCTCACTGAAAAATAAAATCGGATAATTCAACGGGTCGGCTTGTCAGTCGGCCCGTTACAATTAATACAATACCACATCACAATGGAACCTTTGAAACACGAATGCGGAGTGGCAATGATACGCCTGCTCAAGCCGCTTGAATATTATAAGCAAAAGTACGGCACCTATCTTTACGGACTCAACAAGTTGTATCTGCTGATGGAAAAGCAACATAACCGCGGACAGGAGGGTGCCGGCGTGGGATGTATAAAGATGCACTCTCCGGCAGGCAGCGAATATGTGTTCCGTGAACGTGCATTGGGTTCGGGAGCGATACAGGAGATATTCTCGTCGATAAACAGTCAGCTGGCCAATGTCCACATCAATGAGCAGTCCAATGAATGGGTCGAATCCTACGCTCCGTTCATTGGCGAAGTCTACATGGGGCACCTGCGATATTCAACCACAGGAAGAAGCGGATTGAATTATGTACACCCGTTTTTGCGTCGCAACAACTGGTGCTCGCGTTCACTGATGCTTTGCGGCAACTTCAACATGACCAACGTTGACGAAATATTCAATTCAGTGGTCGAAAAAGGACAGCATCCCCGCATATACTCCGACACCGTAATAATACTTGAGCAGCTTGGATATGCCCTCGATAAGGAAAACAACCGCCTTTATCATGAATTCACCGAAAAAGGACTTGACGGCATACCTCGTGCCATGGCAATCGAGGATAACATCGACCTGCGTCCGGTACTTGCTTCCACCGCTCCGGGATGGGATGGGGGATATGTGATATGCGGCACACTCGGGTCGGGTGACATGTGGGCCTTGCGCGATCCTCACGGCATACGCCCGGCCTTCTACTATTATGACGACGAGGTAGTGGTAGTGGCATCGGAGCGTCCGGTAATGCAGACCGTGTTCAATGTCCCGCGTCGTGCCGTAAACGAGCTCACTCCGGGAAGTGCGATAATAGTAACCAAAGCCGGCAAGGTAAGTGTGGACGACATTCTCGGAGAAAGACGAAACGAGCGGTGTTCATTTGAGCGAATCTATTTCTCAAGAGGAAGTGACGCCGACATATACAAGGAACGCAAGGCTTTGGGCCGCAATCTTGTCGGCAAGATATTGCATGAGCTTGACTACGATCTCGCCCACGCCGTGTTCTCGTTCATCCCCAATACGGCCGAAGTTGCCTTTATTGGCATGGTCGAAGGTCTTGAAAGACATCTCGACCGCTACAAGGCCGACAGGATTATGGCATGTAACGCCGAAGGCACGTTGTCGCGTGACATGATAGAGAAGATAATGTCACAGAAACTGCGCATCGAAAAAGTTGCCATAAAGGATATAAAGCTGCGCACGTTCATCGCCGAGGGAGAGTCACGCAACGACCTCGCCGCCCATGTATATGATGTGACCTACGGCATAGTAAAGAATAATGTAGACACACTTGTCGTGATTGACGATTCAATAGTGAGGGGCACCACTCTTAAGCAATCGATAATCAAGATGCTCGACAGGCTGCATCCGCGCAAAATAGTTATTGTGAGCTCCTCGCCCCAGGTGCGTTATCCCGACTATTACGGCATCGACATGTCACGCATGGGTGAATTCTGTGCATTTCGTGCGGTAGTGGAGCTACTTAAGGAAAACGGCATGGAGAATCGGCTTGAAGAGGTTTACAATCGATGTCTTGAACAGGAGAATGTCGATGATGCGCATCTTGAGAATTGCGTAAAGGCAATCTACGCACCGTTCACCGACGATGAAATATCGGCTAAGATAGCGAGTATGCTTACTCCCGACGACACTTCGGCTGAGGTGTCGATAGTGTATCAATCGCTTGAAGGGCTTCATGAAGCAGTGCCCGAATGTCCCGGCGATTGGTACTTTTCGGGCGATTATCCCACTCCCGGCGGCATAAGACTTGTCAACCGTGCCTACATCAATTATTATGAGGGTAATGTGGACAAACGATGATTTTTACATATCAATAGTTGTATGAAATGAAAAATTATTTGTAAGTTTGTGTAATCATTATCATTCAACTTTAATAAATTTAACAGCTATGGAACAAAACCAACAATGTCCTCCTCAGAGCAATGACGTATTCTCTCCCGGTCCCTCAGGCAAAAGCCGCGGAGTAGCAGCTCTTTTGGCTATATTCCTGGGATCACTCGGAATCCAATATTTCTATCTCGGTAAAAATACAGCAGGCGTAATAGCATTGGTGCTCAGCATCATCACTTGCGGTATACCCGGAATCCTCTGGCTCATTCAGGGAATCATGATGTTTACAATGTCGCAGGCCGACTTTGAGCGCAAGTTTGTCTACAGCACATCCACATTCCCCTTGTTCTAATCCTCAGGGAAAATCGATTCATAACGCGAGCGATGCCGTTAAAGGTGTCGCTCGCGGTCTTTTTGTGTTTGCCCGATGGGAGTTACGGGATTTTTTAGTAACTTTGCAGTCGCATTTTTGAAATATATTAGAATCCATATATGATAGCGGTCAATAATTTAGGCATTCAATTCGGTAAAAGAGTCCTATTCCAGGATGTAAACTTGAAGTTCACACCGGGCAACTGTTACGGCATCATCGGAGCCAACGGAGCCGGTAAATCAACCCTTATGCGCATACTCAGCGATCAATTGTCGCCTACCCACGGCACTGTGACCCAGGGTCCGGGAGAGCGTATGTCGGTTCTTGAACAGGATCACTTCAAGTTTGACGACTGCACTGTGATGGACACGGTGCTTCAAGGTCACACAGTGTTGTGGGACATCATCAAAGAGAAAGACGCCATATACGCCAAGGCCGATTTTTCGGATGAAGACGGTGTTCGCGCCGCCGAGCTTGAGGAGAAGTTTGCCGAACTTGAAGGCTGGAATGCCGAGAGCGATGCCGCCGCACTGCTCAGCGGACTCGGAATCAAGGAGGACAAGCACTACACCCTCATGAAGGACATGAGCGGTAACGAAAAGGTGCGTGTGTTGCTGGCCAAGGCCCTTTTCGGCAATCCCGACAACCTGCTTCTCGACGAGCCCACCAACGACCTTGACCTTGAAACGGTAGCATGGCTTGAGGACTATCTGTCAAAGTTTGAGAATACGGTGCTTGTCGTATCACACGACCGTCACTTCCTCGATTCGGTATGTACTCACACACTCGACATCGACTATAACAAGGTTACATTGTTTGCCGGTAACTACAGTTTCTGGTACGAGTCATCGCAGCTTGCATTGAAACAGCAGCAACAGCAAAACAAGAAAGCCGAGGAGAAGCGCAAGGAACTTCTTGAATTCATACAGCGATTCTCGGCCAATGTAGCCAAATCAAAGCAGACCACATCACGAAAGAAGATGCTCGAAAAGCTGAACGTAGAGGAGATTCAGCCTTCGTCACGCCGATATCCGGGCATCATATTCACGCCGTTGCGCGAGCCGGGCAACAAAATTCTTGAAGTACACGGACTGACTGCTTCGGTCGACGGAGAGGTGTTGTTTAAGGATGTGAACTTTGCTATCGAGAAGTGGGACAAGGTTGCATTCCTGAGCCGTGACCCGCGAGCCATGACCGCATTGTTTGAGATAATAACCGGCAATCGCAAGCCCGATGAAGGAAGCTACGACTGGGGACAGACGATAACAACCGCATATCTGCCTCTCGATAACTCTTCGTTCTTCAACACCGACCTGAACCTTGTCGACTGGCTGTGTCAATGGAGCGAGGATTCAAGCGAGATATATCTCAAGGGATTCCTCGGCAAGATGCTCTTCTCGGGCGAAGAGGTGCTTAAGAAAGCTTCGGTGCTTTCGGGAGGTGAGAAGATGCGCTGCATGATAGCCCGAATGATGATGCGTGACGCTAACACTCTCGTGCTCGACTCGCCCACCAACCATCTTGACCTTGAGTCAATCCAGGCATTCAACAACACGCTTCAGACATTCAAAGGCAACATCCTCTTTGCATCGCATGACCATGAGTTCATCCAGACCGTGGCCAACCGCATAATCGAGCTTACGCCCAACGGCATCATCGACAAGATAATGGACTATGACGACTACATCACCGACGAGCGAGTAGCCGCCGCACGTGAACGACTTTATAACGCATAAACATAAATTGTCAGTGACATGGTAAAACATATAGTAACATTCAAGCTCAACGGCACTCATGAGGAGCGTCGCCAAGTGGCTGAAAGCTTCAAGGCAGCATTGATGACTCTGCCCGAAAAAATCGAAGTGCTTCACTCAATGGAGGTCGGCATAAATGAAAATCCGGCCGAGGAGTGGGATGTAGTCCTGACTGCAATAGTGGATACGATGGACGATGTTGCCGTATATGCCAAGCATCCCGCCCATGTTGCCGCAGCATCACTCCTTGCCGGGCACAAGGAGTCGCGTGCATGCGTCGACTATGAGTTTTAGGATTATTTTATGTGATTGAACAAATCTCGGAATTGGCGTTGTGTGCCCATAATGGTGAACACATCGCCTTTTTCTATGCGAAAATCGGCATCGAGATTTGCTACAATCATCGGGACTTCATTGGTTACACCGATAATATTGCGCCGTGGAGCCGGTCGCGAAACCGATATTAGTTTTATACCATAATCTTCCTCAAAGTTCAGGTCCTCGTACTTCATTCCATAGAAGAAGTCGGGGGCATCGAATTTTATAACGTAATGGTCGACATCGATTCGCAGAGAGTCAACAGTGCAACCCAATTCCAGTTCACGCGTGAGCTCACGGGCGGCACGTTGTTCGGGAGTAAGTATTCGGTCGACTTTAAATCCCTGCAATATCGTTTCATGAATGTCGTCGACGGCACGTGCATATATGCGTTTCACGCCGAGTTTTCGCAACAACGCCACGGTTTTGACACTTGCGCCGAAGTTCTCGCCGATAGCCACGATCACGAGGTCGACGGTCTTTAACGGCAATACCGAAAGTGCCGCTTCATCGGTCGAGTCGATTATATAGGCCGTTGAAATCTTATCTTTCACCTGTTCGACAAGAGTGGGGTTGTGATCGGCTCCTATTACCTCGTGTCCCATGTCGGTAAGGTCGGTGGCAAGATTGGAGCCATATATTCCGAGTCCTATTATCAGATAACGCATATTATTTATCAGTTTATTATTATATTTTCAGTTGGATATTTCACCGGGTAGTCGTGACGATTGCCTGTCACACCTATCAGAAGCGATATTATACCCACGCGACCGAGAAACATCGCGGTGCATAAAACTATTTTAGAGCTCATGCCAAGCTCCGATGTAATGCCGAGCGACGAGCCCACGGTGAACAGCGCCGAAGAAGTTTCAAATAGAACACTCTTGGCAGGAAGTTGCGGCTCAAGCAGCAACAATATAACGCTGTAGATGGTGTAGGACACTATCGAGATTGCCACAACTGCATTGGCTCTTCTTATAGAACCTACGGCAATCGTGCGGTCATATACCGTGACATGATCCTTGCCGAGTATTATCGATTTAAGATTCAGCAGTATCAATGCAAACGTATTGACCTTGACACCTCCGGCGGTTGACTGCGAAGCTCCTCCAATCCACATCAGAAACAGTACGATGACAAGCGTTACATTAAGGAAATTGGCAGGATTGACCGATACAAAACCTGAACTTCGCGGAGTGGTGGAGATGAAAAACGACTGGACTATGCTGTCGTAAAGACTCATGCCGGCCAATGTGTTGTTACGTTCAAGGATGAAAAACACGACCGTGCTTACCGCAAATATAATCAATGTGGTGTAGAGCGCAATCTTGGTGTTTACATTCCAGATGTGAACCGAGCGTCCTATTTTTGTCCCATGATTTATGCGGCGCCACAATCGACGGAAATACTCGATAAACGCCTCCTTGAAATTTACAAGTATCGGGAAGCCAATACCTCCGGCCATCACGATTATTCCTATGACAATGTATATCATCTGATTGGAATTCATCAACACCGGATTTGCCATACCGCCGGGAAGATTGGAGAATCCGGCGTTACAGAAAGCCGAAACGGCATGAAATATCGAGAATATGATTTGATCTTCGGTCGACATGATAAGCACATCGTGAATTGAGAGCCATATAAAGAATGCTCCTATCAATTCAACAATCGCGGTAAAACCGAGGATATACAGCAGCGTAGGCAGCAACGCGTTGATGGTTTTGCTGTAGATCATGTCCTTAACCATCAACTGGCTGTAGACCGATGTGTTACCGCTGAAAAACAGGGCGAAAAAGCTTGTGAAAGTCATCACACCCAATCCGCCTATCTGAATCAGGAGTCCGAGAATCAACAGTCCTAACGGGGTAAATGTCGATGCTACATCGATGGTAGTCAGTCCGGTGATACAAACGGCGCTTGTCGACACAAACAGCGAGTCGATGTAACCTATGCCGTGATAGGTGCATCGTGGCATCATGAGCAGGAATGACCCTAAAAAGATGAAAAACAGGAAGCTGCATGAAAGTATCAGCGACGGGTTGGTGCGCTTTCCCATTATCCTGATAACAAAATAGCTTATCTCTACGATGGCAAAAGCCACCAGGATGCCAAGCAGGAATTTGTTGCTGTAAAGGACATTCTCGAGCCATGGAATCCAAGGATGGGCGGGACGGGGATATAGTGCGGGAAGAAGCGTCGACAGCAGTGCAATGTCGACTATCCACTTGATTACGCGGGTGTTTTCAATCGTATTTTTTAGATTGAAAATAAGATTGAAAAGCACTTTGGCGAGAAATATGCACTGAAATGTGCGGAAATACACGAGTAACGTGCGCAATTCATTAGCCTCGCGTTCAAATCCTATATATAATGTCGCACATAGCAGGCATCCGATTGCGGCAACTACCGAGAGCACTTCAAGCAGTCCCGAGATTGCTGTAATCGCAGTCCTGGAGTGACGCAACGCACGGTTCCATGTCAAATTTGCTCTATGTAGACGGCTTTGCATCCTGCGAATAATATGTTTTATCTCGCTCATAGCAATAAAACGACATTACTGTCGGTAAAGTTACGGAAACTTTGCTTTTTTAGCCTCAAAAATTTATACAATCTTAAAGATAATCACTAATTTTGTATCTAAAATAAACCAATAGTACACAAAAACTATGTCGGAAATCACTGAAGAAATCACTGAAGAAAAAGGAGGGCTTAACTTTGTAGAGCAAATAGTAAGCGATGACCTCGCAGCCGGTAAGAATGGCGGACGCCTCAATACGCGTTTCCCACCGGAACCCAACGGCTATCTTCACATTGGACACGCCAAGGCTATATGCATGGACTTTGGTGTAGCCGAGAAATTTGGAGGAACCTGCAATCTGCGTTTCGATGATACCAACCCAACAAAGGAGGATGTCGAGTATGTCGACTCCATAAGAGAGGACATTCATTGGCTTGGATTTGACTGGGGCGACCGCGAGTATTACGCGAGCGACTATTTCCCCCAGCTGTATGATTTGGCCATACGCATGATAAAAGAGGGCAAGGCCTATGTCGACCACCAGACATCGGAGGAAATCGCCCGTCAGAAGGGTACGCCGACACAACCCGGTGTAAACAGTCCTTATCGTGATCGTCCGATAGAGGAGAATCTCGACCTTTTCCAGCGCATGAATGCTGGCGAGTTTGAGGAAGGCACCTATGTGCTTCGTGCCAAAATCGACATGGCATCGCCAAATATGCACTTCCGTGACCCTATAATGTATCGTATAATAAAGTATCCCCATCACCGCACAGGTACAAAATGGAAGGTATACCCTATGTATGACTTCGCACACGGTCAGAGCGACTACTTTGAGGGGGTTACTCACTCGATATGCACCCTTGAGTTTGTGCCTCACCGTCCGTTGTATGAATACTTCGTCAAGGAGTTGGCCGACGAGAGCTATTGTCCCCGACAGATAGAGTTCAACCGACTCAATCTCACCTATACGGTAATGAGCAAGCGCAAGCTCCTGCAACTCGTACAGGAGGGCCTTGTGGCAGGATGGGACGATCCCCGAATGCCGACAATATCGGGTATGCGCCGTCGCGGCTTCACTCCTCAGTCGATCAAGAACTTCATCAACATGATAGGTTACACCAAATTTGAGGCTTTGAACAGCATCTCGCTTCTGGAGCATGCCGTGCGCGAGGACCTCAATAAGGTGGCTACACGTGTCATGGCGGTAATAAATCCCGTAAAGCTGGTAATAACCAACTATCCCGAAGGCCAGACCGAAATCCTTGAGATGGAAAACAATCCCGAGGATCCCGAAGCAGGCACACACCAGATGCCCTTCAGTCGCGAAATATACATCGAGCGTGACGACTTCATGGAAAATCCGCCTAAGAAATTCTTCCGCCTCGCCCCCGACGGTGAAGTAAGACTTAAGGGAGGATACATCATCAAGTGCACCGGAGTCAAGAAAGATGACGAAGGCAACATCGAAGAGATATACTGCACCTACGATCCCGATACCCGCAGCGGCCTGCCCGGCAGCATGCGCAAGGTTAAGGGAACACTTCATTGGGTGTCGGCCGCACACGCCAAGGACGCTACAGTCAGGATGTATGACCGACTCTTCTCGGTAGAAAATCCCGCCGAAGAGAAGGACAAGGATTTCCGTGAGATGCTTAATCCCGATTCGTTAAGGGTAGTGGAAGGAGTAAAGATTGAGCCGTTTATAGCCGAGAACGCAAAGGTGGGTGACCACTACCAGTTCCAGCGCATAGGCTACTTTACCCCCGACAAGGACTCAACTCCTGAAAAGCTTGTGTTCAACCGCACAATGCAGCTCAAGGACACTTGGGAAAAGCTTCAGAAGAAGTAATTGCAAAACATCCAACAACCTCTCTCCTCATCTACATTTGATGGATCAAGAGCAACGCCGCCGCGAGAAATTATACATGAAATTCAGGGCTGACCTCGTGTCGGGCCATATAGCATCGGGCTACGATGAAAACGACTTAATCGAAATATACGATTATGCCAATGACATCTACGATGAATATGTCCAGATGGAGGTCATCCTAAGCGGTGCGCGCATATACCCCGAAAGCGAAGAGTTGGCTCAGCGCAGGGCCTTCTTCCTGTACACGACATTGTCGATGACCGAAGGGGCTGTAAACATTGCAATGAACCATAAAGGCGAAACGGCACTTTGGGCGATATTGCTTTTGCTCGTCAAGCATCCTCCAATAGAGGAGTCGATAAAGGAGATGAACTCCATCGTAGACACTTTTGCCGACTTTGACGATGAAACCATAATACAATTGGTTGACGCATGTGTGGAGCTTGAACTCTATGATTGGCTGAAGGAGAACCGAGAGCTGATAAAGAAACGTTGCCTGTATCCCGACACATTCCTTTATGAACTCTCGCAGGTCGCCGATGGGAAGCGTGACCATGAGTTCGGCATTTCAGTACTTGAGGAGTTGACCATGCTTGAGCCGTTCAACTCGCTATATTGGCACATGCTTGCACAGCAATATGTCAACAATGACGACTACAACAATGCGCTCCAAGCCATCGACTATGCCCTCGCCATCGACCCTAAGTCGACAAATATGCTTGTCACGAAGGCTCAGATTCTCTATGACATGAATCAGGACCGCGAAAAGGCACGCTCAATGATGCGCGAAGTCCTCCTGGAAGATCCCGACAATGCACTCGCCAACCACACCTTAGCGGCCATGCTCGCCCTTGACGGTAACACCGAGGGTGCTTTGGCAATAATACGCAATTACCTTAAAGAGCATCCCGGCGACAAGGAGGCCATCGACCATCTGCTGACCATAGGCAACAGGGAGGTCGACAATGAGGAGATTAACCGATATTTCAAGAGCGGTGCATTGTCCACCGAACAGGAATGGGTGGCTTGGGCCGACACTTTCTATCAGCGCGAACAATACCAAGCTTGCGCCGACATTCTGCTGTGTCGACTATATAACACCGATTCATTGTTTGACTGGACGCAGCTTCTTGAAAGTCTGTATCGTTGCGGCCGATATGCCGAAGTGGTGGAGTTATATCGAAAATATGTGTTGAGAGTGCGTGATATAAGCGGATTGAGCCTATCGCTTCCCGATGCACTCATCATGGTACTGAGCCTCCTGCGCGAAGGCTATCAGAATGCGGCAAAAGAGCTTGCCGATTTCATCGTTAACTACAATATATCGGACATCAATCCCTACGAGAAACGGCTCGTAGCCATAGGCGTGCAATCGGTGTTGCGTAACATCCTTGAAGCAATCGACAGCAGCCATGATGTGCCGTTGAGCTCCATCGACCCGTTTGCATAGTGCGTTTTGTTGTAATTTGTCAGTGCATAACGGCATTTCGGCAGCATTTTATTTCTTGATAGCCACATTTTGTGTATCTTTGCAGCTAATATCATTTATAAATTGTCAAAGTGGAAAGCAAGAAAAAAGATACCGCGATACTTCTCATGCACTGCCCCGACCAGCCGGGCATTATCGCCGTTATAACCGAGTTTATCAATGCTAACGGAGGTAACATCGTTTACCTCGATCAGTATGTCGACAAATTTAACGGCATCTTCTACATGAGGGTGGAGTGGGATTTAGAGAACTTCATTATTCCGCGTGAAAAGCTAAGCGAGTATTTCCAGATTCTTTACGGTCAACGTTACCAGCTGACTTATAAGCTGAGTTTCTCCAACAAGCGTCAGCGCATGGCCATCTTCGTAAGCAAGATGTCGCACTGCCTCTATGACATACTCGCTCGATACATCGCCGGAGAGTGGGATGTCGACATACCCGTGATTGTAAGCAATCACCCCGATCTGCAGATTGTCGCCGAGCAGTTCAACATCCCCTTTGAGGTGTTCCCGATCAACCGTGACAACAAAGCCGAAATGGAGGCCCGCGAGCTTGAACTGCTTGAACGTTACGAAATCGACTTCATAGTGCTGGCACGATATATGCAGATTCTATCGGACGAGATGATAAAGCGCTATCCCCATCACATAATCAATATACATCACTCTTTCCTCCCTGCTTTCGTAGGAGCAAAGCCTTATCATGCGGCCTACGAGAGAGGCGTGAAGCTCATCGGAGCTACAAGCCACTATGTAACCGCCGATCTTGATGCAGGCCCCATAATAGAGCAGGACATCGTGCGCATAACCCACAAGGACACAATCGACGACCTTGTCAAGAAAGGCCGCGACCTTGAGAAGATTGTATTGTCACGCGCCGTCGAGAAGCACATCCAGCGCAAAGTGCTTGCTTACAACAATAAGACAGTGGTGTTCAGCTGATTGCAATTGAGTATGGGTGTCGCTATAATAAAATATAACGCCGGCAACAATTTCTCGGTGATATGCGCACTGAAGCGCATAGGCGTAGAAGCGATTGTCACCGACGATCCGTTAAAGATAGCCGAAGCCGACAAGGTGATTTTTCCCGGAGTGGGGGAGGCGGCTTCGGCAATGGCCTATCTGCGTCAACACAATCTTGATCGGTTAATAAAGTCGCTACATCAGCCGGTGCTCGGAATTTGCATCGGCCAGCAGCTGATGTGCCGTCACTCCATGGAGGGCGATGTCGACTGCCTCGGAATATTTGATGCCGATGTGCTGCGGTTCACCCCCGGAATGTCGGGACTTAAAGTGCCGCACATGGGGTGGAACACACTTCATGTCACGCATCCCGGAATCATAACCTCCGACATGGAGAATGAATATGTGTATTATGTCCACAGTTACTACGTACCGGTCAACAACGCGACAATAGCCACGACCGAATACATTGATCAGTTCAGTGCGGCCATGCATAAGGACAATTTCTATTCGACCCAGTTCCATCCCGAGAAGAGCGGTGGAATAGGTGAACGCATCCTAAAAAACTTCCTTGAACTATGACGACGATAATTCCGGCTATAGACATAATAGATGGCAAATGCGTAAGGCTCACCAAAGGCGACTACGAAAGCTCACGCGTGTATGCCGACGATCCTGTCGACATGGCTTTGAGATTCCGCGACTGCGGATGCACCCGGCTGCATGTCGTCGATCTTGACGGAGCAAGGTCACAGCACATAGTGAATTATCGCACACTCGAGCGAATAGCATCGTCAACCGACATGATTATCGATTTCGGCGGTGGAATAAAGAGCGACGAAGATGCCAAAATAGCGTTTGAAAGCGGAGCATCGATGATTACCGGAGGAAGCATAGCGGTAAAGGATCCTGCAATATTCACCGGTTGGCTCAACCGTTACGGCAACGAGCACATAATACTCGGGGCCGACGCACGTAACGGCAAAATAGCTACAGTGGGCTGGCTCGATGAGTCGGAACATGACATAGTGCCGTTCATCGGTTCCTATGTGGAAAAGGGCATACGTTACGTGATCTCGACCGACATCAATGTCGACGGAACGTTAAACGGCCCGTCAATCGAGCTGTACAAAAACATTCTCACCGCATTTCCCGATATATATCTTATTGCAAGCGGTGGGGTGAGCGGCATCACCGACATCGAGCGTCTTGACACCATATCGGTTCCTGCCGTAATTGTGGGCAAGGCCATATATGAAGGACGCATCACATTGAAGGAAATTGAAAAGATGAACTTAAATTAAACCCTACATGCTTGCAAAACGTATAATACCTTGCCTCGATGTAAAAGACGGTAAAACCGTGAAAGGGGTTAATTTCGTGAATTTCCGCGATGCCGGCGACCCGGTTGCTCTCGGACGCAAATATAGCGAAGACGGAGCCGACGAACTGGTCTATCTCGACATAACGGCCTCGCATGAGGGTCGCAAGACATTTGTCGACCTCGTGCGTCGTGTCGCCGAGAATGTAAGCATACCGTTCACCGTGGGCGGAGGCATCAACCACGTAGCCGATGTGGAAACCCTGCTTGACGCTGGAGCCGACAAAATATCGATAAACTCGGCCGCATTGCGCAATCCCGACCTGATCGACGACATCGCATCGCGATTTGGCCGGCAGGTGTGTGTCACCGCAATTGACGCACGCTTTGACAACGGAGAGTGGATATGCTATCTCAACGGAGGTCGAGTGCCCACGTCACGCCGATTACTTGAATGGGCGCATGAGGCTCAGGAGCGTGGAGCAGGAGAGATACTCTTCACAAGCATGAACCACGACGGTGTAAAGACCGGATTTGCATGCGAGGCCCTTGCCGAACTTGCCGACAATCTTGAAATTCCCATAATTGCATCGGGCGGCGCAGGAAATTGCGAGCATTTCCGCGATGTATTCACAATCGGCAAAGCCGATGCCGCATTGGCAGCAAGCATTTTTCACTTCAACGAAGTGCCCATAGCGCAGTTGAAAACCTATTTGAAAGAGAATAATATAATTATCAGACAATAAATATGGCACAATTGGATTACAGCAAATTGCAGGGACTGATTCCCGCAATCATACAGGATGCCAACACAAAGAATGTGTTGATGCTCGGATTCATGAACGAGGAAGCCTATCTGAAAACGGTGGAGAGCGGCAAGGTCACATTCTTCAGCCGCACAAAAGGTCGCCTGTGGACCAAAGGCGAAGAGAGCGGACACTTCCTTAACGTAGTATCAATCGAGGAGGATTGCGATCACGACACATTGCTTATAAAGGTACATCCGGTAGGTCCTACATGTCATAAAGGCACCGACACCTGTTTCGGCACATCCAATGATTTCGGAGTTGAATTCTTCCGCTATCTGCAAGACTTTATATCACGCCGTCACGAGGAAATGCCCGAAGGCTCATATACGACCTCACTGTTCAAGTCGGGAGTAAACAGAATGGCGCAGAAAGTAGGTGAGGAGGCTGTGGAAACGGTGATTGAGGCGACCAACGGCACCGATGACCGTCTTATATATGAGGCTTCCGATCTTATATATCACCTGATTGTATTGCTGACATCCAAAGGCCACCGCATAGAGGAGCTTGCCGATGAACTTATCAAACGCCATAAATAGGACAACAACGATGAGCATTGTAAAATACGAAAACGTTGAGATACTCCGCAAGGAGCATGTAGTTCTCAAAAGCGTAAACCTGACTATAGAGCCCGGACAGTTCACCTATATAATAGGTAAGGTTGGAAGCGGAAAGAGCAGTCTGCTTAAGTCCATGTATGCCGAAATTCCCATCGAGAGCGGTGAGGCAAAGGTGCTCGAATACGATCTCACCACACTTAAGCGCAAGCAGATACCGATGCTAAGGCGTGAAATAGGCATCGTGTTTCAGGATTTTCAGCTTCTTACCGACCGCACGGTATACGACAATCTGATGTTTGTGTTGCAGGCTACGGGCTGGAAGGACAAGACCGAGATGGACGACCGCATAGAGGAGGTTCTTAAAGAGGTGGGTATGCTCACAAAGTCCTACAAGATGCCGCATGAACTTTCGGGAGGCGAACAGCAGCGCATCGTAATTGCACGTGCCCTGCTCAACAAGCCCAAACTGATTCTTGCCGACGAGCCTACCGGAAATCTCGACCCCGCTACGGGAGAGCAGATAGTGCGTTACCTACATGATATCGCAAAAGAGGGTACCGCCGTCATCATGGCGACCCACAATTTTGCATGGCTTGAGCAGTTCCCGGGTCGCTTGTTACGCTGCTCCGACAAGCACATCGTGGAGGAATCAAGTAATGAAGAGAAACTTGAATGCGAATAATGTAGCGTATATGCACATTATTTTGTAATTTTGCAACGATTATAATCTATTTGAATTTAACTGATAACAGGATGAAAGTATTAAAATTTGGTGGAACCTCCGTGGGTTCTGCACAAAGGATCAAGGAAGTAGCTAAGCTTGTAACAGCTCGTGGCTGTAACATAATAGTGCTTTCGGCTATGTCGGGCACTACCAATACACTTGTTGAAATTTCCGATTATCTGTATAAAAAGAATATCGACGGAGCCAAAGAAACTGTCAATGCGTTGGAAGCTAAATACATGCGCACCATCGATGAGCTGTATTCAACTCCCGAAGCCAAGGAGGAGGCCACTCGCGAGATTAAGGCCTGCTTCAATTACATTCGCTCCTTCACCAAGGATATCTTCACCCTGTTTGAAGAAAAGGAGATTCTTGCTCAAGGCGAACTCATGTCTACTGCGTTGATGAACATATACTTGAAAGAGCAGGGGGTTAACTCGGTTCTTCTTCCCGCCCTTGAATATATGCGCACCGACAAGAATGCCGAACCCGATTCACAGTACATCCGTCAGAAGCTCACCGCTCAGCTTGACAAGCATCAGGGTGCCGACCTGTATATAACTCAGGGTTATATATGCCGAAATGCTTACGGTGAAATCGACAACCTTCAGCGCGGAGGCAGCGACTACACCGCATCGCTGATAGGAGCAGCCATAAATGCCGATGAAATCGAGATATGGACCGATATCGACGGTATGCACAACAACGATCCTCGTTTTGTAGAAGGCACTCAACCTGTTCACCAGCTGCACTTTGAGGAAGCTGCCGAGCTTGCCTATTTCGGAGCCAAGATTCTTCATCCCACTTGCATTCTTCCCGCAAAGCTGAACAATATACCGGTAAGACTGCTCAATACAATGCAGCCTGATGCTCCCGGCACGCTGATTCACAATCAACAGTCGGCTCACATCATAAAGGCGGTTGCCGCAAAGGACAACATCACCGCAATCAAAATCAAGTCGGGCCGAATGCTTCTCGCTTACGGTTTCCTCCGTAAGGTATTCGAAATATTTGAAACTTATCAGACTCCGATCGACATGATTGCGACTTCGGAGGTCGGTGTTTCGGTTACAATCGACAGCGAACGCAATCTGACCAATATACTCGACGACCTCAAGAAGTTTGGAACCGTCACAGTCGACAAGGATATGGTGATCATCTGCGTTGTCGGCGATCTTGAATGGCAGAACCGCGGATTTGAGGCCGAAGCACTTGATGCATTGAAGGACATTCCGGTTCGTATGATTTCATACGGAGGAAGTAACTACAACATATCGTTCCTCGTGCGTCGTGAAGACAAGGTCAAAGCGCTTAACATGCTGAGCGACCGCTTATTCAAGAACAAAAAGTAATAGAATTCATTGTAATTGACTCACCTATGATTTTTCCAATACAAGAGTTTGAGAATATCGAAACTCCATTCTATTACTACGACCTAAAGTTGCTTGAATCAACACTCAAGGCAATCAAGGAGGCTGCGCATTACGCCAATTATCACGTACACTATGCGGTAAAGGCCAATGCCAACCCCGAAATACTGCGTGTAATCCAGCAGGCAGGTCTTGGTGTTGACTGCGTAAGCGGCGGTGAGATTAAAGCTGCTCTGGACATGGGATTCGACCCCTCCGACATCGTATTTGCCGGAGTAGGGAAGAGTGACCGTGAAATCGAGTATGCGCTTAAATCGGGCATCGGATGCTTCAATGTTGAATCTATTCCTGAGCTTGAAGTGATTCAGATGATTGCATCGCGATTGGGATGTAATGCCAACGTGGCGCTGCGAGTAAATCCCGACATCGATGCTCACACTCATCACTACATAACCACGGGTCTGGAAGAAAACAAGTTCGGCATATCGATGCAGATGCTTGAAAAAGCAATATCGTATTGCTATGCACAGCCCAATGTTAAACTCACAGGACTGCATTTCCACATAGGAAGTCAGATAACGACCAATGAGCCTTTCCGCATATTGTGTGAGCGCATAAACGATCTCGTAAAGCAATTTGCCGAGAAAGGGGTAGTGTTCACATCGATAAACGTAGGCGGTGGCCTCGGAATCGATTATGACGATCCTGACTGCAATCCCATTCCTGATTTCAAAGACTATTTCGACACATTCAACAAATATCTTAAGCTATCACCCGAACAGCATCTGCATTTTGAACTCGGACGTTCAATTGTGGCTCAATGCGGCTCATTGATAACCCGTGTACTGTATGTCAAGGAGGGGCTTAAGAAAAAGTTCGTAATTGTCGACGCAGGAATGACCGACCTCATACGACCGGCTCTGTATCAAGCGCATCACAAGATTGAGAATATAACATCAAAATCTGATGTTACCGATATATATGATGTAGTAGGCCCGATATGTGAGTCATCCGACTGTTTCGGACAGGATGAAACATTGCCTTTGACCAAGCGTGGCGATTTGCTTGCATTACGTTCGGCAGGAGCATACGGAGAGATAATGGCGTCACAGTACAATTGTCGCAATCTACCTGGCTCATTCGCAAAATAACGCTTAGAGTAAATCAAAATATACCTGACAGGAGCATCAGATTGGTGCTCCTGCTTTTTTTGCTGAAAAAATCTATGTAATGGTCAGCTAAATTATATTAATGTCGTAGAGTTTACTTGGATATGAGCGTCATATTTTATGAGTATCATATTTTTAATAATAGTAGTGTAATTTTTTCGCAATAGTGTGATTGTGTATTATATTCCATTTCGCGATATCGATTATTTAACATAATATGGATTATGTGCAATACGTATTGCGCACATCGTAGGGAAAACGCCCGCCAATCTCTTGTATATTATGCGACAATTCATTAACTTTACGCAATCCAAAATTATACTTGATGTTACGCGCCATTATCACATATCTTGTAGTAACGGTTGTCACGATGACGACCGTGCTTCAATTCCATCACCACGATTGTGACGGACGCGTCTACATCAATCTCACCACTTCGACCGACATTACGCTTGGAGGCCACCAGTCGTTAATCTCTAAGTGCAACCACGACCACCGAAAGCCTCACAAATGCAACGGTGAACAAAACTGTGCAATGCCCCTCGGCGCGACTGACGCATTGCGACGGCACATCACAGGAGTGTGTGATTGCATCTCATGTACACTTAGTGCACTGTTGTGCGACATAATTGATTCGGTGAATGCCGTAACGCTTGTTTCTTGCGTCATCGACACCCCATACAATGCATTCGCCTACAAACCTATCGACCGATTAGGAACGCCTCTTCGCGCCCCTCCGATTATATAATATAATGACAAAGCCGCATGGTTGTAGACTCGAGCCTACAATCCGTTAATTTGCAATGTTTTATATTATATAATTAAGAATCGACAAAATGCATAGCCTAAATTATATCTGCACCATATCAATTGTGGTGTCATTTTTCCTTTTATCATCATGTAAACACGATGACCATGCCGCTCAGCATGAAAACGCGGCTAAGGAAGTCGTAGAAGACGATCATAATCACTCTGACGAAATAATATTGTCACATTCAACGGCCGAACGCTTCGGGGTCAAAACCGCCAAATTGACATCGGGCATGTTCAATGAAGTAATCAAGGTATCGGGCCAGATTGTCCCCGCCCCCGACGATCAAGTCGTAATATCGGCCCGGTCATCAGGCATTGTTACCCTCGCTCACGGCATAACCCCCGGGTGCCACGTAAATTCCGGAGCTACAATAGCTACATTGTCATCTAAAGGATTCTCAGGTGGTGACACCAATGAAGCTACCGCCATCGCACTTAATGCAGCCAAGAAAGAGCTTGACCGAATAACCCCGTTATATAAGGAAGGTATCGTATCACAGAAGGACTATAACGCCGCCGAGCAAGCCTACGAGCAGGCCCGAGCCTCTCATTCGGGCAGTAAATCGGGAAGCGTGGCAACAGCACCTGTAAGCGGATCGATAACCCAATTGCTCGTCCAGCAAGGCGAATATGTCACTGCAGGCCAGCCTATAGCCGTCATATCACGCAATTCACGACTGACTTTGCGAGCCGATTTGCCCGAAAAATACTATTCACTTATATCACAAATCAATGACGCAAACTTCCGCACCACCTATAATGACTCCATCGTATCGCTTGCAAAACTAAATGGCAAACTGATTTCAAGCAGTTCGGCAAATTCAGTGTCACTACCCGGATATGTGCCCGTCTACTTCTCTTTCGACAATGACGGCAGTGTCATTCCCGGTGCTTACGCCGAGGTTTATCTGCTCGGACAGTCACGCGACAATGTCCTGACAATTCCCCTCGACGCACTTACCGAACATCAAGGCAAATATTTCGTCTACACCAAGCTCGACGAAGAGGGCTACCAAAAGCATCTTGTCACCATCGGGGCCAATGACGGTCAGATGGTGGAGATTCTCAGCGGACTGCATCCTGGCGACGATGTTGTAGTGGCCGGAGCGATAGCCGTAAAGCTTGCCGAAACAAGCAATGTAGTTCCTGAAGGACATTCCCATAACCATTAATCGCCTTTGTTGTCATGCTGAACAAGATTATACAATTGTCATTGCGCAATCGCGTCGTAGTGATAATATTGGCCGGATTGTTACTTCTTGCGGGAACGACAGTGCTTCTGCGCATGGAGGTCGACATATTCCCCGACCTTAATGCCCCTACGGTTGTCGTGATGACGGAGGCGCCGGGATTTGCACCCGAAGAAGTTGAAAAGCTTGTGACATTTCCCGTTGAAACGGCAGTAAACGGAGCCACCGATGTAAGGCGTGTGCGCTCTTCGTCGGCTACCGGCTTTTCGGTAGTTTGGGTCGAATTTGATTGGGGAACCGACATATATCGTGCCCGACAGATTGTGTCGGAAAAACTTGCCGCAGTGGCCGAAACACTTCCTCCGGGAGTAAGCACTCCTGTTCTTGGCCCTCAATCGTCGATTCTCGGCGAAATAATTATCATCGGCCTTACCTCCGACTCTACATCGATGGGTGACCTGCGCACCCTTGCCGACCGCGTAATTCGTCCACGACTGCTCGCCATGGGCGGAGTGTCGCAAGTATCGGTCATAGGCGGTGACATAAAGGAGTATCAAATTAAGATAGAGCCTGAACGGATGCGTCACTACAACGTGTCGCTTACCGAGATACTTGATGCTGCATCACAGGTAAATGCCAATGCCGGAGGCGGCGTTCTCTATGAATACGGCAACGAGTACATCATCAAGGGCGATGTCAACACTTCATCGGTCAACGCTATCGGCAAGTCGGTAGTGCGAAGTGATGAACGAGGCACCGTGCTGCTTGAGGATGTAGCCTCAGTAGCCACCGGCAACAAATTGCCGCGTATCGGTGTGGCGTCGGAACGCACCAAGCCCGCAGTGCTCATTACCGTTACGAAACAACCGGGAACAGGCACCATCGCCCTTACCGAACGCATTGAGGACGAGCTCGCCGTCATGCGTCACACCCTGCCCTCCGATGTCAACGTATCGACCGACATTTTCAAGCAGAGCGACTTCATCGACAATTCGATAAGCAACCTGCAACAGTCACTTTTTGAAGGCTCAATATTCGTCATCGTAATTCTGTTCTTCTTCCTGATGAACGTGCGCACCACGCTTATATCGCTCATTGCATTGCCTCTGTCGATTATCGTGACGGTGCTGGTTCTGCACTTCCTCGGCTTCAGCATCAACACCATGAGCCTTGGAGGTATAGCTATTGCAATAGGTTCGCTCGTCGATGACGCCATTGTGGATGTGGAGAACGTGTACAAGCGACTGAGGGAAAACCGCAAATTACCCGAAGACAAACGCCGCAAGACCATTGATGTCGTATTTGAGGCATCTAAGGAAGTGCGCATGCCAATCTTCAACTCTTCGCTTATAATTATTGCGAGCTTCCTTCCCTTGTTCTTCCTTCAAGGCATCGAGGGACGAATGCTCATTCCTCTCGGCATTTCGTTTATCGTAGCCCTGATTGCATCTACAATTGTTGCGCTCACTTTGACACCGGTATTGTGCAGCTACCTGCTCAACAATCCGGGACAGGAAAAATTGAGCAATGAGCCCTGGGCAACGCGCAAATTAAAAGCCGCCTATAGCAAAGCTCTTGGATTCTCATTTGCCCATAAGAAAGGTGTTCTAATCGTTACCGGCGCTCTATTCGCCCTCTCGATAGGACTATTCTTCACCTTGGGACGAAGCTTCCTCCCCTCGTTCAATGAAGGCTCGTTTACCATAAATGTAAGCTCACTTCCCGGAATATCGCTTGACGAGAGCGACAAGATAGGACGAATGGCCGAAGAGATGATACTGTCAGTGCCCGAAGTAAAAACCGTTGCACGCAAAACCGGCCGAGCCGAACTTGACGAACACTCGCTCGGTGTCAACGTATCGGAAATCGAGGCTCCATACAAGCTCGACAAGCGAAGCCGCGAAGAGGTCGTCAGGGAACTTAGAGCAAAACTCAGCGAAATTCCCGGAGTAAACATAGAGATAGGCCAGCCCATATCCCACCGCATCGATGCAATGCTTTCAGGCACCGAGGCGCAGATTGCCATAAAAGTTTTCGGCGATGACCTTGAGAAGCTCTATTCACTCGGTACCGACATCAAGAAAAGTATATCGAAGATTCCCGGCATCGTAGACATAAACATAGAGCAGCAGATAGGCCGCCCACAGCTCGATTTGCGTCCCCGCCGTGAAATGCTTGCGCGTTACGGCATTCCTGTCAGCAAATTTGTGGAATTTATCGATGTGGCATTGGCCGGACAGGTTGTCAGCCAGGTTTATGAAAACGGCCTTCCCTACGACTTGACGGTAATTGTCGACGACAATTTGCGCAATTCGATGGAAAACATATCCAACCTCATGATTGACAGCAATCAAGGCAAGATACCGTTGAGCTACGTAGCCGACATCGTATCCACCACGGGTCCCAATACCATCAATCGCGAGAATGTAAGCCGACGCATTGTCATTGCCGCCAATGTCGACGGCCGCGACCTGCGAGGTGCCGTAAACGACATCATAAAGACAGTCGACAAGGAGGTAAATCTCCCCGAGAACTACTACATCAATTACGGCGGACAATTTGAGAGCGAGGCCGAAGCGTCACGCACTCTTGCCCTCACCTCAATAGGTGCGTTGATTATCATTCTCATGTTGCTGTACTCGGAATTCCGTGACATGAAAGAGTCGCTCATAATATTAATCAATATGCCCCTGGCAATGATTGGCGGCATCATAATCCTGTGTTGCACCTCAGGAGAGCTTAACATTCCTGCGATAATAGGATTCATATCACTGCTCGGAATCACCACACGTAACGGCATGCTGCTTATATCGCGTTACAATCATTTGCTTGCCGAAGGTCAAGGATTCATGGAGTGCATACGCCGTGGCTCAACCGACCGACTACTCCCTATTGTAATGACAGCCCTGACATCGGCCCTGGCGTTAATTCCCCTTGCATTGCGTGGCGGAGAACCCGGCAATGAAATTCAATCGCCTATGGCCATTGTGATTCTCGGCGGATTGTTGACTTCAACCGTGTTGAACATATTCATTGTTCCGATAGTGTTCTATCTGACCTATCATAACAGAATCAAAAAATGAACAACTTCGCAAATTTAAAAGTTGTAATAATTATTAACTTTGCATCCTAAATGATAAAATAACGATATAACCAAATGAAGTCTTTAATCGGAATCACCACCATTCTGACAATCTCATTGAGCGCTCAGGCCCAAAATTTCGACCAATTGCTGAATTCAGTACTCTCCAATAATCAAGCAGTGGCATCGTCACGTTATGCCAACGAAAGTGAATTGTTGAACCTGAAAAGTGAAAACAATCTTCCCGACCCGGAAGTGGAGGTCGAATACCAGTGGGGACGGCATGAGGTTGGTGACAAATTTGACATAAACGTTTCCCAAGGATTTGACTGGCCCGGAGTGTATAGAGCACGAGGGAAGGCCATTGCCACGGCATCGCGAGCCATGGAGTTTCTCGACCGCAGCAACTATATCGATAAAAAGCTTGAGATTAAATTGCTCTTCATCGACATCATAAACGCACGTAAGAACATCTCTCTGCTCAAAAGCCGCATAGGCATAATGGATGAGCTTATCGACAAATACACCCATGGTCAGGAACGTGGAGAGTTGACAATACTCGATATAAATAAGATTAAAATCGAAAGGGCAAAACTTAACAACTCTTTATCATCGATTGAATCGGATTATGAAATGCTGTGCTCGACATTAGTCGGCGAAAACGGCGGCAAGGAGTGCAACTCATTGATCGAACAGCTCAATGAATATCCCGATGACATGATACTGCCTGTCGACAATTACGAGATGATGCTCACCGAAAACAACCCGATGAACAACTACTCTTCGCTGATGTCACAGTCACAGGCCCAGATGGTACAGGCCGAAAAGCTGAGCCGGCTACCCGGATTCACACTCGGTTATCACCACAGTTGGGAGGACGGAGATGTGTTCAACGGTCTTGTAGTGGGCATGACTCTTCCCTTCTTCTCAACACGCCACAAGGTGAAAGCGGCAAAGGCTATGCAGCAATCACTTGCCTATCAGGAGGAGTCGGTTGCATCACAGCTGCACGCCACGATGATGGGCAATCGCAATAAAGCGCTCAGCCTCCACCGTCAGCTCGACTCCTACGGCAAGGCACTCGGTAACGACGACAATGCCCGACTGTTGAAAATGGCCCTTGACGGAGGGCAGATTTCGATACTTGACTATCTCGGAGAGATGGCCTATTTTCTCGAAGCCCGTCAGGATTATCTCGATCTGCAATACCGTTACAATCAAGCGTTGGCCGAACTGAACAAGTACACGCTCGTGACCGAATAATACAATTATATTACATTAACTCATTCACAGGGAACGCTCTGAACCTTTTATGGTTTGGAGCGTTTCTATTATACATAAAAACTTATTGAAATATGGAAACTAACATTTATTCTCAGCCAAAACTACCTTATGCTCCCGATGCACTCGCTCCCATTATAAGCAGCGAGACCATAAGCTATCATTGGGGTAAACACGAGAAAACATATATTGATAATCTTAACAAGCTTATCCGCGATACCGAATGGGAGGACATGCCGCTTGAGGACATAATAAAGAAGGCATCGGGTCCGCTGTTCAACAATGCATCGCAGGCTTGGAACCACATATTCTACTTCTTCTCATTCTCGCCCGATGGCGGAGGAGAACCTGAAGGTGACCTCGCAGAAGCAATAGTACGCGAATTCGGGTCATTTGAGGAATTCAAGAAACTGTTTGAAGAGGCAGGCGTAAACCTGTTCGGTTCAGGTTGGGTATGGCTTTCACAGGATGGTGACGGACGACTCTTTATAACCCAGGGACCGAATGCGGCTAATCCCCTTACCCAGGGATTGACGCCTATTCTTACATTCGATGTATGGGAACACGCCTACTACCTCGATTACCAGAATCGCCGAGCCGAAGCGTTGCATAAGCTTTGGGACATCATCGACTGGGATGTAGTCGGCAGTCGATACACCAAGAAATAAAGAATCGTACTTTTCTCATATACGCGCGAGAGCGCAAAACCGACTATAGCACTTTTAAGCATAATGTGATGAATGAAGAGCAAGGGACTCGTGAGAGCCCCTTACTTTTTTTATGTGGGTTTGTAGGGCATCGACGCTAAACAATAATGTTAAATGCTATGTTTTATTAGATATAATTTCAACTTTTATGGATAATGTAACTAAACCCATACCGGATCATAAAAGAGGTGCTAAGCGGAGAATATTGCTTATTCTTCACATTCTTGTGTTGTTGATGTCAATAGCCTTGATAGTGCTGATATCCTACGACGCATTCCGCAACATATCGTTCATTGCCAATGAAATGTATCTGAAATTGCAATTCTGGATATGCCTGTTCTTCATCTTTGACATCATAGTGGAGTTCTTTCTATATCCCAAGAAATGGACCTATATTTGCCAGCATTTACTGTTTTTCATTGTCAGCATTCCCTATCTTAATATAATAGCCTACTACAACATACAGCTGTCGCCCGAAATGCTCTATCTTGTGAGGTTCATACCCATGATTAGAGCCGCCTACGTACTTGCAATAGTGCTCGGAGTGCTGTCGACCGACAAGATTTCGAGTATGTTTGCCGCTTATGTCGGTCTGCTCATCACTACGGTCTACTTTGCAAGCCTTATGTTTTTCATCGAGGAGCATTACGTTAATCCCGGGGTGTCTACATTCTGGTCATCGCTGTGGTGGGCATTTATGGATGTAACCACAGTAGGATGCAACATCAACGCCATAACGCCCACCGGCAAGGTTCTCGCTGTAATACTGGCGGCCGAAGGTCTTATCCTCTTCCCCGTATTCACAGTCTACATAACCAACGCCATGACACGCAAAAGCTCGGACAACACACAGCAGGGCGACAACACGACATCATCAAAGTCCGCCAACGCTACAGCAGCTACAGTCGCTCCTGCCGTCGCCTCCACAGCATCAAATTAGTTTATGATATCGAATTTTTTTCGTATCTTTGACTTCATCATATAAATTGTGCATCATCGAGCCCCGAAACTGATTCATCGGCTCGATGATGCATAGTGTAGTAAGAAACTTAATCAGAAGAAAACAACACAACAAAATTATGAATCTACAATCGATCATATTGGCGTTATCGCTGATAATACTTTCAACAACGACAATAAACGGAGCCGACAACACACCGTCGTCATCAACTGTGTTTTCACGCGTAGAGAGTCCCGACATACCTTCGTCGATAAAGTTTGCCGACAAGACAATCGACCTTGACCGAACCGACATGTACGAGCGACTTGACCGAGAACTCACATCAATGATATACACCCATGGCAATACGCTGCTTGTGCTGAAGCGTGCCAACAGATACTTCCCCGAACTTGTGCCCATACTGAAAAAGAACGGAGTTCCGGAGGACATGATATATCTGGCCTGCATTGAAAGCACGCTAAATCCGCGAGCCTACTCAAGCGCAAAGGCAGCCGGATTGTGGCAATTCATTCCCTCCACAGCCAAGCAATATGGCCTTGAAGTCAACGAGTATGTCGACGAGCGTTATCATCCCGAAAAAGCCACAGCAGCGGCATGTCGTTACCTGAAGTCGGCATATTCCAAATACGGCAATTGGGAATCGGTAGCAGCCTCCTACAACGGCGGCATGGGCCGAATAACCAAGGAGCTGTCGGCACAAGGTGTATCAAGCGCCTACGACCTCTATCTTGTCGACGAAACGGCGCGTTACATCTATCGCCTGCTGTCGATGAAGCTGATCATGGAGAATCCGGCAAAATACGGATTCAGGCTTTCATCCGACCAGCTTTACCAGCCTATACGCACAAAGACCGTAACCGTGAACGTCCCTGTGGAAGACTGGCAGACGTGGGCGCTGGACCACGACATAAACTACATGATACTGCGCGAATACAATCCCTGGATCAGAGCGAAATCGCTTCCCAACAAGACGGGCAAGACCTATGAGGTAAAGATACCGCTGAAGGAGGACCTGAACCGCTCGACCCAGCAAAAGAGCGTCTACAGTAAGAACTGGGTTATAGATTGATGTGATAATCTACAATCCGGACTTATTAAAACACGAAACAATATATGGAAGAGAATCAAGAAGTGCTTTCGGTACTCGGTGCAAGAGTACATAATCTGAAAAACATTGATGTAGACATTCCGCACAACAAGCTCACGGTAATTACCGGATTGAGCGGCAGCGGAAAGTCATCGCTGGCTTTTGACACTATATTCGCCGAAGGCCAGCGTCGCTATATCGAAACATTCTCAGCCTATGCACGCAATATGCTCGGAACGCTTGAGCGACCCGATGTCGACAACATATCGGGACTAAGCCCCGTAATCGCAATCGAGCAAAAGACCATCAACCGGAATCCGCGAAGCACAATAGGCACCACGACCGAAATATACGATTATCTGCGTCTTCTGTATGCTCGCGCCGGAGAAGCCCGAAGCTACATAACGGGAGAACCGATGCTAAAATACACCGACGAGAAAATCGTGTCGATGATTCTTGAGAAGTATATCGACAAGAAGATATACATTCTCGCTCCACTGGTCAAGAATCGAAAGGGCCACTACAAGGAGCTGTTTGAACAACAGCGCAAAAAAGGCTACCTCACGGTGAGAGTCGACGGCGAAATGCGCGAAATCACATTCGGCATGAAGCTCGACCGCTATAAGAATCACTCCATCGAGCTTGTAATCGACAAGCTGAAGGTCAACCACAAGGATGTGACGCGACTGCGTGACTCGGTGAACAAAGCGCTTCAACAAGGCGGGAAGCAGCTGATGATCTATGATGTGGAGGGTGATTCAATAGGCTACTACAGCCAGTTGCTGATGGATCCCGTCAGCGGAATATCCTACCGAGAACCGGCTCCTCACAATTTTTCGTTCAATTCACCGCTCGGAGCGTGTCCTACATGCAAAGGCCTCGGATATGTCAATATCGTCGACCGCTCGAAGCTCATACCTAACGACAAGCTGTCGATACACGAGGGAGGCATAGTGGCATTGGGCTCCTACAAGAATTCGATGATATTCTGGCAGATTTCAGCCATCTGCGAGAAGTATGGCTACACGATAAAGACTCCGATAAAGGACTTGAGCGAAGAGGCGCTGAATGACATCTTGAACGGCACCAATGAGCGCCTGCAGCTAAAGACCGACAGCCAAAGCACATTCAACTATTTCCAGACCTATGAGGGACTGGTGAAGTATATCGAACTTCAGCAATCGGACGAAGCTTCAGCCAAGGCACAAAAATGGAGCGGACAATTCTATTCGCGCTGCGTTTGTCCCGAATGCAACGGTCAGCGGTTGAACAAGGAAGCTCTTCATTTCTTCATCAACGGCAAAAACATCGCGGAGCTTGCCGCGATGGACATATCGGCACTATATCAATGGATGCTCACCGCCGAAGAGGGAATGTCGTCACAGCAGGCAATGATAGCGCGTGAAATACTCAAGGAGATAAGGACGCGACTGAAATTTCTGGTTGATGTGGGCTTGGAATATCTGTCGCTCAACCGCAACTCATCGACCCTGTCAGGAGGCGAAAGCCAACGCATAAGGCTTGCCACACAACTTGGATCGGAGTTGGTAAATGTCATGTACATTCTCGACGAACCGAGCATAGGCCTCCACCAACGCGACAACAAAAGACTTATAAACTCCCTGAAAAGGCTGCGTGACGCCTATAATTCAATAATAGTCGTAGAGCATGACAAGGAGATAATGCTGGAGGCCGATTACGTGGTCGATATCGGCCCCAAAGCAGGTCGCAAGGGCGGTAATGTGGTATTTGCCGGAACGCCGTCAGAGATGCTTAAAACCGATACATTGACCGCCCAATACCTTAACGGCGCCAAATGCATAGCAATTCCCGAAAAGCGACGCGAGGGCAACGGCAAGTTCATAACGTTGTCGGGGTGCACGGGACACAATCTAAAGGATGTGACATTGAAGCTGCCGCTTGGCAAGTTTGTGTGCATCGCGGGTGTGTCGGGAAGCGGAAAATCAAGCCTCGTAAACGGCACGTTACAGCCAATCTTAAGCCATCATTTCTATCGCTCGCAACAAGAGCCGTTGCCCTACGAGAAAATCGAAGGGATAGACAATATCGACAAGATCGTGACAGTCGACCAGTCGCCTCTCGGCCGCTCGCCACGCTCCAATCCGGCCACATATACCGGAGTGTTTGCCGACATACGCAATCTTTTCGTAAACCTGCCTGAAGCCAAAATACGCGGATACAAGCCCGGACGCTTCTCGTTTAATGTCGCAGGAGGACGCTGTGAGGCATGCAACGGCAACGGATACAAGACGATTGAAATGAACTTCCTGCCCGATGTGCTTGTGCCGTGTGAAGTGTGCGGAGGAAAGCGTTACAACAGGGAAACTCTTGAGGTGAGATTCAAGGGCAAATCGATTGCCGATGTGCTCGACATGACGATAAACCAGGCCGTAGAGTTCTTCGAGAGCGTGCCAAACATCCTGAAAAAGATAAAAGTTCTTCAGGAGATAGGATTGGGCTACATCAAGCTCGGACAACCTTCAAGCACACTGTCGGGAGGTGAGAACCAGCGTGTGAAGCTTGCCACCGAACTATCGAAAAGGGACACAGGAAACACGCTGTTCATCCTTGACGAACCTACGACCGGATTGCACTTTGAGGACATAAACGTGCTTCTTGGCGTCATCAACAAGCTTGTCGAGCGCGGAAACACAGTGCTCGTCATCGAACACAACCTCGATGTACTGAAATGCGCCGACCATATTATAGACATGGGACCCGAAGGAGGCAAAAACGGAGGCTGCATAATAGCCGAAGGCACTCCCGAGGAAATCGCCCGGGGCGATTCACCTACCGCAATCTATATAGCAAGCGAATTGAAACAGCAATAATTGCGCTCAAAATATTGAGTCGCTGTCGTTTAAATTAACGGCAGCGACTTTTTGTTTATAGCAGATTGCCATATTACACACCAACTACCATAAAATCCAAAATATCGCAAAGAATTTATGCTGTAAAACATGTAAAATAATTTGCATAATATATTTAAACATCAAGAGCAATGGTGAATAAACTTTAAATATCCTATTTATAGGCACTTATCGGGTTAATAACTACTAAATCGATAAGCAATTCAATCAACCATAGTGTTAGAATATAAACAGAGGTTTGATCAACGACAAATTTACAAATGGAACACATGTCTATGTGTTTGCAAATTTTAAATAGCGAAATTCAGTTTGCAAATCCACAAATGCAAATAATGATTCGATTTACAAATAAATCCAAGTTGCATTTGAATACATACGATTTACGTCGCTAAACGTTTTCAATTCTTAAAATTGTCACCTCAAATCTATTAACAAAAGCCAATTTTACCACTTAACACTCCTAAATATTTAATCTAATTAACCAATTCCCATACATATTATTAAAAATATGTTGAGCGTTACTTTAGCTATCTCGCGACGGACGCAAATCACTTTAACTCTTAATATCAACAATATAGTCTAATCGATTGATAACCATATATACTACGCATAAATACTAAAGTTAAAGCATAAACAAATTCTCGTCTTCCCCACCCTGCTTCTCTTTGTATTCAAAATTCAATTTGCAAATGCATTGCAACAATTTTCATTATCAAATTTGGAATTTACAATTTAATTAATTACATTTGCACATCCTAATTACAAAATTAAACATCAATGGATATAGCTTCACGCATCAAAATTTTCATGGATTATTTGGGAATTCCCAGTTCTCAATTTGCCGATACATGCGGAATCCCGCGTCCATCCCTGTCGCAACTGCTGAATGGGCGCAATAAAAAAGTCAGCGATGAAGTCATCGGCAAAATTCATGACGCCTACCCGTCGTTATCCGTCCTGTGGTTGATGTTTGGCGAAGGGAGCATGGTGCCTGATGCAAATAACGAAATCTCAGAGCATGAAAACGACCTGTTTTCAGCATCACAAGCCGCTGAATCAAATGATAATGAGGAATTTGCGTTGGATTCCGACTTTATGCAAAGTGAAGTGCCTCAAATGCCGGAAAAAATTGAGGAATCGGCCAACAGCATAAAACGCCCCATTCGCAAGGAAAACAACATTGCCGACACCGTACAGCCCGCACCGCAGGCATCAATGTCGTTGAATTTTGACAACACCAAGAAGATTGTCAACATCATGGTGTTTTATAACGACAACAGTTTTGAATGGTTCGTGCCTAAATCATGACGCAATAAATCATCATAAGCCTACTTTTTCAAACAGCAGCCTTTAAGGTATGCTGTTTTTTTCTTATTTTTGCGAATAATCAAAAATCATTTTCACAACAACATGAAGAAATTCATTCTTGATTTTACGGTAGTTGAAAATCGTCGTCTACACGACCTGTATTCACTACTCATCCTGCGTCCTTGTCAGGGGACACTACCCGACATGTTGCCGGGACAATTCGTACAGGTGGCTGTCGACAATTCAAAGACCACCTATTTGCGACGCCCCATCTCCATAAATTATGTGGATTACGAGCAGAACCATCTGTGGCTGCTTATTCGCAAAGCCGGAGACGGCACAGCTGCTCTTATAGAAAAAGAGAGCGGTGACATTGTAAATTTGGTATTGCCGTTGGGCAACTCATTCACCGTACCCGCTCCCGGCAAGAAGGTGCTGCTGACCGGTGGAGGCGTAGGCGTAGCCCCGATGCTCTATTGGGGAAAATGGCTTAAGGAACATGGAACCATGCCTGAGTTCCTGCTTGGAGCCCGTTCGGCCGGCGACATACTTGAACTGGAGGAGTTCAAGGCAATCGGAAAAGTGAACATCTCAACCGAGGACGGCACTCTTGGCGAGAAAGGACTCGTCACCACCAACAGCGTCCTGTCGCAACATTGGGATATGATATATTGCTGCGGTCCGGCTCCGATGATGAAAGCTGTTGCAAAAGTTGCACGGTCAATAAATGCCGAATGTGAGGTGTCATTGGAAAACATGATGGCCTGCGGCCTCGGCGCGTGCCTGTGCTGTGTCGAGAACACAGTGAAAGGCAATGTATGTGTATGTACTGAAGGTCCCATATTTAATATAAATAGTCTGACATGGCAAGATTGAATGTAAACATAGGAGCACTCAAGCTGAAAAATTCCGTGCTTACCGCATCGGGAACATTCGGCTACGGCGAGGAGTTTGCCGATTTTATCGATTTAAGCCGACTTGGAGGCTTCATAATAAAGGGCACGACACTCAATCATCGTGAAGGCAATCCCTATCCCCGCATGGTTGAAACCCCCTCGGGAATGTTGAATGCGGTAGGACTGCAAAACAAAGGCGTCGATTACATGATCGAGCACATCTATCCGCGCATAAAGGATGCCGGCTCCGAAGTAATCGTGAATGTTTCCGGAGCCACCGTTGACGACTATGTAGCCGTTTGCGAAAAGCTCGCTCCGCTCGATGCCATCAACGCCATCGAGGTAAACATATCATGCCCCAATGTAAAGCAAGGCGGCATGGCATTCGGCACCAGCTGCTCGGGAGCCGCCGAGGTGACGCGTGCCGTAAGACGCGCCTATCCAAAGAACGTAATAGTAAAATTGTCGCCCAACGTGACATCCATCGCCGACATTGCAAAAGCCGTTGAAGCGGAAGGCGCCGACTCGGTATCGCTCATCAACACTCTGCTCGGAATGTCGATTGATGTCGAGCGACAGCGTCCGCACCTGTCAACCATCACCGGAGGCCTATCAGGAGCCGCTGTACGCCCCGTAGCCGTGCGTATGGTATGGCAAGTAGCCCATGCGGTCAAAATTCCCGTAGTGGGCCTTGGAGGCATCATGAACGGTCGCGACGCGATAGAGTTCATGCTTGCAGGTGCTCGAGCCATAGAGGTAGGTACGGCCAACTTCATCGACCCCGCAGTGACGATTAAGATAATCGACTACATGAACGACTACTGTGAGCGACACGGAGTAGATGACATTAACGACATAGTGGGAATGATATAAACCTACTGTCCTTATAAAATAACGCGGGGCGAAGTGTTCTAAATGAATCCTTCGCCCCGCGTATATTAGAGCCGGTTCGACAATAAATATTAAAGGCTCTTACATGACAAATACTATTTCAAATATCGTTTTTCGAGTTCTTTGTATTCGGGAGTGAGCTTTATCTCCTTTATCCATTTATCGATGCTGTCACGCATCTCGGGACGCTTATTGCTCACTATCCACGATTGAAATTGGGTGAATGAGATGTCGGTCGATATGTCAACATCGGGATAGTCCTTTGCCATGGCTTCAGCCACACGCTCATTTATCACGGCCTGCTTTATTTCGCCAAGAGCCGTCATCAGGAATAACTGCTCGGGACCGTAAAGCTTCTCATGCTCCACATATATTGTGTCGCCTATCTCATGCCCCAGATTGATTATGCGACTCTCTATCGACGAACCGTCGACAATCCACACCGTGTCGCCCGCCAAATCAAGCTGATTTTTGACCCTTGCGTTACCCGATGAGTCGCGCAGCTGCACCAGCACCTGCTTGTCGAGCAAAACGGGTTCAAGGAAAGCGTAACGCTCCTTGAATTCAGCGGTGAGAGGGATGTCAGCGGCCAATATGTCGTAGGTGTCATTTTCTATATATTGCAGAGCCTTGGAAAGTGTGACCACCGGATGAAACTTCAGCTTAAGACCGTGACGCTCCGCTATCATGCGCATAAGATCGTAATTGAATCCGCCAAGTGTATCATCTATTGTATAGAACGAAATCGGCGAATACTCAATAGCGACATCGAGAGTGTCACCTCCCGACGGACGAAGCTCATCGGAAATATAGCTGCGATTGCATTTGCGAAGCGAATAAAACAATCCGACTATCACGATAAGCAGAATCAGGTATAACACCACATGTCCGCGTGATGCAGGTTTAATCGGTTCCATCAGTTTGCAAAGTCTATTGAAAGTCCTATCTGGAATTTGCGGGGATTAAGAGGATAGTGAGGCATCGAGAAATAGTTGTTGCTCGTCATACCCTGGTTGAAATGGCTGAACATAACATAAAACCGTGTCTTGCTCAACTTCATGTTGACATAGGCATTCATAAACGGATATCCTCCGCAATCGATTTCATCCTGATTATAGAATGTCATAGTCGCAGGCTGATAACCGGGAGCCTTGTACTTGGTGTAATAGTCGCAGTCGACACCGAGCTGCACATCAAGCACTCGAGCCACTTTAAATGAAAGGAACATATTGGAGTAGATCGCCAGCTTGGGTAGCGGAATTATGCCCTGCTCCGACGATGTCTGATAAGTCACCTTGTTGTTCCAGTTAAAGGGTCCGAATGAAAGGTCCTGATTAAGCGTGGCACTGAATATCTGAACACTTCCGCCATGCTGCACAGGCATGCAGTTTTTATTGAAGTAGATGTAATTCTGAATATTTTCAACACCAGCCGTCAGGAAAGTGCCGGTGTGCGGAATCGACAGGCGACCGCCCACCCTGAAACTGCGCGTTTTACCGAAATCGTTATCCCAGATGAAGTGATTTGACACGTAATGGTTCATCAGATATGGCGCCGCTTCATTTCTGAATCGCCCGTATCCGGTTATCGTCACTGAATCGCCGAGCAATTTGAATCGTGTCGACACACTGCCGTCGATGTCGAGATCGCCTACCACATCGCCGATAAGGCCGAAACGAGCCGTAGCCTCATAGGTCAACAACGAGCCATGCTGTTTGGTCAATTGGCCCCCTACCCACAGCAGATTCTGCTTAGCGCTCTCAGGCACCTTATTTACGGGGTAAGGCGACAATCCCTCAGGCAGCGAAGGCAATCGGTCGATTGTATCGGTCGTCTGAGTATAGCTGCGTATTTCATGAGTTACAAATGCTGCCGCTCCAAATTTAGCAAACTTATTGAACTCCTCAAGCAACGACACACCAAGTGTATTGGTCAATGACCAATATTTAGTGTGGTCATCGGTTCCGTCAAGATTGAGATAAGTGTTTTCCCAATAGTCACGTTCCGAAGCCACTTTGTTTTTGAATGTATGACGGCCCGATTTGTAGTCGAGCGTCCATATAAAGCTCGACACGGGTACAAACGTTTCAACCGTAGTGGAGTCGTCGATTTCCTCTTCCTTCCAGAATCCCACCTTATAGGCATTATTGACATAGAACTGTGCGCCTACTACACGATTGAACGCACCTGTAAGATTGGTAGGGATAGCCTTAGGCTCAATCTTATTCTGGCCGGCCTGAAGCTGTGCCGGGTCGGTTATATAGAGGTCGTCGGTTATTCCTCCGTTCTCCTGACCAAGCATATTCCAGTGGTTAAGGAACGCTTGCATCTCATATCGATCGCCCATGTATGAGCCCGACAATCCCCAGATAAGATCCTTGGTGGCCTGATAGTCATAACTACCCTTCGAGTATATGTAGTCTATCATTGCGCCTATCTGGGCCTTCTTGTTCACGTTGCCTGAAAATGTCGTTTTCAACCGATCCTGAACATTCTCCTTGCCTCCGCCCGTATTGTAGGAGAGCAGAGTCATAGGTATTCGGGTGTTGTAGAACTTGTGGGTCGACAGCGAAGGCAGCCAAGCATAAAGCGCATCCTTGAAGAAGAATTCGCCCATTGGCTCTCGGTCAAAGAATATCATGTTCTGTCCCGCCGCGCCAAGATTGCCGGTAGTGGCATAAGCCGACGACACAGCCGACGGCACCGACTCCTGCGCGTAGTTATAGAGTGTGGTGTCGATGGTTGACGGCTCCCTCAATCCCAACGGGGGAAGCATTTTCCATGCATAGGACGGTGCTATTACCGGATCCTTTGCCTGCATTACCGCAATAGCGGCAACGACAAGGCCTGTTATAAAGATAGTTTTCTTCATTGTAACGCAAAGTTACACCAAAACATGCTAATAATCGGCACTATGAGCCAAAAAATTCACCCGCGACATGCTCCTTTGCAGGCAATTGTTACAATAAAGGGCCGTCCTATACAATGAGGACAGCCCTTCAATGCTTTATTCGGCCGCGATTAATTGCCCAATTCCGAAAGGAACTTTATTCGCATAAGCCTTATCTCTTCTTCCGTATATTCGGAGCCGAGTTCGTTTATGGCATCCTCCAAAGCGTCGCTTTCGCTCTCCTTGAAGTACTCGAATATGTCGAGCTGACGGTCTTCGTCCATAATCTCGTTAAGGAAATAGTCGATGCTTATCTTCGTTCCCGAGTAGACTATAGCCTCTATCTCGTCGAGAAGTTCGCCAAATTCAAGGCCCTTGCTCTCGGCCAACGAATCAAGTGCTATCTTACGGTCGATACCCTGGATTATCGATATTTTAAGCTTGCTCTTGTTGGCGACGCTGCGCACCCTCAAATCTTCGGGACGCTCGATTTCATTCTCCTCCACGTGGGTCTTTATGACCTTTATGAACTCTTCGCCATATCGCTTTGCCTTACCGGCACCCACACCCGGAATGTTCTGCAGCTCTTCGATGCTTATAGGATAGGTGGTGGCCATGGCTTCCAGCGACGGATCCTGGAATATCACGTAGGGAGGCAGTTCGAGTCGCTTGGCCAGCTTTTTTCTCAAATCCTTGAGTATGTTATACAACTCCGGATCGACCGCACAAGCGGCTCCGCTCTTCACAACCATCTCTTCCTCCTCTTCGTTGAATTCATTGTCCTCTACAATCTTGAACGAAGTAGGTTTCTTATAATACGCTTTACCTTTAGCGGTGATTTTCAATAGTCCGAAATTCTCGATGTCACGGTCAAGGTATCCGGCTATTATGGCTTGTCGTATCACTGTATTAACAGTGCGAGCGTCACTACCCTGCAGACAACCGAATACTTCCAGGTCATCGTGATTGTAAGACTTGACGGTAGCCGTATTGTTTCCCAGCATAACGTCGATTACTTGGTCGGACTTGAATTTCTCTTTAAGTGCGGCGACAGTTTCAATCACGGCACACAATTCATCTTTAGCTTCCACTTGTTTTTTGGGATTTAAACAATTATCACAGTTCCCGCAGTTGTCCTCATTGTACTCTTCTCCGAAATAATGCAACAACGATTTTCGACGACATATCGACGATTCGGCATAAGAGGCGGTTTCAATAAGCAATTGCTTTCCTATCTCCTGTTCAGCCAAAGGCTTTCCCTGCATGAACTTCTCCATCTTCAAGAGATCCTTGTTGATGTAGAATGCTATGCACTGCCCCTCTCCGCCATCTCTTCCGGCCCTACCGGTTTCCTGATAGTAACCTTCGAGCGACTTGGGGATATCGTAGTGGATTACAAATCGCACATCGGGCTTGTCAATACCCATGCCAAACGCGATGGTGGCAACGATTACATCCACTTCCTCGAGAAGGAACGCATCCTGATTGGCCGACCTGGTGGCTCCATCCATACCGGCATGATAAGGAAGAGCCTTGATGTTGTTTACCTTCAGAATCTCGGCGAGTTCCTCGACCTTCTTTCGGCTCAGGCAGTAGATTATTCCGCTCTTGCCGGGATTGGCCTTGATGAACTTGATTATGTCGCGGTCGACATTGGCCGTCTTGGGGCGCACCTCGTAGTACAGGTTGGTGCGGTTGAACGACGACTTGAACACGGCGGCATCCTGCATACCGAGATTCTTCTGTATGTCATGCTGAACCTTCGGAGTGGCCGTCGCAGTAAGAGCTATTACAGGACGACGACTTATCTCGTTTATAATCGGGCGTATGCGCCTGTATTCGGGACGGAAGTCATGACCCCACTCCGAAATACAGTGCGCCTCGTCAACGGCATAAAACGAGATGGGAACTGTTTTAAGGAATTCAATATTTTCTTCTTTGGTGAGCGATTCAGGTGCCACATATAGCAGCTTGGTCTTCCCTGCTATTATATCGCTCTTGACTTGATCGATTGCAGTTTTATTGAGAGAGGAGTTCAGGAAATGGGCCACATTGTCATCCTCACTGAAATTGCGCATGGCATCGACTTGATTTTTCATCAAGGCTATGAGCGGCGAAATGACAATGGCCGTACCCTCCATCAATAACGATGGCAATTGATAGCATAATGACTTGCCACCGCCCGTAGGCATCAAGACAAAGGTGTCATTTCCCGCAAGGAGGCTGGAAATGATTGCCTCTTGATTACCTTTGAAGGTGTCAAATCCGAAGTGCTTCTTAAGCTCTTCTGTAAGAACTATATTCTTTGCCATGGTTGTAAGATTTTGATGGTTTCTGTCAATCTTTATCTTGTCTTTTCAGCTTCCGGTTTTATTGATTTATTTCAAAATTGGCTTTCTTAAGTTTTTCGAGCGCGTATTCACGCGTCACCTCGAAAGTTTCGGGCTTTTCCGTTGGAATATCAAACATGGAGTCTATCATGATCGACTCGACAATCGAGCGCAATCCACGAGCTCCAAGCTTATATTCAATGGCTTTGTCCACAATGAGGTCGAGTGCGTCGTCACTGAACGACAACTTCACGCCGTCCATCTCAAACAACTTTACATATTGACGCACAATGGCATTCTTAGGCTCGGTGAGCACTCGTCGCAAAGCGTCGCGGTTAAGCGGTTCGAGGTTGGTGAGAATGGGCAATCGCCCTATTATCTCCGGTATAAGGCCAAACGACTTCAAGTCCTGTGGCGCTACAAATTTCAGATAGTTATCGCGCTGAATGCGCTGACGGGCCGGATCGGTCGAGTATCCTACCACATGGGTGTTGAGCCTGTGAGCGATCTTCTGTTCGATTCCATCAAATGCACCTCCGCAAATGAACAGGATGTCCTTGGTGTTTACGGGAATCATGCGCTGCTCGGGATGCTTGCGGCCTCCTTGAGGCGGTACATTCACGATTGAGCCCTCGAGTAGCTTAAGCAAGCCCTGCTGCACACCCTCGCCGCTCACATCACGTGTAATCGACGGATTGTCGCCCTTACGGGCTATCTTGTCGATCTCATCGATGAACACTATACCCTTTTCAGCCTTAGCCACATCATAGTCAGCGACTTGCAGCAATCGAGTGAGAAGGCTCTCAATATCCTCGCCCACGTAACCGGCCTGTGTCAGCACCGTAGCATCGACTATGGTAAACGGCACATTTAGCAACTTGGCGATTGTCTTTGCAAGCAATGTCTTGCCGGTGCCTGTAGGCCCAACAAGGATTATGTTGCTCTTCTCAATGTCTACATCGTCATCCTGCTTTTGCGAAAGACGCTTGTAGTGATTGTAGACGGCCACCGAAAGATACTTCTTGGCATCGTCCTGGCCTATTACGTATTGATTCAGAAATTCGTATATTTCCTTTGGCTTGGGTATATCAGTCATCGAAGTGGCTTCCTTGGAGGCCGCTTTGTTCTCACGGTGATACTCATCGAGCATTCCGCTTATAGCCGATACACATTCTGCGCATATATAGGTGTTGGCCTTGTCGACCGAAGGCACCAGAGCCTCAGTCATGTTGGCCGGACGACCACAGAACGAGCATTTAGCTGTGTCAGTGCTTTTTGCCATATATCACAGAGCCGTAGAGTTAATGTTTAGCCTTGACAAGAACCTTGTCAATCATGCCGTAATCCTTGGCTTCCTCAGCCGTCATCCAATAATCGCGGTCGGAATCCTTCTCGACTTTTTCAAACGGCACACCTGAGTGCTCGGAAATTATCGTATATAATTCCTTCTTCAATTTTTGAATCTCACGGGCAGTAATCTCGATATCGGATGCCTGGCCCTGAGCACCACCCATGGGCTGATGAATCATGACTCTTGAATGGCGAAGCGCAAATCGTTTTCCTGCAGTACCTGCCACAAGCAGCACGGCGGCCATCGAGGCGGCAATGCCCGTACAGATAGTGGCCACATCGCTTGAGATGTATTGCATGGTGTCATATATGCCAAGACCGGCATACACCGAACCACCGGGTGAATTAATGTATATCGACACATCCTTACCGGGATCTGCCGAGTCGAGGTACAGGAGCTGAGCCTGTATGACATTGGCGGTATAGTCATTGACATCGGTGCCAAGGAATATGATTCTATCCATCATCAGTCGTGAGAAAACATCCATTTGTGCCACATTGAGCTGGCGTTCCTCTATGATGGTAGGTGAAATGTAGCTTGAAGTGATGTTGGAAGCATTTGTGGCTGCGACATATTGGTCGAGAGCAAGTCCGTTCATGCCCAAATGCTTTACGGCGTAATTTCTAAAGTCGTTGTTCATATAAGTACGTTACATTTTAGTTTACTATTCAAAGATACAAAATAAATATCAGATTACTGCAAAAAAATATCTGTGATGTTTTTCTTTTTTTGTCAAAAAAATCGGGACGATGCTGTCGCACCGCCCCGTTATCATTCAGGAATAAGCTGTCGAATTATTCTTTGGTAGCAATTTCCTTGAATTCGTCGAGAGAAACTGTCTTATTGTCGACTGTAATCTTATCCTTAAGAGCGTCAAACAACTTTACATCGCCAACTTCTTCAACGATGCGCGGACGGTAATTCTTGTCGGCGAGAATGCGACGGGCATAATCGGTCAAAGTGTCATCATCCATGTTTGTCATGCCGTACTGAGCAAATTGTGCGCGGGCAATCATCTTGGCGTGATTTATGAGATCCTGCTCTTCAATCTTAACCTGGCAGATGTCGGCAAGACGCTCCTTAACGAGCTGCCACTTCAGCGACGGCTCCATCTTAACATATTCAGCGTCAACGTTCTCGGCGGTCACGCCCTCGTTGCGACGCACGAGCCACTTCTTAAGCACCTCGGCGGGAAGTTCCATGTCGCCGTACTTTGCCATCATGGCCTTCTCGACATCAACGCGGAAAAGCATTTCGCTGTTACGTGCGAGTTCGCGGGCAATCATCTCCTTGACACCGTTGCGATACTCCTCTTCATTCTTTGCCTTGTCCTTTCCAAGCACGTTGTCAAAGAGTTCCTGATTGAGTTCGGCGGGACGAACGACTATGATTTCAGAAATTGACATCTCAAAGTCACCCTTTATGTCAGCGGCCTTATCCTTGTCAACTCCGAGCATTGATGAAAGCTCGGCGGCATTGCCTTCGCAAGTCTTCCAGGGGTTGAACACAACCTTGTCGTTAACCTTCTTTCCGATGAACTTGTCGGCCTGCTCCTTATCCTTGAAATACATAGGAGCTACGATGCCGTTAAGCATCTGGATGGCATCCTCTTCGGTCTTTACAGTGCCGTCCTCGTTAAGCTCCATGATCGAGCCCTTTACAAGTGCGTTGGGCTCAACTTCCTCGCCGGGCACCTGTGCGCCGAAACGCTCACGGAAATTCTTGTCCTGCTCATTGATCATCTCATCGGTAACTTCGATGGTGTAATAAGGAACAGTAGTGTCCTTACCTGCCTCAATGTTGAGTTCAGGAACGAGGGCGAGTTCATATTGGAACGTGAAGTCCTTCTTGTTCTTAAGGTCGAGCTCTACTACATCCACGGGAAGCGGTTCGCCAAGCACGGCAAGCTTGTTGTCGCGGATATAACCTACAACTGCATTGTAGACTTCATTGTTGATAACATCGCTTGTAACCTGCTTTCCAAAACGGCGGTTAAGTTCGCCGAAAGGCACATGACCCTGACGGAATCCGGGGATATTGTGCTTCTTGCCAATCTCCTTAAGTTCCTTGGTCACCTTTTCCTTGTAGTCATTCTCCTCAATCGACACGGTGAGTATTGCGCTCACATTGCCGGTCTTCTCAATCGATACGTTCATAAGACTGTATTAATATTTAATTTCTTTATAGTTCAAAATCGGAGTTAACACCGTCACGCACAGTTTATTAAGCTAAAATACGTGAAGTCGGGGCCTAAAATTCAGCCACAAAATTAACTTTTAATATTGTATTAAACAATTTCAAGTCAACTTTTTTACCGATACGACATGCAATTATAGCAAATTTTATGCCAAATTAATCTTTATGCCGGCAAGCAGTCACGCACAGGCTGCATTATAATGATTTATTAACAAAAATAAGGATGGACAGCCGAAGTAATATCTAAATTTTTACTAAATTTGCACCCATAAACCAATCAATAATAAGTAAGGTAAAGAGTATGGTTGTTTTCTTTAAAAAAGGCGCCAATCACTTCATCGCAGTTGAAACCGATCATCGCTTCAACGAAAATGAAAGCGATAAGCTATCATGGCTTTTCGGTGGTGCCACCCCCCTCACAAGTACATCACTCAAAGGTCGATTCATTGGACCGCGTCGTGAAATGATCACACCCTGGAGTACAAATGCAGTAGAGATCACCCAGAACATGGGTCTTGAAGGCATAACCCGAATCGAGGAGTTTGACCGCACGACCGAGGAGAAGCCCCGATTTGACAAAATGCTGCAGCGTGTCTACGACGGACTGAACAGCAAGATATTCACAGTTGCAAAAATTCCGGCCCCCATCGTCTACATAGACGACATCTCGGAGTACAATAAAGCCGAAGGCCTCGCATTGAGCAAGGACGAAGAGCAGTATCTTCGCGACTTGAGCAAAAAGCTCGGACGCCCCCTTACTGACAGCGAAGTGTTCGGTTTCTCACAGGTGAACTCCGAACATTGCCGCCACAAGATATTCAACGGCACGTTCATAATCGACGGTGAGGAGAAACCGCTGTCACTATTCAAGCTCATCAAGAAAACATCGCAGGTCAACCCTAACAAGCTCGTTTCAGCCTACAAAGATAATGTGGCATTTGTCGACGGCCCTAAGGTTGACCAATTTTATCCTGTAAATCCCGATCGCCCCGATTTCTTCGAGGTAAAGCCTCTCGACACAGTCATCTCGCTTAAAGCCGAAACCCACAACTTCCCCACGACAGTCGAGCCCTTCAACGGTGCCGCTACTGGTACCGGCGGTGAGATACGCGACCGCCTCGGCGGTGGTAAGGCAAGCCTTCCCATCGCCGGTACCGCCGTTTACATGACATCCTATCCCCGCATGTCACCCGAGCACCGCTGGGAAATGATGATGGATCCCCGCGCATGGCTCTATCAGACCCCGTGCGACATCCTTATAAAGGCATCAAACGGAGCTTCGGACTTCGGAAACAAGTTCGGACAGCCTCTTATCTGCGGCTCACTGCTTACATTCGAGCATGAGGAGAACGGCAAGAAATATGCCTATGACAAAGTGATAATGCTTGCCGGTGGTGTCGGATTCGCAGCAAAGAAGGATGCAATCAAGGGCGAGCCCGTTGCCAACGAGAAGGTTGTAGTGATGGGCGGCGACAACTATCGCATCGGAATGGGCGGCGGTGCCGTATCGTCGGTTGAAACCGGACAGTATGACAACTCAATCGAGCTTAATGCCGTTCAGCGCGCCAACCCCGAAATGCAGAAACGCGTCAGCAATGTAATCCGCGCACTTGCCGAAAGCGACGACAACCCCATAATATCGATTCACGACCATGGCGCAGGCGGTCATCTCAACGCCTTGTCGGAGCTCGTTGAAGCTACCGGCGGCAAGATTGACATCAGCGCACTGCCTATTGGCGACAAGACTCTTTCGGCCAAGGAAATCGTGGGCAACGAGAGTCAGGAACGTATGGGTATGGTTCTCAAGCAGGACGACATCGAATACGTTAAACGAATAGCCGACCGCGAACGCGCCCCCTTCTATGTAGTAGGAGAAACTACCGGCGACGACCGCTTCGTGTTTGAGCAGAAGGACGGCGTGAAACCCATCGACCTGGCAATGGCCGACATGTTCGGCAATTCGCCCAAGACCGTAATGAAGGACTCAACCGTTACCACCACTTATAAGGATGTTGAATACGATGCAGCCCACATCGAGGATTATCTACGCGATGTGCTGAGCCTTGAAGGCGTAGCCTGCAAGGACTGGTTGACCAACAAGGTCGACCGTTCGGTTACCGGCAAAATCGCCCGCCAGCAGTGTCAGGGCGAGATTCAGCTTCCGTTGAGCGACTGCGGCGTCGTTTCACTCGACTATCAAGGCAAGGCCGGTATCGCCACCTCTATAGGTCACGCTCCTCAGGTGGCATTGGTAGATGCCGCCAAGGGTTCGGTAGTTGCAGTTGCCGAAGCACTGACCAACATCGTCATGGCTCCGTTGAGCGAAGGCATAAAGAGCCTGTCGTTAAGCGCCAACTGGATGTGGCCGTGCAAGAACCCCGGAGAGGATGCAGCCCTTTACCGTGCAGTGGAAGCCTGCAGCGATTTCGCTTGCGCACTGGGAGTAAACATTCCCACAGGAAAGGACAGCCTTTCAATGACCCAAAAATACGGCGACGACAAAGTATTTGCTCCCGGCACCGTAATCATCTCGGCCGCCGGCGAGGTCAGCGATGTCAAAAAGACCGTTTCACCCGTGCTTCGCAATAAAAAGTCCACATTATATTATATAGACTTCTCAAGCGACTCGCTGAAGCTCGGCGGTTCGGCACTCGCCCAGTCATTGAACCGACTTGGAAGCGACGCGCCCACAGTTACCGACGCAGCACAGTTTGTGAAGACATTCAACGCCGTGCAAAGCCTTGTCAACGACAAAGCCATCATGGCAGCTCACGACATCTCGGCCGGAGGTCTTGTCACTACCCTTCTTGAAATGACATTTGCCAATGTCGACGGAGGTATAGCCATGTCGACCGAAGGCTTCGCCTCGATGGGCGAAACCGATCTCGTCAAGATTCTGTTTGCCGAGAACCCCGCGCTTGTAATACAAGTTGCCGATGCAAAGACCGCCAAGGTTGAATCGATACTTGAAAAAGCCGGAGCTCGCTTCTGCGCCATAGGTCAGCCTCAGAGCGAACGCACCCTCGTCATAAATCACGACGGAAACGAGCAGATGCTCTTCATCGACTATCTGCGTGATGTGTGGTTCCGTTCATCCTACCTGATGGACGCCGTACAGAGCGGTGAGAAGTGCGCCGCAATGCGATTTGAAAATTACAAGAAACAACCCATACGCTACCGTCTTCCCAAGGATTACAACGGCTCGCTGCAGTCACGCGGACTCTCCTTGCGTCGTAACAACAAGTCGGGCATACGCGCAGCAATCATCCGTGAAAAGGGTGTGAACGGCGATCGTGAAATGGCCTATTCACTCTACCTTGCCGGATTTGATGTAAAAGATGTCCACATGACCGATCTCATGTCGGGTCGTGAAACACTTGAGGATGTCAACATGATCGTATTCTGCGGCGGATTCTCCAACTCCGATGTACTCGGCTCAGCCAAGGGATGGGCTGGAGGATTCCTCTGGAATGAAAAGGCAAAAGCAGCGCTTGACAACTTCTACAAGCGCGACGACACTCTCAGCCTCGGTATCTGCAACGGATGTCAGCTGATGATTGAGCTCAACCTCATCAATCCCGAGCATTCGCGCAAGACTGTCATGGAGCATAACATCTCACATAAGTTTGAGTCACAGTTCCTCGGCGTAACAATACCGCAGAACAACTCCGTGATGTTTGGCTCGCTCTCAGGCTCAAAGCTCGGTATATGGGTTGCTCACGGCGAAGGACGCTTCAACTTGCCCGAATCGCTTGACAAATACAACATTGTAGCCAAGTACAACTACTCGGCTTATCCCGGCAATCCCAACGGCTCGCGTGGAGCGGTAGCAGGTATCGCATCGGCCGACGGTCGTCACCTCGCAATGATGCCCCATCTCGAACGCGCCATATTCCCTTGGCAGTGCGGATTCTATCCCGACAGCCACCGCAACGACGAAGTTACGCCATGGATTGACGCATTTGTCAATGCTCGCAAGTGGATTGAAAAAAGAGTGAAGTAAAACAATCAATCTCGTAATAATATGGGAGGATTTTTCGGAGTCGCAAAACACGACGAATGCATAAACGAGCTGTTCTACGGAGTTGACTACAACTCCCACATGGGCACCAAACGTGCCGGAATAGCCACCTGCTACGGCGGCGTGTTCACGCGATCCATCCACAATATTGAAAATTCTTATTTCAGATCCAAGTTTGAAGGCGATCTGAAGGATTTCAGGGGAAATGTAGGCATCGGTGTCATAAGTGACACCGATGCACAACCCATAATTGTAAACTGCCACCTCGGCAAATTTGCAATCGTCACCGTAGGCCGCATCAACAACATCAACGAACTTGAGAAGGAGTTGCTTGCCAAGGGACACCACTTCTGTGAACACAGTTACGACATCATCAACCCCACTGAGATGATAGCCGCGCTAATCAGCGAGGGAACCGACTATGTCACAGGTATCAAGAACGTATATGCCCGTGTCAAAGGCTCATGTTCAATGCTGTTGCTCACCGAGGACAGCATCATAGCGGCGCGTGACAAATACGGACGCACACCCGTAATCGTGGGACAGAAGGATGGCGCACATGCCATTACAAGTGAAACGTGCGCATTCCCCAATCTCGGCTACGATGTGTGCTACAATCTCGGCCCAGCCGAAATTGTGGAGGTAAAGGCCGATGGCATTACAAAGCTTAAGGAGGCTGAGAAGACCATGCAGATATGCGCATTTCTGTGGACCTATTACGGTTACCCGGTATGCGAGTATGAAGGCAAGAATGTCGACCTCATGCGTTACGAATCAGGACTTGAAATGGGTCGCAACGATGACACCGAGGTCGATTTCGTCAGCGCGGTGCCCGATTCGGGAATAGGAATGGCTTTGGGCTACTCCCAGGGCAAAGGAGTCCCCTACCAGCGCGGTATCGTGAAATATACCCCTACATGGCCCCGAAGCTTTACCCCCAGCACCCAGGAACGCCGTGAGCTTGTGGCCAAGATGAAGCTGATTCCCAACAAGACTCTGCTCAAGGACAAGAAGGTCATATTCTGCGACGACTCGATAGTGCGCGGAACTCAGTTGCGCGACAACGTGAAGGACCTGTTTGACTGTGGAGCCAAAGAGGTTCACATCCGCATCAGCTGCCCGCCGCTCATCTATCCGTGCAAGTTTCTTAACTTTACGGCATCCAAAAGCGACATGGAGCTAATCACCCGACGCGTGATACAGCGCCTTGAGGGTCGTCACGACAAAGATCTTCAGGAGTATGCCACAACCGATTCGCCCAAATACAAGGCGATGGTTGAAAGCATTCGCGAGGAACTTGGATTGACATCGCTGAAGTTCAACTCCATCGAAACCATAGTGAAGTCGATAGGCCTGCCCAAATGCTGCGTATGCACCCACTGTTTCGACGGAAGCAGTTTTGATTAATACGTTTTTTGGTTAAGACCTTAAAAAACACTATCTTTGCAATCAATATAAAGTATAATATATTAACTGTCTAATATCTTTTAATCATGAGTCTAAACATCATTGTGCTCGCAAAGCAGGTGCCCGACACCCGTAATGTTGGCAAAGATGCGATGAAGGAAGATGGCACCATAAACCGTGCGGCTCTCCCTGCCATCTTTAATCCCGAGGACTTGAACGCCCTTGAACAGGCACTTCGCCTCAAGGACGCTAATCCGGGGTCCACTATTACATTGCTTACAATGGGGCTGCCACGTGCCTCTGAAATCATTCGTGAAGCTATTTACCGCGGTGCCGACACCGGTATCGTTCTTACCGACCGTGCCCTTGGCGGTGCCGACACTCTTGCCACCTCATACTCTCTCGCTCAGGCTGTCAAGAAATTCGGCAATTATGACATAATCCTCGGAGGCCGTCAGGCTATCGACGGTGACACCGCACAGGTTGGTCCTCAGATAGCCGAGAAACTCGGTTTGCCCCAGGTTACTTATGCCGAGGAAATCCTTGAGCTTAAGGATGGTCATGTAGTTGTAAAGCGTCGTCTTGAATCAGGCGTTGAAACCGTCAAGGCTCCCCTGCCCTGTGTTGTTACAGTCAACGGCTCGGCAGCCGATTGTCGTCCCCGCAACGCCCGCCGAGTTCAGAAATACAAATATGCCGTTTCTCCCAGCGAAAAGGAGAAGCTTTCCGACGACATGAAGGCTATAGTTGACGCCCGTCCCTATCTAAACCTTCAGGAGTGGAGCGCCGCTTACGTTGACGCCGACCCGCAGCAGATAGGTCTTGCAGGATCGCCTACAAAGGTAAAGGCTATCGAAAATGTAGTATTCACTGCCAAGGAAAGCCGCACACTCGACAATGACGATGCCCAGATCGAAGAACTCGTAAAGGAACTTATCGCTAATCACACTATAGGCTAATCTACTTAAAGAATCAACACAATCATGACAGACAATAATAACTTAATCGTATATTGCGAATACGAAGACGGCAAAGTGGCCGATGTGAGCCTTGAGCTTCTCACCAAGGGCCGCGTACTTGCCGATAAGCTCGGTGTCAAGTTGGAAGCCCTCGTAATTGGCGACAAGTTGGATAAAATCGAAGAAACGCTCTATCCCTATGGAGTCGACACTGTATATAAGGTTGAGGATGCACGCCTCTATCCCTATACTTCCAATCCTCATGCAAGCGTGCTGATCAACCTGTTCAAGGAAATCAAGCCGCAGATATGCCTCATGGGTGCAACCTGCATAGGCCGTGACCTCGGTCCCCGCGTATCTTCATGCCTCCACAGCGGCCTTACCGCCGACTGTACAGCTCTTGAAATCGGCGACCACAAGGATCCCAAGACTGGCAAGGAGTACACCGACCTTCTCTACCAGATTCGTCCGGCATTCGGCGGTAACATCGTTGCAACCATCGTGAATCCCGACTGCCGTCCTCAGATGGCAACCGTGCGCGAAGGCGTGATGAAGAAAGAGATCAAGGATTCCGCTTACAAAGGCGAGGTCATAAATCTTGACGCATCCAAGTATGTAAGCCCCGAAGACTTTGTTGTTGAAATCATCGACCGTCACATCGAGAAGTCGAAAATCAACATCAAGAACTCACCCATCATTGTTGCCGGAGGTTACGGAATGGGAAGCAAGGAGGGATTTGACCTTCTGTTTGAATTGGCCAACACTCTCGGCGGTGAAGTCGGAGCGTCACGTGCAGCTGTTGATGCCGGATTTGCCGAGCATGACCGTCAGATTGGTCAGACCGGCGTTACCGTTCGTCCCAAGCTTTACATAGCCTGCGGTATTTCAGGACAGATTCAGCACATTGCAGGTATGCAGGAAAGCTCTATCATCATCTCGATAAACAACGACCCCAACGCACCAATCAACACCATCGCCGACTACGTTATAACCGGCAATGTTGAAGATATAGTTCCCAAACTCATCAAATATTACAAGAAGAACTCAAAATAATATTTGACCCAATGAATCGACTTATCACAATATTTGCTTGCCTGTGCGTCATGTCCTCCATTGTCGGAGGTCGTGAATTGCGCTTGAAAACGACTTCATTTGAGGATTACATCCCTCTGCTGGAGAATGCCGGTTTCCATTTGGAAAGCTTCGATATTTCCGATCTTGCCGACAGTTCTTATTACATTCAATTGCAAATTCGCGAATATGAGGCAGGAAAAACCGATTTCAAGACCAACATGATGCCCTATGCTCTAGATAATCGAACTATGGCAAGCGAATTTAAAGATACCACAATTCCGGCCGAAGAGATGGCTGTCCCTGAAAAAGGTATATACACTTTAGGTCGAAAAGTCAACATCGGATTGCGTTCAGTCACTGATTCCACCAAAACCGTATTAATGGATATTCCCGAGATTGGTACCATGCCTCTATCCCTTAAAATGCGCAAGGTACACAATCCCGAAACGGGCGATGACATTATGATTGAATATGATGCGCGCCCATTCAAAGTGGATTCTATCCGTATCAATGATTTCACTCCACTCGTGTGGGTTGGTTCATTTTGGTGGGATGGTGATTTCAAGATATTCCGATGCTGCGGAGAAAATGAGATAAGTTCATTGTCAAGCGAAATAGTCGATAATTCACCGCACTACTATGTAATCGGCATTGTAGTGACGCCTAAATAACATGAAATAATAAACAACCAATAGTAATGGCTAATTTTTATAACGACAATCCCAGTCTTAAGCATCATCTGACTCATCCTTTGATGCGTAAGATTATCGAATTGAAAGAGCGTAACTATACCGACGCCGAGAAGTACGACTACGCTCCTTTCAACTATGACGATGCCATGGACTCCTACGAAAAGGTCCTTGAAATCGCCGGTGAAATAAGCGGTGACATCGTAGCACCCAACGCTGAAAGCGTAGACCACGAAGGCCCTCACGTAGTAAACGGTCGAGTTGTATATGCCGAAGGCACTCAAAAGAATCTTGACGCTCTTGTAAAGGCAGGCCTTATGGGCATCTCATTGCCCCGCCGCTACAACGGTCTTAACTTCTCGCTTGTACCTTACATCATGGCAGCCGACATGGTGAGCCGTGCCGATGCCGGATTTGTCAACATCTGGGGTCTGCAGGACTGTGCCGAAACAATCTATGAATTTGCCGATGAGGACCAACGTAAGCGTTATCTCCCCCGCGTATGCGCAGGCGAAACTATGGCAATGGACCTTACCGAACCCGATGCAGGTAGCGACCTCCAGGCCGTTATGCTCAAGGCTACTCCCGACGAAGAAAACGGCTGCTGGCGTCTTAACGGCGTGAAGCGCTTCATTACCAACGGCGACGGCGACATAGCCCTTGTACTTGCCCGTAGCGAGGAAGGCACAAAGGACGGTCGCGGATTGTCGATGTTCATTTACGACAAGAATGACGGAGGCGTAACAGTTCGCCGCATCGAAAATAAAATGGGTATAAAGGGTTCACCCACATGCGAGCTCGTGTTCAAGAATGCGAAGGCTGAACTTTGCGGTTCGCGCAAGCTCGGTCTTATCAAGTATGTGATGGCCCTCATGAACGGCGCCCGCCTCGGAATCGCAGCTCAGTCGGTAGGTGTATCGGAAGCTGCTTACCGTGAAGCTCTCGACTATGCGCGTGACCGCCGTCAGTTTGGAAAGGCAATTATCGAGTTCCCGGCTGTTTACGAGATGCTTTCAGTAATGAAGGCCAAGCTCGATGCATCACGCTCGCTGCTCTATGAAACCACTCGTTTTGTCGACATGTACAAGACCTACGAGGACATAGCACGTGAACGCTCGCTGACGCCCGACGAACGCACCGAGATGAAGAAGTATTCACGTCTTGCCGATGCCTTCACTCCCATGGCCAAGGGCATGGGCAGCGAATACTGCAACCAGAACGCTTACGATTCAGTACAGGTACACGGCGGTTCAGGCTTCATGAAGGACTACGCTTGCGAGCGCATCTATCGTGACGCACGCATAACCTCAATCTACGAAGGCACTACACAGCTTCAGGTTGTGGCAGCCATCCGCCACGTGACCACAGGCACCTATCTGAACCAGATACGCGCTTATGAGAACGAGAACATTGCCGAAGCTTATCTGCCGTTGAAGGACGAGCTTGTTAAGCTTACCGACATATATGCAGCCGCAGTTGAGAAAGTTACATCGGCAAAGGATTCGGAATATCTTGACTTCATGGCCCGTCGCCTTGTCGAGATGGCTGGAAACATCATCATGAGCTATCTGCTCATCCTCGATGCAAGCCGCAACGAAGAGTTTGACGCTTCGGCTCGTGTTTACAATAACATAGCCAAGGCCGAGGTTGCAAAGCACGCCGAATTCATCAACAACTTTACTCCTTCGGAAATAAACGTTTACAAGAAAGCATAAAATTTTTTCATTGTTAATCCCGAGGCATCGCTGTCATGTGACAACGATGCCTCTTTTTACTGTCATTTTACATAAGCTAAAAAATATGAATTATGGTGTAATAAATGAATTTTATATTTAATTTTGTTGTAGTCAACTTAATTTTCCAAAACGACAATGCGCAGGTCATTATATATATTCGCTATAGTCTCAGTGTTGCTTGCCACCGGATGTAAATCATCAAAAACGGTGACGGGTTCGACATCGTCCTATGACAAGAATCGACCTGACGACACCCGCATTGAAATTCCCGAGTTATACGGCGACGAGAAGCTTCTTGTCGACGAAGCGTTGACATGGCTCGGAACACGTTACAAATACGGCGGCAAGGACTATAACGGCACCGATTGTTCGGGACTCACCATGCAGGTTTACATGAAAGCGCTTGGCATAGCACTGCCCCGCTCGTCACGTGAACAGCAGCAATTCTGTAAGTCGATACACAAAAGCAAGCTCAATGCCGGCGACCTCGTATTCTTTTGCACGGGGCGTGACAAAACACGTGTGTCGCATGTCGGTCTGTATGTTGGAAACGGACAGATTATACATTCATCAGCAAGCCGCGGCGTAATCGTAAGCCGACTTGAAGAGAAATACTACACATCAACCTATCATTCATCGGGCCACGTACAACGCAAAACATCCTCAAAGCCCGTCAAAAAAATTAAGCCGGAGAAGCCCGCAGCTCCCAAATTTGAGAACGAGCCGATGCAATTTGACCTCGACGAGGTTATTGAAGCTAAAATTGATTCAATCTACAGCTCTTTCCTCGATTAAAGTATTGGGCAACGGGGGCTAATTCTCCTGATTGAAGTACCAAGGATGATTAATCACCTTGGTTATACCTTTCGACTCGCCGCCACCCAAAATTCGACGCGCAAAAAAGAAATTATCCACCGCATCCAGACGGTTCAATCTCACGCGTCCGGCCGATTCTATGAATATGCCGTCACCTATATAAATACCCACATGGTTAACCCGTCGAGTGACCATATTTCCGAAAAACAGCAAATCGCCCTTCTTTAAGTCATTTTCATTAACTTCGGTGCCGGTCAAAGCCTGTTGCGATGCGTCACGCATCAATATCAAGCCATTGCGATAGTAACACATCTTAGTCAAGCCCGAACAGTCCATTCCCTTCGACGACAATCCGCCCCATAGATATGGTGCTCCCATCACCGCCGCAGCCGTAGACACCACAAGCGATGCATCGGGATTCTGCCGGCTCCACTTGTCAAGCGACATCACATCCTTTGTATCGACCCACGCTGTACGCCCGTCGGGAAGCGTCACTTCGGTACGCTTCTTTCCGCTTTTGATGCTTCCTTCCATAATGTCGCCTTGCACCAGGTCGCTTACCGTCACGTTGTCTTTTTCGCCCGAATAGGCCTTGACCTCACGATTGCTTATCACGATTACCCTCGGAGCGTCACGCCACTTTTTCATGTATTCGTCATCGGTCACCGTCAGCGAATTATCTATCACATATCCCCAATATCCGTCAGGCATCTCCACGAAGTACCAGCCATCAGATATCTTGTCATGCACACGCAACGGCGTACCCATAAGCACCTGTGTCGACAGTTCCGAACTGTGAGAAGGATTGGTGCGCACATTTGCTACCGAGATATGAGGTAACGCCCAATTCTGAGCCGATGTCGAGAAAGAAGCCAATGTAACGCACAAAATCAATACAATATTTACTATATAATTCATTGTCAAGTATCTTTTATGACAAAGATAACCCAATTATTTCATTCTATAAAAAAAGTTTATCCATAATCAATCTTTTTCTAATTTGTCGTGTTATATTATTATGAATATTTAATTTGCTACTATTATGCATCTAACACCTAAAGAAATTGACAAATTGATGTTGCTCAATCTCGGAATTATTGCTGAGCGCCGTAAAAACAAAGGTCTTAAGCTGAATTATCCCGAAGCAGTTGCATACATCACATCGGCTGCGCTTGAAGAAGCCCGTGCCGGTAAGACGGTTGAGGAAGTGATGGTGGAAGCCTCCAATGTTCTCACTAAAGACGATGTCATGCCCGGCGTAGCCGACATGATTTCCTTGCTTCAGGTTGAGGCTGTGTTTACCGATGGCTCTCGCCTTGTTAGTATTCACCACCCAATCAAGTAATTAACCCTTTAAAACACAAAAATCATGGCTACAAACAACAATCAGGCTAACGTTGCCGGGCAAATACCCGGTAATCCTCCGTTGAATGCCGAAGGTTACAGCAAGGATAATCCACCCAAAGCAAGTGACACTCCGACTACTATCTATAACGGTGTACCGCCAATCTACGAAAAGAAAGTACCCGGATTCACTCCCTCTCAGTATGTACCCGTAGGTGGAGTCGATTTAGCATCGGACCCTATAGAGTATAACACCGACCGCTACACTGTAAAAGTAACAGTACACAACACCGGTGACCGACCCGTTCAGGTTGGCTCGCACTTCCATTTCTTTGAAGTGAACCGTTATCTTGAATTTGACCGCCCCAAAGCCTATGGATGTCACTTGAACATTCCGGCTACTACCGCAATCCGTTTTGAACCCGGTGATGAAAAGGAAGTAGAGCTTGTAAGCTACAGTGGAAAGCGCAAAGTATGGGGCTTCAACGATCTTGCCAACGGTTACACCGGAGGTCAGGATACTCCTACATTCTATCCCAATAAGATTCATGCCATCCGCAAAATGAATGAATATGGATTCAAGAGCGTAAGCGAAAATGAAGCCGATGCGGAATATCAAAAGTAATCACTGTAATTGACTAAAAACTATGGCAACTATTTCTCGACAAGAATATAACAATCTTTTCGGTCCTACCGTAGGTGATAAAATCCGACTCGGCAACACTCACCTCTATGTACAGATTGAAAAGGATTTGCGTGTATACGGCGATGAGGTCGTATACGGAGGCGGCAAGACATTGCGCGACGGCATGGGCTTGGCTAACCGCTATTCGGTTAAGGGAGGCTCCCTTGACCTGGTAATCACCAACGTTACGATACTTGACCCTATCCTCGGTGTAGTAAAAGCCGATGTAGGTATTAAGGACGGCAAGATTGCAGGCATAGGAAAGGCCGGTAATCCCGACACTATGGAAGGTGTATCGCCCGACCTCGTTACAGGTCCGTCGACCGACGCTATCTCAGGCGAGCATCTGATTCTTACCGCTGCAGGTATCGACGGTCACGTACACCACATTTCACCTCAGCAGGCTTATAACTGTCTGTCCAACGGTATCACTACACTTATCGGCGGTGGTATCGGCCCGACCGATGGTACCAACGGTACAACCATAACCTCAGGTGTATGGAACATGTACAAGATGCTTGAGTCATTTGAAGGTATTCCTATCAACTACGGATGTCTTGCCAAGGGCAACAGCTCGGTTAAGGAAACTTTGGACGAACAGATTTATGCAGGAAGTTGCGGATACAAAATCCACGAGGACTGGGGTTCGACACCTGCCGCAATACGTGCATGTCTTGATTCAGCCGACCGACTTGATGTTCAGGTAGCAATCCACACCGATACCCTTAACGAATCGGGTTATGTAGAGGATTCTATCGCAGCTATGGACGGCCGTACAATCCACACCTACCACACCGAAGGTGCCGGTGGCGGTCACGCTCCCGACCTTTTGAAGGTGGCTTCGATGGCCAACGTGCTTCCGTCATCGACCAACCCCACTCTTCCTTTCGGTATCAACTCAAAGGCCGAGTTGTTTGACATGATCATGGTATGTCACAACCTTAACCCCAATATCCCGAGCGATGTGGCATTTGCCGAAAGCCGTGTAAGACCCGAAACCCAGTCGGCCGAGAACATTCTCCACGACCTTGGAGTATTGTCTATGGTATCATCCGACTCTCAGGCAATGGGCCGTGTAGGAGAATCGTTTATGCGTACTTTCCAGATGGCTTCATACATGAAGGATGTTCGCGGAAAGCTTCGTGAGGACAGCGACGAGAACGATAACTTCCGTGTACTGCGTTACCTTGCCAAGATCACCATCAATCCCGCAATCACCTACGGTTGCTCCGACCTGCTCGGAAGCATCGCAAAGGGCAAGATGGCCGATCTCGTGCTTTGGGAACCGGCATTCTTCGGAACAAAACCGAAACTTGTCATCAAGGGCGGTCTTATCAACTGGGCACAGATGGGCGACCCCAATGCTTCGCTCCCGACACCGCAGCCGGTTTACATGCGTCCTATGTACGGTGCATTCGGCAAGGCACTGAAGACTACTTGCGTAAACCTTATGTCACGTGCCTCAATTGATGCAGGTGTACCTGAGAAGCTTGGTCTTGAACGTATATGCTATCCTGTTCATGGAACACGCCAGATATCCAAGTACGACATGATTCGTAACACCGCCATGCCTCGCATTGAGATTAATCCTGAAACATTCTATGTATATGTTGACGGAGAACTTGCCTACGTGCCGCCGGCACCGTCGCTTGCACTCTCTCAATTGTATTGGTTCAGCTAAAGATAACACTTTGTTTTCTCATAAAAGTCACTGCACGCCCCCACTGAGCGTGCAGTGATGATTTAATCAACGCATAACTCAACTATTTATACCCGACATGAAGATATTCAGCGAAGTAATAGGCAACATCCACGGTGACAAGAATCTTGCCGAAAAGATTGAAAAAGCATCGGTCGAATACCTCGACCTCGATCAATGGACAGCCCAGAAAAGCCGATTCATAGTTACAGGCGACAAAGGCACACAATGTGCAGTGGCGTTGAAGCGCAACACACAGCTCATTGAAGGCGATGTCCTTGAATATGACCCCGACACCAACTCGGCAATCGTGGCACGCATCGAATTGAGTCCCGTGTTTGTCATCGACCTTGCGGCAATTGAAAAAGAGGATAAACTTAAAATAATACAGACCTGCATCGAGCTCGGTCACGCCATAGGCAACCAGCACTGGCCCGCCGTGATAAAGGGCACCAAAGTCTACATCCCGCTAACTGTCGACAAGAAAGTGATGAAGAGCGTCATGGACACCCACGCAATTCCCGAGGTGACCTACGAGTTCCAGGCCGGAAAAGAGGTGATTCCCTATCTTGCCCCTCATGAGATACGCAATCTATTCGGCGGCACCGCTCAGGAAAGTCACGCTCATGTTCACGGTGATCCCGGAATGCACGCCCATGTACACACTCATCCCGACGGGACTGCACATGTGCATCCACATGTGCATGACGACGAACACCATCACGACCATTAATCAATACTCAATTTGTTTAACCATGAGCGCTTCATCAATTATATCTTGTATGCGACTGCTCGAAATGAGCGACTCGCAATTTCCGGTAGGCAACTTTTCATTCTCCAACGGGCTTGAAACAGCCTCTTACGAGAAGATAGTACATGATGCCGACACGCTGAGTCAGTATGCCCATGCAGCATCGCTCCAATCGGCCTACAGTGACGGAATCGCGGCAATACAGGCCTATCGTGCCATAAGCAACGACGATTACGACCGACTGTTGCTTGCCGACAAGGAGGTGATACTCTGCAAAATGAATGATGAAGCCAGGCAAATGGTATTGCGAATGGGCAAAAAACTTGCAGAACTCGCTGTACAAATCATGGATTGTCCTACGATGCAGCGTTTCCTCGATGATATCCGTAATGAACGCACGGCCGGTACCTACCCCGTGGCACAGGCCATCGCCATGCACTGCGCCGGAATATCGGAGGAGGATATGTTCACCTCGCAGCAATTCGGTGTCATAAACATGATTCTCGGTGCTTCGTTACGTTGCGTAAGAGTGTCACACTACGACACACAAAAGATAGCCTACAACATGGCTCCACAAATTGCACATGACTACGAAGTTGTGCGCAATCTCGACTTCGAGGACATGAGGGCATTCGTTCCCGGCATGGACATCATGGCGTCACTTCATGAGAAAGGCAACATGCGCATGTTCATGAACTAAACAATGTAACGCGACATTATAATTACATAATCATCCTTATTAACTAAATCAAAAACTATTTATTACATGAGTACTTGTCGAATCGGTATCGGAGGGCCTGTAGGCTCAGGTAAAACCGCACTTATAGAAGCAATAACACCACATCTTCTCAATGATGGATTCAAGGTGTTGATTATCACTAACGACATAGTAACCACTGAGGATGCCAAGCACGTGCGTCGAATGCTCAAAGGCGTCCTGCTTGAGGATCGCATCATAGGAGTAGAAACCGGAGCATGCCCCCACACCGCCGTTCGCGAGGATCCCTCGATGAACATAGCAGCCGTTGAGGAGATGGAGGCAAAGTTCCCCGACACCGATATAGTTCTTATCGAATCGGGAGGCGACAATCTCACCCTTACTTTCTCGCCGGCATTGGTTGACTTCTTCATCTATGTAATCGATGTAGCGGCAGGCGACAAGATTCCGCGCAAGGACGGCCCAGGCATCTCACAAAGCGACATTCTCGTAATAAACAAGACCGACCTGGCACCCTACGTTCACGCGTCACTTGAAGTAATGGATCATGATTCAAAGCTGATGCGTCCAGGCAAGCCTTTCGTATTTACAAACTGCATGACAGGCGAAGGCATCGATGAACTCGTTTCGCTCATCAAGGCCATGGCCCTTTTTGACCACGACAAAGCCTGATATAATTTGAAAATCGTCCTTAATTATGAAAGATGTAGCAAATGCACCCGAGATAAAGCGTCTTGAATCAATGCGAGAGATGCAACCCTACAACAACCCTACCCGAGCTATGTTTATCGGCGCTCCGGGCAAGGTGGGTTATCTGCGTCTTGGATTCGAGCTCGACGCTTGGGGTAAAAGCATATTACGCGACCATGAGCGCATAGCTCCGCTTATCGTACAGCAGGAGCTATATTGCGATGAAGGCATGCCCGAAATGCCGGTCGTGTATATAATATCATCGGGCGGCCCCAATGTCGACGGCGACCGCTACGAACAGGATATCGAGATGCGCCGGGGCTCTTTTGGCCATGTCACAACAGGAGCAGCGACCAAGATTGCTGAAATGAAGGATAATTTCTCGGCACTCTACCAAAAAATAACATTAGAGGAAGACAGTTATCTCGAATTCATTCCCGAGCATACAATCCCATGCAGCAACGCACGCTACATCACCTATACCGACATTGTGTGCCATCCTTCAGCCACGATGTTCTATAGCGAAATTTTCACTTGTGGACGCAAACATCGCGATAACGAAGTGTTCAAGTACGACATCTTGTCGGTAACCTGCAACGCCATGCGTCCCGACGGCACTCGTCTGTTTCGTGAGAAATTCATAATTGACCCTAAGGAGTATGACCTGCGCAACCTCGGCATAATGGGACGATATGACATGTTTGCCAATGTAATAGTACTGACACCGCCAGAAAAGGCTCAAGAGATATACGACAAGACCGAAGTCGGATTTCTCGATGACGGAAAAGTGGCGGTGGGTTTGACCCGATTACCAAATGAAGCGGGACTGTTGTACAAGGTCCTCGGATTTGAAACTGGGCCTGTCAAAGACAAAATAAGGAATTTTTGTTCAACAGTTCGTCAAGTCGTAAAAGGCAAGCCTTTGCTACCCGATTTCCCTTGGCGATAAATAAATCATAGTTATGAATAACGAATCAACTTCGGGAAACAAGCAGCGTACGCTGATGACCTACATTTCAGGCACACTTAAAGGTGCCGGTCAGGTGATGTTTCAAGGTAGCGCCTGGACAGGACTGTTAATAATGGCGGGTATATTCTGGGGATGTTACGGCCCCGACGGTGAACACATGCCCCTTGTTGCATGGGGTGCCCTCGTGGGACTCGTGGTGTCGACTGCTATGGGCTACATCTTTGAATCCAAGAGCGACGGCGACCAGGGACTCTGGGGATTCAACGGCATCCTGGTGGGATGTGCGGTATTTACATTCCTCGGCAACACCGTGTGGGCATGGATGGCTTTGATTTTCGGTTCGGCAATGACCGTTGTAGCCCGTCGTGGCTTCAACAATGTATTTGCGCCTTTCAACACCACATCCTACACGTTCCCGTTTATCGTCGTGTCATGGTTCATCCTGCTGTCGGGACGACTCATGGGCCAATTGCCTCCCGTGGGCGAAGCCGTGGCTGAATTTCCCACCAACGTTACATCGCCCGACCTCACCTATACATTTGCCGACCTTGTAATCTATTGGCTTAAGGGAATCTCCCAGGTATTCCTTGTAAACTCATGGGTTACCGGAATATTCTTCCTCGTGGCATTGGCTCTGTGCAGCCGTTGGGCAGCATTCTGGGCAGCATTGTCATCGGCTGTGGCACTCTTTGTCGCAATAGTATTCAATGCCGAGCACGCAGGTATAATCAACGGTCTTTACGGCTTCTCGCCCGTACTTACCGGTATCGCACTCGGATGCACATTCTACAAGCCCAATGTTAAGTCGTTCTTCTACTCTCTCGCCGGCGTGGTGTTCACCGTATTCGTACAGGTGGGTATGGATGCATTCTTCGCTCCCGTGGGACTTGCCACACTGACAGCTCCATTCTGTGTCGCCACATGGATATTCATGCTGCCTATGTACAAGCTGCGCATGTCACGCCAGAAGAGTTCTCACTGATAAACCGCTCCTGACATGAAACGCATCGTACTGCTAAGACACGGACAAAGCCAGTGGAATCTGGAGAACAGATTCACAGGGTGGACCGATGTCGAACTCACCGACAAAGGACGCGAAGAGGCACGTAACGCAGGCAAGAAACTCCGCGAAGCCGGAATAATGCCGCAATTCTTCTTCACTTCCTACCTGAAACGCGCAATCCACACCTTGCAGATTGCCGCCGATGAACTCGACCTTGCATGGGTTCCCGTAATCAAGGACTGGCATCTCAACGAGCGCCATTACGGCGCTCTCCAGGGACTCAACAAGGCTGAAACGGCTAAAGAGTATGGCGAAGAACAGGTACACATCTGGCGCAGGAGCTATGCCACCCCTCCCCCGCCCCTGACGCTCGACGACCCGAGGTATCCCGGTAATGAAGAGCGTTATTCCACTCTGGCCTACGAAGAGCTTCCTCTAACCGAATCGCTAAAGGACACCATCGAACGTGTAAATCCATGCTGGGAGGAGCGAATAACTCCGAAACTCCATCTTTACAACACCGTACTCGTGGCGGCTCACGGCAACAGTTTGCGGGCACTTGCAATGATGTTGCTGCACCTGACGCCTGATGAGATAATGAAAGTAGAGATTCCTACCGGTGCCCCGTGGATATTCGAGCTCGACGACCGGTTCAGCGTCTTGAAGGAGTACTACATTTAGAATTTTACACCACAAGGCTTCCATTAATATAAATCAGTTGCACGGTATCATTCACGATACCGTGCTTTTTATTTGATTTTGTTTTGAATATATTGTATATTTGCAATCTACACAATCATTAATACATCCTAATTATCATTAATACATCCTAATTATGGCAAACAAAGAATTTGAATATCGCGGACCGGTTGTCAACGGATTCCTGATGCTTTTCATCCAGCTATTGATAATGGCCGGCATCGTATGGCTCATTATCGATGCCTCGACAATAGCCGTGATAACAGCGGTTGTGCTCGGTATATTATGGATTATCATGACATGCGGATACGTAATGCTGGAGCCTAACGAATCATTCGTGCTGATATTCTTCGGCAACTACTCGGGAACATTCCGCCGCACAGGCTATCATTGGATAAATCCTTTTATGACCAAGCGCAAGATATCGTTGCGCATCCGCAACCTTGATGTAGAGCCTATCAAAGTCAATGACAAAGTGGGCAATCCCATTCTGATAGGACTTGTGCTCGTGTGGCGCATAAAGGACACCTATAAGGCAGTGTTTGACCTCGATTCACAATCAAGAGGCAACAACATGCACAACCTTGCATTCCAGACATTCGTGTCAATACAGAGCGATGCCGCCCTTCGAGAGGTAGCCGGAAAATATGCCTATGATGACGAGAACGACAACGAGCATCTGTTGACACTCCGTTCAGGAGGCGAAGAGATAAACGAGCAACTCGAACACAAGCTGAATGAGCGCCTTGCCATGGCCGGCATGGAGGTTGTGGAGGCCCGCATCAACTATCTTGCCTACGCACCCGAAATTGCAGCGGTGATGCTTCGACGCCAGCAGGCTTCGGCAATCATTACCGCACGCGAAAAGATTGTTGAAGGTGCCGTCACTATGGTTAAACTCGCTCTTGACCGTCTTGAGAAGGAAGAGGTTGTCAAGCTTGACAATGATCGCAAAGCAGCCATGATCGGTAATCTGCTTGTCGTTCTGTGTGCCGACGATGCAGCACAGCCCGTTGTGAACACCTCGGCCAACTGAAAAACTGCAACACAAAAGGTTAAGAGCCGGCTCTTAACCTTTTTGCATTCAGGAACGTTGTTATGTCATAAACTTGACAATACGACCGGAGCAGGTCGATAAACTCTGCATGACATATATGACGGAAAACAGAATCAGGCCCATAGATGACATTCGCATAGAGCTCTATGACGACAATGGCATGGTTGATGCCTATCAAGGTTCAGGTTATCACACAGTCGATGAAGCCATACGTAACGCATTTGACGGCGTGCGTAGTGAAATGAATATCGAAGACTACGTATTCAAGGTTATAAACCTCACGACAGGCACTTCGGCACGTTACCGAATAAATGCAGGAGGAAATGTAAAGATACTCCCTGAACAGTAAAAGACAATAATCCCGGATAATTCCGGGATTATTTGTTTCGGCACAATTATTGCTCAATTCATCCTTTATTCTTAAATTTGCATAATACCAAATACACAACCAAATACCGGTAATTACTCATGAATAAATCATTAATCTATTATGCACTGATTGCTTGTGCTCTCATGTCACAAAACAAAGCAATAGCTGATGACAATGCCCCACGCCGTCCACAATTTGATGCAACGCATCCCGATGTGCACGACCCCGTAATGGCCAAGGGTGAGGACGGCCGTTATTATATCTTCGCAACCGGAATGGGTGTCGGAGTAATGTCGAGTGATGACATGAAGGAATGGAAAATAGAACCGTCGGTGTTTAAGGAAGCTCCTGCATGGGCAGTCGACACTGTAAAGGGCTATCATGGTCACACATGGGCTCCCGACATAAGCCGTCACAACAATGAGTGGCATCTCTACTACTCTTGCTCGACATTCGGCAAGAACGGCAGCGCAATCGGACATGCGGTCAACAAGACTCTTGACCCATCTTCGCCCGACTTCAAGTGGGTTGACAAGGGAATGGTCATAGCGTCACATCGCAAATTAGATAATTGGAACGCCATCGACCCCAACCTTATAGTTGACGACAACGGCACTCCTTATCTCACATTCGGCTCATTCTGGGACGGCATACAGCTTGTAAAGCTTTCAAAAGACGACTTTACCACTCCGGTAAACAAGCCTGTAACAATAGCACGACGACTCAATCGTGCCGTCACTGTCGAGGAGATGAACAATCCCGAAAATTTCACCACTGAGGGAAATAACGTGATCGAGGCCGGCGAAAACGCCATTGAAGCTCCGTTCATATTCAAGCACGGCGACTATTACTACCTCTTTGTAAGCTTCGACTATTGCTGCCGAGGCCAGAATTCGACCTACAAGACCGTCTACGGACGCTCCAAGAACATCGAAGGCCCCTATATCGACAAGGAGGGCAAACGCATGGAACTCGGAGGCGGCACCAATCTTTATGGCCCTGATGACACATACTTCGGAGTAGGACACTGTGCAGCCTATGAATTTGACGGTCAGCCCTACTTCATCTCCCATGCCTATGAGAAAGATCAGAATGGAAGAGCAAAACTCTTCATCCGTCCTCTTGCATTTGACAAGGAAGGCTGGATTGTGACAAAGTAATCAGACACAGCCATAACCGATAAAAATAAGCCGCTCGGGATATTCCCGAACGGCTTACTTTTATAAAAGCCACATCAAAGGATGCGATGAAACTCCGAATGACAGGATTTGAGTGCTCGTCAACCTTTGTAATCCGCCTGGGTTATTAGCCTCCGCTCCAAGGAGCGGATGGGGCCCGCCATTAGTCGGCTAAGCTTGTCTCGGTATTTCATTTGTAATTGATGAGTTTCCCAATCTACTTTGATGTGGTATAAGTTTATTTCAATCAATCTCGGACTCTCTTGCCCTTTGTCTTATAACACAAAGATAAGCGATATTGTTGAATATTCCAAACTTTTTAAGTCATAAAAACAGTGATGCAAATTATTGCGCGATATCGCTTGCAACATGAATTTTATTCGCTATATTTGTGTTTTTGGCTTAATAGCTTATTGTAATTTTAACCTTCAAATTATCAAAATGAATCTGTTCCTTAACATAATCTGGATTGTTTTCGGAGGCTTTGTGATTGCTATCGAATATATTGTGTCGAGCGTAGCCATGATGCTGACAATTATCGGCATCCCGTTCGGACTTCAAACTCTTAAACTTGCGCTTGTGGCACTTACTCCTTTCGGAACCAGAGTCGAATCATCGCCTACTTCCAACGGCTGCATAAGTCTTCTCATGAATGTTATATGGTGGTTTGTGGGAGGCATTCCTATTGCATTGACTCACCTCGGATTCGGCCTGCTGTTTTGCATAACGATAATAGGCATACCGTTTGGAATCCAGCATTTCAAGCTTGCAGGACTTGCATTCACTCCGTTCGGAAAGACAATAATCAACTATTAGAGCCCTGCCGTTAACATTTATTGTCGAACCGGCTCTTAATCGCGTTCGTTGAGAGCGTTGTAGCGAATGTGGTTCAACGCTCTCATCACATTGCACAGTATTCGGCTCCAATAGGACTGGAAGTCATCCTTGACGGCAATCAATGCCTGATCAATCAATTCATTGGGCACATCCTTTATCGCCTCAAGGAAATTGTAGAGTACTTGGAATATATCGGCAAGACCTTCCGAAACCGATGCCGCGATAGGCGTGTCGGAATACTTCATATCCTCTTCAAAAACTTCAAGATAGGTGTCATCGGGTCCGAGAAGATTCTCGATGCTTCGTCTTATTGAATCATAATAATCCTCATCAAGTCGACCGTCGATATAAGGTTCCTCCAGCCCCAAATCATCTATCTTTAGGTCGCTTGCCGTGATGTAGATGCGGGGGAGCAACCGCAACATGGCGGCGATAAAATCGTCACACTCCGTTTCACGGGCCGATTCAAGAGTCTGGCAATATTCATTGCACAGCCCTATGAAGGCAAGAGAATTATTATTCAATACCGTACTGCTTTCCATCATTTTTGTAGAGTTTGTTTCGTTCTATATATTCATATACCTGCGGAGGCATAAAAAAGTTCATGTCACGCCCCTCGGCTATGCATTCTCTTATGAATGTTGATGAAATATCCACCATAGGAGCATCCACAACAGTCACGTTGTCGGGAACAATGTCGGGTAAAGGATAATCGCGACGCGGATATACGATGAGTCCGTATCGCTCGATAAGGGCCTCGCTATCGCGCCATTCGGGGAAACGCGGCCAGTTGTCGCTGCCTATTATTATACGGAAATCGTAATCGGGATACATCGATTCGAGTTTCTCCATGGTGTTTATCGTGTAGGAAGGCTGAGGCAATGACAACTCCACATCACACACCTTAACCGTAACGGAGCCATTGACAGCCTTGTCGAGCATTGCCAGACGATGACGGTCGTCAAGCAACTCCGATTGTTCCTTAAAGGGATTCTGGGGCGAGAGATTCAACCACACCTCGTCGACAGGTCCGAACTGAGCGATATACGATGCAAGCATCAGGTGCCCGTTATGCACAGGATTGAACGAACCTCCCAATATGCCTATAACCCGACGAGTCACTTTACGAGGAATTCTGCTATTACATCATGAGTTTCATTGACGGCCTTAGACAGCTCATCGTTGACCACCCTGGCATCGTATCGCGTAGCAAACGAGAGTTCATAGGCAGCCTTGGCGACACGCTCGTCAATGACTTCGGGAGCATCGGTGGCACGTGATTCAAGACGACGACGCAACTCCTCAATCGACGGAGGCATGATGAACAAGGCCAAAGCACGGTCGCCGTATATCGACTTCACGTTCATCGCGCCCTTGACATCTATGTCAAGCACTACATTGTGTCCACCGGCCACGATCCGGTCGATCTCGCTTTTCAATGTTCCATAATATCGGCCGGCATATACCTCTTCCCACTCCACGAAGTGCCCCATGGCTATGTGATTGCGGAATTCTTCTTCGGTTAGGAAATAGTAATTAACGCCGTGAACCTCACCTTCACGTGGCTGTCGGCTCGTCGCCGATATTGAGAACTGCATGTCGATGTCGCCACGCTCAAGCAGGGCGTTTATGATTGTCGACTTGCCACACCCCGAAGGAGCTGAAACGATTATGATCTTACCGTCCATGTCGTAATCGATTACATCACGTTAAGTACCTGTTCCTTTATCTGTTCAAGTTCGTCCTTCATCTTCACGACGATCTTCTGAAGCTCGGCATGATTGGATTTTGAACCGAGAGTATTTATCTCTCGTCCCATCTCCTGGCTGATGAATCCGAGTTTCTTTCCTTGACCGTTGCCATGCTCCATCGTTTCCATGAAGTAATTAAGATGCTGGGCAAGACGCTGTTTCTCTTCGTTGATGTCAAGCTTCTCGATATAGAAAATCATCTCCTGCTCCAATCGGTTCTTGTCAAATGTCACGGAATCGATTTTTGCCAGATTCTCCTCAATGCGTGCGCGTATCTTCACGACACGCTCTTTTTCATAGGGGTCGACCGATGACAACAGCTCACGTATGTTGCTGATTTTCTTGGTAAAGAACTCTTCAAGTTTCTTGCCCTCCTTGGCTCGGAACTGCATAAGCCCGTCGATGGCCTCACGGGTTGCGTTGAACAACGCCTCCGACTCCTCGTCGGTCAAAGCCGCAGGAAGCTCGCTCTTGACCGTTTCAGGGAAACGCAAAAGCACGCCATACCAGTCATCGGGCCAAGGTATACCGAGCTGACGCGCCATCTCTTCCACCTGAGCCTTGTATGCAGCCATGAGAGGAATGTTCAAGGACACGGTGGTTTCCGCACCTATTGATTCCGAATATATCTGAAAATCAACCTTTCCGCGCTCGACAACAGAGGCTATCAGATTGCGCAGTTCCAGCTCCTTTTCCCGGAATATAGCCGGAACTCGCGCTGATATATCCAGCTGCTTGCTGTTTAACGACTTGATTTCAACTGTGATTTTCTTGTTAGGGATTGTGACAACCGATTTGCCAAACCCTGTCATCGATAATAACATACTCTAATATATTTTCCACAAATTTACAAATAATCCCCGTATTAGCAGAATAAATCGTACCTTTGTAAGTAAATTTTTCTTTCAGACAATGGCAGCCATAATAAATATTGAAACTTCAACCGATGTGTGTTCGGTTGCTCTCACCTACAACGGACTCGTTGTCATGCAGCGTGACGATGAGTCGGGACATAATCATGCCACCATGCTGAGCGGTTTTATAAAGGACGCTCTCGACCAGGCAAAGTTCAACGACATAAAGCTCGAAGCAATAGCCGTGAGCATCGGCCCGGGCAGTTATACGGGCTTGCGCATCGGTCTTTCCGAAGCCAAAGGTCTTGCCTACGCGCTCGATTTGCCTCTTATCGGTGTAAGCACTTTGCAGCTGTTGACTGCCGATGTCATGTTCCGTGAATTTTACGACGAGAACGTTATGTTTGCTCCCATGATCGATGCCCGTCGAATGGAAGTCTATACCGCAGTCTACGACTACGCTCTTGAAGCACTCATGTCGCCCCGTCCGTTGATTCTCGACAATGACAGCTACATTGAATATCTAAATCGCGGTCCCGTGGTATTCTTCGGCAACGGAAGCGACAAAGCACGTGATGTAATCAACCACCCCAATGCCTCTTTTGTCAAGGGAGTCAAGCCTCTCGCATCATCAATGATGGCACTCGCCGACAGGGCATTCATGCGCAGCGACTTCCTCGATCTTGCCTATTCTACCCCCGAATATCTGAAGGAATTTCAGGCGACCGTGCCAAAATCAAAATTAGGCTTGTAATAAAATCATTCATCAATGAAAGTTACCGAACTAATCGCGTCACATGGAAAGACGGGATTCTCCTTTGAAGTGCTTCCGCCTTTGAAAGGCAAAGGCATAGCACAACTGTTTCGTAACATCGACATTCTCAAGGAGTTCAACCCTCTGTTTATAAACATCACCACCCACCGCAGCGAGATGGTGTATAAAAATACGCCCGACGGACTCTATCAGAAAGTCAGCGAGCGAAGTCGTCCAGGAACTGTGGCTGTGGCCGCAGCTATACAACAGAAATACAACATACCGGCCGTACCCCACATTATATGCAGCGGATTTTCCAAAATCGAAACCGAATATGCCCTGATCGACCTTAATTTTCTCGGCATAACCAATATATTGATTCTCCGTGGCGACAAGGCCAAGCATGAAAGCCGCTTCATTCCCAATGAAAACGGATATTCCCACGCATCGGAGTTGCAGCTTCAGATAAATGAATTCAACCGTGGCTATTTCATCGACGGTACCAAGATGGACATCATAACCGGCGAAACATTCAGTTACGGCGTGGCCGGCTATCCCGAAAAGCATGACGAGTCGCCCAATCTCGACATGGATATAGCCTATCTGAAACAGAAGATCGACAACGGAGCCGAATATGTGGTGACGCAAATGTTTTTCGATAACTCAAAGTATTACGACTTTGTCGACCGCTGTCGCAAAGCCGGAATAAACGTGCCCATAATTCCGGGACTGCGCCCCATCACAACAATAGGGCAGCTAAACATTCTTCCCAAGATATTCCATGTCGACATGCCCATGCAGCTTGTGTCGGAACTTATGAAATGCAAGGACGACAACGATGCCAAGGAGGTGGGTGTTGAATGGTGCAAGGCCCAATGCCTCGACTTGATGGCTCACGGTGTTCCGAGCATCCATTTCTACTCGCTCAACTCGACCCGAAGCGTGGAACGCGTGGCAGCTTCCATATATTAACCAACCTCTCCTAACCACACCGACGATGAAATTCAGCGACATACCGTCACACGAATCGGCAAAACAACGCCTTCGCGACATGATTGACAACAATCGCATACCTCACGCACTTCTCCTTGAAGGCCCTGCGGGAATCGGTAAGTTTGCGCTTGCACGTGCTGCCGCACAATACATACATTGCGAAAACCGCATCGACGGTGACAGTTGCGGAAAGTGTGCCGCTTGCCTGCAACATCAATCATTCAACCACATCGACACTCACTTCGTATTTCCTGTCGTAAAACGCAAAAACAGCAGCGGAGCCGTAATTTCGGATGACTATATAAGCGAATGGCGTGACTTCCTGCGTGACAATCCCTACATGGATTTCCAGCAATGGCTTGTGTCGCTCGACTCGCCCAATGCACAACCCGCCATCTACGTAAGCGAAAGTGAGCAACTTGTCCACAAGTTGAGTTTCACGGCTCACAGAGCACGCTACAAGGTAGTGCTGCTGTGGTTGCCCGAACGACTCAATGTCGATGCATCCAACAAGCTGTTGAAGCAAATCGAGGAGCCGTTTGGCGACACTCTCTTCATCATGGTCAGCAATAATGCCAAAGCGATACTCCCCACGATATATTCACGCACACAGCGAATAGAACTTAAGCGCCTGCCCGACGATGTGATAGCCGACAGCCTCATAACGCGTTACTCAATCGATGAAACCGATGCAATGGCTATCGCCCACAATGCTGAGGGCAACATGATAACCGCAATCAACAGCATAAGCCTAAGCAAGGAGAGCCATCGGTTCCTTGAACTGTTCATGGAACTCATGCGCCAATCCTATCAGCGTCATGTCAAGGATCTTAAAGCATGGGCCACCGATGTAGCATCGCTCGGTCGCGAACAGGAGTTGCGTTTCTTGGACTATTGCCAACGGCTTATACGCGAGAATTTCATTTACAATCTCAACGTTCCGCAACTCAACTATCTGAATCGCGAAGAGGCCTCATTCAGCAAGAATTTCGCCCGGTTCATCAACGAGCGCAATGTAATAGACATTGTGACTGAACTTGACAACGCCTCCAAGGACATTGCAGGAAACGGCAACGGCAAAATTGTGATGTTTGACCTTGCCATAAAGATGATTCTGCTGCTTAAACGTTGAGCCTCGACAAAAAAATGCAATCGTTCCTGAGTAAAATAGCACAAGTGTATTGCGCCCGCGAAAGTGACGCAATGCTCGACTATTGCTTCATATTTCCCAATAAGCGCAGCGGCACATTCTTTCGCAAATTCCTGGCCGAGCACACCCCTGCCGGGCAACCGATGATTGAGCCGGAAGTAACGACAATCAGTGATTTCATCGCCGAATTTTCCGATAAGATAGAGGCGTCACGTTACGACCTTCTTTTCACGCTCTACAACGAGTACAACCGGCTGACCGATGAGATTGAGGATTTTGACCGTTTCGTATTCTGGGGCGACATGCTCATCAATGATTTCAACGATGTTGACAAATACATGGTTGACGCACACGAGCTGTTTGCCAATGTCAAGCATCTCAAAGAGATAAACTCCGACTATCTCACCGATGAACAAAAGCAGATAATAAACGAATATTGGGGTGAAAACCTACCCCTCGGATCAAGCGAGCGATTCTGGACTCATGTCATAAATGACGGAGAGCCTCACAAGAATCGTGACGATTTCATGAAGCTGTGGCAGGTGCTGGCCCCCCTTTACGACAACTTCCGGACAAATCTTGCCAAGCGAAGACTTTGCTATTCAGGGATGCAATATCGTGAAGCCGCCGACAATCTCAAGCGCCTTACCCGCGACGACATCCCCTACTCCCGTGTCGTCATCGTGGGATTCAATGTGTTGTCGATTGCCGAAGTGAAAATATTCGAGCGATTACGCAATCTCGGAATCGCCGATTTCTACTGGGACATGAACTTTCCGGAATTCATACGTGAAAACAATTCAGCAGTACATTTCATAAAAAAATACATCAAGAAGTTTCCATCACGCTACGACCTTAACCAAGAACCTGTAACTACACTGCCTAAAGTAGAAATTATAGGAGTCCCGTCGAATGTCGGACAGGTAAAACTCATAGGGCGCATGCTTGAAAAGATGGCTGTCGACGGCACTGTGTCAAATCCGTCCAACGCTATCGACACCGCCGTTGTGTTGCCTTCGGAGGAGCTTTTTATAGAACTGCTGCACTCCCTGCCTCCGGTATACACCTCGGTCAACATCACCATGGGATATCCGTTAAAACTTACACCCATGGCGGCATTGTTGCGCAACATCGTGTCGATGCACCTGTGTGCCAAGAAAATCCGCGGTGAATGGTGTTTTTTCCATGAGGATATAAAAGATGTCATATCCCACTCCCTCCTGACAACGATAGCCGGTAAAACATGTGAAGCAATAAAAGAATATCTGAATACAAATCGATTGTTTACCGTATCGGCAAAGGACCTGCGAGAGCTTTTTCCCGAACTGTCGACAATATTTTATCCTGTCGATGATCTGAAAGAGGCCGGTAAAGTGTTTGACTACACATTGACCCTGATCCAATTCATCGACGACGCGCTCCAACTTACAAGCGATGACAAGGAGCGACATGCTCTTGAGCACGGATTCCTGACACGTTACAGGCAATCGGTGGAACAACTCGCACGAGTTGCCGCAAAATACGACATAACGATGAAGGAGAACACATTCTTTCATCTCATTGAAAGAACCGTTTCGGGAGAAAGCGTGAACTTCATCGGAGAACCGTTGAACGGACTCCAGATCATGGGTGTGCTTGAAACCCGTGCACTTGACTTCGACAACATCATAATTCCGTCGATGAACGAGCGCATATTTCCGCGCAAGCATTATACACGGTCATTCATTCCCGATCTTTTGAGGCGATGCTACGGCATGGCTACCATCGAATTTCAAGAGTGCATATACGCCTACTATTTCTATCGCATGATTTCGAGGGCCTCAAATGTAACATTGTTATATGACGCACGCACAGCCGGAGCCCGCAGCAGCGAAATGTCACGCTACCTGTATCAGCTCCTTTATCTATATCCCGACGGGAATGTGCGTCATCGCAACGCATTTTTCGACATACCCGCCACTGGCAGGAACAAACCGCTTGAAATAAAGAAATCACCTGACATAATGCGCCGTATCAACCGATACCTCGCGTTAAGCGACGAGAAGCGTTACCTGTCACCGTCATCGATAAACTGCTACATAAACTGTCCCCTGCAATTCTATCTGCAATATGTGTGTGACCTCTATATTGATGACGATGTCGTCGACTATATGGATGAAAGCACGTTGGGAACCATAGTCCATCGTGTAGCCGAGTTGTCGTATAAACGTTGTCGGGGCGACAAACCGGAAATAAAAATCACTTCCGAGCTGCTGGATTCGCTCATGAACGAGAAAGTTGAACTTGAAAGGCTCATAACGCGCTCAATAAACGAATCTTACAACAAGCTTCCAAACAATTCACCGAATCCTGATTCAGAGTATGTCAACGACACTCCTCTATTCGGTCAAGCGTTGGTTATAGGTCGCACAATAGTGCATTTCATGAAAAAACTGTTTGAACTTGAAAAACAGTGGACTCCATTCTACTTCGTTGAGGGAGAAAAGAAATATCGTTGCACCTATAAACTCAACGACAAAATCACTGTAAACCTAACATCGACTATCGACCGAATCGACCGAATCGTAGACAATAATGAAGAACGAGTGCGCATTGTCGATTACAAAACCGGCAGCGACAACACAGATGTAAAAGAATTCACGAATCTATTTGAAAAAACGGGCAGCGACAAACGGGCGAAGGCCGTGTTACAGCTATTCATATATAGCAATGTTTATGCGATGGATAACAATTACCACGGACCTTTGCAGCCGATGCTATATTGTTTCAGGCAATTCAGCATCAACGGCATCCAACCGGTAAAAATAGCGAAAGAACCGTTGACTGACTACCGGATTTACAACGAAGAATTCAAGAAGAGATTGTCAGCGAAACTGAGCGACCTGTTTAATCCCGAAGTTCCATTCACACCCAATCCGCATAGTGACACCTGCAAGTATTGCAAGTTCAAGCTTATATGCGGACAAGCAGTAGAAAACTGATGGCCGGATTATACATACACATCCCCTACTGCCACTCAAAGTGCAGTTATTGCGACTTCTGTTCGACATCCAAAGTAGATACTGCCGAGGATTATATCACAGCCCTCATCGACGAATACCGATTGCGCAAGGATGAAGTCAACGAGCCGTTGAGCACTGTGTATATAGGCGGAGGTACACCTTCAATACTACCCATGCCAACATTGTCAAGGCTTGTCGAATCGTTAGGTCATCCGGTATTGGAAGAGTTCACCATCGAAGCCAATCCCGAGGATGTAACTCCTGAATGGGTCGACGCAATAATCCGCATGGGCATAAACCGAGTAAGCATAGGGATTCAATCGCTTGTCGACAGCGAGCTTAAAGCAATAAACCGACGACACTCTGCAGCCCGAGCTGAGGAGGCACTGATGACACTGAAGTCAGGAGGTATAGCCGAAATAAGCGGCGACCTGATATACGGACTTCCCGGACAATCGCTTGAATCGTGGAACTATTCACTCAACAAGCTCATCGGTTACGGACTGACTCACATATCGGCCTACAATTTGTCATACGAACCCGGCACACGCCTCTACGCACAGCTTATAAGCGACAAGGTTAACGAAGCCTCCGATGAAACAATCGAGTCAATGTATGCCCTGTTAACCGACTCACTCCGTAAAAACGGATATGAGCACTATGAAATTTCCAACTTTGCACAGCCCGGACATCGAGCACACCACAACAGCAACTATTGGAATATGACCCCCTACATAGGGCTGGGAGTATCGGCCCACAGCTTTGACGGAAAGACAAGACGCGCCAACGGCAACCGCATAAAAGATTACATAAAGTCCATCAACAGCGCAAACACATATTATGAAGTCGAAGAAGAGTCGCCCGAAAACATATTAAATGACTACATAATAACGGCATTGCGCACCCGCGACGGAATCAACCTCAACGATATGCGACTGCGCTTCAACTCCGATACCGTAGAAAACCTGCTGTCATCGGCAAAGCGGTACATCGCCAGCGGCCGGCTCATAAAAACCGATGAATCACTAAGCCTGTCGGAAACGGCAATATTGATATCCGATTCAATATTCCGCGACCTCATAGTCTAATCATGATGATAGGGCTCGCCACGCAATATCGTCATGGCTCGATAGGTCTGCTCGACGAAAAACAAGCGCACCATCTCATGCGAAAACGTCATCTTGGACAATGAAATCTTATCATCGGCCCTCTCATACATGGCTGGAGAAAATCCGTATGGCCCGCCTACGACAAACACAAGCCGCTTTGACACGGTAACACTTTTGCGATCGATATAGGATGCAAATTCACGTGAAGTCATCTCCTTTCCACGTTCATCCAAAAGCACCAGCACATCGCCGGGAGTCAATGCATTAAGGAAAAGCTCGCCCTCCTTCTCCTTCTGCTTCTCCTCGGTCATTGCCTTGGTCGACTTGATGTCGGGAATATATCGAATGTCAAACGGCATATAATAATTGGTCCTTTTGACATAATTGTCAATGCCTTCCTGCAAATAACGCGCCGAAGTCTTGCCTATAACCATCAGTTCTATTTTCATGTCATGGAGTGTTTATATCGCAAAATTACAACAAAATCATGCAATATTTCACCCCATAATGTCGCGAATGAAAAAATTTAATCATTTGCGGAATCATTGATCACATCGAGTGGCCGGAGTTTGTGCTTATCGCTCCTTTATTTAGGAATTTTTTGTAATTTTGCATTGTTACAAATTATATAAGATATGAAAACGAGAGATGAACTGATTGATGATTTGCTGACACTGTCATTCGCCGAGGATGTAGGCGACGGCGACCACACCACCCTCAGCACTATTCCCGCCGATGAGATGGGCAAACAGCGCCTTATAATAAAAGAGCCGGGAGTGCTTGCCGGAGTTGAGATTGCACGAAAAGTATTTGAAAAATTCGATCCGTCATTGAAGATGACCGTATTCATCGAGGACGGAGCACGAGTAAAGCCGGGCGACATAGCATTTGAGGTTGAGGGATCGGTAAGATCACTGCTTCAGACCGAGCGCACCATGCTCAACATAATGCAACGAATGAGTGGAATAGCAACCACCACAGCACGCTATCAGGACAAGCTCAAAGGGCTTAAGACCAAAGTTCTTGACACCCGCAAAACCACACCCGGCATGAGAATGCTGGAAAAAGAAGCCGTAAAAATAGGCGGAGGCTGCAATCACCGCATAGGATTATTTGACATGATTCTTATAAAGGATAACCATGTCGACTTTGCAGGAGGCATAAAAGAGGCCGTAGATGCGGCAAAGAAATATCTTAAGGAAACAGGACGCGATCTGAAAATAGAACTGGAAGTGCGCAACACCGACGAAATCAATCAAGCGCTTGAAGCCGGTGTCGACCGCATAATGCTTGACAATTTCACTCCCGAACGTACTCGCGAGGCTGTGAAACTGATTAACGGTCGCACCGAAATCGAATCATCGGGCGGCATAACCTACGACACATTGCGTGACTATGCCGAATGTGGCGTCGACTATATATCGGTAGGCGCACTCACCCATTCAGTCAAAGGCCTTGACATGAGTTTCAAGGCATGCTGAAAAATCGTCTATTTTACGATTGAAAGCATTGCATCAACGGTAAAGCCTGCGAAACTATCAATCAATTCGTGGGCTTTGCCTTGAAGCTTATCGGCAGGAAGCGTAGTGGCCAGACCTATTACAGTGGCACCGGAAGCCATACCTGCAGCAAGACCAGATATAGAGTCCTCAAATACAAAACAATCCTCAGGATTGCAACCTATGCGTTCAGCTCCTATGATGTAACTTTCAGGATCAGGCTTGGACTTTGTAACATCGGAACCGGTAACTATTGCATCAAAATATTCAGGGAGTTCGGGATGCTGTGCATAAAGTCGTTGCATCTTATTCTCGCTACTGCTTGTCACGATGGCCATAGGGATGTTGCGATTCTTGAGTTCGGTTATGAACTCGATGACTCCCTCACATATAGGATATTGCATCTCGGCCTCAAACCGGTTTATACGCTCAAGCACATCGGCACTCGCTTCAGGTGACGGGAAATATTTGGCAAGAATCTTCTCTATAGTGGAACCTTTTATGGCAAGGGAGAAATTCTCCTCGCCAGTATCGTATAACTCAGCTATACCGTCGTAAAATTCACTATATAAGCGTTCACTGTCAATCAAAACGCCGTCAAGGTCAAACAAAACACCTCTTCTCTTCATTATATCTTAAATATTATTTTATGCAAATTTAATATGAAAACATCTCTCCATTGCACTTTTGTTTGTTAATTTTGCAAAAACCAAAATTAGTATATGGCTAAAATAGAGAGTCCACTTACATTAGGAACAAAATCCATAAGCAAGCTTTTGGTTCAATACTCCGTGCCCGCAATCATTGCAAGTGTGGCCACATCGCTATACAATATAGTCGACAGTATATTCATAGGACAAGGCGTGGGTCCAATGGCCATAGCCGGACTTGCCATCACATTTCCATTGATGAATCTTGTTGTTGCATTCTGTACGTTGATTGCCGTTGGTGGCGCCACAATAAGCTCGATATTCATCGGTCAGAAGAACGAATCACGTGCAACCGATGTTGTCAATAATGTAATGGTGCTGTGTCTTATTCATTCAATATTATTCGGAGGTCTTACATTAATATTTCTTGACGATATATTGATTTTTTTCGGAGCAACTTCCGAAACCATTCCTTATGCCAGGGAGTTCATGAGAATAATCCTATATGGCACACCTATCTCTTATGTTTTCATAGGTTTGAACAACCTGATGCGAGCTACCGGCTATCCAAAGAAAGCAATGATATCGGCTCTGCTTTCAGTGCTTGTAAATGTCATACTCGCACCCATATTCATCTTCAAACTTGAATGGGGCATTTCAGGTGCTGCTCTTGCCACTATATGCGGACAGTTTTCAGCATTCATCTGGGTACTGTTTCACTTCATGTCAAAGAACAGCTTCATCCACTTCAAGATGAACAACCGATGGTTCACACCTACCATCATACAACGCATCTACGCCATTGGATTGTCGCCATTCCTGATGAATGTGTGTGCCTGTATAGTCGTAGTATTCATCAACAAATCATTACTCGACTATGCCGGAGCCGATGGCAATCTTGCTGTAGGTGCTTACGGAATCATCAACCGCACCACGATGTTTTTCGTCATGATCGTGTTTGGTGTCACACAAGGTATGCAGCCTATACTCGGATTCAATTTCGGAGCCAACAAATGGAACCGTGTTAAAAACACGCTTTACATGGGAATATGGATAGGCATAGCAATAACCGTCGTAGGATTTGCCGTAACCGAGTCATTTCCCGACACGATCAGTTCATTCTTCACCAAGGACCGCACTCTTATCGACATGGCACGTAACGGATTCAGGATATACTTCATATTCTATCCTGTGGTAGGATGCCAGATTGTGATACAAAACTTCTTCCAGTCAATCGGAAAGCCGAAACTGTCGATATTCCTGTCGTTGACCCGACAATTGCTATTCCTCATACCGTTCCTTATAATACTTCCAAAGTATTACGGCATTGACGGTGTGTGGGCAAGTATGTGCGGCTCCGACCTGGTGGCATTTGCAACCGCAATAGTGACGCTGATTATTGAAATCAGAATACTGAACAAGCGTTTCTTGAATATAAAACCAATTGAACAGGCTGTATAAAAAGATGATTGAGGAGATAGCCTTACGTGTCGAACCGCGTATTGCGGCCGACATGAATACACTGATAGCACAAGCGGCCATTAAGTCACGCATCGACCGCAAGCGCATAAAAGGAGCAAAAATAGTAAAACGGTCGATCGATGCACGACAGCGCAAGGTGATGGTCAACATAACCCTGCGCATCTATATCGACGAGATGCCGTCAAACACATCATTAGGCATCAAGCCGACTTATCGTGATGTTGACGATGCACAACAGGTGATTGTGGTAGGAGCCGGTCCGGCCGGACTTTTTGCCGCACTGCGACTTATCGAGCTCGGACTAAAGCCGGTTGTGCTTGAACGTGGAAAGGATGTCGATGAACGGCGCAAGGACATGGCAAAGATTGCACGTGAGAATATAGTGAATCCCGACTCCAACTACTGCTTCGGCGAGGGGGGAGCGGGAGCTTATTCCGACGGAAAACTATACACTCGAAGCAAAAAACGCGGATCGGTCGACAAGATACTGTCGGTTTTCCATAATCACGGAGCATCGGAGGACATACTCGTGGATGCACACCCCCACATAGGCACCGACAAGCTTCCCGATGTCATTAAAGCCATGCGCATGACAATAATACGACACGGCGGCGAAGTACACTTCAACACACGCGTCACCGACCTAAATATCGACGGCGATACCGTAACAGGCGTCACCACCACCGACGGTACTGAATATGCAGGGCCTGTCATTCTGGCCACCGGGCATTCGGCGCGTGACATCTACATGATGCTAAAAGAACGAAATGTCGACATGGAAGCCAAGGGCATAGCCGTGGGCGTGCGCCTTGAACATCCGCAGCAATTGATCGACAGCATACAATACCACAATCCTCACGGACGAGGAAAGTATCTCCCGGCTGCTGAATATTCGATGCTTACACGCGTCGACAATCGCGGTGTATATTCATTCTGCATGTGTCCGGGCGGATTCATAATTCCGGCAGCAAGTTCACCCGGCCAATTGGTCGTAAATGGCATGTCACCTTCATCGCGAGGCACCCGATGGGCCAATTCGGGAATGGTTGTGGAGATTCTTCCTGAAGACATCGACAACGGAAAAGCCGACGATCCGCTGAAGATGATGAAATATCAAGAAGATATCGAAACCCGATTTTTCGAAGATGCAGGGAAGACACAAAATGCTCCGGCACAACGCATGATAGATTTCACTCAAGGAAAGCCATCACGCGACCTACCTCCAACATCCTACGCTCCGGGGATACATACGGCTCGAATCGACCTTCTGCTTCCCCGCCCCGTTGCGTCACGGCTTCAAAAAGGATTCATTGATTTCGGTCGCAAAGCCAACGGTTTCCTAACCAATGATGCAGTGCTCATAGGATGTGAAACGAGAACATCATCGCCTGTCAGGATAAGCCGACATCCTGAAAATCTACGACACATACGCCTTAACGGGCTGTTTCCATGCGGTGAGGGAGCAGGTTATGCAGGCGGAATAGTTTCAGCTGCAATCGACGGAGAGCGTTGCGCCGATGCCGTGTATCAGTCGTTGCAATAATGCAATTGATGACAATTACCTATATTTAGTGTTAATTTTAACTATATGTTTTTTGAAACCGGAATATTATTAGTAATTTTAGGTTGTTAATCTATTATTAATTTTACCATGGACAAAAGCATAATAATGAGCCGCAACCATCTCGTTGCGACCCTAAAGAAAAGCAACAAGGAGTTTACCAAAGCCGACATAATCCATTATGTCGAAACCGAAGGAATCGAAATGGTAAACTTCATGTACCCTGCCGGTGACGGAAGACTGAAAACGCTCAATTTCGTAATCAACAACCTCAGCTATCTTGACGCCATACTGACATGTGGCGAAAGAGTCGACGGCTCAAGCCTGTTCCCCTTCATCGAGGCGGGAAGCAGCGACCTCTACGTATTGCCGAGATACAGCACCGCATTTCGCGATCCGTTTGCCGAGATACCTACGGTAACGATGCTGTGTTCGTATTTTGACAAAGACGGAAAGCCGCTTGAAAGCTCACCCGAATACACCCTTCACAAAGCTTGCAAGGCATTCCGTGATGTCACTGGCATGGAATTTGAAGCCATGGGCGAACTTGAATATTATGTCATCGCCCCAAGCGACGGAGCCTACCCCGCTACCGACCAAAAAGGCTATCACGAATCGGCACCCTTTGCCAAATTCAATGACTTGCGCACAAAGTGCATGTCATACATAGCACAGACCGGAGGACAGATAAAGTATGGACACTCGGAAGTAGGAAATTTCACGCTCAACAACACCATCTACGAGCAGAATGAGATAGAATTTCTTCCTGTTCCCGCCGAAGATGCAGCCGACCAGCTCGTATTGGCAAAGTGGGTCATCAGGAATCTCGGCTACAAAAACGGCTTCAACATCACTTTCTCACCCAAGATAACCACAGGCAAAGCCGGCTCGGGACTTCATGTACACATGCGACTGATGCGCGACGGCAAAAACGTGATGTTAAATGATGGAAAGCTTTCAGAGGAAGCACGCAAGGCCATAGCCGGCATGATGACACTTGCTCCGTCGATAACGGCTTTCGGCAACACCAACCCCACTTCCTATTTCCGCCTCGTGCCACATCAGGAAGCTCCCACAAATATATGTTGGGGCGACCGCAACCGCTCAGTACTTGTGAGAGTTCCTCTCGGATGGAACACATCGGTCGATATGTGCGCAATAGCCAATCATAAAGGCAATTCAAGCCACTATGACACTACACAAAAACAAACTGTGGAGATGCGCTCGCCCGACGGATCGGCCGACATATACCAACTTCTCGCAGGCCTTGCCGTAGCATGCCGTCACGGATTCGAGATAGAAAAAGCTCTCGAAATCGCCGATAAGACCTACGTAAACGTAAACATCCACGACAGCCAGAACTCGGAGAAGCTAAAATCACTCGCCCAGTTGCCGGCCAACTGCGCAGAATCGGCCGATATGCTTCAAAAGCAACGTGACATATACCAAAAATATGATGTATTCAGTCCGCGCATGATTGACGGCATAATACAGAAGCTTCGCGATTACAACGACATAGAACTTCTGAAACACGCCAACAACAATCCCAAGATAATGCAGGAACTCGTAACACGTTATTTCCACTGCGGTTAACAGCAATGAATCATGGCAAGGCCGTCCTTATGCTCAGATAAACACAGCATTAATCGGCATTAAGTATTTTTGTAAATAATATTGAACAAATAGATAGGTAGTTAAGCAGATTTTTAATAATTTTGCAGTCTGAATCGCATAATAAAGATTTTTACAGCATGTCGGACATAAAGAAGATTAAAACTGCTCTCGTTTCTGTCTATCATAAGGACGGCCTTGACGAGATTCTTGCGTTGCTCAACAAAGAAGGTGTACAATTCCTGTCAACAGGTGGCACTCAGTCATTTATAGAAAGCCTTGGCTACCCTTGTCAGGCTGTCGAGGACCTTACAGGTTACCCTTCGATACTCGGAGGACGAGTAAAGACACTTCATCCCAAAGTATTCGGCGGCATTCTTAACCGTCGCGAGAATGAAAGCGACCGCGAGCAGATAAAGCAATATGAAATCCCATCGATTGACCTCGTAATTGTCGACCTCTATCCGTTTGTCGACACAGTTGCTTCAGGAGCATCGCACGAGGACATAATTGAGAAAATAGACATAGGCGGCATATCGCTGATTCGCGCAGCCGCAAAGAACTACCGCGATGTGATCATCGTAGCATCGAAAGCACAATACGCACCTCTTGCAAGCCTGCTTCGCGAGAACGGCGCACAATCTTCAATCGACCAGCGCTGTTGGTTTGCAAAAGAGGCTTTTGCCGTAAGTTCAAGCTACGACAGTTCCATCTTCAATTACTTTGACGAGGAAAACGGTCCATCGGCACTTCGCGTAGCAATCGATGGAGCCAAAGCAATGCGTTATGGTGAGAATCCCCATCAGCGCGGCTACTTCTTCGGCGATTTCAATAAGATGTTCACACAGCTTCACGGCAAAGAGATATCCTATAACAATCTGCTCGACATCGATGCGGCAGTAAGCCTGATTGCCGAGTTTGAACAGCCCACATTCGCAATATTGAAGCATAACAACGCCTGTGGTATCGCAACCCGCGCAACCATAGCCGAAGCTTGGCGTGACGCTCTCGCCGGCGACCCCGTGTCGGCATTTGGCGGCGTGCTCATCACCAACGGAACAGTTGATGAAGCAGCAGCCGAGGAGATCAACAAGATATTCTTTGAAGTAATAATAGCTCCTCATTACGATGACAAGGCACTTGCCATATTGGAGCAAAAGAAAAACCGCATAGTTCTGGTTCAGCACTGTCCCAACACATCGACAATGCAGTTCCGCTCATGCCTGAACGGAGCACTCGGTCAGGAACGTGACTTGCGTGTAGAAACCGTGGACGACCTCAAGCAGGTTACAAAACTTCCCGTCGACCCGGCACAAATCGATGACTTGTTGTTTGCCAACAAAATCGTAAAGCACTCCAAGAGCAATGCTATAGTTCTTGCAAAGGGCTGTCAGCTCTATGCAAGCGGCGTGGGACAGACATCACGCGTCGATGCACTCAAGCAAGCTATTGCAAAGGCTCAGTCATTCGGATTTGACCTCAACGGTGCCGTGATGGCTTCGGATGCATTCTTCCCGTTTGCCGATTGCGTTCAGATAGCGCATGAAGCCGGCATCAATGCAGTAATCCAGCCCGGCGGCTCAATTCGCGACAACGAAACCATAGAATATTGTGACAATAACGGCGTGGCAATGGTCATCACCGGAATCCGTCACTTCAAGCATTAGCATAAGTACACCACCCCCTCTCCTCATTAATTGCAAATCTTAAAAACTTAAAATGGGACTTTTCTCTTTCACTAAAGAAATAGCCATCGATCTTGGTACCGCCAATACGATTATAATCCACAATGATAAAATCGTAATCGACGAGCCTTCGATTGTGGCCCTTGACTCAAAGACCGGCAAACTGATTGCCGTAGGTCACGAGGCACAGCAGATGCAAGGCAAAGAGCACGACGGCATACGCACCGTGCGTCCGTTACGCAAAGGCGTAATCGCCGACTTCAACGCCGCTGAATTGATGATTCGCGGTCTTGTAAAGAAGGTAAGTGCCAAGAGCAATTGGTTTTCACCGTCGCTCCGCATGGTAGTCGGCATTCCTTCAGGCTCGACCGAAGTAGAGATACGTGCCGTGCGTGACTCATCGGAGCACGCCGACGGACGCGATGTATACATGATATATGAGCCGATGGCAGCAGCCCTCGGTATAGGACTTGATGTACAGGCCCCCGAAGGCAACATGATTGTCGACATAGGCGGCGGAAGCTCCGAAATCGCAGTAATATCGCTCGGAGGCATCGTGAGCAACAAGAGCATACAGATTGCAGGTGACGACCTCACCGACGACATTCAGGAGCACATGCGTCGCGCCCATAACCTAAGAGTGGGTGAACGCACAGCCGAACTCATCAAGATGAATGTAGGCTCGGCACTGACCGAACTTGAGAATCCGCCTGAGGATTACATCGTACACGGCCCCAACCAGATGACGGCCCTGCCTATGGAAGTTCCTGTAAGCTACCAGGAGATTTCTCATTGTATCGAGAAATCGATATCCAAGATCGAGGCAGCCGTGCTTAGCGCACTTGAGCAGACACCTCCCGAACTGTATGCCGACATCGTGCGTAATGGAATATGGCTCGCCGGCGGCGGTGCATTGTTGCGCGGTCTTGACAAGCGTCTTGTTGACAAGATCGGTATTCCATTCCACATAGCCGAGGATCCCCTTCTTGCTGTTGCACGCGGTACAGGTGTGGCACTTAAGAACATCAACAAGTTCAAGTTTCTTATTCGATAGTCACGCCTCCTACAATTACAGAACGCTATCAATAAATCATAACGACCTATGAGGGATGCCGCTTACGGGCGACATCCCTTGCGGGCGTAAAACGTATCGATGCGCAATCTACTTGATTTCATATTACGCTATAGCTCATGGCTGGTATTCCTGTTCTATGTGGTCATCAGTTGCACACTGTTGTTCCAGAAGAACCCGTATCAGCACTACATATATCTGACATCGGCCAACAAAGTCAGTTCAATGGTCTACAATGCCACAAGCAATGTCACATCCTATTTCTATCTTCACGATATAAACGAGGATCTGCAACATCGCAATGCAAGCCTTGAACTGGAGGTAATCGACCTTCGCAAGCAGATACAAAAGTACCAGGAAGCTCTTACTGCGTCCGACATTGAGCTGGACAGCGCATTGATGCCCTATGACTTCATAATAGCCCATGTAATCAGCAACAGCATATCGCGCACCCACAACTACATCACAATCGAAAAAGGGGCCCTCGACTCTATAAGGCCCGAAATGGGAGTAGTCGACCAGAACGGTGTCGTGGGCATGGTCAACATTGTAGGCGACCACACGGCAAGGGTGATTTCACTTCTGAACCCGAAGATGCGATTGTCATGTAAGGTAAAGGGACGCGAATATTTCGGCTCGCTCGTGTGGGACGGGAAAAGCCCCGATGAAGCATTGCTTGAAGAGATGCCTCGACATGAAACATTCCGCAAAGGCGACACTATTGTCACAAGCGGATATTCGGCAGTGTTTCCACCCGACATACCGGTGGGAACCATCATAAGCCACGAAAAAGAGCATGACGACAACTTCTATGCGTTGCGTATAAAACTATTCACCGACTTCAGTCGACTGAGCACTGTACGTGTAATAACCAATGAAATAAAAGATGAACTCAATGCGATAAGCGCAGGTGAGGAAAACGACTAACAACCACAATATCGGCAATGACAAAGTCTATAGTACAATTTTCATTACTGTTCGTCATTCTGGTTTTGGCACAGGCAATTGTATTCAACAACATCTGCCTGTTCAATGTGGCTGTGCCCTTTGTATTCATATATTTTATAATAAGCCTCCCGATAACATTGTCGACCAACTGGGTGCTTACACTCTCATTCATTGCCGGATTGAGTGTCGACATCTTTGCCAACACCCAAGGGATGAACGCACTGGCATGCACGCTGATCGCTATGTCACGCCGTTCGATACTCCACCTATACTTTCCGCGTGAGGATGAATTGACAATACCCGAACCGTCAATCAAGTCATTGGGCATGGAAGTCTATGTCAAGTATCTGTTTACTCTCGTGTTGCTCTACTGCACAATCATTTTCCTTATCGAGGCCTTCTCATTCTTCAATGTACTGCAACTTGCACTTCGCATTCTGTGCAGCACACTTTTATCTTTCTTGCTTTTGCTCGGACTCGACAGCATTATGTCGCAAAGCCGTTAGTGTATAAACTATGAGAAAAGACTACACCCTCGAGAAACGCAAATATATAATAGGCGGATTCATAGTAGTGATTGTAATCATTTTCATAATCAGGCTTTTCAGTCTGCAGGTGATGGACAGTCGCTATAAGGAGTTTGCCGATTCCAATGCGTTCATGCGCAAGACCCTTTATCCGTCACGCGGCATGATTCGTGATCGCAACGGCGAGTTGGTTGTGTATAATCAGCCGGCCTACGATGTCATGATGATTCCACGCAATGTGCAGGAATTTGACACTGTTGATTTTTGCAACACATTGAATATAACGAAGGAGCAGTTCATGAAACGGTTGCTTGACATGAAAGACCGCCGATTGAACCCCGGTTACTCGGCATATACCCCGCAACGCTTCATCACCCACATATCAGCCCAGGATTACGGACGCCTGCAGGAGAAACTCTACCGTTATCCCGGATTCTTCATCCAGCAGCGCATATTGCGGCAATATATGTATTCGGCCGCTGCAAATGTGCTGGGTAATATCCGTGAAGTGTCGGCACGTGACATCGAACGTGACAACTACTACGCATCGGGCGACTATTGCGGCGACCTCGGTGTCGAAAAAAGTTACGAAGAGTATCTGCGCGGCATAAAAGGTGTGGAGATACTCATACGTGACGCTTACGGACGCATTCAGGGAAAATTTGAGGACGGAGCCCATGATGTAGCACCGGTTTCGGGTCGTGACTTAACATTGAGCCTCGACATCGAACTGCAGAAATACGGCGAGGAACTTATGGCCAACAAAATCGGGGCCATAGTTGCAATCGAGCCGTCGACAGGGGAGATACTTGCCATGGTGAGCAGTCCCACCTACGACCCCAAGATGCTTGTAGGCCGAGAGCGCGGAAAAAATTACAGTATTCTGAAGGACGACTTCTACAAGCCGCTCTTTGACCGAGCTCTAATGGGTGCCTACCCGCCCGGCTCCACATTCAAGCCGTCGCAAGGTCTTATATTGCGACAAGAGGATATAATCACGCTATCGACCACCTACCCTTGCTATCACGGATTCATTTCAGGAGGATTGCGTGTAGGATGTCACGGCCACTACTCCCCCATAGCACTTAAACCGGCGCTTCAGACATCGTGCAACGCATTCTTCTGTTGGGGACTTAAAAGCATGCTTGACGGCAAACGCGCAAAATACGGGTCGGTAGCTGAAGCTTTTGAGGTGTGGAAAAAGCATCTCGTGTCACTCGGTTACGGATACAAGCTCGGAGTCGACTTGCCCGGTGAAAGTCGAGGCTTCATCCCCAACGCTCAATTCTACAATAAGATTTACGGAGAAGGGCGATGGAGCGCAAATACAATCATATCAATAGCCATAGGCCAAGGCGAGATCCTTGCCACTCCGCTTCAGATAGCCAACCTGTGTGCCACGATAGCCAACCGAGGATGGTTCATAACGCCACATGTCGTCAAGGCAATCCAGGACACTATAATGCCGTCGCAATATCTGGAGAAGCGCATACCGACGATTGACCGTCAGCACTTCGAGGATGTGGCCGAAGGAATGCGCATGGCAGTGACAGGCGGTACATGTCGTCTTGCCAATCTTCCGGGAATAGAAGTGTGCGGAAAGACAGGTACTGCCCAGAATCCACATGGAAAGGACCATTCCGCATTCATAGGTTTCGCACCCTATCACGACCCGAAAATCGCGATATGTGTCTATGTCGAAAATGCCGGCTTCGGAGCAACCTACGGTGTTCCCATCGGTTCACTGATGATGGAAAAGTACCTCAACGGAGAGATATCGCCTGAACGGAAGTATCTTGAGGAACGAATGTTACAATCTAACACAATAATAAGCAGTGGAGTCAAGAAGCACTAATACATCAATACTACGTTATGTCGACTGGGTAACTGTCGTCATATATGCATTGCTTGTATTGGGCGGTGTCGTATCGATATATGCAGCAAGCTACGACTTCGACAACGCTTCCATTTTTTCTTTTGATGAATTTTCGGGCAAACAGCTGAGATGGGTCGGACTTGCATTCTTTGCCGGACTGGTAATACTGCTGATAGATTTCCGTGTATATGAAGCCTACGCCTACCCTATATACGGGCTAATGATATTACTGCTCATAGTCACGATATTCGTAGCTCCCGACATTAAGGGCTCCCGGTCATGGCTGGTACTCGGCCCCATGAGTCTTCAACCGGCCGAGTTTGCAAAATTCGCTACCGCTCTTGCACTCGCCAAACTATTCTCATCCTACAATTTCAATCTGAATTTCAGCGCGGGCAACTATGTCAAGGCACTGATCATAATATTCCTTCCTATCGTCTTGATACTTGCACAGAAGGAAACCGGTTCGGCCCTTGCCTACCTCGCATTGTTTTTCGTCCTGTATCGTGAAGGGATGAGCGGTCTTGTACTTGCCGCCGCGTTATGTGCCGTTGTATTCTTCGTCGTTTCGGTCAAATATACCGAAACAATGATACTCGGCATTCCTTCGGGCGAAGTAGCGGTGTTCATCATGATTGAGATGATTATGACCGGAATGCTAGCTGTCTACTGCCGAAACATGATAGGAGCACGAAATGTGTTGTTATGGTTTCTCGTGACAGGAATAGCAGCGTGGATTTTGTCACTGGCCGAAGTAGAAATACCGGGATTGGTGTATTTCCTTTCGGCAATAGGCGTAGCTATAGCCTATTGTCTTATCCTCATGATAAAATTCCCCGCGCGAAAAATATTGGTAACTATTGGAGCCACCATCGTAGCAGTGGGATTTCTGTTTTCAGTCAACATGGTGTTCAACGACATCCTCAAGCCACATCAGCAGCAGCGAATCAAGGTGTCGCTTGGTATTGAAGAAGACCTTAGAGGTGCGGGATACAATGTCAACCAGTCCAAGATAGCCATAGGTTCGGGCGGAATAGCCGGCAAGGGATTCCTTAACGGAACCCAGACCAAGCTCAAATATGTTCCTGAACAGCACACCGACTTCATATTCTGCACCATCGGCGAGGAAGAGGGCTTCATAGGCACTACTGCCGTACTGTTGCTGTTCTTGATTCTAATATTGAGAGTTCTTTCCATCGCTGAACGACAGCCGACTACCTTCGGGCGTGTATATGCCTACTGTGTTGCATCATATTTCATCTTCCACCTTGCCATAAATGTGGGTATGGTTATCGGACTATGCCCTGTGATAGGCATTCCTCTGCCCTTTTTCAGCTATGGAGGCTCCTCATTGTGGGGATTTACGTTCCTGTTGTTCATAATGCTGCGCATCGATGCTGCGCGCCGCGAGTATATGAGCTACTAATGTGAATTTTTACCCTAATCTCTTTCATTTTACATTCATTTCGTGTAACTTTGAATGATAAAAGAATGAGATATGGCATCATTCCTATACATAGTGCTTCGCGGAATGGCTATCGGGTTACTTATATCAGCACCGATGGGGCCTATTGGTATGCTGTGCATACAACGTACGCTCAACAAGGGCCGATGGCCGGCATTCTTCACAGGCGTCGGAGCCGCACTCAGCGACTTGATATATTGCCTGCTCACGGGATTGTGCCTGTCGTTCATAACCGACTTCGTTGAAACTAATCAACTGTTGCTCCAGATAATCGGCTCGTTGGTGCTGGCAGCATTTGCATTCTACCTGTTCCGCAAGAATCCCGCTCGCTCGCTTTCAACTCCAAGCGAACAAGCCAATACCTACTGGAAGGACTTTGTAACCGGATTCCTTCTCACATTCTCCAACCCGCTTATTCTATTTTTCATAATCGGTCTTTTTGCCCGCTTCAACTTCCTGTTGCCCGAATTTAAGTATTATCACTACATCTCGGGATATATCGCCATATTCTCGGGAGCCTTGTTGTGGTGGTTCACCATTACATTTTTCGTAAACAAGGTGCGTTCTCACTTCAATGTGCGTTCATTGTGGTTGATAAACCGCATCATCGGAGGTATTCTGTTGATCATGGCAATAATCGGATTAATCATGGGCGTAAAAGACTACATAACCATTATACAATGAACAGCAATATCGACAATCTAATCGTGCCCCATATCGATAATTTGGGGGAAATGAGCACCGACGGAATAATAAACGCTCTTGAAGACAACGGCGTACGTCGCACGATCGACTATATCGACTACAAGGAATTTCCCTATCATCCATTGACTACATTCTCGATGGCCTACTCCAAGGATATGCTATATATCGACTTCTTTGTAAGGTGCAATTATCTGCGCGCCATAAACGACCGTCCCAACACTCCGGTCCATGAAGATTCATGTGTAGCCGCATACCTGCAACCCGATAGTGAAAATAATCGATATTATGCATTTGAAATCAATTGTATCGGAGCCATATCAGGCATGGTTTGCAAAGGCGAAGGTGACGGCGCATGCTCTTTTCTCGATGAATCGACAATAGACCGCATCAAGTGTTACGCATCATGCGGCAATCGCCCATTCCGCGAACTGGAAGGACTATTCACATGGAATGTACTCATTGCCATTCCGCTTGATATGCTCGGACTGAAATACGACGGCAGTCCCCTATCCATAAAAGGCAATTTTTATAAATGCGCATCAGGCACTTCACAGCCTCATTTTCTTAGCTGGATGCCGCTTGATGAAACAAAAAGAACATTTCATCAGCCGAAATCGTTTGGGAATATTATACTATCATAAATTATTTAATCGAAAATGAAGACTATTTACACTATTGTTGCATTAATACTCTGTTCGATGTCGCTTTCAGCTCAATCATTCGACCTGAAGGAAGCTCTGAAAGGACTTGCGTCAAAAAACGATACTACCAATACCGACAAAGGCTCAGCCGGCTCGGCTATTGGTTCGATTCTCGGCAATGTTCTCGGAAAATCGGATGTCACACCGGCCGACCTTGAAGGGACATGGAATTATACAGCTCCTGCCGTAACATTTAAAAGCGAGAATCTTTTAAAGAAAGCCGGAGGCGCCGCCGCATCTGCAACTATAGAAAACAAAATCAAGCCCTACTACCAACGTGCCGGACTTGAGAATCTTGTATTGACAGTGGCTAACGACAGTACATTCACAATGAAGCTTAAGCGCGGCTCTCTGTCAGGCTCAATAGCACAAGGCACCGAAAAAGGGATACTCGTATTTAAGTTTAAGGCAGCGGGGAAGATAAACATAGGCAGTATGAACACCACTGTATCACTTGCGGGCAACCAACTGACACTTACATTCGACATTTCAAAATTGATGACAATAGTCGACCGTCTTGCATCACTATCAGGCAATTCAACGCTCGGCAGCATCAACTCAATGCTTCAAAATTACGATGGCTTACAAGCCGGATTCAAACTCAAAAAGGCCCAATAACACCGACAATATTACGTAACGAGTCATTAATGGCTACATATTTCGGAAAAAATAGCTAACTTTGCAGACATAAATCACAATTTATAGATTCTAATGAGTTATAACTTATTGAAAGGTAAGCGCGGTATTATATTCGGAGCGCTTAACGACATGAGTATCGCCTGGAAAGTCGCCGAGAAGGCTGTTGAAGAAGGCGCTGTCATTACTCTGTCAAACACTCCCGTTGCCGTAAGAATGGGTGATGTAAGCAAACTTGGCGAAAAGCTGAACGCAGAAGTAATTCCTGCCGATGCCACCAATGTAGAAGATCTCGAAATGGTATTTACCAAATCTATGGAGATTCTCGGAGGCAAGATAGACTTTGTACTTCACTCAATAGGCATGTCGCCTAATGTGCGCAAAAAGCGCCTGTATGACGATCTTGATTACGATTTGTTGAACAAGACACTCGACATTTCGGCAGTGTCGTTCCACAAGATGATTCAGGTCGCCAAGAAACTCGATGCAATAAATGATTACGGAAGCATACTTGCACTGTCGTATATCGCAGCACAACGCACTATGTTCGGCTACAACGACATGGCCGACGCAAAGGCACTTCTCGAATCAATCGCCCGCAGTTTCGGTTATATATATGGCCGAGAGAAGCATGTACGCATCAACACCATATCTCAATCTCCTACCGTTACCACTGCCGGAAGCGGCGTAAAGGGTATGGAATCGCTGATGGACTTCGCCAACCGAATGTCGCCGCTCGGCAATGCCAATGCCGATGAGTGCGCCGACTATTGCATTGTCATGTTCAGCGACTTGACCCGCAAGGTAACAATGCAGAACCTCTATCACGACGGCGGATTCTCAAGCATGGGTATGAGCCTTCGTGCCATGGATCAGTATGAGAAGAGCTTTGACTTGTATCGCAATCCCGACGGAACAATACAATACGGTTAATCGTCACAACACTATAACATTGAAATCCCGGCTTGTCTTAGTCGGGATTTTTTATTACCTTTACACTATGACGCAATCCACCATATACAACATAGCCATATTTGCATCAGGCAACGGTTCAAATGCCGAAAATATAATACGGCATTTCAGTGACGGTCACGCACCTGTCAAAGTGAGCCTGATAGTATGCAACCGCCCTCGGGCAAAGGTGATACAGCGGGGAGAGAATCACGACATACCCGTGACTGTGATGACAAGAGCTGAAATAAACGATCGCGACACAATGCTCAATACACTGCGACAATATGGGATAAGTCACATAATCCTTGCCGGATTCATGATAATGCTTCCTGATTTCCTTATACAAGCCTACCCCGACAGGATAATAAACGTGCATCCGTCGCTACTGCCCAAATATGGCGGCAAGGGCATGTATGGCCGTCACGTTCACGAAGCAGTGTATGCAGCCCGAGAAACGGAAACCGGAATAACGATACACTATGTGAATGAAGAGTACGATAAAGGAGAAATAATATTCCAAGCCACGGTCAAGTTAACAGCTGACGACACACCCGAATCGATAGAAGACAAGATACATTTGCTTGAGAAAGCACATTTTCCCCAAGTAATCGAATCGGCAGTTACCGGTACAGTGTAAAATTACATTGATTTAAGCAATGACAGGAATTCGGCTCTCAACGAGGCATCTTCAGCAAAACGGCCCATATATTCCATCGTTGTTGTAGATGAATCCTGCTTCTCCACGCCACGCATTTTCATACACAGATGCTCGGCATTGCACACAACCATAACACCATGGGCGCTAAGCGTGTCGTATACTTCACGACACACTTCGGCTGTGAATCGTTCCTGCACCTGTAGACGGCGTGCATATATGTTGACTACACGAGCCAACTTTGAAAGGCCGATCATATTGCCGTTTGGCAGATAACCAATCGACACCTTTCCGAAAAATGGAAGAATGTGATGCTCACAGAAGGAATAGAACTCAATATCCTTTACAATTATAATCTGTGAACCGGAATAATCGAATATGGCCGACCTCATCACCTCATCGGCACTTTCACGATAACCTTGAGTAGCATAATATAGTGCCTTGGCAGCACGAACCGGGGTCTTCACCAATCCTTCACGGTCAGGATTTTCTCCAATCAGCTCAATAATTGCCTTGTAATGCTCGGCCAAAGCACTGATGACTTGTTCCTTATCCATTGAAACAATATTTATTCGCCCGACGATACAACTATGCGGTCACGAACCACACGTATTTCACGCATATAACTCGGGAAAGCTTCTTTCAATTCCTGAGCCGCTTCGTTAGCCTCCTCCTGTGTACGGAAATTTCCTACTCTCAATCTCCAAAACGGAGAATTGTATACAACATAGGTAGGATACTGCGGAAAGCGGGCACTCACATTTCTGGCTCGAGTACGAGCCTCACCCTTAGCCGTACGTGCATTGTTGTCGGAAAACACCTGAATGCGATAACCACCCATTTTACCGTTAACTGGACGCACGGTTTCGCTTTCATGCGACTCAACGGGTTGCAATCGCAACAAAAGCGCATCAGGAATGGTAAGAGTTACGGTACTGTCGGAAATTATGTGACCGACAATAGGCGCTTGACTCACCGGAGCATCATTGTCGGCGTTTGCCGCCATAATGATTCCGCCAAGCATCATCATTGATATGTAAGTGCGTAGCTTCACTTTATTTCTCAATTATAATTCGGTTGCAAATATACGGAGAATTCGCGAGATTACGGCACTGTTTCGGGAATAAAGTAAGCCTCCTGTAAAGCTGTGCTCGACAGGAGGCTTAATAAAGTTTATCGTGTCAACGATTAAAATGCATTTACAATGCCCATGAATGAGCCGCATTCAAGTGATGCGCCACCTATAAGACCACCGTCGACATCGGGCTTTGCAAAAAGCTGGGGAGCATTTGAAGGCTTGCAGCTTCCACCGTAAAGGATTGAAGTGTTTTCAGCGACTTCCTTTCCGTAACGGTCGGCAATCACGCCGCGGATGAATGCGTGCATGTCCTCGGCCTGGTCGTCGGTTGCAGTCTTGCCTGTACCGATTGCCCAAACGGGTTCGTAAGCAAGGATGATCTTGCCGAAATCCTCAGCTGAAAGATTGAAGAGAGCCTCTTCGATCTGCTTCTTAACAACTTCGTTGTAAGTTCCATTTTCGCGCTCCTCAAGTACTTCGCCGATGCAGAAGATAGGAGTAAGATTGTTCTCAAGAGCAAGAGCAACTTTCTCCTTCAGGATTTCGGAAGTTTCGCCGTAATATTGACGACGCTCCGAGTGACCGAGAATAACGTAAGTAGCTCCGGTAGAAGCAACCATGGGAGCTGAAACCTCACCTGTGTAGGCACCTGACTTATGATTTGCGCAGTTTTCAGCACCAAGGCCAAGCTTGGCGGGGTCGATTACTGCGTTTATAGATGCAAGATGGGTGAAAGGAACAGCGATGATTACATCACACTTGGGCTGTGCAGCCTTGAGAGCTTCGTTGATTTCCTTGGCAAGAGCCACACCTTCCTGGAGATTTGTATTCATCTTCCAGTTTCCGGCTACGATTTTCTTTCTCATTTTATATTATATTTTGAAGTATTTTGGTATATGATTGTGCAAATTTACTCATTTTTTTCGATTTCGTCGCGCAAAATGCAATTTAACTGCATGACCGCTGCGGTCGATTCCCCACAGAATCAACTCAAGACCGATGAAAATTACCGTAAACAACCAGAAGTATCCTGTTCCAGAATAGCGCAGGTTGTCGAGAGTTTTGTCGTCGGGACTTGCAAACAGGTCGCTGTCAATCGACACAAGCGTGCGCTTCCATTGGATTATACCGTCCTTAAGATATACCATGGCGACATTACCGCGGGCCAATTCCTTTATTGATGTGTCATCGGCCGTATATAGCGGATAAGTGGCCATCGACAGGTCACGCCACTGCTCAAGGCCGTCATCATTGGTGCCAAGTACGCCTATCATCTCACCTCCGCGAGAAACGATGTAACGCTCGATTTCATTGATGAGATAGGTCGACGATATGTCGATATTGTGCATCTCGGGTATCAGCAGCAATATCTGTTCACCGTCATCAAGAATTACCTCACTTGTCACATCATCGTCGCCGTCATATATTGCTATGCCATCGCCATGCTCGTGCACAAGATTGCTCGAGCCGATTTCACGGTCGACAAATGTCCATGTGCTGTCGGGCAGATTGTCAGCCGAAAATGACTGTCTATTTCCGTCCTTCTCATATACGAAAATAATATCAAGCCCGGTGTCGTCGCTCTCTTCATCAACCACCAATGATGTTCCCACCTTATAAGGTCGAAAATCGACAAGGGGCTGAACCGAGTAACCGAAGAATCCTATGACAGCCACATATATGACACACAAGAATCCTTCAAGCCATTGCGTATAGGTGGAAAAGAGGCCGCTAACCTTATTATTGTTGAACAGCAGATAGACCAACATGGCTACGAGCAATACGTTTTTCAGGAACGTAGCCGTGTTGGATATTACAAGGAAGTCGCCGAAGCATCCGCAATCAGGCACCGGGTCATCGATAGCAATGTAGAGCGTCAACGGCAACATGAATGCCATAAGTGCAGTCATGGCCCAAACGGAAACTCGTTTGTAGCTTCCTGTAGCAAGCATGCATCCGAGGATGAATTCGACACCCGACAGCATCAACGCCACAAAGAAAACAATCGAACGCGGTTGAGGCACTCCCCACACATTAAGATACTGCTCAATCTTGTAGATGGAACCCCACACATCTATCATCTTGGCAAGTCCTGAAATGATAAACGTGCCACCGACAATCAGACGAAAAATCCATACAATGACGGTCCTGTGCCGCTCAAAGAATGTCCTGATGTCCATAACCATTAATCTTCAGTAAGCTTGATTATTGCAAACACTGCATAGTTCATCATATCCTGATAATTGGCATCGACGCCCTCCGACATGATGGTGACACCGTTATTATCCTCAATCTGCTTGGTGCGCATAAGCTTCTGAAGTATTATATCGGTATAGGAGTGTACTCTCATTCCTCGCCAAGCCTCGTCATAGTCATGATTCTTGGCAATCATCAGTTCGCGCGTGCGTCCTACGTGACGGTCATATAGAGCTAAGGCCTTGTCGACATCCATGTCGTCGGTATCACAGTAACCGAGTTCAAGCTGGATAAGAGCTATAGCTCCATAATTAACGATAGCTATGAATTCAGGCAAGATGCCCTCGCCTACCTTTGAAGTCTTTTTGGTTTCAAGCGAGCGTATACGTGTAGCCTTGATGAATATTTGATCGGTCACCGATTCCGGTCGCATTATGCGCCATGAAGCACCGTAGTCCTTGAGTTTCTTGACGAATACATCGCGGCACATAGCCAAAGCATTGTCAAATTGTGCAATAGTGTCAGCCATCTCTCTATAATTATAATATGATATTGTTTAAGCACAAAGTTACTATTTATTCGCAACATCACGAAATAAAAAAGGGGAACCGCACGATTGCGATTCCCCTGATATTATAATGTCAGTCAATGACACACTTATTACATAGCCTCGATACGCTTGAGGTTGGTTTCATCACCAAGGCTGTAGTAAAGGCTGCGAAGCAGACGGCGAGCTTCGCTCTCAGTGTTCTCGTCGTTAAGAGCCTTTTCAAGATAGGGAGCGGCTTCCTTAAGCATTGGGTCGATCTTTTCGGCTCTCAGCTTGTTGTACTCGGCCTGCTCGAGGTTCTGATTCTCCTCGTCGATTGTCACAGCCTGAGCATAGATAACTCGTCCGAGGTCGAGATGTGCCTTTGCATTGTCGGGAGCAAGTTCAACAGCCTTCGAGATATATTCGCGGGCCTTGTCATAGTTCTTCTTGCTCTGATACAAAATACCCATAACATCGTAAAGTTCGGCATTCTGGGGAGAAACGGCGATTGCCTTCTCCAACAGAGTCTGAGCCTCATCATACTTCTCGTTGTTGATCTTGTCGTTGATGATGATTGTCAGATACTTTGAATCGGTTTCTCCATAAAGGTCATTGGCAGCCTGTGCAAGAGCAACTACTGCATCATTGTCCTGCGATTGAGCAGCCACACTGATTGCATAGTCATAGAGGGAAGGTGTATTGTAACCCTTTGCGCGAGCGGCATTGAACGATTCAAGAGCAACGGGGAGCTTTTCAGCCTGCCATGCTGCAAGGCCCTGGAAATAGAGGATTTCACCTACTATCGAATCAGCAGGAGCCTTAGGAGCTTCTTCGCCGAGCGATTTATTTTCGGGCATTGTTGTGTATATGTTCCATGCATCATAAGCGCCTGCATAGTCCTTGGCATCCCAAAGCAGCTGTCCGCCTGTTACATAGTCGTTATAGTGAGCGGCAAGCTTCTTGGCCATGTCCTTGGAATATTTGGTCTTGGTCTTGGGACTTCCGTCCTTGTTAAGTTTCGGAGAACCGTTTTTATCCTTTTCAACTACAGTGTCGAGAGGGAATGCAGTCATGTAATACTTGTAACCGTCAAGAAGCGCACGGCCCATCTTCGGTTCATCAACCTGCTGACCTACGGCTTTCTTTCCGAGCATAGCGTCATAATCGCCAAACTCAATTGTACCGGCTACATACCATGTTTGAGCTTCATCCTTGGATTCAGGGTTAGTCAAAGCGGGCTTCAACTGATCGCGAGCTGCAGCATAATCGGCATTGAAACCTTTTGCCTTACCTTCAACCTCCTTTACAAGGCTCTTCTGAGCCGATGCTGAAGCAACGGCTAATAGGCAAAGACCTAAGATACTTAATTTTTTCATACTTGTATTAATGGTTTGTTAGTAAAAAGTATTCGTTTTTATTATTCTTCATCAGGAAGTTCTTCAGTTAGCTCGTCGTCATCAACCGATTCATCGATTTCAGTTATTTCTTCGATGTCAATAGGAAGCGGAGTCTGTTCCGACTCATCGACAAGTACGTTTTCATTTATCTCCTCTTCAGGGTCTGAGTCAACGCAGCACACTGAAGCAATCTCATCGTTACGTTTCTCAAGATTTATGAGCCTTACGCCTTGGGTAGCACGGCCTTGAACCCTGATGTCGGCAACCTTGATGCGGAGTGTTATTCCCGATTTGTTGATGATGACAAGGTCGTTGTCGTCATTAACTGCATCTATGGCTACAAGCTTACCGGTCTTTTCGGTAACGTTTATAGTCTTTACACCCTTTCCACCTCGGTTGGTAACGCGATAGTCTTCAAGAGGGGAACGCTTGCCGTATCCCTTTTCCGATATTACCATAACGTTATTGGTGGTGTCAGCGTTCATACAAATCATGCCTACAACCTCATCTTCATCACCGTCAAGGGTCATTCCTCTTACGCCGGTCGACATACGGCCCATCTCACGCACCTTATTCTCAGGGAATCGGATAGCACGGCCGTTTCTGTTGGCAAGAAGCACCTCCGAATTTCCATTGGTCAATTCTACACCTATCAGCTGGTCGCCTTCACGTATTATGATTGCATTCACTCCATTGGCACGCGGACGAGAATAAGCCTCAAGACTTGTCTTCTTTATTATGCCGCGTTTTGTTGCAAACACGAGATTGTGCGATGTCACGTATTCCTTGTCATCGAGCTTCTTGATTCGGATTACTGCATTCACAGCATCATCAGGCTCGATGTTGAGCAGATTCTGTATGGCACGGCCCTTGGCGTTCTTCGCACCTTCGGGCAGGTCGTAAACCTTAAGCCAGTAACAGCGTCCCTTCTGGGTGAAGAACAGCAGATAATTATGCATCGAAGCAGGATATATGTGTTCAATGAAATCCTCATCGCGTGTATCGCTGCCTCGTGAACCTACACCGCCGCGATTTTGTGCGCGGAATTCACTCAATGCGGTTCGCTTTATGTAACCCATGTGCGATATGGTGATTATCATGTCGTCATCGGCATAGAAATCCTCGGCATTGAAGTCACCTGCCATGTAATCGATATCGGTACGACGCTTGTCACCATATTTGTCACGAATCTCTATAAGCTCTTTCTTTATAAGTTCGCGGCACACGTGGTCGTCGCTCAATATAAGGTTCAATTCAGCGATACGGGCTATAATCTCCTCGTAAGCGGCGTGAAGCTTGTCCTGCTCCAGTCCGCTCAACTGGCCAAGTCGCATGGCAACGATTGCAGCAGTCTGAGGTTCCGACAGATCAAATCGCTCGGCAAGTGCCTGTCGAGCCGCATCCTGATTGGCCGAAGCCTTGATTATGCTTATCACCTCATCAATATTCTGCGATGCGATAATAAGGCCCTTTAATATATGAGCGCGCTCCTCGGCTTTTCTGAGTTCAAATTTTGTGCGACGGATTACCACATCGTGACGATGGGCAATGAACGCCTCAAGAATTTGCTTTAGATTCAATGTCTTGGGACGCCCGTTAACGATTGCCACATTGTTGACGCTGAACGATGACTGCAAAGCCGTCATCTTATAGAGCTTATTGAGTACAACGTTTGAGTTGGCATCGCTCTTCAGGCGAATCACGATGCGCATTCCCTTATAGTCGCTCTCATCGTTTATATCGGCAATGCCGTCAATCTTCTTTTCATTTACAAGATTGGCTATATACTCGATAAGCTCGGCACGGTTTACATTATAAGGAAGCTCGGTTATGATAATGTCCTCGTGATTGGCCTCCGACTCAATTTCAGCTTTTGCACGAATCACGATTCGTCCACGACCTGTTTCAAAAGCCTCCTTAACACCGTTATATCCGTATATCGTACCGCCGGTGGGGAAATCGGGAGCCTTGATGTAGTGCATAAGCCCCTCAATTGAAAGTTCGGGGTCATCGATCAACGCCACTGCCGCATTCAATGACTCGGTAAGATTGTGAGGCGGCATGTTGGTAGCCATACCTACGGCGATACCCGATGTTCCGTTTACGAGCAAGTTGGGGATACGTGTAGGAAGCACTGTAGGCTCAAGTCGTGAATTGTCATAGTTTGGCTGAAAATCGACCGTTTCCGAATTTATGTCACTCAACATCTCTTCGCCTATGCGCTCGAGTCTTACCTCGGTGTAACGCATTGCGGCCGCTCCGTCACCGTCGATGGAACCGAAGTTTCCATGACCATCGACCAATCGATAACGCATAGCCCAATCCTGAGCCATTCGCACAACCGTACCGTATATAGATGAGTCGCCGTGAGGGTGATATTTACCCATAACCTCACCTACACAGTTGGCCGACTTCTTATGAGGATGATCCGATGTGTTACCCATCTCGTTCATTCCATATAGCACACGACGCTGTACCGGCTTCAAGCCGTCCCTGACATCAGGCAGCGCACGTGACACAATCACCGACATTGAATAGTCAATGTAGGCCGACTTCATTTCACTTTCGATATCAATTTTCAGAATTCTGTCTTCGTCCAGCATATAAAAGTCTTGTTAGTAATATGCATAATACCCGAGCTACAAAACGAATAGAATCGCTTTACGCCCGATAATGGTATATACGTTAAATTTTATACAAAGATAAATATTTTTTACGAGAAAATGAGTAATTTTAATTCAGTGATTGTTTAAATTATGTTGAAGTGCTATAATTTGCCTGAAGTAGTCGTTTTTGGCACAATTATTGTAGTAACTTTAATGAAAATATACTGATTTATTACATGGACACTAATTTTTCTAATGAATTAAAGTATGTGCTTGACCAAAGCCGCATTGAGGCAACCCGACACAACAGTTCAATGATAAAGGCCGAGCATCTTTTGCTTGCAATCATGTCCAAGAATGAAAGCCACGCATTCCAGACGCTCCAAAAGCTGTTGAGCGCCGACATGATGTATCAGCTGCGCGATGCTCTCGACAACAGCCTCTATGAGCAACCGGATAGCACCGAGATGCTCACAGTCAGCGACTTGGCCAACCGCATAATCAAATTGAGCGTACTTGAAGCCCGAATGCTGAAAAGCAACATAGTCGATTCGGAACACTTGCTTCTCGCAATATTTCACAACAGCGAAGTTCAGAATCTTGAAATCATGGGTATGTTCCGTGACGCGGGCGTAACCTATGAGGCTCTCTACCGTCTTCTCGCCAATGTGGCCGATGCGCCTCAAATGGGTGCATCGTTCACCGATGATGACGACGATGACGAGGAAGAACCCTTCAGCAGCGACCGTCCCGAGGCCCCGCAGCGCCCGTCATCGGCGCCAAAACGCGGGAATGACACACCGGTCCTCGACAAATTTGGCAATGACATGACACGCGCCGCCGAAGAGGGCCGTCTTGACCCTGTTATAGGACGAGAGGTCGAAATTGAACGCCTCGCCCAGATTTTAAGCCGTCGCAAGAAGAACAATCCTGTGCTTATAGGCGAACCCGGTGTAGGCAAATCGGCAATAGTAGAAGGACTTGCTCTGCGCATCGTGCAACGTAAAGTGTCACGCATCCTCTTTGACAAGCGTGTGATATCACTTGACATGGCGTCAATCGTAGCCGGCACGAAATATCGCGGACAATTTGAGGAGCGCATAAAGGCGATACTAAACGAGCTTTCAAAGAATAAGGACATAATCCTGTTCATCGACGAGCTGCACACTATAGTAGGTGCCGGAAACGCATCGGGTTCGATGGATGCCGCCAATTTGCTGAAACCCACCCTCGCCCGAGGAGAAATACAGTGCATAGGCGCGACGACAATCGACGAATATCGCAAAAACATAGAAAAGGACGGTGCTCTTGAGCGTCGTTTCCAAAAGGTGATGGTTGAACCCACTTCACCCGAGGAAACACTCATCATTCTCAACGACATAAAAGATAAATATGAGGAGCACCACAATGTCAATTACACACCCGATGCAATAGAGGCTTGCGTAAAATTGACCGACCGATATGTGAGCGACCGAAACTTCCCCGACAAGGCGATTGATGCCCTTGACGAGGCAGGTTCACGCGTACATGTCACCAACATAGTCGTTCCAAAAGAGATAGAGCGTCTTGAGGAACAAATTGCCGAAGCCAATGCCAACAAGCTGAAGGCCGCCCAGTCACAGAACTTCGAAAATGCAGCATCATTCCGCGACAAGGAGCATCGCCTCAAAATTGAACTTGATGAAGCCAAGCGCAAATGGGAAGCCCAGATGAACTCTCAGCGCGAAACTGTCGACGAGGAGCGAGTGGCCGAAGTTGTGGCCATGATGACAGGTGTCCCGGTGCAGCGCATAGCCCAGGCCGAGGGCATAAGATTGCGTGAAATGGGGCCGAAACTGAAAGGTGCAATCATCGGTCAGGATGCCGCTATAGACAAGATTGTAAAAGCGATACAACGAAACCGCGTAGGCCTCAAGGATCCCAACAAGCCCATAGGCACGTTCATGTTCCTTGGCCCCACCGGAGTCGGAAAGACCCACCTTGCCAAGAAGTTGGCCGAATATCTGTTTGATTCAGCCGACACTCTGATTCGCGTCGACATGAGCGAATACATGGAGAAATTCACCGTGTCACGACTCGTGGGAGCACCTCCGGGATACGTTGGATACGAGGAGGGCGGACAGCTCACCGAGAAAGTACGCACTCACCCCTACTCTGTCGTCCTGCTGGATGAGATCGAGAAGGCGCATCCCGATGTGTTCAACCTTTTGTTGCAGGTTCTTGACGAAGGTCGTCTTACCGACAGCCTCGGCCGTCGTGTCGACTTCAAGAACACTATAATAATCATGACCTCCAACATAGGAAGCCGACAGCTGAAGGATTTCGGTTCGGGTGTAGGATTCACCACTCGCGAAGTCGACAAGGAGTTTTCACACGGCATAATACAGAAAGCCTTGAACAAGGCCTTCTCACCTGAATTCCTGAACCGAGTCGACGACATTGTGATGTTTGACGCGCTCGACAAGGAGGCGATATTTAAGATTATCGACATCGAACTCGCCGGATTCTACAAGCGTGTCGAATCATTGGGCTACCGATTGATGATTACGGAGGAGGCCAAGAACTTCATCGCATCAAAAGGTTACGACACCCAGTTTGGAGCTCGCCCGCTGAAGCGTGCCATCCAGAAATATCTTGAAGACGAACTTGCCGAGATGATAATCAACGCATCGGTCAATCCGGGCAATCTCATTTATGTCACTTACGACAAGGACAATGACAAGATTGTAACCGAAATTCGCACCGAAGAGCCATCGTCATCTGATTCGGTAAACGAATAATCCATTCCACTCCTGCATAAAAAAGCGCGATTCCCGTCATCGAGAATCGCGTTTTTCTTTATATACCCTCACAAATCCGTAAGCTGTTGCCGGCAATGCCACCAATGCAACTATGCCGAGGACTCTTATCATCCAATCGGAGAGCGGGACAAGCTCCGTGAGCCCCATTGTCATTAGAGTCAGTGTGCCGAACAGCACTACAAGACTCCACTGCAGGAATCGTCCCGCTTCACCGACCTTCATCATGAGTGGAGTTCAAGCACAAATCTTGCGCCATGGTTAAACGAATCGTCAAGCGACAACTTGCCGTTCATCTTTATTGCCATCAACGAGCAGATGGGAAGACCCAGTCCATCGCCTTCGGTGAGATTGCGCACTTCGCTGAACGGGCGGAAAATCTGCTGGCGTATCTCTTCAGGGATTCCGGCACCGTTGTCGGTTACGATGAACTGATGGGTGTGAGCGCCGCGCTTTTTAAATTCAAGCGATATCTTGCCTCCCTCTGGAGTGTAAAGAGCGGCATTGTTAAGCAGGTGATTCAACACATGGGTCAGCGGCTCCGGAGCGATCTTGATATTCATTTTAGGAGCATTGACGCTAAGCGTTACACCGGGCTTAATGCGGTCACGGATTCCATCCATTATCTCCTCACAGAAATTTAATATATTGACATCCTGCAATTCGTAGGCCTCGCCAAGTGATGATTCAAGCGACGACAACTCCTGAATGTGTTCCGAAAATTCATGCAGGGCCTTGACACCGGGCTGTTTCTGATCAAGGGTGTCGAGCGTAGGCTCCATTTGTGCCGATATATTGCTTATGAATCGGGTCTTCAGCTCGTTATGTTCATTTGCCACAATTATGGCTTTCTTCTGTTTGCGGGTAAGCGCAATGTAACGCAACAGGATTATGGCACCGAAAACAAGTGCTGCGGCAAGAATGGCGAGCGCTATGCACAATGTTACGATAACGGCCTTGCGCGAAGTTATGGCACTCTCCTTTTCATCTATCTCTTTAAGTGCACTGTTATATTTTGCCTGCAATTCGGCAAGTTCTTCATTTGACTTGATCTTATTGACCGAATCGGTCCACAGCATGTAATTGTCGTAGCTTCGCGCCACAAGACGCGAGTTGCCCGACTTCAATGCCGTGCCAATCAAATTTCGGTAGCACTCGGCAATCTTGTCATAATCCTTCTGACCCTGATAGCGTGCTATCAGCTTCTTCATGGCGGCATCACCACGGTCATTCTGTCCGAATGTATAATAGTATCCGGCCTGCTCCGACATGAGGTCGGTCATAAGAGAGTCGTTGGAAAGCCCCTTCAGGTTGCCCTCCATCTTATCGAGCTGTTCACGCGCACGAGCCGAATTTTTAAGCTTCATGTACATCTTAAACCGCTCCTTGTTCAAGTCATAATGTTCGGCAGGCATCGGCCGACCATTGTCCTGTTCAAGCTTGTTCAGCGACATCTCAACTCGTCCGAGCAGTTCAAACGCCTCTTTGTAATAATTCTCACGGTGATATAACGCGCTGGCGTTCACTGCCGCCTTCACAGCTCCGGGCATATTATTGGATGTCAGGTAGGCATTGCAGGCCTGGACATATCTGTAACGTGCCGTGACATACTCCTTGGCGTCAAGATTCTTATTCGCATCAATCATCATTTTATTCGCATTCGTCTGGGCATTGACAGCTCCCCCGAACACGATACCGACAGCAAGCACTATGGCTGAATAAATTTTCATAAGATATTTTTGAGCTTTGTTTACATTTTTCCGTACAAAGATAAACATAAAAACCGATTTACAATAGCCTCGATGCATCGTTAACAGTCGCCGTTATGAAATTAGAGCCGGTTCGACAATAAACATTAACGGCAGGGTCGCATAGTGCGGAGCGATTTTTGGTCTGCGAGGAAGGAGTGTACTGGATGTACACGACTGACAAACAGACGGAAAAGCGCCCGCAATATGCGAGGCGATGGTAATTTCGGTTCAACCAAAAGGGAAAAGGTTTGATTTGTGTTATATCTCAGCAACATAAATCATTGGCTCCATGAAAATAAAGTTTAAGCATTGTCGGCGGAAGCGCATCCGTAAGTTTTTGTCAGGCTTCCATGGAAAGGAACGGACAGACATCTATAAGATATTCACAGCTATTGCATATCTGGTTTACACCGGATGTCAGCGGAAGATGCTGCCCCGATATTTGATAGGGCGAAAGTTACCTTCGCCTCGGCCACTCGTTGGCGTTTTTCTTCATCTCTTTCGGTCACGATGGAACCCCATCGCTCCCTCAAGAGCTAAAGAAAATCACTCAACAATTGACCGCCCTGCCGTTAATATTTATTGTCGAACCGGCTCTTAAATACTTTATTTCATCATAAAAATTACCAAACGGTCATAGTGGCAGTGCAAAAATGTCACATCGCTTAACAATTTATATGATAAAATGTCACATTTTAAAAGTGGCATTTTATTTGTAATGTGTTATTGTAATAGAATTGTTTTAAATCATAATTATATATGAGTACTCAAAAAGGTAAAATCGGGGTAACTACCGAAAATATTTTCCCCGTAATCAAAAAGTTTCTCTATAGCGACCATGAGATATTCCTCCGCGAACTCGTGAGCAATGCCATCGATGCCACCAACAAGCTGAAAACACTGTCGTCATTCGGTGAATTCAAAGGCGAGCTTGGCGATATGAATGTAAAAGTGACTGTCGACAAGGAAGCCGGAACACTGACCGTAAGCGACCACGGTATAGGCATGACAGCCGACGATATCGAAAAATATATAAACCAGATAGCATTCTCGGGAGCCGAGGAGTTCCTTGCCAAGTACAAGGACAAGGCCGAAAATATAATCGGACACTTCGGACTCGGATTCTATTCGGCTTTCATGGTGGCCAAGAAGGTTGAAATACGCACACTCTCCTATAAAGAAGGTGCCGAAGCCGTAAACTGGGTATGCGACGGTTCTCCCGAATACTCAATGGAGCCGATTGAGAAGAAGGAGCGCGGTACCGACATCGTGCTTTATATCGACGACGAAAACAAGGAGTTTCTTGAGCAATCACGCATCGACACTCTGTTGAAAAAGTACTGCCGATTCCTGCCCGTGCCCGTAATTTCAGGAAAAGAACAGGAGTGGAAGGACGGAAAATATGTCGACACCGACCGCGACAAAGTAATAAACAACACCGAACCCGCATGGACTAAAAAGCCGGCCGACCTTACCGACGACGACTACCGCAACTTCTATCGCGAGCTCTATCCCGGTCAGGATGATCCTCTGTTCTGGATTCACCTGAATGTAGACTACCCCTTCACTTTGACAGGAATACTCTACTTCCCGAAAATCAAGAACAACATAGACATCTCTCGCAACCGCATCCAGCTCTATTGCAATCAGGTGTTTGTGACCGACTCGGTTGAAGGCGTAGTTCCTGAATTCATGATGCTGATGCAGGGTGTGATCGACTCTCCCGACATTCCTTTGAACGTATCGCGTTCTTATTTGCAAAGCGACACCGCAGTGAAGAAGATATCATCCTACATCACCAAGAAAGTCGCTCAACGCCTTGAGGAGATATTCAAGAACAATCGTGAAGAATACGAAAGCAAGTGGGACGACATAAAGGTATTCATCGAATACGGCATGCTGACTGATGAAAAATTCCGCGATGCCGCTATGAAATTTGTCCTCGTCAAGGACACCAATGACAAATACTACACCCTTGACGAATACAAAACCCTCATCGAGGCCAACCAGACCGACAAGGAGGGTAACATCATCTATCTTTATGCCACTGACAAGACCGCTCAGTACAACTACATCACTGCAGCAACCGACAAGGGCTACGATGTATTGCTAATGGACGGACAGCTCGACAGCCACTTCATCGGATTGCTTGAGCAGAAGCTTGAGAAGTCGCACTTCGTTCGTGTCGACTCTGATGTAGTTGACAATCTTATCCGCAAGGAAGATAAAAAAGCCGACGACTTGACAGCTGCACAACGCAACATCCTTACAAATGTATTCCGTTCACAGATTCCCGCTGTCGACAAGGCCGAATTCCTCGTTTCATTTGAATCGCTTTCAGCCGACGCCGCTCCGCTCGTAATCACTCAGAACGAGTATATGCGACGCATGAAGGACATGGCGGCAATGCAGCCCGGAATGAGCTTCTACAGCGAACTCCCCGACAGCTACAACCTGATTGTCAACACCGAGCATAAGCTCATCAAGCAGATTCGTGACGATGCCGATAAATCAATTGCCGAAAAGATAAGCCCGATAACTTCGTCAATCGATAAGACCAATGCCGAAATCACGACAATACGTGAAGCGGCAAAGGACGGCAAATTAAGCGACGATGACAACAAGAAGGTTTCGGAGCTTGAAGGCGAAGCCGACAAACTGCGCAAAGAAGAAACCGAGATGATAGGCCAATATGCGGCAACTCAACCGGTAGTAAAGCAGCTTATCGACCTTGCCCTGCTCGGCAACGGACTTCTGAAGGGTCATGACTTGAGCGAATTCATCAAGCGCTCGATAAACCTTCTGTAACAACAACACAAACTTGATTAATATAAAGGAGGCGCCGATGGCAGCCTCCTTTTTTCATTCCTTATATGTTCAATAACACATCACACAGCCTTGAGAAGTCAAAAAAATATGTGCAAATTTGTAAATTATTTCTTTTATAGCGATTTTTTGAATGAAACATCTCTACTATCTGCTTCTGGCAATAATATTATTGCCCTGCCATGCTGCAAACGCTCAGCTCATAACCACTTCGCCGACAATCGTGCAACGTTCAAGCAATCCGATTGTAATCACATTTCACGCCGACCAAGGCAACAAAGGCCTGATGGGGCTCACTTCGTCAACTCCGGTATATGCCCACACAGGAATTATAAGAAAAGGCTCTACAAAATGGGAATACGCTCCACAATGGCTTGACAATAGCGCCAAATACAAGCTATCCTATGTGTCGGCCAACACATGGCAGCTGACAATACCCGGAATCAACGAGTATTACGGGATAACCAATGCCGTTGAAGTGGAAAAACTCGCCTTTGTGTTCCGTAACGCCAACGGCTCAAAAGAGGGAAAGACTGCCGCCGGGGGTGACATATTCGTAAATGTGGTTCAGGACAATGAATTTGAGCTTACACTTACATCATCGGCCGAAAGTGAATACATAACACAGGCTCGCGACATCACATTCACGGCAACGACAACATCATCGGCCGACATCGACATATACTTGAATTCAACGACATCCTCGCCCGTAGCGTCGGCAAAGAACGCTACGACACTGACCAAAACGATTGCAATAAACACTCCGGGCACATATAATGTAATCGCCCGCGCGACATCGGGGACAAAGACTGCAACGCAGACCTCTACGGTAACCTATCTCGGTCAATCGACTCAAACCGATTATCCCGGCGGTATACCGCAAATGGGTGCAAAAACCAACTCTGACGGCAGCGTGACATTCTGTCTTGCAGCGCCTGACAAGTCCAATGTGCTGATCGTCGGCTCTTGGAACGAATACGACATAGCTACTTCCCAACCGATGCACTATCAGGACTATAACGGCAATCGCTATTTCTGGGCTACCATAAGCGGACTTGCCGCCGACACCGATTATCCCTACTACTACCTTGTCGACGGACAATACAAGGTGGGTGACCCGTATGCCAATCTTGTCCTCGACCCGTGGAACGACCGCTACATCTCCCCCACCGTATTTCCCGACATGCCGCCCTATCCATCGGACAAAGTTAGCGATGTGCCTCTTGCCGTCTATAATTCGTCGATAAACGATTATGAGTGGAAGATAAAGAATTTCAAAGGCGTCGACCAAAGCGCATTGGTCATATACGAGCTTCTTATACGTGACTTCAACGGCACTAAAGGTCAATCGCTCGGCAACGGCACGATAGCCGGAGTCATGGAAAAACTTGATTATCTTAAAGAACTCGGAGTGAATGCCATAGAACTTCTGCCCGTAATGGAGTTCAACGGCAACAACTCCTGGGGATATAACCCTAATTTCTATTTCGCCCCCGACAAAGCTTACGGAACACCCGATGACTATCGAAAACTCGTGGATGCCATACATGAACGTGGCATGGCGGTGATTCTCGATGTCGTGTTCAACCAAAGTGACGGACTTCACCCTTGGTACCGCATGTATGACATAGACCGCAATCCGTTCTACAACGGAACCGCACCCCACTCCTACAGTGTCCTCAACGACTGGAATCAGGACAATCAGCTTGTGCAGCAGCAATTCAAGGATGCTCTCATCTACTGGCTCACCAGCTATAATGTCGACGGATTCCGATTTGACCTCGTGAAAGGTCTTGGTTCCAACCAAAGCTACAACGCCACCTACGACCAGTCGACCAACACATGGTCGGGCGTAACCGAAGATAAGACCAATGCCTACAACGCCAGCCGAGTAGCACGCATGAAGGAGCTGCACGACGCAATGCGCACCGTAAAGCCCGACGCCTACTTCATCAACGAAGATCTCGCGGGAGCTAAGGAGGAGAATGAAATGGCTGAGGACAATGAAACCAACTGGGCCAATATCAACAATGCTTCATGTCAATTTGCGATGGGATGGCAAAGCGGCTCCAATCTCAACCGATTTTACGCTCCGCTCGACGACAACCGCATCTGGGGCTCAACCGTATCCTATTCCGAAAGCCATGACGAAGAGCGCATGGCCTACAAATGCGAACAATGGGGCAACACCGGTATAAAAGGCAATGTCGCTATGACAATGCGACGACTCGGCTCGGTAGCTGCAATGATGCTGATGTCGCCCGGAGCACACATGATATGGCAGTTCCAGGAGTTCGGAGCCGATGAAACCACCAAGAACAGCGACGGCTCTAATAACACATCACCCAAGAAAGTGGTGTGGAACTATCTCAACGACCCCGACCGTGCCGGACTGAAGCAATCCTACAGCGAACTGTGTGCAATACGCAACGGCAACCCGCAGATGTTTAAAGAAGGCGTAACCACGGTTATGTCATGCGACGAAAGCAATTGGGCCAACGGACGAACCATAAAACTATCCAACAGCACCGATGAACTATACTGCATAGTGAACCCCAACATCACAGGAAGCAAGGCCATCGATGTTCCCTTTGCCAAGGATGCGGCTCAATATCATCTGCTCAGCGCAAGCTATGGTGTAGAACCGTCACTGTCGGGCAAAAGTGTCACGCTACCCGCCGGAGCATACGCCGTATACGGAACAGCGGGCATGACCGACATTGAAGAGATAATCGACGATGTAACGCCTCAAGTCAATGTCTACGGCGGAATAGGAGAGATAATTATAGAAGGCGATTATCGGGAGCTTGACATATTTAACATATCGGTACAACGCATTCATGGCACATCGGGGCTTCCGGCAACAATATACATTGTAATTGTCGACGGAACAAGCTATAAGGTGGTAGTAAGATAACGAGGTTAAATGTTGTTAATAAATCCACGGCATGTAAAAATCCCTGTAACTTTATGCCGATGTATGCGTCTACAATAATATAATCCCAATCATTAATATCATCACAAATGAAAACATTATTAATTTCACTGGCCTTGACATCATTAACAGCAAATGCATATGCTGAAACGAAATTGATTGATCAGCCGCGATATTCCGAAAAGAATACAATGTCATTCAATATAAATTCGATATTGTTGAGCGACACGGCTACTATAATAAACGGAAGCTTCTATAGCCGACCCAATTACTGGGTGGCGCTTGATAAAGGCACTAAAATAATCGGACAACAATCGGGTCGGGAATATCCGGTATTGGCGTCCTATGGATATACACTCGGCGAAGAATGTTATATGCCTGAATCCGGTTCCGTTCCATTGGTCTTGAAATTTGCACCTCTTGAAGCCAATGATTCAATCATAAATTTTGCCGAGGGCAGTGAAAACGGATTCAAAATATCGGGAATTCAATTGGGCCAAAATCCAATCAAGAGCAAAATACACTGCCACATATCCGGCACAACCGACGATGCCAACTGCTCAAACTTCATATTGAAAAAAGAAGGAGAAATGCCGATATCAATGTTTGTAGTAATTCCCGTCAACAACAGTAAATTCCACTATGACTTGTATTGCGATTGGCCTGAAACGTATAGTCTTATCAATGGTAATGAATATCGTCAATCCGCTTTTTACAACCTTGACTTCATTGCCGAAAACAACGATGTCGACATAATCGTCACCCATGATGGCGACCAGCCTAAAATAGATATAAAGGGAGGTGAAATGAACGAAATCCTGAATGATTATAATAATAAGCGCCGCACTCTTTTCGCCAATGCCTTTGACTCTACAAACGCTCTGATGGATTCATTATTCAATGAGAATAAATTGTTCACCGACGAATACATGGAGCTTATGGATCAACTGTCGCGGGATGACACAACGCCTGAGATGCGTAATGCGTTATATCATAAACGTGATTCATTGGAGAACATCAAGAAACAATACACCCCCGAAGGCAATGCAATCAATGACCAAGAACTTGCAATAAGTGACAATATTCGCAAATGGAAAATCGACTATGCCAAAACTCATAAGTCGATTCCCGGACTAAGCATATTGAAGAGCCTCGCGATATACAGCGGAAACAAAATTGACGATATAGTCGAGGCCTACAATGAGTGCTATGCCGGGTGGGAACCAGAACATCCCTATTCATTGGAACTGGCGACAATCGCATCGTCCGGAAGCATTAACCCCGGAACGCATTTCATCGACTTCTCGGCTCCCGACCTTAACGGAAAAGAGATGACACTCTCCTCGCTTGCCAAAGGCAAAGTCACATTACTTGACCTTTGGGCTTCATGGTGCGGTCCTTGTCGCGTAAACTCAAAGCAAATAATTCCACTATATGAAGCTTATAAGGACAAAGGTTTCACTGTTGTAGGAGTAGCCCGCGAGGAGAATAACACCGAAGATATGGAAAAGGCTATCGCGAAGGACGGTTACCCGTGGATCAATCTCGTCGAGCTCAACGACAAGAATCAGATATGGACAAAGTACCGCATCTCCAATTCGGCCGGCGGCACATATCTCATCGATGCCAACGGCATAATTGTTGCAGTGAATCCCACACCCGATAAAGTGGCTAAATATCTTAAAGAGAATCTTTGACCCACTCGCAAGCCGACTTTAAAGTTTCAGGCTTGCCTATATCAAACCAATTATAATCAATAGCAGGTTCATAGCCTGCTATTTTTTTTGCGCCACAAGCCTCAATATAGAAAGGCATTATTGAAAAGGCATCGGCTTTGCGCCCGTATCGCTCCAAGTCGTCAAACAGCGACGGCGACACAATGTGTACCCCTCCGAATGCATAGGCCCTGTAATCGGCCATATCTACTTCGGCGGGCTTCACCTCGCCGGTTTTAACATTAGTCCATCCATGCATTCTCATAACGTTGTCCATCAACAAATATCTTGATGTCGTGCGTTGTGCAACAAGGAGCGTTGCATCAGCATCCGATTCGCGATGACGCTGAATCATCTCTCCCAGGTCGACATCGGTCAATATGTCGGCGTTATGTACGAGAAACGGTTCATCGCCGTCAAGCCACTCACGAGCTTTCAATATGCCGCCTCCCGTATCCAACAGCTTGTCGCTTTCATCACTTATGTGCAACTTGACACCAAAGTTGTCGTTAACTGAAAGATATTCTTTTATACGGTCGGGAAAATGATGCACATTGACTACAATCTCATCAATTTCGTAACGCTTCAAGTTCTCAATTACACGACGCAACATGGGCACTCCCCCAACCTCTACAAGAGCTTTGGGCTTATTATCAGTGATCGGACGCAGGCGTGTTCCAAGCCCCGCCGCAAATATCATAGCTTTCATCGATTGATCTATTTCGGATTTATCACTTTATGCACATTCTGCTCTATATGGTCGACCACAATCCTGACATTGTACTTCTCATGAAGATGACGGGCCATGCGCTCGGCACTGTAGACCGAACGATGTTGGCCGCCGGTGCATCCGAAACTCACCATCAGATGTTGGAAGCCACGCTTGATGTAACGCTCAACCGATGCATCGACAAGGGCAAAAGCATGCTCCAGGAAGCGGTGCATATCATCCTCCCGTTCAAGGAACTCTATCACCTCACGGTCAAGACCTGTCAACGACTTGTAATCATCGTAACGGCCGGGGTTGTGTATGGCGCGGCAATCAAACACAAATCCGCCTCCGTTGCCCGAATTATCCTCAGGAATGCCATGCTTACGAAATCCGAAGCTCGCCACCTTCACTGTCAATCCGTAGTAAGCTTCATCTGTCGCTTCCTCCTTTACCAGCTTATTAAGCACGCTGTTGAGATAGGCATATTCATCAAGCGGCTCGGTCAACAGCTCACGCAAGTTTTCAAGAGCCTTGGGAATGCTCTGCAGGAAATGAGGCTTGCGCTCTATACGCCCACGGAATCCGTAAGCGCCAAGCACCTGAAGAATCCTCAGCAACCTCACGTAACGCAACTCTTCATCAAAACGACGCCTGTCAATCGCGATGTAACGCGACGCCGATTCAATGTAGACATCAAGCAGTCGCTCGCGAAGCCAATCGGGAAAATTGGCCTTGGCCTGCCAAAGGAACGACACTATGTCGTAATGATACGGCCCCCGTCGGCCTCCCTGAAAGTCAATAAACCATGGTTGACCGTCAAGAGTCATCACGTTGCGCGACTGAAAGTCACGATACATGAACGTGCCGGTATCAAGTGAAACTATATCGGATGCCAATCGGTCGAAATCGTCCTCAAGCTTGTCCTCGTCAAATTCTACTCCCGAGGTTTTTAGAAAATAGTACTTAAAATAATTCAAGTCCCACATTACAGCCCGCTTGTTCATTGAGTCTACTGGATAGCATCGGCTGAAATCGAGTTCCTCGGCACCCTTCCACTGAAAATCGGGAAGAACCCTTACGGCTTTCTCAAGAAGCGCTACAATCCCGTCATTCCACTCTCCGTTTAACCGTCCCGGAGCAATGACATCAAACAACGAGGATGAGCCCAGGTCATCCTGAATGTAGGTCATCATGTCGTCGCTGTGACCATATACACGCGGCACCGGCAATCCCTTTTCCGAAAAGTGTTTGCTCAGATATATGAACGCCTCATTTTCATTTCTTGAAGTTCCGGCCACTCCTATAAGCGACGGATCAGGGCCAAGACGATAGTAGCGCCTGTTGGATCCGGCACCGGGAAGCAGCACTACCGAGTAGGGACGATGCCCCGAATAATTGCAATAAAGTTCACTTAACTTATCTTCGACCATGACTGTTAAATATAAATTGCTAAAGCAAAGATAGTTCATTTTTACGACATTCACCGTTATTTAGAATCTTTCTTAATAAAATTTGCTGCGGTCATGATTTATTACTAACTTTGAGCCGTTATGAAACTCGTAAGACTATTTACAGGAAAAGACAGTGTTATAGACCTTGTCAAGGAAGATTACAACATTCTGCCCATCCTCAGCCGATTCGGAATTCCTCTCGGTTTCCAAAGCAAGTACATTGACGAAGTGTGCCGTGAAAACGACATCGACACCGATGTATTTCTATTCATAATCAACTTCATAATGACCGGCAAAATCGACTCGGAGCGACTTGAAAAGGTGTCGCCCGCTGCAATTGTCGACTTTCTGCACAACAGTCACAACTATTTCCTCGGCTACAAGTTCCCGCACATCAGGCAGAACCTGCTCAACGCTCTCGACGAGTGTCATAATGACATAAACCCTGCCATAATTTCATTCTTTGACAGTTATCTCGAAGAGGTGAAGAGGCACTTCAAATATGAAGAAACCAAGGTTTTCCCCCACATCAAGGCTCTAATGGCAGGGGAAAAATCAAACTACAGCATACACACATTCCAACGCCACCATGATGAAGTGGGTGAAAAGCTAAGCGAACTGAAAAACATCATACTCCGCTTCTATACCACCTCGATGCCCAACCGAATGTATGACGTGCTTGTCGACATATACAACGCCGAGGAGGACTTGGACACCCATAAGGATATTGAGAATCACATACTTATACCATTGGTGACAATGATCGAACTGCAACAACAGCACAACCGCGATGAAGCACGTTGACATAGCCATAGCATCATCATCGGTCATCGTCACGACCGGCCTTGCTGCGATTCTCGCCAAACTGCGCAACATACACGTAACCGTAAGGGAGATCGACCCGGAAAGGATAGATGAACAGCTCAATAAACTGAAGCCTTTGATCCTGATAGTCGATCCACTTACAATAGACGCACAAAAAGTCAAGGAGCTTAAATCGACATCACCATCGAGGATGTTCATCATTGCCATCTACAATACCGCCCTGCCCGTTGGCACAGTCCGAGTCTACGACAAGACCATATCGATTTACGACTCAATCGACACAATAACGGCCACACTGTCGCAACTTCTTGAGGAAGAAAGCGATGAAGGACAAAAGGTTCTCAGCCAACGTGAAAAGGATGTCGTAACTGGCATAGTCAAAGGGTTGTCAAACAAGGAGATTGCCACCGAGATGAATGTATCGGTAAACACGGTCATGACCCACCGCCGCAATATAGCGTCAAAGCTACAGATTCACTCGCCGGCAGGCCTTACAATTTACGCAATAGTAAGCAAACTTGTTAAACTCGACGAAATCAAGTCGCAACTGCCCATATAACACACCGAGGGCCGACAATAAACATGCCGGCCCTTTGCGTCTTTATAGTCTAATTAAGTAGCAATCAGCTTTTACTGAGCCTTTACCTCAGGAGTTTCGGGTGCAGGTGCATCAGGCGAAGGAATCTCATCGGCCGACTCAACAATCTTTACTTTATAGGTCAATACAGCTACAGCTGCGCTGTAGTCAACGGCAAATACCGGACACTCAATCTGGAGAAGATGATTGCCGACAGGTGCATTACCGGTTTCGATAGACATCGTATAAGGAACGGTGTTGGTAGTGGCTACGGGATAGTAGTCCCAATAGTATGTGGCTCCGCCAAGCGCTATGCCTTTAGTGGCAGATGTTGACGAAACAGTGATCTTGTCAATTGTAAGTGTTTCTCCCTGCACAATGTACAAAACCCCGTCTGACTTGGTTGCCCCTGAAATTTCCACATTCATCTGAATGTCGGGAAGCTTGTTGTCGTCGTCACAAGAAATCAGAAACAACGGCAAAGCGAACAACAAATAAAACAATTTTTTCATAATAGTTAGCATTAAATAGTGAATTTCATATACTTAAAACAATTCAGATATAATTATGTTTAAACAATCAATCCTTATTTCAAAACATTAAGAGCCGGTTCGACAATAAATATTAACGGCAGGGTCGCATAGTGCGGAGCGATGGTAACTTCGGTTCAACCAAAAGGGTAAAAGGTTTGATTTGTGTTATATCTCAGTAACATAAATCATTGGCTCCATGAAAATAAAGTTTAAGCATTGCCGACGGAAGCGCATCCGTAAGTTTTTGTCAGGTTTCCATGGAAAGGAACGGACAGACCTCTATAAGATGTTCACAGCTATTGCATATCTGGTTTACACCGGATGTCAGTGGAATATGCTGCCCCGATATTTGATGGGACGAAAGTTACCTTCACCTCGGCCACTCGTTGGCGCTTTTCTTAATCTCTTTCGGTCACGATAACCCCATCGCTCCCTCAAGAGCTAAAGAAAATCACTCAACAATTGACCGCCCTGCCGTTAACATCTATTGTCGTACCGGCTCTTAACATAAGCTGATATAAATAGAATACCGGCCCGTCCTTTTCAGACCGAGCCGGCACTCACTATCAATTATTCATTTTTATTAATTGCGGAACACGAGATCGTCATTCTTGTAATCGATGATTATCGGATGCTCGCGGTCGACCTTCTGTGCAAGTATGTCCTTTGAAAGACGGTTGAGCACCATGCGCTGAAGCACTCGCTTAACAGGACGGGCACCGAATTCAGGATTATAGCCCTCCTTGGCAAGGAATGACAACGCTTCGGGAGTCACCTCAAGCTGAACGCCGTTCTTTGCAAGCATCTTTCTGATGCCGCTCACCTGAATACCGACAATTTCCTCAATCTCACGCTCGTTAAGAGGCGTGAACATGATTATCTCATCGATACGGTTAAGGAATTCAGGACGAATTGTCTGCTTAAGCATGTCGAGAACCTCGACCTTGGTCTTTTCAATAACCTCCTGCCTGTTGTCATCGTTGATGTCGGCAAAGTTCTCACGAATAACCTGCGAACCCATATTGGAGGTCATGATGATTATCGTATTCTTGAAATTGACAAGACGACCCTTGTTATCGGTCAATCGACCGTCGTCAAGTACCTGCAACAGGATGTTGAACACATCGGGATGGGCCTTTTCTATCTCGTCAAACAGCACGACTGAGTATGGTTTGCGACGCACTGCCTCAGTGAGCTGTCCGCCTTCATCATATCCAACGTATCCCGGAGGCGCTCCAACGAGTCGCGACACAGTGTGCTTCTCCTGATACTCACTCATGTCGATACGGGTCATCATGTTCTCGTCATCAAACAGATATTCGGCAAGTGCCTTTGCAAGCTCCGTCTTTCCCACACCGGTGGTACCAAGGAAAATGAATGATCCGATAGGACGACGGGGGTCGTTAAGTCCGGCGCGACTTCGGCGCACGGCATCGGCAATGGCGGCAATGGCCTCTTCCTGTCCTACGACTCGCTTGTGCAGTTCCTCTTCAAGATGCAGCAATTTCTCCTTCTCGCTCTGTACCATCTTGCTTACAGGAATTCCAGTCCAGCGCGAAACGACATCGGCAATATCGTCGGAGTCAACCTCCTCCTTAATCAACGACTTTTCGCCCGACATCTCATTCAATTCAAGCTGAATGCGCTCGTTTTCCTTCTCCTTCTCCTGAATCTTGGAGTAACGGATTTCGGCAACCTTTGCGTAATCACCCTCACGTTCAGCCTTATCAGCCTCAAACTTGAGTTGCTCCATGTCGATTTTATTCTGTTGGATGCGATTTATAAGTTCCTTCTGCGACTGCCATTTAGCCTTGAAATTCTTCTCGACATCACGCAGGTCGGCAAGCTCCTTCTCGATATCCTTTATCTTTACGTTATCGCCTTCACGCTTAATAGCCTCACGCTCAATCTCCAGCTGGGCAATCTTACGCGTAATCTCGTCAAGAGCCTGAGGTACCGAGTCGCGTTCAAGTCGCAACTTCGACGCAGCCTCGTCGATAAGGTCGATAGCCTTGTCGGGGAGGAAACGGTCAGTTATGTAACGCTCCGATAGCTGAACGGCGGCTATAATCGCCTCGTCGCGGATGCGCACCTGATGGTGATTCTCATAACGCTCCTTCAATCCACGCAGAATCGATATGGCGCTCATCTCATCGGGCTCGTTGACCATTACTTTTTGGAATCGGCGTTCAAGAGCCTTGTCTTTTTCAAAATATTTTTGATACTCGTCAAGTGTAGTGGCACCGATGCTTCGCAATTCACCACGTGCAAGAGCGGGTTTTAATATGTTGGCGGCATCCATCGCGCCTTCACCCTTTCCTGCACCAACCAATGTGTGAATCTCATCGATAAACAGAATGATGTCGCCATCGCTCTGAGTCACTTCATTGACTATGGCCTTCAGTCGTTCCTCAAACTCACCCTTATACTTGGCACCCGCAACAAGCGCACCCATGTCAAGCGAGAAAATCTGCTTGTTCTTCAGATTCTCGGGAACATCGCCACGCACTATACGGTGGGCAAGACCTTCGGCAATAGCGGTTTTACCGGTACCCGGTTCTCCGATAAGCATCGGGTTGTTCTTGGTGCGTCGGCTAAGAATCTGCAGCACGCGGCGTATCTCATCGTCACGGCCTATAACCGGGTCAAGCTTTCCCGAGCGAGCACGTTCGTTAAGGTTGACGGCATATTTGCTGAGAGCGTTATAAGTGTCCTCGGCACTTTGATCGTTGGCCTTCTTGCCCTTGCGAAGCTCCTCTATGGCGGCGGCAAGCTCATGCTCGGTAAGGCCCGCATCCTTAAGAATCTGCGATGCCTGACTCTTTATTGAGAATATTGCAAGCAATATCGCCTCAAGCGTCACGTATTGGTCGCCCTGTTTCTTGGCAATGTCAAGAGCTTTCTGCAGTACATCGTTGGATGTACGGCTGAGGTAAGGCTCGCCGCCCGAAACTTTCGGCTCGGAAGCGATAGCGCGGTCGACTTGCGACATCACAACTCCCATATTGGCGCCTACCTTCTGAAAGATGAACTGCATCAACGAATCGCCTTCAGTCATAAGCCCTTTTAGCAAATGCACAGGTTCTATAGCCTGATTGCCTGAACCTTTGGCTATCTCAACAGCCTTCTGAATGGCTTCTTGCGACTTGATAGTAAAGTTGTTGAAATTCATAATATGTTAGTGTTAATATTTTAATACCAATAAATAAACAATATATGCAACCATAAAGTTAGGTTAAAAACCATATATTTTAACATCACAAAAAAATTTTAAGCTACTCTTAATTTTGTACTCACGAGAGCTTTCATTATCTTTGTTAATCAAAAATTATGCCAACAGCCATAAAATGAAAAAAATCATACTTTCGTTAATCACGGCAATGACCATGTCACTTGCCATGAATGCACAACAGATTGAAACGCCATTTGCCTATCCTCAGGCACCTGACACATTGTCAACCCTCGAGGACCGCACGAGTTACGTTGTAATGAAGTTTTGGGACAACTGCGACTTCAAGAAGGTGATGCCCGACACGGCAAAATTCAACAGAGCGTTCCGCGACTACATCTCATTTGTACCCTATGCCTATACCGACAGCATCCGCAAATCGGCCAATGCACTGCTTAACCGGTTCAAGGACAACCCCAAGGCAATTCTTCAGATAGCCGAGCAAGCCGACCACAACCTTTTCGGTCCCGAAGCACCCTTCTGGAGCGATGAAGTGTTCATTATGTTTGCCCGTTCAGTCCTTGCCAATAAAAAGATAAGCAATGCCGACAAGGCTCCTTATATGGAAAAAGTGAAGATGCTCAACTCTTCGCAGGTAGGAGCAAATGTAAATCAGCTATCCTATACCACCCGACACGGAGCCACTCATGACCTTTACAGCCAAAACGGTGAATTTATCGCAGTGATATTTGTCGATGAAAGCTGCGCCGACTGCTCCATAATCATGTTGCGCCTTGAAACCGATGTCGCCGTCAACGCTCTTGTAAAGAGCGGAAAGCTGAAAATAGTAGTGATAAATGTAGGCGAAGCCACCTCTGAATGGAAGAAAGAGGTTGCCGACTATCCCTATGAATGGGAAGTAGGAAGCGCTCCCGATGCGGCAAAATATATTGACCTTCGCAATATGCCCAATATATATCTACTTGACAACGAGCACAAGATTGTTCTGCGCAATATGTCGGTAGACCAGTTGTTGAGAATATGTGAAAACTTGAACCTGCAACAGAACACTACAACTAAAGAGTAATGCGAAAACTGACCCACCATATCGAAAGCCTGTTCATACGTTGCACAGGATACACCTACAGCAATCTGGCCCGACTGTTCATGAGGCTGTTTGTAGGAATAATGTTCTTGCAGTTTGGCATACGCCATCTCATGACATTCTCAACGTTGCGCTACACGTTTCCATCGGTTCTGGGCTGGAGCAGCGAAACCTCGCTAATAGTCATGATAACGATTGAACTTGTGTGTTCGCTCTTCATCATGGTGGGATTCCTTACCCGTCTTGCAGTAATACCTCCCGTCATATCAATGATAATCGCGGAATATTACCTGCTTCACGACTTGTTGTCGGATGTATTCACCTATTCCATATCGAGTACACAACCGGGCTACCTGCCAATAATGTTCATCGGCATATTCCTCTTCCTCCTGTTGGCCGGACCCGGAAAAATATCGCTCGACTACTTCATTTCCATTTTCCTCATCTCACAACATGGAAAGGATGAATCTGAAGAGTTGGACGAAGTATAGAAATTAACCCCATTACCATTCTTAATACTGTTAATGAACATAGCCGTTTTAATCTCAGGAGGAGTTGACAGCGCGGTAGTTGTACACAAGCTGAAAGAACAGGGTCATGACTTGCACCTTTTTTACATACGCATAGGCCTTGACACCGACGAAGGTGACTGCTCGGCCGAAGAGGACATTGAAATGTGCACTCTTATTGCACGCAAATACGGATGTCTGTTTGATGTCGTGTCACTGCATCAGGAATATTGGGACAATGTCATGGAGTACGCATTGAACACAGTGCGTCAGGGACTGACACCCAATCCCGACATCATGTGTAACAAAATGATAAAATTCGGTTATTTTGAACAACGCTGGGGACACGAATTCGACAAAACTGCCACAGGGCACTATGCATCGACCGATGTAATCGGCGACATAACCTATCTTGCAACGGCAGTTGATCCCGTGAAAGACCAGACCGATTTTCTCGCCCGCATAAGCTACGAACAGTTGTGTCATCTTATGTTTCCGTTGGGCAACATGCCAAAGGCCGCTGTAAGGGAAACAGCCATTGCCGCCCGAATGCCGAATGCTTTCCGCAAGGACAGCCAAGGAATATGTTTCCTCGGCAAAATAAACTACAATGACTTCATAAAACGCCATCTCGGAATAAAGAAAGGAGCAATCATCGAACTTGAAACCGGGCGAAAAATCGGCGAACACAACGGATTCTGGTTTCACACGATAGGCCAACGCAAAGGGCTCGGACTTAGCGGCGGCCCATGGTATGTTGTCAAGAAGAATGTTCATGACAATGTAATCTATGTAAGCAACGGCTACGACACCGAGAAGCAATATGGCAACACCTTGCATCTCGACGAAATGCACTTCATCTCAGGCAACCCTTGGGGCGAGGAGTGCAACAAGACGCCGATAACGTTCAAAAATCGTCACGCTCCCGAGTTCCAGCCCGGCACATTGACACGATTGAACGACAGGGAATATGTAATCGAGTCGCAGAACCGTGTTCAGGGAATAGCCCCGGGACAGTTTGCCGTAATATACGATGCAAAAGGCCACCTCTGCTACGGCAGTGGAATAATAACCGGACAAAACGTAATATTGTGAAATAATGGACAACGACAACCGCATACAGCTGAAAGTATTGGGAATATCCTACAGTCAGATACAGACAGGAGCCTATGCGCTCATACTCGCCCAAATCGACGGTCCGTATCGAATACCGGTGGTGATAGGTGCGACTGAAGCCCAATCCATTGCAATCAGGATGGAGAACATCATACCTCCACGCCCCATGACCCACGACCTTTTCGTGAGTTTCGCCCATGCATTCGGGGTCAAGCTCAAGGAGGTATTCATATACAAGTTTGAGGACGGCATATTCTCTTCGGAGCTGACATTCTCCGACGGAGAAAGGCAGATAGTCCTCGATTCACGCACATCCGATGCAATAGGAATAGCGATGCGTTCCAAAGCACCCATCTACACTACTCGTGAAATTATCGATGAAACAGGATTCATAATGGAGGAACACGACATCTCCGATGATGATGAAGCATCGACTGAATCGAGTCATAGTAGTGTATCGCATACCAATGATGAACCCAAAATCGAAAACTATTCAATAGAAGAACTCGAACGCACCCTCGACCGACTTATAAGAGAGGAAAATTACGAAGAGGCGGCAAAAGTGAGCGAAATATTGAAACGCAAGCGGGGCAACGACTGAACTAACATAACAACCACATAATAACCATAAAAAACAACTATTATGAACTCGACTAAGATAAGGCTGTCAATACTGAGCTTCCTGCAGTTTGCAGTATGGGGAAGCTATCTCGTGTGCCTCGGACAATACCTCGGACCGGCGGGGCTTGGAAGCGACATTGCATGGTTCTATTCAGTGGTGGGATTCGTGTCGATATTCATGCCGGCTGTCATTGGCGTGATTGCCGACCGTTGGATTCCTGGACAAAAGCTGCTCGGTATATGCCACTTCATCGCCGCCGTATTCATGATACTCGCATGGAATTACGGACAAAGCCACCCCACCCTTGAATTTACACCTTTCTTCACCTTATACACTTTGAGTGTGGCGTTCTATATGCCCACCATAGCACTTTCCAACAGTGTGTCGTTTTCGATACTCAAAAGCAAAGGCGGTGACACGGTTAAGGATTTCCCGCCCATAAGGGTTCTCGGCACTGTGGGATTCATCGTTGCGATGTGGTTTGTAAATTGCGCCTACTATCACGACGGACATTTCGGATTCACTATTTCCGACGAAAATCCGTTTGCCGATTTCCGATTTCAATACACCGACATGCAATTGCTCGTGAGCGGAATCACGGGACTATTGCTCGCGGCCTACAGCTTCTTCCTGCCCAACGTTCCTGTCGGAGGAAAGAATGACAAGAATAAGGGTATAATGTCGATACTCGGTCTTGACGCTTTCAAGCTGTTCAAGGACCAGCGCATGTTCGTTTTCTTCTTCTTCTCCATGCTCCTCGGCGTAGCACTTCAGATTACCAACGGATTTGCAACGACATTCATTACAAGCTTCAAGGGTATTGCCGAATATGCCAACACCTTCGGAGCCAACAATGCGACATTGCTAACATCGCTATCGCAGATTTCCGAGGCGTTGTGCATACTCATGATACCATTCTTCCTGAAGCGTTACGGCATCAAGAATGTCATGTTGATAGCCATGATTGCCTGGGTCTTGCGATTCGGCTTCTTCGGAATAGGCAATCCCGGATCGGGACTGTGGATGTTCATCCTGTCGATGATTGTCTACGGTGTGGCATTTGACTTCTTCAATGTGTCAGGCGCACTTTTCGTCGAGCAGGAAACGCACGACAACATCAAGGCTTCGGCACAGGGCCTGTTCATGCTGATGACCAACGGCGTGGGAGCCTCGATAGGTACATTGATAGCCGGCGGCATCGTAAATCGCTACTGTTCATGGCAGGAAGTCGACGGACACAGCTACATGCTCGGCGACTGGAGTACGCCTTGGCTCATCTTCGCAGGCTATTCGCTTGTCGTGGCTATTCTTTTCAAGATATTGTTCAAATACAAACACGTAAGAGAGTGATACAATGATTCAATTCTATGCTCCCGACATAAACGAAACCCTCACCTTGCCCGAGAGCGAGGCTCAGCACTGTATCAAAGTGTTGCGCACACGCATAGGCGATTCCATCGAAGTGATTGACGGAAAGGGAATGCGTTACACTTGCCGCCTTCTTGACGACAAACCCCGTCACGCATCGGTCGAGATTATCGAGCGCTTCCCGGTGCTTCCGGTGTGGCGATGTCACATAACAGTAGCCATCGCCCCCACTAAAAACATCGACCGCATGGAATGGGTAGTCGAAAAACTCACGGAAATAGGCGTAAACCGAATAATCCCAGTCAAATGTCGTCATTCCGAACGCAAGGAAATCAAAATCGAGCGACTTGAACGCATCGCCATTTCAGCAATGAAACAGTCGTTGAAAGCCACCCTGCCTGAAATATGGCCTATGACTCCCATCGACAAAGTAATTTCAGAACTGAACGCGACACAACGCTTTGTGGCCTATTGCGACCCCACAATACCCCGCCTGTCACTTGCCAAGGAGTACAATCCCCAAAGCGAAAGCGTGGTCATACTCATAGGCCCCGAGGGTGATTTCGCTCCCGAAGAGATAAAGGCGGCCATCGATTCCGGATACTGTCCGGTAACACTCGGCGACAATCGCCTGCGCACCGAAACCGCAGCCCTTGTGGCCTGCGACACATTCCACATAATAAGTCAATTAACTCAATAAACACTTGAACACGAAATGCTCAATTATTTAAAGTCATCATCGACAGGCAATTTTTTTCTTCTTGCCGGCCCTTGTGTAATCGAAGGCGAGGAGATGGCTCTCGACATAGCTGAAACCATCGCCAATATCACAGCCCGTCTTAACATACCCTACGTATTCAAGGGCTCCTATCGCAAAGCCAATCGCTCACGCATCGACTCATTCACCGGAATAGGCGATGAAAAAGCGTTGAAAATATTGCGCAAAGTGCGTGAAACATTCAATATCCCCGTAGTAACCGACATCCACACATCGGAAGAAGCGGCGATCGCTGCCGAATATGTCGACATACTCCAGATTCCGGCTTTTCTGTGCCGACAGACCGAACTGCTTGTCGCGGCTGCAAAGACCGGCAAAATGGTGAACATAAAGAAAGGTCAGTTCCTTTCGCCCGAAGCAATGGAGTTTGCAGTGCGCAAAGTAATCGATGCGGGCAACAATCAGGTTGCAATAACCGAACGCGGCACCACATTCGGCTATCAGGACCTTATTGTCGACTACCGAGGCATACCCACAATGCAGAAGTGCGGAGTACCCGTGATTCTTGATGCGACCCACTCACTGCAACAGCCCAATCAGGCGGCAGGAGTAACGGGCGGTCGTCCCGACCTAATAGAAACAGTGGCGCGTGCGGGAATCGCTGTAGGTGTCGACGGACTTTTCATCGAAACCCACCGTGAACCGTCAAAGGCCAAAAGCGACGGAGCCAATATGCTGCCTCTCGACCAACTCGCCACACTGCTTGAGCATCTGACAGCAATCAGGATGACAATAAACCAATTTTAATATCGGACAAATAATAGGGCCATCTGTCAAATGGCAAATGGCCTTATTAATTTAATATATGATAAATACTAACGGATTAACGACGCGATACTTTGCGACCGAGATAATAGGTGTTTCTGCCGTCTTCGGCATATCCGTCACGCAAAATTCGGAATCGCTCAGGTGACGCACCCTTTATTTTATCGCCATTGAAATATACATTCCATGCGTCACATGCGTAACCGTCACGCAACACCTTGAAACTTCCCGGCGATGCACCCTTTATCTTCATTCCCTTGAAATATACATCCCAAGCATCAAGTGCATAACGGCCGTTAAGCACTTTGAAGCTTCCGGAGCTGGCTCCCTTTATTTTGCTTCCGTGATAATATACATCCCAGGAATCTTTAGCATAACCGTTGTCGAGAACTTTAAAAGAGTTGCTGTTGGCACCCTTTATTGCCTTCCCCATGTAATAGACTTTCCAATCGTCACGTGCATAACCGTCACGCAACACCTTGAAACGGGCAGGCGAAGCTCCCTTTATGACCTTTCCGTCAAATAAAACCGCGTTATGTCCTATTACATATTGCAGACGAGGTCGTCCCTGACTATACTCATACTGTTCACGATGTCCGGGACGACGCTGCGCCTCTACAGGAATCGTAGTCCAAAGCAATCCAAGAATAATAATGAATACTATTTTCTTCATATAAGTAATGATTTATACTTATATGACACAATTAATCAAAAAAAGTAAATTTAAAGAATCAAAATAATTATCTCTGTTTTTGGCAATATCGGCTAAATAATTGTAAGGAAAGTCGGATTATCGAACGTTTTCAACTGCTATTTCAGGATTGATGGAAAGAAGTTGCATAATAAACTCCTGCTGACGCACCGGCGAAATTAAAAGCGGCATATGGCTTTTCAGAATTTTCCTGTCGGTGAAAGTTATAGCCAATCGTTGAGAGAGCGACGTCGCCGGAGCCGAAAGCACACTCTTGGTGGACTTGATGTCTTTTATCTTGTCGATGGGATATGCGGTAGGGATAAAGAATGTGTACACAACAAGTTTATCGCCGTCGATTCGATAATATATTCCGATGAAAGTCACTAATATAAACGCCAACATAAACAAGCAGATTATGGTAGGCCAGATTCCGTCGTCCGAAAAGCAAGGTATTACGCAACACACCATTACTATGGCTATTATCAACCACGTAGAGCTGTCCCACAACGAATTGTATCTTGTGCCGTTATATTTCTCCATGTTTACTTCACTTTTGACATGATGCAAAAATAAAAAAATTTCATAATAACATCCATATCCGACCGGAACAATTTAACCCGACCCTCATGCAGTCCAAAATGTTAAGAAAACAATAAATTTATTCCATTCACGGCATTAACCGCCTTTCGATTTATCACAAATCCTGAATTTTTATTGTAACTTTGGATTTAATAATATTGTTATCATTGCATGAATTACATAACATCGGAAAACATATTGCTTATCGGCTCGACTCTTTTAGTAGCCGGAGTGCTTATCGGCAAATCAAGCTATCGCATAGGACTGCCGTTGCTGTTGATATTCCTGATTGTAGGCATGGGATTCGGCACCGACGGGCTGGGCATACAGTTCAGCGACATGCACACCGCACAGTTCATAGGCATGATAGCTTTGTGTATAATCCTTTTCTCGGGAGGAATGGACACAAAACTATCGTCGATACGCCCTGTCATAGTACCGGGATTGATACTTTCGACTGTCGGCGTACTGCTCACAGCTTTGCTCACCGGAGTTTTCGTGTGGTGGCTGTCGGGGATGTCTTGGACCAACATCCACTTCGCTTTTCTGCCGTCGCTGTTGCTTGCTGCAACTATGTCATCAACCGATTCGGCCTCGGTTTTCGGAATTCTCGGCAGCCAGAAAGTCCATCTTCGAGAGAATCTGCGCCCCATGCTTGAGCTCGAAAGCGGTTCCAATGACCCTATGGCCTACATGCTTACAATAATATTGATTGAAACTATAACCCTTGGCGGAAATCTTTCGGTTACACAGATTATAGTGCAACTTGCACTGCAATTCGGCATAGGAGGCGCAATGGGACTGATGATGGGACGATTCACAAAATGGCTTATAAAAGCATATCGTCGCATAGGCAATAACTCATCAATCAAGGAGGATGCCGATCAGGCCGCTTCCATGACTTCAATATTGCTGCTCGCATCGGTATTTTTCACATTTGCAGCTACCACCGCGCTCACCGGCAACGGATACCTTGCCGTATATATCTGCGGAATAGTTGTGGGCAACGCCACGATTCCCAACCATCGTGCCATAGGCAAATTCATGAACGGCATGACTTGGCTTGCTCAGATTGTTGTGTTCCTGATGCTTGGATTGCTTGTAAATCCCCACGAAATGCTCGAAGTGGCACCGGTGTCACTGCTTATAGGAATGTTCATGATTATAATCGGACGACCGCTGAGTGTATTCCTGAGTCTTTCGCCGCTCAGCAAGATATCTATTAAAGCAAAATGCTTCATATCATGGGTGGGATTACGCGGAGCCGTTCCGATCATATTTGCCACCTACCCCGTAATCGCCAATATTGAGGGAGCATCACAGATATTCAACATCGTGTTCTTCGTGACATTGCTGTCGCTGCTCCTGCAAGGCACATCGGTGATTACGTGCGCCCGTAAACTGAAGCTTACCACCAACGAGGGTGTCGATGACAATGATTTTGGGGTCGAACTCGCTGACGAGCTCCCTACTTCGCTGGAAACGCTTACATTGACCGAGGAGCGATTGTCGGGCGGAAACACACTGCGTGACATGAACCTCGCACCGGGCTCGCTTGTCATGATGATTAAACGCAACGACCGCTATATCGTGCCTAACGGTCAATTGCAACTTAAGCCCAATGATGTACTCCTTATAATAAAAGAGGACAAGATGTGACACTTCAGTGAACATTAACACGCAAAAACGGATTAATATAGGAAAACCATAACTCACAAACACATCATAATCATGAAAAAAAGCATTAACAACAAAGCCGTGATTGCACCCCTGCCGGTGCTTATAGTGTGTACCTATGACGAAAACGGCATTCCCGATGCCATGAATGCCGCATGGGGCGGACAATGCGGATATACCAATATAGCACTAAATCTGTCATCGACCCACAAGACAACACGAAACATACGCAGCCGTGGAGCATTCACCGTAAGCCTCGGTACGGTCGACACAATGAAACTGTCGGATTATTTCGGAATAGTTTCAGGCAATAAAAATCCCGACAAAGTTGCCGATTCCGGAGTAACTGTGGTAAAATCGGAAAATGTCGACGCCCCAATTATCGAAGATTATCCATTGACAATGGAGTGCCGTGTGATTGCAATAAACGAGGAACTTGGAGAAACCCGTGTAGTGGGAGAAATTATAAACACAATAGTCGACGATTCAATAGTTGACGAAAAGGGAGCCGTGGACTACAACAAACTTCAGCCGATATCCTTTGATTCGGAAACCAATTCTTATCGCATAATCGGCGAAAAAGTAGGCAAAGCTTTCTACGACGGTAAGGATTATCCGAAAAAATAACCGCTCTCACACATAAAGATTAAAAATGCCACTTCGGCGGTGATATCATTTATTAGTATCACCGCCGAAGTGGTATACAAGTTGCTTGAAACTCTCGCATTTCTTTCCATTCACCCAAAGTTCAGTCGGGGAAATGTTAAACACCATATTATGATAATATGTATCGGCATCGCCACCAAAATTCTGTGAAAACACAAATTTCACAGTGCCCGGTGAGCCATATCCTCCTAAAATCACTACATCGACCGGATGCAGTACAAAGTGTATAATTTGATCGTCCATTTGCAGGAATTCATATCCCGCCTTAACCGAAATATCACCTATATCACGAAGTCGTTTGCTTACAATCTCGTCATCAATAATATCGGCAATGGGCAACAACGACATTCCGAATTCCAATGAATCACGAGAAACGGCAACCGCTTCCGGAATATCGGCAATGTCATCGCCATGATAATATGATACACTCGCATCGCCTCGATAGGTGCCCTTCATGTCAAGAAGAGCTTGATTTATCTGAGCGGTAGAGAATAGCGAATCATCGTCATTGCAACCCGCCAAAAGAATGCAAATTGCAACTACGGCAAATTGAAGTACCAACCTTTTCATTCAGTTAATATTTTATCAGTCAAGGAAACGGCTTGTCAAGCCTCCGTAAGCATCAATGCGTCTGTCACGGAGGAACGGCCACCAACGGCGCACATTTTCCGAGCGGGACAGGTCGATTTCGACCACAGCCTCGCACTCTTTATCGTCAGGAGCCTTGAACAGGAATTCACCCTGCGGTCCCGCAACAAAAGAGCTGCCCCAAAACTGAATTCCTCCCGTGACATTCGACGGGTCGTCCTCATGTCCCACTCTATTTACAGCTATAAGCGGAAGTCCGTTGGCTATTGCATGGCCGCGCTGCACGGTAATCCATGCTTCACGCTGACGCGATTTCTCATCGTCGGCGTCGCTGCTCTCCCATCCTATTGCGGTGGGATAGATGAGCATCTCGGCTCCACGCAATGCCATAAGACGCGCAGCCTCGGGATACCACTGGTCCCAGCACACAAGCACGCCAAGTCGTCCTACCGATGTGTCAATAGGTTCAAAACCGAGATCACCGGGAGTAAAGTAGAACTTCTCATAGTAGGCAGGATCGTCGGGAATGTGCATCTTACGGTATTTTCCTGCAATCGAGCCGTCAGCCTCAAACACTACGGCCGTATTGTGATACAGTCCCGGAGCCCTGCGTTCAAACAACGAAGTAACTATTACGACTCCAAGCTCACGGGCAAGTGCCGAGTAGAATTCGGTGGTCTTTGAAGGGAATCCCACGGCAAGCCCGCACAAGTCGGTCGATTCAGTCTGACAAAAATAGAGCGAATCATGCAACTCCTGATTCACTATGAGTCGGGCGCCGTTTTCGGCAAGGCGCCTCATCTTCTCGGCAAGTCGATTGCGATTGTTGTCAATGTCGCCCGTATTGGCTTGCTGTATAATTCCTACTTTCAGAATATTGCTCATATAGGTAATATCGTTTCAGGCACCTGCATCGTCACACAATGCAGCGAGCCGTGTTGTTTTATCAATACACTGCAATCGATTTTCACCACCTGATGATCGGGGAATGCAATCTTGATTATCTGCGCTGCAAGTTCGTCCTTCTGCGGCTGTCGGTAGACAGGCATCAATATCGAATGATTCATAATCAAGAAATTGGCATAGGTAGCAGGCAATCTGTTTCCCTCCTCGTCATACACGGCATCGGGCAATGGCAGTTCTATAAGGTTGTAAGGCTGTCCCGAAGCGGTCACAAACGACTGAAGCTGAAGCTTCATCTTGTTCAGCTCATCATAGTGGCTGTCGGTGACATCGTCAGTGCCTACATATAAGATGGTGTCATTTGGTGCCAAGCGGGCAAGTGTGTCGATGTGGCTGTCGGTGTCATCGCCTTCAAGCGCGCCGTAATCAAGCCACAGCACTCGGTCAAGACCGAATCGCGACTTAAGGTACTCCTCGATTTCATCACGCGACATCGCTCCGTTGCGATTGGGCGAAAGCAGGCATTGCGATGTAGTCATCAAAGTCCCCTGCCCGTCACTCTCGATTGAGCCACCTTCGAGCACAAACGAAAGTTCGTTGCTGTAACGACCTCTCAGCAAACCGGTATTGCACATGGCGCGGGTTATTAGATTGTCCTTGTCGGCGGGAAACTTAAGTCCCCACCCGTTGAACTTGAAATCGCATATCACTGGATTACCGTCACGTTCTACGGTTATAGGGCCGAAATCACGGGCCCACGTGTCATTGGTCGGTACCGTAAGATAAAGTATGCGATTAGGCAGTTTCTCACAGTCAAGCACTCGTCGCGGCTCCTCGACATCGGGAGCGACAACGATCAGCGTTTCCTCCCGGGCAATTGCCTTGGCTATCTCGACGAAACAGTCGATTGCTTCATCGAGTACCGGAGCCCAGTCGGTGTCCTTGTGGGGCCACGAAAGCATCACAGCTCCGTGAGGTTCCCACTCGGCAGGAAGTCTTGTCGCACGATCACTCATCATAATCGTTCAATGTATCGTAGATGGATTCCTGTGAATCCATGTACTCCTCACAAAAATCAAGGAATCCGTTCTTTTCACTACTTCCCACAGCATCGCACCATTCACGGTACTCGGTTCGCAGCTCCGAATCCTCGTTTATCATTTTTTTGAACTCCGCTTCGGCCATATCCACACTTCCGTATTGATGGAGTATATGAAGGAAGACATCAGTTATATCTCTCATAATTCAATATTTGAGTCTAAGAAGAAATGATACGTTCACTAAAAACAGATAGGCAAATTACTGTTTCAAATTTACAACACTAATAGTAATCATCCAAACAATTTCACATATTTAAACCTTTGAGAATGGTTTGATACACTTTTTGACATCAATATTTTGAAAAATGTGTGTTTTTCATAGTATTATCGCATAGTGCCCTAAAGATTTTCCTTATTGAATCGGTGAGAGTCATGTCGGATATAACTCTGTATCATAGCATAGATAATCCTCTGTACAGGGGATAGCGAAACATCGCTGTCACCCAAAATCATCTCTTTCGCGATAGCACCGGCTATCGTAACTCGTTCTTCCTCCGGAAGTGACTGGATTGTGCTTATCACTTTAGGAGTGATAACTATCGGCTGTAACATAGCAATAAGATTTATTAGTTGAACACGTTGCAAAGATAGCCTGCGCCATGTGCCACAACTGAGCACACAAAAGTTAAAAACATTAAAATATCGGTTTTGATGTTTTACTCGCCACAATGCATAAATATATGGCGAAAAATTTGTAACTTCGCGAAAAATTACAACACAATAGTCACTTATGTCAGAAAATTCCCTACTCTCACGCCTCGACGGCATTGAAGCGCGTTTTGAGGAAGTGAGCACATTGATAACCGACCCGGCAGTTATTTCAGACATGAAGCGCTATGTACGACTGACCAAGGAGTATAAAGAGCTTGAAAAGTTGACCAATGCCACCCGCTGTTACCGCAATCTGCTCGACAACATAAATGAAGCACGTGAAGTTCTCGACTCCGAGAGTGACGAAGAGATGCGTTCGCTTGCCAAGGAAGAACTTGATGATGCCACGGCACGAATACCGCAGCTTGAAGAGGAGATAAAGTTGCTTCTCATCCCGGCCGATCCCGAGGACGGCAAGAATGCAATAGTTGAAATAAGAGGAGGCACAGGAGGCGACGAGGCTGCAATATTCGCAGGCGACCTGTTCAAGATGTACAGCAAATATTGTGAATCAAAGGGCTGGAATGTAGCCGTGACAAGCTTCAACGAAGGGACAGCCGGAGGATTCAAGGAGATAGTATTCTCGGTAACGGGCGAAGGCGTGTACGGCATCCTGAAGTATGAAAGCGGCGTACACCGTGTACAGCGAGTGCCGGCTACCGAAACACAGGGCCGTGTGCACACATCGGCTGCTACGGTGGCAGTGCTGCCCGAAGCCGAAGAATTTGATGTAGAGATCAACGAAGGTGAAATAAAGTGGGACACATTCCGAAGCGGAGGTGCCGGAGGCCAGAACGTAAACAAGGTGGAATCGGGTGTAAGACTTCGCTACATGTGGAAGAACCCCAATACAGGCGAAACCGAGGAGATACTAATCGAGTGTACCGAAACGCGCGACCAGCCCAAGAACAAGGAGCGCGCCCTAAGCCGACTGCGCACATTCATCTACGACAAAGAACACCAAAAATACCTCGACGACATAGCGTCACGCCGAAAGACGATGGTGTCGACAGGCGACCGCTCGGCCAAGATACGCACCTATAACTATCCGCAGGGACGCATTACCGATCACCGCATCAACTACACAATCTACAATCTTGCGGCATTCATGGACGGCGACATCCAAGATTGCATCGACCACCTGATAATCGCCGAAAATGCCGAGAAACTAAAAGAGTCAGAATTATAACCCTCAATCAACATAGACCGATGAAAAGAATTGAATTAGTTGAGAACATAAAGCGTAAAGAGTCATTTCTATGCGTGGGACTTGATCCCGACATAAAGAAGATACCTCAGCATCTGCTGCGCGAGGAGAATCCGTTATTTGCTTTCAACAAAGCGATAATCGATGCCACGGCACCCTATTGCGTAGCCTACAAGCCCAATCTCGCATTCTATGAAAGCCTCGGTGTGGAGGGGTGGATTGCTCTTGAGCGCACCGTAAAATACCTGAAGGAGAATCATCCCGACCAATTCATAATTGCCGATGCCAAGCGAGGCGACATAGGCAACACTTCGATGCTCTATGCCCGCAGCTTCTTCGAGCATCTCGATGTCGACGCCATAACTGTGGCACCCTACATGGGCGAGGACAGCGTGACGCCGTTTCTCGGCTATGAGGGCAAATGGGTGATTCTGCTGGCCCTCACATCCAACAAGGGATCTCACGACTTCCAGTTGATTGAGGATAAAAACGGCAAGCGACTTTTCGAGCATGTCATCACAACATCGCAAAAATGGGCAAGCCCTGAAGAGATGATGTATGTAGTAGGTGCTACACAAGGCAGCATGTTCAAGGATATACGCAACGTTGCGCCCGAAAGCTTCCTGCTTGTTCCCGGCGTAGGCGCACAGGGAGGCAGCCTTGAAGAAGTGGCTCGTTACGGCATGATTCCCGACTGCGGATTGCTTGTCAACTCATCGCGAGGCATAATATATGCCTCATCGGGCGAGGACTTCGCCGAAGCATCGGGCAAGGAAGCTGAAAAGCTTCGCGACCAAATGTCGACATTATTGAAATCATCTCACATCATTTAAGCAAATTTAGCAGCATAATTCGCGAATTTCCGCTATATTTGCCGTAAATATTACGTTAATATAGAATATCTCGATTAACCAACTAAATATTAACCAAAATGCAGAAAATAGACAACTACAACTTTGCCGGAAAGAAGGCCATTGTCCGTGTTGACTTCAATGTGCCTCTGGATGAAAACGGTAAGATTACCGATGACACCCGTATCCGTGGCGCCCTCCCCACCCTCAAGAAAATCCTCAATGACGGTGGCAGCCTCATCATCATGTCACACATGGGCAAGCCCAAAGGCAAGGTCAATCCTAAGTTCTCACTTAGCCAGATCAAGGACGATGTCGCTAAGGCTCTCGGCCATGATGTAAAGTTTGTATCTGACTGCGTAGGTCCCGAAGCAGCTGAAGCCGCAGCCAACCTCAAGCCCGGCGAAGTGCTTCTGCTTGAAAACCTTCGTTTCCACCCCGAAGAAGAGGGCAAGCCCGTAGGCATCGACAAAGCCGATCCCGCTTACGACGCAGCTAAGAAAGAGATGAAGGAAAAACAGAAAGAATTTGCAAAGCAGCTCGCAAGCTATGCCGATGTTTATGTTAACGATGCATTCGGTACCGCTCACCGCAAGCACGCTTCAACAGCCGTTATCGCCGACTACTTCGGAGCTGAAGACAAGATGCTCGGCTACCTCATGGAGAAGGAAGTTCAGGCTGTTGACAACATACTCAGCGACATCAAGCGTCCCTTCACCGCAATCATGGGCGGTTCTAAGGTTTCAACCAAAATCGGCATCATCGAAAACCTCATGGACAAGGTTGACAATCTCATCCTCTGCGGCGGTATGACATATACATTTGCCAAAGCTCAGGGCGGCAAGATCGGTAACTCAATCGTTGAGGACGACAAGCTCGACCTTGCTCTTGACATAATCAAGAAGGCTAAGGAGAAGGGTGTAAACCTCATCCTCGGCACCGACTGTATTGCTGCCGATTCATTCAGCAACGATGCCAAGACTATGGTTTGCCCCGCCAACAACATCCCCGACGGATGGGAAGGCCTTGATGCAGGTCCCGAAACCCGCAAGCTTTTTGCCGCTGCAATCGTTCCTTCCAAGACTATCCTTTGGAACGGCCCTGCAGGTGTATTTGAATTCGACAACTTCACAGGTGGTTCTCGTGCAATCGCCGATGCTATCGTAGAAGCTACTAAGAATGGCGCATTCTCGCTCGTTGGAGGCGGTGACTCGGTTGCATGTGTAAACAAGTTCGGTCTTGCCGATGAAGTTTCTTACGTATCAACCGGTGGCGGCGCACTTCTTGAGGCCATCGAAGGTAAGATTCTCCCCGGTGTTGCTGCCGTTCAGGGCAAGTAATCGACAATACCTGTTTTTAAACAATAAACAAAATCAGCCATTTAGCGCAATGCTAAATGGCTGATTCTTTATATATGTGCTCTGTGACGGCTATTGATTCAGTATGGCATCTATCTCGGCAAGCTCTTCAATAGTAAACTCAATGTTGTCAACTGCGGCGATATTATTGTCGAGCTGCCCCACCGAGCTTGCACCCACAATAACCGATGTCATTCCCGGCTTGGCAAGCAGCCATGCTATGGCCATTTGAGCCAACGACTGTCGCCGGCGAGCCGCCATCGCGTCAAGCAACTTGATTTTTTCAACCAATTCGGGCGTTATGTCCTCACGATGCAGGAACCCTCCGTCACGAGCGGCTCTTGAACCGTCGGGAATTCCGTTGATATAGCGATTGGTAAGCAACCCCTGTGCCAACGGCGAAAAAGCGATGAATCCAAGACCCTGCTCACGACACATGGCAAAGTGGCTGCCCTCGGGCTTTCGGCTCAACATACTATATCGGTCCTGATATATGAGGCACCTCACATTCTGCTGTCGCATCATCTCACACGCCTCTGCGGCTTTATCCACAGGATACTTTGACAATCCCACATAGAGGGCCTTGCCCTGCTTCACGATGTCGATAAGAGCCTGAACCGTTTCTCCAAGCGGTGTTTCGCTACAATAACGATGGCTGTAAAAGATGTCGAAGTATTCAAGACCGGTGCGCTTAAGGCTCTGATTTATGCTTGCCATTATATATTTGCGCGAACCTCCATCGCCATAGGGGCCGTCCCACATGAGGTGACCGGCTTTGGAAGTGACGATGATTTCATCGCGATGATTCTTAAGACCCTCGCTCAACATCCTTCCGAAATTAGCCTCGGCGCTTCCGGGAGGCGGTCCGTAATTATTAGCGATATCGAAGTGGGTTATGCCCTTGTCAAATGCGTGGAATACAATGTCACGAGCCGTGGCATAATTGTCGACATATCCGAAATTATGCCACAAGCCGAGTGATATCATCGGTAGTTGCAATCCACTGTTGCCACAGAATCGGTATTTCATATCTCTCTAATGTTATAACTGTCAACGAACGGGAATTTCAACTTCGGCAGGAGCAACGCCTTTGGCCGTTACCCGGAAACGAAGAGTTCCCGGAGTCTTGCCGCTGCGGGCTATCGCTGTGGCAGCACCGCTGAATAACTTCATCTCAGGGTTCTGGAACGGCAACAGGCATGTCGGGTCACCATTTGCAGTAGCCTCAAATGCACCGGCTCCGTCTACCTTAAATTTGACAAGACGATCATCGGTAGGCACGATATTGCCATTCTTGTCGGCGACTTGTACTGTGAAATAGACAAGATCGTCACCATCGGCCTTCAACGATTCACGGTTGGGAGTGACAACAAGATGATGCGGCTTGCCTGCGGTTTTTATCGACTCCTCGGCAACGGCATTGCCATTGTCATCGTAAGCTACTACTTTTACTTCACCCGGTTCATACACGGTTTCGTTCCACATCAGCCTGTAGCGGTTCTGATAGGTGGAGTCGTTCTTCTCGCGAACGCCCTGACTCTTTCCGTTTATAAACAACTCGGCTTTAGGATAGCTGGTGTAGACAAATATCGGCGTCACCTTGCCTTCACGGCCTTTCCAGTTCCAGTGAGGCAGAATGTGAAGCGTAGGCGACTCCTCGTTCCACTTTGAGCGATAGAGGTAATAGCGGTCCTTGGGAAGTGACGCAAGGTCGATGATACCGAACACAGAGCTATGGTTGGGCCATGCATCGGTATCGTAAGGCGAAGGCTCGCCAAGATAGTCAAATCCGGTCCACACAAACTGACCTATTACATAATCCTTGTCATCGTCCATAGCAAAGTCTATATCGGGAGTGTTGGACCATATACATGACTCATTGTCATAGCTCGACGACTGATGGTCGGGGTGCGTCACGTGATTGTGTTCCTTAAATTCGATAGGGAAATGATAAACTCCACGCGATGAAACGGTCGATGCGGTTTCCGAACCGAGAATCAGTTTCTGCGGAAGCTTTTCATAAGCTTCTTCATAGAACTGAGGCTTGTAATTGAATCCGGGAATGTCGAGCGCGGCAGCAAAGCCATTGTCAAGCACCGCCCTTATCTGATCCATTCCGCATGTCACGGGACGGGTCGGGTCAAGCTTGTGCACAAGATCCTGAAGCATTGTAAGCTCCTTTACTCCACCGGGACCCCACTGGCTCGGCACCTCGTTGCCTATAGACCACATGACCACCGACGGGCTGTTGCGGTAGTGCTCAACCATGTTGGTGATGTCACGCTCGGCCCACTCATTGAAGTATGAGCCGTAACCGTTAGGCGACTTCGGACGGAAGCTCCAATCGTCAAAGGGCTCAATCATCAACATCACACCCATTTCGTCGCACAACTCTACAAGCTCGGGAGCCGGCATATTATGAGATGTACGTATGGCATTTACGCCCATATCCTTAAGCAGCTCTATCTGGTGACGCAACGCCGAGCGGTTGACTGCCGCGCCCAACGGACCCAGGTCATGATGATTGCACACTCCGCGGAACTTGGTAAGCTCCCCGTTAAGGAAAAATCCCTTTTCGGGAACATACTCGATACTGCGTATGCCGAATCGGGTGTCATAACTGTCGACAACCTTGCCATCGACACTGACAGTAGTGCGTGCCGTATACAGCTTGGGCGACTTAGGCGACCACAATTCAGGTCGGTTTACAAGGAAATTCTGGAAATCCTTCTGTCCGTGATACACAAATTCCGATGAATTCTTTGCAACCACATCGCCTGCAGGCGACAAAATTTCGGTAGCGACCATAGCCTTTTGTCCGTCATTAAGGCCGGCTATCTTTACCTCAAGGCGCACCGATGCATAATCCTTGGTCACCTTGGGTGTCGTGACGTATGTACCCCAAACGGGGATGTGTACTTTGTCGGTATTTACAAGATGCACGTTACGGTAAAGTCCGGCACCGGGATACCAGCGCGATGCCCTCTCAAAGTTTTCAAGATCGACCTCGACATCGTTCTTGCCTGGATGTACCGCATCGGTAATGTCGGCATAGAATGAGTTGTAGCCATAGGGCCAATATGCAAGTTCCTTGCCGTTGACTTTGACATGCGCATTGCTCATCGCTCCGTCAAATACAAGGGTCAATGCCCTGCCTATAGTGTCGGGAACATCAATAACCGTGCGGTAGGAACCTTTTCCTATAAAAGGCAATCCGCCGGTACGGCCTGTTTTTTCTGTCTTTTCTGTTTCACCGTTTTGCTCTACGGCAACAACCTGAAGGTCGTTATTTCGGTCAAAAGGCCCGTATATGGCCCAATCATGAGGTATTCTTACATTCTGCCACTGCGTATCGGCCGAAGGGACACCCTTTGTAAACTGCCAGCCCTCATTCAGCGTCGTCGTGTGACGCTCCGCATTAAGACCGACCGCAATCACACCGGTCATTACCATCATGGCAATCCGGGGGAAATAGTGCTTGTTCATTTAATTATGGATGGAATTTAGTTATTGGTAATACTTAAAATTCGGGTCATGGTAAATCGATGACATTGAGTCATTACATTGTACATACAAAAATACAAAAAATAATCCAATAGGCATGAAACATACTACATAATATATCTTAAAATCTCGGTAAGAGAAAAATCTCGATTTTGTCCTACTTTATCGCGAAATATTCCTATTGCGAACGGAAATTATTTCTTTATTTTGCATGAAATAGTAATTATAAATCATTACATGAAATACAACGAAATCGGGAAAACCGGAATGGTAGTGTCGTCGCTCAGTTTTGGAGCTTCGTCGCTCGGCGGAGTGTTCCGCGACATAAATCAGACATCGGCAATCAAGGCAGTGGAAACAGCCATAGAAGGCGGCATGAATTTCATCGATGTATCGCCCTACTACGGTCATTACAAAGCCGAAACAGTGCTCGGCAAAGCTTTAAAGGGCATCGATCGAAACAAATATTATCTCTCGACCAAGGTAGGCCGCTACGGCAAGGACGGTGTCAACACATGGGATTACTCGGCAAAACGCGCCACTGAGAGTGTATTTGAAAGCATGGAACGCATCGGTGTCGACTATATCGATTTGATAAACGTACACGACATCGAATTTGCCGACCTTAATCAGGTTGTCAATGAAACACTGCCGGCACTTGTGGAACTTCGCGAAAAGGGTGTTGTGGGACATGTGGGCATAACCGACCTCCAGTTGGAAAATCTCAAATGGGTAATCGACCGCGTTCCCGAAGGCACAGTCGAAAGCGTGCTCAATTTCTGTCACTATACACTCAACGACGACAAGTTGCTCGATTTCCTCGACTATTTCGAGCAGCACGGCATCGGTGTCATCAACGCTTCGCCACTCTCGATGGGACTGTTGTCCAATAGAGGCGTGCCCGACTGGCATCCAGCGCCCAAGTCGCTTGTCGATGCCTGCCGCAAGGCCGTGGAGCATTGCAACGCCAAGGGATACCCGATTGAGAAACTCGCAATACAATTCTCCACCGGAAATCCGAGGATAGCGACTACACTGTTCAGCTCGGCCAATCCCGACAATGTAGCAAACAACTTAGCATTCGTCGACGAGCCCATCGACATGACGCTCGTTAAGGAGGTGCGTGACATAATCGGAAATCAGCAGCGAGTAAGCTGGGCCAACTCTTAATGACCGCCGACATGGATTACACAATAATCGATGCACACTCACACTTGTGGCTTAATCAAGACACAATCGTCAACGGTTTGCCGGTACGCACCATCGACCGCGGACGCTCGATATTCCTAGGCGAAGAGAGGCAAATGCTGCCGCCGTTCATGATCGACGGACGCAACTCGGCCGAAGTATTCCTGTCAAACATGGATTATGCACAAGTTTCAGCAGCCGTGGTCACACAGGAATTCATCGACGGAAATCAGAATGAGTATCTCGCCGATGTAGTAAAGCGATACCCCGACAGGTTTTTCGTTTTCGGCATGTGTGAATTTCGCAAACCGGGTTTTCTCCCCGATGCAAAAGAGCTGATAGCACACGGATTCCGCGGATTGGCCATACCTGCTCACCGACTTCCGCTCGGCGACGACCGGGTTTGGCTCAACTCTCCCGAAATGATGGAGATGTTCAAGTACATGGAGAAGCACGGCATAATATTGTCGATAACACTGGCCGACGGAGCATTGCAAGTGCCCGAAATGGAAGAGGTCATCAGCGAATGTCCCGATCTTAAAATAGCAATAGGACATTTCGGAATGGTGACCATGCCCGACTGGATGGAACAGATAAAGCTGGCACGACATAAAAATGTCATGATTGAATCAGGAGGTATAACTTGGCTCTTCAATTCTGAATTCTATCCCTTTGACGGAGCCGTGCGCGCCATACGCGAAGCAGCCGATGCAGTTGGTATGGATAAACTCATGTGGGGATCTGATTACCCTCGCACTATAACGGCCATAACCTACCGCATGTCCTACGACTTCATTATAAAGTCACCCCTCATGACTACCGATGAGAAACGTGCATTCCTTGGTGAAAATGCAAGACATTTTTACGGTTTTAAGAATCTTATAGAGTTACCTTACATCAAAAACATGTCGGAATGAATCCTACAACCAAAAATCGATACATTGTACCGCTATCGCTCGTGATATGCCTCTTCTTCGTCTGGGCAATCAGCGCCAACCTGCTGCCAACCATGATAAGGCAGCTGATGAAGACTTGCGAACTGACACCCTTTGAAGCGTCATTTACCGAAACCGCCTATTGGCTCGCCTACTTCATCTGTCCCATACCGATTGCGATGTTCATGAAGCGTTACACCTATAAGGCCGGCATAATATTCGGCCTGCTCATGGCGGCAGCCGGTGCATTGCTGTTTTTCCCTGCGGCTGTGATAAAAGAGTATTGGTTCTACTTGTGCGTATTCTTTGTCATCGCTACCGGAATGTGCTTCCTTGAAACAGCCGCCAATCCTTACGTAACGGTTCTCGGCGCACCTGAATCGGCTCATCGCCGACTCAATCTCGCCCAGTCGTTCAACGGACTCGGCGCTTTCATATCGGCAATGTTCATCAGCAAAATAATACTCAGCGGCGACTCATATACACGTGACACACTGCCGGCCGACTTCACCGGCGGATGGGAAGCATATATCGAGGCTGAAACCAACGCTATGAAAGGCCCCTATGCGGCTCTCGCCCTTATGCTTGTAATAATAGCCGTGATATTCATCTTCTCAAAACTGCCAAAAATAAACGAAGGTCACAGCAGTTCGGGAAAGCTTATTAATTTCGGTGTATTCAAACGCTCTCACCTCTCCAAAGGCGTAGTGGCCCAGTTTTTCTATAACGGAGGACAAACGGCAATCAACAGCCTCTTCCTTGTCTACTGCTGCTCCTATGCAGGCATAAGCGAATCCACCGCGACTACATTCTTCGGCATCTACATGCTTGCATTCCTGCTTGGCCGATGGGTGGGAACCATGTTGATGAGCAAGTTCAAAGCGAGCAACATGCTCACCGTCTACTCCCTCGCCAATGTTGTGCTGTGTATTGTGATAACGCTGTTTGGAGGCATGGTGGGACTATATGCCATGATCGCAGTGTCGTTCTTCATGTCGATCATCTACCCCACCCAATTTTCACTCGCGATAACCGATCTTGGCGATGACACAAAGAGCGGTTCGGCATTCCTGGTCATGGCCATTGTGGGTAACGCCTGTCTGCCGCAGCTCACCGCATTCATCATGATGCTCGATCCGGTGTGGTATCACATCGCCTATGTTGTTCCCATGATATGCTTCATGGTGTGCGCCTATTACGGATTTCGAGGGCACAAAATAATCAACTGACAACCATTCATTCAAGATATAACCAACAAGTAACTGAATAGAACTATGCTTGCAATTCAAATAAAATCGCCCGGCAATGTCGAAGTAATCGATCTCGACATGCCTCAACTTCGTCCCGGAGAAGTATTAATCAAGATTGACTACGTGGGATTCTGCGGCTCCGACCTCAATACATTCCGCGGAAAAAATCTCATGGCAATATCACCCGTCATTCCGGGACATGAGATAGGCGGAACCATCGAGGCCGTCGGTGACAACGTGCCTGAAGGCATGTTCACCAAGGGCATGAACGTTACGGTAAATCCATATACGGCATGCGGCAAATGCTCTTCATGTCGTAAAAGCCGTCCCAACGCGTGCGAGCACAACGAAACACTCGGTGTGCAGCGTCACGGAGCTATGCGCGAATACATCGCCATACCTTGGGAGAAAGTCATACCGGCTCCCGGCATCTCCTCGCGCGACTGCGCATTAATCGAACCGATGAGTGTAGGCTTCCATGCCGTTGACCGAGGTGCAGTCACCGACATAGACACCGTAATGGTGATAGGATGCGGCATGATCGGACTCGGTGCAATTGTGCGAGCCGCCATGAGAGGCGCCACTGTCATAGCTACCGACCTTGACGACGACAAGCTTGAACTCGCAAAGCGACTCGGAGCTACCTACACCATAAACTCGGCCAAGGAGAATATACACGAAAAACTGTGTGACATAACGGCAGGATATGGTCCCGATGTAGTTGTCGAAGCTGTAGGATCACCCGTGACTTATGTAACGGCAGTGGAGGAAGTGGCATTTGCCGGACGAGTTGTTTGCATCGGTTATTCAAAGTCGGATGTCACGTTCCAGACAAAGCTGTTTGTGCAGAAAGAGCTCGACATACGCGGTTCACGCAATGCGTTGCCGGCCGACTTCAACGCCGTGATACGTTACATGCAACACGGCAACTGTCCCGTAGACCTGCTTGTCAGCGAAATAGTGATGCCCGACAAAGCGCAAGAGGCGCTTCAGCGCTGGTCGGATAATCCCGGAAAGGTATTCAGAATATTAGTCAAATTTTAAAGCGATTCAATGCCAGTCAACGGATACAGAGTAAAACGTTACGACCAGCCGGTAAAACGCTATTGCCAGACAATCGACCTGTCAGACAATCCGGAGCTTATAGAACGCTACAAGGAGTGTCACAGCAAAGCGAATGCCTGGCCTGAGATTCGTGAAGGGATACGCGAAGTGGGAATCCTTGAAATGGAGATGTACATAACCGGTAATCGCGTATTCATGATTGTGGAAACTCCTCTTGACTTCGACTGGGACACGGCAATGAAGCGACTTGCCACGTTACCGCGCCAGGACGAATGGGAAAATTTCGTGGCAACATTCCAAGGATGCAATCCTGACAGCACATCGGCCGAAAAATGGACGCTGATGGAACGCATGTTCTATCTTTACGAAAACTAACAACACTACCGTACAATGAACCAACGACCATTAAACAGGGAAACGGTGGCGACAACCACCCATCCTGTAAAAATACTTCAATTCGGCGAAGGCAACTTCCTGAGGGCATTTGTCGACTGGATGATTGACATTGCCAACGAAAAAGGCGTTACCGATAGCGACATAGCCATAGTAACGCCGCGTTTCCGCATCACTCCAGCCTTGGAAACATTGCAGAAGCAAGATGGGCTCTATCATGTGTACCTTGAAGGTGTAAAGGATGGCAAACCCGGTAAGGAGTCACGGTTGGTGACCTCGATTGCCGACGCTTTTTCACCGTCAGCCGACATGGAGCGTTACGAGAGCTACATAACATCGCCCGATTTAAGATTTGTAATATCAAATACCACCGAAGCGGGCATACGTTACGAGCCCGAAGATATGTCAGGCGACAATCAGGCAACATTTCCCGGCAAAGTAACCAAGATGCTGCACAAACGCTTCACCCGTTTCAACGGAGCCGACGACAAGGGATTGATATTCCTGTGCTGCGAGCTGATCGAGGACAATGGAAGCACCCTACGTGACTTCGTACTGCGTCATGCCGCTGAAGGAGGTCTTGGCAACGATTTCATCGACTGGGTTAAAAACAGCTGCATATTCTGTGACACACTTGTCGACCGCATAGTGTCGGGATTCCCTCACGACACTATTGACGAGCTTAAGGAGGAGCTCGGTTATGATGACAATCTCATAGTCAAGGGTGAACTTTACCATATATGGGCCATAGGAGGCGACGGCTATCTGAAGGTACAACGTGAGCTGCCACTCGACAAGGCGGGACTCAATGTGGAGTTCATGCCCTCGATAAAGAAGTTCCGCGACAAGAAGGTGAGAATACTCAACGGCTCTCACACCGGAATGGTGCCTATTGCTCTACAGCTTGGCTGCGAAACGGTTATGGACGCATTCGACAACCGTGATGTCAACGAATTCATCAACACAATGGTCGAGCGCGAAGTGTTGCCCATGATCGATGAAGAGCGCGAAACGCTTGAACGATTCTCGGCGGGAATACTTGAACGTTTCTACAATCCTTATATTAAGCATCAGCTCAAGTCAATAGCGTTAAACTCGTTGTCGAAGTGGGAGGCACGTAACTATCCCACGGCAAAGGACTACTATTCACTTAACGGCAAAAGAGCGGATTTTGAACTGTTCACATTCGCCGCATTGCTCTCACTGTACGGCCCCGGCTCGGAATTCAACGCCCAAGACACCCAAGAGCATCTTGAATTGATAAATCAAGTGTGGAATGACAACGACTATCGTTCTACTGTTGCCGCCATTATCAACAGCAACATCTTCACAGAAAATTTTGAAGAGCATATTCCCGGCTTTATAGATGACACGGCAAGATATCTGAGTGAAATCAGACGGAACGGCATGTCAGTGGCATTAAAACAATTCATTGAATCGCACAAGAATGGCTAAACGCATCATAAGGATAAACCAAGCCGACAATGTAGCCGTAGTTTTAGCCGACGAGATAAAGGCCGGCGAAACATTGACCGAAGGAGGCGTAACGGTAACGTTGAAGGATGACCTGATTCGAGGCCACAAAGTGGCGCTGACCGACATTGCCCAAGGATGCGATGTCGTAAAATACGGTTATCCCATAGGTCATGCGACAAGCCACATAACGGCCGGTGAACATGTGCATTCTCATAATCTCGCGACATCGCTCGATCTTGACTTGGAGTACGCCTACAGTCCTGTGACAACCGAAGCCAAACCATCATGCAATCCACCCACAATCAACGGTTATCTACGAGCCAACGGAGAGATGGGTATTCGCAATGAATTGTGGATAGTGCCTACAGTGGGATGTGTCAACGGACAAGCTCAGGCAATCGTCAAACGGCTGACTGAAGAGTGTGACACAAGCCATATAGACGATGTGCGTGCGTTCACCCACAATTACGGATGTTCTCAACTCGGCTCTGACCATGAAAACACCCGCTCGGCTCTGGCTGCACTCATAAAGCATCCCAATGCCGGTGGTGTACTTGTACTCGGCCTCGGATGCGAGAACAACCAATTGGCAACGTTGCGTGATACATTAGGCGACTACGACCCGTCACGCATAAAGTTCCTTGTGGCGCAAGAAGTGGACGACGAAATTGAAGAGGGAGTCGCAATAGGCAAGCAATTGATTGAAACGATGAAGAGCGACCGCAGGCAGCCCCTGCCGATGTCACGACTGAAAGTGGGATTGAAATGCGGAGGCTCCGACGGGCTGTCGGGAATAACTGCCAATCCGCTTGTGGGAATGGTATCGGACATGCTGATTGACTGCGGAGCGACAACCATAATGACCGAAGTTCCTGAAATGTTCGGTGCCGAAACTATATTGATGAACCGGGCTGTAGACCGAAAGATATTCAATAAGATTACATCGCTCATAAACGACTTCAAGGACTATTTCCGCTCCTACGGCCAACCGATATATGAGAATCCGTCACCCGGCAACAAAGCCGGAGGGATAACGACTCTTGAAGAAAAGTCGCTCGGCTGCGTGCAGAAAGGTGGCACAAAACCGGTTGTCGATGTCATCGGCTATGCCCGCCAAGCAACAAAGTCCGGGCTAAACCTGCTAAACGCTCCGGGCAATGACCTCGTGGCTTCGACTGCACTCGCATTAGCGGGATGTCACATTGTCCTCTTCACTACCGGACGAGGAACTCCATTCGGGACATTTGTACCCACAATGAAAATATCGACCAACACCGCTCTTTATGAGAAAAAGAAGCACTGGATTGACTTCAATGCAGGAACGATAATAGAGGGCGAATCCATAAATAACGCTTCCAAACGAATGCTCGACAAAATCATAGACACGGCCAACGGAAAGTTGTTGGAGCATGAATTTACCGGAGCCAAGGAGATCGCGATATTCAAAACAGGAGTGACACTATAGAATTGTAATTGCAAAGGACCGACATGGGAATAGTTTTGTCAACTATCAACACCCGTGTCGGTCCCCATTTATGTCTATGCCTCAAGAAGCTTAATCAAAGTCTGATTGGCACGATCGATTACATTGGTTTCAAGTGAAGCCAGATATATCTTGGTCGTTGATTCGGAATCATGTCCCATACCCTGGCTTATCACCGACAACGGTATGTTGCGCGAGCGTGCGATAGAAGCCCATGAATGACGCGCAACATACATGGTAAGCGGCAACGAAAGATGCACCCTGCGCCCTACCCGCTTCAAATTGTAGTTTATCTTATACAGAACATTTTTATACTTGCTCCTGACATTCACGGTTGAATCATCAATGATCGGGAGCAAATAGATTGATGTCGGATTGCCGTAACGCTGCACGATACGTTGCATCACAGGTTCCCATTTTATCACGAGCAACCGATTGGTTTTCCGTCGACGATAGGTGAGCCTTCCACCCACCAGATCGCTCTTTTTCAAGAATGCCATGTCGATAAACGACATACCCCGTAAGAAAAAACTAAGAATAAACATGTCACGGGCATATTCAAGTTTCGGATCGTGCGACAGGTCAAGCGAATATATCTCCCTGATCTTGTTCAACGACACCGCTCGTTTCACCGTTTTCTCGATTCCCGTATATACATGCTTGAAAGGGAATGTCTGAACGGTAATGTTTCTATCAACCGCCCGATTATAAACAGCCCTCAGAATGCGCATGTAAAACGACACAGTGTTCAAAGTCAATCCCGAGCGTATCAACCATGCCTGATAGGACAACAAGCGCATGCTGTCGAATCGCTCAAATTCAATATCTCCCCCTTGCAAAAAACGCTTGAAATTGTTAAGCGTGGTAAGATAGGTTTCATAACAACGTCTTTTGTCAGCTGCAATCATTCCTTGCAGCACATCCACCATAAATTCACAGAATAGCGGCTCTTGCCTTAAATGCCTTGATTCATTTGTCATGTTAAATACTTTTAAAATTATCTCTGTTGAATAATTCGGCAAAGTTAATTGATGAGTTAATCCAAAATTATGTGTGAGCAATTTGTGGAGATAAATTGTTAATTTTGCACTATGATACATGACAATGACGAATTTTGGGAATGGGTGTACCGTAACATCAATGATGATGTCCTAAGCCTTCGACTTCGCAATCACGGCAAAGATGAGTGGATTGATGCGGCAATAACACAGATAGAATGCCGCAGGCGATGCAATCGCAAACTGACAGATACATTGAAATGCCGGCACTTCGTCTTCCCGTCGACATTATCGGCCGAACAGTGTACGAGCGACATTTTGGCCGATTTCCATGCGGGATTGGTCGACGATTGCGCGAATGTGCTTGACATGACATGCGGTCTTGGCATAGACACATTCCACATTGCCCGAAAAGCGTCATCGGTCACTGCCGTAGAGCTTAACTCCGACACAGCTGAAGCAGCAGCACATAACGCCAAGGCTCTGTCATTATCCAATGTTACGATATTACATGGCGACTCAACTTCCTATTTAAAGGAGTGTGACAAAAGATTCGACACTATATTCATCGATCCCGCGCGGCGAGGCGACGCCGGCCAACGACTTTTTGCGTTGAGCGACTGCCGACCCGATGTAACGGCACTTCTACCCGACATATCGGCACATTGTCGCAAATTGATTGTAAAGGCATCGCCGATGCTCGATGTCACACACACTTTGAGAGAATTGCCAATGACACGCGACATATACATCGTGGGCAACACCCGTGAATGTAAAGAACTCGTAAGCGTTGTCGACTTCACCAACGACACCAACGATGTCACAATACATGCATGGACCTCGGGCGACGACTTCAGTTACACCCCTTCACAGGAGAGCGAAGCCGCTGTAGAGTTCGGAGTTCCCGAGGATGGATGGTATCTCTACGAGCCCTACCCTGCGATCATGAAATGCGCCCCCTACAAACTGCTGTCCTCTCGGTTCGGAATAAAGAAACTCCATCCCAACACACATCTATACACATCGTCATCACCTGTCGACATGTTCCCCGGCGAGCGATGGAAAATCGAGCGCGTCATCCCCTTCGCGTCAAGTGAGCTGAAGCGATTCTCTCGTAAATATCCACAAATAAACGTAGCGGTTAGAAATTTCGGATGGTCGGCCGATAAGCTGAAAGCCAAGCTGAAAGTCAAAGACGGAGGCGACAAGCGACTTATAGGAGCAACCATTACAGGCGACATAAAAATAATGCTCGTTCTGTGCAAGGACGAGCATTAGTAATCAAAAATTCTCCACTTTATCGTTTTTCAAACAATCGTGCCATCGAGCGCTTATCCTCACGCTCCTTGATGGACTGTCGTTTGTCATATTCCTTCTTACCCCGACCGATGCCTATAACTACCTTGGCAAGCCCGCGGTCGTTGATGAACAATCGCATAGGTATGATGGTAAATCCGGCCTCTTTGCCGTTCTTCTCTAACTTGGCAATCTCCTTTTTATTAAGGAGCAGCTTGCGGTCGCGACGCTCGGCATGATTGTTATATGTACCGTAGAAGTATTCAGCTATATACATATTCTTAAGCCACACCTCGCCATTGGTCACATAACAGAATGAATCGGCAAGACTCGCCTTGCCGAGGCGTATCGACTTGATTTCGGTACCGGTAAGCACGATGCCCGCCGTAAATGTGTCGGATATGGCGTAGTCAAATGTCGCACGCTTGTTTTTTATATTTATATCCTTACTATTCTTCAAATTCATGATAATTGCTGCATTATAAAATGAAACAAACAGCCGAGTATATAGGGAGGCAACAGAATGCTCACTACACTCAGCGCCGTGAAGGCAAACGATGATGTCGCCCTGACGGCCAAATAACGCATTCCCATCCACATAACAAGCACCACCACCACCGGGAGAAACTGCACTATCGACAGATCGATGGGCGGCAGGCAATTGCCTATTATGTTTATAACAGCAAGCAGTCCCAGATTATACAATATGAAAGTGGTGTACTTCTTTTCATTGGGCTCACCGTCGACCATTCGCTTAAGGAAAAATGAGAACAGGAACACCGCAAAGAAAAATGTCACGAAATATTGTACAAAAGTAACTACCGCATTCTGAATCATCGTCACCAATGAAAGGGAGGACACGTAGAAACGCTGAATGAACACCGTGCAAGCCGTTATGCCTATCAAGGGATAGAAGCCGCTCGATGCAATGGCACGCGGCTCCTCGCCACGTGCGGCTATATCCTCCCAGCCACGGGCCGGTGAGATTATTAATTGTAGCAAATAGCCTAAAAACTTTAGCATCGTCATTATTTTGGAATGGCAAAGTTAACAATATATCGCCAAAAAAGAGTAATTTTGCATATACGAAATTTTTACAATACACATAAAAACGCCATTTAGATATGTTAAAGACAATTTTAGCAATATCGGGAAAACCCGGACTGTTCAAATTAGTGAATCAAGGAAAGAATATGCTCATCGTAGAGTCACTTTCGACCGGCAAACGCACTCCTGCCTACGCCCACGACAAAGTGATATCGCTCGGTGACATAGCCATATATACCGTAGAGGAAGATGTTCCGTTGTCGAAAGTGCTTGAATCACTGAAAACAAAAGCCGACGGAAAGCCCGTGGATGTAAAAGCCATAGGTGACGATGCCGACATACGCGCCTACTTCAAGGAAGTGCTTCCCGACTTTGACGAGGACCGCGTTTATACCAACGACATAAAGAAAGTGCTAAACTGGTACAATCAGCTCCTCGCTGCCGGAATAACCGAATTTGTATCGCCGGAAGAGGAAGAAAACGCTACTGAAGAGAAAGGCGAATAAAGCAGTCTTTAGAAAATACCAATCGGCAGAGTGATGTATCAATGATCACTCTGCCGATTTTTTATTGATCAATCATCATGGTCGTGATGATGATGATGATGCTTTTTCGGCTTCTTATGCTTCTTGTGTTTCTTATGCTTGTAATAATATCCATCATCAAAGTCATAATCTCCCTCAATGCCCCAATAGCTGCGCATGGAGCCACACGAAGTAAGCGATGTCGATCCCAATCCAAGGATGGCTATTATAAGCCATATCACATATTTCTTCTTCATCTTTGATAAAATATAGTGTTTAACTTAAATACATTTAAACACTACAAAATGTTTATCATTGATGCTATAACTCGCGACAATGTGCTACTTTTTCATCCAGCAACGCCTTATCGATAACCTCCATCACTGTTTTCACGTAGTGGAACGTAAGGCGCGATATGTACATGGCATCAATGTCCTCCACATCCTTACGATTTTCAACCGAAAGGATTATGTCGGTTATTCCGGCACGCTTGGCGGCAAGAATCTTCTCCTTTATACCGCCCACAGGCAACACTTTGCCTCGCAGAGTAATTTCGCCTGTCATGGCAAGGCATGAACGCACCTTGCGCTGCGTGAAGGCCGAAACAATGGATGTTGCCATAGTTATGCCGGCCGACGGTCCGTCCTTGGGGATAGCTCCTTCAGGGACATGCACGTGAAGCTGATATTTCTCAAACAGCTCGTCGTCTATACCCAGCTCAAGTGAATGGCTCTTTACATACTGTAAGGCTATCGCAGCCGACTCCTTCATTACGTTGCCGAGATTACCGGTCAATGTCAACTTGTCGCCTTTGGCTCGTGACAATGACGACTCGATGAAGAGAATCTCACCGCCTACAGCCGTCCAGGCCAGTCCTGTGACAACACCGGCAAACTCATTGCCCTCATAGAGATCCTTGCTATAGCGTTCAAGCCCGAGATAACCCTTAAGATGCTTGGGTTGTATCTTGTGAGGATATTTCTCCTTAAGCATCAACGCGAGCACAATCTTGCGTATAATCTTGGAAATCTGCTTTTCAAGCTGTCGCACACCGCTCTCCGAGGTATAGTTCTCGATTATATGTGCTATGGCCTCGGGAGTGAACGATAATTGCGACTTCTTAAGCTTGAACTCCTTCAAAAGCCGGGGTATTATGTGACGATTGGCTATCTCAATCTTCTCTTCAAGCAGATAACCCGAAAGGTCGATAATCTCCATTCGGTCGAGAAGCGGCTGCGACAATGTCGTCAATGTATTGGCAGTGGCAATGAACAGCACCTTCGACAAGTCGTAATCGATGTCGACATAGTTGTCGTGGAATCGGCAATTCTGTTCAGGGTCGAGCACCTCAAGCAGCGCAGCCGAAGGATCGCCCTTGAAGTCGCTGCCTATCTTGTCGATTTCGTCGAGCAGCAATACGGGATTGGAAGTACCGGCACGCTTTACGGCATCGATTATACGGCCCGGCATCGCTCCTATATAAGTGCGACGGTGTCCGCGTATTTCAGCTTCGTCATGAAGGCCGCCCAACGATACACGCTGATATTTGCGTCCGAGCGAGCGCGCCACCGATTGGCCCAACGAGGTCTTTCCCACTCCGGGAGGTCCTACAAGGCAGAGAATCGGAGCCTTGCCCTCAGGGTTGTTAAGCAGCACGGCTATCTGCTCAAGGATACGCTCCTTGACCTTGGGAAGTCCATAATGGTCGGCATCAAGGATATCCTTTGCCAGATTGAGATCGGTATTCAAGTCAGAATACTTGTTCCACGGCAATTCAAGCAGGGTTTCTATATAGGAATATTGAACCGAATAGTCGGGGCTTTGCGGATTCAATCGTCCCAGTTTGTCAAGCTCCTTGTCAAACACGGCAGCTACATTGGCCGGAAAATCAATCTCATCAGCCTTACGACGGAAAGCAGTCAGATCGTCATCGTTATCACCGTATAGCTCTTGGCGTATGGCCTCCATCTGCTGTTGCAGGAAAGCGTGACGCTGCTGCTGGTCAAAACTTTGACGGGCACTTGACTGAATTTCTTCGGCCACAAGCAGCATCTGCTCCTGACGCGTAAGCTGCGCAAGCAACTCTTTGGCTCGCTCCTTCACGTTGTCCTCAAGCAGAAGGGCCATCTTTTGGTCGGTGGGGAACGGCGATTGCGTACAGATCATGTTGACAAGACCGATAGGGTCAGGGAAATTCTGAACATTCAGGAAAAATTCCTGCATTCCGTCCATGTCCTTGAGCAATCGCAATGTAAGATTCTTTATGGCCTGAACAACGGCGACAAAATCCTTGTCATTACGGCGCGGCTTAACATCCTTTACAATTTCCACCTTTGCAGCGAGAGCATTTCCTCCGGCAGTATTGTTTTCAGCGCTATCAAGTATATGGAATTTATCGCGTGCACGTATAATCGCAGTGTGGCCTCCATCGGGAAGGTCAAAAATCTTGATTACATCGGCAATCGTTCCATAATCATATAGAGATTCAATAGTCGGAGCATCGTCCTCAGGATTGCGCTGACACACAATGCCTATCGGATTCTTGGAATCGAGAGCATACTGCGCCGTGAATTGAGAGCTTATCCTAACGAGTGAAATAGGGATTGTAACACCCGGAAACAGGACAAGATTCTGAGTCGCGAGCAGTGGCAGCGCATCAAGGTCAGGCTCGGCATTGAACTTTGAAGGATCTATGTCGATTTGTCCTAATGAAATTATCTTATGATTGTTGTCTTTATCGGAGTTGTTCATTTAAAAATACCGCTAATTTATTACAGAAATCACTTTACAGCAAATTATGTGCCAAAGTTACACAACATTGGTGACTCCACGAAATGTGAAGCCACCAATGTTTATCTTTCGCCAAGAAATTGACAGTCGTGCTACAATGAAAGCAGATACTTCTTAAATGCCGGGAACTGCTTGTTGAGCCGCACCGTCGACTTCTCGCCGCGCATGAACGCCTCAAGTCGTGCCGGAATTTTGACACTGCCGTCAATTATTGAATCAACTGTTTCCTTGAATTTAGCAGGATGAGCCGTTTCAAGGAATATACCCGTTTCGCCGGGCTGCAGATACTCATCCAACGCCCTATAGGCAACAGCTCCGTGAGGATCGAGAATGTAACCCTTTTCGGCATAAACGTTACGCATTGTATCGGCAATTTGCTCGTCGGTATAGGTGCATCCGCTTATATCGCCCACAATGGCATCGTGTGACTTGCCGTAAAGGTCGAGAATACGAGCAAAGTTGGACGGATCGCCCACATCCATGGCATTGGCTATCGTAGCTATGGACGGACGGGGATTATATTTACCGGTATTCAGATACTCAAAGAATACATCGTTGCGATTGTTGGCGGCAATGAAGCGGTGTACGGGCAGGCCCATGCGCTTGGCAATCAGTCCGGCACAAATGTTACCGAAGTTTCCGCTCGGTACGGCAAACACCACCTTATCGGCCGACTTGCCTGAACCGACAAGACGAGCATAGGCATGGAAGTAGTAGAACATTTGCGGAAGGAATCGGGCCACATTTATAGAATTGGCCGATGTCAGTTTCATGGCATCATTCAACTCCTTTTCCATGAATGCCGACTTAACGAGTGCCTGACAGTCATCAAATGTACCGTCGACCTCAATAGCCGTCACATTACATCCAAGAGTCGTAAACTGCGCTTCCTGAATGCGACTTACCTTGCCTTTAGGATAAAGGACAAACACTCTTACTCCCGGCACATTCAAAAATCCGTTGGCAACAGCGCTTCCGGTATCGCCCGATGTCGCCACAAGCACATTTACATCCTCATTGCTCTGCTGGCGGTTGAAATATCCAAGCAAACGCGCCATGAATCTTGCACCTACATCCTTAAATGCAAGTGTTGGCCCATGAAATAGTTCAAGTGCGTACTTGTCGGAATCTACTTCTACAAGAGGGATCTCGAAGCTAAGAGTATCGTTGACTATTGTCTGAAGGATTGATGACTCAATATCTTCGCCAAACAACGTGTTTGCCGCCACATACGCTATATCCTGTAACGACATGTCACCTATATGGCGAAAAAATGCCGAAGGAATCGTGGGGATGCGTTCAGGCATGTAAAGGCCTCGGTCGGGAGCGAGTCCCCTCACGACCGCATCCTTCAATGAAGCCTTGGGCGATTGTCCGTTGGTACTATAGTAATTCATAATCAAAAACTATGTGTCGTTGTGGTTTATTTTATCAGTGATTTAATGAACTGGCTGCCCGTCAACAATCCGTAACCGCCATCCGCTGCCGACTTCTCAGAAAAGACCGTCACATCATCGGGAGTGTCACCGGGTCGGTATATGAGAAACGGCACAGGAGCCGATGTGTGGGTGCGCAGCCTGCAGGGAGTGGGATGATCGGGCAACACTGCCACTGCAACAGGTTCATCCATTTCGGAAACAGCATCCATTAAAGGACGCAGAATGCGGTTGTCGAGATACTCTATGGTACGCTTCTTCAACTCATAGTCGCCTTCATGTCCGGCTTCGTCACTCGCCTCCACATGCAGGAACACAAAGTCGGCGCCGTTACGTAACGCATCTATTGCCGCCTGAGCCTTTCCTTCGTAATTAGTGTCATAAAGTCCGGTAGCACCTTCCACATATACAGGCTTCAGACCGGCATAGACTCCTATACCAAAAATCAAGTCAACGGCCGAAATCACCACGCCCGACTTAATGCCGAACTCCTCGGTCATGGGGCGCATCGACGGACGATAGCCCGGCGACCAGGGCCAGATGCTGTTGGCACAATCCTTGCCCTCGGCCTTGCGTCGTAGATTTACGGGATGTGACTCAAGTATTTTCTGCGAACGCATTATAAGTTCATTTAGCTTGCGTGCAGTAGCCTCGGCTTCGGGAACATCGGCTTTCACCATGACATCGGCGAATGCCGTGCCCGGCACATCATGAGGAGGCGTACATGACACTCTCTTGTCGCCGCCTTTTAAAATCAACAGATGACGATAGGACACTCCCGGATAAAAATGTACGGTGTCATCGCCGAGTTCTTGCTGAAGCGTGGCAATTATTTCGTGGGCTTCTTCGGTGGAAATATGTCCTCCCGAATGATTTTTTATGCGCCCGTCGGATATACATATCAGATTGCATCGCATAGCCATGTCACCCGGCTTTATGTCAACGCCCATGTTGGCGGCTTCAAGGACGCCTCGGCCCTCAAACACCTCGGGTACATTGTAGCCAAGTACCGAAAGATTGGCTATCTCGCTTCCGGGATGGAATCCTTCAGGCACGGTCACCAACCGCCCCACACACCCTTTGCGTGCAAGCATATCCATAACCGGAGTATCAGCGGCCTCAAGCGGTGTCTTGCCGCCCAATTCGGGGATAGGCTCATCGGCCATGCCGTCACCAAGAACTACTATATATTTCATAACAAACAAGCTGATTGAATAAATCTATCGGATATTGGCAATGCCGATAATATCAGAGAAAACTCCGGCGGCAGTAACTTCAGCGCCGGCACCATACCCCTTTATGGCCATGGGATATTCATTGTAACGCTCGGTAGTGAGCAGTATCACATTGTTGCTTCCTTCGAGATGATAGAACGGATGCACCGAGTCGACACGCTGTAATCCCACACTTACCGCTCCGTTGTCAAGCGTAGCGACAAATCGGAAATGATGTCCCTCCTTCTCGGCCTTGGCGCGATAAGCCTCAAACTCTTCGTCAAGCTCGCCAATAGTAGCAAAGAAGTCGTCCAACGAACCCTCAAAGTATTTCGCGGGTATGAAAAGGTTGGCCACGACATCGCTCTGCTCAACACGATAACCGGCTTCACGGGCAAGAATCACAATCTTTCTTATGACATCCTTTCCGCTAAGATCAACCCTTGGATCGGGCTCGCTGTATCCGGCCTCCTTGGCCTTCATTATGGCCTTGCTCATGGGTATGTCGCTGCTGAGTATATTGAAAATGTAGTTGAGAGTTCCGCTGAGCACGGCCTCGATTTTCAATATCTTATCACCCGAATTGATCAGGTTGTTTATTGTGTTGATAATAGGAAGTCCGGCTCCTACATTGGTTTCAAAGAGGAACTTGACATCCTTCTTGTTGGCGATACGCTTCAGCTCGATATATGACTCATAGTCCGACGACGCTGCAATCTTATTGGCTGCAACCACATTTATATTGTGACTCAGCAGGTCGGCATAAAGAGCCGCTATTTCCTGACTGGCCGTACAATCGACAAACACCGAGTTAAATATGTTCATGCCAATGACTCCGTTACGTATATTCTCGGGAGTCGCCTCGATGTCCGACTCGGCCAATCGGGCCTGATAATTCTCCGTATCAAGGCCTTCACGATCGAAGACACATGTGTGAGAATTGGCAATGCCCACAAGGCGCAGCCTCAACGCTTTATTCTCCAACAGATTTTCCTGTTGTGCGTGTATCTGTGAGAGCAAATTGCTGCCCACATGTCCTACTCCGACAACAAACAGGTTTAAGACCTGAGTGTCAGATAAGAAAAAACTGTCGTGAATTACATTTAAGGCCTTTCTGAGGTCCTTAAGTTCGATTACAAAAGAGATGTTGGTTTCCGATGCACCCTGCGCGCAGGCTATTACGCTTATACCGTTACGTCCGAGTGTATTGAACAGCTTGCCGGCAATACCCGTGGTGTGCTTCATGTTCTCGCCCACGATGGCTACAGTGGCAAGATTGTGCTCGGCAGTGATTTCGCTGAGAGTTCCCGACTGCAATTCGGCATTGAACTCCTCGCGAAGCACCTCAAGCGCATGGTCGGCATCGCCGTTACGCACCGCAAACGAGGTGTTGTTCTCACTTGCAGCCTGACTCACAAGGAACACCGAAATGCCGTTCTTGGCAAGCGCGTTGAATATACGTGAGTTAATTCCAATCACACCTACCATACCAAGACCCTGAACGGTTATCAGGCACGTATCATTGATTGACGATATACCCTTGATGGCCTTTCCTTCGGGCGACGGATGCTGCTCGCTGATGCAGGTGCCGGGAGCCGTGGGATTGAAGGTATTCTTGATGTATATCGGTATATTCTTATGGAATACAGGGTATATTGTGGGAGGATAGATGACCTTTGCGCCGAAATTACACAACTCCATCGCCTCGGTAAATGAGAGATGGTCGATAATAAGGGCGTTGCTTATTACCCTCGGGTCGGCAGTCATGAATCCGTCGACATCGGTCCATATCTCAAGCACTTTTGCATCAAGCGCAGCAGCAAGAATGGCAGCCGTATAGTCGGAACCGCCTCGGCCGAGATTGGTGACATCTCCGGCATTATCACTTGCTATGAATCCCGGAACAATGACCACATCGTACTTCAGGTCATCAAATATGCCGTGAACAAGACGCTGTGTCGTGTCATTGTCGAGCACGTGCTTGTTCCATTGCTTTTCGGTCTTTATGAAGTTGCGGCTGTCAAGGTGTATCGCTCCGTCGATAATCTTCGATATTATGACCGACGACAATCTTTCGCCATAGCTCACGACTATATCAAGCGTGCGATCGCTCAAATCCTTAATCAAGCTTATTCCGCGATAGATGTTGCCAAGCTCCTCAAGCAAAGGATTGACCATTGACAACAAGTCGAGCTGTAATGCCTGAGGCACTATGCCTTCTATTACTTGATGGTGGCGTTCAACAATGCGCGCATAATTGTCAAGATAGGATATGTCACCCTGAGCGGCAAGTCGTGCAGTGTTAATCAGTTGGTCGGTAATGCCTCCGAGTGCGGAAACCACTACGATTACAGGTTCCTCCTGACCCTCCACAATGGACTTTACATTGCGCAGGCTTTCAACAGTACCCACTGATGTTCCACCAAATTTTAGTACTTTCATTCTTACAATTAATAAATATATTTTTAGGGGAATGCAAAGTTACGGTAAAACTATGTTTTATGAAAATTTGATTGCAACATTTTGCATAAGATGGCGAATCAATTGCTATTTATTGCAAATTTTTCGCATTTTGCTTTCAAATATGCATCAATCAAAATTTTCTGAAATCAATAATTGCATAATCTGACTGCAGCGTCATTTTCGACGACGTGAGAGTCCGGATCCTGAAGTCGACAGCGGTGCCATTGATTCCGTACAATTTCAGATTCTCGACATTGCCATTGGGGAACTCTATCTTTATGTCGTCGCCTTTATATGTGAAGTTTCCAGCTATAGAAGGCCCCCCGACACTGCGCAGATTTATTGTATGCAGGAAAAAGCAATAATATGTGCGTTCAGGTGTAGCCACACTGCCATCGGTGTATTCAATCCTCATTATCTGCCACTGTCCGTCAAGATCACCGTTGATTGAACGCTTGGCGCATCCCGACATAACCACAGTCATGACCATGGCCACGACCAGTTGAATTAATTTATATCTCATAGCCATCCTGTTTTTCTTAATGTCAACATAACTCCCTTACTGTTTCCGAGAAGAGCGCCTCGGTCCATGCCGAACGATACTGTCGAAGAGAATCCTTCAAGCCATTTGGGCGAATAGGTAAGTTCCAGAAGTCCGTTGTAATTATTCTCGACATTGTGGAAAGGAACCGAATAAGTACCCCAATTGCGGGTAAACGAAAACAGGATTCTGTAGCTCAACTCCGACAACGGATTTCCAGCGATACCGAAATGATGACCTATAACACGGTTACTACGGAATGAAATGTCACCGTCCCTATTATATATAGGTGAAATTATAAGGGGATTTCCTATACCCATACCCCAGTGCTGCCATCCGGTGTATATTCCGTGATTATAATAGTTGTCAACACCACTCACCTGCTCAGGTATTTCGGGCGTGTGGTCCCAATACACCGGGCCGCTCTGATCCTTTGTATAAAGATACTCGTAAACAAATGTACTTATTACAGGATTCTTGGGAAATGTCACCTCAAGTCCCCACAATCCATCCTTCCAGGTGTATTCAAAGAACATCTGTGAGTGATCCTCGAAGAAATGCTCATAGTAAGCCTTCAATCCCCAGTCGCGACCTGGATACCATGTAGCGCAAAGGCTCCATTCGCCTACATGATTTCCATATACGTTTGTCTGCTCTCCCATAGGAGTGCTTGAATCGCCACCCGAGGGGAAGAGCACCTTTATAATATCCTTTAAGCCGTTGGGCATATTGATTACGTGATCGCCGGTTATGGAGCGACCTCCAAACTGCGCAGCCATCTCAAGACCGCCCTCGATATAGAACGGAAGGCGGTTCAGGTCGCCGAATCGCAGATAAATACCCTTGGAGTGGTACCATACATGCTCGGTGCGTTTTTTACCCGGTGCGGCAAAATCGCGCTGCCAGCCATCATCGGTGAATCCTCCGTAAGCCACATATCCTTTTACGGCAAGCCAGTCATTGGTCCACGGAACTATGGTATAGTCAGGAATGCCTGCACGTATCTGAGGCACAGGACGAGCATTGCCCGAATACAACATATTACCGCTGCTGAGCTTGGGGTTGTTGAATTCCCCTACCCGCTCTTTGCTACCGACACTCAGACCAAGACAGCGATACTTTATGTCGGCATACAATTGCTGAATTATAAACGATGATGTAAAATTATAGGCTACTGCCAAATCGGCACCGAAGCCATAGGAAAATTTCTGATCTTTGTCGATATCGCGAAATATCCCGGCTCGAAGATAACCGTTGTTCTTTTCGATTGACGACAAGCCCTGTTTGTTGTTTAACAACCAGAAAGGAGTGTTTTCCCCGCTGCTGAAACTCACCGCCCCCTCGGTACGGTAATGCAGCCCGTCTATCGCATAGGCCGATGTCGACATGAGCATTGAAAGCCCGGCGACAAGCGTAATGATAGGAAAGCTTTTTCTCATTTTAATATCTAATAGTAAATTGCACGCAAAGTTAAGCATTTGTAAATATTCTTACAACTCCTATATATTCCTAAATGTTTACCCTAATCGCCTAAAAGACATAATTTACGCACTAATCAGTGGCTTTATTTGTATGGTTAGAATATTTGTTCTATATTGCGTAGGTAACTTTTATAATTACAATAGTCTAAAGAACTAATTATGATGACCTCCCCTACATCTGACAAAGTTAAGACTTGAAGACTTTCTTGATACGTGATGAGTAACTATAAATTTCACCATTCGTCACATTAAAAACATGTATTATCACAAAAATATTCACTGCCTGTGCAACCTTTTGATCCGACATCGCATCTAAAGGTAAAACAAACAAAAAAACTTACAATGAAAACAAAACTGATCTTCACCGCATCATTAGTAATGCTTCTGTTTAACCTCTCATCATGTAAAGGGAAGAGCGATATCTCCTATAATGAACAGGTTGGAAAGGAAATCGTCGAAAGCATTCAAGAAGCACTGGCCGAAATAAATGACTCCACATTCAACGACATTGACATCGTCACCGATGAGGATGGAGATGGAGTAGTAGTCGTGAATCGTTCGGGATTAAATGCCGACGAAAACGGTAACATCAACATGAAAATAGATGTAAATGTAGATGACGACGCCTCTTCGCCTTTTACCGATGCTTTTGTCGCCATATTCCTTATAATCCTATTCTCTTTCTTCAGCCCGGTGACAATCGTATTCATTATATGCTATTTCATATACCGTAATAAACGCGACCGAAACCGAGTGATCGAAACTTCACTAAGAACAGGTCATGAGCTGCCTAAAGAGTTTTATGCTCCGTTCAATCCTCACCGTCGGTTACAATCGGGAGTGGCCTATATGGCATGGGGTATAGGACTGTTCATATTCTTCATGTGCATAGACTCAGACATAGCATGGCTATGCTTCATACCGTGTATCATAGGAATAGGAAAGCTTATAGCCTACTTCTTATACGAACACAAAGGACAAAAAGAAAAATGTAACGAACTGAACAATGTTGAGTAAATGGGATGAGCTTCGATTGATTGCTCGATGCGTGGCCGGCGATGACCGCCACGCATTCGAGCGGTTGGTCGACGAATATAACGACGGATTGCGTCGCTTCCTGCTCAACTTGACACTCGGCGATGCTTGCCTGACCGACGACCTGGCTCAAGAAACCTTCTTAAAAGTTTATCTGTCGCTTCGCTCATTTCAAGGACTTGCCCGATTCAAGACATGGCTATATAGAATAGCTTACAACGAATACTACTCCTACATGCGCAAAATGAAAGAGGAGTATCCCGAATCGGAAATACGACACGACATAATGGATTCATCAATCGAACACAATGATGCAAAAATAGATGTCGAACGATGCCTTAAAGTCCTCAACGAAACCGAACGCTCCATCGTATTGTTATTCTACATGGAGGATCGACCGATAAAACAAATCTCCGAGATAACAGGATTGCCGCCCGGCACAATTAAATCACACCTTTCGCGTTCAAAAGCGAAAATGGCAAAAGTATTTTAACTTGACAAAAAAACAATGACTGACAATGATTGATAATAATTCAAAAAACAATACGCTTGACGACCGGCAGCTGAGTCAGCTGATGAAGAAGGAACTTCCTGCAGCACCGGCCAATCCCTGGTTCACCCGCAAGGTCATGAACCGCCTGCCGGCTAAGGACCCTCACATATACTCCTGGATAGAGTACACGGCCTATGCAATAGCATTAGTGGCGCTGATAGTGTTCTGGTGCATTTTCTATAACGACATCAAAGAGTCGGGCAAACTCACTATTGACGACATAAAGACTTGTGTGGTGATGGCTGCGCTAAGCATAACATTGTTCATAGGATTTATCGCACCGAAAGTGCGACAATGGCTCGCCGAACCATAAAAAGAGGCAAAGATTACACCTCGTAATTTTTATTTTGTGTTTTGTAACATATTCATGTTTGTAGCTTTTTTCAAAATAATTTTATAATTTGCGGCTCGTAACTAAATAAAACGAATATTTACATTCAAAATTCTCTAATAACATGAAGGTTTACGAAACTAACGAAATCAAAAACATTGCTTTGCTTGGTAGCAAAGGCTCTGGGAAAACCACACTCGCTGAAGCTATGCTTTACGAGTGTGGAGTTATAAAACGTCGCGGCAGCATTGAAGCTAAAAACACTGTCAGTGACTATTTCCCGGTGGAGAAGGAGTATGGATACTCTGTGTTCTCTACCATTTTTTATGCCGAATTCCTCAACAAGAAACTGAACGTAATCGACTGTCCGGGAAGCGATGACTTCGTAGGCAATGCCATTACAGCTCTAAATGTGACTGATACCGGTGTAATCCTCATCGACACTCAATATGGTGTAGAAGTGGGAACACAGAACATCTTCCGCACAACTGCCCAGCTGAAGAAACCGGTAATTTTCGCTATGAACCAGCTCGACGGAGAGAAGGCCGACTATGACAATGTAATCGAACAGATGACCGAAATTTTCGGCCCCAAGGTTACACCCATCCAATATCCCCTATCGGTAGGTCCCGGCTTCAACGCAATGATCGATGTGCTGTTGATGAAGAAATATTCATGGGGGCCTGATGGAGGCGTACCCACAATCGAGGAAATTCCTGCCGAAGAGATGGAAAAAGCTCAGGAACTCCACCAGAAACTCGTTGAGGCTGCCGCCGAAAACGATGAAACATTGATGGAAAAGTTCTTTGACCAAGGACATCTTTCCGAAGATGAAATGCGCGAAGGCATTCGCAAGGGTCTTGTTGACCGCTCGATATATCCCGTATTCTGCGTCAGCGCACTCAAGGACATGGGTGTACGCCGCATGATGGAGTTCCTTGGCAATGTCGTTCCTTTCGTAGAAGATATGCCGGCTCCGGTCGACACTGAAGGCGATGAAGTGAAGCCCGACAGCAAGGGCCCGCTCTCGTTGTTCATGTTCAAGACCACCGTAGAGCCTCACATCGGTGAAGTAAGTTACTTCAAGGTGATGAGCGGAACACTCACTCCGGGTGTCGACCTCAACAATGTCGACCGAGGATCCAAGGAGCGCATAGCTCAGATATTCTGCGTTTGCGGACAAATCAAGACACCCGTCGACAAGCTTTGCGCCGGTGACATAGGTGCAACTGTTAAGTTGAAGGATGCACGCACAGGCAACACCCTTGACGAGAAAGGTTGCGAATATCGCTTTGATTTCATCAAGTATCCCGCGCCCAAATATCAGCGCGCCATTCGCCCCGTTACCGAGAGCGACGCCGAGAAACTCAGCGAGATTCTCACCCGTATGCACGAAGAGGATCCCACATGGCAGGTTGAACAGTCAAAGGAGCTTAAGCAGACAATACTTTCAGGACAGGGCGAATTCCACCTCCGCACACTCAAATGGCGTGTCGAGAACAACGACAAGCTGCCCATCGTGTTTGAAGAGCCCAAGATTCCCTATCGTGAAACAATCACAAAGGCAGCTCGCGCCGACTATCGCCACAAGAAGCAATCGGGCGGTGCCGGACAGTTTGGTGAAGTTCACCTGATCATTGAGCCTTATACCGAAGGCATGCCGGCTCCCGACACCTATCGTTTCGGAAATCAGGAGTACAAGATGAACGTGCGCGACACTCAGGAGATTCCTCTCGAATGGGGCGGCAAGCTAATCATTCACAATTGTATCGTGGGTGGTGCTATCGATGCCCGATTCATTCCCGCAATCGTGAAAGGATTGATGGACCGCATGGAACAGGGCCCGCTGACCGGTTCTTACGCACGCGATGTAAGAGTATGCATTTACGACGGTAAGATGCATCCGGTTGACTCTAATGAAATCTCATTCCGCCTCGCAGGCCGTAACGCATTCAGCGAAGCATTCCGCAACGCCAATCCCAAGATTTTGGAACCCGTATACGATGTCGATGTCATGGTTCCTGCCGATGTCATGGGCGATGTGATGAGCGACCTTCAGGGACGACGCGCCATAATCATGGGTATGTCCAGCGAAAACGGATTTGAGAAGATTCAGGCACGTGTTCCCTTAAAGGAGATGTCATCCTACTCTACCGCACTCAGCTCAATCACCGGCGGACGCTCTTCATTCACTATGAAGTTCTCGTCCTACGAACTCGTTCCCGGCGATGTTCAGGAGAAGTTGCTTAAGGCCTACGCCGAGTCCAACAGCGAAGAATAACAATTCCAATCTTGACATAATGAAAATAGGCGATGCCGGTCGGCATCGCCTATTTTTCGTTTGCCTGTGCGGCAATTATCGTTCTGCTCTTATGGGATTGGAGAGAAAATCATCGTAGGCAAGCCTGATACCGTCCTCCAGTTCAGTCTTGTAACGCCAGCCGAGAGCTGTTGCCTTGCTTACATCAAGCAATTTACGAGGAGTTCCGTTAGGCTTTGTCGCATCCCATTCAATCTCGCCCTCATAGCCAACCACCTTTGCCACCAGTTCGGTGAGCTGCTTTATCGTCAGCTCCTTTCCGGTACCGGCATTCACGGTTTCATTACCGCTGTAGTTGTTCATCAGGAACACACACAAGTTGGCAAGGTCGTCGACATAAAGAAATTCACGCAATGGCGACCCGTCACCCCAGCATGTCACTGTCGACGCACCCGACTCCTTGGCCTCATGGAATCGCCTGATAAGAGCCGGCAATACATGACTGTGGGAGGGATGATAGTTGTCGTTTGGACCATATAGATTGGTCGGCATTACCGAAATGTAATCAGTGCCGTACTGACGATTCAGGAACTCACAATATTTAAGTCCCGAAATCTTGGCAAGGGCATAGGCCTCGTTAGTCTTCTCCAGTGCCGATGTCAACAGGCAACTTTCGGGCATCGGTTGCGGTGCCATGCGGGGATATATGCATGACGAGCCCAGAAATTCAAGCTTCTTGCACCCGTTGCGCCATGCGGCGTTTATCACATTCATCTCAAGCATCATGTTGACATACATGAAATCGGCAAGCGCACTCTGATTCGCCTCTATGCCGCCCACCTTCGCCGCAGCCAGAAACACATATTCAGGCTTCTCAGCGGCAAAAAAGTCATTCACATCAGCCTGATTGACAAGATCAAGCTCGGAGTGAGTACGCGTTATAATGTTTTCATAACCCTGACGCTCAAGCTCTCTCACGATTGCCGATCCCACCATTCCACGGTGTCCGGCAACATATATCTTTGAATTATGCTCCATGATTTAAAAATAAGTCACAAGCCACAGGTCACAACTTAAACTATTTCACAATTCCTTTTTCCAGATACTCTTCAAGATTCATCTTCACCTGTTCGCCGGCTCGCTCCACAGCCACCTTGGCCATATCGGCATCAACCATCAAGTTGACAAGCTGTTGGAATGAAGTCTTCTGAGGATTCCAGCCAAGCATCTTACGAGCCTTTGTCGGGTCACCCCACAGGTTCACTACATCGGTAGGACGATAGAAATCGGGCGACACCTCCACGATAACCTTTCCTGTCTTAGTGTCTATGCCCTTCTCATCGGCACCTTCACCTTCCCAACGAAGATTGATTCCAACACGACTGAACGCAAGCTCGCAGAACTCCCTTACCGAGTGCTGTTCACCTGTAGCAATCACATAATCGTCAGGCACCGGCTGCTGCAATATCAGCCACATGCACTCTACATAGTCGCGGGCATAACCCCAGTCGCGCAACGACGACAGATTGCCGAGATAAAGCTTTTCCTGCTTGCCCTGTGCAATGCGCGCGGCAGCAAGAGTGATCTTGCGCGTTACAAATGTTTCACCGCGTCGTTCACTCTCATGATTGAACAGAATTCCCGAGCAACAGTACATCCCGTAAGCCTCTCTATACTCCTTCACAATCCAGAAGCCGTACAGCTTGGCAACCGCATAGGGACTGTAGGGATGAAACGGTGTCAACTCATTCTGAGGTACCTCCTCAACCTTGCCGTAAAGCTCCGATGTCGATGCCTGATATATGCGGCAAGTGTCGGTCAGGCCGCACTGGCGCACAGCCTCGAGGATGCGCAACACTCCTGTAGCGTCGACATTGGCGGTGTACTCGGGCGTGTCAAACGACACCTGCACATGACTTTGTGCCGCAAGATTGTATATTTCATCAGGGCGTACCTTTCCAATTACCTGCAGCAGGCTCATCGAGTCGCCAAGATCGGCATAGTGGAGATGAAAGTGCTCCCGTCCCTCAAGGTGGGCGATACGCTCACGATAGTCCACCGACGAGCGTCGTATTGTTCCATGTACATCGTAGCCCTTTTCAAGGAGCAATTCAGCCAGGTAGGAACCGTCCTGTCCCGTCACGCCTGTTATCAACGCTTTCTTCATAAATATATCTGTCTAAAATTTATGTCACTTATAAAAAATTCATGCCAAATTACGAAATATTGTCCAATTTAACAAATTCGCATCAAATTACAAGGAGTGCCACATTGTAGACAAGGAATGCCACAAGCCACGCCACAACCGTGTTGTAGACTACCGAGAAGGCACCGTAAACCCACGAGCCGGTTTCACGCACTATGGCTACAACGGTTGCCATACATGGGAAATACAGCAGCACAAACACCATCAGGCTTAATGCCGAGGCCGGAGTGAAGTCGGGCTTTCCTGTTATGGGATTTGGAGCCGTAAGTCGTGCCGAAAGTGAAGTATCGTCTATCTCCTCGTCACCTGTATACAGTACTCCGAGCGTGGAAACCACAATCTCCTTTGCCGGAGCGCCGGCGATTGCCGCCACCGTGGTGCGCCAATGGAATCCTATAGGCTCCATAACCGGATTAACAGCCTTTCCTAACATTTCAAGATAGGAATCATGCTTTATGTCGATTTTTGAATCGTCACCGTCCATGGCAGCTACAGCTTCGGGAGTGCTCGACTCCTCGTTTCTAAGCGGGAAGTAGTTCAACGCCCACACTACAATACTTGCCACCAATATTATACCTCCCATCTTCTTGAGATACTGCTCGCCCTTGCCCCACATGTGACGCAACGACGACTTAAACGTAGGCAGTCGGTAAGGAGGAAGTTCCATCACAAATGGAGTTTCATCAGTCTTGAACCAGAACCGGCGCAACAACCTGGCAGTGATCACGGCCACGATTATTCCGAGAAGGTAAAGTCCCAGGAACACAAAACTGGCATAGCGGCTGAAGAATGTACCTACGAGCAGCACGTACACCGGAAGTCGTGCCGAACACGACATGAAGGGGTTTATCAGTATCGTTATTATGCGGCTGCTCTTGCTCTCTATTGCGCGAGCCGACATTATTGCCGGAACGTTACATCCGAATCCCATGACAAGCGGTATGAACGATTTGCCGTGAAGTCCTATCTTGTGCATCAGCTTGTCCATTATAAATGCGGCACGTGCCATGTAACCCGAATCCTCCATAAACGAGATGAAGAAGTATAGAATCAATATATTGGGCAGGAACACTATCACGCCCCCTACTCCTCCTATTATACCGTCGGCAATAAGGTCCTTAAGCGGCCCCTCGGGCATCAACCTGTTGACCATGCCGGCAATCCAGTCGACAAGACTCTCTATCCACCCCATGGGATAGGAACCGATTTCAAATGTGCACCAGAATATGAAGAGCATTATTGCCAGGAATATCGGGAAGCCAAACAGCTTGTTGGTGACAAACGCATCAATCAGCTGGGTTGTCTTGGCCTCGTGCTTGGTGCTGTCGGTAAACGTTTCGGCGAGAGCGCCGGCAATGAATCCATACTTCTCGCTTGCAATAATCGATGTAATGTCCTCACCGGTTATATTCTCTATTCTTGCAAGTTCCTGGTCACGCAACATGAATATAGCCTTGTGGTCGGGCGAGTTTTTCACTATATCCTCAACCTCACGGTCCTTTTCAAGAAGCTTTATTGCAAGGTAACGCGGCGAGAAGTGCACACCCACCGCCGGGTCTTTTTTCAAGGCATCCTTTATCACCGTGACGCCCTTCTCAACCTCTTTGCCAAGATTCACATGAACGTGACGCACCGCCTTGTCGTGACCTTCATATACACGTATCACCGTGTCAAACAGCTCGTCGATGCCGCTTCCGGTGCGTGACACCGTAGGGACTATGGGCACTCCTATCATCTCTCCGAGCAGGCGGTAGTCAACCTCGGCTCCTGAAGCCTTAAGCTCGTCATACATGTTCAAGGCTATGACCATCGACCGGTCCATGTCGATTAGTTCGGTTGTCAGATAGAGGTTGCGTTCAAGATTGGAGGCTACGACAACGTTTATTATCACATCGGGCATCTCGTCACGCAAGTATCGCCGCACATAGAGCTCTTCGGGCGAATATGACGACAAGGAGTAGGTGCCGGGCAGGTCCACAATATTGAATCTATATCCTCCGTGCTCAAAGTAACCGTTCTTTGCATCAACGGTCACTCCGCTGTAATTGCCCACATGCTCCTTGGCTCCCGAGGCGATATTGAACATCGAGGTCTTTCCGCAGTTGGGATTTCCGATGAGCGCAACATTTATGGTCTTTACTCTTCCGGTATAGTCGCGATGCACGGGATGGAAGTCGTCACACTCGGTAATGGTGTTTATGTGCGCGGTATCTGTGAGTTTGTCATCCTCCGTTATCGGAATTACTTCCACAAGGTCGGCCTCGCTGCGGCGAAGCGACAACTCGTAGCCCATCAGACTGTATTTTATCGGATCCTTCAAGGGTGCATTAAGAATCACCTTTATAATCTTGCCCTTGACAAAACCCATCTCTATCACTCTTTTACGAAATGCGCCATGACCGAGAATCTTGACAATTACTCCCGATTCTCCGGTCTTTAAGTCAGAAAGCCTCATAATGCAATAGACTGTATCATTTATTTTAGAGTGCAAATATCTGAATTTCCACTCAAACTGAGAAACGATACGTTAAGTTTTATTTATACTGGATATAAATAATAACATTAGTTAACCATTCTTCTCCGTCATGTATTTCCAAAATCTCACAGGCATGTCCTGACGCTGCTTGCGCGGATTGCTCCTCTCCTTTATCGCAATAGCCTTGAAATAGGTGCGCCAAAGCTTCTGAAACAACATTTCGTCACTATCCATCATATCCTCCGACAGCTTTCCGGTAACTATGTGCTGCAATGTATCGGGCATTGTGACACGTGTCACGTTGTTGCCGTCGTAATAAAAACCAAATCCGCGCCTCTTGTCATACAACAGAAAACTCATTGTCGAAAATCGGTCGACAAAGTGACTGACCGCCATAGGCATTACATTGTATATCGGCTCCATCAGCCCGAAATAGGTTCCGTCGGCCGCCTTTTGCAACCGCATGAACTGAAGCACCCTGTGGGCCTCGCCATTTACCCGACGATACATCTTAAGCACTTCGATAACATCTTGGTCGCTGAAATCGGTTTCGATGCCGGCAGGCGAATTAATAGTTTTGCATAGAAAACGAAAAAGCGTGATGTCATACTCCTTTACCTCACAAAGGAAACTCGTAGTGACGGCCGACACCGCCCCCTTCGACAGTTTCTTCGTAACGGCATTCCATACCCTCGACGACTTCGCGTCATCGGTTACCACATCGTGAACCTCGTCAGAGAACATGGGCAATACTTCGCCGATTCTCACTAACTCATCGGGGAAACTGCGTCGGAAATAAGCATCGAAAATGGCTGTCAGCAGCCCTTCAAAGGTACCGTCATAAACAAAAGTCACCATATCGTTATCCGAAGTCAAGAGTGAGTTGAAGGGAATTGTCACTAACTTTTTTCACCGGGGCCGTCAACTGTCGGCGAACATATTCAGGCGACACATCGGCCACACAGCACGCTTCAAGCTCGCCGCAGGTTATGAAGTAACGCGCACGCTTCATCACCACCCCGATTTTGCGCAAATGCTCGGAAGTGAGCCTTCGGAAACGACGGGCGTTAACTATCAGGGTAGCCGACTTAACCCCCACGCCCGGGATTCGTAGTATCATTTCATAGTCGGCACGGTTCACGTCAACCGGGAAAAATTCAGGATGACGCAAAGCCCATGACAATTTGGGATCTATTTCAAGCTCAAGGTCGGGATGCGAGTCATCGGCTATCTCATCGGCACTGAACTTATAGAATCGCATTAGCCAGTCGGCCTGATAAAGCCGGTTCTCCCTTACGAGGGGCGGCTGTTTCGTGACAGGCAGGCGTGAATCGTAGGTGTTGACCGGAATGTATCCCGAATAATATACCCTGCGCATGGTGGGAGTGGCATACAAGGCCGACGACAATTTAAGTATGTCACGGTCATGCTCGGGCGATGCGCCTACAATCATCTGTGTACTCTGTCCCGCCGGGACAAATCGCGGAGCGTTACGGAACTTCCTGCGATCCTCCGTATTCTCAAGTACGCCTTGTCGTATATATCCCATCGGTTCATACACGCTCTTGAAGTCCTTTTCGGGAGCGAGGTACTTGAGCGACCCCTCATTGGGTATTTCGATGTTTACGCTCATTCGGTCGGCATACAGTCCCGCCTGATTGACAAGTTCGCGCGATGCTCCGGGAATGCTCTTCAAGTGAATGTAACCGTTGAAGCGATGCACGGTGCGCAGCTCCTGAGCCACCCTTGCAAGCCGCTCCATCGTATAGTCGGGATTGCGCACGACACCCGAGCTGAGAAACAGACCTTCGATATAGTTTCGGCGATAAAACTCCATCGTCACCTCAACGACCTCGCTCACCGACATTGTAGCCCGCTTTATGTCGTTGCTGCGACGATTTATGCAGTAGGCGCAGTCATACATACAGTAGTTCGTAAGCATAACCTTAAGCAGGGCTATGCAACGCCCATCGTCGGCAAAACTATGACAAATGCCAATTCCGCCGACTGTATTTCCTATGCCGTCGCCCTTTACTCCGCGACGAACAGTGCCGCTTGATGAACACGACACATCGTACTTGGCCGATTCCGCCAATATTCTCAATTTTTCCAGTGTTCCCTCTGTCATAGTCGTAGATTTATATTAGTGCAAAGGTAACGCATTTCAACATATAATACAATGTCTAATGTCAGGAATAATTCGTACTTTTGCATACGTAATGGAAGACTATATACAACAACTGAATGTGCAACAGCAGGATGCAGTGCTCTACACCGGAGGGCCCCAGCTTGTCATAGCCGGAGCCGGTTCGGGAAAGACTCGTGTACTCACCTACAAGATAGTGCATCTGCTATGTCACGGCTATGAGCCGTGGCGAATACTCGCGCTTACATTCACCAACAAAGCAGCTCGCGAGATGCGCGAGCGAATCGAAGGAATAGTGGGTCAGGCAACGGCTTCAAAGCTGTGGATGGGTACGTTCCACTCCATATTCCTGCGCATATTGCGCATACACGCCGACCGCATTGGTTTCAAGCCCAACTTCACGATATATGACACCGCCGACTCAAAGTCGCTCATCAAAACCATAATAAAGGACATGGGGCTTGACGACAAAATATACAAGCCCTCGACCGTGGCATCGGCAATATCCACAGCAAAGAACGCGCTCATATCACCACGGCAATATGCCGAGGCACGTGACATAATGGAGGCCGACCGCCGCGCAAAGCGTCCGCGACTGTGTGAAATATATCAGGCCTATTTCAACCGATGCTTCGTGGCCGGAGCGATGGACTTTGACGATCTGCTCTACTACACCAATCTGCTGTTGCGTGACAACCCCGAAATACGCCGACACTATCAGGAGTATTTCCGTTACATACTCGTCGACGAGTATCAGGACACCAACTTCGCACAGCATCTCATCGTGTCGCAACTTTGCGGTGACGCACACAATCTGTGTGTCGTGGGCGATGACGCTCAGAGCATCTACTCATTCCGAGGAGCCAACATACGCAACATCCTCAATCTGAAAAAGTCATATCCCGACCTGCGCATATTCAAGCTTGAGCAGAACTACCGTTCGACCCAAAACATAATAAATGCGGCAAACTCGCTGATTGCCAAGAATAAGGAGCAGATTCCAAAGAATGTGTTCTCACGTAACGACATCGGTGCGCGCATCGAAGTGGAGCAAAGCTACAGCGACTACGAAGAAGCATTCCTCGTGGCCAACCGCATTTCGCAATTGAAGATGCGCAATCACGACAGCTACGATGAATATGCCGTGCTATATCGCACCAACGCGCAATCGCGCATACTTGAGGAGTCGCTGCGAAAGCGTAACATACCCTATCGCATCTACGGCGGATTGTCGTTCTACCAGCGCAAGGAGGTGAAGGATGCCATAGCCTACTTCCGACTGTCGATCAACCCCGATGATGACGAAGCGTTGAAACGCGTAATCAACTATCCCGCGCGTGGAATAGGTGAAACTACGGTTAACCGACTGATGCGCTGCGCCATGGACAACCGAGTGAGCGCATGGGCGATTCTCAACAATATCGACAAATATGACACAGGGCTTCGTCAGGCTGCGATAAACAAGCTGCTGTCATTCCGTGACATGATTGCCGAGTTCATCGAAATGAACCGGCGGGGCGACGATGCCGAGAGCGTGGCACGGGCCATCATAACGCGCACTCAATTGCTGAGCTCGCTTATAAGCGACCGAACACCCGAAAGCATATCCAAGCAAGAGAACCTTCAGGAGCTTCTTGCCGGCGTAAAGGAGTTCATTGCCAACAAGACCGAGGAGGGTTCCGAAAGCCTGTCACTCGTCGACTTCCTGAGCGAGGTGTCGCTGGCAACCGACCAGGATTCCGACGAGGTGTCGGAGGAACGCATAACATTGATGACCGTACACGCGGCAAAAGGACTTGAATTCAACAATGTGTTCATTGTAGGAGTCGAGGAAGAGCTGTTTCCGTCGGCAATGAGCTGCGACACACTGTCGGCCATCGAGGAGGAGCGGCGATTGCTTTACGTGGCAATAACGCGAGCCAAGTCACACTGCATGATAAGCTATGCCTCGTCACGCTTCCGCAACGGACAGACGAAGACATGCTCACCGTCACGCTTCCTGAAGGACATCGATCCGCGTTACCTTGCATTGTCGGCAGGCAATGACTTCGCCCGTCCCGACAGCTTCATAAACCCCATCGACAACTACCGCGAGTCGATGCGCCCAAGAGTCGAGCGCGCGACACGCAGCACCCCCTCGCCATTCTCGGCCCACAGCAATGTCACGCCGACACCTTCGTCCTCGTCGGCCGGAGATGAAGACCTGCACTCGGCTTCGGAACTGAGCGAAGGTATGCGCATCGAGCACAGCCGCTTCGGTAAAGGCGACATAACCGAAATCGACCGCAGCGCGGCCGATGTGCGCATAACCGTAGAGTTTGACACAGTAGGAGTCAAGAAGCTCCTGCTGAAATTTGCACGATTTAAAATCATAAGCCAATGAAGATAGAAGAGATCCCCACCCCGTTTTATATCGTCTACGAGGAGAAGCTTCGCCGCAACCTCGAGCTTATAAGCCGAGTAAAGCAGGAAGCCGGAGTAAACATAATAATGGCATTCAAGGCCAATGCGCTGTGGAAGACATTTCCTATAATAAAGGAGTATGTAACCGACTCCACCGCAAGTTCGCTCAATGAGATGCATCTCGGCAATGAGGAACTTGGCGGAAACGTACACTCCTATTGTCCGGCCTACACTCCTGAAACAATCAACGAATACCTGAACGGAAGTTCCCACATCACGTTCAATTCGGTGAATCAGTTCAATAGGTTCAAAGCCGATCTCGACAAGCATAACGCGACTCCCGGCAACAAACATGTGTCACCCGGATTAAGGGTCAACCCGCTATGCTCGGTAATCGAAACCGACATATACAATCCCGCCCTTCCCGGTTCGAGATTCGGCGTAACCGCCGAACAGCTCGGCGACACTCTTCCCGAGGGCATCGAAGGGCTGCATTTCCACTCATTGTGCGAATCAAGTTCCTACGACCTGCAACGTGTGCTCGAAGCCTTTGAGCAGCAGTTCGGGAAATTCCTGCCGCAGGTTAAATGGGTCAACATGGGAGGCGGACACCTGATGACCCGCGAAGGTTACGATGTGCAGCATCTGATAGGGCTGTTGCATGACTTCAAGTCACGCTATCCTTGGCTGAACATAATAATGGAGCCCGGAAGCGCATTCACATGGCGCACGGGCGACCTGATAACCTCGGTTGTTGATGTAGTCGATAACCAAGGCGTAAAGACTGCCATAATCGATGCATCATTTGCATGTCACATGCCCGATTGCCTTGAAATGCCCTATAAGCCGGCAATAGCCGAAAGCGTTGAAACCGACCCGTCGCTCCCCACCTACCGGCTTGGAGGCAATTCATGTCTGAGCGGCGACTATGTAGGCGACTGGTCGTTTGAAAAACCGTTGGCGACCGGCGACCGACTGACACTGGAGGACATGAACCACTACACCACTGTAAAGACAACAATGTTCAACGGCATCCAGCACCCGTCGATCGTGTTGTGTGACAAAGAAGGCGATTGCCGTTATCTGCGCCGCTTTGACTACTCCGACTATAAATCACGCATGAGCTAACACCATAAGTTATGCCCGAATATTCAGTCATAATACCGGTATATAACCGAATCGATGAAGTGGACGACCTGCTTCAAAGCCTGTCATGTCAAACCGACAAGGACTTTGAAACCGTGATTGTCGAGGACGGCTCAACCGATCCATGTGACGCAACGGTTGAAAAATACAAAGACAAGGTCGATGTAAAGTATTTCTACAAGGAAAACGAAGGCCGCTCGATAGCACGCAACTACGGAATGGAGCGCGCTTCGGGACGATATTTCATCTTCTTCGACTCCGACTGCGTAATACCTCCCTTCTACTTCGAGAGGTTACGCAAGGCTCTTGCCGAGAAGCCCTACGACTGCTTCGGCGGGCCTGATGCCGCACATGAATCGTTCTCCGACACCCAAAAGGCCATAAACTACTCCATGACATCGTTTCTGACCACAGGAGGCATACGCGGCGGCAAGGTGCAGCTTGAAAAGTTCACGCCCCGCACATTCAACATGGGATTCTCACGCCATGTCTATGAAAAGGTGGGCGGGTTCCGCGAAATGTTCTCGGAGGACATCGACATGAGCACCCGCATACGTAACGCCGGCTTCAACATAGGACTTATACGCGACACATTCGTCTACCATAAACGCCGTGTCGACTTCAAGAAGTTCTTCCGGCAGGTTCACGTATTCGGAATGTCACGCATCACCCTTCACCTGCTCTATCCCGGTTCGCTGAAACTCGTGCACTGGCTGCCTGCCGTGGCCGTGCTCGGCACCGCGGCACTGGTTCTGCTTGCGATATTCGTGAGCCCGTGGTTCCTGCTGCCGCTTGCTGTGTACCTGCTTGCGATATGGATCATGGCCCTCGCCTCGACACGCAGCATCAAGATAGCGACACTCGCCGTGCCGGCCAGCATAATACAGCTCGGCGGCTACGGAACGGGATTCCTTAAAGCCTACTTCAACAAAATCATCCTCGGCAAGGGACGCAACATCGAAGAAGAGGTGATGATGCGCAAAGGCAAGTAATCGTAAATTACAAAATACCATAACATGCAACCCGACTCTCCTCAGGCACGTGACTACGTGCTTATACAAGACCTCGCAGCCGACGACCGCCCGCGTGAAAAGGCGATGCGCAACGGCATCAAGACATTGAGCAAGGCCGAACTGATAGCAATAATATTCGGCAACGGCATCAAAGGCAAATCGGTACTCACCATGAGTCAGGAGCTGCTCGCTCGCAACGGCGGCAGCCTCAACACGCTTGCCCGCAAGTCGATAAAGGAGCTCGTAAAGGAAAATCCCGGCATAGGCCCGGCAAAGGCTATTGCGCTCGCCGCTGCCATAGAGCTCGGAATGAGATGCCGTGACGAATCTCCTACCGAACGCCCGCGCATCACGGGCAGCAAAAGTGTGTACTCACTCATCCGCAGCAAGCTTGAGTTACTCAATCACGAAGAATTCTGGGTGATTGTGCTCACCCGCAGCAATCACGTGCTCGACATGTTCCGCCTGAGCCAGGGAGGAACGGCCGGAACCGTGGTCGACTCAAAACTTCTGTTTAAAAGAGTCGTCGAATGCGGCGATGTAGCAGCTTCAATAGTACTTGTACACAACCATCCGTCGGGAACATTAAAGCCGAGCGTCGAGGACGACCGGCTCACCGCCAAGATAAAGGAGGGAGGCAAACTGCTCGACCTGCAGGTGCTCGACCATATAATCGTAACACACGAATCCTATTACTCATATAATGACGAAGGGCGATTGTAACATCGCCCTTCACCAATTATTTACACACATTCTGCATCAGAATGCATATCCGAATCCCACATTAAGATATATGGGGTAGAGATCAAATGTTACGGTATTGAACGACTTTTTGAAAATGTCGTTGAATCCCCAGCTCAGATTGCCTTGAACCGAAAGGTGCTTAAACGCACGCCATGAAATGCCGCCCTGCAATCCCCACTGGAATGTGCGCAGCTCGTCGGAAAAATCGTAGGGAGCCTGCGACTCTCCCTCAAAGGTGACCTTATTGCCCGTGGGATCGCCTTCGCGCAGGTAGCCGTCGTAGACATAGCCCGAAAATTCTCCGTTCATGCCTATGCCGATATATGGGCCGAAATTCACCCTTACACGCTGACTGATCTTATACACAGCCGAGATGGGCAGGGTGACGAAGTTACCGTGATATTTTGTCTGCACCTTACCGGTCCAGTTACCCTTCACACGGCTTCCGTCCTGAATTATCTCCATTCCGTAGTTCTTAACGGTGGCCTTAGTCTTCATTCCCTTGGATTCAAAACGCAATCCCACCATAACGCCCCATCGCTTGTCGTTGCTAAGCCATTTAGTGGCCGAAGCACCTATGTGCAGGTTAAGATTGGGGTCGTAGGAATCAATCTTGCGTATCTCACCGGGAAGAGGAATTGGAGCCGTACCACCGATGTTTATTCCGGCATTTATTTCATATTCCAGATTGTGCAGCATCGACCAGCGAAGGCCCGAAGTCATGTCGTCCTGTGCCTTTACAATCACAGTTGCCAACAACGCCAATATAATTATAATGTATCGGTTACTTTTCATAATTCATTCAATTTTATCACGTTTATTGACAACCAAGTTCAACCTCGTCAATCAACAGAGTACTTTCAGGCGCACCTTCAAAGAGGTCACCGTCGATACTTGATGCAAACACTATGGTGATGCTGTAGCGTCCATCGGCCAGCTTGTCGGCGTCGATCTCCTTTCCGGGCCGCAGAACAAACGGCAGATTGAACTCAGTCCACTCCGTCTTCTTCACGCGGTCGGCATCGGCTATCTCGGCGACTGCTATGATGTTGGGGTTATCCTCCGAAAGCACATTCTCGCCGTCAAGATAGAGCATGTCGGCAGTAGGCTCAAAGAACACCGCATAGATGTTGAACTTGTCGACCTTGCCTTCAACAGGACGCATCTTGTCGGGGGCATCCTTGTCGAGCACATAGAACACGGGGCCGGGAGTGTACTTGTAGTATCCTTTAAGATACACAGGTATGCGATTGAACGGTGTGCCGAATTTAGTGGCCTTGAGCGCATTGGTCAAAGCACTGTTGAAATCAAATGTACCGAGGAAAAGATTACCCGCCGCAATAGGCTTGTTCATCAAACTTCCAAAACCTCCGGTGCGACGCGTAGTGAGAGCAAGAGCCTTGCCCGTCTTTCCGTTGTCGACCTGATAGGTAGGGAATTCATCGGGCTGGCGGTCAGAACCCGTCATAGCGAATCCGGGGTTACCGCTCGCCCACACGAGAGTTTCCTTTCCGGCCGGGTCAAGTTCATAGAAAATGTCGTAGTTGCTTCGATTTACCGTTCCTATCTTGACATGCTCGAAGTCGTAACGGTAATTATTGAAATCGGCATAAGTCACGGTTACGGTGTAGAGTTTGCTCCACTCCCCGTCCTGCGATGTTACTACATATTTTTGCGGCGATGAAAAGTCACGCACCGTTCCGCTCGGTGGCTGAATGGTGGCGCCGGGAGTCAGCTTGAACTCGGGAGCAAGTTCAGTGACATTGGTTCCGAACTTAACGACAAGCATCACCTTGTCGTTTTCTATTATGGGAGCTCGATTAAGCACATCACCCGAAAGAGTCACCGATTCTATATCGGCTTCGGCATTGAGCGGCTCTTCCCTTATGCACGACATGGCAATAATTCCAAGAGCTACACACAGTGCCCATTTGCACTTTTTCATTCTTTCTTTAATTAATAAATCCTTAAAAAATACGGCTACAAAGTTAACTCATTTTCGTCAATGTGCAATATATTGAATCACGCCTTGTTACTTTCCGGTGACTTTGCGAGCCTGCTCAACAAAGAAATCAGTCATTTTCTTAAACGTTCCCTCATTGAATGTCACAGGGCCGTGCTGCCCTTCAGGAACAGTGATGAATTCCACAAGATTGCCGTTTTTCTTCAATGCGTCGGCAAAATATTCGCTCTGGCAGTAAGGCACTACGGGGTCGGCATCGCCATGAATCACAATGAATTTCGGGTCGTTGGCGTCGATGTAGGTCATTGGGTTCAGCAACTTGATCATATCAAGGTTATCGGCAGGTGCGCCGCCAATCAACATCGCTTCGGGAGAATCGGCACCCTTGGTTGTGTTACAGTTTTCCATGCGTGACATGTCGATCGGGCCAAACCAGTCAACCACGGCATTTACATCGCTGCTCGCCGATGTGTAATCACCGAGATTGCCCTCGATATCGACTGTGACATCGCCTGAGGTCATTGTCTTCACGCCATTGGTGGTTCCGGCAAGCGATGAGAGGTGTCCTCCCGATGAAAATCCGGTTATTCCGATAAATGAAGGATCGATCTTATATTTGTCAGCATTGGCCCTGACATAACGCACGGCAGCCTTTACATCCTGAATCTGAGCAGGATACTTGGCCTCGACACTTGCACGATGGTTTATCGAAACGACAGCAAATCCGGCATCGAGCAATTGCTTTCCCATGGAGTCAAAAGCCATTTTCTTGGCATTGTTGGCAAACCATGCACTACCGTATATCAACACCACTGCAGGATAAGAATCCTTCTTTACCGACGGAAGATATATGTCAAGTTTGTGGCCTTCGATGTTGTCGCCTACGTAATCAATGTCAAGCCATTGTGATTCGACCGGCTGCTGAGCCTGAATTGTCATTGCTCCGACGAGCAACAACAATGTTGCGAGTTGTTTTTTCATTGCAAACTATTTTTAATGAATGATAATATTTCCACAAAGATAGAAATAAATATCAATTTTTATTATTTTTCGTAATAATTTGCCAAATTTTTACACTATCTTTGCGACAATTTGTATAAACTCAAACCGCAATCTCCCGGTAATGGAGATGTAAATAACCAATAATACAGGAAAAAGTTATGAAGAAACAATTTTTTTATTTAATTGCCGTGCTATGCTCCACTTGCATTTTTACCGCTTGTAGTGACGACGACGATCCATACGTTCCTCCCACAAAGGTTGAAATGTACACCGCAAGCAACGGTCTTAAGTACACATACGGAGGCACAGATCGCACCGACATAACAGTATTGTACACCCCCGATGCAACCGACCCTCAAAAGGCGACTCTCACCCTGTCGTCACTTGGCAGCAAAAGAAGCGAAAACATTTCAAGTGCTCCGCTTTTGTCACCCGGCAACATCGTGCCCGGTGCCAATGAGCTCGTAATCCCCGTGACATTGATTCCCAATGCCAACGAAGCCCTATTCAACGGAAACGGCGAAACTCCGTTCTGCACTTACCGCTACAACGGTTCAGTAAGCGATGCAGGACTCACAATAGCCATCGACCAGGTGACTATGAAAGGCGCTCCCATCATCGAGGCCAAGACCTACACCGATAAATCAGGACTACAGCTCACGTACAATGACGCTCCCATGCTCGGCAAAGTGATCACATTCACCCCCAATCTTGAAAACCTCGAAGAGGCAACACTCACAATGCAGGGCGCACCGCTCGACATAAGCGCTATCATAGAGGGCATAGTACCTGCAGCCGACGCTTCGACCGAAGTAGGACTTCCCACAACAGGTGTATTCCCCGGCAATGTCACCTTCACCCTTCCGATAAAGATATCGGTCGACAACTCCTTCAGCGGAAAGTCGGAAACCGAGCACTGCACATTCAGCTATTCAGGCAAGATAACCGAAAGCACCCTCAAGCTCGCCATAAGCGATGTCAAGCTAAAGAACGCTGCTCTTGCAGGATTGACGCTGAACGTTCCCTATGCCAACGAAGACTTTACTCTCGATCCGTTGCACTTCGTTTGGGAATCTGATACGGAAGTAGAACTTTTCCCCGGCTACGGCATACCTATAAGCTCAATTGTAGGTATAGCATTGAGAGTGCCGACAATCCCCACCGACCAAGTCGATGAAGAAGGCAATCCCGTATCGGTAAGCGTTACCGACATGCTGCCCACTGCCCTTAAGAGCATTACATTCGGCATCGACGGCAACATAACGGCCGTATATGTCGATATCGAAAACGGAGCTACCGAGCCTACGACATCACCGTTGAACATTGCACAGTACATCGTAAACGACGACAACTCGATACAGGTGTTCCTCAACCCGGCTGCAATCATATACCACTCGATGGCCAATGCTCCCGAAAACCGCTCACGCGCAGTCGACATGGGCGAAATGATTGCTCAGCTCATGGGTATAGCCATGCCTCTGCTTACCGACGGTGTACCCGTTCAGGTGTCGCAGAATGCCGAAGACAACTCGATGGACATCTATCTCGGAACCGAATTCCTCGTTCCCATATTAAAGTGTGCATCACCACTGTTTGAAGATGAGGATTTTATCAATATGCTTCTTGAAGAAATGGCCAAGGATCCCACATTCGGTTCTATGGCACCTATGATGGGAGGAGCATTGCGCACCATGCCGCAAATCATCGACAACACAACCAAGATTGAACTGGGAATACATTTCCTGAAAGCTGAATAACATTTCATCAATCATTGACCCCACAAGCGGCTGTGCCATTTTTTTGACACAGCCGCTTTCACATGTATGTCTATCCTATATTTATACGAAAATGACTTAACCATACTACCGAAAAGGCTGACGACCTCGGCTGTTGTGTCGGAATTGTCGGCATTTTTCAAGCAACACAACGGTCGAAATCAAGAACGAAATACATGCAATTTTCGCAAATAATAACTTTATACAATAAATATTTGCACTACTGCATTTAATCAATTATCTTTGTAGGGTATAGTGCCGTAGAAGACGCTGTGTATGACAAATTTCTAAACTAAGATGAAACAATTCTTTATTTATGTACTTGCAACCATAGCAGGTATTTGGATTACGATCCTGATTTCTATTTTAGGATCATTCTTAATGTTGATAATGATGATAGCAGCCGGTTCGGGCTCTTCAAGTCCGGAGATATCGAAGCACTCGATACTCCACATCAATCTTGACGGCTCAATCGAAGAACGTGCGCAGGGCAAATCACTTATCGATGAACTGCAAGGGATTCAAAACAATTCAATACCCCTTAACGACCTGATAAAATCGATCAGACACGCTGCGACCGACTCAAAAATCGACGGCATATATCTCGAATGTAACGGTGGAAGCGCCGGCACAGCGACTCTGGCCTATGTAGCCGAAGAGCTTGCCAAGTTCAAGGAATCGGGGAAATGGATTGTTGCCTACGGCGACGCCTACTCTCAGGGCAACTACTATCTTGCTTCGGTTGCCGACTCGTTATGGCTCAACCCAATAGGAAACATCGACATCCACGGACTTGGAGGAAGCACGCCCTACTTCAAGGGATTGCTCGACAAACTCGGAGTAGAAGCCCAAGTGATAAAAGTAGGCACCTATAAAAGCGCTGTCGAGCCTTACATCATGACTGGCCCCAGCGAAGCCAATATCCAGCAGATAAAAGCCTACATCAATCCCATCTGGGATTACATAAGAGAGGGAATCGCAACCGGCCGCAATGTTGACTCGGAAACCGTAAACCAATGGGCCGACAGCATAATAGCCACCCAGAATCCCTCCACATTCGCTTCACGCAACGTAGTTTCATCGCTGCTATATCGCCATGAAGCCGAGGATTGGATGAAGACGGCTACCGAAACCGATTCCGATGAAAGTCTGAATCTGGTGTTACCCACAAGCTATGCGGCATCTATAAAGGATAAGAAATCGGACAACAAGATTGCCGTGCTGTATGCCGTAGGCGACATTGTCGACACCGGCAACTCGGGCATAGTAGGAGCCAAGATGGCCCCGATGATTCTCGACCTGGCTGAAGACGACGACATCGACGCACTTGTACTCCGCGTAAACTCAGGAGGCGGAAGCGCATTTGCCTCAGAACAGATATGGGAGGCTCTCGAGCAGTTCAAGGCCAAAGGTAAACCCTTCTACGTGTCGATGGGCGATGTAGCCGCATCGGGCGGATACTACATCTCATGCGGAGCCGACAAAATCTACTGCCAGCCTGTAACACTTACAGGATCCATAGGCATCTTCGGCATAATTCCGTGTGTAAAGGGATTGCTTACCGATAAGCTCGGAGTCAACGTATCGACTATATCGACCAACCCCAACGCCAACCTCAGTCTTGCCGAACCCATGACCGAAATACAGCGCGCCGCAATGCAGCGTCAAATCGACCGCGGATATGAAACATTCGTAGGCCGCTGCGCCGAGGGTCGCAACCTCAGCGTCGATTCAATAAAGGCAATCGCCGAAGGTCGCGTGTGGGACGGCATGGCCGCAAAGCGCATAGGACTCGTAGATGAACTCGGCACCCTCAACGACTGCATCGAAGCCCTCGCCCTCGAACAGGGTTACGACAAATACCAGATTGTAGAGTATCCCGACCCCAAGGGTGAATGGTGGGAAGAAATACTCATGGCATCAGGCAATGTCAAGGAATCGATTCTCAACGAGGAGCTTGGCGAGGCTCGCCAACTCTACGATGCCATAAAGAAGGCGACACAGCTTGAACGCATCCAGTGCCGCATGGAACCTATTGTAATCGAATAACATAATGAGATAACTGCCCGATGGGTCGCAACAAACTCATAGAAAAAGCAATGCTACTCCCCATGTCGAAGTTATACGGCATGGGGGTTGCAGTGCGCAACCGCATGTTTGAGTGGCACCTGTTGAAGCAGCACAAATTCGACATCCCGGTAGTGGTTGTCGGAAATCTCTCGGTAGGAGGAACCGGAAAGACGCCCCACACCGAATATGTAATCAACGCTCTCCGCGGAGTCTACCGCATCGGGGTGCTAAGCCGAGGATACAAACGCAACACACGCGGATTCATCATGGCCAACAAGCACTCCACCCCGTCGGATATCGGCGACGAACCCTACCAGATGTATCAGAAATATGGCCGTCACGTGCGCGTTGCCGTGTGTGAGGACCGCTGCAAGGGAATCGAGGAGATGATGCGTATCGACCCCACTATCGACCTCATCCTGCTTGACGACGCATTCCAGCATCGTTATGTCAGGCCGTCGTTATCGATTGTGCTCATGGAATGGAACCGCCCGATATACAACGACGACCTTCTGCCGCTCGGCCGTCTGCGCGAACCGCAGAGTGCACTTAACCGAGCCGATGTGATAGTGGTGACGAAATGCCCCTCGGAGATACGGCCGATGGACATACGCCTCATCTATGAGCATCTCAACCTTTTTGCCTACCAGAAACTCTATTTTTCACATTACGTTTACGGAAATCCCGTAAGCCTGTATCCCGACGAAACTACCTACGTGCTCAACCTGTCATGGCTCACGAAGGACGATTCGGTGCTCGTCATCGCAGGCATAGCCAATCCCAAACCGTTTGTCCGCTACATAAAGCGCCATCAGGCATCAGTGACGGTGAAGCAATTTGCTGACCACCACAACTTCACCCGCAAGAACTTTGAAGAGATAAAGAAGTTGCATGAAAAAATGCCGGGTCGCAACAAATACATAATCACGACTGAAAAGGATGCCGTGCGCATAGCCAACAATCCCTACTTCCCCCATGAGCTGAAGGCATGCACATTCTACATCCCCATAAAAGTGGAATTCCTGCCCTACGCCATGCCGTCGGGTACTCCGTCATTTGACAAAGAAATACGCTCCATAATAAAATCACCGCGCGAATAGAACGTTAAGCGCAACATTTCAATGGAGCCTGATGTTATATACATGACCCTTTTTAAATCCAAATAAAGACCAAAATCATGTTAGAAAAAATTAACCAGACCGCCGACTACATCCGCTCAAAAGTAACCGATTTGCCTAAAACCGCAATAATTCTCGGCACCGGACTTGGAGCTCTTGTCGACCACATCGAGGACAAGCAATATATCCCCTACACTGAAATCCCCAACTTCCCCGTATCGACCGTCGAAGGCCATTCAGGCAATCTGATATTCGGCCGCCTCGGCAACAAACGCATCATGGCCATGCAGGGACGCTTCCATTTCTATGAAGGCTACGACATGAAGCAAGTCACATTCCCGGTGCGCGTGATGAAAGCCCTCGGCGTAAAGACTCTCTTTGTAAGCAATGCTGCCGGAGGCATGAATCCCGAATTCATGATAGGCGACATCATGATAATAACCGACCACATCAACCTATTCCCCGAGCATCCGTTGCGCGGAAAGAACTACAACGAACTCGGCACACGTTTCCCCGACATGAGCGAAGCCTATTCAAAGCGACTGATAAAGCACGCCATGGAGATTGCCGAGGAGAAGGGCATCCGCGTCATGCACGGTGTATATGTGGGCACGCAAGGTCCTACATTTGAAACTCCGGCCGAATACAAGTATTTCCACATCATCGGCGGCGATGCAGTGGGAATGTCGACTGTGCCCGAGGTAATCGTAGCCCGTCACGGAGGCATGGAAGTTTTCGGCGTATCGGTAATTACCGATCTCGGTGTCGAAGGCATCGTCGAGGAAGTTTCGCACGAGGAAGTACAGAAGGCTGCCGCCAAAGCCCAGCCCAAGATGATGGAAATCATGACTGAACTTGTCAACCGATTTGAAGAATGATGGAAGACAAGATGACTGAAATAGCCTCTTTGGGCGAATTTGGATTAATCGACCGACTGACCGACGGCATCGAGCTTGCCAATCAATCGTCGTTAAAAGGCGTGGGCGACGATGCCGCTGTGCTGGAATATCACGACACCGAAGTACTCGTCACTACCGACCTCCTGCTTGAAGGCGTCCACTTCGACCTCACCTACGTGCCGTTGAAGCACCTCGGCTACAAAAGCGCTGTGGTCAACTTCAGCGATGTCTACGCCATGAACGGTACACCACGGCAGATAACGGTTTCGCTCGGAATATCCAAGCGGTTCACCGTTGAGCACATCGAAGCATTGTACTCGGGCATCCGTCATGCCTGCGAGATATACGGAGTCGACCTCGTGGGCGGCGATACCACATCGTCGCGTCAGGGCCTTGTAATTTCGGTGACCTGCATAGGCGATGCCCCCAAGGACAAAATTGTCTATCGCGACGGCGCAAAGGACACCGACCTTATATGCGTGAGTGGCGACCTCGGCGCGGCTTACATGGGATTGCAGCTCCTCGAACGAGAAAAAATCGCCTCGGCGGGTCGAAAGGACTTCATACCGAAATTTGAAGGCAAGGAGTACCTCATCGAGCGTCAGCTTAAGCCCGAGGCACGCAAGGACATCATAGCCGAGCTTGACCGGGCAGGAATAAAGCCGACAGCGATGATGGACATATCCGACGGACTTTCAAGCGAGCTGCTACACATCTGCAAGCAGAGCCACACAGGATGCCGCATCTATGAGGACCGCATCCCCATCGACTATCAGACGGCTGTCATGGCCGAAGAGCTCGGCATGAATCTCGTTACAGCGGCTCTCAACGGCGGCGAGGACTACGAACTTCTGTTCACCGTGCCTCTTCACGACCACGAAAAGGTGTCAAAGCTCCCCGGCGTGAAAGTGATAGGCCACATAACAAACGAGTCGCTCGGATGCGCGATGATAACACGCGACAACACCGAAATCGAGCTGAAAGCCCAGGGATGGAATCCGCTTGCTCAGGAATGACCGTAAAAAAGATACTTGACATAGCGTCGGCAGAGTTGATTGCCGACGCTATTTTTCATCATTTTATAAGCCGTTTTCACCATATCCCAACATTTTTTACTAATTTTGCAGCCACAAAACAACATTACAAGAGCTTTGAGTTATGATAAACAGAATCTTGATTAGAATGAAGGTCGTTCAGATGCTTTACTCCTATCTGTTGACCCGCAGTGATTTTAAGATACTTCCCGAACCGGAATCCCATTCACGTGACAAGCGGTTTGCCTACTCGCTTTATTGTGACTTGCTCCTGTTGCTGCTTGACCAGTCGGGCTATCGCATATCCAACTATGAGGGCCGCCCGCGCATCGAGCCGGCCAACAAAATCGGCAAAAACGACTGGACTCACATAGCTGCAGCGCTTGCCGCCAATGATGACATGAAAGATATTGCGCTGCATCACCGCTCATTTTCCGAGGCTCTTCTACCCCACCATCAGCGCCTGTCGGCCGCCATCAAGGAATCAAGCGCGTTCAAGGACTATTCGCGCATGAAGACCAAGCCTGAAATCCAGGACGAGGTACAGCTTTGGAAAACCATATTCACCACCATCCTGCTGCGTGACAACGCCATCAAGGAGCTCATAAACTCCGACCCCGGATTCACCCATGTGGGTTACGAGCAGGCTCTCCAGATGCTCGATGAAACGCTCAACGACTTTTCGACTGTGCGCAGCTCGCTTGTGGAGGCCCGAAGAGGTCTTGCCACATCGCTCGACAAGGCCTACGAACTATATCACAGCTTGCTGCAGTTGATGATCGACCTCACCGACCTGCGCGCACTGAACCTTGATGAGGCTAAGCATAAATACCTGCCGTCGCACGACGACCTGAATCCTAATATGCGATTTGTCGAGAATCAGTTCATTCAGGCACTGCGCGAAAATGACGACATGAAGGAGTATCTCGACAAGACACCCATTTCATGGCAGGACGAGGATGTGACACTGCGCCGCATTCTCGACAAGATTCTTGAGAGCGACATCTATAAAGAATACATGGCCGCTCCCTCAACCGACTTTGCCAACGACTGCGAGTTATGGTACTCTCTCTTCAAGAACATAATTGTTGAGAGCGACGACCTTGCCGAGTCACTTGAGTCGCAATCGGTTTACTGGAACGACGACCTTACTATAATGGGCTCATTCGTGCTCAAGACCATCAAGCAATTTGCCCATAGCGAAGGCAAGCCCATATCGCTTCTTCCCAAGTTCAAGGACATCGATGATGAACGCTTCGGGCCTAAACTCTTTGAGGATGCAATACGCAACCAGGCTGAATATCGAGAAATGATCGACGCCTGCCTCGTGGAGAGCAAGTGGGACCCCGACCGCCTCGCGTTCATGGATATAGTAATCCTTGAAACTGCCATAGCTGAACTGATAAACTTTGAGTCGATTCCCACGCTCGTCACCATAAACGAGTACACTGAAATAGCCAACTATTACTCTACACCCAAGAGCGGTCAGTTTATCACAGGACTTCTCTATGCAATTATTAATAATTTAAAAAAGGACGGCATAATAGTGAAAGAATAGAATTACTTTCACTATATTTGCATTTGAAAAATTAACAAAACAAAAAACATTTAATAAAATAAGACATGCTTAACAATCTCATACCCCTACAGGAAGCAGGTGGAAGCGCCGGAATGATGAACTTAATCATGATTGTAGCTCTTATTGCTATTTTCTATTTCTTTATGATTCGCCCGCAGCAGAAAAAGCAGAAGGAAATCAAGAAATTCCGCGAAGGCTTGAATGTCGGCGACCGCGTCATAACAGCAGGAGGCATCTACGGCAAGATTCGCGCCGTGAAAGACACCACAATCACCCTTGAAATAGCCGACAATGTACGCATTTCAATCGACAAGGGTTCGGTTTATCCGTCAGCTGCCCAAGCTCAAGAATCGGCTACCAACAGCGACAGCGCAAAGTAAAGAGTAACAATTTTCAATTGCTATACAGGGCCCGTGCATTTCCTTTCATAGGCGATGAACGGGCTTCATTGTTATACAATCAAACACAAAAGTAATGTCGACAACATTCAAGAAGCAACTATCCGATCTCATAAATCGCGTCCACGACTTAATAACATCGACTCGAGGACGCGAAATACTGTTGTTTCTTGTTTTTCTACTTATCTCCTACATATTCTGGCTGCTCCTGACTCTCAACAATGAAGTCCAGGAGGATCTTGAAGTGCCTATAACACTCACCAACGTACCCGACAGCGTGACATTGATATCCGATGTACCCCCGTCGCTGAAAGTGAGTGTGCGCGACAAAGGCTCGTCGCTTGTGCGCTACAGCTGGGGAGAAGTGCCGACAATGAAAATCAACTGGGACAACTATCGCCACTCATCGGGAAAATTCCTGCTCGGGACAGCCGACCTTAACGCCCGACTACGTGACTATTTCGGCGCCAACAGCCAGATTGTCACGATAACCCCCGACTCGATGAGAATCAATTATACCACAAGTCCCGGACGAAGGGTGGCCGTAAAAGTAAATGCCGATGTACATCCCGCACTCGGATGGACAGTATTCGGGCCAGTAACCGCCAACGTGGATTCAGTGTGGCTATATTCGGTCGACGATCTCCCCCATTCGCTGAATTCGGTTGAAACCGTGCCTATTGTGCGGAGCGGATTGAAAGACACCACTAAGTTTGATGCCCGCATCGAACCGATTCCCGGTGTACGCATAATTCCCGACCGGATTATACTCACCGTACCCGTGGAGCCTCTCATTGCACGAAAGCAATACGTATCAGTTATTGGCAAGAACGTACCCAACGACTATACATTGATAACATTCCCCTCAAAAGTCGAGGTGTCCTATCTCGTTCCAATGAGCGAATTCAACAGCGAGCCCTACGTACTTAAAGCCTATGTCGACTACAACGAAGCACGACATGCCCGCAACGGCAAACTTAAAGTCACAATGTCGCTCATGCCCGAGCTTTACCGAAATGCAAGCATGACTCCCGACAGTGTAGAGTACATAATCGAGCCTAAACGAGCTCAATAATCACAATCAACTCATGTCTACGACAAGGCTTATAGCGATAACTGGCGGCATCGGAAGCGGGAAAAGCATAATATCCGACATCCTGCGGGCAATGGGACACAAAGTCTACGACTGCGACACACGTGCCAAGGCGTTGATGGACACCGATGAATCAATAAAGAACGACCTGATCGATCTCATCTCTATCGATGCCGTAAGAAACGACCGTACAATCGACCGCAAACTATTGTCGGAAATCGTGTTCAACGATCCCGACGCCTTGTCACGCCTAAACTCCATCGTACACAAGGCGGTAAGAGCCGACCTTCGGCGCTGGCGCGATACATCGTCCGACAAAACCGTGTGGGTGGAAACCGCCATCCTTTATGCAAGCCGACTCGACCGCGAGGTCGATGAAGTGTGGGAAGTTACCGCTCCCACCGAATTGCGTGTGCAACGCGTAATGAAACGCAACTCAATGTCACGCGAGCAAGTGCTTGCACGAATATCATCGCAATCAACGACAGCGGCCCAACTCCATCCGCTCACAAAGAGTATTGTAAACGACGGAGTCGAGCCGGTTCTGCCTCAAATATTATCGTTGTTATAACGTTTTCACTGTCGGGCGAAGCGACTTGTCAATCCATGTCGCACGCTTCCACACGTATTCCATCGGTCCGTGGCTGTGTGATGATATCCACCAGCGACAGAACATGTATTGAAGCACAAACAGCACTATACCCAACAGGAAGCTTGCTGTGATGCCGAGATGGGCGTGCATTCCGAATCCCCAATTGTAATATATCATTGAACCTACTATGCTCTGAGTAACGTAGTTGGTCATACTCATCTTGCCATAGGGGGTTATCTTCATCAGCAGGTCGTGCATGTTAGTGCGATAGAAGGCAAACAATATACCCGAAACGAGTACGAGCATGAACGACAGGTTGGCAAGCGAACTGATTATAATCAACAGCGGCGACAATATGTTTTTATTGTCTATGAAATTGGGCAACATCTGGTCCAATCCGTGAAGCGGGAAGAAGGCTATCAATGAAATAGCAAGTACCCTGCCCCACATAGGCAGATGCTCCTTCAGGAAAAGTCCGTTTCGACCAATCACCATTCCGAGCATGAACAGCGAAGCCGTTTGGAATATACGACCATGATCCCATGCCCAGGCAAGACTGGCGAGCTGTCCCTCCCATATATTCACGGCAACAGTGCCAAGGAACGTTCCACCCGACTGCATTGCAAATGCTGCGCCCCAAAGATGCGACGACGGAACCGTGGGAGTCACGTAGGAGCTGTCGAGCGATGCTCTTATCACATTATATATTGCAACCGGCTGCAACATGCACACTGCAGCTATGGCAAGAACCCACTTTGTCGACAAGCGACATGTAAGTACAAGCACTATGCCTATCAACGAGTACATTACAAGTATCTCGCCGGTAAAGAAACACGCATTGAAATTACCGATTATAAACAGCAGCAGCAATCGCCAGCAGAATCGACGACGGAAATCATTGCCCCGCATTCGCTGATTATCGTCCTGAATAAAGAAACTAAAACCGAAAAGCAATGCGAATATAGCATAAGCCTTACCTCCAAGCAGGAAGAAAAGACCGTCCCATATCGCACGGTCGGTGAAATCGAGCAATGCGCCCTGCCCTGCCGTATCGGGAAATGAATAAAAATTGAAATGTTCAATCGAGTGAAGTAAGATTATTCCCATAACCGCAAGCCCCCTCAGGACATCGGCTACATCCACTCTTGCATGATGTTGTAATGTTGGTTGCATAATTAATTTTTCTGTGTTATGGTATTACTCTTCAAAATTACTCATTTTATGCGGCACCGCCCAATTTTTTTGAAAAAGATTTTGGCAGTTAAAAAAATATGACTACCTTTGCAGTGTCGAAAACGACAAACAAATACTAACGGCGATTTAGTGTAGTGGCCTAGCACGCCACCCTCTCACGGTGGAGACCTGGGTTCGATTCCCAGATTCGCTACAAAGAGCTGCCCATTCAAGGGCAGCTCTTTTTGTTTTATGCCCCCCAACAGCCGGCAGCCGCAACGAATGCAACACAACATTTCATATAATAAATAAATTTGGGCCCAAGCCGAAATTACGGTGCATTTGTTAAAACGGGGTGAATGGAATGTTAAAAATTTAGGCGTATAGTTTGACAAGTCGGAAGATGAAGAAATCTCGGTCTCGGACTCCGCGCATCTGCGAACGAAAGATTTTCACTTTGGAGTTGAAGGCTTCGGCCGATGCATTGGTTGCGCGACGTCGGAAATAATTGAGGATAGTCGGTGCATGGTTCCTGAATGTCTTGATGACAGAGCGGAAGTTGTTGTTTCCCAAAGCCATTACTTTTTCATACCACTTGTTCATGCGCCCCATTGCTTTGGCGGGTGATATCTTCGCGTTGAAGATCTGGCGCAGTTCCATAGCGAGGTGGTACGCGGCTTTCAGTATCGGATAGTGTTTGAACAGAATGTTTGCACGATGACGCTGTATTTCAGTCCATTTATTCTGCGCCATCATCAGTGTGTGCTTGCTGCGGGCAAGTATCTGACGCATGGTCTCGCCATTGGAGTACGTAAGAGGCGGTACCGACTTGTCCCGGTTGTTTTCTTCGGCGATAAGCTGACGGCGTATGTCGATACGGATTTCATCAACCGCATCATTATATACCTGCTGGACATGGAAGCGGTCGTTGACAACATGGGCGCTGTAGAATACCTCGGCTGCTATCAGCATCATTGACGGCGACAGATCGCATGTGACTTCTTTCACCCGGCGTCTGACCGATTTTCCCATTGCTCCGGTCAGGATCGAGATTATCTCATCGCTTTTTGTGCCGGGAATGGCTGCCGCCAGCGTTCCACGGCCACCGTGACCGTCTTTGTTGGTGAGAAACGTCCAGACTTCGCCGTTGCTCAGACAGGTCTCGTCAAGGCTCATGTAGGGGCCGATATTGGGGGCGTTGAAGTAAAACCCACAACCGAGTTTGCTCTCGCACCACTCGACGTATCCGCTCAGTTTATTTCGGTATAGGTCAGCGTAATACTTGCCGTTGACGCAGTACATCTGCGCGATATGCTTAATCGACAGTGCCGTCGTCTCCACCTTCGTATTTTAAAAAAGTCACGAACTCGGCGCTGAGACGTGTGCCCTCTTCGTTGGGAAGTTCAAGATTGTAGCTGAATATCTCGTTGGTCTTCTTGTCCCACCATTTGTTTTTACTCATGTGCAGATAAACGGGCCTGCCACGCATCGGGTAGTCCTGTACTGTTACATAATCCGTGTATCCTCGGGCTACTATGTTCGGATTACGATAGTCCTCGTCGGACAATTTCTTCTTCTCGTCAAGCCATATGTCGTATGACTGTTCTGTTTTCTCAAACTTGACCATCTCAAACAGCTCATTTAAGCCTTCGGGTAAAAACTGCCAAAATGCATCACTGGTTTTCATGATGCAAATTTAACACTTTTCCCAAAATCCATGCACCGGGATTTCGGCTTGTGCCTAAATTTGCCATCTTTGCATCATTAAAAGATAGATTGAATATGGCAAAGAACACGATGGGAACTAAGTTGCCCCGAAAACTTGAACAGAAGATGGCCATTATGGGTGAGCAGATTAAGCTTGCATGATTACGCCGCAACCTTTCAATAGCACAAGTTGCTGAACGAGCCACCTGTTCTCCTCTCACCATAAATCGGATCGAGAAAGGTTCACCGACCGTTTCAATCGGAATCTATGCCCGCGTCCTTTTCGCTCTACAACTTGATGATGATCTTCTTTTGATAGCAAAAGAAGACACTCTCGGCCGCAACCTACAGGATTTAAATCTAAAGCAACGCCAACGTGCGTGCATCTAAAAAGGAATAACGTATGAAGAAATTATTCGTATATGCCGACTTTGATTGGCTGGATGCGCCTCAGTTGATAGGTGAATTGTCATGTGACTCAATGCGTGGCAGTGAAATATACGGTTTCTCCTTCGACAACAATTGGCTTGCCAAGTATGGCGATATTTTTCTCAGTGAAGATCTACAGAATTATACCGGGATGCAATATACTCGTCCCGAACACGATATATTTGCCTGTTTTTCAGATGCGCTTCCCGACCGTTGGGGAAGTACTTTGCTGAATCGCCAGGAGCAAATAGCCGCTGCCGAAGAAAAAATAGATGTGCGCCGACTTACATCTTTCGACTACCTGATGGACATTGACGATGCTTCACGTATGGGTGGCTTTCGGTTTGCAAGTACTCAAGGTGGTAAATTTATAAATACCGAAGCAAATTTTAGTGTACCACCATTGGCCAATGTCCGAGAACACAGGAGATTGAGACAAGCGAAGAAAAACACCTGCTACCGGCTAAAAAATGGCTCACACAATTACTGCATCCGGGCACTTCACTTGGTGGCGCAAGGCCTAAAGCCTCTGTCGTAGACAAGGATGGTCGTCTTACTGTAGCCAAATTTCCTTCACGCAAAGATGATTATAATGTAGCACTGTGGGAACATTTCTGTCATACCATGGGACGGAAAGCAGGCCTGAATGTTGCGGAAACTCGCACTATTATCGGTGAAGAGTACAATATCCTGCTTTCAAAACGCTTTGACAGAAACAGCGACGGTAAACGTATACATTTTGCATCCGCCTTAACCCTACTCGGACTGACTGACTGATGGCGATAATGCTTCTAACGGTTATGGCTATATAGACATCATTGATTTCATAATCCAACACGGCAGCAACGTAGAGCAAAATCTTGAGGAGCTCTATCGCCGAGTAGCATTTTATATAATTGTCGGCAATTCAGATGACCATTTCCGTAATCATGGTTTTCTCTTGACACGCAAAAGATGGGAACTATCACCGGCATACGACATCAACCCGACACTGTCCGATAGCCAAAGCCTTCTGATTAACTGCAATACAAACGAGTCTGACCTTAACATTTTATTGGAATCATCAGGAGATTATTTGTTATCAGCCAAAAGAGCTAAGGACATTATTAATGAAGTAAAAATAGCAATGAAATCATGGCGACATGAGGCACGAAAGCTCCCACTACCACAACGTGACATTGATATGTTCGCATCTCGCTTTGATAAATGGCTGTAATACTTCAACAAACGTTGCTTCCGTCATGTTATAATTGAAAGATATCTTAACTATGACATACGGAATATTTTTCACAGTAATAACAGCCATCATCGCAACTTTTATTGGAATAGGAATCGCTGATTCAGAATGGTTAAAAAAGAGAGTTGCACATCGGTTTGCGCGATACCTTATAGGATTAATCATCACTCTCATTATATTCTGCCCTCTCTATCTCGGTATTTGAAAGCGTAATCACTATTCAATATATCAGCAACTAATTGTAAAATGGTCTGTGTCGGAATTTTCGACACAGACCATCTGATAAAGCTAATCCATATAATAATTAATCCATCATAATTCACTTGACCTTATTGCGCTTATCCCATGACGGATGAGCGGGATCCTTGGCCACAAGAGCCTCCGAAAGGTTGATTCCCAATGCTTCGGAAAGCATTCGGCCATATTCGGGATCGGCATTATGGCAGGCTCGCACATGACGCTGCTTTATAAACAGGGGTATTCCCTCCATTTGAGTAGCCGTGTTTTGACAAGTAGCTTGCTTGTCCTCGGCACTCATCAACCGCCACAACTTACCCGGCTGAGTATAGTAATCTTCATCATATTCTCGCTCGTCATAGTTGTAGACATCGCCATGCAAATCCATAGGCGGCTCTTTCCTTGACGGAGTATCCTGCCATTCGCCAAAGCTGTTTGGCTCGTAGGATAATGTGGCTCCGTAATTGTCGTCGGTGCGCATCTTTCCGTCACGATGAAATGAATGGAACGGACATCTCGGACGGTTTACGGGAATAAGGTTGTGGTTGACCCCAAGTCGATAGCGTTGCGCATCACCGTAGGAAAACAGACGCCCTTGGAGCATCTTATCAGGTGAAAATCCTATTCCATCTACAATATTGGCAGGATTGAACGCCGCCTGCTCTATTTCAGCAAAGAAATTTTCGGGATTGCGGTTAAGTTCAAGAATTCCCACATCACGTAACGGGAAATCCTTATGATACCACACCTTTGTCAGGTCAAACGGATTAATGTGATACTTCTTTGCCTCATCCTCGGTCATCAACTGAATCTGAAGCATCCAGCGAGGAAAATCGCCACGCTCTATCGCCTCAAACAAATCGCGCTGATGCGACTCGCGGTCTTTGGCTATTATGGCCTCGGCTTCCTTATCGGTAAGATTCTTTATACCCTGAAGCGTGATAAAATGAAACTTCACCCATGTGCGCTTATTGTCCTTATTGATGAAGCTGTAAGTGTGACTTCCAAATCCGTGCATATTGCGGAAAGATGCAGGAATGCCCCGAGGCGACATTGAAATGGTGATTTGGTGCAATGCTTCAGGAAGCAATGTCCAGAAATCCCAGTTTGCAGTGGGATTGCGCATGCCGGTGCGGGGATCTCGCTTTATGGCATGATTGAGATCGGGAAATTTCAACGGGTCACGCAGAAAAAACACCGGAGTGTTATTGCCCACAAGATCCCAATTGCCTTGGTCGGTGTAAAACTTCATTGCAAAACCGCGTATGTCGCGCTCGGCATCGGCTGCACCACGCTCCCCTGCTACGGTGGAGAATCTCACCAAACATGGAGTCTTTTTACCAACCTCTGAAAATATTGAAGCTCGGGTAAATTCGGTGATGTCATTGGTTACCGTAAATGTGCCGAAAGCACCTGACCCTTTGGCGTGCATTCGCCTTTCAGGGATTACCTCACGGTCAAAATGAGCAATTTTTTCAAGATACCACGGATCTTGAATTGTCATAGGTCCCGGGCGGCCGGCAGTTTGAACATTCTGGTTGTCGGCGATTGGGCGCCCGTTTTCAGCGGTAAGTCTTTTCTTATCCATACAATCATAATGAAATTAACAGTGAATCAATTCGAGTTTTGAAACACTCAAATATCTTAAAAAGTTTTCCACCGAATCTATACATGCCATTAAGTTGACATCAATTTTTAATGAACAATAAAAAAATTTATCAGTATCAGAAAAAAGTCCACACCGCAAATTTGCTCCATAAAATGTCAACCATCACCGGTCTTGACCTCCTTAATCAGCCCGTCAATTTGTGAAAATTTATTAAATCGAACTGCGCTGTTGCAAAATTGCAATGCCGATTTGTTAAATTGGCAGGACTTTTCATTTAACAACTAAAGATGATACTTAACATTGTATTCCTGATTGCAGGATTGGCGTTCATATTGGTTGGAGCCAACATGTTGACCGATGGAGCTTCAAGCATCGCAAAGAGGTGGGGCGTATCAGAGCTTGTCATAGGATTGACCGTGGTTGCCTTCGGCACATCGGCGCCCGAACTTGTCATCAGCATCGTATCGGCCATTAACGGCAGTGCCGAGCTGGCTATAGGCAACGTTGTCGGAAGCAACATCTTCAATGTCCTTGCCATAATTGGCATAACGGCGATATTCGCCCCTATAAAGATTGAACGAAGCATAATGACCAAGGACATTCCACTCGTGCTCCTGTCGGCTTTAGTACTTCTGGCAATGGGCAACGCTCCGCTTCTCGACGGCGCATCCAGTCGCATATTAAGCCGTGTCGACGGAATAGTTCTACTGCTGTTTTTCACCATATTCCTGCGACACACATTTTCATCGGCAAAGTCAGCCACACCGGCTGAATCACAAGAGATAGAAAGATTCAAGACTAAGGATATGCCGTTATGGAAATCGATATTGTGGGTAGCAATAGGCCTGGCCGGACTGATTATCGGCGGCGACCAGTTTGTCAACGGGGCATCGGGAATCGCATCGGGACTCGGCGTGAGCGATGCCATAATAGGCTTGACGATAGTAGCCGCCGGCACATCACTCCCCGAACTCGCCACATCGATAACTGCAGCTGTAAAAGGTAAGCCCGGCATAGCTCTCGGCAATGTGATAGGAAGCAACATCTTCAACATCTTCCTTGTGCTTGGATGCAGCGCAACAATTCGTCCCCTCCCGTTTGGAGGAATAGGCAATTTCGATCTGCTCGTCCTCACCGGAGCCTGCCTGTTGTTCTGGATATTCGGATGGTTTTTCAAGCAGCGCACAATCACCCGTGCCGAAGGAATCATACTCGCGACATGCTATGTGGCCTACGTTGCATATCTTGTCGCCAATGCCTGATCAGGCACCTGCATCACGTGCACCCCGCATAAAAACCTACAATGTGCAATAACTTTTTTTATGAATTTGGTTGCACTATTATTTTGATTGAGTAACTTTGTGATATGTTAAAATTATAATATCGATTTATGAATGTCAACATCGAAGAACTGATTACCATCAACTACGAGCTGGAAGGGCTTCTGTATTTGGCTATGCATCGAGGCGACGACACGCCCAAGGAAGTGTGGTCGCTGATTTCCGATAAAATCAAGTCACTCAACGAAGGCATATCGCCCGCTGTCGAGGATGACGATGTTGACACTGATGACACGCCCGACAATGCGGTCATCAGCTGTTGTGACGAAACTGATGTCACAGCCGATGAACAGCCTGAAATAGAAGAGCCCGAAATCAAAGAAGAGCCCGAAAATCAGGAACCGACGGCACAAGACGAAGAGCCTGAATCGGAGGAAGAACCTGAAATAAGCCTGACCGAAAATCAGGAAGAAGAACTTGAAGAAGATACCGCTGAGAGCAGTCAGCCACAACTTACAATAATCGGCGAATCGACCGAAGAGTTGCCTGAACATTGCAATGCCGAGCCCGAGGCTCCATGTAGTGATATTGAACAGGAACCGTCAACGGAGCCTGAACCGATTGCTGAGCCGATGCCGGAAACTACAGTCGAGATTGAAACTGTAGAGCCTGAACCCGAAGAAGAAGAGGAACCGGAACTCAAGGAAGAGCCGGAACCCGAAGAGGAGCAGGAAGAGCCCGAATATGAGGAAATAGTGATGCCTCAGGATGACACGACCGACACCGATAACGAAGAGCCTATACGCCTTGACGAAAAGCTTGCACGTGAAAATTCGCGTAATCTGCGCAAGGCATTCTCGTTGAACGACATGTTCCGATTCCGTCGCGAGCTGTTTGGCAACAGTGCTACCGAGATGACCGATACGCTCAATCTCATCGAAGCCATGTCATCGCTCTCGGAAGCCAACGACTACTTCTACAACGACCTTGAATGGGACGCTTCCAACCCCGAAGTCCAGGATTTCATGGATATAATAGCAAAACATTTTTCAGGCCGATGAGCGGTAAACTTTACATTGTGCCCACTCCGGTGGGCAATCTTGGCGACATGACTCCGCGAGCAATCGCCACCTTAAAATCGTGCGACCTTGTACTGTGTGAGGACACCCGCACAAGCGGCGTCCTGCTCAAGCACTTCGACATAACCACCCCTACGGCAAGCCACCACAAGTTCAACGAGCACACATCGGTCGAACCTGTCGTAAACCGGTTGAAAGGGGGCGAGAACATAGCCCTCATAAGCGATGCGGGCACTCCGGGCATATCAGATCCCGGATTCATGCTCGTGCGTGAATGTCGTCGCAACGACATCGAAGTCGAAACTTTGCCCGGCCCCACCGCACTTATTCCGGCACTCGTAAATTCAGGGCTTCCATGTGACCGATTCGTATTTGAGGGATTCTTGCCGCAAAAGAAAGGACGCGCTACGCGCATAGCCGAGATTGCCGAAGAAACTCGCACTATAATATTCTATGAGTCACCGTTGCGCCTCGTGAAGACCCTGCAACAACTTGCCCAAGCCTGCGGCAACGACCGCGAGGCTTCAGTGTCACGCGAGATATCCAAAATTCATGACACCACCGTTACCGGAACATTACAACAGCTCATCGAGCACTTCACGATGAACATTCCGCGCGGTGAAATCGTTATTGTGTTGAGCGGAAAGAGGGAAAAAAACGCTCGTCAACCCCATCGCAATAAGTATCGCGATAACGATGACTTAAACGATGCCTGACATAAAAAACTTATATAAACATCATTTTATACGATTATGAAGAAAATAGTTTCAATTATTGCCGCAGGTCTTGTGTGCCTCACAGCTTGCGATGGAGGGAAACTGAAAGAGGCTCAGGCCCAAAACGCCCAGCTTGACGATTCATTACATGTTGCTCTCGCCAACCAGGACAGTCTGTTCTCCCTTTTGAACGACATTACCGATGGCATGAACCAGATTAAGGATCTTGAGAAGATTCTCACAACTACCAATGTAGGTGCCGAATCACAATCGCGTAAAGATCAGATACGCAACGACATCGTCGCCATACAGCAGGCTCTCAAGGAGCGTCGCGAACGCCTTGACGACCTTGAGCAGAAATTGAAATCATCACAGGGCTACAGCAGCACCCTGAAGAAGACTGTCGACAATCTTAAGGCTGAAATAGCCAGTCAGGAAACGACAATCTCGACACTGCGCAACGACCTTGCAGCCGCAAAGATACAGATTGCCGACCTTGGCACAAAGGTGGATTCATTGAGCACCACTGTAGCCACTGTAACCGAGGAGAAGGAAAAAGCTCAGGAAGAGAGCGTAAACCTTACCAACGAGCTTAACTCTTGCTACTATGCAATAGGTACCAAGGGCGAATTGAAGGATGCCCGCATTATCGAAACCGGATTCCTGCGCAAGACCAAGTTGCTCCAGGCCGACTTCCAGCAGAGCTACTTCACTCAGAGCGACAAGCGCACTCTCACCACAATCCCCACTCACTCCAAGAAAGCAAAGATTCTGACCAACATGCCGGCCGACTCATATACAATCGAGGACTATGACGGCTTGAAGACAATCAAGGTCACCAATCCTGAAAAATTCTGGAGTCTTTCCAACTATCTCGTAATCCAAGTAGACTAAAGTTTAATACTTCCCGATAAATGGGTCCGCCATGCCTGCAACCGTACAGGCATGGCGGACTTTTCATTTCATAAAACCGTTTTAACAGCCATTGAATGCGTTGAATGTAAATGTTTTTTTGTAATTTTGCAGTCTATTAATCTCTATTTTACACCAATGGGTATATTCAGTTTCTTTTCTAAGGAAAAAAAGGAGACTCTTGACAAAGGGCTTGAACGCACAAAGCAAGGCGTATTCTCGAAAATCGCACGCGCAATTGCCGGTAAGTCAAAGATTGACGATGAAATACTTGACAACCTCGAAGAGGTATTCATCACTTCGGATGTCGGAGTCGAAACCACGCTCAAAATCATAGACCGCATAGAACATCGCGTTTCACGTGACAAATATGTCAATTCATCGGAATTGAACAATCTGCTGTGTGAGGAAATCACCGAACTTCTCGCCGAAAACAACAATGACTCCACTCTTGAGGACTTTACGGTTCCGCAGGGCCACAAGCCCCACGTAATCATGGTAGTGGGCGTCAACGGCGTAGGCAAGACAACCACTATAGGCAAGCTTGCCTATCAATTCAAGAAAGCCGGCAACAAGGTCATGCTCGGCGCAGCCGACACATTCCGTGCAGCCGCAGTAGAGCAGCTCGACATCTGGGGCGAACGCGCCGGTGTACCTGTCGTAAAACAGAAACTCGGAGCCGACCCCGCATCGGTGGCATTCGACACTCTGCAATCGGCCAAGGCCAACGACATCGATGTTGTGATAATCGACACCGCCGGACGCCTTCACAACAAGAAGGGCCTCATGGACGAGCTCACAAAAATCAAGAACGTAATGCAGAAAGTCGTTCCCGACGCGCCCCATGAAGTGCTGCTCGTGCTCGACGGCTCTACGGGACAGAATGCATTTGAGCAGGCCAAGCAGTTTGTGGCTGCAACCAAAGTCAATGAGCTTGCCATAACCAAGCTCGACGGCACAGCCAAGGGCGGCGTAGTCATAGGCATAAGCGACCAGTTCCGCATTCCGGTAAAATACATCGGACTCGGCGAAGGCATCGACGACCTGCAGGTGTTCCACAAGAAAGAATTTGTACAATCATTATTCGGCAACAATTAATATAGATGGCTCGCAAGAAAGTCGATGTCATAACACTTGGCTGTTCAAAGAACCTGGTCGACAGTGAACGGCTCATGAGCATGTTTGACCGTGCCGGATTTGAAGCAAGGCACGAGCCTGAAAATCCCGGAGGCGACATTGTTGTCGTGAATACCTGCGGATTCATAGGCGATGCCAAGGAAGAATCGGTCAACACTATCCTCGAGCAAGTCGAGGCCAAGAAAGAGGGACGCATCAAGTCACTCTATGTGATGGGATGCCTGTCGCAACGTTATCACAATGAGCTTGTAGCTGAAATACCCGAAGTTGACGGTTGGTACGGTAAGTTCAACTGGCCCGAACTGGTTAATACTCTCACTAACAAGTTCCCGGCAACATCATCCTACGACCGCGTCATAACCACCCCTTCCCACTTCGCCTACGTGAAGATAGCCGAGGGATGCAACCGCTTCTGTTCATTCTGTGCGATTCCGCTCATCACAGGGCGATTCAAGTCACGCCCCATCGAGGAAATACTCGATGAAGTGTCGGCACTTGTAAAGCGCGGTGTCCATGAATTCAACATAATAGCTCAGGACTTGTCGAGCTACGGTCTTGACCTGTATAACGAGATGCGGCTTCCGCAGCTCATCGACCGCATGGCCTCGATAGAGGGTGTGGAGTGGATAAGGCTACACTACGCCTACCCCGCTCAGTTCCCCATGGAGATACTCGATGTCATGGCCCGTCACGACAATGTGTGCAAATACCTCGACATAGCACTTCAGCACATATCTGACAAGGTTCTAAAAAACATGCGCCGTCACATAACCGGCGACGAAACGAAAGCCCTGCTCGACGAGATACGCCGAAAGGTGCCCGGCATACACATACGCACAACACTGATGGTAGGTTTCCCCGGCGAAGGCGAGGAAGAGTTCAGTCAGCTTAAGGAATTTGTGCGCCAACAACGATTTGAGCGCATGGGTGCCTTTGCCTATTGCGAGGAGGAGGACACATTCGGTGCCAAGAATTTCGAGGACTCAATACCTGAAGAGGTCAAGCAGTCACGCCTGAATGAGCTTATGGCGATTCAGGAAGAGATTGCCCTTGAAAGCAACCAATCAAAAATAGGAAAAAGATTGCGCGTAATAATCGACAAGGAAGAGGATGACTACTATGTGGGCCGCACCCAATGGGATTCACCCGAAGTGGACCCTGAAGTCCTTGTCAAGAAGACCAAGACGCTCGAAAAAGGACACTTCTACGATGTCGACATTATCGATGCACTGCCCTACGAGCTGATTGCTCAACCATCCTTACAATAAAAATGTTGTTGTCAACTTCTATTTCAAGAGCGGCATCTCTATGCATTGAAAAGCGACTGCCGTTTGCAGTGTACATGATGCCGGGAAGCGATCACGCCATATTCCTGGCAGGGGATGAGTCGACGCAGTGCAACAGCGACGTCGACCGTGGATTCTTCATTTCGGAATTCAACACAAGCCGACGACGCATCGTGATAGCTCCTCAATACACTGCCGAGCAAATAATAGAAAACGCTGACACCATTGCTCAGCGTGACGGTGCAGCCGTAAAGCCGGTTGACCGCAGCACACCGCGTGACAAATATGACAACGCGTTGAACACGGTTGTCAACAGCCTCAAGCTTCGTGGAGGCAAGACGGTAATATCACGCGTGATATGCGGCGACGCAGCCGATATCGACTGGCTTTCAGTAGCCGAGAAATATTTCACCTGCTTTCCGTCGACATTCCGTTACCTCTATTACACTGCAGCAACAGGCGCATGGATCGGAGCCTCACCCGAACTGCTGCTCGAATGTGACAACGCAGGTAATCTCAGCACCATGTCGCTTGCCGGAACCCGCATGAAGTCATCGAATGCCGCATGGGATGACAAAAACCGCGAAGAGCATGACTATGTGACACGATACATCGTCGACAAGCTGTCGTCACTTGGCATAAACGCGACAGTCGGTTGCGCCGAGAATGTTGGTTACGGAGCCATAGAGCATCTTTGTCACCGCATTACGGCTCGATATACCGGAAATCCATTTATTGTGGCCGATACACTTAGCCCCACCCCTGCCTTGGCCGGCACTCCGCTTGACAAGGCATTGAATGACATAACGCTCAACGAGCGACATCCACGCCGATGCTACGGAGGCTATGTAGGAGTGACCGACAGTGAGGGCACCCACATATTTGTCAACCTGCGATGTGTACACTTCGATGAGTCACGCTATTGCATATATGCCGGAGGAGGCATAACTGCCAAATCGGAATCGGCAACCGAATGGGATGAAACATCGGCAAAATCCCAAGTGCTCCTCAATGCAATCAATCAGTCACGGTCATGAGCAAAAACAGCAAAGGAAGTCCGTTTTTAATACTGTTCACCGCCGTGGCCATCGTCGCCGCTGTGTCGCTGCTCCCGCTTAACAAAATAAGCCGTGGGTTGCTGCGTGACTTCAATCTCGCAGGCGACATAATGCACATAACCGAAAAATCGGATCTTGATGCCGAGAAAGTCGAAACACAGCAAATCGACCCGGAGCTAATAGCCGCAATGGAGGAGATTGATGTTGAGCAACCCGCTCAGGCCGATGAGTATGCTATTGAAAAGAGCGACACTATTACACGGCAGTCAGAGTCAGAGCCTGAGCAGCCGAAATCGGAGAACATCCAACCCGAAAAATCGCCTGTGACATCGGAAGCTGTCGAGCCACCTGTGCCGATTGATCCTCACGACGGGGAGATAATCGTAATGGAGGACTATTCACCCGACGGCAACGGACTGAAACGCTTTAAAAGCGCACTTGCGCAAGCCGGCAACCGGGTTGTACGCATAGCCTTTCTCGGCGACTCATACATCGAAGGTGACATATTCACACAGGATGTGCGCGAAAAGCTGCAGGACCAATACGGCGGATGCGGAGTTGGATATGTCAACATGTACTCGGAATTTCCCGGATTCCGACGCTCAATAACGCAAAGCGGCAGCGGATGGGAAGTGTACAACGTGAGCATGAAGGGACACAACAAAGCCTACATATCGATAACCCAACAGTACTCAATGCCGGTAAGCGAAAAAGCTACCGCAACCTATAAGGGTGCCAAGCGCCTGAAACACACCGACAGTTGGGAAAAATCGCGCTTCATATACATATCGCCCGATGCAGCAACCATAAACACCCGCCAGGACAACAGCGAATGGACCTCCCACAGCTCATCAGCATCATCCGAAGCACAATGCATCGAAGTCACCGGTCCCATGAAATCATTTTCGGTATCAACCGGCAACATGTCACTTGCCGGAATAGGAGTGTGGCTCGACGGCAACAACGGCATCTCGGTTGACTGCATGTCGTCGCGAGGATTTTCAGGCGTCACCTTGTCGCGAGTAAGCAGTAGCCTGTCACAATCGATGCGCCGTTACATCGACTACGACCTGATTGTAATCGAATACGGAATCAACGCCATGTCGGAAGCCCAGACCGACTACTCGGCCTACTCCAAACTAATGATCAAGTCAATAGGACACATAAAGGAGTGCTATCCAAATGCCGACATAATCATAATGGGCGTGGGCGACAGAGGGTCAAAACGAGGCACCGACATAATAACGATGCCCACTACCTACAACATGATCGCCGCTCAACGTGATGTAGCGCGACACTTGGGATGCGTGTTCTGGGACACCCGCGAGGCTATGGGCGGTGAAAATGCAATAGTGACATGGGCCAACGCCAATCCGCCGAAAGCCAATAAAGACTACATCCACCTAACCCATATCGGCGGACGCAAACTTGCCGAAGAATTCTTAAAATCGCTGAACAATGCCATCAATAAATAAGCTATACCCTATACTCCTGACATTCATCATGCTAAGCGTGCCGCGACTCGCCATGTCGCAGTATGAAAACAATGATGACAAGAACATACGCGAAAATCCCGAGATAACGCAAATCGACTCCATCGACTGCGACATAGAAATACCGGCCTACATCAACCGCAATAAGAATTACATAATCACAAACGGTGCCGACTGGAGCCGATTCAGCCGCAGAACCGTAGCCCCCGACACGACCGTAAGCATCGTACACATAGGCGACTCACACATTCAGGCCGACTTTGCAACCGGTCATGCACGTGACATGCTGCAACAGCTGTATGGCAACCCCGGTCGAGGCCTCATCACGCCTCTCAAAATGGCAGGCACCAACGAGCCTCGCGACTATGCCATAACATCACAGTCACGCTGGTTGTCCTCAAAACTGCTTAAAAAGCCCTGGTCGTCACCTATGGGATTCACGGGAGTTTCGATAACGCCAAAGAGCAAAAAGTGTGACCTCACCATAGCCACGCTTACAAAAAACGAGCCCGAAAAGCCGTTTAACAACGTCAAGATACTACATTCGGGCAAGCTTGAGATAAGCCGCGCTTCGGTAGCCGGACAACCCATAGAGTGTGACATGGAATACGGCGACGGAAGCGCCACCATAAACATACCCCGTGAGGTAACCGAAATAACGGTTGAGATGACCAAAGAGAATTATCTGTCGATATTCGGCATCGTTCTCGCCAACACCAAAAGCGAAGGAGTCTACTACCACACAATAGGTAACAACGGGGCAACTTACAGCACATATAACGCAGTCGAGGGAATGGGTGCCGATGTGGCACGGCTGGATCCCGACCTCGTAATAATAAGCCTCGGAGCCAACGAAGCGTTCGGAAAACTGTCGATAAACAACATAACCGACAACATTGACCTGCTGGTTAACGACATACGACTACACAACAAAGATGCAACGATTCTGCTTGTCACGCCAATGGAGTGCCAGCGAAGCCGAATCATACGCACCAAGAAAGGCCGTCGACGCTCACGCAACTACAGCGTCAACGCCAACATACTTCCGATAAGGAATGCCATACTCGAATACGGCCGCAAGCATAACATATCGGTTTACGACTGGTATGACATAGCCGGAGGCCAGGGCGCATCTGGAAAATGGGTAAAGGACAAACTGATGGGCAGCGACCGCATCCACAACACCCGCGAAGGCTACAGGCTTCAGGGACAGTTGCTATATGAGGCTATAAACGACGCCATAATCAACAATGCAAAGCTATGAATGATTTCTTCAGCGACTTCAAATTTGTACTGCCCGACCTTGACGATGTCAGGGAGTTCCTTGGCAAATGCCTGGACAAATTTGCGCAGTGGTTTGACTTCGACCGCATAGAATCGGTACTCCGATACGACAGCAACAATCCGCTACTGTTCAACACCGGCTTGTTTCTGTTGCTGTTCACGGCATTCCTTCTGCTGTATAGGTTACTGCGTTTCTCCCCTACTCTCAAGAAGATATTCGTAATCCTCTTCTCACTCTACTTCTATTACAAGTCAAGTGCCGAGTGCTGCTTCATACTGCTTGGCGTGTGTGTAAGCGACTATGTGCTCGGACTCATACTCGGAAACTCACATCGCAAATCGGTGCGTACAGGCATAGTGGCGCTCAATGTCGTAATTAATGTAGGAATGCTTGTCTACTTCAAGTATTTCAATCTGCTCTACAGCACCATAGCCAATTTTTCAAGTCGTGACTTCGATGCGCTCGACATAATACTTCCTGCCGGAATATCGTTTTTTACATTCCGCTCCATCAGCTACATTGTCGACATATATCGCGGCGACATGAAGCCGGCCACCAATTTCCTGAACTACGTGTTTTTCCTCACCTTCTTTCCGCCAATACTTGCCGGCCCTGTTGTAAGAGCACGTGACATGATGGATCAGATAGAAGAGAGTCCCGTAGCTACACGACGCATGGTGAGTGCAGGACTTTTCATGATAATGGCGGGTCTGATAAAGAAAGTGATTGTAGCCGACTATATAAGCGGCAACTTTGTCGACCGAGTATTTGACAATCCGTCAATGTACTCGGGCTTTGAAAACCTGATGGGCATCTACGGCTTCACGATACAGCTCTATTGCGACTTCTCGGGTTACTCCGACATGGCTATAGGAATCGCGCTCCTGCTCGGCTACAAGCTAAAGATGAACTTCGATGCGCCGTTCAAGTCACAAAGCCCTACGGAGTATTGGCGCCGGTGGCACATATCGCTCTCTTCATGGCTGCGCGACTACCTCTACATTCCTATGGGAGGCAACCGATGCTCCAAGGCGCGTGCTCACATGAATGTGTTCAACACGATGCTGATAGGCGGCTTGTGGCATGGCGCATCGTGGATGTACGTTATATGGGGTGCATGGAACGGCGGATTGCTCGTGGCGCATAAAATGATACGCAGCGTCACGCCCCGCGTAAAGGAGGAGAATCGTCGCAAATGGTGGCGAGTCGCCACCAATGTGTTCATAACATTCAACCTCATAGCCGTGGGCATGATGTTTTTCAGGGCCCGTTCCCTTGAGCAGGTCGGCGACATGGTGCATCAGATAGTCTACAACTTCCACCTGTCGGTAGCGCCGCAATTTCTCGAAGGTTACATACTGATAGTGCTTGCAATGGCACTCGGTTACTTCATGCACTTCTCACCTAAAAAGTGGAGCGAGCAGCTTGAAGAGAAATATCACGCACAGAGCGGTCTTGTGCAGGCCGTAGTGCTTGCATTGGTGCTGTTGCTTATAATCCAGGTGCGACAAAGCGACATAGTGCCGTTCATCTATCTGCAATACTGATTCAGCCCTTCCATTCCACCACGCAATCGGGTGTGGAACGAGCTACATCGACAAGACGCTGATTGGATGAACCACGGAAACGGAGTGAGATGTCACGCAGCGACTCGACGAAAGGGCCGTCGACAAGCACATCGATGCAAGCGAGTAACTCCTCATACTCGGGACGAGAGGCTACGTATTCATAACTGTAGCCCGTGTAGCACCATATAGTGCGACCGTCGGCCTTCAGCAAGCGGGCCAATTCGACCATCTCGTCGACAGGCTGCATCAACGGGTCACCTCCCGAGAACGTGACATTGAAGTCACAATCATCGATAATCTCCTTGATGCGAAGAACCGACATAGCCTCACCCCCTTCAAAATCCCATGACTGCGGATTGTGACATCCCGGACAGTGGTGATTGCAACCGGCAAAATAAACAGAGGTGCGGAGCCCCGGTCCGTCGACCGAAGTTCCGCCCACTATATCTATTACACGTAGTGACATTGCAGTCTATTTGTGTACTATGCGATCGTTAAGTTCAGCAAGTTTGGCATTGTTCCAGCGATCGGTCGTTCCCACGAGATAACCGGTTATGCGCTGCAGCTTGTCGATGTCATGACTTCCGCATTTAGGACATTCGTCGAGATTCTCCTGCGCATCCTCATATCCGCATGTCATGCATCGGTTGCGATTGTGATTCACCGATCCGTAACCGATGTTGTACTTATCCATCAGGTCGACAATGTCGCTTATCGCCTCGGGATTGTGAGTTGCGTCACCGTCGATTTCCACATAGAATATGTGACCTCCACGAGTCAACTCATGATACGGTGCCTCAACCTTGGCTTTGTGACGCGGCGAGCAGTGATAGTAGACAGGCACATGGTTGGAGTTAGTGTAATAAATCTTGTCGGTTATGCCGGGCAACACGCCGAAACTCTTGCGATCGGCTTTGGTAAACTTACCCGACAGACCTTCAGCGGGAGTGGCAAGAACCGAAAAGTTGTGCTGATACTTTTCAGAGAATTCATTGGCACGGCTGCGCATGTGCGACACAATGCGCAATCCAAGAGCCTGCGCCTCCTCGCTTTCGCCGTGATGCTTGCCCACAAGAGCGACAAGACACTCGGCAAGACCGATGAATCCGATACCGAGGGTACCCTGATTAATAACCGACTCGATGGTGTCATTGGGCTTCAGGTTCTCACTTCCGTTCCACAGGCGTGACATCAGCAACGGGAACTGCTTGGCAAGAGCCGTCTTCTGGAAGTCATAACGGTCACACAGCTGACGAGCCGCGATTTCAAGAACTTCATCGAGCTTTGAGAAGAAACGATGTATACGCTCCTCCTTGTCGACGATGCTCATGCACTCAATGGCTATACGTACGATGTTGATTGTCGAGAAACTCAAGTTACCTCGACCAATCGAAGTCTTTTCACCAAAACGATTCTCAAAAACTCGTGTGCGACAACCCATCGTGGCCACTTCATAACGGTAACGGTGAGGATCGTTTATATCCCATTTTTCATGATAATTGAAAGTGGCGTCGAGATTCACGAAATTGGGGAAGAAACGACGGGCTGTGACCTTACAAGCCAGTTTATAGAGATCGTAATTTCTATCCTCGGGCAGATAACTAACGCCGCGCTTCTTCTTCCATATCTGTATGGGGAAAATTGCAGTGGCACCGTTACCTACTCCCTCGTAGGTAGAGTTGAGCAATTCACGGATTATGCAGCGGCCTTCGGCCGATGTGTCGGTTCCGTAGTTTATCGAGCTGAACACCACCTGATTTCCGCCACGCGAATGAATTGTATTCATGTTATGGATAAACGCCTCCATTGCCTGATGCACACGACCCACAGTCTTGTTTATCGCATGCTGCTTGGCTCGTTCCTCTCCCTTAAGCCCGTCAAGCGGACGCTTGAGGTAGTCGTCGATGGGAGCTTCGTAAAGCGATGAATAGTCCTCGCCGGTGAGCGACTCGACATTCTTCACCTCCTCGACATAGGATGAGCGCACAAACGGAGCCAAATAGAAATCAAAGGCCGGAATGGCCTGTCCGCCGTGCATCTCGTTCTGTGCCGTTTCAAGCGAAATACAACCAATGATACTTGCAGTTTCGATGCGCTTGGCCGGACGCGATTCACCATGTCCGGCAGTGAAGCCATGCTCCAGAATGTTGTCAAGAGGATGCTGCACACAGGTAAGACTCTTGGTGGGATAGTAGTCCTTGTCATGGATGTGAAGGTATCCGTTACGCACAGCCTCACGTGCTTCATGCGACAAGAGGTAGTCGTCGACAAAAGGCTTGGTGGTTTCGCTTGCAAACTTCATCATCATGCCTGCAGGCGAATCGGTGTTCATGTTGGCGTTCTCGCGAGTTATGTCGTTGCTCTTTGCCTCGATAATCTCCAAAAACATATCCCGTGTCTTGGCACGACGCGCAATGTTTCGTTGGTCACGATAAGCGATGTATCGCTTGGCCACCTCCTTGCGGGGGCTCTTCATCAGTTCAAGTTCAACCTTGTCCTGAATCTCCTCCACGGTCATTCGCTCGTTACCGGTCATACTGATGCGGTCAGTGATCTTATGAATCAAAGCCTCGTCTTCACCCATTTCGGTTTGAAGCATCGCTTTACGGATTGCGGCCTTGATTTTTTCATCATTATAGCCGACTACGCGCCCGTCACGCTTAACTACGGTTTGTATCATTTGTTGTATTTTTAATGGATTATCGGTATTTATATACGAGCATTCGACGACACGAGAAAAACGCCTTGTGCTTTCGCATTGCAAATCTACACAGATATTATTTATCGTGCAATATTTATATCAAATATTTTCAACAAAAATTCCATTTTGGAAAACTTTTTGGCCTTCACAAAATTATAAAATTTTAAAAATTAGTATATTACAAAATATTTTGGAAAACTTCACAGCACAAAAAGTTGTCAACAGTTGAAATATTGGATTTTCAACCGACAACTCGCCACCAACACAATCAGTTAAACATTTATTCGATTGTTGTCCTCGTCAAAGACGCTCACATACGACAAAATCAAATGAAATTCTTCACTATGCCAACGTGAAAATCCCATGATTTTTATCTAAATTTGCAAAAACACTACAACATGCTATATCCTCTTATATATATTTTCACAGGACTGGCAGCCGGCATTGTAATAGCTCTGCTGACAAGCAAGTCCAAGATCGACACATTAAATTCATCACTGCGCTCAATGGAAGCGCGACTTGATGAAGCATCACGGCGCGAACGTCACTTGCAAGACGAGAACCAACGCCTGTCGCAACTGTCATCGGAATTCAACGCCAAATCGAGTGCCCTTTCAAAAGAGATAGAGATGCTGCGACAGCAGAAAGCACATGACGAGGAGGCGCGCACAAAACAATATAACGAACAATTGCGCCTGATGCAGGAGCAGGTCAAAAGCGCGACACAGGAGATGCTCAACCAGCGTTCAAAAGAGCTCCACGAATCCAACGCCCGACAGATGGACTCCATAATCACCCCGCTGAAGGAGAATATAAAGGAGATGAAAACCGCCATGGACCAGTCACGCGACACCCATACACGAACAACAGCTTCACTGCGTCAGGCAATAGAGGACATAATGAAACGCACAGCTTCGATAGGCGATGAAGCCGACAAATTGGCACGAGCCCTGCGTCATGAAAACAAGACCCAAGGCAATTGGGGTGAAATAGTGCTCAGTGAGTTACTTGAAAGCCAAGGGCTGAAAAAAGGCATCCACTACGATGTACAGTCGACATTGCGCGACAAAAACGGCAAACCTATCCTTAACGAGCGAACTGACAAGCGTATGATTCCCGATGTGGTGCTGCACTATCCCGACGGCAAAGACGCAATAATCGACTCCAAGGCATCACTGTCGGCATTCATCGACTATAACGCCGCCGATGATGACAATGAGCGCACCGCCGCACTCAAACGACACACGACAAGCATCAGGAATCACGTGAAGGAGCTTGTAGCAAAGGACTACAAGCGTTACATAGTGCATCCACGACAATCGCTTGACTATGTGATAATGTTTGTGCCAAACGAGTCGGCACTGCAGCTCGCACTATATAACGACCCTTCGTTATGGCGCGACGCGTTGCGCGAAGGGGTGTTCATAACCGGCGAACAGAACCTAACGGCAGCCCTGCGCATAATACATCTGGCATGGACCCAGGAGATACAGGCACAGAGCCATAGAAAGGTATTTGAGGAAGCCACAACGATGGTAGAGCGTGTGGGCGAATTCTGCAAAGCCCTTGAAGCCGTAGGCGAACGCATCGACAAAGCAAACGAGGCCTATGAATACGCCATGAAGAAACTTCAAGGAAGGATGAGCATACTCGGTCCGGCACGACGACTTAAAGAAATGGGATTCAAAGAAAAAGACAAATTCCCCATTCCCGACCTTCCGGAGATTCCGGCCGACACAGAAGACAACATAAGTTAATTAACATTACGATTTAGTAACAAAATATGCACAAACCTGTCAAAAGCACCATAAACAGCCATCTTTATAAGCTAATCTTTTCATTTTAGTGCTTTTACTCAACTTTTTGCAGATTAAATGTCACTAAATTTGAGATGCAGATTCAAAAATAATTACTATCTTTGCATCCGAAAAAACAATTAAATCTACAATATGGATAAAGCGCCGGTAAACGTTGACCTGCTGTTTGAAACAAGTTGGGAGGTTTGCAATAAGATTGGAGGCATTTACACAGTGCTCTCCACAAAAGCCAAAACGCTACAAAAGCTCTATAAAGACAAGACAATATTCATAGGCCCGGATGTATGGAGCAATGAAAACCCATCGCCCTATTTTGTTCCATCACGTACATTATTAAAGGATTGGAAAGCTCAGGCACAGCTTCCCGAAGGAGTCAGTGTGAGAGTCGGCCGTTGGGACATTCCCGGCCGTCCCATTGTCGTGCTGGTAAAATTTGACGGAATGTATGCCGTAAAGGATGCATTCTACGGTCGCATGTGGGATCTTTATAAGGTAGATTCACTCCATGCCTACGGCGATTACGATGAAGCTTGTGCATTTTCCCATGCCGCAGGCATCGTCATCGAAAGCATCTGCCAATTTACAGGCATAGCCGACAAGAAAGTAATAGCTCATTTCGATGAATGGACCACCGGAATGGGACTTCTCTACATAAAGGATAAGATGCCCGAAGTTGGCACTATATTCACAACTCATGCCACCTGCATAGGCCGCAGTATCTGCGGCAACGGTAAGCCGCTCTACGACTATCTGCGCGGCTACAACGGCGACCAGATGGCATCGGAGCTGAACATGCAGTCAAAACATTCACTGGAAAAGGCGGCAGCCCTTCAGGCCGACTGCTTCACAACAGTGAGCGACATAACCGCCATCGAGTGCGAGCAGCTTCTTGAGCGCCGTCCGTTGGTAACTCCCAACGGATTTGAGCAGAACTTCGTGCCGACTAAAGGCAAATTCGTTCCGTCGCGCGAAGCCGCACGCAAGACGCTTCTCAACGTAGCGTCATCACTTCTCGGCTACAAGATGCCCGATGACACATTCATCATCGCCACATCGGGACGCTGCGAATACCACAACAAAGGCATCGACCTATATCTCGATTCAATAGCACGACTACGCGAAAACAAGCTTAGTCGCACGGTGCTTGCATTTGTCATGGTGCCCGCATGGGCCAAGGAGGCGCGCCCCGAGCTACAGGCCGCACTCACCGCAAAACGCAAGAGCCCGATAGGCGATTCAGTGTTGACCCATACGCTCAACAACCCCGACCAAGATCCCATAAACTGCCGCATAAGAGGCATCGGTTTTGCCAACGCCAAAGCCGACAACGTAAAGGTGATATATGTGCCTTGCTACCTCAACGGCTCTGATGGAATATTTGACAAGACCTACTACGACCTGCTCATAGGCATGGACGCCACGGTATTCCCGTCATATTACGAGCCCTGGGGCTACACACCGCTTGAAAGCATTGCATTCGGCGTACCCACGATAACGACCACACTGTCGGGCTTCGGCCAATGGATCCTGTCGACTGAAGACGCCACCTTCAGCGAATGCGGTGTCAACGTAGTGGCTCGCGGCGACTTCAACTACAACGAAGTAGCCGACCGCATAGCCAAGTCGCTTGAATATCTCGTAAACTCCAATCCGGCAAGTCTTGCCATGATAAGCTCAAGGGCTATGAACACGGCGTCGCTTGCGGCATGGAGCTACTTCATTGAATATTATGTAAAAGCCTTTGAAGTCGCACTCAATGCGGCTGCTCAACGCACAGGCAAATAACAATAATAAATAAGAACTTTAATTTTTCACATAAGAACAATTATGAAATTACAAGTAAGCAACACTAATGCACCCGTATGGCGTGACATTATGGTGAAATCAGACCTACCCTCCAAGCTCAAACCGCTTGAAGTAATGTCGCGTAACCTGTGGTGGGTATGGAACAGCGAAGGGAAGTCGCTCTTCCGTGACCTTGACCATGACCTTTGGCGTGCAACAGGCGAAAATCCGGTAATGCTTCTCCAGAAGCTTGGATTTGAGCGTCTACAAGAAATCATCAAGGATGAGGATATGATGTCGCGCATCGAGAAAGTATATGCCGACTTCAAAGCCTATATGAAAGAGCCTATGCGCAAGGATGTCCCCTCGGTTGCATACTTCTCCATGGAATATGGATTGTGCAATGCACTAAAGATATACTCGGGAGGTCTTGGCGTACTTGCCGGTGACTACATCAAGGAAGCATCAGACAGCCGCGTCGACATGACTGCTGTGGGTTTTCTATACCGTTACGGATATTTCACCCAGACACTTTCAGTAGACGGACAGCAAATAGCCAACTACGAGCCTCAGAACTTCAACCAGCTCCCCATCGAGCAGGTCGTTGATGAAAACGGAAATCCCGTAATACTTGAGGTTCCCTATCCCGGTCGCGTAATCTACTCTCACATCTGGAAGGTGAACGTAGGTCGTATGAACCTCTATCTGATGGACACCGACTTCGACATGAACAGCGAGTTTGACCGTCAGATTACCCATCAGCTCTATGGCGGCGACTGGGAAAACCGCATCAAGCAGGAGTATATGCTCGGTATCGGCGGTATATTAATGCTGAAAAAGCTTGGCATCAAGACCGACCTCTACCACTGCAACGAAGGCCATGCCGCACTGCTCAACCTTCAGCGTCTTGTCGACTATGTTCAGGAGGACAAGCTCGACTTCAACGTTGCTCTTGAAATCGTACGCGCATCAAGCCTCTACACTGTACACACCCCCGTTCCCGCAGGACACGACTACTTCGACGAAGGCCTCTTCGGCAAATATATGGGTGAATTCCCCGCAAAACTCGGCATAAGCTGGGCCGACCTCATGAACATGGGTCGCGAGAATCCTAACTCGGACGAGCGCTTCTCAATGAGCGTATTCGCACTCAACACCTGTCAGGAAGCAAACGGCGTAAGCTGGCTCCACGGCGAAGTGTCAAAGAAGATGTTTGCCGGTATCTGGAAGGGCTACAGCTGGGAAGAGTCACACGTAGGTTATGTAACCAACGGCGTACACATGCCCACATGGGCCGCTTCGGAATGGAAGGCTCTCTACGAGGATACATTCGGAAAGGACTTCTTCCTGAACCAGAGCGACACCAAGTTCTGGGAAAAGATATACACAGTATCGGATGAGGACATCTGGAACCTGCGCATGACGATGAAGAACAAATTCATCAACTTCGTTCGTCGTGACTTCCGTGAAAAGTGGCTTAAGAACCAGGGCGATCCCTCGCGCATCATGTCGATTGTCGACAAGATCAATCCCAATGCGCTCATCATCGGTTTTGCCCGTCGATTTGCTACCTACAAGCGTGCTCACCTTCTGTTCTCCGACCTTGACCGTCTGTCGGCCATCGTAAACAATCCCCAGTTCCCCGTTCAGTTCATCTTCTCGGGTAAGGCACACCCCGCCGACGGTGCAGGTCAGGGCCTCATCAAGCGCATCATGGAGATTTCACGCATGCCTCAGTTCCTCGGAAAGATCATCTTCCTTGAAAACTACGACATGATAGTTGCCAAGCGCCTCGTATCGGGCGTCGACATTTGGTTGAACACCCCCACCCGTCCCCTTGAGGCATCGGGTACATCAGGCGAAAAGGCCGAGATGAACGGTGTGCTTAACTTCTCGGTACTTGACGGATGGTGGTATGAAGGTTATAAGTTCTGCAAGCAGGCTGGATGGGCTCTCACTGAAAAGCGTACATTCACCGACCAGTCGCAGCAGGATAAGCTTGATGCGGCAACAATCTACTCTATGCTTGAGAACGAAATCGTTCCCCTTTACTTTGCAAAGAACTCCAAGGGATATCCACCCGAGTGGATTCAGTACATCAAGAACTCAATTGCCAAGATAGCTCCTCACTTCACAATGAAACGCATGATCGACGACTACATCGAGCGTTTCTACGACAAGGAGGCCAAGCGTTCAAAGAAGCTTGTAGCCCATGACTATGCAGTAGCAAAGGAAATCGTAGAGTGGAAAGAGAAGGTAGCTGCCGCTTGGGACGGTGTATCGGTAGTGTCGATCAACGAAACAATCGATCACAACTCACCCAAGACAGGAGAGGCTTATTCTACTGAAATCAAGCTCGACACCAACGGCCTTGGCACAAGCCTCGCCATCGAGCAGGTTGTTTACAAGGTAGAGGACGGCATTGAGAAGATGGTAGGCACCGAGCCGTTCAAGGTTGTAGGCCACGACGGAAACATCGTGACTTATGAGCTCAAGAACAAGCTTCGTGAAGCCGGAGTGTTCCGCTATGCATTCCGCATCTACCCCACCAACGCGCTTCTGCCTCATCGTCAGGACTTCGCTTATGTGCGCTGGATCTAATCCTCCGGCCACATTCTACAATAAAAAAACTGTACCGAAAATTCGGTACAGTTTTTTTATTGTCCAAGCATTTATTAGTATATTTGCTCGTTATCACCATTTAAATGAAAAATTTTATACTATCATTCATTATTGCATTGTCATGGAACATATCAATGGCAATTACTCCGACACGATATTTCATAGGTAAGACCGAAGTCCCTGAAAGTTTATGGATGTCAACTCCTGACAGTCTAAAATATAGCACCCTAAAAATAGAGTATGACAGCCTGACCGTCATAGAAACAGACCTTCCGATGACTCATTATCTTGATTCGATAAATGGTGGTTACATCATAAAGAAACGATCGGAAGAGGAAATAAGCGCAATAGAAAAAACGTTAGGCATATCATTAAAAAATCACACGACAAATGTAACTGTCGTTTCAATAAATGACAAAGCTCCACAAATCAATCTTGTAAAATACGCTGACAACTCTGTTATTACCGACTTTATAGTTCCCGGGAATTGCTATCTATTATCATTTTGGGCAACTTGGTGCGGCAATTGCCTAATAGAGCTTAAGGAAGAATTTATACCGTCAATAGCCAATGAGTTTAAGGATATTCCAATATTCAAGTTTGTCCCTATATGTATTGACTCAACTGAATCGGAATTGGAAAAATTCTTCAAAAGCACACATGGCAGCAAATGGCATCACTTATCACAAACGACATATCTTGACACAAATCGGCTTGCAAATAGTAAATATGCAAAAAGCGGAATAATGCCTTTGAATATAGTAATAGGCAAAGATGGCGTTATTAAATACATTCATAGTGGCAAGATTACAGCTGAAGAAGAGCTGTCAGAATTACGCAATGCAATTATCAGCGGACTATGAATCGCCGCTAACTAATTACCCACAAACATTTAGAAGAGGGTCAGAATGCTTCGCCGATTGCAAAAACGAGGCCTGATGTGTGCTTGCCAAAGCCGTAGTCGATGCGTGCGTTGACATTGTGCTTGAACTCAAATCGCAGACCTATGCCATAATTATACAGCCATTCAGGGCGGATGTCCTTATCCTTGAACTCCTGGAACGATGAAAACACTGTAGCCCCACCACCCCAGATTGTTATGCCTATACGTTTCCACAGATTCTGTCGATACTCTATCTGAGCCGCTATCTGGTTATTGTCGATGTAGGAGCCCATATAGTAACCGCGCATTCTTATGCCGTCGGAAGCCACCATTTCACGCATAGTCCACGGCGAATTCGAGCTATTTAGCTTCATATACCAGTCACCGGCAAGCAGTGCGCCTTTCCACAGTCCCACATAGCCGTTGATAATAACTGTGTGGCTATAGAACGTTGTCGGAGCATTTCCCATCCACACAGGATAAATCATAGGCTTATAGGCAACGTGCAATCCTCGCGTGGGAGTAATCAGATTGTCACGCGAATCATATTCAAACGAAAGCCCCACTCCGGTGACATAGAATTGTGGACGCTCGCCGAGCAGATACTCGGGATTGGCCATGTTACGCGCATCGGTATAATCGGCATGCACCTCTATGCCAAAGTAGAAATTGCGCATCATGCGATAGACATACTCGGCCTTGAGGTCAATCTGTCGGCGGTCATACTTGGATTTGGGATTTTTGGCGGTTTCTTCCGATGTTATTCCCCAAAAATCGAGCGCCTTGCGATACAGTTCAAGCTTATAGGAGAGGCGTGACCGCTGGTCGGCAAACAGATTATTTCCTTTAAGGGTGAGCACATAGAAACCGTTGAGCGACGCATTGATTGAAAGGAACACATCGGACGGAGGCATAACCGAGTCCAATCGGTTCACACGATACAACCCTGTGGCGGCTCCGCCTATACCGAATCCGGCTTCACGAGTATAGGATGGTGTAACGGCAAATGAGAGGTCGAGTTTTCGCTCATGTGTGCGGTCGACATTTCCGCGCATGAGGCTGTTAAGATATTCCTTAGCCCAGCCCGGCGCCCAGTTCAATATGCTTAGCGAATCGGCATAGGCCGTCCTTTCATTTCCTGGTATGGAGTCAGCTACGAAATCAGCTGAAGCAGCATTGAGCCACAACATACTTGCAGACAAAAGGAAAAGAATAGAAAGTCGCTTCATACACTGAAAATATACTACAAATATACGTAAGATTCACCGATAAAAAAACCGCGGCAAAATCTTTTGTCGCGGTTATATACCAAAAGGAAAGTTTTTGCTACTTTTTAGGCACCGGAGGCATCGTGGGAGGCAGAGGCTTATTGTCATTTTCGCCATTGTCCAACGCTTGGTCGGCATTATCGGCATCGGGCAGCTTATCCGGCTCAACGGCTGCCGGCTCGTCATGCTTGACATCCTCCGGCTCCGCTTTATCGCCCTCGGCTATTTGTCGCGAAGCAAATATCTCATCGGTGCGTGACACCCAGGGACGCTTACCGAATATATGCTCTACATCCTCGGTGTATATCACCTCTCGCGTTATGAGTACATTGGCCAGCTCGGCATGCCCCGAAGCATGCTGACGCAGAATCTCCTTGGCTCTCTCATATTGCTCGTTTATGATGCGCGACACCTCGGCGTCAATGTTCTTTGCCCGCTCCTCGCTATAAGGCTTGGAGAATCCGTAATCCTGACCCGATGAATCATAGTAACAGAGATTGGGCAGCTTGTCGCTCATTCCGTAATATGCCACCATTGCATAGGCGAGCTTAGTCACACGTTCAAGGTCGTTGGCTGCTCCGGTAGAGATGCGTCCGAGGAAAAGCTCTTCGGCGGCACGACCGCCAAGGGTAGAACACATTTCATCAAGAAGTGCTTCCGAAGGTGTGATCTGACGCTCTTCGGGAAGATACCAGGCAGCTCCGAGAGCCTTGCCGCGAGGCACGATTGTCACCTTTATGAGCGGACTTGCATAACGCAGATGCCAAGATATAGTCGCATGACCTGCTTCGTGTATAGCAATTGCGTGTTTCTCTTCATCGGTCGTGATCTTGGAACGCTTCTCAAGACCGCCGATTATACGGTCGACAGCATCATTGAAATCCTGCTTCTGTACACAGTGCTTGTTGTGACGGGCGGCAATAAGGGCAGCCTCGTTACATACATTGGCTATGTCGGCACCCGAAAATCCGGGAGTCTGGCGGGCAAGCAGCTCGACATCGAGCGAGTCGTCGGTCTTGATTTTACGCAAGTGGACATTGAATATGGCCACTCGGTCGTTCAAGTCGGGCAGGTCGACATAAATCTGTCGGTCAAATCGGCCGGCACGCATCAACGCCTTGTCGAGAATGTCGGCACGGTTGGTGGCGGCAAGTATTATGACACCGCTGTTGGAGCCGAATCCGTCCATCTCGGTGAGCAGCTGGTTAAGCGTATTCTCACGCTCGTCGTTGGCTCCCATATTTGGATTACGGCCACGGGCACGACCCACGGCATCGATTTCATCGATAAACACGATACACGGGGCCTTCTCTTTGGCCTGACGGAAGAGGTCACGCACACGCGAAGCACCCACGCCGACAAACATCTCCACGAAGTCAGAACCCGACATTGAGAAGAACGGCACATTGGCCTCTCCGGCCACGGCCTTGGCAAGAAGGGTCTTACCGGTTCCGGGAGGGCCTACAAGCAACGCGCCTTTGGGAATTTTTCCTCCCAAATCGGTATAACGCTGAGGGTTTTTAAGGAACTCGACAATCTCCTCCACTTCGGTCTTTGCCTCCGACAATCCGGCGACATCCTTGAATGTCACCTGAATAGGCCCGTCTTTGTCAAATATCTGAGCCTTTGACTTGCCCACGCTGAATACACCGCCGCTTCCGCCGTCCTTGCCCGACATGCGCTTCATGATGAAGAACCAGAAAACAATAAGCAGCAATATGGGGCCGAATGACCATATCAGCGATGTGAAATCGCTGCTCTTCTCAAACTTTACATCGCCCGAAAACACGCCCTCCTCCTGCCACTGCTCAATCTTGTCCTGAAGCTTATCGGCACTCGGAATCGAAGTTACAATCTTGGCCTCCTGACCGGAGCCCTGAGTGTACTGCGACTTATGGAATATCTTTGATGCAAGCGAATCGGTGAGAAACGCCTCGGCTTCATTTTTATTGGAGTATACCACAATTTTGTCAACGCCACCTTCGGTGACATACTTTTCAAAGTCGGAATAGCTTACATCCTTGGTGATTGAATTGTCGTCAAGGTAGAGCATCCCGACAAGAAAGAGCCCGACAAAGGCATACATCCAGTACATGCTGAACTTTATCGTCTTCTTTTTATTGTTATTGGGTTCCATGCGGAAGTCTTGATGTTTGTGATGTTTTAATTATTAATCAGGGGTATCAGTCCAGATCGGGGACTTCGGTAATTGCGGCATCGCTCCACAGCTCCTCAAGGTTGTAGTGCTCACGTACATCGGGAAGAAATACATGAACAAATACATCGCCGTAGTCGATTACTATCCACTGCGCATTCTGATAGCCATCGTAGTTATAGGGCTTTATGCCTTCCTGTTCTTGCAAATATTCGCGCACGCTGTCGGCTATTGATGCGACCTGCATAGTGGATGAACCTTGACAGATTATGAATTTATTGGTAGAGGCTCCATCTATTTCGCTCATATCCACAATAGTTATCTTCTTACCTTTTCGGTTTCTGATTCCCTCGATTACAAGTGGTACGATATCAATTTGTTTCGTCATACTTTAAGTTAAATACATCTACAAAGATAGTGTAAAATTTTCAAAATTCCTTATGTTAACAAATTTACAACAATTTATAACATTAAATGGGTCATATAAATGTGTCATTTATTCATATCTGATGGATTGCGATGGCGATATGGTCGACACCATGTGGCTTGGGGCCAACACCATAAGCCATGAAACCACAAATACGCCCACATTCAGTGCAAGTATATACCACCAGTTTATTTCAACAGGCACATAATTGAGGTAGTAGGCATCGGGGTCCAGGGGGAGCAGATGATAGTGCCTCTGCAACACCAGGAAAGTTATGCCCACCGCATTTCCGGCAAGCATTCCCCACAGCACGAGCCGCTGCACGAGATAGATGAATATGCGCCTGACCTCGCCGTTGGTGGCACCGAGGGCTTTCAGGATTCCTATCATGTTGACCCTTTCAAGAATTATTATGAACAGGCTCGATATAAGCGTGAAACCCGACACGAGGGTCATCAGCACAAGTATCACAACCACATTGGTGTCTAGCAGTTCCAACCAGTTGAAATACATCATTCCGGTGTTATGCACACTGTTTATACGGTACATTCCGTCGAGCAATCCATTGTAGGAGGCTCGCATCATTGCATCCTGCAGCAAGAGAGCGTCATCGTCAATCTTATTCTCATCGTTGACACGCAGTTCGATTCGGCTTCCGGCCGATACATCGGCCGAGTTCAATCCTTGAGTCAAAGGCAATGAGCCGAACACATAGAGCTTGTCGTAGTCGCTGAAATGCGTGTCATATATTCCGGCTATGTCAAGTCGTCGCGCACGCACGGCGTTGCCGGTGAAAAAATATGCGTTTATGCGGTCGTCGACTCCAAGATTCAGAGCATAGGCCATGCTGCGTGATATGACTACACGATTTTTATCAGAATCGTCACTGTAATCGGGAACACACCCTTCAACAAGGTTGCTCTTGACAAAATCCCACGCGGCACCCGGTTGCATACCCTTTACGACAACACCCTGATAGTCGGTATCAGTCTTAAGTATGCCCGGTTGTTCAAGCACAAGAGCCGCCGAGGCAAAAGCCTTGGTGTCATCTATCACTTCACGAAGTTCGGGCGTAAAAGAAAGCAGTCCGGACTGCCTTTCATATTCGTCGGCCAATCCGGGCAATATCATGACATGGGCGTCAAAGCCCATGACCTTGCTGCGTATTTCGTTCTTAAATCCGAGCACGACACACATCGCCGTCATCATGATGACAAGCGACAACGCGATGCCGGCAATAGCGATGACGATACTCGGCGACACTCCCGACGAGCCGTCGTCCTTGAAGCGCAAGCGCCGTGCTATCAGAAGCTCATAACTCATATAGTGCGTCCGGGGTAAGCCTTCAGGGCCTCTTCAAGCACCTTTATGGCCTTGGCAAGCTCTTCCTTGCAAAGCACGTAGGCCATGCGGACTTCATTGCGCCCCATGCCTTCAGTTGTATAAAAGCCCGAGGCCGGAGCCATGAATACCGTCTGTCCTTCGTAATCGAAACTTTCAAGACACCATTCACAGAATTTGTCGGCGTCATCAACCGGAAGCTTGACCACCGTATAGAATGCACCCATGGGTATGGGGGTGTAGCAGCCGGGGATCTTGTTCAACTGGTCGATGAGGAATTTACGTCTTTCAACATACTCGTTGTAGGTGGCGAGCATATAGGACTTGGGGGTGTCGATTGACGCTTCGGCGACAATCTGTCCCAACAATGGAGGACTGAGGCGAGCCTGACAGAACTTCATCACATTCTTCTTAAGCTCCTTGTGCTTGGTAATCAGCGCACCTATGCGTATTCCACATTCGTTATATCGCTTCGACACCGAATCAATGAGCACTACCTGCTCCTCAATGTCGGGCAGATGGAATGCCGAGATATAAGGAGCTCCCGTGTAGCAGAACTCGCGATACACCTCATCGGAGAACAGGAACAAGTCGTGTTTCTTGACCAGATCCCTTATCTGAAGCATCTCTTTCATCGTATAGAGATAGCCGGTGGGGTTGTTGGGATTGCATATAAGTATGCCCTTGGTCTTGGGAGTTATCAGCTCCTCAAACTTTTCAACAGGAGGCAATGCAAATCCTTCGTCGATGCTTGACGGCACAGTGACAATCTTCGCGCCGGCTGAAATTGCAAACGCCATGTAGTTGGCATAGGCAGGTTCCGGAACGATTATCTCGTCGCCCGGGTCAAGACAGGCCATAAAGGCAAAAAGCACAGCCTCGGAACCGCCTGTAGTGACGATTATGTCGTCGACTTCAACATCAATGTTGTAGGTTCCGTAATATTGCTTCAGCTTTTCACGCAACGACAATAATCCGTCGGAAGGGCTGTATTCGAGAACTTTTCGGTCAATATGCTTAAGAGCCTCAAGACCCTCCTCGGGGGTGGGCACATCGGGCTGTCCTATATTCAAATGATAAACTTTAACACCGCGATTCTTTGCAGCATTAGCGAGGGGCACAAGACGCCTGATAGGCGATGCCGGCATAATGGTTCCTCGTTGTGAAACTTGTGGCATAACAGATAATCTTTTTTACTTCACAAAAGTACAAAAAATATTTTTACATTTAGAGCCGGTTCGACAATAAATGTTAACAGTCTTATTCATCATTGCATAAAACAACACGGGGCCGCATTAATGCGGCCCCGTGTTGTTTAGGTGGCTACAGTATTATTTGCGAGCGATAGTGTCGCTTACTGTAAGATGAGCACGACCCTTTGCACGACGACGAGCGAGAACCTTGCGGCCATCGGGTGTAGACATACGTTCACGGAATCCGTGCTTGTTAACTCTTTTTCTGTTAGAGGGTTGAAACGTTCTTTTCATCGTTTTATAATTGTTTTATTTGTTATCAAGATGCATAAAGCGAGTGCAAAATTACATAAAACATTTGATTATTGCAACTTCATCACACATTTTTTCTTGCAACTACAAAAAATCAACCTTTTGACTTGACTCCTTTTGCGCCTTTCACGCCGCCTCCAAGACTGAAAATGTTCTGGTCGTAGCTTACCGTCTTCATGCCTTGTTCACGCTTGCGCTTCAGAGCAAGCTGCACAAGACGATCCATCAGCTTGTCAAACGGAATTCCCGTGGCCTCCCATAGGTAGAATGACAGCGAACCGGGAATCGTATTTATCTCGTTGACATATATCTCCTTTGTGTCATCGTCGACAATAACGTCAACTCGGCTCACACCGTGACATGACAACACGCGGAATGTTTCACCGGCAAGGAAGCGTATGCGATCGCTCATCTCCACAGGCAGGTCGGCCGGAATTCGCTTCTGTGAAGCCTGCATTCCCTTTGCGCTCTTTGTCCCGCCCATGTATTTGTCCTCATACGAGAGAATCTCACCGCTCTTGATGGGCTCCTCGCACACCGATGTCTGATAATCGTCACAGTCGCCAAAGACCGAGCAATTGATCTCCTTAAGGTTGTCGACCATGTGCTCTACGATTATGCGGGTCGAGTATTTTTCAGCTACATCAACCTTCTCGATCAGCTCCTCGCGGTTGGCCACGCGGCTTATACCCACGCTCGATCCGAGATTGGCGGGTTTCACAATCACAGGGTATCCGAGTTTGTCCTCAATCTTCTTTATGAGTTCATCTCGGCGGCCAAACCACTCCTTGTCGGTAAACCACACGTAATCGACTACAGGAATGTCGCATGCCTGCATTATCATCTTCATGGTTATCTTATCCATGCCGTTGGCGCTTGACAACGTGTCACAGCCGGCAAAGGGGATACCTATCGACTCAAGCACGCCCTCAAATATACCGTCCTCGCCATTGGAGCCGTGGAGAACCGGTATTACCACATCAAGCTTGGTAACAATAGGCGAGCCAAACATCTTGCGATTTCTCTTATACAGATTATAGTCGCCATACACAGGCTCCATGTAGACGGGCTCACACTGTTTCAACAAAGCGGGTACATCGCGATAATTGGCGACATCGAAAAGAGCGTCACCTGTGTACCATTGACCCTGCTTGGTTATATATATGGGCGTAACATCATATTTGTCACGGTTGATTGCATGCATTGCCTGCGAAGCCGATATAACCGATATCTCATGTTCGGTAGAGCGTCCGCCAAAAAATACTCCTATGTTTGTTTTCATCCTATATTTTATGTTTTATTACGTTTGTTCTATTATTTGAATGTATCGGGAAGATCGTTTTCATACAGCACCGTGTCGCCCGGCTTTACCATCGAGCCGAGCACAATCTGCGCTTCTTTGAACGAATCCACCACTTTAACCTTCTCTTCGGGCATATCGGCCGACTTTAATCCCTCAAGAATAGCGTCACGGTTGTACTCGCCAACAATTATGGCGACATCGGTCGAAGCCGCGATGTGTCGTCCGAGTTCGGCATTATACTCATGTTGCTTGTCGCCGAGCTCTATCATTCCGGGGGTTATTACTATACGCTTGCCCTTTGTCATTCCGGCAAGCACATCAAGTGCCATTTTTGAGCCGGTTGGATTGGAATTAAACGCATCGTCAATGACCGTAATTCCTCCGGGGGTGCGCTTAAGGTTAAGTCGATGCTCAACCTGCTCGATTTTGGATATGGCATACTGTATCTTATCAACAGGAACCTTTAGATAGAGGGCCACAATGACAGCGCCCATGAGGTTGGAGATGTTGCACTCCCCTACAAGTCTTGTGTGGAATGAAAATTCTCCTTCAGGACCCTGCATAGAGAAGCTTGTGCCGGTTTCGTCGTACACCACCGATGTTACACGGTAATCGGCATTGGCTACTGCCCTCACTGCATATCGGAGAGCCTTTACATTGTCGACTTTGCGCGATGCGGCAAAGGGGAAATCATCGTTTATTACCGCAAGGCCGTTTTCGGGCAACGAGTCGACAAGCTCAAACTTGGTGCGCTGCACATTCTCTATGGTCTTGAACGATTCGAGATGTTGCTCGCCTACAGCCGTCACAATACCTATCGTCGGATGCACGAGGTCGCATATCTCCTTTATGTCACCTATGTTTTTGGCACCCATCTCACAGATAAATATTTCATTGTAAGGCTTCATCATCTCACGCACTGTGCGTATCACGCCCATAGTCGTGTTATAGCTTCCGGGAGTCATCAACACATCGTATTTCTCACTGAGTATTCGGTTGAGATAGTGCTTGGTGCTCGTCTTTCCATAACTTCCGGTCACGCCTATCACAGTCAGGTCGGGCATCGATTTCAGAATCGAAGCCGCCTCATTGTAATACTTCCTGTTAATCGACGCCTCAACAGGCTTTAGCAATATTCCCGACAGCATAATGATTACATGCGACATCGCGAATATAACCAGGAGAGCCACATCGACTACATACCAGCTCTTCCATATAAACCATGCGGCGACACAGATGCCTACCGACAGTAACGATGCGACAGCGAAGATGCGCTTTACGCGGTTGGTCCACACGAGAGGCTTCTTATAACGCGCCACTATCAGCTTGCCTACATTGATGCACAGCGGAATCAACGCCACACAGCAACAGAACATATACGACAGCTGCGGCACAAGCATCACCATTATGGCGATATAGGTCAGCAACCTCACAAGCGAAGTTGTGTCACCGCTTGTCGACAGCCAGCGCATGTAACGCTCGTTACGGTAGCTGTTTTGCTGATACATCATGAGGTCACGCTTAAACTCGTAGAAAAGATTGACCACGCCTGCGACCAGCAACGTAATCACGAATATAATGCTGAAATCTATCATAATAAAATCATGAATTTAGGAAACTGCGCAACACCGCAGCAAATTGATAAGGATTGTCAAGGAAACTGTAATGTCCGCATCCGGGAAACGACACAAGCCCGGCATTGGGAATGTGCTTCTCCATATACTTGGCGTCGGAAAGCGGAGTTGCCGTGTCATTTTCGCCCCACACAAGCAATGTTTCGGCCTTGATCGACGGCATCACGCTCTTGAGGTCTTCGTTAACGACCTTGCTGAGTATGGCGCGCATCATCGGTGAAGCCTGGGCATAGTCGCTTGAACCCACCTTGCTGCGATAGGCATCAAGCTTCTTCTCAGCCTTTTCACGGCCGAGCGACATGTAGAGCAACCTCTTCCACGCTTTATAAGAATATACTTTAACGTAATATTTCATCGAACGGCGGGGCTTTACACCGGCGGCATCTACAAGAATGAGCTTGTCGACATCGTCATGACGCGATGAATAGAGAATCCCCACTCGACCGCCAAACGAATGTCCGAGAAGCGACGGGCGTTCAATGCCCTCGCGTTTTATAATCTCCTCCAGAATCCGGGTGTAACGCTCAATGCCCCACACCTCACCGGGCTCCTGCGACTTGCCATGACCGGGAAAGTCGATATTATATACTTTGTGGCTTTCAAGCGCAACCTTCTCGACCGATGCGAGTGTAGTCGTGTTGCATCCCCAGCCATGCATGAGGATGAGCGGCTTCCCTTCGCCTTCTACCGTGTAGTGTACTTTCACGCCATCAATTTCGGCATACTTTTCCATATTGACTGCAAAGGTAGCATTTGGCATCGTGAATAAAAAACTTTTAATGTCCAAAACATTTCATATAATTGAAAATATCTTAATTCTAACATTAAATGACGCTCAACCTCCACCCAACATCAACAGCCTTCATTGAAAATAGCGGTAAAATTCATAACTTTGCATAAATTATACGTATAGTACAGTGATATATCCCGATTCATTTGAGAACAAAATAGGATTCAACACAGTGCGCGGGCTGTTGAAGGAAAAATGTCTTTCGACTCTCGGCACTGCTTTCTGTGACGACATGTGCTTTTCGGCCGATTTCGATGTCGTGAAACACAAGCTCAACTCAACATCCGAGATGGTTGAAATCATCGATTCAGGCGATGATTTTCCGCTGTCGGGGCTGCATGATGTTAGCCGTCACATAGCATCGATACGCATTCCCGGAACATTCATATCGGCTCCCGACCTGCTGCAAGTGCGCCAATCGCTTGGCACGGTGGCCGAATTATCGCGATTTTTCAGCAGCAAACGCGAAGAGAACGGATCACAATATCCACATCTCGACTCGGTAGCCTCACGCCTTGAACCGTTTCCCGAAATAATATCGCTCATCGACCGCGTCATTGACCGATTCGGAAATGTCAAGGACAATGCGTCGGCCGAACTGCGTGACATTCGCTCGCAGCTCTCCTCGACATCGGGAGCGATAAACTCGATGATGCGCAAAGTGATTGCCCGTGCCGTGCAGTCGGGTTACATCGAGGCCGACACCACTCCGTCGATGCGTGACGGCCGACTGGTAATACCCGTTGCCCCGATGAACAAGCGTCGCATCAACGGAATTGTGCATGACGAGTCGGCTTCAGGCAAGACGATATACATCGAACCGGCTGAAATCGTGGAGGCCAACAACCGAATACGCGAGTTGCAGATGGAGGAGCGTCGCGAGATAACACGCATACTCATGTCGATAGCCGACGACCTGCGCCCCCACGCCGACGACATATTGTCGAGCCTGACAATCGTAGGCGAAATCGACTTCATCCACGCCAAGGCTCTGTTTGCCCGCGAGATAGGAGCCAATCTTCCCGTATTGGAGCAAGAGCCCGAAATCGAATGGTATCACGCCACTCACCCGGTGCTACTGCTGTCGCTACGCCGTCAAGGCAAAGAGATAGTTCCGCTCGACATAACGCTCTCGGGCACTAATCGCATACTGATTATCTCAGGTCCCAATGCCGGAGGCAAGTCGGTGTGTCTTAAGACCGTAGGAATAGTGCAGTACATGGCGCAGTGCGGAATGCTACCGCCACTGTATGAAAACTCCCACGTAGGCATATTCGATGACATATTTGTCGACATAGGCGACGACCAGTCAATCGAGGACGACCTCAGTACCTACAGCTCCCACCTGCGCAACATGAAGTATTTCCTTGCCAAAGGCAAGCAAAGCACCCTCATCCTAATCGATGAGTTCGGAGCCGGCACCGAGCCTCAGATAGGCGGAGCCATAGCGCAGGCCATCTTGAAGCGATTCAACGACAAGCACATTCGCGGCGTGATAACCACACACTTCCAGAATCTGAAGCATTTCGCCGAGGACACCGACGGACTCATAAACGGATCGATGCTCTACGACCGTCACCTGATGCAGCCTATGTTCAAGCTGTCGATAGGCAATCCCGGAAGTTCATTTGCGGTGGAAATAGCACGCAAGATAGGTCTGCCCGAGGTAATCATAACCGATGCCGAACAGATAGTGGGAAGCGACTACATCAATATGGACAAATATCTGCTTGACATAGCACGCGACAAGCAATATTGGGAGAATAAGCGAATGTCGATACGACAAAAGGAGAAAAAAATCGACGAGCGACTGGCTCAATATGAGGAAGACGCGACACAACTGCGTGAAAAACGCCGTGAAATAATCAATGACGCAAAGGAGGAAGCACGACGCATACTTGAAGGCAGTAACGCTTCAATCGAGCGGACAATCCATGACATAAAGCGCGCGCAAGCCGACAAAGAGAAAACCCTCGAAGCGCGAAAGAAGCTTCAAGAGGCCAAAGAGCATCTGCTCGACGATAACGGCAACGAACATCCTCTGCTGAAAAAAGCGCCGAAGAGCAAAAAGGAGAAGGTCAAGACCAACCGCAATTCCGATGACCGCCCCATAGCCGTGGGCGACAACGTGAAGCTCGACGGACAAGGCACCGTGGGAGAAGTACTTGAAATCGAAGGCAAAAACGCCACTGTAGCATTCGGTGCGATAAAGACACGAGTTAAGACCGACCGACTGAAACGCACCCTTGCTCAGGCTCAATCGGGAGCCAAGGCCAACGCCTCGATTGTAAGCGGAGCGACATCCGACAGCCAACGCGCGCGTCAGCTCAACTTCAAACAGGAGATCGATGTGAGAGGAATGCGTGTCGACGAAGCCGTCCAGGCACTCACCTACTACATTGATGACGCGATACGCTTCAACGCCGGTAAAGTAAGGATACTGCATGGAACAGGTACAGGCGCTCTGCGTCAATATCTGCGACAATATCTCGATACTGTTCCGGGCGTTAAGTCCTATTACGACGAACATGTACAATTCGGAGGCGCGGGCATAACCATTGTCGACCTCGAATAACCTACATATTCGATTATTTTCATTAAATTTGTAATTTAGCAATCTCTCAATCAAAGTCGACAATGAATTTCAGGCTCGAATCACAATATTCACCCACCGGCGATCAGCCCCAAGCCATAAAGGAGCTTGTCGACGGATTAAAAGCTGACACCAAGGCGCAGACACTTTTAGGTGTCACCGGTTCGGGAAAGACCTTCACGATGGCCAATGTCATCGCACAGATCAACAAGCCTACGCTGATATTAAGCCACAACAAGACCCTCGCGGCTCAGTTATACGGTGAGTTCAAGCAATTTTTCCCCGACAACGCCGTGGAGTACTTCGTTAGCTACTACGACTACTACCAGCCCGAGGCCTACATACCCACAACCGACAAGTACATCGAGAAGGATTTGATGATAAACGACGAAATCGACAAATTGCGACTTGCCACCATTTCGGCGTTACTGTCGGGGCGAAGTGATGTGATAGTAGTTTCATCGGTGTCATGCCTCTACGGTATCGGTAATCCCGAGGATTTCCACAGCAGCGTCGTCAGCATAAAGGTGGGCGACAAGATTGCACGTAACGTGTTTCTGCGCAAACTTGTCGACGCACTTTACAGCCGTAACGAAATCGACCTGCAACGCGGCAACTTCAGGGTGAAAGGTGACACTGTAGACATTCGCCTCGCCTACGAGGAGATAACGCTGCGTGTCATATTCTGGGGTGACGAAATCGAATCAATCAGCACGATACATCCCGAGGACGGAGTGTCGCTCGGTACACATGACCGGTTCAACATCTATCCGGCCAATATCTTCGTGACATCACGTGAGCGCGTGGGACAGGCTATAGCGCAGATGGAGCTTGACCTCGGAGAGCAAGTAAACTATTTCAAGCGCGAAGCCAAGGAGCTTGAGGCAAGCCGACTCTACGAGCGCACGACCTACGACATAGAGATGATACGCGAAATAGGCCACTGCTCGGGTATCGAAAACTACAGCCGTTATTTCGACGGTAGAAAACCCGGCATGCGCCCGTTCTGCCTTCTCGACTACTTCCCGAGGGACTTCCTCACCATTATCGACGAGAGCCATGTCACCATACCTCAGATAAGGGCCATGTACGGCGGTGATGTGTCACGTAAAATGAACCTTGTAGAGTATGGCTTCCGACTTCCATCGGCTCTCGACAACCGTCCGTTGAAATTCAACGAATTTGAAGAGCTTACCGACAAGACTATATATGTCAGCGCAACACCGGCCGACTATGAACTTGAAAAGAGCGAAGGAGTCATCGTGGAGCAGATAATACGCCCTACCGGACTTCTCGACCCGCTGATAAGCGTGCGTCCGTCACTGAATCAAATCGACGATCTGCTCGAAGAGATACAATTGCGCATCGAGCGTAACGAGCGCGTGCTTGTCACCACGCTCACAAAGCGAATGGCCGAAGAGCTGAACGAATACATGCTCAAACTAAGAATGAAGGCGGCCTATATACATAGCGATGTCGACACACTCGACCGCATAAGGATTCTCGACGACCTGCGAGCCGGAAACTACGATGTGCTCATAGGTGTGAACCTGCTTCGCGAGGGACTCGACTTGCCGGAGGTTTCGCTGGTAGCGATTCTCGACGCCGACAAGGAGGGATTCCTGCGCAGCCACCGCTCGCTGACACAGACTGTGGGTCGTGCCGCACGTAACCTGAACGGAACCGTGATAATGTATGCCGACAAAATAACCGACTCCATGCGTCAGACAATCGAAGAAACCGAACGCCGACGCGCACTGCAGCTCGCCTACAACGAGGAGCACGGAATAACACCGCAGGCAATCGTCAAGGCCCGTCAGGCTATAATCGGCATAGACGAAATCGACGACAACGGCTCGACACCGCATCGTCAATCCTCGTCGGATGCGCCCAAGAAGCGTCATCAGGCCGAAAGCGTTCCCTATCTGCAGGAGTACACCAATACCGTCAACATCGCGGCCGACCCGATCATACCTTACATGAACAAGGAGGAGATGCAACGCGCCATCACCCGACTGCGCAGCGAAATGGTAGAGGCTGCCAAGCGAATGGAGTTCATGGAAGCCGCCCGAATGCGTGACGAGTTAATGAAAATGGAGGAACAACTTAAATCCATGGATTAATGAACGACTCAGTTTACCGAAACTCATCGGAATGGCTTCCGACCTCGGCCAAGGAGGTGGAAGCTCTCGGATGGGACTACATAGATGTAATAATTTTCTCAGGTGACGCCTACGTTGACCATCCGTCATTCGGAGCCGCTGTAATAGGCCGCACGCTCCAGGCCCACGGCCTCAGAGTGGCCATAGTCCCGCAGCCCAACTGGCGCGACGACCTGCGTGACTTCAAAAAGTTGGGTCGTCCACGGCTTTTCTTCGGAGTGTCGGCCGGCGCGATGGACTCGATGGTAAACCACTACACCGCCGCACGACGCAAGAGAAGCGATGACGCTTACACGCCCGACGGCCGTGCCGGAATGCGCCCCGACTATCCGACCATCGTATATTCACAGATATTAAAGCAGCTCTATCCCGATGTTCCCGTGATAGCGGGAGGCATCGAAGCATCACTTCGCCGTGTGTCACACTACGATTACTGGCAGGACAGGCTGCGTCCTTCGATACTTGTCGACGCACCTGTGGACATGATAGTATATGGAATGGGCGAAATACCCGTGACGCAAATCGCCGACCGCCTTGCTGCCGGCGAATCACTGTCGTCGCTCACCGACATTCCGCAAACAGCTCTACTGCTTCCCGCCGATGTCACGCCGGCTCCCGACAACGACAACATCATACTTGCCTCATTTGAAACATGCCTGCGTGACAAGCGCAGCCAGGCTACCAATTTCAAGCATGTGGAGCAACAGTCCAACCGAATGCACGGAGCTACCATCTGGCAGCCTCACGGCAACAAAACGGTAAAGATAAACCCCATGCTACCTCCGATGAGCACCAAGGAGATTGATGCGTCATTCGACCTGCCATACACAAGATTGCCGCACCCGCGCTACCGCAACAAGACAATTCCGGCATGGGAGATGATAAAGCACTCAGTAAACCTGCACAGAGGATGCTTCGGCGGATGCGCGTTCTGCACCATTTCGGCCCATCAAGGCAAATTCATTGCGTCACGAAGCAAGGAGTCGATTCTGCGTGAAGTAAAGCAGGTAACGCGAATGGCCGACTTCAAAGGCTACATAAGCGATCTCGGAGGCCCGTCGGCCAATATGTACCGCATGGGGGGCCGTGACCTGTCGGTGTGTGAAAAGTGCATGCGCCCGTCATGCCTGCATCCCAAACCGTGCCCCAACCTCAACAACGACCATGCACCGCTGCTTGACATATACAAAGCCGTTGATTCCCTGCCCGAGGTAAAGAAATCATTCATCGGCAGCGGAGTGCGTTACGACCTGTCGATGCACGAATCGGGCAATGAGCAGATCGACCGCACCAACCGCCGCTACAATGAGGAGCTGATAACCCGTCACGTGTCAGGACGGCTCAAAGTTGCGCCCGAGCACACAATAGACCACGTGCTCGACATCATGCGCAAGCCTTCGTTCAAGCAGTTCTATGAATTCAAGAAAATATTTGACCGAATAAACCGCACGCAAGGCCTCAAGCAGCAACTTATACCCTACTTCATCTCCTCACATCCCGGATGCCACGAAATAGACATGGCCGAACTCGCTGCCGAAACACGCGACCTCAACATGCACCTCGAACAGGTGCAGGACTTCACGCCCACGCCAATGACCGTGGCCACTGAAATATACTATACAGGCTACCATCCCTATACGGGAGAGAAAGTATATTGCGCCACCCGCCCCGAAGAGAAACAGTCGCAACGAAGATTCTTCTTTTGGTATGACCCGGCCTATCGCGCCGACATAACGCGGGCACTCCAGCGATTACATAGACCCGATATAATCAGGAAACTGTTTCCCGCCTACCGCGACCCACGCCAAAACGACCGCAACAAAAGCAAGAAGCGTCGATAAAATTGTCTATCCCATAATGCTATGTAGATAGAAATTTGTAATTTTGCACAAAATTTAAAAAAGCATATTCCCGATGAACGAGTTAGCAAAGACTTATAGTCCTGCCGATGTAGAGGACAAATGGTACAGCTATTGGATGGAACATGATCTGTTCAAGTCAGTACCCGATGAAAGAGAGCCCTATACCATAGTGATTCCACCGCCCAACGTTACCGGAATCCTTCACATGGGCCACATGCTTAACAACACGATTCAAGACATCCTCATACGCCGTGCAAGAACTGAAGGCAAAAACGCCCTGTGGGTTCCCGGCACCGACCATGCCGCAATTGCAACCGAAGCCAAAGTGGTGGCAAAGCTCGCCAAGGACGGCATAAAGAAAAGCGACCTCACCCGCGAGCAGTTCCTCGCCCATGCATGGGACTGGAAGGAAAAATACGGAGGCACAATACTTGAACAGCTCAAGAAGATAGGTGCGTCATGCGACTGGAGCCGCACGGCTTTCACCATGGACGACATCCGCTCCAAGAGCGTCATCAAGGTTTTCTGCGAACTCTATCGAAAGGGACTCATCTATCGCGGAAAGCGAATGGTGAACTGGGACCCCAAAGCATGCACCGCACTCAGCGACATAGAGGTAATATATAAGGAGGAGCACAGCAAGCTCTACTACCTGCGTTATCACATCGTAGGTGAGGACGGTTATGCCGTGGTAGCCACCACTCGTCCTGAAACAATAATGGGCGACACCGCTATGTGCATCAACCCCAACGATCCGAAAAATGCACATCTGCGCGGAAAGCGCGTGATTGTTCCACTCGTAAATCGTGAGATACCGGTAATCGAGGACGACTATGTCGACATTGAATTCGGTACAGGCTGCCTCAAGGTAACTCCCGCCCACGACATGAACGACAACATGCTCGGTGCAAAACACAATCTTGAAACCATCGACATATTCAACGACAACGGAACGATAAGCGAAGCTGCCGGAATGTATGTGGGCATGGACCGTTTCGAGGTGCGCAAGCAAATCGCCAAAGACCTTGAAGCCGCCGGCCTGATTGAAAAGATTGAAGATTACGAAAACAAGGTGGGATATTCGGAGCGCAACCCCGACACCGCCACCGAACCCCGACTCTCGGACCAGTGGTTCCTGAAGATGGACGAAATATCGAAGCCCGCCCACCGCGCCGTGATGGAGGATGTAATCAAATTCGTTCCCGAGAAGTTCAAGAACACATATAATACATGGATGGCCGAAATCAAGGACTGGTGCATATCACGCCAGCTCTGGTGGGGTCACCAAATACCGGCATACTATCTGTCGGACGGAACATTCGTAGTAGCCGAAACTCCCGAAAAGGCTCTCGAAGAGGCTATGAGCGTAACAGGCAACGCTGCACTCACGCTTGACGACCTGCATCAGGATGAAGATTGTCTAGACACATGGTTCTCATCATGGCTATGGCCCATATCGCTGTTCAACGGCATTCTGGAGCCCGGCAACGAGGAGATTAAGTACTACTATCCCACAACTACACTCGTCACAGCCCCCGACATTATATTCTTTTGGGTGGCTCGAATGATTATCGCCGGATATGAATTCGTGGGCGAGATGCCGTTCAAGAATGTCTATTTCACAGGTATCGTGCGTGACAAGATAGGCCGCAAGATGTCGAAGCAATTCGGCAACTCGCCCGATCCCTTCGACCTCATAGCCGCCTACGGTGCCGACGGCGTGCGCATGGGATTGATGCTCGCCGCTCCCGCCGGAAACGATGTGCTGTATGATGACAAACTATGTGAACAGGGCCGTAACTTCTGCAACAAGATATGGAACGCCTTCCGCCTTGTCAAAGGATGGGAAGTGGCCGACATGGAGCAACCCGAAAGTTCAAGCATAGCCACACGCTGGTTTGAGGCCAAGCTCAACGCAACAATGCTCGAAGTAAAGGATCTCTTCGGCAAGTTCCGCATATCGGAAGCCCTAATGGCGATATACCGACTCTTCTGGGACGAATTCTCGTCATGGTACCTTGAAATGGTGAAACCCGCCTATGGACAGCCCATCGACCGCACCACCTATAATGCTACGCTGCACTACTTCGATGTACTGCTGCGACTGCTTCACCCGTTCATGCCCTTCATCACCGAGGAGCTTTGGCAGCACCTTCAGGAGCGCACACCAGGCCAATCGATCATGTATGCCCTGCTTCCCGATGTAAAGGAGTACGACAAAGCCGCCGTAGAGGCCATGGAACATGCCAAGGAGGTGGTAATAGGAGTGCGCGGAGTGCGTGCCGCAAAAAACATTTCGCCGCGCGAAGCACTCGTGCTGAATGTAATCGGCGACTGGAAGAGCGCTGAAACTCCCGTGATAATGAAGCTTGCCAATCTCTCGGAGATAAACTCAAATGCCGAAAAGGATGCCGCTGCAGCAACTTTCATGGTAGGAACTATGGAATTCAACGTTCCGCTGTCGGCCAACATCGATGTAGCCGCCGAGCTTGAAAAGCTTAACAAGGAGCTCACCTACTATCAGGGATTCCTCGCTTCAGTGATGAAGAAACTCGGCAACGAGCGATTTGTCAACAACGCTCCCGCCGCAGTAGTGGAAGCCGAGCGCCGCAAACAGGCCGATGCCGAAACCAAGATCAAGAATCTTGAGGAGAGCATTGCCGCCCTCTCAAAATAATCGGATTCCGATACATATACAACACCCTTACACCCCAAGAGCATGAACATGCGCCTCTTGGGGTGTGTTTTTAATTAAAACCAACACCCATGCAGATACTCATAGCCTGTGCAAAACTGATGGATGCCAAAGGTGTCCCTGCACTGAAATTTGCCACAAAGCCAACATTTGAACGCGAAGCGCTTCACAACGCAGCACAATTGTCGCAGTACAGTGTCGACGAGCTGCAGCAGATGCTTAAAGTGAATCGGGCGATTGCCGTGGAAAACCATCTGCGCTATCAGAATTTCATCGTAGAATCAACACGACGACCCGCCGGGATGATATATGACGGCATGGTGTTCAAGAAGCTCGACCTCGCATCATTTACCGATGGCGAACTGCTATATGCCAACGACCACCTTAATATATGCTCTTTCCTCTACGGACTATTGCGTCCGCTCGACAGCATAAACCCATATCGCCTTGAGGGCAATGTAGAGTTGCCCGACAACGGAGGCGTAACCATGACCGACTACTGGCAACCCATATTGACCGACTATTTGATCGCGAAGGTGAAGGCCGACGACGGCATTCTCGTTAATCTCGCAAGCGAAGAGATGAAATCACTATTCGACTGGGAAAAAGTGATCAGTGAACTGACGGTAGTATCTCCTGAATTTAAAGTCGACAAAAACGGGAAGCTTCGCACGATAGTAATATATGCCAAAATGTGTCGCGGTGCCATGAGCCGATACATACTTAAGAACCGCATTACCGACATAGATTCGCTGTCATCATTCACCTACGGCGGATTTCGGCTCATCGAGAGCAAACCTCGCTTATTATACGCATTATAAGCGTTTTCGAGAATATGTTGTACAGCATAAATGTTACACAGCCAAAGAATTTTGTTACAACACGCAGCACCATGTTACACATTTAAGCCTCTTTTGATACACTATTAAGTGTTAAAATCGATTCATTAAGATTAAATTTGTAATTGAATATATTAATCACGTTCTGCAATGAATCGATTTGCCATAATTCTGTCAGTATTTCTGATTTCGCTATGCCGGGTGAATGCAGCCGATGTGAAGCTGCACAGCAAAGGCACGGCGACACAATTGACCGTAAACGGGAATCCGTTCATTGTCCTCGGAGGAGAGCTCGGCAACAGTTCGGCATCATCGCCGGCCGACATCGAGCGAATATTTCCTAAGCTCCGACGCATGAATCTCAACACCGTGCTTGTCCCCGTGTATTGGGACCTAATCGAACCCGAAGAAGGACGATTTGACTATTCGCTGATCGACAAGACGATTGATGAAGCTCGGAAAAATGATTTGAAAGTCATATTCCTTTGGTTCGGAGCATGGAAAAACTCAATGAGCTGCTATGCCCCGACATGGTTCAAAGCCGATTATAAAAAATATCCGAGAGCCTGCACATCACTCGGAAAACCGCTTGAAATAGCGAGCGCATTCTCCGAAAACGTATTCAAGGCCGACAGCAAGGCATTTGAGTCGTGGCTTAAGCACGTTAACGACTACGATAACGACGGCACCGTGCTGATGATTCAAATCGAGAACGAAATCGGAATGCTTGAGGATGCACGCGACTATTCAAAAGCCGCTCAGAAGGAGTATGAAAAAGGCGTGCCCGACCAACTGATGTCACACCTCCGCAAAAATCGCTCCACCCTGCACCCGTCACTGCTTGAACGCTGGAAGCAGAATGGTGAAAAGGCTTCGGGAAGCTGGCGCGAAGTATTCGGCGACGACATATACAGCGACGAATATTTCATGGCATGGAACTATGCACGTTACGTTCAACGCATGGCCGAAACAGCTCGTAAATCCATCGACCGGCCCCTATATGTAAACGCCGCCATGAACAGCCGCGGCCGCAAGCCCGGCGAATATCCGTCGGCAGGCCCTCTGGCCCATCTCAAGGACATCTGGCATGCCGCTGCTCCATCAATCGACCTGCTTGCTCCCGATCTTTACGACAAAGGGTTCATCGACTGGACAGCACAATACCGCACAGTCGACAATCCGCTGTTCATTCCCGAAATAAGACGCGCCGACGGCAATGCGGCCCAGGCTTTCTATGTAATCGGCGAGCATGACGCGATGGGATTCAGCCCGTTTTCAATCGAAAACGGAAGCGACTCACCCGATGCTCCATCGGTTAAAGGATACGCCAAACTGCGTGAGCTGATGCCCCTGCTCACAGCGCATCAAGGAACCGGCAACATGAACGGACTCTACTTCGACAACGACTCAACCGAGCGCATAATTCATCGCGACGGTATGAAAATAACAGCCAACCACTACTTCACCCTCCCCTGGGATCCGCGAGCCACCGACGGCAGCGAATGGCCTGCAACGGGAGCGGTGCTTATCCGTCTTGCCCCTGATGAATATGTGTTGGCCGGAACCGGAATTGTCGTAAAGTTTGAAAACGACGACGAAACGACCGTAAAACAGAATCTCGGCGAGGACGGATTTCTTAACGCCGGCAGCGACCGCAAATCGCCCGCTACATGGAGCGGAACCAAGCGCATTGGCCTTGCATCGGTCGATGAAGTTGCCATAAATCCCGACGGAACGATGAAATACATTCGTCGATACAATGGCGATGAAACCCATCAAGGACGCCATGTACGCATTGGAGTCGATGATTTTCAGATATTGCACATAAAACTATACCAATATAAATAACATAATGAACCAATCGCATAAATACCTATCAATCGCATTAGCGGCACTGACGGCGCTAAACTTTTCAGTCGATGCCAAGGTAAAATTGCCGGGAATGATATCGTCGGGCATGATTGTCCAGCGGGAGCAACCCGTAAAATTGTGGGGAACAGCCGATCCCGGAGAATCTATAAACGTAAAAGTAACCAATAGCAAGAATAAATCGACAGGTCCTCGCAAAGGAGTCGACACGACGGCCGACAGCGACGGAAAATGGTCGATTGAATATCCGGCATTGAAGGCGGGAGGCCCCTACACTATAACTATCAACGATGAGGTGGTCAACGATGTGTTGTCGGGTGATGTATTCCTCTGCTCGGGACAGTCCAACATGGAACTTCCGGTAGGACGCGTCACCGACATGTTTGCCGACGAAATAGCGTCTTACGACAATCCGTCGATACGCCAGATAATCATACCTCAGGTTGTGGAGTTTCACAAGCCGCTTGACGACATAAATCCGTCGCAGTGGAAGCCTGTCAATGTCGAAAACGTAATGTCGTTCTCGGCTCTCGCCTATTTCTTTGCCAAGGATCTGTATGAGAGAACCGGAGTGCCTGTGGGCATCATAAACTCAAGCTGGGGCGGAACTCCTGTCGAGTCATGGATAAGCGAAAAGAATCTTGTCGAGTTCCCTCGTGCGCTCAACATCAAGCGCATATATGAGGATGACAGCTATCGCGACCGCATCAAGCAACTCGAAGGCGAAAACTATGCTCGCTGGAATGCTACAATGTATACCAACGACCCGGGACTGCAAGAATCGGTAAAATGGTATGACCCCAACTACGACGACTCATCATGGGTGACCACCGACCTTATCACGGGAACAATGACCGATGGAACCGTAACCGGCGACGACCGTCACAATGCATGGAAAGGCAACGACCAATGGAGCAACGACGGCCTCAATCCCGTCAACGGCTCTCACTGGCTGAGAAAGAATGTCACCCTGCCGGCGTCAATGGCCGGAAAGCCCGGCGTAATACGCCTTGGATGCATAGTCGATGCCGACTCGGTGTATGTCAACGGAAAATTTGTAGGCACCACATCTTATCAATATCCTCCACGCATTTACAACATCCCCGAAGGATTGCTTAAAGAGGGCGTCAACAACGTTACCGTACGTGTCATAAGCCAGAACGGCAATCCGCACTTTGTGGCCGAGAAGCCCTATAAAATAATCGCAGGCGGCCAGGAGGTTAGCCTTGAAGGCAAATGGCGTTATCATTTGGGGACGCCCATGCCTGCAGGCCCGGCAATGGAATTCTACTGTTACAAGCCTACCGTGCTTTACAACAGCATGATAAACCCGCTCATCAACCTTCCCATAGCAGGTGCAGTATGGTATCAGGGAGAATCCAATGTAGAACGCCGCAATGAATACCGTCAGCTCCTCAAGACCATGATAGCCGACTGGCGCGAGGCATTCAACGATGACGACATGCCCTTCTACATTGTCGAGCTCGCCGACTTCCTCCATCCTAGCGACCGAAGAGGCCGTGACGCATGGGCCGAGATGCGCAAGGTGCAGGCACAAGTGGCCGATGAAGTACCCGGTGCAACCCTCATCAAGAACTCCGACCTCGGAGAATGGAACGATATACACCCCCTGGACAAGAAGACACTTGGCAAGCGTGTAGCCGATGCAGTAATCAACAATATTAACATAACAAAATAAACTAACCTAAACAACCATGGATATGGAAATGTCAATCAAATCCGATGCAGTGCAGGCTTCTGACAAAGGCTTCTATAAGCTGAGTTGGACACAGCGTATCGGTTTCGGCTCTGGCGACTTGGCCCAGAACCTTATCTACCAAACTATCAGCATGTATTTGCTGTTCTTCTACACCAATGTTTACGGACTCGATCCCGGTGTGGCAGCTATAATGTTCCTGATTGTAAGAATCGTGGATGTAATCTGGGACCCCTTGGTGGGCACATTTGTCGACAAGCACGATCCCAAGCTCGGTAAATACCGCGCTTATCTTATACTCGGCGGTATACCGTTGACCGGATTCGCAATACTTTGCTTCTGGAACGGATTCTCAGGTTCATTGCTTTATGCCTATATAACTTATGTGGGCCTTTCAATGTGCTATACTCTTGTCAACGTGCCCTACGGAGCATTGAACGCATCACTCACCCGCGACACCAATGAAATCACGATATTGACATCGGTGCGTATGTTCATGGCCAATGTCGGCGGTCTTGCAGTGGGTATGGGTCTTCCTATCGTTGTAAAGCTCTTTGACCCGTCGGAAACCTCCGACCTCTCTTCAAGCGACTCTGCATGGTTCATCACTATGACCATCTACGGACTCGTAGGTCTTGCCCTGCTCATATTCTGCTTCACCCAGTGCCGCGAACGCGTGGTAATGGACAAGAGCGAAACCGAAAACGTTAAGGTGTCCGACCTTTGGCTGGAATTTGTACGCAACAAACCTCTCCGAATACTCGCCTTCTTCTTCATCACGGCATTTGCCATGATGGCAATCGGCAACTCGGCAGGAGCCTACTACATCAACTACAACCTCAGCGGTACAGCCGGCGAGCTCTCAATATTCATGGGACTCGGCTCTATCCCCGCATTCATTTTCATGCCCATGATACCTGCCATAAAGCGTAAGGTAGGCAAGAAGGGAATGTTCTACATCTTCCTTATTACAGCTATCATCGGCATGGCCATGCTCTATGTAATCTCAATGGTCGACTCGCTTAAGGAGCACATGATGCTCGTGTACATTGCACAGTTTGTCAAGTCAACCGGTGTCATCGTAGCCACAGGTTACATGTGGGCTTTGGTTCCCGAGGTAATATCCTACGGCGAATACACTCACGGTCGCCGCATATCGGGTATTGTAAACGCCCTTACAGGTATCTTCTACAAGGCCGGTATGGCTCTTGGAGGCGTTGTTCCCGGACTCGTTCTCGCATTTGTCGACTTCAACAAAGATGCAGCTCAGCAGACTCCCTTCGCACAGCAGGGTATTCTGTGGCTGGTTGCCGTCATCCCGGCCATCCTGTTGTTGCTCGCCATGTTCATTATTTCAAAGTATGACCTTGACGACGAGCGCATCGACCAGATCAACAAGGAAATCGAGATGAAACATCATAATCAATAACCAATCATCAAAAACACAAAGAAACAACAATGAAGAGCAAAGTAATCTTTGGCCTCGCATCAATGGCCGTGGTAGCATCGGCAGCATTCAGCTCCTGCACTGAAAAAGCAGTCCCCGAACCTACATTGAAGGAAATGTTCCAGGACAAGTTCCTCATGGGAGTTGCCATCAACGAAAATCAGGCAAGCGGACTCGATTCACTGGGAGCCGCTACAGCTGCAAAACACTTCAACGCCATTGTTCCTGAAAATGTAATGAAGTCGGCCGAAATTCATCCCGAAGAGGGCCGTTACAATTGGGAAGCAGCCGACCAGTTCGTTAAGTTTGGCGAAGACAATAATATGTTTATCGTGGGTCACTGCCTTATATGGCACTCGCAGCTCGCTCCTTGGTTCTGCGTAAACGACAAGGGCGAACTCGTAGACTCGGCCACACTCAAGCAGCGCATGCGCGATCACATCCACACTGTAGTTGGCCGTTACAAAGGCCGCGTAAAGGGTTGGGATGTTGTCAACGAGGCAATCGTCGAGGACGGCTCATTCCGCAAGACACCCTTCTATGAAATACTTGGCGAGGAGTTCATTCCTCTTGCATTCCAGTATGCACATGAAGCCGACCCCGATGCCGAGCTTTACTACAATGACTACGGCATGAACGTTGAAGGCCGTCGCAACACAGTTGTACGTGTCGTAAACGAGATGAAGAATCGCGGACTTCGCGTAGACGGTATCGGAATGCAGGCTCACATGGGTCTTGACTATCCCGACCTCAACGAGTTTGAGGAATCGCTCATGGCATTTGCCGGAACAGGTTGCAATGTCATGATAACCGAATGGGACATGAGCGCACTCCCCACCCTTACCCAGTCGGCCAACGTAGGCGACACAATAGCTGCAAAGGCCAACATCAATCCCTATGCCGACGGACTACCCGCTGATGTAGCAGCACAGTGGAATGACCGCATGGAGGATGTAATGCGTCTTCTTCTCAAGCACTCCGATGTCATTTCACGCGTAAACGCATGGGGTGTAGCCGACGGCGACTCTTGGAAGAACGATTGGCCCATCCCCGGCCGTGTCGACTATCCTCTTCTCTTCGACCGCAACTATCAGGTAAAACCGTTCCTCGCCGCTTCACTCGAGCCCGAAGTCGAGAATGTCGAGGAGGCACCTGCAGAATCAGCTGAATAATCAACCAACATAAAAAATTTTAAAACATCATGACTAAAATGAGATATCTGGTCCCCGAGGACTACATGGCCGACCCGGCAGTACACATTTTCAACGGACGAGTTTACATCTATCCTTCACATGACTGGGACAGCGGTGCCGGAGAGAATGACAACGGCGACCACTTTGAGATGCGCGACTATCACGTTTTCTCAACCGATGACATAATGGAAGGCAAAGTCGTTGACCACGGCAAGGTACTTGATGTCGACGATATACCCTGGGCAGGACGCCAGCTATGGGACTGCGATGTAGCTGAAAAGGACGGACGTTACTACATGTACTTCCCCTTGAAGGACAAGAACGATGTATTCCACATCGGTGTAGCAGTTTCCGATCGTCCCGAAGGCCCGTTCACACCCATGCCCGATCCCATCCGCGGAAGCTACTCCATCGACCCGGCAATATTCCGCGAAGGCGATGACTACTACATGTATTTCGGCGGACTTTGGGGTGGTCAGCTCCAGCGTTATCGCGACAACAAGGCTCTTGAAGAGCCGCATCTCGAACCCGACGAAATGCCGGCAATTCCCTCACGCGTCGTTAAATTGTCTGACGACATGCTGCAATTTGCCGAAGAGCCGCGTCCTATCGTGATTCTCGATCCCGAAACAGGTGAGCCTCTGAAGGCAGGCGACAACTCTCGCCGCTTCTTTGAAGCCTCATGGATGCATAAGTACAACGGCAAGTACTACTTCTCCTATTCAACCGGCGACACTCACCGCTTGTGCTATGCAGTGGGCGATAATCCTTACGGCCCGTTCGTTTACCAGGGATGCATCATGACTCCGGTTGTAGGCTGGACCACACATCACGCCATTGTAGAGCACAAGGGCCGTTGGTACATATTCCACCACGACTGTGTGCCTTCGGGAGGAAAGACCTGGTTACGCAGCCTTAAGGTTGCCGAGCTCGAATATGACGACGAGGGTCGCATCAAAACCATCGACGGCGGAGGTTCGGGGGATGAATAAACTGAAATCCTTAATCCTCGCCGTTACGGCGATACTTACAGGAAGCACAGCATGGGCCTATGACGGCTCATGCTTGTGGCTTTCAGGGGCTGACAACGACAATCAGGCCGTGATAACCGTGCCAAAATCCAAAAGCCCCACGGTAGCCATTGCGGCCGAGGAGCTGAATAAATCTTGGCATGGCGAACCTTTGCGCCTTGAAATAAAACGCGACAAGCATCTCGGCAATGAAGGATTCCGGGTGTACCGCGACAAGAAAGGACTTGTCCTGTCGGCCAACAACGACCTTGGCCTGCTCTACGGCAGCTATGCCTTGCTTCGCGACAATGCGGCCGGCAAGGCGATTGCTCTTAGAGAGGAAACCCCGGCCTACAATGTGAGAGTGCTCAACCATTGGGACAATCTTGACGGGACAATCGAACGCGGATATTCGGGTCACAGTATATGGAACTGGGACGAATTGCCCGATGTAGTGTCACCTCGCTATCGTGAGTATGCAAGAGCCAACGCCTCGGTGGGCATAAACGGTGTTGTTCTTAACAATGTCAATGCATCATCCAAGATATTGAGCGCCGAGTACCTTGCCAAGGTTGCCAAGATTGCCGATGTGTTCCGTCCCTATGGTATAAAAGTATATCTGTCGGCCAATTTTGCCGCACCCATGCAGCTTGGCGGCTTGAAGACCGCCGACCCTCTGGAGCCCGAGGTTGCAGCATGGTGGAAAGCCAAAGCCGATGAAATATACAAGTTGATTCCCGACTTCGGAGGTTTCCTTGTCAAGGCCAACTCCGAAGGTCAGCCGGGTCCATGCGACTTCGATCGCACTCATGCCGAAGGAGCCAACATGATGGCCCGCGCATTGAAACCCCACGGAGGCATAGTGATGTGGAGAGCTTTCGTATATTCTCCGGCCGATGCCGACCGTGCAAAGCAAGCCTACATCGAGTTTCAACCGCTCGACGGCAAGTTTGACGACAATGTGATTGTTCAGATTAAGAACGGCCCCATCGACTTTCAGCCGAGAGAGCCCTACAGTCCATTGTTCGGTGCAATGCCCCAAACCGACCAGATGGTGGAGTTTCAAGTCACTCAAGAGTATCTCGGACACTCCAACCACATAGCTTATCTCGCTCCGATGTGGACCGAATTTTTCGACTACGTGTCACCTTCGTCATTGAAGGCGATTGCAGGAGTGGCCAATGTGGGCAATGACACCAACTGGACAGGCCACCCCATGGCACAGGCCAACTGGTATGCCTTCGGTCGACTTGCCTGGAATCCGCAGCTCAGCAGTGAGGAGATAATCGACGAGTGGATGCCGATGACGCTGAACTATCCCGAAAACACTCCAAAGGAGGTGACCGACGGACTCAAAAAGATGATGCTCGACAGCCGCGAAGCTGTTGTCGATTACATGATGCCTCTCGGCCTTCATCATCTGTTTGCATTCGGCCATCACTACGGTCCCGAACCGTGGTGTGACATAAAAGGCGGTCGTCCCGACTGGATGCCACCCTACTATCATCGTGCCGACTCTGCAGGCCTGGGATTTAACCGCAGTTCTTCGGGTAGTAACGCTGTAGCTCAATACCCCGCCCAATTGGCAAAGAAGCTTGACGACATCAACACATGTCCTGAAGAGTTCATTCTGTGGTTTCACCATGTTCCCTGGGATTTCAAGATGAAGTCAGGTGCTACATTGTGGCAGGAGCTATGCAACCGCTATCAATCAGGTGTGGAAAGCGTTGAAACCATGCAACGCCAATGGACCGCAGCAAAGCCCTACATTGATCCTGAACTGTGGAATGATGTAAATGAACGACTCATGACCCAGGCACGTGACGCCAACTGGTGGAGAGAGGGCTGCCTGCTCTATTTCCAGCAATTTTCAGGAATGCCTATTCCCGACAATGTTACACCGCCCGTACACACTCTTGACCAGCTCAAGGGGATTAAGCTCGGCATTTCAAATTATGAATGTCCCACCCCCGAGCTTCTGAATTCAAAAAGATAACGACACCAATCGTTTCTATAAAAAATGGACAGGAACGGAATCATCCGTAATCCTGTCCATTCTATTTTAGAGCCGGTTCTTAATTATATCTGCGCCTATATGGTCGATGCTGCAGCACGCACCACCTCTCCAAGAGTGGGATGTGCGTGTATGGTATCGACTACAGCATCTACAGTCAGCTGCGAGCTTATGGCCAAAGCAATCTCTTGCACGATGTCGGCGGCATGAGGGCCGCATATATGACATCCTAAAATCTTACGCGACTCCTTGTCGACAATAAGCTTGACAAGCCCGTCGACTTCACCAATGGCAAGCGCCTTGCCATTGGCTCGGAACATAGCCTTGCTTACAATGTAATCAATGCCCTGTTCCCGACACTGCTCTTCGGTAAGTCCTACCATTGAACATTCGGGAACGGTGAATACAGCCGCAGGCACCACCGTCACATCGACCTCCGAACCGAGAATGCGTTCGCCTTGTGCAGTTGCTGCATGAGCAAGCATGCACTCTCCGTTGACATCGCCTATGGCATATATGCCCGGAATCGATGTTTCATAACGCTCGTTGACCTCTATGCCGCGGCGTCCGGTCTTGACACCAAGTTCAACTACCCCTTCAGGTATTACCGGTCGGCGGCCTACGGCCATCAACACGGCATCGACATTGAGCGTCACCGTCTTTCCTTTGCTTTCGTAATCGACTTCCATGCCCTCGCGTATCGCAGTCACTGATGCCGAAACGACAACCTTTATTCCACGCCGTGACAGTGCCGTGCGCAGGCGTTTGGCAATCTCCTTGTCAAAATTGGGCAGGATTTCACTGCAATACTCCACTATGGTGACCTTAACGCCAAACGAGGAGAGTATCGAGGCAAGTTCCACGCCGATAACACCGCCGCCAATCACACAGATGCTCTCAGGCAGCTGCTCAAGCGACAATACATCGTCGCTTGTCATCGCCAGTTCGGCTCCTGGTATCGGAAGCATCGCGGGCTTGGAGCCTGTTGCTATGACGATGCGCGGCGCAGTGTAACTCTCGCCGTTCACTTCGACTACATTTTCGCCCGTAAACTTGGCCTCGCCTTTTACCACTGTAGCGCCATTGAGCAGCATACTCACGCCTTGTCGCAGTTGCTCTACAATTTCGTCCTTGCGGTTGACTGCCTTGGAATAAGAGAGCGAAAACTCATTGACTTCCACTCCAAACGACGACGCATTACGCACCAGGTCGGCGACCTCGGCCGAGCGACACAGGGCCTTGGTGGGTATGCAGCCTCTATTAAGGCAGGTTCCGCCAAGTTGGTCACGCTCGATTATTACAGTCGACAGATTATGCTTGACGGCATTTGCAGCAAGTTCATAACCACCGGGGCCGCTGCCTATTATGATTATGTCGCAGCTGTTCATGAATTGATGAGTTGAGTGTAGGTTACAACCGGATGCAATGCAGCCTGGGTGTCATCGGGATGCGTTATCGGAGTATTGTGAGGCGCACCCTTGACTACCTCGGGAGTTTCAGCCGCTTCACGGGCAATGTCACGCATCACGGCTATGAAATCGTCAAGTGTTTCCTTGCTCTCGGTTTCAGTAGGCTCTATCATTAGCGATTCATGGAAAAGGAGCGGGAAATATATCGTGGGAGCATGATAGCCGTGATCGAGCAGACGCTTTGCCACGTTGAGCGTAGTCACGCCGGTTGATTTATCGGCAAGTCCGTCGAAAACGAATTCATGCTTGCACACTCCGTCGATAGGCAACAGATAGAGGTCGCGCAACGACTCCTTTATATAATTGGCATTCAATGTTGCCAGTCGGCCTACCATTGCAACGCCTTGATGTCCGAGCGAAAGTATGTAACTCAACGCACGAGCCGACACTGCAAAGTTGCCGAGAGTGCCGGTAACCTGACCTAACGCCGTGTCGGTGTGTTCCACGGCAAAAGTACCGTCTTCACGCTTCACGACGCGTGGATTTGGCAGAAACTGCTCAAGTCCGGCACGCACGCCTACGGGTCCGGCACCGGGACCGCCTCCGCCATGAGGTGTGGAAAATGTTTTGTGCAGATTAATGTGCATCACATCAAATCCCATATCTCCGGGACGGGCCACTCCCACAAGAGGATTAAGATTGGCTCCGTCATAATAGAGCAATGCTCCTGCATCATGTACAAGACGGGCAATCTCGGGGATGTTACGTTCAAAGATTCCAAGTGTGTTGGGATTGGTCATCATGACGGCGGCCACAGTTTCGTCAAGCAACGGCCTGAGGTCATCGACATCCACCGTTCCGTCGGGACGGCTTTTGACCTCAACAACCTTAAGTCCTGCCACAGCAGCACTTGCAGGGTTGGTTCCATGAGCCGAGTCAGGCACTATTACCTTTACGCGCTTTGCATCACCGCGGCTCTCATGATAGGCTCGGATCACCATCAATCCTGTAAGCTCGCCGTGAGCTCCGGCATAGGGATTAAGCGTGAACTCCTTCATGCCGCCTATCTCTGACAACAGGCTTTGCAGCGTATAATATAATTTCAACGCACCCTGCACTGTGTAATCGGGCTGGAGAGGATGAAGTCGTGCCATGCGCCTGTCGGCGGCAATCTCCTCATTTATTTTAGGATTATACTTCATTGTGCAGGAGCCGAGCGGATAGAAACCTGTGTCGACACCGAAATTGTTTGTGCTCATGTTATTGTAGTGACGCACAACTGTGGGTTCATCGACCTCGGGCAGCTCGGGAGCCTTGTCACGCATCAATGCAGCAGGAATCCTGTCAATCGAAGGCGTGCATCCGTTATCGGGCATTTTATATCCTTTTCTGCCGTGACGCGATAACTCAAATATCAGTTTACCGTAATATTCTCGATTCATTGTTGAACTCCTTTCTTACATTTGTTTTACAATATCGACCAATCGGGTCAAGTCATCGCGCGACTGCATTTCGGTCACGGCAATCATCAATTCACGATCGCCCAACTTCACGCCGCCGAGCACTCCGCACTCCACTCCCTTGGCAAGGAAATCATCGACATCAAAGTCAGTGGTAAGGACAAACTCGTTCAGGAATGGATGCTCAGGATATTTCAAATTGACTTTACCTGTCTTCACAAGCTCATCGGCAAGCTGATGCGCTCCGGCACAGCCTATTTGATTGACCTCATCAAGTCCCGATGCGCCCATCAACGACATGTACACCGTTACATAGAGCGCCATCAAGCCTTGATTGGAACAGATGTTGCTTGTAGCCTTCTCTCGGCGTATGTGTTGTTCACGAGCCTGAAGCGTCAGCACAAATACCCTGCGCCCGGCATCGTCGGTAGTAGCGCCTACGATACGGCCCGGCATCTTCCTTATCAAATCCTTGGTTGCACAAAGATATCCGAGATACGGACCGCCATAGTTCAACGGCATACCCAGCGACTGTGCGTCACCTGCCGCAATGTCGGCGCCCCACTCTCCCGGCGATTTTATCACCCCGAGAGCCGAAGCTACGCAATTCATTATGAACAATGACTTTTTGGAGTGACATGTATCGGCCCACCCCGTGTAATCCTCGAGTATTCCATAATAGTTGGGCAATGCCACAACCACTCCGGCTACATCGCCGGCAGCCATCTTTGATTCAAAATCGTCACGTGAGGTAACACCGTCATGCTCCTCGATCGTGTCGAGCACTATGCCGTGATAGTGGGCGTAGGTAGCCATGACATCACGCACGGCCGGATTTACGGTTGCCGACACCAGCACGCGATTGCGCTTGCGTGCCGACGCCACCGACATTATCATGGCCTCGGCGGTAGCTGTGGCTCCGTCATACATCGAAGCATTCGACACCTCAAGGCCGGTGAGCTGCGACATCATGCTCTGATACTCAAATATGTATTGAAGCGTGCCTTGTGATATCTCAGGCTGATAAGGCGTATAGGCCGTAAGGAATTCTGACCGCGATATTATAGCCGGTATAACGGCCGGGGCATAGTGGTCGTAGTATCCACCTCCTGCAAAGCAGGTCAGGTTAACGTTTTGATCAAATAGCGAATCAAAGAAATCACGCACTTCCTTCTCGCTCATCTCATCGGGAAGATTCAGATGACGGCCAAGAAGCAATTCCCGAGGAACATCGGAGTATAAATCGTCAATGCTCGCCACATTGCATTTGGCGAGCATTGCGTCTATATCCTCCCCGGTATGGGGGAAATAGCGGTGTATCATGGTTAATGAGTTAATTAGTGGCACAATGCCTTATAGTCCTCTTCGTCAAGAAGTGAGTCAAGTTCCGACGGGTCGGAAAGCTCAACCTTTATAATCCAGGTGTCCATGGCATCCTTGTTGATAAGTCCGGGCTCGTCAACAAGCGCAAAGTTTACCTCTATTACTTTACCGCTAACCGGCGAAATAAGGTCGCTCGCAGCCTTAACGCTCTCGATTGCTCCGAAATCCTCTCCGGCGGTCACCTCATCGTCCTCTTCAGGAAGATCGACATACACCACATTGCCAAGCTGATGCTGTGCATAATCGGTGATGCCGATCACGCCTATGTTACCGTCTACTTTAATATACTCGTGGGAAGGTGAATAATAAATCTTGCTCATAATACTTAATGTTTAGTTTTTATAATTTTTCTTGTAATATTTCTTTTTTACAACCGTAGCAGGGAATGTTTTGCGGCGTATGCGCACCTTCAACGGAGTTCCCAATGCCGAGTAACGTACATCGACCATGGCATTGGCTACACTCTTGTCGGTAGATATGGAATGATAGCCCGTGGTGACATGCCCCACAACCTCATCGGCATCGTTCAGCACCTCGTAGCCATGACGGGGTATGGCTCTGTCAGCGAGCTCAAGACCTACAAGCTTACGGTCGACACCTTTTGCCTTCAATGCCACCGTGGCATCGCGCCCGATGAAATCGGGCTTTTCCAGACGCACAAACATGCTCAATCCGGCCTCAAGCGGTGAAATGTCGTCGGCAAGTTCGTTACCATAGAGCGGCAATCCCACTTCAAAGCGCAGTGTGTCACGACAACCGAGGCCGCAGGGCTCAACGCGTCCTGAAGCCATTAATCGCTCCCAAAGATCAATTATAACCTGATGTGAGGCATATATCTCAAAACCGTCCTCACCGGTGTAGCCCGTACGGCTCACTATCGACGGCTGCCCGTCGATCATCGGCTCAAAGAAAGTATAGAATGACAATTGGCTGCAGTCGATTCCTAAAACTTCGTTCATTATGCGCTCGGCGTCAGGCCCCTGTACGGCAAGTTCGCCAAGATTCTCGCTTACATTTTCAACCGTTACATCAAATCCTGAAGCATTGCTCTTGATCCACTCTACATCCTTGTCGATGTTGGATGCATTGATGACGAAGAAGAACTTGTCGGCAGCTCGCTTGTAAACGAGCAAATCGTCAACCACGCCTCCCGAAGGATTCAGCATCATTCCATAGAAGCACTTTCCTACCGGCGCATCGGTGACATCGTTGCTGAACACGTAATTCACATAGGCCTCGGCTGCCGGGCCTTCAATGGTCACCTCGCCCATGTGGGATACATCAAACACTCCACATGCATTGCGCACAGCCTCATGCTCCTCTACAATGCCTCTATATTGTATCGGCATCTCAAATCCGCCAAACGGACTCATTTGCGCTCCAAGAGCGACATGCTTGTCATACAGACAAGTTTTCTTGTTATCCGGCATATTATTCTATCAATATGTTTAGTAATTGTGATTTATCAAGTCCCGAAATAATTGAGCCGACATCTATGTCGCCAATCGCATCGTCCAATGCCTCCCGCGTGTAAACAGCACCTTTCAGGCGGTCAAGAAGCTTGGCATCGATGTCGCTCAGCAGGAAATAATCGCCTGCAATGTTGATTTTATGCACGCGTTGGCCTTTGAGCTCAATGTCGACCTGAAACTCTCCCACCCCCTCGATGCGACAATGACGCGACACTCCGCAAAGCGGATTCTTTCCCAAAATCCATTCATCGGAATAGTAAGGTTGCGACATCTCTTCTATGGCCGAAATGTCGTCGGCCGTCAGCACAAGCTCACCGTCGCTCATATACCGCCGGGCATAGGCCTTAAACTCCTCGATGTCCATGTCGATATACCGGCTCAATGTAGTTATGTGACTATGCACCGAGTCGACGCCCTTTGACTCAAGCTTGGCTTCGGATGGAGAGATGGCTTGGGTGATATGCGCCAAATCGGTGTCATACAACATCGTTCCGTGAACTATGCTTCGGCCCGGAATGTGATAGAAAGCGTTTCCCGACACCTTGCGACCGTCGATGAGCACATCATTGCGACCGGTGCTTTCAGCATTCAACCCGAGTGAACGCAACATTGCGGCCACCCGCTCGGTATAGGATGAAAAGGTTGTGACAACATCGTCAGAGCTGACGATATAGGAAAACATGATGTTGCTCATGTCGGCAAACACGCATCCTCCTCCACTCTTGCGACGATATACCGCAATGCCGTTATTGCGACAATAGTCAATGTTGACCTCTCTTTCAATCAATTGGTTACGACCGAATATCACTGTGGGATCAACCTGCCACATAAAGAAAAATTCCTCATCGAAACGACGAGCGACATACTCCTCCATCGCCAAATAGAACGGGAGGCGTCGAACCGTTGAATCCGATAAGGATACATACTTCATAAATAAACGTGTTTAACGTGGATAGAAGATTTTTGTCAGTTCCCAAAGTTATGAAATGTTTTTGGATTTGCAAACAAACTCACCCACATCTCTAAAAATTTATCTCCACCCCCAACCCACCTCCATCCAATCTTGAATAAATACTAATTATATAAATCTCTTTATATAGATACCGTTTACAAATGAGCGAAATCTCTTGGCAAGAGATTTCGCTCATTTGAAACATATTGTAATACAGTCACATTATATTTCAACATTCCTTGCATTTTGAAAACAATCAAAGGATTATGAATATTTACATCAGATGCGTTACTGATTAAATTGATTGATTGACTTGTATATCTCCATGAAAAAGATTAATTTTGTCGGCGAATAAGTATCTCTTGCCAAGAGATGCTTATCAAAATTGGATTCAAAGTGATGAATATCCAAGCAAATAACGACAGCTTCTCGACAGTGCCTGATGGCGTTGACGACGCCGTAGGCGTGGAAAAAGCCAACTGGTATGTAGCGATTGTGAACAATCGATCGGAAAAAGTATCTGCCGAAAAGCTGTCGAAAGAGGGGTATGAAGCCTATGTCGCATCGCAAGAAGAGTATCGACTTTGGCGTAACGGCAAAAAGAAGAAAATAGACCGTGTAGTAATCCCTTCTATGATATTCTTGCATTGTACTGAAAAAGAGCGTAGAAATGTAGTAAACTTCCCCTACATATATCGATTTCTCACAAACAAAGCGGGAAATCCTAACAAATTCGGTCGACCAGTAGCAATCATCCCGGATAGACAGATGTATCAACTCAAATTCATGTTGGGCAATTCTAACAGTCCGGTTGAATTTGTGGATAGGATGTACACTAAAGGCGACAAAGTAAGAGTCATTAGAGGGGGACTTTGCGGACTTGAAGGAGAAGTAATCACATCGCAAGACGGAAAAAGTGAGCTATGGATCAGACTTGACATTCTTGGATGTGCCAAAGTGTCAATTGACCCTATCGACATAGAGCCGATCAACAATAATTCTACTCTGCATGATTGATTCTGAAATAGCTCAGCTACCTCATTATTCATCTATTGACTTCTCAAACGGTCATGAAATATCGGCATATAATCATCTGCTGATATCACTCATGCAACATTACGGGCTTCTTGATTGTAGAGCTGCATCAACAGCAATGTCACGACAATTATTGCAGCAATCCAAAGAATGGGTCAAAGCAATTGAAGGCAACATCGCTGTCACACCAGTACATGAGCTCATTGTTGCGCTAAGTGGATTTGACTTGATTCACCGTATAGCGTTCAGGACTCCGGCATCATCAGCCTTTATCGGAGGATGTTACCTGAAATCATTCAATGAGCGCATGCGTGGCAACATGCTTATCAGCGATACGGATCTTTATAGCGCTATTTCCGACAGAATACAGTTTCGTGACAAAGCGTTCTTTGACAAGCCCCTCCAATGGCAATGCTTGACATCAAGCGAATGGTATAATGAATGTAAGTCCACCGGCAAATTCCTAAATTCATCGCTTGAACAATCATTACATAAGGCACGCATTCTTCTCGATAAGGACTTATTTGCTTTTACAGGACGCAATCAGGAGCAGTTTAAGCGAATGCTTTCTGACCATTATCTTCCTTCAATAATAGTCAACGGCACAGAAAACGCCGAAACGCTCAAAGCCAAACTTGCATTCCTGCGAAGCAATCGCCAACGATTCAACTCAATAAGACAGGCATATACAATTGAACAGAATCTGCTGACAGCCCTTATGCAATCGGACGACACGCATCAGCTCGACCGCATTGCCTACTGCCTCGATGCTCAATTTAAAACCCATCTCGCCGAAGCAATGTAAATCCTACGAGGATTTCATACTTATCGGCATCTAACACACCCTCGGCCGCATCAGGCGCCACCGCCATGCCCGAATCTCTGAAACACAAGACCCTCAAAGGCACCCTGTGGAGCTCGGTTGAGCGATTCTCGGTGCAGGGGGTGGCTTTTGTCGTGATGATCGTCATGGCAAGAATCCTTACACCTGAGGATTACGGTCTTGTGGGCGACATAATCATATTCATAGCAATATCCCAGTCACTCGTCGACAGCGGATTTTCACAAGCTCTTATAAGAAAACAAAATCGCTCCGAGATTGACAATTCAACGGTATTTTACTTCAACATAATCGTAGGTGTTATACTGTACCTGATTCTGTTTTTATGCGCTCCGCTTATCGCACAATTCTATGATGAGCCTATATTAATCCCTCTTACAAGAGTAATCTCACTTAGCGTGCTCCTCAACTCGCTTGTCGTGGTGCAGAGAGCGTTGTTAACGGTGAAGATTGACTTCAAGACACAAGCCAAAGCCTCACTTACGGCTGCAATAGTGTCAGGAATCGTAGGAATATACATGGCATATACCGGATGGGGAGTATGGGCCATTGCCGGACACCAGATTGTCAACCTCGCTGTCAACACCGGTCTGCTTTGGGTGTTGTCGCACTGGCACCCTGCTCTATCTTATAGCTGGAGTTCATTCCGCGAGTTGTTCGGATTCGGATCCAAATTGGCAATAAGCGGAATCATCGATACGATATACCAGAATGTCTATCTGATAGTGATTGGCAAGGTGTTCCGAACAGCCGACCTTGGTTACTACACACGTGCCCACCAGTTTGCACAGTTTCCGTCGTCCAACTTCACCGGCATAATCCAGCGTGTGACATTCCCTGTGCTATGCACAATCCAGAACGATGACACTCGGCTTCGCTCGGTCTACCGACGGTTTCTGCGCTTGTCGGCATTTATCGTGTTTCCGCTCATGGTAGGCCTTGCAGCAGTGGCCCATCCAATGGTAATTGTGCTACTAAAGGAGCAGTGGGCGTTTGCAGCCACTCTTCTTTCAATAATATGCTTCTCAATGATGTGGTATCCCGTGCATGCTATAAACCTCAATTTGCTACAGGTCAAGGGTCGTTCCGACTTGTTCCTGAAGCTGGAGATTTGGAAAAAGTGCATCGGCGTGGCAATTCTCTGCATGACCGTGCCCATGGGACTAATAGCCATGTGCGTGGGTTCGATATTCTCATCATTGATATGCCTTGGCATAAACACCTACTACACTGGCAAATTAATCCAGGTGGGATTCTTCAAGCAAATGCGCGACCTGATGCCGACCCTGTTCTACTCTCTGTCGATGGGTGCTGTGGTGTATGCGACTGTCAATATAATCCCAGGAGAGCGGTTCCAGCTCATTGCCGGAATTGCAGCGGGCATAGCCTATTTCGCAATAATAACACGGCTTACCAAGTCGCAGGACCTACGAGAACTGCTTGCCTTCATTAAAGAAAGAAATAATCAAGTATAAAATATACATAATCCAACATGGACAATAACCATCAGATTACGGTCACTTCACCTTTGCTGCCCGACCTTGACGAGTTTCACCAACTACTAAAGGAGATTTGGGACAGCAAATGGATAACCAACAACGGCTCATTCCACCAACGGCTTGAAAAAGCATTGGCCGAGTATCTCAAAGTGCCTTATGTAAGCCTTTTCACAAACGGAACCCTGCCTCTGATTACGACACTTCAGGCACTGCGAATAACCGGCGAGGTAATAACTACCCCCTACAGCTTCGTGGCTACGACCCACTCATTGTGGTGGAACGGCATAAAGCCCGTGTTTGTCGACATCGATCCTGCAACAGGCAACATCGATCCCGAAAAGATTGAAGCTGCCATAACACCCAAGACTACGGCCATAATGCCTGTGCACGTATACGGAAAACCATGCGATACAAAGCGCATACAGGAGATAGCCGATAAATACGGACTGAAAGTGATATATGACGCCGCCCATGCCTTTGGAGTTGAGGTGAACGGAGAGTCCATATTAAACGCCGGCGACATGTCGACACTGTCGTTCCATGCTACCAAGGTCTATAACACAATCGAAGGCGGAGCCATGGTGATGCATGATGAAAAGACTAAGAAACGCATCGACTACCTAAAGAACTTCGGATTTGCAGGAGAAACCGAAGTAGTGGCACCCGGAATAAACTCAAAGGTCGACGAAATGCGCTCGGCCTACGGCCTGCTCAACCTGCGTCAGGTCGATGATGCCATAGAAGCTCGCCACCAAGTAGCAGTGCGCTATCGCAAAGCATTGCGCGATGTAGATGGAATCACGTTCTTCGACGACATGCCCGGTGTAAGGCACAATTACTCCTACTTCCCGATATTTGTCGATGCCGACAAATTCGGCATGACACGTGATGAACTTTACTTCAAGATGCGTGACAACGGAGTGCTCGGACGCCGATACTTCTATCCTTTGATAAGCGAATTCACCACCTATCGCGGACTCCCCTCGGCAGCACCCGATAATCTGCCTAACGCTCATCGCATGGCCGACTCAGTAATATGCCTACCCATGCACCATGCCCTCTCCGATGCCGATGTTAACAAAATAATAGCACAAATAAAAAGATGAGCCAATCAGGACAAAAAAAATTAATGCTCCTTGGCGGACTTCGCTATCTGCTGCCGGTAATTAAAGCCGCCCACAAAAACGGATATTATGTCATTACAGTAGACTATATTCCCGACAACATAGCCCATAAATACTCCGACGAATATCACAACATCAGCATCCTTGACAAAGATGCCGTGTTAAGTCTTGCCAAAGAACTTGATATAGACGGTATAATGTCATTTGCCGTAGACCCTGGAGTTGTTACCGCCGCATACGTAGCCGAAAAGATAGGGCTACCGTTTCAAGGCTCATACGAAGCCGTGTCTATATTACAGGACAAAGCAAAATTCCGCAAGTTCTTGACGGAACACAACTTTAATGTACCCACCGCTAAAGGATACAATAATAAAGCTGATGCCCTGGCTGATACCGCAATCTTCAACTGGCCTGTAATTGTAAAGCCGGTTGACTCGGCAGGCAGCAAAGGTGTGTCAAAAGTCGACACGCCGGAAGGATTAATCGATGCCATAGATTATGCATTGTCCGAATCACACAATGGGCACTTCATAATAGAGGATTTCCTTGAAAAAGAGGGAAATTCTTCTGACACCGATTGTTTCTCAATCAATGGCGAACTGACATTTTGCTCATTCTCAAATCAATTCTTCGATCCTAACGCAGAAAATCCATACACACCGGCCGCCTACAGCTGGCCTTCCACAATGCCGGCCAACGTTCAGGAGGAACTGAGATCGGAACTGCAAAGGCTTGTAACATTGTTGAAATTGGGAACGGGTATATACAATGTAGAAACACGGCTATGCAAAAACGGTAAGCCATACATCATGGAGTTCACGCCCCGAGGAGGTGGCAACCGACTTGCCGAAATGCTCGACATTGCCGCCAACGCCCATCTCATCGAAAATGCAGTAAAAGCAGCCGTAGGTGATTCAATTATCCCAATGTCAATGCCTGAATACGACGGCCACATCGCAGAGATAATACTTCACGCCGACAATGACGGAATATTCGAGCATCTTGAAATCGCAGATGACAAACGACCTCTTGTCATAGAAACCGACTTATGGGTCAAAAATGGAGATAAAGTAAACGGATTTACAGGAGCAAACAACGCTATCGGTACACTTGTCCTTAAATTTCCAACTATAGAAGAACTTAAATTAGCGATGCAAAATATATCATTATGGTGTAATGTATTTCTAAAATGAATGAAATAGGAGGATACTTTCAGTTAGAATTAAACTATAATAATGAGAATGCATTTCCATTCCAATATTCTGAATTGCTTAATTCGGGTAGATATGCTTTTGAATATTTAATTCTAAACCTGCCTAATAAACCTTCTTTAATTTGGCTTCCATGGTACACATGCGAAGTCATGTTAGAACCGTTGTTAAGATTGGGCATAAATTATGATTTTTATAAAATAAATTCAAATTTGGAAATATCATCACTTCCTAAGATTGGAAATAATGAATATATAATAATCAATAATTATTTTGGAATTAAGGACAAATACATAGATAAGATGTCATCTATTTTAGGTGACAAGATGATAATTGACAATTCACAAGCATTATTTTATAATAATAAATTTGGTCTAAAATCATTTTATAGCTTTCGCAAATTTGTTGGTGTTCCTGACGGTGGAATGGCTATCACCAAGGATAGGAACAAAATCGTATTGGACAAATCCATTTCTTATGATAAAATTTCTCATCTTTTATGTAGAATTGATTTAGATGCATCTTCTGGATATCAAAATTACAAAAAGAATGAAAACAACATTTCAAACATAGGGATTCATTCTATGTCAAATTTAACAAAACAAATTATTTCTAATATCAATTTTGAATATATAAAGGAAAAACGTAATCGAAATTTTAGTATAATAAATTCTTATTTAAGTGATATAAATTTACTAAATATACCCGCGATAGAAACATTTTCTTGCCCGATGGCCTATCCTTTATTAACTGATGATACTTCTTTAAAAGAAATATTAATAAATAATAGGATATACATCCCTACTTTTTGGCCCAATATATTTAAATGGTGCAAAATTGACTCATTAGAATATAAACTTGGTTCAAATCTAATAGCAATTCCAATTGATCAAAGGTATGGTGATAATGAAATGAGATTCATAGCAAATATAATAATAGATCATATAAACAAAAGTAATAAATTAAATACGCAATATTAATGAAAAAGATAATTATTTTTGGAGCAACTGGTAATGTCGGATCGTATCTAACCATATATGCAAATTCATTTTTTGACAAAAATGAATTTGAAGTAATCGCATCCGGAAGGAGAAAAACAGATGTGTTTTCTGAGTATGGAATCGAATATATATCAGTAGATATAACTAAAGAAGAAGATTTTAAAAATCTCCCAACTAAGGATGTATATGCCATAATGTTACTTGCAGCACAGATTCCTTCATATATGGATAATTATGATGCACGTAAATATTTAGATTCAATCATAATCGGAGGATATAATGTTCTTGAATATGCAAAGAAAGTTAATGCGGATAGAATTCTTTATACTCAGACAGTATTCGATGTTTCGCTTTATCCTCATGACCATATTCTTGACCCATATGATAAGCCGAATTTCTCATATAAAGGCGACCATGCAGTTTACGTAATAGCAAAAAACACAATGCTTGAACTTATAGAACATTATCATGAGGAATATGGCCTGAAAAAATTTATATTCCGACTTCCTACGATTTACGGATTTAGTCCATATCCCTATTATTTCCCTAATGGGATTAAAACAAAACGACCTCTGTATCAAATGATAGAAAAAGCAGAAAAAGGAGAAACTATTGAGATATGGGGAGATGGCAAATATGCAAAAGATATGGTTCATGTATATGATTTTAGTCAAATGCTGTGCAAAGCCGTTCTCGTTAATAGAGATTCTGGATTTTATAATATAGGAACAGGCATACCTGTTACCATAGAAGAACAAGTTAAGACAATCGTTGATGTATTTTCTCCAAAAGATAACCCTTCAAAAATTGTATATCGTTTAGATAAAGAAAGCGGCGGAGGCTTTTTGATGGACATAACCAATGCAAAAGAAGAGTTAGGATATGTTCCTAAATACTCCTGCAGAGATCTATTTGAAGATTACAAAAAAGAAATGACAATTCAAAGATTTGCAAAATTACGACTTATATAATGGAAATATTTATTGAGATATATTTCTAATATAATTTAAATTTAATGGACAATACTCCTTTAGTAACAATTTGCTGTATTACATATAATCATGCAGCATATATCAGGGAATGCCTTAATGGATTTTTAATGCAGGAAACAAATTTCAAATTTGAGGTAGTCATTCATGATGATGCTTCAACTGATGAAACCCAAAGCATTATAAAAGAATATTGTGAAAAATATCCTAACGTATTTTCACCGATATTTCAACATGTGAACCAATATTCCAAAGGAATAAAATCAATAATACAAACATTTTGCGTACCCCAATTTAGAGGGAAATATATTGCCATGTGCGAAGGTGATGACTATTGGATTGATCCATATAAGCTTCAAAAACAAGTAGATATAATGGAAAATAATCCAAATTGTTCATTAGTAATAAGTAATGGCATATCTTTAAATGAAATAACCAAGAAACAATATATAATAAATCCAATGGGAGATATAAAGAAATCCGGATTTATATCGCCAAATCTCGTCCTATTAGAAAGAAGATTAATCCCCACGGCATCAATGTTTTACAGAAAAGACCAGTCAAAAATGCCTGATTTTTTCCGTAATTGCCCTGTAGGAGATAGACCATTACGTTTATGGCTATTATCAAAAGGAGATATCTACTATTTTGCAAACCCTATGATTATGTATAGGGAACAATCAAACGGTTCATTTGGACAAAGAGTATGCTCTTCTTTTAAATATGCAAAGGATATTTATGACGGAATGATAGCATTCTATAACAATTATAATGAATTCACAAAATACAAATACAATAAAGAAATCCAATATTTAAAATCTCAGGATGAATATAGCTTTTATGTAAGGACAAAACAAATTAAAGAAAGCATGAATACCACGTATTTCAAAAATTTGCCGTTGACAATCAAACTTAAAAGGAGAATAAAATATTGGATTAAGACAATCATATTCCACAAAATATAAAATGTCTGGATTGCGCCTAATACAAAAATAATGAAAGGAGCAATAATAAAAGATGGAGCAATAATCGGATCCGACACAACCATTTCCAAAGAAATTCCCACAAACAGTCTTGCAATAGGCCGTCCTGCTAAAATAATCAGAACCAATATCAGATGGTCTAGAGAAGCCCTATTTTGACAAAATACAATAAATAGTTATGTATAAATATGATTATGTCATTGTTGGTGCCGGTCTTTTCGGAGCAACATTTGCACATCTTGCACACAAGCATGGTAAACGATGTATTGTAATAGATAAACGCTCCCATTCCGGAGGAAACATTTATTGTGAGAATATCGAAGGGATAAACGTACACAAATATGGAGCTCATATATTTCATACCTCTGACAAAGCCGTTTGGGACTTTGTAAACTCAATAGTACCATTCAACCGTTATACCAACAGTCCTATCGCAATGGCTCCTAACGGACAGCTCTATAATATGCCTTTTAACATGAACACATTCTATCAAATGTGGGGCGTTAAAACACCGTCGGAAGCTAAAGCAAAATTGGAGAGCCAACGTAAAGAAGCTATTGCCAAAATGGCAATAGAAGGGATAACAAAACCTCGCAATCTCGAAGAACAAGCATTAACCCTTATAGGAAAAGACATTTACGAACAATTAATTAAAGGTTATACCGAAAAGCAATGGGGGCGTAAATGCAATGAACTTCCGGCATTCATAATTCGTAGATTGCCTGTGCGAATGACATTTGACAACAATTATTTTAATGATGCATATCAAGGCATTCCAATAGGAGGATATAACAAACTTATTGACGGGCTACTGGACGGAATTGAAATTAAATTGAACACTAATTTTTTCGATAATCGTAAATATTGGGAATCAATAGCTGACAAAATTGTATTTACCGGTAAAATAGATGAATTCTATGACTATCGCTTTGGAAAGCTTGAGTATCGCACAGTAAGATTTGAAATCTCAAAATACTATACGCCTAACTTCCAAGGCAATGCAGTAATAAACTATACTTCAGCCGATATCCCATTCACACGTACAATAGAACATAAACATTTTGAAACTTTTGGAGATGCCGTCTATGACAATCCATGGACAGTTGTTTCCAAAGAATTTTCAACAGAATGGCACGAAGGAATGGAACCATTTTATCCGGTAAACGACAAGCGAAATCAAGAAACATATGAAAAGTATCATCGATTAGCCGAAAAAGAACTTAATACAATATTTGGCGGACGATTAGCAGAATATAAATATTATGACATGGCTCCGATCATATCTCAAGTTCTTAATTATTTCCAATAATCAACATGTTAAAACCCGAATACAAAATAAAAATTCTCGTAGCTTGTCATAAATCAGATACAGCAATATATCAAAATGACATATATATGCCAATCCAAGTTGGCAAAGCCCTTCATGCGAATGTTGAACTCGGATTTCAGTGTGACAATACAGGTGACAATATATCTGAAAAAAACGACTCATATTGTGAGTTGACAGCTATATATTGGGCATGGAAAAATCTAAAGGATATAGACTATATCGGATTATGTCATTATAGACGCTATTTCGATTTTTTCAAAAAACATTATCAAAGTTCCATTACGGTAAAAACCAACCCATTACATACATATAAACATTCAAATAAATTATTAATCGAAAAATTAGATAATGTCGATATTGCACTTGCAAAACCGATATCCAATCCTTATAATTTATTTCAAGATTATGCATCCAATCATAATGGACTTGACATGAAAGTCATTGAAAAAATAATTGCAGATCTATATCCCGATTATGTCAATTCCTTTAGAGAGATTATTTATTTCAATAACAACATAAGTCCATATAATATGTTTGTGATGCGTTGGGAACTGTTCGATAATTACTGTAACTGGTTATTTTCAATTTTAAATAGAGCCGAAAAAGACATTGATATAACGAGTTATAATCCGTATCAAAAACGTATTTGGGGATTTATTGCAGAACGCCTATTGAATGTATATGTTGAATATCAAAATAGCACGCAAAATAATCTAAAAATAAACCATTATTCCGTTTTACTGATAAATGACGACAAAACGCCTGAATCAAAAATAAAGACCTTTATTAGAAATTTGCGTTACAAAATATCTTTTGCATTGACTACTCCTCGTCAACGTTAATAGAGCTATATATACATGTTATATATCACTATTTTTATATCTTTAATACTCCTATCTTATCAATATGACTATTTGAATCGGTCTAAAGGCAAATGGATATCCTATTCAATTGTATGGCTTGTATTTATATTAGTTGCCGGATTAAGATATCGTTTAGGTATTGACTCTATAAGGTATGAAAGTGGATATACAACTTTACCTTCATTGTCAGAATTGAGTTCTTTTGATTTTTCTTCAGCAAGATATGACCCTGCATATATCGCTCTAAATGCAATTGCGCGAAGTATTTCGGACAAATTTGTTATAATGCAATTAATAGAATCAGTATACGTTAACAGCGTAGTATTCTGGTTTTTCAAAAAATACACTAAAAAAATATTCTTTGCAATATTATTATATTTTGTCACACTATATTTTCCATACACATTTGAAGTATTACGCGAAGCTTGCGCAGCTGCCACATTCTTGATTGGTTGGAAATATTTCCTTAATAAAGACTGGACCAAATACTACATTTTGTCAATATTATGCACCATGTTTCATACTTCCGGGTTTGTAACATTATTATTGCCATTGTTGTATTTACCAGGCATACGAAGATTTTTCACAATCGGCTATAAGACTATATTTATATTAATAGGAATAATTATTCTTGGAGGGCTCATTAACATTTGGTTATTTGATTATATCCAAGCTATAACATTTATTGAAGGCATACAAGAAAAAGCTGCTGTATATCAACAAGGTGAGCTATCAGGCTCATTGGTAAGTTATAAAGGAGCTATTATCATAGCGATGAGATATATCATATATCCATTTCTTTGCTTTATGATAATAAAGCACCAAAGCAAGCTAAAACCAAATAAATTTGACAAAAAATATGGCGCATTTGAATTAATGTTGACAATGTGTTTCATATTTGTTGCTTTATCAATACCTATAACAATATTTTATAGATATAATAATTACTTTTTCCCTTTCGCAATAGTTGCAATCTGCAATCTTATATATTCTCCTATAAGAATAAAATCAATATATAGAAATTTTTCATTCGGTATTTGGTTTGTCTTATTCATACCATGCTTTTTCTTCAACATATACAATCTTTTTCTAAAATATCCCGATGATTCATGCTTATATGATGCTATGAGATATTATCCATATTCAAGCATACTTTATCCTGAAAAAGATGAAGGAAGAGAACGCCTATTCATTTACCATAATGCATTTTAAAAATGGAAATAGAAAATATATGCATAATAATGTCCACCTATAATGGTGAACAATATGTCAAAGAACAGATTGAATCCATTCTCCAACAAAAGAATGTAAATATTAATATCGTAATCCGTGATGATGGTTCAACTGATTCTACATTCAATATAATATCGGATTTCAAAAACAAAAACAGCAATATATCAATAATCAAAGGAAAAAATATCGGATGCAAATCAAGCTTTTATGAAGCAGCCAAGATAGCGACTAAACTACATCCGGATATATCCTATTTTGCATTCTCGGATCAAGATGATGTATGGCTCCCTGAAAAGGCATATAAGGGCATCTACGCCATAAAATCAAAGACAGAAAAGCGCCCGATATTATATTTCTGCCATCCTAAAATTGTAGATGCAAAATTACAACCAACAGGCCAATCCTGGGATGCCGCAAATAATCTTACATTCGAAGAGGGTTGTTTAGTTCAGACATGTGCAGGCTGCACTATGATATTTAACCGAGCATCACTTGATTTATATCTACAGGGAAATCCAGAAAACATGTCATTACATGATAGTTGGATGTATAAGGCAGTACTTGCATGCAATGGTATAGTTTTGGAAGACAAAGACAAATATATTTTATATCGACAACATGGAAATAATGTTGTTGGCACCCAAAACTTCTATTCACGTTGGAAACGTCGCTATAATATGTTTTTACATGGGAATAGTTATAGATCGAAACAAGTTGGATTGATATTAGATACCTATCACAATAAAATGACAGAGGAAACAAAATATGTTGCATACATTCTATCAACATACAAATCCTCAATTAAGAAAAAGTGTAAAATAATTTTCTCTAAGAGATTCAGAACAGGCAGACTAATTTCCAATACTCTATTTGTAATATCAATAATATTCAATCGATACTAAAATCTTAAAAATGAATATCGCTCTAATTATTGCCGGTGGCTCAGGAAACAGAATGGGACAGGATATCCCTAAACAATTCATGCATATTGATGATTGTCCAATAATAATACATACACTCAATGCATTCCAAAAACATCCCGATATAGATGCCATTGCAGTCGTTTGTCTTATTGGCTGGGAAACCGTTTTACAATCTTATGCCAACCAATTCTCAATATCAAAATTAAAATGGATTTTTCCTGGAGGTAAAAATGGACAAGAATCAATTTTTAATGGGATTTCAGGATTAAAAGAAAACGGATGCGCATATGATGATTTGGTTCTTATTCATGATGCAGTAAGACCATTGCTATCACAAGATATTATATCATCTAATATCGCTATCTGCAAAACCTATGGCTATGCTATTACCGGCATAAAATGCAGAGAAGCTATTTTGGAAAGTGAAGACGGCTTTACTGCTCAAACGAGTATTAGTCGAGATAAGCTAATCAGAACTCAAACGCCTCAAACATTCCGTCTTGGCAACATATTGAAAATACATGATTTAGCGAAAGAACATGGTATTCTTGACTCTGTAGCATCATGCACACTCATAGCAGAGTTACAAACAGCTCAAATGCACATAGTACCAGGTTCCGAAAAGAACATAAAAATCACTACTATAGAAGACCTTGAAATATTAAAAGCGTTAATGCATACATCTAAGGACTATTGGTTAAAATGAGTACAGTATACGATGACCTGATTTCAGTTTCCAATTTAAATTTGCCTTGGGAACAATTAAATTATAAAAACATTCTTATCACTGGGGCAACGGGCCTGATTGGCAGCTCATTGGCAAAATCATTTTTAGTAAATCATATCTCCAAATGTAATCTTTATGTTTCAAGCCGGAATATTGAAAAGCTACATAAAATATTCAATGATTTCAAATATCATACTAATCTACATTTCATAGAATATGATGTGCTATCACCTCTAAAAGCAGATATAAAATTTGACTACATAATCGATTGTGCCAGTCCGGGAAGCCCAAATGCATTTAAAGAGAATCCTGTAGAGGTGATTTTGTCGAATGTCCTTGGCGCAAATAATCTAATAAAATATGGACTCACACATAAGATGATAAAAATGATATATATATCTTCTGGAGAAATCTATGGAGAGGGTAAAATCGATAAATATATCGAAAATTACAGTGGTTATGTCAATCCATTGAATCCAAGATCATGTTATCCGACATCAAAAAGGGCTGCTGAGTCCTTATGTGTATCCTATGCACATGAATATAAACTAAACATATCAATTTGCCGTCCATGCCATATATACGGACCATACTTTCAGGATTCCGACAATCGAGCATATGCTCAATTTTTCAGAAACGCTATAAATAAAAATGACATAGTACTAAAAAGCGCAGCCAATCAGATACGTTCTTGGTGTTATGTTTCAGACTGCGTGGCAGGAATATTGTATGTACTATTTTTCGGAGAAAATGGATCTGCTTACAATATCTCCCCCATTAAAGAAAAATATAGTATAAAACAATTTGCTAATGAGATAGCAAAACAAGCAGATATAAATGTAATTTATCAGCCAACAGAATCGTACAATAATACAATAATCACACATGGAGTATTAGATTCTACAAGTTTACAAAATCTTGGTTGGAGCCCAAGATATAATTTAACTTCAGGTATTCACAAAACATTAGAAATAATGAAATATTTAAAGAATTCCTAATCAGATATAATATCATGGCAATAAAAGAAGATCGTGAACTAATGACACAGCTAGCTCATAGTACAAATATACTTAGAGAGCTAACCGACAATGAATCCCTTAAATTAAAAAACGTACTACTTAAAATGCTTAATGACATTTTGAGCCTATGTAATAAACATAATATTGATATTATATTAGTCGGTGGTTCTGCATTAGGAGCTATAAGACATAAAGGATTCATACCATGGGACGATGATCTTGATTTAGGACTATCACGTGCAGACTATACAAAGTTCATTAAATTAATAGAATCAGGAGCCTTAGGAAGCAAGTATGAGTTTACATATCCAAACAATAAAACAGATTCAAAGAATTTATTCCTTAAAATATTTTTAAAAGGGTCTAAGAATGTAGAAATAACAGATATAACCTCTCCATTCCCCAAAGGGATATTTGTTGATATATTCCCAATTGATTACGCATTGCCACCAGGATGGAAAAATAAAATTAAAGGATTTATTTCAAATATATGGGCATATCTTTCTGTAAGCGTCCTATTTTATCAATATCCGAATAAAGAATATGAGAACTTTATGTGTAGCAATAATGAATCTGCAAAAAGATTTCGTATAAGAAAATTATTAGGCAAATTAGGATCAATCATACCTCATCGATTGTGGGCCTATCACTATGATTCTTTCATTCAACATAAAAAAACTGATTTTCTAACAATACCATCAGGGCGCAAACACTATAGTGGCGAAACATTAAATGCAAATATATTTTTCCCTAGCAAAAAAGCTGTATTCGAAGGAATTCAAGTGAATGTACCGAATAACATAGATGCCTATTTAAAAAATTTATATGGACATTATATGGATATTCCTCCTATTGAAAAACGAGAGCGTCATTATGTTATTGATTTTATGGTCAATGATTAATTATTCGATTTAATAATCAAAAAATGAAAATAATTTTTAGTGATAATTCTCTTCGAGAACTAATTAATTTTAGAGGAGATGTCATAGTCCATTATATAGAAGCAAATCATGAAGTAATATTAGTATCGGATAATAATTCTCAACTACCCCCACAATTATCCAAAGCAAAATTTATACCCATAAATATAAATCGCGGTGGAATGAATCCATTTAAAGACATTTGCTACTTTTTTTCTTTATTGAATATCTATTTAAAAGAAAAGCCTCAATACATATTCCATTATACCATAAAGCCTAATATTTATGGATCCATTGCAGCGGCTATTCTAAAAATCCCTTCTACTTCAATGATTGCTGGATTAGGATATGTATTTACACATAAAAATATCGGTAGTAAAATCGCAATATTTCTTTATAGGTTTGCAATGAAATTTCCCGAAAAGATTTTTGTATTGAATAAATATAATAGAGATTTTATAATTGAAAAGAAAATTGCAAATAAAGATAAAATAATATTCCTTAAAGGAGGTGAAGGAATAAATCTTCATAAATTCAAGATTTAACAGTATGACAACATTTTTAATGATTGCTAGAATGCTATATGACAAGGGTTATCAGCAATATGTCGATGCAGCAAAAATAATAAAACAAGACTTTTCTGATGTCCAATTCTTACTGCTTGGAGCAATCGATAAGGAATATCCAAATTATGTTCCATTAGAAATAATAGATAACGATGTAAAAAGTGGTACGATTAAATATTTAGGGTATAACTCTGATGTCTTACAATTTATTAAAGAAGCTGATTGCATCGTTTTACCTACTTACTACAATGAAGGACTGTCAAGAGTATTAATGGAGGGATTAGCAATGTCTAAGCCAATAATAACAACCGACATCCCAGGGTGTAAGGAAACAGTCGATGATGGAGTAAATGGATTTTTATGTAAACCACACGATACGGAATCACTATTATCATCTTTGCGCAAATTTATGGCATTAACAGTCGAAGAAAGAAAAAAAATGGGATATTATGGACGAAAAAAAGCGATTGCTCAATTTGATGTTAGCAATGTAATAGAAATATATGATTCAATAACAAAAAAATACGAATAATTACATTGAGCTCAAAATAATAAACTTTTAAATCGATTATGAAATCGCTTCTTATTACCGGCATACACGGGTTTGTAGGCACAAATCTTGTCAATGCACTAAAAGATCATTACGACATCTACGGCCTTGACATCATAAGCCCAGAGCAGGACGGTGTCATAAGGACATTCTCTTGGGACGACCTTGAAAATAACAGAATTCCCCGGGTCGATGCCATAATCCATCTCGCAGGCAAGGCCCATGACACAAAGAACAAGTCGGCGGCCGATGTATATTTCAAAGTTAACACCGACCTCACAAAGAAAATATTCGACTACTTCACGGCTCATAAATCAATAGAAAAGTTCATTTTCTTCAGCTCGGTAAAGGCGGCCGTTGACAAGGTTCCCGGCGAGATACTAACCGAGGATGTGACGCCATGTCCCGTCGGACCTTATGGAGAGAGCAAAGTGCGCGCCGAGGAATACATCCTTGAACAACTGAACGACAAACCTGCAGCCTACAACGGACGAGATGTGATAATCATGCGTCCCTGCATGATTCACGGACCGGGCAACAAGGGCAACCTCAATCTGCTCTACGGTGTAATCAGCAAGGGAATTCCCTGGCCTCTGGGGGCATTCGACAACCGACGGACATTCACATCCATCGATAATCTAACATTCGTAATCGGCCGCATCCTCTCTTCACACGTGGAAAGCGGCATATACAACATGGCCGATGACGAGGCCCTATCCACCAACGAACTCATCAGGGTAATGTGCAAAGCCATGGGCAAAAAAGCCCGCATAATAAAACTCCCACGCGGAATAATCAATGCATCGGCACGAATTGGCGATGTGCTGCATCTGCCTCTGAACACATTCCGACTTGACAAGCTGACCGAAAGCTATGTCGTGTCAAACAACAAGATAAAGAAGGCCTTAGGCATTGACCGAATGCCGATAAAAGCCTATGACGGCCTGGCCCATACCATTAAGAGTTTCATTTCAAAATAGCGTCCAATCACCTGCAATGACCTATCTGATAATCTCCGTCATCCTCATGGCGGCCGAACTGGCATACTTCAAACTCGCCGACCGATTCAATATAATAGACAAGCCGAATCTTAGGTCGTCACACACCACAATAACACTTAGAGGAGGAGGCATAGTCTTCTATTTCGGTGCTATGGCCTACTTCATTGTGTCGCACGGCGCCTATCCGTGGTTCATGCTGGGACTGACGATGATTGCCGCTGTAAGCTTCGTCGACGACCTGCATTCGATGCCAAACCGCATCAGGCTGATGGTTCAGTTCATAGCCATGCTCCTGATGTTTCACCAACTCGGATTCCTCGCACTTGAATCCTGGTGGATTTCAATTGCGGCATTGATTGTGTGCACAGGAATAATAAACGCCTACAACTTCATGGACGGCATAAACGGAATAACGGGGGCCTATTCGATTGCCATATTGATTCCACTGGCAATCGTGAACAGCCGCATTGGATTCATCGACCGGTCAATGATTTATATAATCGGCATTAGCGTGCTCGTATTCTGCATATTCAATTTCCGAAAAAGGGCACGATGCTTCGCTGGCGACGTGGGTTCGGTGTCGATAGCCTTCATTCTGCTGTTCATGCTGGGTGCGCTGATAATGGCTACCGGGCAGGTTTGGTATCTCATTTTCTTTGCCGTATACGGAGTCGACTCCGTCCTGACCATAATCCACCGACTGATGCTGCATGAGAACATATTCAAGCCGCACCGCAAACACGCCTATCAGATTATGGCCAATGAGCTTGGCATGCCCCATACTTTGGTGTCCACAATATACTTCGCATTGCAGACCACGATATCACTTGGGGCTCTCTATCTCCATATCAACGAATGGGTATACTTCATTTCGGTGATCGCAGTCCTGTCGACCGGATACACAGTTTTCCAACGGAAATATTTCCATCTGCACCTCGAATATCTGAAAACTAAAAATAAATTATGATTATCGACGATAAGCTCCTGAATCAAGTTTCGCAACAGGCCCGCAAATCTGAGCGGCTGCGAATGAACTACAACCTTCATGAATCGCTCGATGCAAAGGCACAACGCCTTCTCAACGCACTCGAACCGGGGACTCTGCTACCGGTGCACCGTCACCGTCACACTGCCGAAACCTACATCCTGCTCAGGGGACTGATCAATGTCATGTTCTACGACTCCGAGGGCAATGAAACCGAACGGTTCACATTGAATCCATCGGAAGGCAACTACGGAGTGCACATTCCGTCTAGCCAATGGCACACTCTCGAGGTCATCGAGCCGTCGGTTATATTCGAGGTGAAGGACGGCCCCTACACTCCACTGTCACCCGACGACATGCACCAATGACAAAAAACCAGGCCGATTAACAAAACAACATTCTAAATCTCACTGACATTCATCATGCTTACAAATAGGCTAAAGATGGACCGATACTTGAGGTCCACCGTCGTATTGGCTATCGACACCGTTGTATCTTTGATAGCATCAATATGCGTCCTTCTGTTTTGCCACATCATTTCCCGGGGTCCGGGACTTAATCCGAATTTCCTCTCGACTTGGTTGCTGACGGCATTCTTCGGATCGGGAATCGCATTCTATGCCACGAGAGTTTACCGATCGGTAATAAGATACTCGACACTCCGTGAGATCGGACAAATATGCATAGCAGTCATTGCGAAAGAGATCATTCTCGGATTCTGTTCCTGGCTATTGGACAGCAACTACTTGAGCGGAGCCACCTTGTTCACCCTCACCGTGATGGACTTCCTTGTGACATTCAGTGCGTTGCTGCTGATTCGTGTAGCCATGGTCGCCGCTTACAGGCTAATCAATCGATACATGCAGAATGCTTCGTCAGTGGCCCGTGTCCTCGTCTATGGAGTCGGCGACAAATCAGCCGCCGTGGTGACACGCCTGCAGAAGTCGAGCCACTACGAGGTGGTGGGATTCATCATACACGGACACGGCTCCGAGGGAAACCTGCTTCTGGGACTGCCCATATCGCGCTTCTCTTCAGTCGACGACATAATAGCCATCAAGCGCCGGCTGAACCTCGACGGAATCCTGTTTGCCTACCATCAGGACGCTCGAGAAGAGCAGGACCGGCTAATTGAATTCGCCCGAGAGGCGGGTCTGAAGCTGTTCATCGCTCCCACAATCGACGAAATGCCCGACGGTAAGCTGCTCTCAACAGGCATCAGAAAGATAAAGATCGAGGACCTGCTCGGACGCTCGGAGATCAAAATATCAATGGATGAGATCAGGAAAAACTTCAATGGCAAGAGAATACTCGTCACCGGCGCAGCAGGATCAATTGGCTCGGAACTGTGCCGCCAGCTGGCCACACTCGGAGTGAGCGAGCTGATAATGTTTGACAACGCCGAAACTCCGCTGCACAATGTACGACTCGAATTCGAGGACAACTACCCCTCCCTGAACTTCACACCCGTAATCGGGGATGTGCGGCAAACCGAGCGCCTCGACTACGTGTTCCGCAAGTTCCGTCCACAGGTCGTCTTCCACGCTGCCGCCTACAAGCACGTGCCGCTGATGGAGGAGAACCCCTGCGAGGCTGTGCTCGTCAACGTCGTGGGATCGCGCAACGTTGCCGAGAAATGCGTAGAATACGGAACCGAACGAATGGTAATGGTGTCGACCGACAAAGCCGTCAATCCCACCAACATAATGGGCTGCACCAAGAGGCTCGCCGAAATATACGTGCAGTCGCTCGGACTCGCTATAGAGCGAGGAGAAGTAATGGGTCAAACGACATTCGTGACAACACGATTCGGAAACGTGCTCGGCTCTAACGGCTCCGTGATACCGAGGTTCACCGAACAGATCGAGAAAGGCGGACCCGTTACAGTGACCGACCCCGAAATCCGACGATTCTTCATGACAATACCCGAAGCCTGCCGACTCGTAATGGAAGCGGCTACGATGGCCAACGGAACACAGATATTCGTATTCGACATGGGAACGCCAATAAAAATCGCCGACCTGGCACGACGAATGATACATCTTGCCGGATACGAAGTCGACCGCGACATAAAAATCGAGTACACCGGACTGCGACCGGGCGAAAAACTATACGAGGAGGTGCTCGCGACAAAGGAGAACACCATCCCAACCGACCACGACCGGATATTCAAGGCCATGGTAAGAGAATACGGATACGCCGACGCCGCAAACGTAACACGACAGCTCGAGGAACTTTCTCGAAGCGTGACAATACCCGAAATGGTCATGCTAATGAAACGAACTGTACCTGAATTCAAATCCCGACACTCCATATTTGAAAAATACGACAAAAAATAACCACTCACAATCACATATTCTATGTACACCCTGCTGTTAATACTCGGTATATGCATACTGATACTTTTCCTGATATTTCTGTTCCTGTGGCGAAACACCGACTGGCGTCATATCGATGAAGAAAACCAAAAATACATCGATGCCGACGGAAACCACATATATTACGACCGTAAAATAATCAATCGCAACAAAAACAACATGCGATAAACCTCGTAAAATCAATCCGCTATTTTAAATAACACATTATAATACATGATACAATCTCTTTTGTTACGACATTAGAGTGTAATGAATTCATTCATTGAGGCACAAGATGAAAAATCATATACTGACTTTTCGTCTTGTGCCATTTTTTATTTATCTTTGCATTCCGTTATGATATACGGTTTTGACAACGACAAATATCTGAAAATTCAGTCCGAACACATCAAAGAGCGTATCGCCAAGTTCGGAAACAAGCTCTATCTAGAGCTTGGAGGTAAACTATTCGACGACCATCACGCAAGTCGTGTACTCCCCGGATTTCAACCCGACATCAAGTTGCGAATGCTGAGCCAGCTGCGCGACCATGCCGAGATTGTAATCGTTATCAGCGCACTCGACATCGAAAAAAACAAAGTGCGTCAGGATCTGGGAATTACCTACGACATGGATGTGCTTCGCCTCCGAAATGAATTTCAGCAACGAGGATTCATGGTAAGTTCAGTGGTAATAACCCATTACAACGGCCAGATAAGCGCTGACTCGTTCCGCAGCCGACTGGAACGCATGGGCATCACCACCTATTATCACTACACAATCGAGGGTTATCCCAACAATGTGGGTCTTATTGCCTCCGACGAGGGATTCGGAAACAATGACTACATCGTCACCACCCGTCCGTTGGTAATTGTAACGGCACCCGGGCCCGGCAGCGGAAAGATGGCAGTATGCCTTAGCCAGCTTTACAACGAGCACAAGCGCGGCATTGAAGCCGGATATGCGAAATTTGAAACATTCCCCGTGTGGAATCTTCCCCTGAAGCATCCGGTCAACATAGCCTACGAAGCTGCTACGGCCGACCTAAACGATGTAAACATGATCGACCCCTTCCATCTCGAAGCCTATGGGAAGACTGCCATAAACTACAACCGTGACATAGAGATATTCCCCGTGTTAAACGCCTTGTTTGAAGGCATATATGGAGAAAATCCATATAAATCGCCCACCGACATGGGTGTAAACATGGTCGGCTTCTGCATCAGCGACGACGAAGTGTGCTGCGACGCATCCAAAAACGAAATCATACGTCGCTACTACACCGCCCTAAACCGACTGGCATTAGGCGACGGCAGCGACAGCGAACTCAATAAAATCGCATTGCTCTTCAAGCAGGCAAAGATCGATGTGTCCTACCGCCGTCCTGTAAAGGCAGCCAAGGACCGCGCCGCACTAAGCGGCAAGCCATGCTCGGCAATCGAGCTTGCCGACGGCACCATCATCACAGCCGAGTCGGGTGAACTTCTCGGACCGAGCGCCGCATTGATTTTGAACACGATAAAGCATCTTGCCGGAATCGACCACTCGATAAAGCTGATTCCGCAGCAGATGATAGAACCGATACAGCACACCAAGCTCAACTATCTGCGCAGCCGTAATCCGCGACTCCACACCGATGAAGTATTGGTGGCCCTGTCGGTACTCAGCACACATGACGAAAACTGTCGCCGTGCGCTTGAAAAACTTCCCGAACTAAACGGATGCCAGGTTCACTGCACCGTAATGCTCGGCGAAGTCGACCACAAGATATTCAAGAAACTCGGCGTAGGTCTAACCTGCGAACCTGTATTCAAATAGATAATCAACCATAACAAAACGCATATTCCGTTCGCCGGTGAACGGAATATGCGTATTAATATAACCATGAATCTAACGAAATTCATCACCCCGGCCCTATTCATCACATTTGCCGGAAACATTGCAATGGCACAGATCATGCCCTGGGAAAACCGCAGGGAAAACGATGACAACCCATTCACACAGAGTGCAAAACAAGAAGTACGTAAAGGACATCTGCTACTTGAGGATGTCGTCAACGGCAACCTCGTGCCAACACGTGGCAGCGGAGCAATAGACTGGATGAAGGACGGAGAGCGCTACAGCCGTCTTGAGCCCAATGAAGCTACCGGCGGAATGGATGTCGTTGCCTATCGTGCCAAGGACAACCGTCGTGAAGTCATAATACCGTCGTCGATGTTCATCGACAAGTCGACAGGAAGCCACGTTCCCATAAGAAGCATAGTCTGGAGCAACGACAATGACAAAGTGCTTGTCTATACCAACACCCGGCGTGTATGGCGTTACGACACCCGCGGCGACTATTGGGTGCTCGATCTCAACGACGGCACATTCCGTCAATTGGGCAAGGGCCTTCCCGAATCGTCGCTGATGTTCGCCAAATTCTCTCCCGACGGAAACAATGTGGCCTATGTGTCGCAAAACAACATATATGTCGAAAATCTCCCTACCGGCAACATCAAGCGCATAACCGACGACGGCAGCGACACGATAGTCAACGGAACGTTTGACTGGGTGTATGAAGAAGAGTTCGGCTGCCGTGACGGATTCCGCTGGAGCCCCGACAGCAAATACATCGCTTATTGGCAAAGCGACACCGAAGGAACCGGAACTTTCGACATCATCAACAATGTCGACTCAATCTACCCCACAATAATGCACTTCCCCTACCCCAAGGCCGGAAGCACCAACTCGGCCGTAAAGGTGGGTTACGTTTCAGCCACGGGAGGCCCCACATCATGGATTGAACTTCCCGGCGACCCTCGCAACAACTACATCCCGCGCATGGAGTTCATCCCCGAAAGCAATGAGCTGTTCATTCAGCAGATGAACCGCCAGCAGAACACCAACAATGTGTGGATTGCGTCGCTTGATGATAACGCCCCAAGAAAAATATTCACCGACACCGATGCCGCATGGCTCGACACCAACGACAACATCCTGTGGCTCAACGACAACAACTGGTTCACATGGGAAAGCGAGCGTGACGGTTGGCGTCATCTCTATCGCATAAGCCGCGACGGAAATCAGATAGTGCCCATAACCAAAGGCGACTTCGACTACATATCGCCCGTAGGAACCGATCTTAAAAAGGGACTCGTCTACTTCATCGCGTCGCCCGACAACTACACCCAACGCTACCTCTACAGCGCCGAGCTGTTTGGCGACGGCACCGTGAAGCGACTCAGCCCCGCCAATCAGGAGGGACAACACCGCTACAACATGTCACCGACCGGAAAATGGGCGGTACACACATTCAGCAACGCTGCCACACCGTCGATAATCGACATGGTGTCATTCCCGAAACATCAGTCGGTCAGAACCATCGAGGACAACGCCGACGCTCGTGAACGCTATAAGGCTTTGGGACTAAATCCCAAGGAATTTGTCAAAGTAAAGTCGGGAAATCTCACGCTTGACGCATGGATGATAAAGCCCGTTGACTTTGATTCAACCAAGAAATATCCCGTAATTGTGGAAGTTTACGGCGAACCGGCAAGCTCCACCGTGCAGGATGTGTGGGGAGGAGGCGACCTGTGGAATCAATACATAGCCAATCTCGGCTATATCGTTGTAAGCATCGACAACCGAGGAGCCAATGTGCCGCGTGGCCGCGAGTGGCGCAAGTGCATCTACGGTGAAGTGGGCACATTTGCGTCGGAGGATCAGGCCCGCGGAGTGCAGGACCTTGCCCGTCAATATTCATTCATCGACTCGACGCGAGTAGGCATAACCGGATGGAGCGGAGGCGGCAGCCAGACACTAAACTCCATATTCCGTTACCCCGACATATTCCACACCGGAATAGCGATAGCCTTTGTCGCCGACCAGCGCACCTACGACACCATCTATCAGGAACGCTACATGAACACCCCGCAGGACAACCCCGAGGGATATGTGAAAGGCTCTCCCATAAGCCATGTCGAGGGACTTAAAGGCAATCTGCTGCTGATACACGGCACAGGCGACGACAATGTTCACTACCAGAACTGCGAGCTGCTTGTCAATGAACTCATACGCCACGGCAAGATTTTCAGCCAGGTAAGCTATCCCATGCGCAGCCACGGCATCTACGAGCGACCGGGCACTACACTGCACCTTCGCAAGACTATGGCAAAATATTGGCTCGACAATCTCCCGGCAGGGCCCCGATAAAGGACCTGCCCGAATACATGTCCTGCTACAGCGTAACAGCCCTACAACTTATACATCAGCATTAGGTGACACCCCAGTTGCTTACTCTCTATACGAGGGAAAGATGTTATTGTCTGCCCTTCTCTAATCGTCAATCCATCGTAATTAGTACGGCGTATATACATGTCAAAACCGCCGGTCAGGTATAGCCGCTTCCACAGTCGATAATTGACTGCGACTTCAAAATGATCGAACGATGAATTTGAATGGTCGCCTTGCACATTCACAGGAGCACCTTCAGGAGTAAGCGACCAGTCAAAATATTGGTCATATCCTTTCCACGTATATAGTTTGTAGAATTGATTGGCAACTCTCACCGACACCTTATCGTTTGCAAGCGTCCAATTCACACCGGCCTTGATGGAAAATCCCGAACCCCAGTTGTAATTGCGGTGATAGTCACGATAAAAATCGGTAAGTATTCCACCGAGAACAATACCATTGAGATGAATATATCCATCCAAAGCCATCGAACTGATTGGAATATACTTAGCCATTATGCCGCCTCCTATCGTTGCCGGAGAACCGAGTTTATACGGCACAGCGCAAGGAAAAAGTTTTGAAGCATCTTTTCTGTCGGGGCGTATCGTGTCGGAATCAAAGAAATCAAAATGTTGGTACAATCCGGCATTGACCCTAAGCTTTTTATAGTCACACAACTCTTTTGATATGAGTCGGCCCACAATCTCCACTCGGCTAAGCCAAGGCTGCGATTTCATTCCCTGTACCTCAACAAGAAATGAAAAGTAGTCATAGGGCGCTTTGGTCGATGCTGCATATCGGTCACCATACTCTATATTTATTTCAGCGGCAGCACCGATTTTCGACCCATTGTCATTGTCCCACAAGGAAATCATTCGCCCTCCAAGCGACAATTCAACGCTGATTGGCGGTATGCCGTAACGGCGCCCTGATGTAGGCCTATGTCGCCAGGCTTCTCCAGTGATTATTCGATTAAATCCTCTCATCGGGTTGACAAGAAATGCCGCAAACTCCCTTCCAAAGCGTTCACCTCCACTACTTCGGTCATCGAGTATCAAATCCGATGTTCTATAAAGCACTTCACCCAAAGCGGCTCCTCCGACCGGAGTAGCTATGATATCGTTGGTCGAGGGATATTCACACTCCATAAACATTTCCCACATAGCACTGCCTCCAATAGCAAAGAGTTCCGATTGCCAGAAATTGAATCCGTTGGAACGCCCTGCATTGAAGAAAATAGAACCGTTATAGGGATGGTCAAACATGTTGGTGTGAAGATGGTCGTTGTCCCATTCAAACCCATGCCTGAAGTTTTCCTTTATTGAATTCCATGAAATATAAGCATAATGTCCTTTAAGAACATATCGGTCAAAGGCCCAAAGGCCGGTATTGAACCCGAATGTTTCAGCCCCTGCCCGCCAGAACGATCTCTTCTCATGCAGCGCGACATCGGCACTGTCAGGAACAACTACATCACTTACAAGCGTACGGCCAACAAAACTAAATGAATGTAATGAATCCTCATCGACACAAGCAACAGATACAGTGTCATTCAGCGACCGTAATGACTCCGCATTTGCCACTGCTGCAACGAAAATTATTATACCTGATAACAGCAATCTTATCATATTCATTAGTATTACCTTGCCGGCAAAATACCGACAGCAAGAAAGGTCGGATATAAAATACATCCATTTAACAAAATTATATATTTTATTTTAATAATCATGGGTAGGGGTAAAAGTTCGTAATCATTTCACGTTTTTATGATATATTAATACTGTGATTTAGACCTCGTTTCCCAATATTCGATTACTCCGTAGAAACGGGATTTTAAAATTTTGCGGGATAAAATGTGCTTCGCGACATTATGGGGTGAAATCGGGGATTTCGGCGCATTATATTTGCTGAAAAAAAGTAATTATGGAAAATACAGCAACTAACTCACCGAGCCGCCGAGGCAAAAGTCTGAAATTTGATCAGGAATGGAAGAACGCAGTCGACCGTCTGCCCAAACACTACCGCGACGAAATATGCTCCGCAATCGAAGCCTATCAGCGCGATTTGACGGTAATCGAAGTTACACCCGGCGTGCCACGAGCCATATTCATGCTCATCATGCCCACAATCCGCCGCCGCTATCGCGCACGTGAATTGCGTCGCCTTGCACGCGCCCGCAAAGCAGCAGCAAAATCCACGCCATCAAACCGCTGTGCATCCCGACAAAACAACGTAACGAAGTCTAAATCAACACAACAAGCCCCAAACCGACAGCCAAAGCCCCAACAATCCCAAGCCACTCCAGCAGTCAAGCAACAAGCCAAGACAGCTGTCAAGCAACAGGCCCCGCAGCCAAAGTCAGCACCTTGCGAGCAGCCTAAAACAGCAACATCCCCCTCCACGACAACAACCGGAAGCAGTCCCGGCAAAAGCACACTCGAGAAACTACTGCGTCACAACCGCTCCCGTCACAACCGCAAGAAACACCGTCGCCATCAATAATGGCAACCACCCATAACGGCACAACCTATAATCCGGAAGCATCCTTTCATCCGTTCTATGCAACGATGTCATAGGGGACAATGCTACAATTTCCAACAAAAAGTAAAATTTATTTGCCTAAATGTAAAGTCTTATTTACTTTTATATCGTTGAATAAATAACCTAATAACCCCGGATTATGAAAAATATTCTTTTCCCCAAAGGATTCCGCACAATCGGATGGCTGCTCTTTATCCCTGCAACCATAATGGGCATACTCATCTATATGAATCTATGCTCTTTATCAGGAATCGCGGAAACAGTGGTCAACGATGCAGTAATAATAGGCATTGCACTTGGTGCCGTGTTCATTGTGTGCTCAAAGGAGTCCAACGAGGATGAAATGACACGCTCCATCAGGTTGGCCGCACTACTTAATTCACTATACATTTATGTGATTCTGCTCATCACAAGCACATTGCTTATAAACGGAATAGCATTCATGGAATTTGCGATCATTAATCTCGTTTTGCTCCCGATGATTTATGTCCTTATTTTTAGGCTTGAAATGTACCGCTACAACAAAATATGCGACGATGAAGAACAGGATTAAAGTCGAGCGGGCAGAAAAGGACATCACTCAGCAACAGTTGGCCGAGGCCGTGGGAGTAAGCCGACAGACGATTGTTGCCATTGAGAAAAACCGGTTTCTCCCCTCAACCCCTCTCGCACTCAAAATAGCACGGTACTTCTCCAAGCCCGTCGAATCGATATTTATTCTCGAAGACAACGATTAAACACCTAATAACCACAACGATGAAAAGCAAAGTACATTTTTCAACCTACTGCACCATAATAACAATAGCAGTACTCGTGCTATTTGTTGTAGGAATAGTAGCAACCCGCAATGAATCGTCAAAGTGCCTGATTTTCTCCATAATCACTGCATTGGCCACCCTCGCGGGCCTATACTATTGTCCGGTAAGCGTCACTGCCGACTCCAAGTCGGTCAAGATTCATCGGCTCTTGTCGGGCGACAAGACATTTAATTATTCCGACATTGAATCAGTCGACACCTTCTATCCCTCGCCCGGAGCATTAAGGTTGTGCGGAAGCGGAGGTTTCTTTGGCTATTAGGGATATTTCAGCGACATCATCATCGGCCAATATTTCGGTTACTATGCCGCCCGCAGCCAAAGTTTCTGCATAAAGCTGAAAAACAATAGGCAATATGTCACAAGCTGCGACAACCATATAGAAATGGTGAAATTCATCATGAATAATCTGAAGTAGCCGTCGGCACGGCATAACCGCGATTACGGATACAGGGACATCGACACCTGTATCCGTAATCATTAGATGATTCTCATAATCCCAACCACAGTAAGGCGTTAAAGCGACTTCAGTATTATTGAATTGGCTCGGCCCACAACCGCCGTGTCGAGCGATGCAAGATATATGCGAGTAGTGGTTTCACTGTCATGTCCCATCCCCTCACTTATCACGCTTATCGGTATTCCCTTGGATTTTGCAGCCGAAGCCCAGCTGTGTCGAGCCACATATAATGTCAACGGAATGTCGGCATTTATCATCTGGGCTATCTTCTTTAGGCTGCGGTTTATGTTATAACTCATGTTACGGTAGGCACAACGCTCATTAATTCCCCTATTGCGAATTATAGGCAACAGATATCCGGCTCTCGACTCAGGGTATTTGTCAATTACAACCTGCATCTCCTTAGTCCACTCTATAGTCAAGCGCTGCCCCGTCTTGCGACGGCGATAAAGCACATGACCGTTCTTCAAGTCGCTCTTCCGCAAAAACGCCATGTCGATAAAACTCATTCCGCGCAGATAGAAACTCATCAAAAACATGTCGCGCGCATAGTCAAGGGCCGGACACAACGACAGGTCAAGCGCCTTGATTTTCTTTATCACCGCAAGCGGAAGAGCTCGCTTAACGGTCTTGTCGATTCCGGTGTAAACGTGACGAAACGGAAACGATTGCTCAATAAGATTCTTCTCGACTGCACGATTATAAACGGCACGCAATATTCTCATGTAAAACGATATTGTGTTTGGTGTAACGCCACGGCTATGCAGATATGATTCATAGTACTCGACTATCTCCGATGTTATGCCGTAAAGCATAATCTCATTTCCCTGAAAATAATGTCCTTTAGTTTTAAAGATATCGATGAACTTAGTGAAACTGTTCAGCGCCGACACATAGGTTTCGGCCGTTCTTATCTTTCCGTTCTGTTTAAGCTTTAGGATTATCTCACCCATGAAATTGAGCAGCGAACACTCCTGTTCATATCGCTGAAACTCATTCACGATATCGGACACGCTGAACATCAACCCTTTCGTTTCAAATCGTTTTACAATCTTGGATAATTGCTCGATGTCACGGTTGATATTCTCTCTGATTGAAATGATTATCGGATATCGCTCCGACCTAATAGTTGTCACAACTGTTGAACTACGATCGCTCCATTCCGATGGGTATATACGATAATCGGTTGGCAGACGACGCACCTTGCGGTCATGAATAATCTGATAGTAAACAGCTCCCACATTGCCATCGACTGTCGATGACCTGAATTTTACCTTTACTGATGCCATAGTTAATGCTTTATGTATTTTAAAATGGTTGAGTTACACACACATAAAGCAAATTCCGACAATTCATTGAATTGCAGAAGTATAAGCACTTACAACATGAATGTTTCAGTCAATAAACCAGCAGACATTCGGTAGAGGTTTAAATATTGTCACAAAAATAAATGTTTTATTTCAATCCGGCAAAAAATAGATATGATTTTATCGAAATCATATCTTACAACTCACTCGATGAGTCTATGAACACAAAACGCAAGAACGAAGCCGATAACACAACAACGGCAATGGCGGCCACAACCATGTTTAAAGTCGTCCATGAGAATATCACGCCCATCATCCAAGCTCCGAGCATAAGTCCGCTTACATAGTTTACAAATCGGTCCCACGTGCCTGAGCATTGCTTCACGGGCAGATGCTTTAAGACAACCAATGCTATCCACACAATCCATGTAATCAACACAGCCGTCGCCGTACCTATCACCGCCACTGTAGCGAAGTCGACTTTGTTAAAATCAATCATGGGCGAAAACGAGAGCATCGTCATGATGTACAACATGCAGTATGTCGAAATGCGGGCATCGAGAATCGACATCCATAGCGTCGACTTCCCCAACATATCAAATGAATATAACTTTCGTTCCATAGCATCGGTAAATTACTTTTTCACAAAAGTAGGCATTTAAATCGTAATCACAAATATATGCAATTGGAAATTGTCACTGCTCAAGACGACGCCTCTGGAAGAAGTAGCGGGTGACCAACAAGAACAGCACGGCTCCGGTGCCCTGCATAGCGGCTGCGACCCAGAAAGCAGCTTCATAGCTGATATATTCGGCCATGAATCCGCCCACAAGGATGCCTATGCCCATTCCGAGATCCCAGGATATCAGGATGGATGAATTGGCAGTGCCGCGCTGATCGTGCCGTGCCACTTTTATGAACATATTAAGAAAGGCGGGATACATCTGTCCGTTACCAAGTCCTACAAGCAACGCCGACAGATAGTAGCTCCATTCACCGAGCGACAGTGCGAAGAGAGTGAATCCTGCAAGCGAGCACAACACTCCGCGGGCACAGTTCTGCGTCAGCTTCCCGGCACGTAACGCTTTTGAGCCGAAGAGTCGCGACACAAACAGTCCGCCCGACAATATCATGAAGAATATGCCCGTTCCGTCGGTTATGCCAAGCTCCTCCTGACCGTATATGGCCACGTAGTTGCTCATTATGCCCCAGCACAACCCAAACAATGATATGTTTACAGCCATCAGCCATGCACGCCCCAGAAAAAAATGGTCGAGGCTCAACTTGGGCTTGTTGAGCACTATCTCACGCTGTGGAATCTTTACCGACGATGCGCTGCAAAATCCCGCCAACGCCAATGCCAATGCAATCCAGAATAGAAGCGAGAAATTTCCGGTAGCCGAATATATGTATATTCCTATCGACGGAGCCACGGCCATGGCGAGATTGTTGCTCAACCCGTAGAAGCCTATGCCTTCATTGCGCCTCGACGACGGAAGCACATCTATGGCCACGGTGCTGTTGGCCACGGTGGCCGCGCCGAAGGGGATGCCGTGCATTGTACGCACGATGGCAAACATCAACAACGTGCCGGCCCCAATGTATCCCGCAAAGCAGATGAAGAACACAAAGAAGCACAGCATCAGCACTTTCTTGCGATTGAAGCTGTCAACAATGAATCCGCTGAAAGGCCTGATGAGAAGCGTTGCCACGACATAACCCGACAGCACAAGCCCTATCATGTCCTTGTCGGCCTTGAACTGCGCATCAAGATATATGGGCAGCAGCGGAGTAAGGATATAGAAGGCAAAAAAGAGCAGGAAATTGCTGGTCATCACCTTCAGGTAATTGGAATTCCAAAGTCGTTCCGACTTCAGTGTGTCGGATGTGGTTGATTCGCAAGCACTCATAGGTCACAGAATGATAACCGACAACAATCATGTCGGCACAATATTGTATTAAAAATGAGGCCACCGACAATACAGTCGGCAGCCTCGTATAGAAAAGTTGAGATTGTCTATTTTACTTCAGAGCAGCCTTAACAGCATCGTTAGGCACCATCTCTTCCTTGAATACATAAGCGCCGGTCTTAGGTGACTTCTCCATCTTTATAACCTTGCTGTATGTACGTCCTTCACCTTTTTGCAGTGATGCTACGGTTTTCTTTGCCATATCTTAGAGGGGGTTATTATTTGATTTCTTTGTGAACGGTTACTCGCTTGAGAATGGGGTTGTATTTCTTCAACTCCAGGCGGTCGGGGGTATTCTTTCTGTTCTTGGTGGTAATGTAACGAGAAGTGCCGGGCATACCGCTTGCCTTGTGCTCGGTGCATTCAAGAATCACCTGTACTCTATTACCTTTAGCTTTCTTTGCCATAATACCTTAGAATTCTAAAAATTTAATGTCCTTACCAGTTAAATAACCCTTCTCGGCAGCTTGCATCATAGCAGCGTTAAGACCGAGCTTGTTGATAGTGCGAAGACCGGCAGCTGAAATAGTAAGACGAATCCACGCCTGCTGTTCAACCCAGAAGAATTTCTTCTCGAAAAGGTTGACATTGAACGCGCGCTTGGTGCGACGCTTGGAGTGCGACACATTATTGCCCACCATTGCTTTCTTGCCTGTGATTTGACAAATCTTTGACATGGCTGTTTTTATCTTTTGAGTTCGTTATTTAATTAACTTTGGTTATATGGCCGCCATCTCAGTTCTCATATCATTGCTAAGTGCATCATTCTCAACAACTTTACAGGATGAGCCATAAAACAGGTGCAAAGTAACTAAATTTTTCCCACCTATGCAAGTTTTGCCCGCTTTTTTATTGATAATTTATTATCGGGCATGTCGTTTGAAGTATCCTCGCAACACTTCGGCGCTCTCCTCGGCGGGTGTGTGGACGGCCATTATGGACGGTCGGTCGGAAACCTCCATGAAATTCTGGAAGTTACACCTCAACGACTCAACCGAGTCGGCTTCAAAGTATCGGAATCCGTAGGCCTCGGCCATCTGTCGCAAAGGGAAATGCCGCTTCACCACAAAGTACTCCTCAAGCTCGGGCTGATTGGATGTCGACGAGATGAAGCGGAATATTCCTCCGCCACCGTTGCACATTACAATCATCTTGAATCGCGGCGGTATGCAATCGACCGTCAGTGCGCCTATGTCATACTGAGCGCTCATATCACCGGTAATCAGCACCGTAACGCCGTCGTAAACTGTTGACGCACCTATCGCAGTCGATGTGCATCCGTCAATTCCGCTTACACCCCGGTTGCAGTCGCTGCGGCGAATGTCACGCGACGAAAACAGTTGAGCGTAACGTATCGAGGTGCCGTTGGAAAGCTGTAGGTTGCAGTCATGGGGCAACATCGACATTATTGCAGACATGGCCGACATGTCGCTCCAAGGAATGGATGACACATACTTGTCGTGGAGAAGTCGCGCCTCCCGCGCCACCTCATGCCATCGCGCCGAGTAATCGCTGTCATCGACGCTTTCACGCATTGCATCGGCAATCTGCGCGAAAAACGAGCCCGCCTCCATGTCGATACGCAATGTGAGCGACTGAAAGCAGTCGATAGTATTGTCGGTCATGCCCACATGCCAGTGCTCGCACACCCTGTAATTGCGAAGATACTGCTTGACGAAACGTGACACCAGCGCGCCGCCGAAAGTTATCACCACATCGGGAGTGAGGCTGCGCTTGCCCTCGTCATCGAGGATGCTCAGGGTCGAGTCGATCGAGTCGATGAACAGTCGGTTGTGTATATTGGCGATGCTTTCGCATAGCACCGTTACATTGGGCATCATGGCAAGCCGACCGAGCGACTCGTTGAGAAGAGCGTCGGGCTTGTGGAAACCGCCTATGACAAGAACCTTATTGGGCGAAGACAATCGCTCGACAAGGTGCGTCAGCTCACTGTCGGTCAATATGCGTCCGGGTGCCACATGCCCTATGAACCGTTCGGTCCAGTACGTAGCCTCAGCAGGTTTTCTCACGTTAAGAGGCTCGTCAAGCTGCAGATTTATGTGCACGGGAGCGCGACGTCCACTCAATGCACACAACATTGCGTCGTTAACCACCCTGTTGACATACCATCGCGAAGTGTCATTGTCACACCGTGACGGGATGTTGTAGCTGCGCTTCACATAGTGTGACAACGCTTCATACTGGCGAAGAGTCTGGCTGTCATCCTGGTCGATCCACTCCATTGGTCTGTCGGCCGACACTACGACAAGCGGAAGCTTGCGATAGTAGGCCTCGGCTATGGCGGGCGCATAATTCAGGACGGCAGTGCCCGAAGTACACACAAGCGCTACGGCACCGTCGACAATCGAAGCCTTTCCGAGTGCGATGAACGCGGCACTGCGCTCGTCGATTACAACCGTCTTCTCAATCGCGTCACATTGCGCCAATGCTACAACGAGCGGAGCGTTACGCGAACCCGGCGATATGACAACATGCCTCACACCGTGCTTGACAAGCAACGACACAAGTATCAAACAAGAATCCTTATCGGTAGTTTTCATAACGTGTGACAATATTTTTTAAGCCATGCAAAGGTAGTCATTTTTTGGATTTGCACCTCGTTCATCAACCTCACTACTGACAAAATCGTTATATTTGCAGTGAAAACATAAAATTCAAGTGACAATGAACAACGGATATATAAGGGTGGCATCAATAGCACCAAGAGTAAATGTGGCCGATGTGGACTACAACGTTGAGCAAATCATCGACATGGCACGTAAAGCCGCCGATGAGGGCGCGTCCATAATCCTGTTTCCCGAACTGTCGATAACCGGCTATACTTGCGCCGACCTGTTTCATCAAAGTCCGCTGCTTAATGCCGCCATTAACGGCTTGTCACGGATTGCCACGGCATCGACAGGCATTGATGCACTCATTGTAGCAGGTGCACCGTTACGTGTCGAAGGGCAGCTCTACAACTGTGCCGTGGCCGTCAGCGGAGGAACGATAAGAGCCATTGTGCCGAAGACATATATTCCCAACTACAACGAGTTTTATGAAAAGCGTTGGTTTGCATCGCCCGATGCTGTCAACTGCCCCATAGAAACCACACTTCCCGTCCAGGAGGCACCGATTCCGTTCGGCACCGACATCGTGTTGAGCGTCGACGATGCACTTGTGGGCATAGAGATATGCGAGGACCTGTGGACTCCGATTCCGCCGTCAACACATGCGGCACTAAGCGGAGCGCAGATACTGCTCAACCTCTCGGCATCCAACGACCTCATCGGAAAATATGACTATCTGCTCAGCCTTATAAAACAGCAGTCGGCACGCAACATCGCCGCCTACGTATATTCGGGAGCGGGATTCGGAGAGTCGTCGACCGACCTCGTGTTTGACGGAAAGACCATAATCGCCGAAAACGGCACACTGATTCAGACCAACGCCCGATGGTCGACCGAGCCGTCATGTGTCATTGCCGACATCGACATCTACGCACTTAACCGCGACCGTCTTCACATAATGTCGTTTGGCGACACAGCCATGCGCGAACCCTCGCGCTACCGCATTGTCGACTCACTCATCGACCAGCGCATCAACACCGACCTGTTGCGCAGCATCGATCCCCACCCCTTCGTCCCCGACAGCGAACACATAGTCGACCGTCGCTGCGAGGAGATTATCAACATCCAGGTAGCAGGACTTGCCCGACGCCTTTCGGCCACACACACGAGCAAGCTTGTGATAGGAATTTCAGGCGGACTCGACTCCACTCTTGCCCTGCTTGTTGCCGTACACACATTCGACCGACTGAAACTCGACCGCAAGGGATTGGTGGCAGTGACAATGCCGGGCTACGGCACCACCGGACGAACCTACAACAACGCCATGACACTGATGAAGGCTCTCGGTGTCACAATACGTGAGATATCAATCGTTCCGGCTGTGGAGCAACACTTCAAGGACATAGGCCACGACCCGGCACAACACGATGTCACCTACGAAAATTCGCAGGCACGCGAACGCACCCAGCTGCTCATGGATATTGCCAACCAGGTTGGAGGAATGGTACTCGGCACGGGCGACCTTTCGGAACTTGCATTGGGATGGGCCACCTACAACGGCGACCACATGTCGATGTATGGAGTGAATGCAGGTGTGCCCAAGACGCTTGTTAAATACCTTGTGAGATGGTTTGCCATACGCACATCCGACAATGACGAGCGCACCGCCTTGAACGACATAATCGACACCCCCATAAGCCCCGAACTGATTCCCGCCGACAGCAAGGGCAACATCAAGCAGAAGACCGAGGACCTCGTAGGCCCCTATGAGTTGCACGATTTCTTCCTCTACTACACGTTACGTTACGGATTCTCGCCGCGCCGCATCTATTTCATGGCTTGTCATGCATTTAACGGAGTGTACGATTGCGCGACAATCAAGCATTGGCTCAAGACCTTCTGCCGCCGATTCTTCAACCAGCAGTTCAAGCGCTCATGTCTGCCCGACGGGCCCAAGGTGGGAAGTGTGTGCCTCTCTCCCCGAGGCGACTGGCGAATGCCTTCCGATGCATCTTCGGCATTATGGCTTGCCGAGTGCGACGAGCTTTAACGTTCCCCGATTATTTTGGCCAGCAAGGAGTTTCCGATGCAATCTGCGGTATCGTCGAAGTATGATATTGCGGATTGTATCCTCTTGTGCGCTGTGAATCGTAATCCTTGAGCAGTATCATCGCATACTTTCCGAGAATCAATATCGCCACAATGTTGACAAGTGTCATCAGACCCATCGACAAATCGGCGAGAGCCCACACGAAGTCAAGCGGCGACACTGCGCCAATAAGCACCATTGCGCCCACACACAACCGATATATCACTATCAACGTGCGGCTCTTGTAGATGAAGTGCAGATTGGTTTCTCCATAATAGTAATTTGACACGATACTCGTGAAGGCGAAAAAGAATACGGCTATGGCTACAAATGTCGAGCCTATCTGCCCCACTTCGCTTTCAAGTGCCATCTGCGTCAGCTCGATGCCCGATGCTCCGTTCTCGAATATCCCGCTGCACAGGATTATGAATGCGGTGCAAGAACATATCAAAATAGTGTCGGTGAATACGGCAAACGATTGTATAAGCCCCTGCTTGACCGGATGGCTGACCGATGCCGTAGCGGCGACATTAGGAGCCGAGCCCTGTCCGGCCTCGTTGCTGAACAAGCCTCGCTTTATTCCCATCATCAACGCCATTCCCATTCCGCCGCCAAGTGCCGCACTGCCGGTAAACGCTTCGGTGAATATCATGTCGAGCACATGGGGAATCCTGTCGATATTCATCACGACGATAGCCAGGGCAAGCACAATATAAAGCAGTGCCATTATAGGGACGACAATCTGGCTGAACTTGGATATTCGCTGAATGCCTCCGCAAATAATAAGGAGCGTCATCACCGCTAAAATTATTCCCACGACAACCGGCGAAAAACCGAACGACACCTTCAATGCAGCCGAAATAGTATTGGACTGAACCGAATTGTAGGCGATTCCGAAGGTAAACGTTATAAGCACAGCAAACAGGATTGCAAACCATCGCCGCCCTATTCCATTCTGTATATAGTAAGCCGGACCGCCCATAAACGAATCCTTGCCCTTTACCTTATACAATTGCGCCAATGTCGACTCTACAAAAGCCGAGGCCGAACCAAGCAACGCTATTATCCACATCCAGAATATCGACCCGGCTCCGCCTATGGCGATGGCGGTTGCCACGCCGGCAAGATTTCCGGTTCCCACACGGCTGGCAATCGAAACGGCAAACGCCTGAAACGAACTCACAGTGTGGTGCGTGTTGCCGTCGGCCGACGAATCATCGCTTTCACGCTTTCCCGACGAGCACAAGAGGCGAATCATCTCTCCAAACATCCTGAACTGTACGCCTCGGCTGCGCAATGTAAAATATATGCCTGTGAACAGCAGCAGAGCAATCAGTACATAGCTCCACAATATATTATTAAGCCAATCTATCATATTTCTTGGATAAAAGTGTGGTTAACAAGCACCACGACATCAATCATTGTCGCGGGACAATCATTAGAAGCGAATCGGTCACCTCTTCACGTTCAAGCAGTTTCCTGCTCTTTTCGTCCTCGCTCTCCTTCTTGTCATCAGCTTTGTCGTTGTCCTTTTTCTTCAGCCGACGAAGGAACGAGAATATATTGTCGAAATCACGCTTGAACATGATGCCTACGCCTTGTGTTGTTAACGCTGATTTCACATAATAGTTCTGGTCGTTGTAGCGATTATAGGCTTTAAGGCGTATATTTCCCGATTTATTGAGCAGATATTCTATATCAAAGTCACCGATAAACGAGTTGTTGTTAAGCGTCTTGTCGCGATAGCCGAAGTTTCCGTTGAAGAGCAGTCGGTTGTTGAGCAGGTAACTCGACAGCGCAAGATCGACCTCCATATCGCTGAAATCGCCCTTGTCGCTTCGGAAGTTAGGAGCTATGCTCCAGTTGTCGCTAAGCTGACCGAGCATCGAGCTCAATTGCGACGATATTGTCGACGATGCCACCGATACCAGCTCATTACCCTTGGTCGTCGCACCCATATAGTCGGGGGTATAGAAGCGGTTCAGCGCCAACAGATATATTATCTGTCGGTTCATCATGTCCTCGGTGCTCACGATACTTCTCACCTTGCGATAGGTGTCCTGAGTCAATGTCGGGAATTCAAGGTCGAAGCTTATGTCGGGCTGCTGCATGTCGCCCGACACTTTCAGCAGCGCATGCACGGGAACATTTGTGCGGTTCAGATCCTTGTCCTGAAGGAACGACTCGTCAAGGTCGCTGAGGTTGGCGTTTACCGAATAGACCGCCTGAATGTCAAGAGTGGCCGCAAGCGGGTCGCCGTGAAACGCTATCGAGCTGCCAGGCTTTATCGTGAAATCCTTTATTATTATATCCTGAAGCGTGAAGTTATAGCTTCCCTGGGTGAGCGCGTATGAGCCAAACATCTTCATCTCGTCGTTGGCCGATTCATACTCTATTCTGAGATTTCCGTTACCGCGTGCACGCATCCGGTCGCCGCCTATAGGGTCCATGACAAGTATCATCTCTCCGTCGGGGTTGGCGGCAACCTGAAGATTCATTCGGTACACAGTAGCCTGCTCCTCCTCATCGTTACGCTTCGACAACCTGTCCTTCAATCGCTTCACAGCCGCTATGCGCGGATCCTCGTCGGCATACTTTATGTCACCTTCAAGTTCGGCGCGGTCGCGGAACGTGAGGAATGTGTACTCGCCAGCCGCCTCCGTATCCGAGAGCACAAATGTAAACGTAGAGTTGGGGGCCGTCGATATGTTCACGTTTATGTCAATGAAGCCTGGGATTCCCTTTACAAATGCTCCTCCGTTACAGAAAATGCGGCCAAACCAATCGGGACTTATGCGCTCGGTGACATCAAAGCACAGGAAGTTACGCGCATCGGTAACCCTGAACTCAAAGCGCGGTTTCTTGAAACACTCATGTGTCACCCATCCGTTAAGCTGCGCCTTATTGCCGAATATGTCCTTCAACACGACATCATGGAAGTCGATTCGTCCGGGAGTAAGATGAATTGAATCGGTACATGAGTAATAGGTATTCACAAAGTCGAGCTTCAGCTTAAGATCCTCGGCATAGACCTCGCCCACCATGTCGATATACTTGAATGTACCGTACAGACGCGCCTTTCCTGAAGCGTAACCGCTTACATCGGATGTAAACGCTTCCATAAACGGGCGCATGAACCTCACATCTATCTTATCGGCCGAGAAGTGGAAGTCAAGCGAATCGTTCAGCGGGAATATTGCACCGTCGATATAAGAGCTCCGTCCGTTGGGCTGCTTTATCTCGGCCTTTATAGCCACACCGCGTGTGGCATTGTCCCACTCGCTCACTATGTCGGCATTGCCGAGCATGGCCTGATTGTAGCTGATGCGCTCAACGTGCAGTCCCGGAGTGCGCAGATGCGGCTCCTTGCTGAAAAGATTTGAGGCATAGAACTTACCTGTAGCAATGCCGCCAAACATGGCGTTTCCTATGTCAAGAGTTTCAAATATATAGTCAAGGTTGACATCGAGCAGCTGAAGACACACCTCGTCGTCATCGTTATCCGACGCTACGCCGTCGATTTTTATGTATTGCTTGTCACGGCTTACATCAAATCCGTTAACGGCGACATACTTGTCATGCACGTTGATCGATGACGGATGCACGCTCCATATCGTGTCGTTAAACACCATCTCGCTGGGATTTATGGCAATGTCGGTTACAAGTCCACCCTCCTCGTCACGGGTGAATAGCGACGACAGCTCTACGGCACCCTTGAACAGACGGCTGCGGTCAATGCTCCAGTTCAATGCCACATCGGCACGATCCTCATGAGCCGATCCTTCCAGCGTTATGGAGGCATTGCCCTTCTTAGTTGGATATAACGTTGTGAAGTACAAGTCGGCGTCATGTTCACGACCTCTTACATCGACACGCAGCGCGGTGTTGTCGATGAATTTATCCTTCTGCATAAGATAAGGCGCGTCTATGTCAAGTGTAATAGTGGTGTCACGCGAATCTATCATTCCCGCAACAGTCACGGGATGCAATATCCTTACCGGAGAGCGGAAAAAGTTAAGCCACTCGGCAGTGGTTTCATTCTCCTTCAACTCGAGATTGAGCCTCATGTCAAGTGACGCGGGCTCTTCTTTTTTAGATTTCCGCGACTTTGTGCGCTTGGTCGATTTTGTGGATTTCTCGGCAAAAAACACAGGGAACACATTACGCATTATACCTCGGCTCACCGGCACTATGTCCTTGAACCTGTAGTGGCCTTCGATGCGACCGTCAATTACATCCGACTTTATGTCGATGAATTGCGGTGATGTGGAGCCCGATGCCTCAAGCGCGAAGTCGGAAAGCCTTATTCCGTTATCCGACTCGTTCACAAAACTGAAGTCACGCAAGTTTATGTCACCGTCCATGCTCTCGACATCGGCCCCGTTCAGCGATGCCGTTACGACGCATGAAAGGTTGTATCCGTCATAGCCCGGAGTAAGATTCAAGTCGTGGGGATTGATGCGATTTATATCGGCGTGCAGGTCGCAGGAGTAATTGTCCTTTACGAAATCCATGCTTCCGGCAATCTGCATGTCGATGTTTTCGTCACGTGATATCAATGTACCGCCAAGCAGCTTGTTGTCAAGCGACAACGACATCTCTACATCGTCGTAAGTGTAGCCTTTGTAAATGAACTGTCCTATTACACCGTCAAGAGTGCCTGAAACACCCTTTTTGGTAAAATCGGCGTGAGCCTTAACGTTAAGGCCTATGGTGCCTATGTCACGCTTGCCTATCAACTCGCCCAATGAGAAATTCTCGGTGACCACCTCTGCGTTAACGCACGGCGAACCGTGTTCGTCAAGATGCTCGTAATCGGCATTGATGTCAAGAGTGCCGAGCGATGTCGCAGCCGTACCGTCAAATGCGGCATATCCGGGATAGCCGTTAAATGCTCCACGCATATTAAAATTACCGATATTCAGTATAATCTCGGCAAGCTTTGGGCTCAACGGCTTGAATGCACCTGCCAAATCAAGCACATCGGCGCCGTAGGCCGTGACATCAAACACCGGGAAGTCGATCGTGAGCGAATCGACACGGGGCAACCCGGCTACACCGCCCACTATATTTGCTTTCAAGCTGTTGTCGGCCGCATTCAGCATGAATCGATTCACCACTATGGAATCGACAGGGCCGTCGATGTCGGCATAAATTGACACCGGCATATCAAGAGGAGCCAGTGCCGGGGCAAGCGAAGCAAAGTCTTTTGGAGCAATGTGCGAACCTTCCAGAATCGACAGGTTGAACGGAATGCCGAGCAATCGCGACTTCAAGTCCTGCCATCCGTCATATTGCACCGAAAACTCCCCTAACCGGAGTTCCGACGACGGCATGACAAGCGCAAAGTCATCGACCTTTATTCCCAAGTCCGACACAAGAAATTTTCCATTGAGCGACTCGATACGCAACCCCGAACGCTCGGCAAGGGCAAGACGCTTGAGGTCAACCGAGTAATCGTCATTTTTAATTCGAGGAAGCAGTATGTCGGCCTTTATGTCATAGACCCGCAGATGGTTGAAGTCGAGAGTCCGGCCCGGTTTCCGTTCGGCGTTAATGACATCATACGACACCGCACCCTGGCGTATGACTATGTTATTGATGCGCAAGTCGTAGAATGTAGTGTTATCGTCATCCTTCGGAGGGTTCAGTCGGTCGATAATCGGCTGTATGTTAAGCGGAGCGCTTGACGAGTCGCGCGACAGACGCGCATCGACACCAATCAACTCGGCAAAAGATATTACAACTCTGCCGTCAAAAATAAGCTTGCCAAGCATTATACCTGCACCAAGCCGCTTTACTCGCAATGCCGTGTCGCCGGGTGCCACCTCAACAGTCACGTCATTAGCCGCCAACTTGTTGAACGGACTTATATTCACCGAACCTATGCTCACGTTGGCTCCGAGAAGCTGCGTAAGCTCACGCTCTCCTATGTGACATATATGTTTTTGCACCGACGGTAACGACAGCACTAAATATAGCATCGCAGGCACAAGGATGACTACCGCCAGAACGCTTACGATAATAGTACGTATTACCTTATATAATCGAGTCATTAAAAATCACTGAAAATCACTGCAAACTTACACAAAAACGCGCTAAAATGCCAATAAAAGGCCAACAAATTCACAAGTCACAGGCAAATACATTTGTCGACCTGCAATAGTTGCACTCAATTGTTTTGAAATAATTGAGCAAATAAATAACTTTGCATCCTGAATTTTGGTTATTATAACATGAGCATAATCATCCTTGGAATAGAATCGTCATGCGACGACACCTCAGCAGCGGTAATACGCGACGGAATCCTGTTAAGCAACGTAATAGCAAGCCAGAAAGTACATGAAGAGTATGGAGGCGTGGTACCCGAACTCGCATCCCGCGCCCACCAGCAGAACATCGTGCCGGTAGTCGACACAGCCATCAAGCGGGCCGGAATCGACAAGCACGATCTGTCGGCTATTGCGTTCACCCGCGGTCCCGGTTTGTTAGGCTCGCTCCTTGTGGGTACTTCATTTGCCAAGGGTCTGTCGCTCGGACTCGGAGTTCCCATCATCGATGTGAATCATCTGCACGGTCATGTGTTGTCACACTTTATCCGCACCGAGCCCGACGATGTAGTTCCCGAATTTCCATATATATGCCTGTTGATTTCGGGCGGCAACTCCCAGATAATACTGGTCAAAAGTCCGTCAGACATGGAAGTGCTCGGACAGACAATCGACGATGCCGCCGGTGAAGCATTTGACAAGTGCGCCAAGGTCATGGGACTCCCCTATCCCGGCGGACCGCACATCGACCGCCTTGCAGCCGAAGGCGACCCCAAGCGATTCAAATTTGCAAAGCCGCACATCGCAGGCCTCGATTACAGCTTCAGCGGACTGAAGACATCGTTTCTCTACACACTGCGCGACAACATCAAGCTCGACCCCGACTTCATCGAGAAAAATAAAGCCGACCTGGCCGCATCGCTTCAATCGACAATAATAGAGATTCTTCTCGACAAGCTGCGCAAGGCAGTCGACATGACCGGAGTGAAGACCGTAGCCATAGGTGGAGGCGTGTCGGCCAATTCAGGAGTGCGAAAAGCCGTGGCCGACTACTGCGAGGCACGTAACCTGACCGCATTCATCCCTCAACGCACATTCACCACCGACAATGCCGCAATGGTGGCCATAGCCGGACTCTTCAAATATCTTGACGGAATTTTCTGCAACTACGACGAGGCTCCCTACGCCCGAGTAAAGATATAAACCAAAACCGACATAAATGATGAACATTTCAATCATAGCCATAGGCGACGAGCTCCTTATAGGGCAAGTTATCGACACCAATTCAGGCGACATTGCACGACGCATAAATCCGCTCGGATGGAAAGTCAACGATGTGCAGGTCGTTGCCGACGATGCCGATGAAATAAAACGCGCCATCGATCGCGCATTTGAAACAAGCGACATCGTAATAACCACCGGCGGCCTCGGCCCGACAAAGGACGACATAACCAAAACCACGCTGTGCCAATACTTCGGAGGCGAGATGGTTGAGAATCCCGATGTGCTTGAAAACGTAAAGCAGGTTATCGCCAACCGCGGCCTGGTGCTCAACGACCTTACAGCGCGTCAGGCCATCGTTCCGTCATCGTGCAATGTCATCCAAAACATCGTGGGCACAGCACCCATAATGTGGTGGGAGCGCAACGGAAAGGTTCTCGTGTCGATGCCGGGAGTGCCCTTTGAAACACGCGAGATGCTCGACGCTGCGGTTCTGCCAATGTTGATTGAGAAGTTCCCGACCAATACGGCCATCGAACATCGCACGCTAATGGTGGTAGGCTACAGCGAGTCGCTGCTGGCCATGAAAATTGCCGACTGGGAGGAGTCGCTGCCTCCGTTCCTTCACCTCGCATATCTCCCCAAGCCCGGCCTTGTAAGGCTGCGCATCGACGGACAGCATCAGGACAAGGCTCTGCTGATAAGCGAAATCAACCATTATCACAACCATCTCGTGAAAATGCTGGGCGACAACGTACTATTTGACGACGATGTACCAGTCGAGGAAATACTGCTGCTCGAGCTCAAAGCGCACGGCCTCACACTGTCAACCGCCGAAAGCTGTACGGGTGGCAACATTGCCCACCTGCTCACCTCGGTTCCGGGAAGTTCGGCAGTCTTCAACGGTGGTGTGGTCGCCTACAGCAACGATGTGAAGCGCAACATACTCGGAGTATCGGCACAAACCCTTGAGGAATGCGGAGCTGTGAGCCGCGAAGTTGTCGAGCAGATGGTGATCGGTGCCTGCCAGGCAATGAAGTCGGATTGCGCCATTGCGACTTCCGGAATAGCCGGACCATCGGGAGGCAGCGATAAAAAGCCCGTAGGCACCGTGTGCATAGCCGTAAAGACTCCGGCAGGCATAATCAGCATGAGCCATCACTTCCCCGGCAACCGCCAACGTGTGATAGTAAGGGCATCAATGACCGCATTGATTCTTGCAATAGAGCAGATTCGCACGTTGCCCAAACGCCAGAATTCAAGCACAGTAGAGGAATAAGGCTATTTTTATCTCAAATTTTTACATCGCGCATTTGCACATCTGAAAAATTGATTGTAAATTTGCACTCGCTAACCGCAACAAGGTTCCTTGGCCGAGTGGTTAGGCACCGGTCTGCAAAACCGTTTACAGCAGTTCGAATCTGCTAGGAACCTCAAAGGCTCGCTTTCGCGAGCCTTTTTTATTTTCCCCCCGGTAGGGACGCGATACATCGCGTCCGCATCAATATCATCATTTGTCACCCCGTCACCCCGTCCCTACGTTTCATTTTATACACCCAAAAAATTTCGGAACAGCATAAAAAAATTGTCGATGCAACCAAGATAGGTTGCATCGACAACAACATTATTCAACTATATGTGTCTGATGTTTGTAGTTGCGCACCTTTTTGCCCCGGGCAAGCCGGTAGGCGATGTAGAAGTTTATCATGTTGTTGGAGCGGAAATTCGCATCGCTCCATCCCACGGTGTTGAGCGCGGGCGAGTAGCGGTAGGTGTGCGTCTTGCCCGGCATGAAGTGTATGTCGGGGCTCCACAGTACCGATAGCTGTAGTCGGTTGTTCAGGAAGTTCTTCTGCAGGGCTAATCCGAATCCGTCGCGCAACTCCCAATAGCGCGACTGAGGAGTGATAGAGCTGCTTCCGATTATTCCGTAGCTGAGTACGCAGTCCATAGCTATAGGGGCCACGCGGTAGATCATGTACCAGTCGGCTGTGGGAATCCACTTCTCGCGTCGGTAGTTCATGTAACGCGCCGTGGTTCCGGTGAGCGACCCCGCCAGTGCACTCTCCAGCCTGTCGGAGAACCTCTTGTTGTAGTTGATGCGGAACTTCCACTGGTTGAAATGTCCGTTTTCGGGAATGGTGACGGCATAGGGAATGCGCTCGCCGGAAGTTCCGTTCATGTAGGCAGCCTCGGTGATGTCGTAGATGGAGCCGTCGCCGTGGGTGAATGTCGTCGACAGCGTGAGCGAGCTGAAGAACGTGAGGTTGAGCATGACGCTGTGGGTGGTGGTGGCCTTCAGCGACGGATTGCCCGACTGGTACTCCAGCGAGTCGGTGAACTGCCCGTAGCCCGACATCTGTATGAGGTTGGGACTCGACGAGCTTGCACTATACACAAGCTGTGTCACAAACTTTTTGCTCGGACGCCAGAATGCGTTGGCCTGAAGTCGCGGCTTTACGCTCGTAGTGTGGGTGTCGCCCTCGCTGTTGTGGTACACAAACACTCCGACATTGGCGGTCAGCGACAGCTTGTTTGACGGGAAGTACTGCAGCGATGCGTAGGTTGTGCTGCTTATCACCGAGTTGTTGCTGAGCACGATGTCGGTGCCGAGACGCTTCTCCTTGTAGTCCATCGAAAGTAATGTTTCCGACAGGTCGAGTCCCGCCTTGCCGCCAAAGAGCGTTCGATAGGCGCTGAAGTTGCCCCAAAAGTAGTCGGAGCTTTTGCGGCGCAGGTCGTCGACCGAGTATCCGCTCGTGCGCGACACGTTGCGCTTGTAGTCCCATGCCGATGTGTTGTAGGTGAGCGAGGTGTTTATGTTCCACTTGCCCACAAGTCCACGGTGATATATTCCGAACGCCCATCCGAGGTAGTTGTTCTCAATCAACCGCGACATGTGTCCGATGGTGTCGCGCAGCACCGAGTTGATGTTGCCGGTGACCATTCGGCTTTTAAGCGTGCGGTCGAAACCGGTGGTGCTTACGCCAACCAGCGCCGACACTATGTGCCTGTCGTTTATGCGGTAGTCGACAGCAGTTTCGAGAGCCAGACTGCAGCGGCGCATCAAGTCGGTGGGATCCCTGAGGTCCTGCTCAAGCATGCGCTCCTCGTAGTTGTTGAGCGGGAATGTCCTGGTGGTGTAGGTCGACATTCCCGACTGCTCCCATTGCCATGAGGCGTCGGCCTGCACGTTCCACTTATCCTCGGTGTAGGTGAAGTCGGCCCACGGACTCGTCTTGTTGAAGTCCCTTCCCCGTCCGTTTACTCCGTCGGGGCGTATCCACGTGTTGCCACCGATGTTGAACTCGGAGCCACAGTAGGTGGGACGCGTGTGGAAGTTTATGAGCGCGTCGTAGCCCGAGTACTTTCCCGTGGGCTGGTGCACCACATCGATGCGGTCGAAGCGGTTGGGCGACTGTCGCTTTATGTAGTCGGCTCCGCGCTCCATGCTGTCGACGAGGAGCACGATGTTGCTCGACCCGAGATAGGTGAGATCATGGCTCACCGGGTTGTAGAAAGCCCCGTTGACCCGCATCAGTAGCTCGCCGGCCGTCCTGAGCCCCCGCTTCATATCCTGTGTTATCATATAGGAGTCGCGAGTTCCGCGGTGGCTTATCGTGCTCGCCTCGACCATTACCTCATCGAGCGACACGGCGGGCTTTATGCTGTCAACATTCACTGTATCGGCGGGAGCGAGGCTAATTTGTCGGGCCGAGGCGTTGCCCGAGGCATGGAGGTCGCACATCAGCAGGCACGACATGATGAATGAAAATCCTATAATCAATAATAGTGATGAATTTTTCATACAGGTTGAAGTTTTTTATTGCTGCAAAGGGAGTAAAATTAGTTTATCAATCAAAATTTTTCAGTGTGCAAAAAGTGTGCATTTTGCACAAAGTCTATTCCGGCAGTGTGCAAATAGTGTGCAATCTGACAGCTATTGCGCTGATGATAAATCATATAATTCAATGTCAGGCTTCAGGGTGTTGAAAATGTAATGAATGGTTTCATTGTCGTTCTGTTTTTGTACAAAGGAATGAATTGTTGTTTGCATTTGCAAGTTTTCAATTTCGCAAAAATTCGCAAACCCGGATTTTTAACAATTGTGAATTTCGCAAAAATTCGCAAAATCGGTTTAACTTGCTTGGTGTTAGCTGATAAGCCGTGAGGTGCGGGATTGCAGTTGTTATCATTTGTGTTTAATTTTTTCCGCAAATGAAGTTAAATGCGATTATTTGCACAAATTTTTTCCTTGACAAATCCTTGACAAGTTCATTTTGGGGCCTTGACAGATTCTTGACAGAATGATAATCGTGCTTGTATTTTTTCATATACGTGGATGATTTTTTGTTTTTGCAAAGAGAGTTAAATTAGCTTTAATATCCAAATTTTCGATTGCGCAAATATTTCGCAAATGAAAAATGTTACAAATCGCATTTCGCAGATATTTCGCAGGGCCGTGGTAATGAGCTTGGGGATAGCGTGTTATGCCGGAGTGAGGATTGAGCGTTATGTTTCGTATGTAACAAATGGATAGGGTTGAAGAATACCCGCGGTTAATGCCGAGTTGGAGGTCGGAGGTGTGCTGGTGTATGGAGTGCAACCCGCAAGGGGTTGAGGGGCGAGGGTGACGCCGGTCCACGGGTAGGCCTGCGGCCAACCCGCGGTTAAGTACAGGGTGCATATAAACAAAAGACTGCCGGCGAGGGAATCCTCATCGGCAGTCTTTCTATGTCAGGTTAAAATTCTATCGTTTATTCTTCCCAGCGAAGAACAGCACCGTTGCGGCGGGCGGGATCGGCTCCGGTGTAGTCCATCGAATAGGGACTTCCGGTTGTGGGGCTCTTGCCTACGTAACGGTGATTGCGCATCGACATGAGCATGAATTCACGGTTGAGATAGTCCTGCCACATGAACTCTTCGGCAAGATTTATGTCGTCGGTTAAACGAACATCACCCGGCAAACCGAATCCGGAGGAGAACACGTAACGACCATCGGCACACTGCAGAATCACCTTTCCGTTTCCACGGTCGATGACACGGAAGCGGGTCTGCGGCGAATCATTGTCGGCAGCCGTGTCATACATGAGTCCGTGGGGTGTGGCGTGCATCGGAAGACCGGTGGCCACGTTTATTATGCGGAAGGTCTTGCCAAACGGGATGTAACCGGTGCGGTCGGCCTTGGGTTCCTCCACGGTAAAGTTGTCAAACTCGGCATATCCACCGTTCTTTCCAAGCTTATTGAATGCAAACAGCGACAGGCGTGCGCCCTGGAATGTGATAAGCTGATAGCTCAAAGTCATTTCGCGTCCAAGCTGATGAAACTCTTTTCCGTCAAGTGAGTAGGCATAGTGTCCCTTATCGTTGTCGAAATCACCTACAAATCGCAACCATATACGGTTGTCGGGAAGCACGACGGGAGTGTCGATAGTGTCGTTGTCGAGCTGCTCAAACCAACGCAATGTGAGCGTCTTGCCATCCTTGACGATTCCGGCCCATGAGCATGGAACGTTTATGTTGCCGAGTCCGCACACATCACCGTCCTTAAGATTCTTCACATCAAGCTCTACAGTGGTTATTGACTCTGGGCCTATTGCACGCTGGGTGAGAGTGTTGCGTGCCCACATCAGCTGGTCGGCAGGCATTGTGCGCAATCTAAGCTTACCTCCGGTGAGGCTCCACATCTTGTCGTCGGGATTGTGATTCCACTGCCACACACGGGCAAGAGTCTTTCCATCAAAGTTATCACTGCGCTCGTAAGGTGCGTGAGGCACTTCAGTGTCACGATAGGGAGTGTTGGGCTTCAGCCATGTGCGGGGCGAGCGACCGAGATTTCCCTCAAGGCCAAGCATGGGCCATCCGTCCTTCCAAGTTACCGGGGCCAGAGTCACGGTGCGTCCCAGCGAGTGGAAGTCCATCATGAGCAGTGCCCACCACTGACCGTCGGGAGTCGACACGATGCCGCCCTGATGAATGTTGGAAGCCCTCACCTTGTCGGGATCGGGAGGCGTGATGCTCACGGGATATCCGTCGGGCATGATGCGACCCTTAATCTCGGTCATGGGCGAAGCGTGGTAACCGAATGTTTCATCGGCCGTTATCACACAGGTTTCATAGGGTCCCCAGATGCTCTTGGAGCGCGAACAGAGTGTGCGTCCGTTGGGAACATAGTCGGTTGATATAAGATAGTACATTCCGTCAATCTTGTACATGTGATGGCCTTCGCCCACAGCACTGCCTTCGGGGATGATTACGCGCTCGGTTTCTTCAATCGGGCCGCTCATGTCGGGCTTCAGCTCGGTGCACTTCACCTCACCGTAGCCGTGTATAGCATATATCTTGCCGTCATCGTCAAAGAGGACGCTGAGGTCGTAGATGCGACCGTTCATGTTAATGTGCTTCCACGGACCCTCGATCTTGTCGCTGACAAAGCACTGAAGCCCCTTGCCGTTGACATTGGAGTAGATGTAGAACTTGCCGTCATGATAGCGGATGCAAGGCGCCCATATACCCTGTCCGTAAATCTCTTTTCCATTCTTAAGCGAAAATGCATCGTCGTCAAAGTCAAACCGGTCGAAGCAGTAAGCCACATTCTCCCAGTTTACAAGGTCGCGCGAGTGAAGTATCACAAGTCCGGGAACAGTGTGCATCGTAGTGCCTACAAGGTAGTAGTCATCGCCCACGCGCAATATGTCAGGGTCGGAAAATTCATCGTACATCAAAGGATTGGTAAATGTGCCGTTGCCATTGTCGGCCGTCCATGATTTGGTCTGGGCGAATGCACCGATAGCCGAAATCAGGAGTGCAATAATTAGAACTGTCTTCTTCATAAAATAAATAAGGATATTAGAACTGTCTTCTTCGTAAATAGGTATTATGTGCAAATATAGTCACTAATCGCCAAATGAGTCCAATATATTAAGTAAAATTATATAATTATGCCACCATCTTCATTTATCATTAATATTTATAGAATATGATTAGCAAAAATATCATAATTTAACTATTTTTGCAGAATAACAATTAAAGCCACCGTATGAAGAAATCTTTACTCCTTCTATTCTCCGCAATCATCACTGCCGGCTACTGTCAAGCCGAGCAATTAACCCCCGAGCAGGCGCTCGCCCGTGTCAGGACGGCCGCAGGACCTCAATCAAGAGCCGTCGACATGACGCGGATGTCAAATTTGGTCTACACGGCCAAGACCGACGACAATGCCGACCTGTACATATTCAACGCATCGGCCGGCGACGGATATATGATAGTGTCGGCCGACGACTGCGCAGCTCCATTGCTTGGATATACCGACAAGGGAGATTTCGACCCCCGCAACATGCCCGACAATCTCAAGGCATGGATTGAAGGCTACCAACGACAGATAGCTTGGGCTTCGGCACGCGGAATCCGCTACGAGGCAGGCTCATCGTCGTCACGCGCCGAAGTGGCTCCGCTCGTGAAGACAAAGTGGGACCAAGGAGCGCCTTACAACAACAAGTGTCCGCTCGTCGGGTCGACCCGCACCTATACCGGCTGTGTGGCAACAGCCATGGCCCAGGTGATGAAGTACCATGAATGGCCTACAAGAGGCACCGGCTCGCACTCCTACACCTGGACTACCGAAAATGGCGAAAAGAAAACTCTCTCGGCAAGCTTCAACACCGCTTACGACTGGGCCAACATGCTCGACGAGTACACCTCGACAAGCACCACAGCCCAGAATGACGCTGTAGCGAAGCTTATGTATAACTGCGGCGTAAGTGTCGACATGGGCTACGGCACCGGTGCCAGCGGAGCGCAGTCATCAAAGATTCCCGGAGCTCTGTCAACCTATTTCGGCTATGACAAAGGGATGGCCTACCTGCAGCGCGACTGCTACGGCATCAACCAGTGGGAGGAGATCATATACAACGAACTCGCAGCCAAGCGTCCGGTACTCTACGACGGTATATCCAATTTAGGACAAGACAACCAGGTGGGACACGAATTTGTGTGTGACGGATACCGCGACGGATATTACCACATCAACTGGGGATGGAGCGGAATGAGCGACGGATACTTCAAGCTCACGGCTCTCGACCCGGGCAGCCAGGGCACAGGCGGCGGCGCAAGCGGATTCAATTACGGACAAGGAGCCATTGTGGGAATCAAGAAGGCCGAAGAGGGCTCAAAGGCACCTATAATGTTCTACATGGGTGAAAACTGGGAAGTGACTCCCGAAACCTCGTCACGCAACACCAACACCGCCCTCACCTTCACCGGATTCTACAACTACAGCACCGAAACCTATAACGTGGTATACGGCCTCAAGCTGGTCAATGCATCAGGCAATGCCTCCTATATAAAATCGAACAATTATAAAAACTCCATGGAAGCAGGTTACGGTTACTCCACTTACGAGATAAATTCCAACCAAATAACCGTCACCGGATCCTATAAAGTTTATCCTGCCGTATATATAGAAGATACCAAGACATGGCACGATGTGTTGATGCCCATATACAACACCCCCTATCTCAACCTCACGGCAACACCGGCCACCCTCTCGTTCTCGGAGCCTGACATCGCAAGCGACTTCACAATCAGCGACATGAAGCTCGAAACGCCGTTGTTCTATAACACCACATTCACAATCACAGCCAATGTCGAAAACCGCGGACGCGAATATTACGACTTCATATCGGCAGCGCTTCTGCGCACCGGGACTAAAAGCGTTCTCGCCCAAGCTGAGAGCATGCTGCTTGATGTCCCGGCCAACGAAACGATGAAGCTGAACTATACGTCAAAATTTACCGACAAAATCATGGCCGGAACCTACGACCTGGTGCTCTTGTCGTCGGACGGTGAAATAATAAGCGCCCGACTTCCCGTCGAGTACAGCACCGCATCGACCGAAATAACCATCAACGACTTCAAGCTCGCCAATGAAAATGCCAATTCGGTGCCGATGAACGACATCAGATTCACCGGTTCATTGACCTGCAAATCGGGATTCTTCAACAATGTACTCACAGTGGCACTCTTTGCAAGCGGAAGCAACACTTCGGTAGCGGCATTCAACACCGACCCCATTACAGCCAAAGCGGGTGAAACCGTGACATTCACAGCCACCGGTTCATTCCTCAACGGAACCGTAGGTTCGACCTATCTGGCCTATCTGTTCCAGAACAGCACCCAGCTCACACGCACAAAGGTGTCATTCACCCTTGCAAAGCCTCTCGGCATCGAAGACATAACCGATGACGGAGGATGCACCCTCTACCCCAACCCGGCCGTCGACAACGTTACAATAAGCGCCGACAGCCCCATAACCTCGGTAGAACTCTTCACACTCAACGGCTCACAGGCAATGAAGCAGGCGGTCAACGGCTCGTCGACATCAATCGACCTCAATGTATCGTCACTGCCCCAGGGCATCTACATAGTGAGAATAGTCACCGGCAACAAAACAATCACCAAACGGCTTATAAAGCAATGAAACATCTTACAGTCAAGTCGGTAGTAATAGCATTGGCATTACTGACCGTCAACTGCTCGACAACAAAAAGGGATGGACGCGACAACGCGCCCATCCCCTCAGTTTCAGCCCAACACAAAAACGCAATGTCATCACCCTCTCAGGCGGGCGTTATGCCCAAAGCCCACATCTACAAGACCAACGGCAATTACAACGACAATGTACCCGTGACGATGAACGCCGACGGCAGTCAACTCATATCCTATCCCGCCCCGAGCGACATAAGCAGCGCGTCAGCTCCCCTGCCTCTCGCCGACGGATATCTCCTCGACCGACGGGGAATAAGCCCCACTACGGCATTCACCTCCTACACCTACAGCCGTTACTCGGCACTGTCAACAGCCCCCGATGCGTCACAGCTCATAAAGTCGATAATACCCGGAGCCAAGGTGACCGAGATAGTGGAGCTTCCGATGACCACATCGCAGGCGGCAACCGACACCGCCCGTTGCAACAACCTCATACGCGAAGGCCTTCCCGGCTGCAAAGTCCTCATGGCCCCGCAAGTATATCACCTGCAAGAATAATACACTGCGACATGATACTGTTTCCCAATGCCAAGATCAATCTGGGTCTGTACATAACGCGTCGCCGCGACGACGGCTATCACGACCTGTCGACTTGCTTTTATCCGGTAAAGTGGCGTGACATACTCGAAATCGTGCCCGCTCACGGCGACACCATCACTCTGACCGTGACAGGCCGAAAAGTAGAATGTGAGCCCGAAAAGAACCTTGTGATGAAAGCCTACAGGGCGCTCGACAGCGTTATCCCTCTCCCGCCGGTCGACATCTATCTGCACAAGGTGATTCCCGACGGAGCCGGACTTGGCGGCGGTAGTGCCGATGCGGCGTTCACCCTGCTCGGCCTCAACGAGCTGCTGCAACTCAAGCTACCCAAGGAGCGTCTTGCCGCCATAGCATCGACCGTAGGAGCCGATTGTCCCTTCTTCATCTACAACACACCGATGCTCGCAGCCGGCATAGGCGACATATTCACTCCCGCCGACATCGATCTGAGCGACTATTGCATCGCAATTGTCAAGCCTCATGCTTCAGTGTCGACACGCGAGGCCTACTCGGGAGTCACTCCGCGACTGCCGTCGATGCCGCTCGACATGGCGCTGGCCATGCCCGTTGAATCGTGGCGCGACAACGTTGCCAACGACTTTGAGGAGTCGATATTCCCCTCCCACCCCGAAATAAGCGAGGTAAAATCGATGCTCTACGACCTCGGTGCCGTCTATGCGTCGATGAGCGGCTCTGGAGCCTCGGTGTTCGGCCTGTTTCCTGCATCACGTGGTGACATATTGGCAGATGAACTCAACCGACTCTTCACAGGATGTGACATACATTGTTCGCCACTCGTTTAACAGCCTTTAAAATGAACGTTCCAAGCCTAAAGTTGTTATGATTTTATAGATAATGTGCAAAAACGTGCATTTTTGGCAATGTTTTTGCACTCAACATTACAGCTAACTGAAATCAATAAAATCATTACGAGATATGAGCAAAAATCATAACAAGGTCAACCATCCTGAGGAAGTCAGGAATGACGATATCGAAATAAACGATGTAGAAGCTACCCCCGAAGAGGTCGACGCCGAAGCCGCCAAGGAGATGGCTCAGGAAGAACTCACCAAGGAAGAAGCTCTTGAAAAAGAGCTTGCCGACACAAAGGCTCAGCTCGAAAAGGAGAAAAAGGAGTATCTCTTCCTGATGGCTGAATTTGACAACTTCCGCAAGCGCACTCTCAAGGAGAAGAGCGAGCTCATAAAGAACGGAGGCGAAAATGCAATGCGTGGAATACTCCCCGTTGTTGACGACCTTGAGCGTTCGATTCAGGCCATGAAGGAAACCTCCGACGCCGAAGCCATAAAGGACGGCATCGAGCTTATCTACAATAAATTTGTAAAATATCTTGACCAGAACGGCGTAAAGCCCATTGCTTCAGATGCCGGTAATGAATTCGACACTGAAATTCACGAAGCGGTAACAACATTCCCCACCGACGATGAGTCGCAGAAAGGCAAAGTAATAGACACTATCCAGAAGGGCTACACCCTCAACGGAAAGGTGCTTCGTCATGCTAAAGTAGTCGTAGGACAATAACATTAAAGCTACCTGACTTATGGAAAAACGAGATTATTACGAAATACTCGGTGTACAGAAAAACGCCACCGCCGATGAGCTTAAAAAAGCTTACCGTAAACTGGCGTTGAAGTATCACCCCGACAAGAATCCCGGCGACAAGGAAGCCGAGGAGAAATTCAAGGAAGCTGCCGAAGCCTACGATGTATTGAGCGATCCCGACAAGCGTGCAAAATATGACCAGTGGGGACACAACATGGGGCCTTCGGGATTCGGCGGAGGTGGTGGAGGATTCCACGCCGGCGGAATGTCGATGGAGGATATTTTCGCCAACTTCGGCGACATATTCGGAGGTGGCGGATTTGGTGGATTCGGTGGATTCGGATCGGCTACCGGCGGAGCTCGCCGCCGTCGTCAGCCTAAGGGCAGCGACCTGCGCATAAAGGTGAAGCTGACCCTTCAGGAGATATCGGAAGGCGTCACCAAGAAACTGAAAATTCCCCGTTATGTACAATGTCAGCACTGCTCCGGAACGGGAGCCAAGGACGGCACCGCATTCCAGACATGTACACGCTGCCACGGTTCAGGAGTAATCGACCACGTGCAACAGACATTCCTCGGCCCGATGCAGTCGACAGCCACCTGTCCCGAATGTAACGGCGAGGGCAAGACAATCACCCAGAAGTGTCAATATTGCAACGGCGAGGGCATTGTGCGTCAGGAGGAAGTCGTTTCTTTCAGCATACCCGCAGGCGTAACCGACGGAATGACCCTTTCGCTCAAGGGAAAAGGAAATGCGGCACGCAACGGAGGCATAAACGGCGACCTGCTTGTAGTAATTGAAGAGGAACCGCATCCCGACTTGATTCGTGACGGAAACGACCTTATATACAATCTCATGCTCGACATACCCACCGCAGCTCTCGGTGGTGCAGTAGAGATACCTACAATAACGGGCCGAGCAAGAGTGAAAATTCCGGCCGGCACACAGCCCGGAAAGGTGTTGCGACTGCGCGGCAAGGGACTTCCTTCGACCGAAGGCTACGGCACAGGCGACCTGCTTGTCAACATAATGGTATATATACCTGAAAACCTCAACGACAAGGAGAAAGCAGCTATAGAAAGCCTGCGCGATTCGGCCAACATCAAGCCCACCGACTCGGTAAAGAAACGCATATTCAGCAAATTGCGCCACATATTTGAATAAAAACACTCTAAATAAACGACAAAGCTCCGCATCGTAATTGGTGCGGAGCTTTGTTATTTCATGTAGTCGTGACAGTCAGATGTCAAGATTGAAAATTGTCTTTGCGTTGTTGCTTGTCACATCCGACACCTCTTCAATCGACAATTGAAGCGCCGATGCCACATGGGCGGCGGTATGGATTATAAATGCCGACTCGTTACGCTTTCCACGGTGAGGCACCGGAGCGAGATAAGGAGCATCAGTTTCAAGCACTGTCCTATCAAGGCCGATAACAGGCAACACATCACGCAGCTTGGAATTCTTAAACGTTACAATACCGTTTATTCCGAAATAGAAATCGCCTATTTCCCTTATTCGCTCGACATCCTCAGCGGTTCCGCCAAAGCTGTGAAACACCGCCTTGGGCAATTGCTTGGCCGAAGCAAGCACATCGAGCGTATCGTCCAGTCCGTCACGGCAATGTATTATCACCGGCAAGTCGCGGCTCGCAGCCCAATCGACCTGACGGGCAAACACCTCCCGCTGCTCGGCCCGGAATGTCTTGTCCCAGTAGAGATCCATCCCCACCTCTCCTACGGCCACGTAACGTGTACCCGAATCAAGCTCACGCTCAACAAGGTCGAGAGCCTCCCGCCAATTTTCGTTCACCTCGGTGGGATGCAGTCCCATGGCCATTGAGGTGACACGGGGAAATCGCGCATGAAGACTCTTCATAGGCTCAATCGTGCCTACATCTACATTAGGAAACAACATGTGCTCCACTCCGGCTTCGAGCGCACGCGTCACTGCATCGTCGGGATGCTCAAATTCGGAAAGATACAGATGTGTATGAGTGTCTACTATCATGAACGGCGTGTAAGCGATGCTTTGGCTATGTTGACAAAAAATTCACGGGCATCACCGTCAAGACCTGCCTTGTCAAGCTCCGATACGGCATCGGCGGCATAACGTTCAATCAGCTCACGGCACTCATCGCCCACGTTCAAGGCATCGTAGATGGCCTTTACACGCTCCACCTTGTCGTCACTGCGACTACCCAGCATCGACAGCAACTCCTCACGACGAGCGCCATCCGACTTGTTGATGGCCGTTATCAGCAGGAATGTCTTTTTGTCGTTCATTATGTCGCCGCCTATATTCTTGCCGAATACCTCGGGGTCGCCGTAGGTGTCAAGCCAGTCGTCCTGCAACTGGAAAGCGAGGCCAAGTGATATTCCATAACGGTAAAGAGCCTCCTGAATCTCAATGTCGGCTCCTCCCATCAATGCTCCGAGTCTGCAGGCGCATCCGAGCAGCACCGAGGTCTTGAGTCTTATCATCTCGATGTATTCGGCCACCGTGACATCGTCGCGGCTTTCAAAGTCCATGTCATACTGCTGTCCCTCGTAAATCTCCATGGCCGTTCCGTGAAACAAGTCAAGCACTTCGCTCAGCTTGTCGTTACAACCCGACCCCATAAGCTGCGACGCCATGGTCAACATTGCGTCGCCCGACAGTATTGCAGTGGCCTCGTTCCATTTACAATGCACGGTAGGCTTTCCACGACGCTTGTCGGCACGGTCCATCACATCGTCATGAAGCAAGGTGAAGTTGTGAAACATCTCGATTCCCAACGCCTGGTTAACGGCTCGCTCCATTTTGCCGCCCACCGCGTCACATGAAGCAAGCAGCAACATCGGGCGCAACCGCTTGCCTCCGCAATCAAGAGTGTAAGCTATAGGTTCATACAAGCCGTGGGGCTCTTCAGGATAAGGAATCCCGGCGATAAGCCTGTTTATGCTATCGATATACTCAGCTGAAGTCTTCATAAGCATCGTTTTATTGTCGTTTTCAACGTTTAATCATCATTACTCGTGCAAGCGAGTCGCTGTATTCCAACATACCGTCCTCAAATGCGTCGACATAGGCATCGGCCGCCTTTTCATAGCCATCCTCACGATAGGTCGACTCTTTGGCTCTTATTTCAAGCACACGCCCTTCTAATTCCATATTGGACAACGACGAAGCGTCATCAACAAGTTCTCGGGCATCGTTTTTCCCAAGCTGCCGGGCAGCCTCCTTTATTCGCGACTCCTCCGATGAGCATGCTGCAAGAGTCATCGCCACAGTCAATGATGCAAACAGTAAAATCCTCATAACAATGTCATAGCTATTTTAGCACAAGCCTCGGCGTCGGCCAAAGCGTTGTGATGGTTATAAAAAGGTATTCCCATAAATTCACACACGTAAGGAAGCGAATAGCTCCCCACAAGTTGTCGCGGTATCGTGCGGCGGGCTTTCTGCAGAGTGCATCCGAAAGGATTGTCAGGCCATGTCATGCCATAGACCTTGAATGCGGCTCTAAGACAGCGCTCGTCAAATGCCTTGTTATGCGCCACAAACACGGCATTGTCCCAATTACCCGCAATGCCGAAATGCTTGAGCATCGACATCCACACTCGGTCAAATGTGGGAGCATCGCGTGTGTCCTCGGGAAATATTCCGTGAATCTCTTCCGAAAAATGCCGTATGTACCATTCAGGTTCAGGCTTTACAAGCTGATAGAACCGATCGGCAATAACACCGTCGACAACCTTTACAGCCCCGATGGCACAAATGCTCGACGGCTGATTGTTGGCCGTTTCTACATCGATGGCAATGAAATTATCCATTGGGGCACAACTCCTTTACACGTTCCTTTACGGTTTCCATGAGCCATCGCGGAGTCGAAGTGGCTCCGCATATACCTATCGACTCGATGCCATCAAGCCATTGGGCATCTATTTCATCGGGATTGGTTATGGCATAAGTGCGGGGGTTGACATCATGACATTCACCGTAAAGTATGCGTCCGTTGCTACTCTTCTTGCCGGTAACAAACAGGATCACCTCATGTTCCGAGGCAAATTTGCGCAACTGCGGAACACGGTTGGCCACCTGTCGGCATATCGTGTCGTAATATCTGAATGAAGTTTCAGGGCTCTTGCGTCGCTCAATCTCGGCAATCATGTCCGACAGGCCATGAAGCGACTTGGTGGTCTGCGAATACAATATTATATCCTTGGTATAGTCAAGCCGGTCAAGGCCGTCAAGATCCTCCACCACGATAGCCTCGCCGTTAGTCTGTCCCACAAGTCCGTTCACCTCGGCATGACCTCTCTTGCCGTATATCACAATCTGCTCACCCGGCTTGCGATTGTCGTAGGAAGCCTTTATGCGGCGCTGCAGGTGAAGCACCACCGGACAAGTTGCGTCGATTATGTTTATGTCGTTGCCCTGGGCGAGCTTGTAGGTCGACGGAGGTTCACCGTGGGCCCTCAGCAACACCTTCACTCCGTGAAGCGACTTCAGGTCATCGTGAGTTATCGTGACAAGTCCGCGCTTCCGCAATCGCTCCACCTCGTCACTGTTGTGCACAATGTCGCCAAGACAATAGAGCTTTCCGGCTCCGTCAAGCTCATCCTCGGCTTTACGGATGGCGCTGACCACACCGTTACAGAATCCCGAATCACGGTCTATCTCGATTCGCATTCTATCAGCCTTTTTGAGCAAGTATGCGATTATACAGGTCGAGCAGCCACTTGTTCTGCTGCTCTATGGTCATCTCGGAGTTATCGAGCGAAACTGCATCATCGGCCTTGCGTAGCGGACTCTCCTCACGGGTTTCGTCAATGTGATCACGATGCACCACATTGGCAAGCACCTCCTCATAGGATACCTGCAAGCCTTTTTCTACCAACTCGGAGAAGCGACGCTGGGCACGAGTCTGGGCCGATGCGTCGACAAACACCTTCATCTCGGCATCGGGAAACACCGTAGTTCCTATGTCACGTCCGTCCATGACTATTCCCTTGCCTTCACCGAGAGCCTGCTGCATGGCGACAAGACTGTGACGCACAGCCGGAATCACCGACACCTGCGACACATTGTTTGAAACGTTCAACCGCCTTATCTCATCCTCTACATCCTCACCGCACAGCATGGTACGCTGCGACCCGTCGGGCATCGGCTTGAAGTCTATTTTTATTTCAGGAAGGGCGGCTACAAGATTGTCGACATTGACAGTGCCGTCATTTACCATTCCATGACGCATGGCCCATAATGTCACAGCCCTGTACATGGCTCCCGAATCGATGTAACGATAACCTATAGCCGAGGCAAGCGCACGTGCCATGGAACTTTTGCCCGACGAAGAATATCCGTCGATGGCAATTATAATTTTGTCATTGGACATATATCTGCATATTTTGTTATATGTGACAAAGATAAGATAAAAAGCTGTAAGATTCAAAAAAAGTGAACGGTCATGCAATCGTCTACAGGCGCATGGCAAGGTTGAACATGAATGTCATCGCTCCCACATGGGGCTGAGCCAGAGCGGCACCTATGCCGAACTGACGCACGCGGATTCCCGAGCCTATTGAAAATCCCGAAAAGAAATTGCGCGAATAGGTGTTCATGTCGGTGCGCGTCTTATAGTTGTAGCCGATGCCTATGTAGAAGTTCTCGTTAGGTTCATACTCTCCGGCAAAGACGAGGTGACGCAAAAGATTGGACATGAACGAGTCCTTGAGTTCAACGCTATCGTGGCCTGTGCCGTCGCCTGTGTCATAGTAAGGGAGATGCCATCGCGTAAGATTCCAGGCCGTTACCGACAGCCTGAATGGCAGGCCGTGCAACCCCTGGCTCCAGCCTATTCTCACATCTACAGGAAGCCGCTCGTAAACCTCGTTGAAACGCTTCAGCTGTCCGCCGAGATTGGTGACGACAAGCGACAGCGACATGTCATTGTCGCCGTCATAGTAGTTCAGTCCGAGGTCGACGGCAAGTGCAAAGGCCGAATATGCTTCATAGTCAGAATATACGCCTTTAAGCGTTACGCCGCCTCGCAAAGCGGTCGTTATGTCGTGGCTGTAGGTCACCGAAAAGCATATATCCTTGGGGCTGAACGTGCCTGTGACGCTGCCCGTGACATCGGTCGATTTCATCTCGCCGTAGCCGAAATATTGCATTGACGCCGCCCATGCGCCATGAGTTCCGGCCGAATGTCCGTACTTCACCCCTGCAAAGTTGGACGACCCTATATAACGCATATAGTTGACTCCGAGCTGGCTTCCCAGTTCAGGGCCGAGCAAAGCGGGATTCTGCTCCACAATGTTTATATCGTCATCGATAAGCGATACATTCACGCCGCCAAGTCCGTAGACATGGCTCGACGATGTTATGTCAAGAAAACTGTAGGCCGTTGACACATCGTCAAATGCCGATGCGTTGACAGCCGAAAGTATCGCTACGATAAATGCAATCACGTTACGCTTCATAACGTTAATATTAACGTAACCCCATAACGCCATATTGCCCACCCTTACATTTAAATTGCAAACAAAACTGAAACATAGCTAAACAAATGCTAATTATTGTAATGCCATTTGCAATTATGATGACACCTGCATATATTTGCATACACAATTCAATCACATATATGAAATTCAACCTGAAAAGAATCATACCACTGATAATATTCATCATCTCGATAGTTCCGCTTCAGGCTCAGATGTTACGAATGGTTGTGCATACCACCGAGCAGTCACTTGCCATAACGGAAATGCGTCCCGACATGGTCATAAGCAGCGAAGTCGTCGAGGCCTGGAGTTGCGAATGGGTCGACGAACAGCCCACATTTCCCGGCGGAACAAATGCGCTTGTACACTTTATAAATTCATCACGCAAATATCCCACCGAAGCATTCAACAACGGCATACACGGACGTGTTTTGTGCTCATTCATAGTCCAGCCCGATGGTGAAATAACCCACATCAACGTATTGAAAAGCATCGAGCCGTCGCTTGACCGCGAAGCTGTGAGAGTACTGAACTCAATGCCCAAATGGAATGCCGGACGCGTCGACGGAACCCCCGTGCCCGTTTACTGCATAATGCCAATAACATTCAGGCTATAAGCCTGTCGCACAATATTTGTGATTTTTTATTTCAACAATATGCCGCAATAAATTCAAATTATTGCTATATTAGCGGAATATTATTCACTCAAACCTAAAAATGACATGGCAAACAAACGCAATTTGAAAAAAGCCATCAAAGCCGCATGCGGCGACTTGGCCGGAGAATGTCTTATAGCTCGTGATCTTGTACCCGGAATCGACCGCAAGAAAATGACCGATATATTCTTTGACATAGCCGACCTTCAGTATGTGTCAATCGACAATGTAAGCTTCTCATTTGACAAAACCGAAAAGAGCTTCGATTCGCGTCACGAATACAAGAAAGCCCGCGCAAAATATTACAAGACAGCCTACAAGAAACTTAACGACGACTTCAAGAAGGGCGTAGACGACATCATTGCCCGCATGAACTCATCGCTTGGCGAGCAGCAGAAAGCCGCCAATAAGGCTCGCGCTGAAAAATAACGCATCAACTTCAACTCACAAATTATCTCGACAATGAATCTGTCGAAATGGCTGCTTAAGGTATTCGGGTGGAAGGTGGAAATCACCACACCCGAATACCCCAAGTGCTTAATATGTGTAGCTCCGCACACAAGCAACTGGGACTTCATACTCGGTGAACTCGCCTATCTGTCGGTAGGCCGACGAGCCGGATTTCTGATGAAGGAACAATGGTTCAAATGGCCTCTCGGCTACTTTTTCCGAGCTATAGGAGGCATCGCCGTACCTCGCAAACGAGGAAGTGCGCTCACCGAATCAATTGTCGAAAAATTCAACGCCTCACAGCGAATGGCCATAGCCATAACGCCCGAAGGCACCCGCAAGGGAACGGCCAAATGGAGAAAAGGATTCCTCTACATAGCCCACGACGCGAAAGTGCCATTACTTCTCGGAGCCATCGATTACAAATTGAAAAAAATTGAAATAACAACCGAATTCACTCTCACCGGCAATGTCGACAACGACATGAAAGCCATAAAAAAGTTCTACAGTAAATTTCACGCCAAATATCCCGAGAAATTCATAACCGCCGACGAAAATGATTAAGGAGTCACTGAAAGCATCAGCACTGCAACACGACATTGTGTGGGGCGATCCCGCAAGCAACCTCAAGGCTGTCGACAAGGAACTGTCGGCACTGCCGGGCGATGTCGACATCATCGTGCTGCCCGAGATGTTCTCCACCGGATTCTTATGCGACAAGGATGCGGCCTGTCGCTTGGCCGAGCCCATGGACGGCACGACAATGGAGATGGTGCGCAAATGGTCACGCCAAAATGATGCCGCGATATGCGGAAGCTTCATCGCCCGCGACAACGACCGTATATTCAACCGTGCATTCTTCATCACTCCGTCAGGCGAGGAAACATTCTACGACAAGCACCATCTGTTCACCATGAGTGGCGAGGACTCTGTCTACACGCGAGGCTCAAGCGCGATGCCCGTAGTGACCTTCAGAGGATGGAATGTGGCCTTTGCCGTTTGCTTCGACCTCCGCTTCCCGGTGTGGCTCCGTAACCGGGGCAAAGCCTACGACCTCCTTATCGTAATGGCCAACTGGCCCGACTCGCGCGCCTACGCCTGGGAGCAGCTGCTCATAGCAAGGGCCATCGAAAATCAAGCCTATGTCATAGGATGCAACCGCTCGGGTTCCGACAAATTCGGAGTCTACTCCGGCACATCTCACATAATCGAACCGAAAGGCCGTAACATTGAAACTGATGTCACTCCTGTAGCCGTTGAGGCACAGCTGTCAATGGAATCGCTCGTCGGATTCCGCAATAAATTTCCCGTTTATCTTGAAGGTGACAACTTTGAGTTGCTCTGAATCGTTATAGATATAAGACAAAAAGTGGGGCTAACATTTGGTTATGATGCAAGAACTATATAATTTTGCATCACAGACAAAGGGGTGCCACTGACGATGTGAGCTGAGATCATACCCTCCGAACCTGAAACGGACAACACCGGCGCAGGGATTGTCGGACAATTCATCCATTAGTGAGTCGACCCTTTTTGCCTTTATGAGAACTTATGAGCAAAATGAAGACTTACCGCACAGCACTTTCGATAGCGGGCTCCGATTGTTCGGGAGGCGCAGGAATACAAGCCGACATCAAGACAATGTCGGCATTTGGTGTTTACGCCATGACTGCGATAACCGCTATAACGGTGCAAAACACTCTCGGCGTCACCGATGTACAAGGGATAAGGCCCGACATAGTTGCCGGGCAGATTGATGCCGTTTACCGCGACATCCGTCCCGATGCGGTGAAAATAGGCATGCTCTTCTCGCCCGACATCGTTGCATCGGTAGCCGATGCCCTTGAACGCAACAAAGCCGACAACATTGTACTCGACCCGGTGATGATTGCCACTTCGGGCGACCCGCTGATTGACGACGAAGCAATCGAGCTGATAAAGAATCGCCTCATCCCAATGTCACGCATCATAACTCCAAATGCAAATGAAGCCCGGGCACTTAGCGGCACCGACGATATAGTACTTCAGATTGAAGCATTGAGGACACTCGGAGCCCACGACATTCTGCTAAAAGGCGGCGACAAATCGTCGGACTCAGGCACCTCGACCGACTACCTGTCACTTGAAGGGTGCGACAAAATCCTGTGCCTTTCACATGAACGTATCAACACCCCCAACACCCACGGCACCGGATGCACACTTTCATCGGCCATAGCAAGCTGCCTGGCTCTCGGAATGTCGATGCACGACAGCGTAACAACCGCCAAAGACTACATCTCGGCAGCTTTGCGCAACGGTGCCGATGTGACAATAGGCCACGGACACGGACCGGTCAACCACCTGTTTGCGCCCCATCGATTAGAACCAACTAACCCTATATAGTTATGGAAATAAAAATTAATGACAAATCGGTGACTGTACCCGAAGGAACAACGCTTCAGGGTGCATTGAACTTGAGCGGAATCGCTCCCGACGGAATCGCGACAGGCCTCAACGGCAATGTAATTCCCATGATAGAGCGTGACACAACCGAGCTCCACGAAGGCGACTCAATCATCATCATAAAGCCTTTCTATGGCGGATAAGCCCATGATGAAAATCGCTATAACTCCACCCGTTCCCATTGCTGACGAGCATGAATACATCGTCGCGATACTTGAGGACGGGTGGGATTACGTGCATCTGCGACATCCGTCGGCAACAACCCATGATATGCGCCGCCTGATCGAGGCGATTCCACAGCGATTCCACAACCGGTTGAAGCTACACGGCCATTTTGAGCTGCTGAATGAATTCAACCTCGGTGGAATACATCTTAATTCACGTTGTCCTGAAGCGCCCCGCCTCTACAGCGGCAAAATAAGCCGCACATGTCACGCTATCGACGAGGCCGAGCGTTTCATCGAGATGGAATATGTCACATTAAGCCCAATTTTCGACAGCATATCAAAGCCAGGCTATACATCGGCGTTTTCATCTGACCAATTGTCGGCCATGAAATGCCGCAATGCCGTAGCCCTTGGCGGGGTAACGCCATTACGCATCGATGCCGTCAATCAATATCCTTTCATCGGATATGCCGTGCTCGGCTATCTGTTCAATTCCAACAGCATCGATGAATTGCGACAAAAGCTCAAAGAATTCAAGTAAACATTATAACATAAATCAGCAATGCTACAATTTATAACAAACGCATCCGACAAATATTCCATAGCCGAAGAGGTGCAGATGGCCATTGAAGGCGGCTGCAAATGGATACAGTTGCGCATGAAAGATGCATCCTACGAGCAACAGCGTGAAACCGCGCTGGAAATAATTCCCGTCTGTCGCGAAAACGATGTGATTCTCGTAATTGACGACAATGTGGAACTCGTGAAGGAACTGCACGTTCACGGCGTTCATCTCGGAAAGGAGGACATGCCTGCGGCCGAAGCCCGTGAATACCTCGGGCCTCATGCAATAATAGGAGTCACGGCAAATACGGCCGACGACATCCTGGCGTTCAAGGGCATTGATGTAGACTACATAGGACTTGGCCCGTTCCGCTACACCACTACAAAGAAAAAGCTGTCGCCCGTGCTCGGCATCGACGGCTATCGCAAGATAGTTGATGAAGTACGCAAAGCCGGCAATGAGCTTCCCATCGTAGCCATAGGAGGCATAACACTCGACGACATCGACGACATAATGTCGACAGGAGTCCAGGGCATAGCCATGGCAGGCTCAATAATCAACGCCGACGACCCGGTGAAATACACCGAAGAGGTCATATCGCGTCTTAAAAAAGGACAACAACAATAATAACAAATAACATATCATTATCACAAAATGGACTTACTTAAAATCGGAGGACGCGACTTCAGTTCACGCCTTTTCGTAGGCACGGGAAAGTTTCCCTCCAACAAGCTTATGCTTGAATCCATAATCGCATCAGGATCCGAAATGATTACCGTAGCGATGAAACGCATCGACATGCAGCATGAAGAGGACGATGACATGATGCGTCACATCAATCGCGACAAAGTGCAATTTCTTCCCAACACATCGGGAGTGCGCAACGCCGAAGAAGCTATTCTTGCCGCAAAATTGTCACGCGACTGCTTCGGGACCGACTTCATCAAGCTTGAAATCCATCCCGACCCGAAATATCTGCTCCCCGACCCCATCGAAACGCTGAAAGCTACCGAGGTGCTTGCCCGCGAAGGATTTGTGGTTCTGCCCTACATCCAGGCCGATCCAGTGCTGTGCAAACGCCTTGAAGAGGTAGGTTCAGCAGCCGTAATGCCGCTCGGCGCACCCATAGGCACCAACAAAGGACTGAAAACCCGCGACCTTCTTGAGATAATAATAGCCGAGAGCCGCGTTCCCGTAGTAATCGATGCCGGACTCGGAGCCCCGTCACATGCCGCCGACGCAATGGAGATGGGTGCCGATGCCGTACTTGTGAACACCGCAATAGCCGTTGCCGGCAATCCGGTGGAGATGGCCGTAGCGTTCAAGCTCGCAGTCGAAGCCGGGCGCAAAGCTTATCTCGCAGGACTCGGCAGACAAAGCACATTCGCGCAAGCAACCTCTCCCCTCACCTCGTTTCTCGATTAGGAACGCCCAACTTCAATCACATCACACTCAATTATGGAAATAAACAATATAGATGTCCGCAACTATCCCGGTTCGACAAAGACATACATAGAAGGGAAACTCCACGACATACGCGTACCCATGCGCCGCATCGACCTAACGCCCACAGTGAAAATCATAAACGGCGAAAAGATGATGCATGAAAACGCCCCTGTCTATGTCTACGACACAAGCGGTGCATACACTGACCCCGATATAACGATCGACATAAACAAAGGACTTCCCCGAACACGTGAAAAGTGGCTATCGCAACGTGACGACCTGGAGCAGTTGCCGGGCATAACTTCGGAATATGGCCGACAGCGTGAAGCCGACAAGGGCCTTGATTCAATCCGATTTGCCAACCGTTACGCACCTCGCCGTGCAAAAAAAGGTTGTGCGATAACACAAATGGCACTTGCCAAGCAAGGCATCATAACTCCCGAAATGGAGTATGTGGCCATACGCGAGAACATGAACAACGACAAGCTTGGCATAAAGAGTCACATCACGCCCCAACTCGTGCGTGACGAAATAGCAGCCGGCCGTGCGGTGCTTCCTGCCAACATAAACCATCCCGAAAGCGAACCGATGATAATCGGAAGCAAATTTCTCGTCAAGCTTAACACCAATATCGGCAACTCGGCCCTATCGTCGGGCATCGAGGAGGAAGTCAATAAAGCCGTGTGGAGCTGCTATTGGGGAGGTGACACACTGATGGACCTTTCAACAGGCGACAACATTCACGAAACCCGTGAATGGATAATACGCAACTGTCCCGTGCCAATGGGCACGGTGCCCGTGTACCAGGCATTGGAGAAAGTCAACGGCAATGTCAAGGATCTCACATGGGAAATATATCGTGACACACTCATCGAACAAGCCGAACAGGGAGTCGACTACTTCACCATACACGCCGGAGTGCTTCGAGCTCACGCCGACCTAATAGGCGAGCGACTCACCGGAATCGTATCGCGTGGCGGTTCTATAATGACCCAATGGGCCGCATTACACGACAGCGAAAACTTCCTGTACACCCACTTTGAGGAAATATGCGAAATTCTCGCCCAATATGATGTCGCCGTGTCACTTGGCGACGGAATGCGGCCCGGAAGCATCCACGATGCCAACGACCGCTCGCAGTTCCTCGAACTCGATATACTCGGCCAACTCACGGAAATCGCATGGCGTCACAACGTGCAGGTGCTAATCGAAGGCCCCGGCCACGTGCCCATGAACAAAATAAAGGAGAACATGGAGCGTCAGATGTCGGCATGTCACGAAGCACCCTTCTACACGCTCGGCCCGCTCACTACCGACATAGCACCGGGTTACGACCACATAACATCGGCCATAGGAGCAGCGCAGATTGCATGGCTCGGCACGGCAATGATATGCTACGTTACACCCAAGGAACACCTTGCGCTTCCCAATCTTGAGGATGTGCGCAACGGCGTGATAACCTACAAGATTGCCGCCCATGCCGCCGACCTTGCCAAGGGACATCCGGGAGCACAGGTGCGTGACAACGCCATGAGCAAGGCCCGCTATGACTTCCGATGGAAGGATCAGTTCAACCTGTCGCTCGACCCGGCACGCGCCCGTCAATACTATGTCGAGAGCCACAAGGACGACGACCACTTCTGCACAATGTGCGGCCCCAACTTCTGTGCAATGCGAATATCACAGGCCGTAGCCGACAATTGTGTAAAATAAATCAGTTACTAAAATGTTTTATGACGAAATAAAAAAATATGACTGGAACGACACCACGCGCTGCATAGCAGCCAAAACAGCGCGTGATGTCGAGATAGCCCTCGGCAAGGAACAACTGAGCATCGACGATTTCATGGCTTTGATATCACCTGCCGGAGCCGCCTACATCGAGCCTATGGCACAATTGAGCCAGCGTTACACTCAGGAACGATTCGGCAAGACTATCAGCATGTACATTCCGCTCTACATCACAAATTCATGCACCAACTCATGCGTTTATTGCGGATTCAATCACAACAATCCGTTTAAGCGCACAATTCTCACTATGGAGCAAATCGAGCAGGAATGCAAGGCCATACGCAACCTCGGTCCATTTGAGAACCTGCTGATTGTCACCGGGGAAAATCCTGCAAAGGCGGGGGTCGATTATCTTGAGAAGGCGTTACAGACATGCCGTCCCTATTTCAACAACCTCACAATCGAGGTTCAGCCAATGAAATCCGACGACTACTATCGGCTTACAAAATCGGGACTCAACGGCGTGGTATGCTTCCAGGAAACCTACAACGAGGCCAATTACAAAAAGTATCATCCGGCAGGAATGAAGTCTATATACGATTGGCGACTCAACGGATATGACCGAATGGGACAGGCCGGCGTACACAAGATAGGCATGGGTGTTCTCATCGGACTTGAGGACTGGCGCACCGACATAACCATGATGGCGCGTCATCTGCGTTACCTGCGCAAAAATTACTGGATGACGAAATACTCGGTCAATTTCCCGAGAATGCGTCCGTCGGAAGGACATTTCCAACCCAATGTGATAATGTCGGACCGCGAACTTGCGCAAGTCACATTCGCATTCCGCATCTTCGACCATGATGTCGACATAAGCTACTCCACACGCGAGAATCCTGCATTCCGCGACAACATGATGAAACTGGGAGTGACTTCGATGAGTGCCGGAAGCAAGACCGATCCGGGAGGCTATTCAGTCGAACCCGACTCTCTGGAGCAATTTGAGGTGAGCGACGACCGCTCGCCCGTGAACGTAGCCCGACGCATACACGAACTCGGTTACGAAGTCGTGTGGAAGGACTGGGACAAAATCTTTGACTGAACATCACAATCAACAGCTGTGGCGGACGATATTTCCGCCACAGCTTAACAAAACAATCATCACCAAGCTATGGCCGAATTCAATCCGATGCAGCAGATAAAGCATCAATTCTATGCAATGCGCAACGGCGCGATAGCCGACAACATGCGTCGGCAAGGAGCGCCCTACCGCATAATATTCGGAGTCAACCTCCCACAGCTCAACGAGATAGCACGCAACACAGCCAAGTCGGCGGAAATGGCCGAAGCACTCTGGAACAATACCTCGACACGCGAAAGCATGTTGCTCGCACCAATGATATATCCGCACGAGCAATACGACATCGCCACCGCACGCCGATGGTGCAACGGCATAACCACTCCCGAAGTAGCCGACATTCTGTGCATGAAACTGCTGCGACACATGGATTTCGCATCACAACTTGCCGATGAGCTTATATTGTCGGAAAACGACATGGTGCGATACACGGCATTGCGGTTGATGTTCAACCTGCTCCCCAATCGCATAACCGAAGTGAAAGCCTACGCCGAAAGCGAAATGCAGCGCGGTTGCAACCTTACGGCATCGGTGTGCCGCCCGTTGCTCGATGAAATCAGTTTTCTGGAAGAAGACAATTGACTAACGACATCGACTCATGCGATCGCTGATCCACACACCCAACAGTATCAGCGAACAGCCTACATAGCCGACAATCGACACCTTTTCACTCAATAGCAACGCTGACGCTATCAGCGTTATTATCGGTTGTACATAAAGATAGTTGTTGGCTTTTATTGCACCCAATCCCTTTACGGTAAAAGCCCATATAATGAAAGCTATCATCGAACAGAACACGCCAAGGAACAAGAAATTGCTCCATACATCAAACTGCAGGTACACGTCAAGCGGAGTGTGTTCGGGAATGGCTATCAGAAAAGGAATGGCTGTCACCATTCCGTAAAAGAATGTCTTGCGCGAGATGAACATCACGGTGTAAAATGCACTCAGTTTCCTGAGCACAAGACTGTAGACCGACCAACACACTGCGGCCGAAAGCGACAATAAGTCACCCAGCGGCTTCACATCCAGCACAAAACTACTGTTGAAAATGACGCATCCCACGCCAAGGAATGCGATAAGCGAGCCCATCAGCACGCCCTTGCCCGGGCGTTCATTCTTGTAGATGGCTCCCACCAAGAGTGTAGTAATGAGCGGTGAAAGGGTTACAATGAGCGATACATTAGATACAAGCGTATATTCAAGCGCCGTGTTTTCAGCTATGAAATAGAGTGATCCGGCGCAAAGACCGCATGAAACAAAGAGCAATTCATCGCGAAACGAGTTGGAAAATATACGCTTATGGCACACACACAGGACAAGCAAATAGGCAAGAAGGGTTCTCACCACATATACTTCAGTCGGGTTAATCCCGTGCTCCAGAAGAACCTTGGTCGACACAAACGAAACGCCCCATGCCGTGACAGTGAGCAGTGCTCCAAGATGATACCACAATGCCTTTGACTGATTTGCTCTTAAATTAACGCTCATATAAACGCCCTATTAAAAACTTTTGTGCAAACTTACTCAAAATTTCGCACAAACGGCAAACAATTCAACCTTTTCTCTTGTATTTATAAGTAAATAAAATCACTTCGAGATAGCGTGCGAGTAAAATAAAATGTTAACTTTGCCATCTCGAATTAAGTTAAAATGTAAAATTAGAAACTATGAAACTTATTAAGCTTACAGGTGCGGCATTATTAGCCGTGTGCATTCTTGTTTCATCGGGATGTAGTTCAATGACCAACACCGGAAAGGGAGCTCTTATCGGTGGCGGTGGCGGCGGTGCCTTAGGTGCCGGCATAGGCGCTCTTATCGGTGGCGGTAAAGGCGCCGGTATAGGTAGTGCAATCGGTGCTGCAGTAGGTGCCGGAGCAGGTGCCCTTATCGGAAAGAAGATGGACAAGCAGCAGCAGGAACTTCAGGCTGCTCTGCCCGAGGACACAAAGGTTGAACAGACAACCGACCAGAACGGATTACAGGCAATCAAGGTGACATTCCCCGGCGGAATCCTCTTCCCCACCAACGGAACTACACTCAGCCCGTCGGCAAAGCAGGATCTCTCCAAGTTTGTCGTGTCATTGCGTGAAAATCCCCTCACCGATGTACAGATCTTCGGATTCACCGACAACACTGGTGGCTACGCTGTAAATGAAAGAGTATCAACCGGCCGTGCCGATGCAGTGCTCTCCTATCTCGTCAACTCGGGCATCCAGCCTACCCGTCTTTCAGCTCAGGGTGTGCCCATGGCCGACTATGTAGCTTCAAATGATACTCCTGAAGGACGTGCTCAGAACCGTCGTGTAGAGATCTACATCACCGCAAGTCCGCAAATGATTCAGGACGCCGAGAACGGAACATTGTAATCTACAATATTGCGACATAACACATCGGGGTGCACTAACTGATATAGTGCATCCCGATTTTTTCATTTTTAAGACATTGTGATTGTCCACATTGAAGAATAATGTTAATTTTGCAACATAAACATTTAACAGCATCAAAAATCATGACCGCACAATCCATCCGTCTTCATTCGCTTGAATACCGCGATGTACGCACCTACATCATCGCAGCACTTTTTGTCGTAGGCAATGTAGTTTTGCCCCAGATATGTCACCTCGTGCCCGGAGGCGGCCTCACCTGGTTACCGATATACTTCTTTACTCTTGTTGGAGCCTACAAATTCGGATGGCGCGTCGGAGTCATCACCGCGCTTATGTCGCCGCTCATCAACTCCATGATGTTTGGTATGCCTCCCGTAGCGATGCTCCCGATCATCACAATGAAGAGCCTCATCCTTGCAGCAACAGCATCATGCTTCGCTCATAAATTCAACCGACTATCAATCATCGTGATTCTTGGCATAGTCATCAGCTATCAGCTGATAGGAACCGCTGTCGAGGCACTCATGATAAACTCATTCTCAGCCGCACTCTCCGACCTTACCACCGGACTTCCCGGACTGGCTTTCCAGGTAATAGGCGGCTACCTCACAATACGCTACATCCTCAACAAGTAAGTCACACTTATAATTCATAATGAAAGGACAGGAAGGAAAATATTCTCCTGTCCTTTCATTTTTTATGGTTTTAAACATAATGTTTTGAGATAACGAAAAATGTTTCTTACCTTTGTGTTGATAATAACGCAGTTTTGAATTATGAAATTTCGCAACCCGTTCATAAAGCTTACAGCCTCCGCTTTGATGCTGATTCTCACGGCAGGAGCAATGCAGGCAATCGAGCTTCCCATAAAGAAAATAAACGGTAAAGAATACTACTATTACCAGGTTAAGCCGAAAGAAACAATCTACAGTTTGTGCAAACAATTCGGACTGACCAAAGCAGAACTTATAAAATACAACCCCGTTGTGGCCGACGGACTGCGCGCCAACCAGATTCTCTATTTCCCTGTCGACGAAATGGACCAGATTACAGCGGAAAAGGAAGCTACCCAAGAAAAGTCCAAGCCAAAAACCATCGATGTAGAGTCAACCCATTTCGTGGAGAAAGGTGAAACCATCTACGGAATCAGCAAACACTACGGAATAACCGAAGAGGAGCTGATTGCGGCAAATCCATCGATAGCCCACGGTCTAAAACAGGGAGTGGTGCTCAACATCCCCAAAAGCGGAAATCATGTGACATCGACATCATCGGAAGCTGATGTTGCCGAAGCCGACAACTATATAAGGGACGAAGAACCTGCAACCGAGCCGGAACAAGAGCCCGAAACCGAAACCACCGTCGTGGCTGAAGAAACGGGAACCGAGCAAGAGGCAGCACCTGAACCAAAACGGGAACCTGTAGAGCCGGCCATACCCGCGACTACCGTCAACGACTATTATAACGAGGAGGACACCGATGCCGAAGAGCCGTCGGAGGATGAAGCAACCGAAGAACAATCGGAGGAGAGCGACTCTACAATTGTCGACAACTCAGTCGACATAGCCGTGATGCTTCCCTTCATGCTCGATCAGGAGAAACCCGACAAGCAGACTCAGCTATACACCGAGTTCTACAAAGGATTCCTCATCGCAGTCGACAGCCTGCGCAACATAGGCAGCAAAATCAACATCCGCGCATTTGACACGGCGGCAAGCATCGACACCGTGCGCAACCTCATGACTTCGCCCGACTTCGGTGTATATGACATCATAATCGCTCCCGACGACGAGGCTCAGCTCAATGCCATCTCGGACTTCGCGCTACAGCATGACATGAATGTAATGAACATCTTTGCCGTAAAGAGCGAGTTGTACAAAAACAACAAGGCTGTAATGCAGGCCAACATCCCCCACTCCGACATGTATGACGAAGCCGTCACCGCATTGCTCGGCTCCTACATGGACTACATGCCCGTGCTGCTTATCCCCAACGAAGGCAAGACCGATAAGATTGAATTTGTCAACAAGCTCCGCTCCGAGCTGTCGTCACGCAACCTCCCATTCACCGAGATACACTATTCGGGCTATCTGAAGGAGAGCGACCTTGCACAGCTTGAGCATGACAACCGTTACATATTCGTACCCGCTTCGGGAACACAGACCGAGTTCTCTCGCATCATAGGAGCTCTGAAGACCTATCGCGAAAATCTTCTGGACTACAACAATGTGCGCCTCTTCGGATATCCCGAATGGATTACTTTCCGCAGCGACATGCTCGAAAATCTGCACACGATGAACTCAACTATCTACTCACGCTTCTTCAACGACGACTCAAGCTACCGCTCGCGTGACTTCGCCGAACTCTACAAGCGCTGGTACGGCTCACCCATGATGAGCGCGATTCCCGTACAGGGCATCCTCGGATTCGACACCGGATTCTATATAATCAATGCGATACACCGTGACAACAACGGGTTGAACAATTCACATTACTCTTACGACGGAATCCAAAGCGGCTACCACTTCTCAAAGCCCGCCGAATCGGAAGGTGTAATAAACGACCGATTGTACTTCATCAATTTCCGTCCGTCAGGAGTAATCGAAAAACTTCCACTGTAAATGAACATGATTCGCAATATAGCATTGGCTCTGCTGCTGTCGGTCGTTGGCTTGACCGCATCGGCACAGGCTCACTATACCTCAAAAGTAGCGATAGGCGGTAAAGCCGGTGTCACACTCTCCAAAATGTCGTTCGCACCCAGTACCAAGCAATCATTTGTAGTGGGTGAAACGATGGGTATAACAGTGCGCTATTGGGAGGAGCGTCACTTCGGACTGATAGCCGAATTAAACCTGGAGCAACGCGGATGGAAGGAGAATTTCGAGGGTGCGCCGTTCAGCTTTGAACGCAAGCTCAACTATATACAGCTGCCTCTTCTCACCCACATATTCTTTGGAGGACGCACCGTAAAAGGGTTCTTCAATCTCGGTCCCGAGGTGGGATACATGATCAGCACAAGCTATTCATCCAACTTCGATGTCCACAACATAGCCAACATACCCGACTTTCCGCCAAACCGCGAAACCGACCAGATGGTATTGGAACCCACCAATAAGTTTGACTACGGAATATCGGGAGGCGCGGGCATTGAATTTACAATCAAGCGCAAGCACCTCATAAATCTCGAAGCACGTTACTACTTCGGAATCGGCAACATATTCCCCGATGAGCGTCGTGACACATTCTCGGCTTCACGAGGAATGTCGATACTCGTCACTCTGGGCTATAGCTATCGACTGAAATAATAAGCTTTTTAAGAGCCGGTTCGACAATAAATGTCAACGGCTTTAAATCTTGCCGGGAGCAGTGAGGATGTGAAACACGAGGTCATTGAGGATGTCGTAGGAATCCATACGCGACCCCACACCCTTGCTGCGACAATCGGCTACACGAATCTCGTGCAGAATCTCAATCAACTTCCACGCATTGTAATTGCGCATTCCCTGCTTGTAATCGTCGGGCAGCCATGAACGGCGTATTCCTATCTCGGCACATAACGCACTCTCGCTTCTGTCGCGACAGTAGGTTACAAGCAACAGATTGGAGAAATAGTTCCATATAGTGCCTATAGTCACCACGACAGGATTATTCTTGGGATTGCGGCGGAAATAGTCGACAATCCTGAAGGCACGGTTGAAATCCTTCACGGCAAGAGCGTTCACAAGCTCAAAGTTATTGTAATCCTTGCTCATGCCTATGTGGCGTTCAATCACCTCGGGAGTTATAGTTGAACCGGGTGCAAGAGCCACCGTGAGCTTGTCGATTTCATTATACAGTCGCGAAAGGTCGGTGCCCACATAGTCGCGCAACATGGCGAGTCCCTTGGTTTCGATGTTAAGACCCTTCTGCTTTATGAATCCGCTTATTATGGGCCCTGCATTGCGGTCGGTCACCTTCTGCGACTCAAATACCACCCCGCCATGCGTGTTTATCTGCTTTATCAGGTCCTTGGCCTTGGCTTGCGCGCCTCGGCAGCTGATCACCAATATCGTCGACATCGTGGGCTGTGAAGCATAGAGATGAAAGCGGTTAAGCTGGTCGGCCCTTATGGCCTGTGCTTCCTTCACTATCACCACCTGATAATCCGACATCATAGGATAACGGCGACATGCGTCCATTATCGTGTCAGGCCCTGTTTCAGGAGCATAGAATGTATAGAGATTAAAGTCACGGTCGGCTTCGGGAATTATATTCTCAAACATCGACAGCAACTCGTCGATATAGTAGCCCTCCTCGCCATGCAGCAAATATACGGGAGCATATTTGCGTGATGCGAGCTGCGATTTCAATCCTTCAAATGTAACTGCCGACGATGCCTGAGCCATAACTTATAACGGTAATAAATTTTTTTTGTAAATTTACAGAAAATAAGTGACGCAAACAAGAATATTGAATGGAGCTGAACCTGCCATCGTTTGACATAAGACTGCAACGTGACGACGAAGGTGTAAAAATCTTCGACCGATTGCGCAAGAAGTTCATCATACTCACCCCCGAGGAGTGGGTAAGACAACACTTCGTGAACTATCTTATAAATCATAAGGGATTCCCCGAATCGCTAATGGCCAACGAAATAGGGATAACACTCAACGGCACGCGTCGCCGTTGTGACACAGTGGTATTTGACAAGCACGGCTCCCCAATGGTGATTGTCGAGTATAAAGCGTCGTCAATAGTGATTTCGCAGTCGACATTTGACCAGATAGTGCGTTACAACATGGTGCTCCATGCACGTTATCTCATCGTGTCAAACGGCATGAACCACTATTGCTGCCGCATTGACTACGACAACATGTCCTATGATTTTTTGAAAGAAGTTCCCGATTACGCCGATTTAGAGCCGATTCGACAATAAATATTAACGGCATGGTCTTAGAATAGGTAGACCACTCTAATGTCCCAAGTGCGGTTCTTGGCACTGAAATCATCGAGCAACTTGGTCTTGACGGCGTAGACCATACCCCATGTGCGGCTTGCCTGTACCTGCCAGTTCTTGAAAATCTCGACACCCAATCCCACGGTAAGTCCCATTTCACCTCCGGCATACTTCAAGGCCTTCACATTACTGTGAGCGGCAAGGATGCTGAATGACGGGCCACCGAACACAAAGGGAGCGACATAGTCCTCCATTCCGTTAAGGCGGGTATATTTGAATCGAAGATGTATAGGTATCTCTATGTAATGAAGATAGCTGCGCTCCTTGCCGTAACCCTGCGAAGCCCACACGAGCTTTTCACCGAGATTCAATGTGGCACCGCGCTGCTCATAGAAAATTCCCGAACTTACACCGAAACCGATGCCGGGAAACATCATCTCGGTGGCTATACCGGTTGAGAATCCCACACTCTTGTCGACTGTAATCAAGTCCTGACGGAATTTAAGATTGGTGATATCGATTCCCAGCATAGGGCCGTAACGGAATTGAGCCGATGCGCTGAATGCGCCTATCATTGAAGCCACGAGGGCAAGACATAGAATATACTTTCTCATTTATAATGTTATTTTAGCACAAAGTTAACGATAGTCAACGTATTTACGCAATAACGAAGTGTAAAAATCGTGAAATATCGACGAAAAGCGCAAAATCATGCAAAAAGTCGCGCTATGTCATCGATTGCTATGATGGTTATTATAATTTTCCCGTCGGGAGTATAGTTGGGCGTAATAAGTTTAAACAAATCGCCAAGCAGATGCTCCATTTCGGCCGATGTAAGCTGACGCCCCGGCTTTATCGCCGCGGCTCTCGCCATCGACAAAGCAATGTTGTGACGAAGGTCATCGGCTATCTTTCCGCTTCCGTCGACAACCGTGTCAATCATCGACAGCATCAGTTCCCTCGGATTGACATCGTTCATGACCGAAGGCATACCGTTAAGCGTCCATGAATTGTCGCCCAGACATGATATGTCGAAGCCGAGAGCGTTGGCCTCATCGACTATGCCCTCCATAACGGCATTTTGCGCGGCGGTAAGGTCGACGACTTCGGGAAATATAACACGCTGAGTGCTCAACGCATCGAGATTTGCAAGGTCGATGTAACGGTCATAGAGTATCCTCACATGAGCGCGATGCTGATCGATGACCATGAGCCCCGATTTGGAGGGCGACAATATGTAACGGTTCTTGAGTTGCATTGCGCTCTGACTGTCGGTCACGGCTCCAAAGTCCAGTTCACCGGCTGCCTCATCATTCATGGTCGACGATACGGCCGACAGGTCGACATCATCGGTCATGTCGTTCAATGCACTTCCGCGCATTGTTTCGTAGGACTCATCACGGTTACGTGCAAAGTCTTCGTAAAGCTTCTCCCAATCCTGCGTTGCGTCATTCAATCCGCTTCGCCACGAACCGCCCGATGTCGACGGCGATGAATCACGCGTGGAGGTGTTGAAGGGGTTGTATGACTTGTCGATTTTCACCTCATGGCTGGCATTGGCATTGGGATTGAACACGGGAATATCGGGAGCGTCGGTGACATCAAATTCAATCGACGGCACGGCGTTGAACTTGCCCAGGCCCTCCTTTATGACAGCGGTGAGAATCTGCCATATAGGCTGCTCGTTCTCAAACTTTATTTCGTTTTTGGTAGGATGTATGTTGACATCTATCGTGTCGGGGTCAACCGTGAAGTTAAGGAAATAGCACGGTTGCTCATCGGCAGGAATCAACTGGTCGTAGCACTGCATCACCGCCTTGTGGAAATAGGGGTGACGCATATTGCGCCCGTTGACCATCAGATATTGCAAAGCCCCCCTCTTGCGCGCATTTTCCGGTCGGCTGACAAATCCCGATATGCGCACGAGCGAAGTGTCGGTTTCAACCGGAACAAGCTGCTTGTCAAGTGCCTTGCCGAAAAGGTCGATTATACGCTGCTTAAACGAGCATTTCATCAATTGATGGACAGTCGTGTCGTTATGCACCAACAGGAACTCCACATTGGGATTTACCAATGCAAGTCGCTCAAACTCACGGAGTATGTTGCTCATCTCAACGTGATCGCTTTTAAGGAACTTTCGCCGTGCGGGCACATTGAAGAATAGATTCTTGACCATCATGTTGCTTCCCGGCGTGCACACATCGGGCTCCTGGCTTTCGACCGTCGAGCCGCTGATGACGATGCGTGTGCCTATGTTGTCGTCCTTGCGCATAGTGCGCAATTCGACTTGCGATATGGCGCATATAGAAGCAAGAGCCTCTCCGCGGAATCCCATTGTGTGAAGCGAGAACAGGTCGGAGGCCTGTGATATTTTGGATGTAGAGTGACGCTCAAATGCCAGTCGTGCATCGGTAGGCGACATTCCGCAACCGTTGTCGACAACCTGTATCAAAGTGCGTCCGGCGTCTTTAAGTATTATTTTTACGATGGTAGCTCCCGCATCTATAGCATTTTCGACCAATTCCTTTATCACAGATGCGGGACGCTGAATCACCTCTCCGGCCGCTATCTGGTTAGCCACCGAATCGGGCAACAGCTTTATTATATCGCTCATTTTTTATAGTTTTCCTTGATTTAATTCACTGCAAAAATAGTGAAAAACTACGATATTTTACCCACTTTTCAGCGCAATCGTGCATTAAACTCCTTGCGCTCCCGGTCGAAAAACCAGCCCCACTTGTTAAAATATTTCATCATGTTCACGATGTGAATCCACAACATCCTGCTGTTGTGATAGGAAGCTGCACGGTGACGGTGGACCACCGTTATTCCCGGATAGTAGATTGTGCGATACATCCTGTGCAATCGGCGTGAAAGGTCGATGTCCTCGGGATACATGAAAAATCGCTCGTCAAACAACCCTACTCTTTTCAATGCCGACACGCGCAGCAGCATAAAGCTCCCCTGATGATAGGGTGCATCGAATACCTCACCGTGTGACATGGACTTAAGCAGATAACGCTCATCGGACAATCGTGAGATAAATGACGGCATGAAACGCCGGGCAAACACATTCCACGGAGTGGGAAGCATGCGGCTCGTGTATTGTAACGCACCTGTTGAATCGACAATGCGCGGATGCAGCAAAGCCACATTCTCATTCCGCTCCATGTAACGCACGGCTATCTCAACCGACCCCGAAGGAAATTCCACATCGCTGTTCAACACCAGATGGTAACGCACGCCCAATTCAATACTCTTGCGTAACGCGACATTGTGCCCCGCACCGTAACCCACATTTTCATTAGCCATATACTCAACAACGGGGTACCGGCCGCAAAGCTCCTCGACCGCCATGTCACGGGCATTATCCACCACATACACCCTGCTCACAACAGGCGAAGAGAGTGACTCAAAACAACGGCGCAACTCGTCACAATCGGTGTGATACGTTACTATGGATACCGCTACATTCATCATTTCGACAAGCGTGACAATAATTTGAAGAAGCCCTTTCCAGGCAACGAAGCGATTATACCGAGCTTGTTCTTTGCCCTTACCCGCCTGTCACGCAGGCAGCCCATGCGCAACTTCGATATGACATCCCAACAGGCATCGGCTTCCTTAGAATCGCCCAAACCGTTACGCACAAGCAGAACAAACATGTTGAAGTGCGCACTAAGCATGCGACTTTTAGCGGCAGCTGACGCAGCAGGGCAATTGAGAGCTACATACTCCCCTATTCGCCCCACGACATCGAGCACATCGAGCCTGTCACGGGTGAAAACCGACAATCGGCTTCCGGAGCGCTTGCGGTAGAAATATAACACCTCATCACGAAATACAATTCTGCGGGCCCTACCGATTACACGCGGCATTATGTCGAGGTCCTCATACATGATTCCGGGAGTGAAACGCTCCTCGTCAAACAGATGACGGGCAAACATCTTTCCCGATACCGATGAATCGACACCGTCCTGATAAAGCAACGACTTCATGGCATCGTCACGTGACATGATCAGAGGCTCCGAATCACAGTGACGCATCTTGCCACCTACACGCGTCACCGCCATATCGGCATCGGTCATCATCGCATATAGCCGCGTGACATAATCACTGGCTATGACATCGTCACTATCGACAAACGTGACATACTCGCCCCGCGACACATCGATTCCGGCGTTACGTGCAACAGAAGGGCCGCAATTGTCACATTCAACCAAGCGGAATCGACCGTCACGTTCAACACGCCGGCGACACATAGCGTTACTTCCGTCGGTCGAACCGTCATCAACAAGAATCACTTCCATATTGTCGCACGACTGCAAAGCAATGCTCTCAAGACATTCGTCAAGAAAGGGAGCCGTGTTGTAGACCGGAACTATTACCGATATCAAAGGGAGATGATCCATATAGACAAAGTTAACACATCACGACAAATGTAGCGTCATTGCTGTGTCAAAAATATTGCATAACGTTTACGCTTCAATTAAATCGATTGAAAACGCACAAACTATTGAATAATTATTCCTATGTTTGCTCTTAACCAACATCTACATGGCATGGCACAACATAACGAACTTGGGAAATGGGGCGAACAGGTGGCCTACGAGTATCTTCTCGTGCAAGGCTACACGATGGTTGAACGTGACACCCGGCAAGGGCATTTTGAAATCGACATCATAGCCACCAAGGGCAACCGCATCATATTCATCGAGGTCAAGACGCGTTCCGACCTCAAGGTCGACCCCGTTCAGTCGATAAATTCACGCAAGATAGGACGAATATGCGCCGCAGCCAACAGCTATGTAAAACAACACAAACTGCCCCATGAGGTGCAGTTTGATATTGTCATTGTCATCGGAAATCCCGACAGCTATACGATTGAACACATTCCCGACGCATTCATTGCGCCGATGCGCGGATACCGCTAATCGACCCGTCGTTTTCTGACCGTGGGATCGGGCTCGTTCAACAATGCCTCCATTTCGGGAGGGATGTTGAATATGTCATCCTTATCCTTTGGACGCAATGCCTCATACCATTGGAAATTGGAGAGATAGAATATCGATTTCTTGGCCAGGTAAAGAGGTGTAGCCGTTCCCGTGACATCAGGCCACATCTTTATACGCTCCACCTGCATTGGCCCGGCAGAGAAATCGGCAGTAAGGAAACTGCTCTCGGAGTTCACTATCTTGTTTATAGTAGAGTCACTCTCCTCAGGCAACAACACCACCTCGACATTGCCGCTAACATCGAGCCTGCGCATATTGCCGTCGACAAATGTCGCCAGCATCTCCTTTCCGCTCAGCTGATTGTAAAATTCCTCACCTACATGCTCGGCCGTAAAACCGAACTCGGGCAACTTGGCCCAGTCGACCGTGGAATCATTGAAATGCACATATATCACATTTCCAAATATCTGACGCGCCTCATTCCACACAATTGGATGACGGTGCATATAGAGGGTGGAGTCACGCTCCATAAAACTTAACGAATCGCAAAGTCCCTGGATGTCGACTCGCCAAAAACGCACACGCGGATAGGCCGTCATGACATGTGTGGAGTCGTCGTGCAACACATAGGAACGTATCGTGTCGCCATGCATATATAGAGTGTCGCCCTTGCTGTATTCAAGGATTCGGGCACGATTGGTGGCGAATGCGCTGTCCTGTTTCTCAAAGTAACAGCCGTAGTTGCCCTCGAGCATTGTCTGCCTTACCGAGTCGGTAAGCACCATGTTGCCGAAAGTCTCGCCGAAACCGGCTTTCTGGTCGTAATATATAGTGTCGCCTGTCAATGTGCTGCCGCCCTCGGTGACGATAAGCGACCGGTCAAAGAGTTCCGAGAAGCCCATATCGGTATTATAGATTCCGTTACTTGAGTAGACGGTGGCACTGTCGGTGACAATAGTCGTGGGGCTTATAATGCGTGCTATGTGGGTGCCGGTATTGTAAAGCAGAGTTTCGGTAGTCATGCGGAAATCCTTCTCCTCAATGTCGTTCAGCACCACATGCTCGCGGAACTCGGCATCCTTGGTGTCGGGGCTGTATTGTCCGTAACCCGAAGTCAGCTGATTCTCGGCATCGGTAATCTTACCCTCGTTGTCATAGTAACCGATATTCGACGCAATGTCGTAATAGAAAGTATAGGTTTCCAATTCGACATCCTTATTAATAAGTCGCACCGGATTTATGTCATCGCCGTAGAAAGTGGCAAGTTCATCGGCACCGTTATAGTCAAGCTCATCAGCATATACAAACAGGGTGTCGCCCTGCTCCATCCTCACATTTCCGAAAGCGTTCAACGAGCTTGACGCTTCGTAGAAATGAGCGCTGTCACAGAACATGAACATATCGCCCTTTCGGAACTGCACGTTACCTATCAGCACCTGATATTCGGTGCTGACCTTCTCATCCATCAACAGCTTGTCGGCACGTTCAAGAAACACACGACCTTCGGTGTGTCGATTAGCCGATGGAATAGTAGGCTTTATAGCCAAAGTATCATTGGTCGCCAAAGGCGACTGTCCCTGCCGCTGCAAACCTTGACTGCCAAAAACTATCGACGGGACAAGAATACCCAAAAGGCATAGAAGGATAAGACTCCTTCTATGCCCTGAGTATAAGTTATGTCGGTCGTTATTACGATTCATCTAAATCACTGATTTTTGTTTCGCTTCAACCAGCCATCGTGCTGGAAATCACAGTCGCGCCATCCGTCCTCGATGCGCACGTAGGTGTCCTTGATTTTCTTATCGATCCACTCGGCAATTATCTTATTGCGCAACGAGTTTTCGTACATATTCTTTATCATCTGGTAGTCGTCGCTCAATGTCGCGCGATGTCCATCGATGCGGTCGGCCAGTTTCACTATAGCCACTATCTCACGGTTGTTGGTGGGATCCGACATGATGAACGGCTTCGACACTTCGCCTATCGACATAGTGTTTACGGCTCGGCTCACCTCCTGGGGCAGCTCTCCCATCTGGAATCGCGTAGTACCGGTTTCGCCATTCACCATCAATCCGCGGTTGAATCGTGTATTCTTATCCTGCGACAAACCTACTACAGCATCCTCAAAGGTGAACTTCTCGGCAAGAATGTCGGAACGCACCGAATCGAGTCGGTTTATAGCGTCGGTAAGATCCTTTTCGGCAACCTTCGGACGCAACAGGATGTGTCGGGTGTTAATGCGGTCGCCGCGCTTCTCGATAAGCTGAATTATGTGATATCCGTAGGTAGTTTCAACGATCTTGGAAACTTTCTTGGTGTCATTCAGGTTAAAAGCGGCAGCAGCATATTCAGGCTCGAGGTGTCCACGACCGAGGAATCCGGTTTCACCGCCTCGCATACCCGAACCGTCCTGAGCCTCGGAGTGGAGAATGGCAAGAGTCGAGAAATCGGCTTCGCCCTTATTGACCTTATCGGCATAGTCGCGCAGTCGCGACTTAACCTCCTCGATTTCCTCTCGCGGAATTACAGGATTTATAGTAAGAATCTGCACTTCCACCTGCATGGGTACGAAAGGAATACTGTCCTGAGGGAGTCCCGAGAAATATTTACGCACATCGGAGGGTGTGGTTTTTACATCCTTGGTGAGATTGGCCTGCACCTCCTGCACTTTATAGCGGTTACGCATAGACTCCATCATGGTTTCACGAATCTGAGGCAACGGACGACGATAGAACTGCTCGACCTTTTCCTGAGTACCAAGCTCATTTATAAGATAATTAATCTGCATTTCCACACGCTGTGAAACCGCACCTTCGGAAACCTCGACCGTATCAAGCTCAGCCTGATGCAAGAAAAGCTTCTCGATAGCGAGTTGTTCGGGAATCACGCAATAGGGATCACCGTCTACATTGGCACGCTCATAAAGCATGGTCTGGTACATCTCCTCAACTTCCGACTTATAAATGGGCTGATCGCCTATCCACCATGCCACCTCTTCAATGACATTGTTGTTTTGCGCTATAGCAGCTATCGCCACCCCGGCGGCTGCAAATAATGTGATTGCTTTGTTTAGTTTCACTTTATATAATTTCTATTCTTGGTTAGCAGTATTAAGTTAACTATCATTGCTTGGCATCGTTCAACCCCAGGTCGACATGCACCTCGATGTCACCGTCATTCAGCCCCTGGTCATAAAGTTGCTGTCGCAGTTCACGATCATAGTCAACACGTGTACGGCTCATAAGCAGCTCCCTTATGCTCTCGGCAGCCGCCTCAAATGGGGAAACGGAACCCGACGGCATATATTCACTCACGCTCAGCAGATATACATATCCGTCACGCGTGGTTTCAAATGTCTTGTTACGACTCAGAAAGGCGTCGGGCGAACCGCCGAAGTCAAAGGGGATTTTGGCTTCGACCTCTTCCCATGCAATCCATCGGTCACGAAAATAGTCGTAATGAATCGCTTCGCTCAACCCATATTTCTCAAGATTGTCGATGTCGGCGGCCTTGTCGGAGCGATACCATTTACGCACATCCGACAGTCCTGCCGCATCCTTGGGGACCTTAATGTAGATGCCTTTTACAAGCGGACTCTTCAGCTTGAAATCCGATTTATTGGCTTCGTAGAATGCTCTCAAAGTGTCAACCGGAATGCTTTCGGCGGCATGCTCGGCATACATCTGACGGCGATATTCCCACATCAGCAACTCGTTTCGATAATCCTCGACAAGCTTGTCGATGCGCTTTGTGTCGGAGATGTTGCGTGCGGCAATCTCCCCTACCAGCTTATTGTCAATCCACGTGCGTATATAGGCACGTGTAAACTTCACGCTGTCGTCGCGTGACAATCCATAAGGAATATTCGATGCCAAATCATCGGCTGTAAGCGTCGATGCGCCTACCCTCACCAATACATCATCCTCCACCGAATCGGATTCGGTGCCACTGCAGGCGGCGAAAGCGATAATGAGAGGCATGAAAGCTATGTAACGTATTACATTCATCTTAATGTATATGGCAATCAAGCTTCAAATTTACTAAAAATTCAAATAAGGCAACTCCTTTATTGGATTTTTATTGACTTTTATGAGATATTTAAGCTTTTTTGAACTATCGATTCAAAATCGAGAGAGGCATGCTGCGGCGGTTTACCGTGACATGCCTCTCTCATTTATGTTAAAGCAATGAATTACTGATGTGACGCACTATAGTTGGGTGCCTCGCTGGTGATAGCCACATCGTGAGGATGGCTCTCGGCCACTCCGGCATTGGTGATGCGTGTAAACTTGGCACTATGCAGCTTATCGATGTTCTTGGCTCCGCAGTAGCCCATACCGGCTCTCAAGCCGCCGAGCATCTGATAGGTAACCTCATAGAGCGAGCCCTTAAATGGAACACGGGCGGCAATTCCTTCGGGAACAAGCTTGCGGGTATCGGTTTCACCTGCCTGGAAATAGCGGTCCTTTGAACCCTTCTCCATAGCCTCAAGCGAACCCATGCCACGATAAGCCTTATACTTACGGCCGTTGTAGATGATAGTGTCGCCGGGCGACTCCTCTACACCGGCAAGCATACCTCCGAGCATAACCGAATAAGCGCCTGCGGCAAGAGCCTTTACAATGTCACCCGAGTAACGTATACCACCATCGGCGATCAACGGGACATCGGTTCCCTCAAGAGCCTTGGCTACATCGTAGACAGCCGACAACTGAGGAACTCCCACACCGGCAATAACTCGAGTAGTGCATATAGATCCCGGGCCTATGCCCACCTTAACGCCGTCGGCGCCGTTCTCGACAAGGAACTTGGCAGCTTCGCCTGTTGCAATGTTGCCGACAACCACGTCGATGTTGGGATACTTCTCCTTAACGCTGCGGAGCACACCGACCACACCTGCGCTGTGACCGTGAGCCGTGTCAATAACGATTGCATCGACACCTGCAGCCACAAGTGCATCAACGCGGTCCATGACATCGGGAGTCACACCCACGCCGGCGGCTACGCGAAGACGGCCAAGAGCGTCCTTGCAGGCATTGGGCTTGTCCTTAGCCTTGGTTATGTCCTTATATGTAACGAGGCCCACAAGTCGACCTTCATTGTCAACTACGGGCAATTTCTCTATCTTATGCTGTTGGAGTATGCTTGCAGCCTCTTCAAGATTGGTGGTCTGTGAAGTCGTGACAAGATTCTTTGATGTCATCACCTCATCGATAAGACGGTTGAGGTTCTGCTCAAAACGCAAATCACGATTGGTAACGATACCAACAAGCTTACGGTCGTCATCGACAACGGGAATACCACCGATATGGAATTCCTCCATCATGGCCAAAGCATCCCTTACGGTACTTCCGCGCTTGATGGTGACAGGATCATATATCATACCGTTTTCGGCACGCTTAACGGCATGTACCTGACGAGCCTGCTCGGCAATCGACATGTTTTTGTGGATAACACCGATACCGCCCTCGCGAGCAATGGCAATGGCAAGACGAGCCTCGGTCACCGTGTCCATAGCGGCCGAAACCAGTGGTACATTCAATGTTATGTTTCGTGAAAACTTGGTGGTAAGGTCAACACACCGCGGTAAGACTTCCGAATAGGCCGGAATCAATAGGACATCGTCAAATGTAAGACCGTCCATTTTTACTCTATCTGCAATAAATGACATACTGTGTAGAATTTATTGCGCACAAAGTTAATGATTTTTTCACATATTAAAAAATCGGCGGCCAAAATCATTCCTGATTTAGCCGCTTTTTTTAATATATTTTAAGCATTCTGGGCGGTTTCAGCCGCACGAGCGTGCATCGCCGCGTCAAAACAGAGTGAGCAGATACTTGCGTATAGCGACACGCACATCAGCCGCACGACAATTAAATCCGTTCACCATTATGACCACCACATGGGTTGGACGGCGTGAGGCGTCAAGCTTGTAACCGGCATAACACAGCACGCCGTTCATGCTGCCCGACTTCAATGCCAACCGTCCGGCAAGCCTCGTGTCGGCGAGAAGCGCCCTTACAGTGCCCTCCTTTCCCGCCAACGGGAACAATGACACATAATCCTTGTCAGACGACATCTTAGCCAATATGTCACCAAGAAACTTAGGTGTGAAACGGTTGGTGCGCGCAAGTCCGCTACCGTCACACACCTTTATCGAAGAAAAGTCGACTCCCTCACCCTTCCAATAATCACTCTGGACTTCAAGAGCGGCATCGGCAGTGTGCAATCCCTTGGCCGACGAAAGCGCGCGCAACATCCCTTCAGCAAAAAGGTTGTTGCTCTTAAGCATCATTACGCGCAATATCTCGTCGCGCAACGGCGACTTGTGCCTTAACGGAGTAATGCCATTAACCTTGACCTCCATGAACTCGTTGCCACACCCGATACCGGCATTACCCAGCGCATCGACAATTTCGTCACGCAACACAAAGTCAGGATAGGGCATCGAATAGCGTGACGCATAGCTCTCGCCCCTGACGGTGCCATACACATTTAGTATATAGGAACCCTCGCCGCGCATTGCCATGACATCGCCCTTTGAGCCGCTGCGCAGTGAGTTGACCACCTCAAGTCCCGGAACGGCCGGTGTAGTGTCGACACCCGTCGACCCGTCGCCGGGATACAAACGCATCGAAAAACTATTGTCCTTATAGTTCAAGCCATAAAGTCCCGCACCATATTCCCAGGCAATGTCCTCAAGCAGCCAATAGGGCGACACGCCTATTTCGGGAAATCCGCCGTTGTCGACCAAAACCTCCCCGGCTATCGAGTCAATGCCCTGTTGACGCACCCAGGCCACAATGTCATTTACAAAACCCTTGTTAGAGGGAAAGCTTCCCGACTCCAACGTGGGATCGCCGTATCCATGCACCACGACATTTCCTGACAACACTCCGTCGGCAATCTCGCCGTGCAATGTGACGACAGTAGTGAACGGACTATCCTTACCCAACATCCTAACAGCCGACGCTGCGGTGAGGCACTTTGTAACCGACGCCGGGGTAAACGCTTTCTCAGCATTATAGGACTTCAGGCATTTCCCGGAGGCAAGCTCCATAACGTATATGCCCTCAAACGCAGCCTCATCGCCCTTGAACACTATGGGCGACGCCGCACCGGCACATAACGCAAAACACAAAAATAGATAAGCAATCAAATGTTTCATGCTTCAAAATTACACAAATTCCCCGAAACAGCGGCTCCACGGTACATTTTAACCTTACAAACAGACTTAGACCCGATTTCCCAATATTCGTTAACTCCAGAGGCTAAATAATCGTTGCTATTTTTATATATTTTTACAAAATTCATTAGTTTTAGCTATGAAAATTGCTCGTATGTGACGAAAAATGTTTAATTTCGCACAGTTTATTCTAATTTGTGCAATATTTATGGCAATCAAGACTCGTGAAAAGCTCATTGAAGTAGCAAGACAGCTGTTCGCTCGTAAGGGTATCGAAAATACCACTATGAACGACATTGCCAACGCTTCGGAGAAGGGTCGCCGCACCATCTACACCTATTTCAAGAATAAACGAGAAATCTACAATGCAGTTGTAGAGAAAGAGAGCGAACAACTTGTAACTCGACTGCGCGAAGTGTTGGCAACCGACCTGAAGCCGACTGAAAAACTGATGAGCTACATCGACAAGCGATTTGACATTGTAGTTGAAACCGTCCACCACCATCAGGACAACGCCATGTTGCGCACTCTTTTCATACGCGAAGTAAAGCGCGTCGAGCGCATCCGTAATCTCGCTGTCGAAAAAGAGATGGAAATGCTACGACAGATAATACGCGACGGCTTGAAGACAGGAGAATTTGACCCGGAGAAAGTCGACGGAGTATATTCGACGATGATAATGCTGTTTCAGGGCATAGAGCTGTCGTATATGCGAGCCAACTTCGAGCAAATGGGAGTAGATGCATCGAAACTTCGCAATCAAATCAAGCAATTCATAATAAACGGTATAAAGAAATAAACTCAAACGATTATGTATATAAACGCCACAGGATATTACGTACCCGAGGGACGCGTCGACAACGATCACTTCCTTGAAGTCAACGGATTAACAAGCGACTGGATATATAAACGCACAGGAATAAAGACCCGCTCCAAAGCAGGAGAAGGGGAAGGACACAACTCGATGGGTCTGGCAGCCATAGCCGATGCAGTAAAGCATCTGCCCTACGACATAAAGGATGTTGACCTGATAGTTTCAGCCTCTTACTCTCCCTACGACACCGTGGCTACCCTCGCTCACATAGCGCAACGCGAATACGGCATAACCAACGCTCGCGCCATATATGTATCGGCCGCATGCTCATCATTTGTCAACGGTCTTGAAATCATAGAAACATACTTCGCAGCCGGAAAGGCAAAAAAGGCACTTCTCGTGTGCTCGGAGCACAATACATATTACTCCAATGAAAGCGACCCGAAATCGGGGCATCTCTGGGGTGATGCAGCAGTAGCCTACTTCCTGTCGAAGGACAAGACCGCCGACAGCGACATTGCCGTCAAGGAGGTATTCACCCGCGGACTCGGCAACATAGGCAAAGGTCCCGAAGGCGTGGTGCTCCGACCGAAAGAAGGCGGCATCGAGATGCCCGACGGACGCGATGTATTCGTTAACGCATGTCACCAGATGCTTGTAGCGCTTGAAAACGCCACAGCACCCCACAACCTGACACCCGCCGATCTCGACTACATAATAACCCATCAGGCCAACAAGCGAATCGTGGCGCAGGTAGCACATCAGCTCAACCTGTCGGACGAACACTTCCTCAACAACATCGAGGAGCTCGGCAACACCGGCTCGGCAAGCTGCGCACTTGTATTCGCTCAAAACCGCGACAAGTTCAAGAAGGGCGACAAAGTGGGACTCACCGTATTCGGCGGAGGATATTCATGTGGAGCATTCCTTCTTGAAGTGTAATGGCCGACTACATCAAGCGTGAAGTAGAAAAGATTGCGACTGTAATAGGCGCACTCCTCATCAAACTCGGCATAGGCAAAAGCGGCAATACAGTCGAAAATGCATACGATTGCTGCCACAAAGACCTTTCCGACGGACTCAACATCGATCTTGACAAACTGCTTGTCGATGACAATCCGCTGATGTATCTTACGGCTGTCAAGGGCTTCGGCCCCGAGCATCTGGAGTCGCTGGCACAAGCGCTTCGCGCAACGATGCCGACAGGCTCGGCACGACGCGACACCGAACTCACGCTGCTTATAGGCAAAATCCTGAGCTATCTCAGCGACATAGGCTACGTGTCATTCTCGCTCGGGAAGCGATAATTTTGGATATACGACATTATTTCGTTACTTTTGCACCTGATTAGATTAAATATACAATAACCAAAAACTCGATAACAGATGAAATTACTCGAAGGAAAGACAGCACTTATCACAGGTGCCGCACGTGGTATCGGTAAAGCTCTCGCCTTGCGTTTCGCTCAGGAAGGAGCCAACATTGCATTCACCGACCTCGCCATCGATGAAAACGGCAAAGCCACTGAAAAGGAAATCGAAGCTCTCGGCGTAAAGGTAAAGGGTTACGCTTCAAATGCAGCCGATTTCAACCAAACCAAGGAAGTTGTAGCCGAAGTACACAAGGATTTCGGTTCGATAGATATCCTTGTAAACAACGCAGGTATAACCAAGGACGGCCTCATGATGCGCATGACCGAGGCTCAATGGGACGCCGTGATAGCAGTGAACCTTAAGAGTGCCTTCAACTTCATCAACGCCGTTCTCCCCATAATGATGCGTCAGCGCGGCGGCTCAATAATCAACATGGCATCGGTAGTAGGTGTACACGGAAACGCCGGACAGGCCAACTATGCAGCTTCAAAGGCAGGACTTATTGCCCTCGCCAAGTCGATAGCTCAGGAAGTAGGCTCACGCGGCATACGCGCCAACGCCATAGCTCCCGGATTTATCGAAACCGCCATGACTGCCGCCCTACCCGATGACATTCGTGCCGAATGGGTTAAGAAAATCCCCTTGCGCCGTGGCGGCCAGGTTGGCGACATCGCCGATGTAGCCGTATTCCTCGCTTCCGACATGTCAAGCTATGTTACCGGTCAGGTAATTCAGGTTGACGGCGGAATGAACATGTAACACACATTTACACAAACGCTATACAGGACATCCGCGCTGCCCGTTAACGACAGTGCGGATGTCCATTTTTTAACGTAGTGAACAAAAATAGTTGCCAATTTGCTTATTTTATGGTAACTTTGGACACATTAGCAAAATCGATAGAAATGCTTACATACAATACACAACTAAAAAAACTCGTATTGCCCGAATACGGACGCAACATACAGCAGATGGTAGACCATTGCCTCACAATCGAGGACAGGGAAGAACGCACCGCCTGTGCCTACTCGATTATCAACTCGATGGGCAACCTGTTTCCGCAGCTGCGCGATGTCGACGATTTCAAGCACAAGCTGTGGGATCATCTCGCAATAATGAGCGACTTCAAGCTTGACATAGACTATCCGTGCGACATTATACGCCCTGAGAATCTGGAAACTCGTCCCGATCGAATAGACTATCAACTGTCACCGATAAAGATGCGCCATTACGGCAAAAGCATCGAACTTATGATAGCAAAGGCGGCTACGATGGAGGACAACGAGGAGCGTGACGCACTGATAAGGCTTATCGCCAACCACATGAAGAAACTCATGCTCGCCGTGAATCCCGACGGAGTCGATGACGCAAAGATATTCAAGGATCTGGCCATGTACAGCCACGGAGCCATACGCCTTGATCCGGCAACCTATCATCTACATGAATTCAAGGCAGCTCCCGCTCCTACAACTTCCAAGAAGAAAAAGAAAAAATAAAATTCCTTTATACCATGAGTACATTCATTGTCGAAGGCGGACACCGCCTTGATGGAGAAATCACCCCGCAAGGAGCCAAGAACGAAGCGTTGCAGATACTTTGTGCCACCTTGTTGACCCCCGACAAGGTAACAGTCGAGAACATTCCCGATATTCTCGACATAAACAATCTCATATCAATGCTTTGCGAGATGGGAGTGAAAGTCGAGAAAATTTCGCCCAACACCTACTCGTTTCAGGCCTCCGACATAAACCTCGATTACATCACCACGCCCGAATACATCAAGAAATCGGCATCGCTGCGCGGTTCGGTAATGTTTGTGGGCCCCATGGTGGCACGTTTCGGCTATGCCGTACTCCCTAAGCCCGGAGGCGACAAGATAGGCCGCCGACGCCTCGACACCCACTTCATCGGTATAAACAAACTCGGAGCCGAATTTGAATACAACACCGAGCAACACGCCTACGAAATCAGAGCCAACGAACTGCGCGGCACCTACATGCTTCTCGACGAGGCTTCGGTGACCGGAACAGCCAACATAATCATGGCCGCAATTCTTGCCAAAGGCACCACGACCATATACAATGCGGCTTGTGAGCCCTATATACAGCAGCTTTGCCGAATGTTGTGCCGAATGGGAGCAAAAATAGAGGGCATCGGCTCCAATCTGCTGACAATTCACGGCGTGGAATCGCTTCACGGCACAACCCACCGCATACTCCCCGACATGATTGAGATAGGCAGCTTCATAGGCATGGCCGCAATGACGGGAAGTCACATCACACTGAAGAACGTAAGCTACAACGATCTCGGAATAATGCCCGACAGCTTCAAGCGCATCGGCATAGAACTTCAGGTCAAAGGCGACGACATCGTAATACCTCAACATGACGGATATGAAATCGACACCTTCATGGACGGCTCGATAATGACATTTGCCGACGCCCCGTGGCCCGGACTCTCCCCCGACCTTCTCAGCGTGTTTCTCGTAGTGGCCACCCAGGCTCGAGGCAGTGTGCTTATACACCAGAAAATGTTTGAAAGCCGCCTCTTCTTCGTGGACAAGCTCATCGACATGGGAGCACAGATTATATTGTGTGATCCTCACCGTGCCGCAGTCATAGGCTCGGGACGATTGAACTCGCTAAGAGCCACCAACATGGTTTCGCCCGACATTCGCGCCGGTATAGCAATGCTTATCGCGGCAATGAGCGCACGAGGCACAAGCCACATACATAACATCGACCAGATTGACCGCGGCTATGAAAACATCGACAAGCGATTGAATGCCATAGGCGCAAACATCATGAGAGTTTCCAACTAATCGACAGAATGATAACTTCGGAGCAAATCATCGAAATAGGCAAGTTTGGCAAGCCCCACGGCATAAACGGGGAGATATCGGCATTCATTGACGACGATGTCGACATTGAGGCCATAAACCGAATAGTGATGGATGTCGACGGTATATACGTGCCGTTTTTCATCGACTCACTACGCCCGAAACGCACTGAAACAGTGCTGATTAAAATTGACGGAATAGACGACGAGCGCCATGCGGCCCGACTCACCAACCGCATTATATATGCGCTGAAAGAGGATGATGTGAAGGTTGCTCCCGACCATGACGACGACGGCTTCTATGCATCGGACCTGATAGGCTATACAATCGTACATGCCAACGGTGAGCCCGTGGGAACGATAACCGACATAGAGGACTCGACCGAAAATGCACTGTTTGTCATCAACCGCCCCGACGGACAGCCTGCATACATCCCCATAGCCGATGAGCTTATAGATGAAATAAACCCCGAGGAGCGATACATCGTAATGACGCTCCCCGAGGGTATACTTGATCTATAAAATTCCTGTTTCGCCCGCTCCCGGTCAATCCCAAAGAGCGTCACGCACTGCAAATCGAGGTCTATGCTTGACTTCGATGAATATCTTGCCTATATATTCACCCACGATTCCTATGCTCATCAATATGATGCTGCCCAGGAACCACACCGACATCATTATAGAGGTCCAGCCCGATATTGTCTTATGCGCAAAGTAAGCCGACAACACGTACACGGCCACACCTATGTCTATAAGGAGCAGTATCAGTCCCACCATGAATATGATGCGTATAGGCTTTGACGAGAACGAGGTTATGCCGTCGATGGAGAAGCTGAGCATTTTTGCAAGCGGGTACTTTGACTCCCCTGCCACTCGCTCGTGACGCTCGTAGGTGACAACGGCGGTGTCGAGCCCTATCTGCGGTATTATGCCGCGAAGAAACAAGTTGCTCTCGCCGTAATCGCTAAGCATGTCGAGCGCCCGGTTGCTCATAAGCCTATAGTCGGCATGGTCGTAGATCGTGTTCAGCCCCATCATCTTCTGAAAGCTGTAGAATCCGTGTGCCGTAGTGCGCTTGAACCACGTGTCGGACGCACGACTTGAACGCACACCGTAGACAATCTCCTTCCCTTTGCGGAATTCCTGCACCATCTTTACGATAGCCTCGGGATCGTCCTGCAAATCGGCATCGATCGATATAGCAGCATCGCAGCGGTCACGCACAGCCATCAGTCCGGCAAGCAGCGCGTACTGATGACCGCGATTGTGAGCAAGCGAAATTCCCTTTACTCGCTTGTCGGCTGCATGCAGCTCGGTAATAACATTCCAAGTGCGGTCACGGCTGCCGTCATTGCTGCACATTATATAGCTCTCAGGCGATGCGAGCTCTTCGGCGGACATACGGTCAAGCAACTCGGTGAGTCGTGCCACCGAAATGGGCAGCGCCTCCTCCTCGTTGTAACAAGGAATGACAATTGCGATTACGGGAAGTGACATACTAAAAATCTATTAATAGTTACGAGCAAAGATTACGCGCTGTGCCGAGGGCTTTCCGGTAACCATGCACACACCTGGAGTCTTGTCGCCTTCCAAGGGTATGCAACGTATCGTAGCCTTTGTTTCGGCCTTGATTTTCTCCTCGGTTTCAACCGTACCGTCCCAGTGAGCGAGAATAAATCCGCCCTTCTCGATCTCCTTCTTGAACTCTTCGTAAGTGTCGACCTCGCGAGTCATCTCCTCACGATGCTTGAGAGCCTTTTGGTAAATGTTGGTCTGTATCTCCTCAAGCAATGCCTGCACGCGGGCTGCTATGCCTTCCAGCGGCTCAACCTGCTTCTCGAGGGTGTCGCGACGCATCACCTCAACAGTTCCGTTCTCAATGTCACGCGCACCTATTGCAAGACGCACGGGAACACCCTTCAGTTCATAGTCGGCAAACTTGAATCCGGGACGGCGATTTTCAGCGTCATCATACTTGACACTGATGCCGAGAGCGCGAAGTTGCTCGACAATAGGCTCTACAGTCTTGCTTATCTCGGCAAGCTGCTCGGAGTTCTTGTAGATGGGGATTATGACAACCTGAATAGGAGCCAAATGAGGAGGAAGCACAAGACCGTTATCGTCGGAGTGGGTCATGATCAGCGCACCCATAAGTCGGGTGGAAACTCCCCATGAGTTAGCCCATACATATTCGGGCTGATTGTCCTTATTGATGAATGTCACATCGAATGCCTTTGCGAAATTCTGACCGAGGTTATGCGATGTTCCCGACTGCAAAGCCTTGCCATCCTGCATCATCGCCTCGATTGTATAGGTGTTGAGTGCTCCGGCGAAACGTTCGTTAGCCGATTTGACACCCTTGATAACGGGCATTGCCATATACTTTTCAGCAAAATCGGCATAGAGATTAATCATCTGTACGGTGCGAGCTTCCGATTCCTCGGCTGTAGCATGGGCACAGTGGCCTTCCTGCCACAGGAACTCGGCAGTGCGAAGGAACATGCGTGTACGCATTTCCCAGCGCATAACGTTGGCCCACTGGTTGCACAGCACGGGCAGATCACGGTAGCTGTGAATCCAGTTCTTATAAGTTCCCCATATAATGGTTTCGGAAGTGGGACGCACGATAAGCTCCTCCTCAAGACGGGCATCAGGATCCACTACCACGCCGTTGCCGTTAGGGTCGTTCTTCAGTCGATAGTGAGTGACAACAGCACACTCCTTGGCGAAACCTTCAACGTGCTCAGCCTCACGGCATAGGAATGATTTGGGAATCAATAGAGGGAAATAGGCATTCTGCACACCGGTTTCCTTAAACATGCGGTCGAGTGTCTGCTGCATTTTTTCCCATATCGCGTAACCATAAGGCTTGATTACCATACATCCGCGCACTGCACTCTGCTCGGCGAGATCGGCCTTGGTGACAAGTTCGTTATACCATTTTGAATAATCTTCACTGCGTTTGGTGAGGTCCTTTAATTCTTTTGCCATCGTAAAATGAAATTTTTACTTATTGGGTTGATTACTTTTATTTAATGTGCAAAATTAGCTAAAAACGCCCATATTTTAGGCATATAGAGCCAAGTTTTTTGAGCAATAAAAAACGGGACACACCGCCGTTGCGATATGTCCCGCCATATATGTCGGTTTTCAGCTATTTACTTAACCTCTTCAACTTCAACTGCAGCTTCAGGCTTCAGCCAATGGTCGAGCCAACGGAAGAATACACGCTGCCAAAGCACTGCATTCTGGGGTTTCAAAATCCAGTGGTTCTCATCGGGGAATATGAGCATTTCAGCCGGAACACCACGCAGGCGAGCCGCATTGAATGCCATCATGCCCTGTGATGCAAGGATGCGGAAGTCATACTCTCCGTGAGTTATGAGAATAGGAGTATCCCACTTGTCGACAAATTTATGGGGCGAATTGGCAAAGCTGCGCTGTGCAACGGCATTTGACTTGTCCCAGAACGGGCCGCCGAGGTCCCAGTTGGCAAACCACATCTCCTCAGTTTCGAGATACTGTGATTCGGTGTTGAATATACCGGCATGAGCGATAAGGCAGGCAAATCGCTTGTCATGATTTCCGGCAAGCCAATATACCGAGAATCCGCCATAACTTGCACCGGCGGCACCGATGTGTTCACCATCGATATAGGGCTTCTCCTTCATGTAGTCGACTGCGCTCAAGTAGTCACGCATATTCTGGCCGCCGTAATCGCCCGATATTTGTGCGTTCCACTCAGTACCGAAGCCGGGAAGTCCGCGACGGTTGGGAGCGATGATGACATAACCGTGCGACGCCATCACTGCAAAGTTCCAACGATAGCTCCAGAACTGGCTTACGGCCTGCTGGGGACCGCCCTGGCAATAAAGCACTGCGGGATACTTCTTGCTCTCATCGAAGTTGGGAGGCAGGATAACCCATGTGAGCATCTCCTTGCCATCGGTCGTGGGCACCATTTCCTGTTTAACTGTAGGCATGGTCACTTGATCGAGGAGCTCCTTGTTGACTTCGGTAAGCTGGGTCACTTCACCGTCCTTAACCGAATATATCTCGTTGGGAGCGATCATAGAGTGATGCATTGTGATGACACGGCCGTCGGATAGAGGTGCTATGCAGTCATAGTCGCAAGTACCTTGAGCTACCACGCTCACTGTGCCGTCAAGTCCTATAGAGAACATGGGCTTAACGCCGTCACGGCAAGCGAGGAAATATAGGAAGCGGCTATCGGGAGCCCACGATATGGCATCGACAGTGTAATCCCAATTAGCTGTAAGGTCGGTCTTTTCACCGGTAGCGCAATCCATGACAAAAATGCGGTTTTTGTCGCTCTCATATCCGTCATGCTCCATGCTCAGCCATGCCACATACTTTCCGTCGGGCGAGTACACAGGATTGGTGTCGTAACCCATCATGCCCTCGGTGATGTTCTTGGTAGTCTTCGAGTCGAGGTCATAGAGATACAAGTCGGAATTGGTCGACAATGCATACTCCATTCCGGCCTTCTTGCGTGACACATATATAAGCTGCTTGCTGTCGGGCGACCAGGCAAACGACTCAACGCCGCCAAACGGCTTCATGGGAGCCTCGTAAGGTTCGTCCTGCATTATGTCGTAGACATTGGTGACGCTGTTTCCGTCAAAGTCGCCGAGGAAGGGATGAGGAATCTCGGTCACCCACTCGTCCCAATGCTTGTACATCAGGTCGTCAATTATTCGACCCGAAGCCTTGGGGAGGTCGGGATATACATCCTGGGCTGTCTTCGTATATTTAACATTGGCAATCATCACTACGTGCTTTTCATCGGGAGAGATGAGGAAGCCGTTGACTCCGTTCTCGACATTGCTGACACACTTACGATTGTTGCCGTCGGCATCCATAACCCACACCTGGTTGACACCGTTATCGGGATAGAGGAATGCAATCTGAGCACCGCCGTTAATCCACACGGCATTGTTTTCCGACTTGGGTGTACGTGTCAGGCGCTTGGCATCGCTGCCGTCGACATTCATTACATAGAGGTCGCGGTTGGAGGCGTTTTCCTCAATGCTTTCGTAGGAAACACCATAAAGGATTTTGGTTTCATCGGGCGACACAACCGGCTCGGTTACTCGACCTATCGCCTCAAGAGCCTCTACTGAAAAAATACCGTCGGTTATTTTCAAGTCGGGCTTGTCGATAACTTTATCATCGGCTTGTTGAGTCGCACACGATGCGGCAGCAATGAGTAAAGCTGTTGACATAATGACTGGTTTAAAATAATTGTACATATTGTAAGATAATTAATGATGTATTGCAATTTTTAACACAATATACAAAGGTACAAAATTATTTTAATCCTGATTTAGCAATGATAAGGCCCGTCAGTCATTTAACATATAACAACATTCGATAAGCTAATTTGAACATTTAAAAATCGTACCTTTGCAACATATAATCAATTGATATGCCCGAAAACAATCAATCAAATAGCTCACGACGCCAAAAGCCTCAGCTCCCATCGCTCTACGACACCGGAGGGCGCATGATGCCACGCGACAAGGAGGTGGAAGAGGCAGTACTCGGAGCCCTCATGCTGGAAAAGGATGCCTACACAACGGTGTGTGACATCCTGAAACCCGAAAGTTTTTACGAACCGGCCCACCAGCGCATCTACGAAGCCATCCAGAGCCTCGGCGCGGCGCAGAAACCCATCGACATGCTCACAGTGGTAGAGCAGCTTCGCCTCAACAACACTCTCGACGAAGTTGGCGGTCCCGTAGTCATATCGGAGCTTACTTCACGAGTGGCCTCGGGAGCCCACGTTGAATTTCACGCCCGAATTGTGGCGCAGAAATACCTTGCACGCGAGCTCATAACCTTTGCATCATCAATCGAGGGAAAAGCATTTGACGAGAGCAACGATGTCGACGACCTGCTTCAGGAAGCCGAAGGAAAGCTCTTTGAGATTTCGCAACGCAATGTAAAGAAGGATGTCACGCAAATCGATCCCGTGATAGGACAGGCCATCGAGCAGATACAGTCGGCGGCCAACCGTACATCGGGACTCAGCGGACTTGAATCGGGCTATCACAAGCTCGACCAGTTGACTTCGGGATGGCAGAACTCCGACCTTATAATCATAGCCGCACGACCGGCCATGGGTAAGACCGCATTCGTGCTCTCGATGGCCAAGAACATGGCGGTCAACTTCAACATTCCGGTGGCCATATTCTCACTTGAAATGTCCAATCTCCAGTTGGTAAACCGTCTGATAAGCAATGTGTGCGAGCTGGAGAGCCAAAAGATAAAGTCGGGACAGCTTACCCCCATCGAATGGGATCAGCTGATGTCACGCGTAAAGCACCTCTACAGCGCACCGATGTACATCGATGACACGCCGTCACTGTCGATATTCGAGTTACGTACCAAAGCTCGCCGACTCGTAAGAGAGCATCAGGTGAAATTCATAATCATCGACTACCTGCAGCTGATGAACGCCTCGGGAATGAAGTTTGGCAGCCGCGAGCAGGAGGTGAGTATGATATCACGCTCCTTGAAGCAGCTTGCCAAGGAGTTGAACATTCCCATCGTCGCCTTGTCGCAGCTCAACCGCTCGGTTGAATCACGCCCCGGCAATGAAGGAAAGCGTCCTCAGCTCAGCGACCTCCGTGAATCGGGAGCGATCGAGCAGGATGCCGACATTGTGTGCTTCATTCACCGTCCCGAGTATTACACCCGCTCCGACCAGGATGCGGCAGGAAATGACATTCGCGGACTTGCCGAGTTCATCGTGGCAAAACACCGTTCGGGTTCGGTCGACGACATAAAGCTTAGGTTCAAGGCCCGATTCGCCCGTTTTGAGAACTGGGACGAGGAGGACAACGATGCACTTTCGTCAACAAGCACCGTTGGTTCAAGGCTAAATACATTTGACAACGACCCCATAGCCTCGACGAGCGCTCTAAGCGGCGGCGACGCCGACATCATGAGAGGACCCGAAGATACCCCACCTCCGTTTTAAAACATTTTTTTCACAATAAGTCGGAGCATTTTAAACTTTTTCTCACAGGCATTGTTTTAGAGGTATAAAAAGAACATTTTATAACTCAACTATTTCAATGTTTATGAAAAAAGCTTTATTAATGATTGCCCTCATGCTAGGTAGCGTGACCGCTTTCGCTCAGAACAAGAACGAGGTGAAACAGCTTCAGGCTTTCTTATCTCAGCCAGCTGAAAAAGGTGGAACAAATGCAACTGCATTAAAGATCACTGACATTAAATCACCGGCAACATGGGAAGGTGTCACCGTAGCTAACGGACGAGTAACCGCTATCGAATGGAAAGACAAGCACCTTGCCGGAACTCTTGACCTGTCGGGCTTCACAGCTCTTACTAAGGTGGATGTATCGCGTAACGCCATTACTTCAATCTCAGTAGCAGGTGACGCAGCTCTCGTAGAACTCAACGCTTCACGCAATAAGCTCTCGACTCTTACGCTTGACGGTAATGCCGCCCTTACAAAGCTTACAGTTTACCGCAATCGTCTGACCGACCTTGATATTGCAGGAACTCCGCTTCTTGAGAACCTGAACTGCTCTAACAACTTGTTTGTCGAATTAAGTGTAGCCAACGCCACCAACCTTAAGACTCTCAACTGTCAGGGTTGCCACATCGAGGCATTGAACGTACAAGGCTGTACCGCTCTTAAGAATCTCTACTGCGGTTACAACAAGCTGACCTCAATCAACCTCTTCGGCGTTGAAAACCTTACCAACTTCAACATCGACGACAACGAAATCTCCAACATGATTATTTCAGGTCTGCCCTCGTTGAGCACCTTCATCTGCAGTGACAACCGCATGGCAACTCTCGCACTCCGCGACTGTAGCGCACTTATCGATGTAGTTTGCTCTTACAACGACTTGACAAGCTTCACCGTTGACAACTGCCCCAACCTCCAATATGTTGACTGCTCTTACAACGACCTTACCAGCTTGACATTGAGCAACCAGACATTCCTGCAGCGTCTTATCTGTAACAACAACCAGTTGACATTGCTTGATGTATCATTTGACCAGGCTCTTACCTACATCAACTGCCGTTACAACTACATTACCGACTTCCGTACAATCGGATGTAGCAGCCTATCAATGGTTGCATGCCAGTGGAACTATTAATGACAGCTTTTTCAAGTCGGCTTGACCGATGACTAAACATTAGATGGGAGCGTAAGATCGAAAGGTCTTACGCTCCTTTCCTTTATTTGCCCATGTTGGTTTTTTTCACTAATTTTGCAGTCCTATGAAACGTATTAGAAATTTCTGCATAATAGCCCATATCGACCACGGCAAGAGCACTCTTGCCGATCGACTTCTTGAGTACACCAACACTATTGCCGCAAAGGACCTACAGGCACAGGTGCTCGACGACATGGATCTTGAGCGAGAACGTGGAATAACCATCAAGAGCCATGCCATACAGATGAACTACACTCTCGACGGCGAAGAGTACACGCTCAATCTCATCGACACTCCGGGACACGTTGACTTCTCCTACGAAGTGTCACGCTCAATAGCCGCCTGTGAAGGCGCACTACTCATTGTCGACGCATCGCAGGGCATCCAGGCCCAGACAATATCCAACCTCTACATGGCCATCGACAATGACCTCGAAATAATCCCGGTTATCAACAAGGTCGACCTTGACAGTGCAAAGCCCGACGAAGTAGAAGACCAGATTGTAGAACTTCTCGGATGTAAACGCGAAGAAATAATACGTGCATCAGGAAAGACAGGCATAGGAATACCCGAAATACTTAAAGCCATAATCGAGCGCATACCCGCTCCCACCGGCGACCCCGAAGCTCCGTTGCAGGCATTGATATTTGACTCGGTGTTCAATCCATTCCGAGGAATTATCGCCTACTACAAGATAGTCAACGGCACAATACGCAAAAACGACTTCGTGAAATTCGTATCGACAGGCAAGGAGTACCATGCCGACGAAATAGGCGTGCTGAAGCTCGACATGTCACCTCGCGAGGAGCTGTCGGCCGGCAATGTGGGATACATAATCTCAGGTATCAAGACCTCCAAGGAGGTCAGGGTCGGCGACACCATAACCCATGTCGACCGCCCGTGCAAAGAGGCCATCGACGGATTTGAAGAGGTCAAGCCGATGGTGTTTGCCGGAGTTTACCCAATTGAAACCGAAGATTTCGAAAACCTGCGCTCATCGCTCGAAAAGCTGCAGCTCAATGACGCATCGCTCACCTTCACGCCCGAGTCATCGGCCGCTCTCGGATTCGGATTCCGTTGCGGCTTCCTGGGATTACTTCACATGGAAATCATTCAGGAACGCCTCGGTCGAGAGTTTGACATGGATGTCATCACAACCGTGCCCAATGTGTCCTACCGCGTATATGACAAAAAAGGTGTCATGACCGAGGTGCACAACCCCTCCGGCCTACCCGACATCACGCTCATCGACCACATCGAAGAGCCCTACATAAGGTCGTCGGTCATAACCGCAGCCGACTATATAGGCCCCATAATGACCCTTTGCCTCGGCAAGCGAGGTGAGCTTGTAAAGCAAGAGTACATTTCGGGCAACCGCATAGAACTTACATTCGACATGCCCCTTGGTGAAATAGTAATCGACTTCTACGACAAGCTGAAGTCGATATCCAAAGGATACGCATCATTTGACTACCACATCCACGATTTCCGTGAGTCAAAACTCGTAAAGCTCGACATCCTGCTCAACGGCGAGAGCGTCGACGCCCTAAGCACCTTGACCCACGCCGACAACGCCGTGACATTCGGCCGACGGATGTGTGAAAAGCTGAAAGAGCTCATTCCGCGTCAACAATTTGACATAGCCATCCAAGCAGCAATAGGAGCGAAGATAATAGCCCGCGAAACCATAAAGGCCGTGCGAAAGGATGTAACGGCAAAGTGCTACGGCGGCGACATTTCACGTAAACGCAAATTGCTTGAAAAGCAAAAGAAAGGAAAGAAAAGAATGAAACAGATAGGCTCGGTTGAAGTTCCACAAAAAGCTTTCCTTGCAGTACTGAAACTCGATTAGGACATAAGTTGTCATATTTACAGCATCATATTTTTTTCAATTTACATTTTTTATTATGGATTCGACACATATTGAAGAGCACGACACCTTCACCCACAGGGTCTATTACTCGGCCAAACGTGCGGTAAAGAGTCATGCTTCGGGAGGAAATGTGCTCATTGTAGCTACCATTCTCGCCCTTGTTGTTGCCAATATTCCGGGAATCAACCAGATGTACAATGATTTCTGGGAGCAAGAGATACGCCTTCAGGTAGGCTCGTTCAACATTTTCAGTCACGCAGGCCATCCGATGAGCATGCTTCAGTTCATAAACGATGCTCTCATGGCGATATTTTTCTTCACAATAGGACTGGAAATAAAGCGTGAAGTACTTGTGGGCGAATTGAGCTCATTCAAACAAGCGCTTCTGCCTATCATCGCTGCAATAGGCGGCATGGTGGTGCCCGTGGGAATATACCTGATGTTAAGCGCGGGAACCGATTTCAGCAGCGGCGCAGCCATCCCCATGGCAACCGATATAGCCTTTTCGCTCGGAGTGCTTGCAATGCTCGGAAGCCGAGTGCCCATATCGCTTAAGATATTCCTTACAACCCTCGCCGTAGTCGACGATATAGGCGGCATCATAGTCATTGCGGCATTTTACTCGACCCACATCGAAGCTATGCTTATTGTATATGCCCTCATACTTCTCGGAGTGTTGTTTCTCGGCTCGGTGTTCAAGATACAAAGTAAGATTTTCTACCTGTTGATAGGAACAATCGTGTGGTACCTCTTCCTAAACTCAGGAATTCATCCCACCATCGCCGGCGTGCTTGTGGCATTCTGTATCCCGGCAACACCCGTGTTCCCGCCAAAGAAATATATCCAGACAATACGTCGTTCTATAGCCTATTTCAACGCCGAAGACGACGAACTGCTCAATCGCCGCTCGATATTGAACAAAGACCAGATGGACTGGCTTAAACAGATAGAGTCGGCATCGGATAAGGTGATCTCTCCTCTTCAGGAGCTTGAGGACTCACTCCATCCGGTGGTCAACTACCTTATAATACCCATCTTCGCATTTGCCAATGCGGGCATTACATTATGGCACATGGACGCATCGGCCCTCGTAGGGGGCATCGGCCTTGCCATTATATGCGGACTTGTATTGGGTAAATTCCTCGGAATATTCGTGTTCTCATGGCTTACCGTGAAGCTGCATCTCGCACCAATGCCTCAATATTGCAACTGGAAGATGATGGCATCGATCTCAATGCTCGGAGGTATCGGATTCACCGTTTCACTGTTCATCGCCAACCTGTCGTTTGGCTCGATGGGCGCACACGGGCTTGAACTTCTCAACAACGCCAAGCTCGGCATCGTAGTGGGTTCGCTTCTCGCCGGAGTGCTCGGCTTCATGATGCTGCATCACTTCCTGCCCAAGACACCGTGTGAAGACTCGGGCGAATGTTAACAGCACAAACAATCATCAACAAATAAGCAAATGCGGGATGCCCGGTATCGGACATCCCGCATTTACTATAAGGAACGATTAATCGCTATCTAAAAAACACGGCAATTATTGTCCCAGATATGTCTTGAGCAGCTTGCTCTTCTGCCCCTTCAAGCGTCGTATCGCTTTCTCCTTTATCTGGCGTACACGCTCACGGGTCAAGTCAAACTTAGCACCAATCTCTTCAAGAGTCATCTCCTGGCATCCTATACCGAAGAACATCTTCAGAATTTCGCGCTCACGCTCATGCAATTGGCGAAGTGCTCGCTCCACCTCCTTGGAAAGCGACTCCTGGGTCAAGGTGGCATCAGCCATGGGCGAATCGTCATTGGTCAGCACATCAAGAAGGCTGTTGTCCTCACCTTCAACAAACGGTGCGTCAACCGAAATGTGACGGCCCTGAACCTTAAGCGTGTCGGCAATCTTCTCCACGGGCACATCAAGTGCCTCGGCAAGCTCTTCGGCTGAAGGACGGCGTTCATTTTCCTGCTCAAACTTTGACAGTGCCTTACTGATTTTGTTGAGCGAGCCCACCTGATTCAAGGGCAGACGCACGATTCTTGATTGTTCGGCCAATGCTTGCAAAATGGACTGACGAATCCACCAAACCGCATAGGAAATGAACTTGAATCCTCGTGTTTCATCAAATTTCTGTGCTGCCTTGATTAGGCCAAGGTTACCTTCATTAATCAAGTCAGGAAGCGATAATCCCTGATTCTGATACTGTTTTGCTACAGAAACGACGAAACGCAAATTGGCACGGGTCAGCTTTTCAAGAGCGGCCTGATCACCCTGCCTGATTTTTTGAGCAAGTTCAACCTCCTCTTCTACAGTTATAAGATCCTCACGGCCAATTTCTTGCAGATACTTATCGAGTGATGCGCTCTCTCGATTGGTGATTGACTTAGTAATTTTTAATTGTCTCATCTGTATATACACAAGATATTAAACGTACAAAGATACAAAATTCTATCCAAATTTCGCACGTTAAATGTAAGATTTATGGATAAAGGATTTAGTATTATAACATTTTCAAGTCATGTTAAGTCATCCCAATTAGCTATTTTCAAGATTTAATAGGTAAACTTAAGTATTTTAACACATAAAAAACGTGCCACGCCGATTTGCCCGGCATGGCACGCTCATCCAATTATGTTACGCTCAAATTAATAGGCTAAATCAACTGCATAATAAACCTTACGACCGGTTGGATAGATTCCGGTTATGAACATAACCTTATCTGCCTCGTCGCTCTTCATTATGGCATCATAGATTTTCTCTACATCATCCTGACTCTTGACACGCATGTTGTTTATGTCAAGGATAATGAATCCGTCCTTTATACCGGCACTCTTGAACTTGCCGTCCTTAAGGCCTACAACCTGCAATCCGGAGGTAAGCTGATACTGGCGGAGCTGCTCGGCCGACAACTTCTTGAAGGCGCAACCGAGTGCGGTGTAGTCGTTGGCAACCGTGATGTTGACATTACCCTGATTGTTACGCAATGTAACGTTGGTCGACTTCTCCTTGTTGTCGCGAATGTATTTCACTACAATCTTGTCGCCGGGACGATACTTGTTGAGCTGCTCCTGAAGCTGTGCGCTATTGTGAATTCCAACTCCGTTTATACCTATTATTATATCGTTCTTCTGCAATCCGGCCTCCATTGCGGCACTACGTTCAACCACTTCGTCAATGAGTATACCGTCATTTACGGCAGTAATCTCCATGTCCTTTACAAGCTGGGGGGTAAGCTCCCTGTAAGCGACTCCGAGCACGGCACGCTGAACGGTTCCATACTGCTTGATGTCGGTGATGATCTTCTTTACAATCGATGTGGGCACAGCAAATGAATATCCGGCATAGTTACCTGTCTGTGAATATATTGCGGTGTTGATTCCCACAAGTTCACCATTGATGTTGACAAGAGCGCCTCCCGAGTTTCCGGGATTGACAGCGGCATCAGTCTGTATGTAGCTCTCGATACCCATAGGACGCCCCTGTGTGGCGCTACCTATACTGCGGGCCTTGGCGCTGACGATACCGGTAGTCACTGTCGAGGTGAATCCGAAAGGATTACCCACGGCAAGCACCCACTCGCCCACCTTCAGCGCATCACTGTCACCGATAGGAATTACGGGAAGCCCCTCGGCCTCTATCTTCAGCAAAGCGATGTCGGTCGATGCATCCGAGCCTATGACCTTAGCGTTAAAGGTGCGGTTGTCGTTAAGCGTTATTTCAAGTCGCTCGGCACCGTCAATGACATGATTGTTTGTAACGATATATCCGTCGGGGCTTATGATGACACCCGAACCGAGTCCGAGCTGCTGCTCAGGCTTATCCTGCTTCGGCTGAGGCTGCTGACGGCGATTTCCTCCATTGGGCGAACCGAAGAAGAACTCCAGGAACGGATCATTGAAAGGCGATGCACCTCCACCGTTGCCGTAAGCGTTATATCCGCGAGGAGTCGCATAACTCTTTATGCTCACAACGCCGTTGATTGTGCTTTCGGCGGCATGAGTGAAGTCGGTAGGAGGTGTTACACCATTCTGCGACACCTTGTAGATACCGCCTCCGTCATATCCCGACTCGGTAAAAGTATAGGATGATGACGACGGCATGTCATTACCGTTGAGTACATCTACGGCAAATACCGTAACAGCCGAACTGGCAATAGCCACTCCACAAGCCAATAATGCAATTTTACTATACAAATTCATAACTCTTAGATTGGTATGTTAATTTTTAAATTTTCCAGTGTTAAATTTTAACTCTTGTGATTTAGACGCAAAAATAACGCATTATTTTAATTGTAGTATATTAAAAAATGTATACTTAAACCTATTTAATAAAGGCGCATCTCATTTTAAACTATATTGACTATAAAAATGTGAAATTGATTGAATAACTATGTGATTTATGCAATAATACACACAGTTATGACAATATACCACCTGAAATTTAATATTTGTCATGAAATAATGCAATGACATATACCCGTATTGTCGGCTCATTTATCTATCTTTGCAATAACAACCAAATCACAATACACATTATGATTAAACAATTAATTACAGCAATTGCCATAGCAGCAATAAGCTGCACGGGAGTGGCACAGTCGACCGTATACATGACACGTGACATAACGCCCGAATCACTCGTGAAAATATACGAGGCAGTAGGACGCAAAGCTCACGGAAAGGTAGCGGTAAAAATCAGCACGGGCGAACCCGGAGGCCACAACTACCTGAAACCCGAACTAATCAAGGGCCTCGTACAGAAAGTCAACGGCACAATCGTTGAGTGCAACACTGCCTACGGAGGCCGCCGCTCAAATACCGAAGAGCATCTAAAAGCGGCTCGCGAACACGGATTTTTCGATATTGCCGATGTCGACATAATGGACGGAGCCGGAGAGATAAAATTGCCCGTGCGCGACACCACCCACATAAAGTATAATCTCGTAGGCGCCAACCTCGCCAACTATGACTTCCTGATCAACCTCGCACACTTCAAGGGTCATGCCATGGCAGGACTGGGCGGAGTACTGAAAAATCAGTCGATAGGCATAGCATCGGCCAACGGAAAAGCCTACATACACACAGCAGGATACACCGACAAGCTCAAAGGCATGTGGTCGCACACCGGCGATCAGGACGGATTCCTTGAATCGATGGCTGCCGCAGCCCAAAGCGTGGCCGACCACTTCGGCGACAACATCCTCTATATCGATGTAATGAATAATCTTTCGGTCGACTGTGACTGCGATTCACATCCCCATGATCCCGAGATGAAGGACATAGGTATCCTCGCTTCAACCGATCCGGTGGCTCTCGATGAAGCCTGCCTTGAACTGGTGTATGGCGTAAAGCCCACCGAAGGCAACGACAACCGTCCGTTGATAGAACGCATACAAAGCCGTCACGGCAACCACACCATAGACCATGCCGAGAAAATCGGCCTTGGCTCAAAGGAGTACAAGATTGTGATGATTGACTGACATTCCAGTCAACACAAAATAGTGAAGACCGGCTTCTCTTTCGAGTTACCGGCCTTCACATTTTTATGTCCATTCAATTTTTACTAAATCAGATATTGCGATGAAATTGACTGATTTTCATGCACGCGACGAATAGTGTCGGCAATCAGGTGTGCCACCGACAGTATCGTACACTTGTGGCAGTTGCCCTTATAGGGAATACTGTTGGTGAATATCATCTCGGTTATGCCGCTTTCGTTTACACGATCGCTCGCAGGATCGCTCATGATAGCGTGAGAGCACAATGCACGCACACTCTTTGCGCCCTTCTCCATCATCAGGTCGGCAGCCTTGGTAATAGTGCCGGCAGTGTCAACCATGTCGTCAATCAGAATGATGTTCTTGTCCTGAACATCGCCGATAACGGTCATCGTTGCCACAACATTGGCCTTGGCACGCTGCTTATGACACAGGATAAGGGGCACATTGAAATATTTGGCATAATTGTTGGCACGCTTGGCACCACCCACATCGGGAGTGGCGATGGCCATGTTTTCAAGATGAAGCGACTCTATATAAGGTATAAACACCGATGATGCATAGAGATGGTCGACAGGAACGTTGAAGAATCCCTGAATCTGGTCGGCGTGCAAGTCCATACAGATTACTCTATCGACGCCGGCCGTGCTCAGCAAGTCGGCTACAAGCTTTGCGGCAATCGACACACGAGGCTTGTCCTTACGGTCCTGACGAGCCCAGCCGAAGTAAGGCATCACAGCTATAATTGATTGTGCCGAAGCTCTCTTGGCAGCGTCAATCATCAGTAACAATTCCATGAGATTGTCGCTGTTGGGAAATGTCGACTGCACAAGATAAACTTCGCATCCGCGAATTGATTCTTCAAAAGAAACTTCAAATTCACCGTCAGCAAAATGCTGGATGTTCATCTTGCCAAGCTCGACACCGAGTGAGGCACATATCTCTTTGGCCATGTACTCGGACTTGGTTCCGGCAAAAATCTTAAATGGTGGTAACATTACACAATATATTTAGTATGTTGGAATTTTTGTGCAAATTTATTGTTTTTTGATATTATTTCGCCTATCGTCAGCTCTTTTTTTATCATCAGGGAGTACATTTTTATGCTTTATCTTCCAAATGACGGCATCGTAGGGACCTATTTCAGTTTCAAAGGGCTTGTCTGACGACATGGATTTACGCATCATGTCCTTTGACAGGAGTTCCTTGGCAACGCAATCGCCCTGAGGCATGCTCAACACCTCAAATGCATGCTGCGGAATGTTTATCTTCAAGTTGCAGGGAGAGCCACCAAAGTTAACGGCAATCAACAACGTTTCATCATCACAGCTGCGCAGGAACGCATATTGGCGATGAGGATTCAATGTGGGATTGTCGTAGTTTACATACATCAAGTCAAAGAAACGGCCGCTTGAAATAGCCTTCTCGCTATTGCAAAGGCGCAGTATGGTGCGATATTTGTCACGCAGCCATCGCTCCTGACCTGTCAATCGGTCATTGTTGCACTTTCCTCCGTTGAGCCAACGACGCACCGTGGGAATGCTCCAGTAGTCAAATATTGTTGTACGACCGTCGTAGCCGCTGAAACCTTCGGCATCCAGAGCCTGCTCGCCAAGCTCCTGACCGGCATATATCATAAACGGGCCGCGTCCCATCATGGCGCTTACAATCATCGAGGGGATGACCAGCGACGGGTCGCCGGCATAGTATTTTGAGCCGAATCGCTGTTCATCGTGATTCTCGAGGAAGTTCAGCATATTGTCGGAGATTCCGTCAACCGTCTGCCAGCAATTGGTTATCTGGGCAGCCGAGATGTTGGAACATTGTATGCCGCGAAGCGTGTCGTAGAGGTTAACCTTGTCATAGAGGTAGTCAAATCCGCCGTACTTTATGAAGTCACGGTAAAGCGACACATCATATATCTCGGCAATGAATATGACATGGGGATAACGCTCCTTGACATTGGCGATAGCCCATTGCCAGAACTCAATAGGCACCATGTGGGCCATGTCACACCTGAATCCGTCGACACCCTTTGACGCCCAATAGCGCAGGATGTCAAGCATCTGGAACCATGTGCGCGGAATCGGATAGAAGTGATGGGAACCGTCACCGTAATCGATACCGTAATTCAGCTTTACCGTTTCATACCAGTCAAACTGCGACGGGAAGGCCGTGAAGCAGTCGTTGCCCGACGCTTTTGCCGGAAACTCCACGTAAGCATCATCTCCGTCACCAAGGTCGATGCTCGGAGCAAAAAGCTGATGAGGTATGTAATAGAAATTATTGTTGCGCTCAAAGAATCGATTCTTGTCGTCGCCCACACCGAAATCCACAACCTCGGCTGGCTTAGCGTCAGAAACATATTGTCGCGACACATGATTGGGAACGAAGTCAATGATCACGCCCATACCGGTATCATGAGTGCGCATCAACAACGCCTCAAACTCCCCTATTCGATTGTTCACATCCACAGCTATGTCAGGATCCACATCGTAGTAGTCCTTTATCGCATAGGGCGATCCGGCTTTGCCTTTGACTACATGTGGATTATCTCTACTTATTCCATAGCGCGAATAGTCGGTCTGATTGGAGTGTTCGATAATCCCTGTATACCACACATGCGTGATTCCCAAATCCTTAATGCTTCTTAGCACCTTGGTGGTGATGTCGTTCATCTTGCCTGAGCCGTTTTGCTCAATCGTACCGTTAGGTATGCAATGCTCATTGCAATTGGCAAACAAACGAGGAAGCATTTGATAAATTACCGGTTTTTCCTTACTCATTTCTTCTGTTATATAGATTTAGTCAACTAAATGCAATCACGGTTAAGCGAGGCCGGCCTTCTTTATGGCATCGCGAGCCGCTTTGTAGCCGCTTCGGAAAACAAGTTCCTTCTGATGCATATTGAATACATGCATGTCGGCTATGGACTTTGTTTCGATGACAAGGTCACATAGGTGCATGTCGGCAATGGCGTTTGTCTTGGCCATCAGCATGTAGGAGCGTTGAGCCACATCAAGCAAAGTACCCTTATAGGTATTTTTCTTCACCATGGGGCTGCAGTTTATGCCTATCAGATAGTCGCAGTCATCACGTATCGCCCACGCCGGAAGGTTGTGAAGCACACCACCGTCAACATAGTTTAATCCGTCGATTTTTACCGGCTGAAACACGATGGGAATCGAACACGACGCCATCACACGCTCAGCTATAGCACCTTCACGCCACTGCACGGGGCAGCAGTTGTCAAGATCGGTGGCACACACTACAAGCGGAGTACTGCATTGCTCAATCAGCTCCACTCCAAGTGACTTGGTTAAGAACGACCGAAATCCGTTCATGCGGAAAAAGCCGTCCTTGGGGACGCTTATTTCACAGAAATCGGTGAACTTGGCCTTCATGAACAGCTTCATGATCTCAAGCGGCTTAAGACCTGCGCTATACATCGAGCCGGCAATCGAACCCGCGCTCACCCCTGCAATTATATCAGGCTTGATGCCCAATTCATCCATGGCGTATAAAGCACCCACATGGGCAAACCCACGTGCTCCTCCACCACTAAGTGCCAGACCTATCTTATATGGTTTCTTTTCAGACAAAATGTAAATACTTTCTTATCTAAACACAAAATTAATGGTTTTATATCATTCAACCATCGATTTGTTGTAAGAATTTAACACGGCAGCCCAATTCATCGCACCCCGCGCCCCGGGTCATGGGCGATATTCATCGCCAATCACGAGCTTGTCGCCACTGTCGTCCACATTGAAAAGATGCGGGACACGATGATAGTGACCATTGATCGACTTATGGCTGTGAACCGACATAAGCAACCGGCCGTCAAATGTGCGGAAGAGCATTCCATGACCGAAATCGGGAGGCGTAATCGGCTCCTTCTCCTGAATCCACGGTCCCTCAAGAGTTCCCGACTTGGAATAAGCCACGCCTTGAGTGTAGACATCATATATCCAGCTTGTCCATATCATGCCGAGCCGTCCGGTAGCGGTGCGAAACAGGTAAGGCCCGTCGGTCACTCGATTTGGACGCTCCTTGCCGTCGATTTTCTCGCGGCTCCAAGGCGAATCACTTGCACGGAACAGTATCCGTCCATCTCCCACACTTCCGCTAAGATCGGGCTTCAACTCAATACTTTCTATCGTACCGTCCCAATTCTGCAGCCACTCCCAGCAATAGACCATGTAAGGCTTGCCGTCGGTGTCGACCCAGAATGTGCCGTCGAGAGTCAGTTTGTCGGCAGGCAGATATGTGCCATCGGCCATCGGACGATAAGGGCCTTCGGCTTTGTCGCTTACCAATACGTGGCTCGCACGACGTTCAAGCTTGTTGCCACGATATTCTCCGAGTATGTTCTTGCTGTTGGTAAATGTCGCGAAGTAGTAATATTTTCCTTTGTACTTATGAAGCTCGGCAGCCCAAATCATGGGGTTGGGCCCCATCCACGACTCATCGTCGGTTTCGGCTACATTGTATGGACCGTCCCAAAGCTTCAAGTCGCGACTTTTCCATAACAGGCCGCCTGTTCCCGTCATGTAATAAGTCATCGTGGCGCTATCGGCCAATATGCACGGATCGCTCAGCACTATCGAGTCAAGAGGCACGTTGTTACGAACCCTTGCTTTACGCTCGGCGGCATCTGCTGACATAACTACTGCCAGAGCTACAAAAATCATTACTAATACACGCTTCATTGCAATGTGAGGGATAATTGGATTAATATTAATTGAGTCTTGGATATGAATAAATTTTGCTTTTGTCGAGCGAAAGTATCTAAGACGACAGTCAAAGATAATGAAAATCCGTTATTTTGCATAACTTTGCAATTCATAAATTAAAGCTACCGCTATTACAACGGGAACAAAGCAATGACTATCAAACATAAACAACAACCGTCATGAACGTAACGGAACTGCGCGACTACTGCCTGTCACTACCGATGGTGACCGAGGATTTCCCTTTCAATGAATCGATTCTCGCATTCAAGATATTGGGCAAAATATTTGCGGTTATAGACCTTGACCACATTGACTGGCTCGTAATGAAATGCGACCCCGACTATGCTGTGGAACTGCGCGAATCCCATCCGGAGATAACCACGGCATGGCATTGGAACAAAAAGTACTGGAATCAGGTGAGAATGCGCGGAGCCTTGACCGACGAACTAATAATAAGCCTGTTGCGCCACAGCTACAGCGAGGTTGTAAAGAAATTCACAGGAAAAATAAAGCGCGAATATCCCATATTGTTGACAGTGCAATCTCCGGCCAATCATTGATGGTTAAAAAACGATAAAAATCGTTATGTGAGAACATTTGAGATATTTTTCACTATATTTGCACAAAAATACCAATCATTTAAATATGAAAACCCTACTATCGAGGATTCTACCCATCCTCATTACTATGATTATCACAGGATGCAACAACGATATTTTCATTGACGACAAACATCCTTCAATTACCGAGATTGAGATTCCCGACCAAGGCAATAAATCAATCACATTCCAGACATCGCAACTGAAGTCCATAGAGATTGCATTCTACAACGATGCCACTTTCGATTGTACGCTGTTTGATCACACGGGCGACATATATAACAAATACGACGACCGAGATTACATCTATCTCTACGAAATTTCAAGCAGTATGCCCCAAATAACGCGCATGTTGGCCGAAAACGACGATGTGGCTTTTGAAGTAACGCGCACCGGCGAAAACGAGTTGACAATCAGCTCAATCAGGAATATGACTGATTACAATGTGCGCGGCAGCATAATGTTGTCCTACACCTACAAGGAAGAGTTCATTGCGTTCTCGATATTGCCGTCGCCTGGTGGCCCTACCTTATATTCAATAAAGGGATTATCCTACAATAAGTCAAGCCTTTCGCAGGGGTTCAGCGACGAGCAGAGCACTCCGTTTAGAATTATCAACGAAACGCAATCGGTGACAAAACAGGTGTTCAATCCCCAACAACATTGCACCACCATGGTGATATTCAATACCAACGGCATGGACCGACTGAAACTCGACCCCGATGCCGAAATGCCGGTAGTGGAGATACCATCCTACATCCACCGTGACGATGTCGAGGAAATCGCGGGAGGATTCAACGGTCGGGAAATTCAATTCTCACGCGAGATCATAGTCACCGACACTCCCGACAACGCACTGATTGGCGGGGGAAGCTTCAATGTAGATTATCCCGTCGAGGTTCCACCAATGTCGGCAAGAGAGCTAAACCTGTCGATCAACCGAATCATCATGAGAGCAAACGGCGAGTTGACATTGGTGAATAACCGTAATGACAAGGAACTCAAACTACCGTTTGTGGTCACGGTGATGCAGCCCTACAACTACAGTTGCAAATGGGAAGAAGCGACAATCGACGAATAAACCCGATAAATAATCTGCAAGAAATCTACACTCATGATTTTTAAACATATAATTGCGATAACCGCCTTGTTGGCATCGGCATCGGTCAACGCCGCCAACCTATCGAAGCAGGACACTTGCGCCAACGCGCCGAAATATATACACCGCATCGGAGCCGATCTCCGCGGCGGTTACGTGGCATCTTCGGCCAACCATGTGGCACAGGACTATGACGAAACGGGTGCGACAAAGCTCCACAGCGCAATGTCGGCCCACCTCAAATATTCGTTTAAATACTCCGATGTCACGCGCACCGGTCGTCTATATCCCGATACCTATCAGGGCATCGGACTATCCTACACCACTTTCTTCAACAACGCGCGCACAGGTTCTCCTATAAATCTCTATCTCTTTCAAGGTGCTCCAATCATCAAGTTGTCACCCCGATTGTCATTGGACTATGAGTGGAACTTCGGTGCGTCATTCGGTTGGAAGAAGTATAATCCCGACCTCCCTCCGGTGAACATCATCGTGGGTTCAAAGGTGAACGCCTACATCAACCTCGGCTTCATGCTCAACTACCGCATGTCACGCCAATGGAGCCTTACGGCAGGAATCGACATGACCCACTACTCCAACGGCAACACCTCATGGCCCAATCCCGGAGTCAATTCACTCGGAGCGCGTGTGGGAATGACTTACACATTTGACGACAGGACAAAATCGTCGCTCGACACTCCCCACCCTGCAGTTGACCCGGTTAAGCCTCACATAAGTTACGACCTTGTCGTGTATGGAGCGGCACGCAAGCGCATGATAATGCTGCACGATTCGCCTGAATTGCTTCCCGGACGATTCGGAATAGCCGGAATAAACTTCTCGCCGATGTATAACTTCAACCGGTTCTTTCGCGCCGGAATGTCGGTCGACATTCAATATGACGAAAGTTCCGACTTGGCTTCCTATTGGGTCGACGGCACCTACGGCGACGACATCAAATTCCGCCGCCCGCCCTTCTTTCATCAGGTTTCGGCCGGACTTTCATTGCGTGGCGAGCTTGTAATGCCCATATTTTCAATCAATGCCGGTGTAGGCTACAACATCCTGGGCAACCCCGACACGCGCAACCTCTATCAAGTGCTTGCGCTGAAGATACACATGACCCGCAGCCTGTTTTTGCACATAGGCTACCAGCTCAACAAGTTTGAGAATCCCAACAACCTCATGATAGGCATAGGCTATCGTTTCCACGACCTCCGCTGAATCAGCGCGGTAGCTACGACAGCAGCCCGATGCCGAAATATTATTGCTGTATTATAAGGTATATGTGAGCAGAAATTGCTATTTTTGTAAGTTAGAATAAAAATCACATACAAATATCATACAGTTATGAAGTTCAATGTTTCCAGTAAGACGCTCTACAGCTACGTTTCGGCTGTAAGTAAAGTCATCAATTCCAAGAATGCGCTGACGATTCTCAATAACTTCCTGTTTGAGCTTAGCGACAATACGCTCACCATTACAGCTTCCGACCTTGAGAATACGCTCGTGGCACATCTTGAAGTGATGGATGCCGAAGGCGAAGGCAAATTCTGTGTCGACGCTCGCCGTATGGTCGACTTGCTCAAGGAAATGCCCGACCAGGGAATATCATTTGACATCAACGACGACAACCTTGCGGTTGAAATCGTATATCCCAGCGGTAATTACAGCTTCATAGCGATAAACGGCAACGAGTATCCCTCCAATGAAAGCGTCGACGAGTCGACCGACATCATCGAGTTCACCTGCCCCACCGAGCAAATAATCAAGGGTATCGACAACACATTGTTTGCGGTAGGCAATGACGACCTGCGTCCTCAGATGATGGGTATTCTCTGGGACATCAAGCCCGATGCCATAACATTTGTCGCCACCGACACCCGCAAGCTGGTTAAGTATCGCAACGCTATGTCGGCTCCCGGCGTTGAAGGCTCTTGCATCCTGCCCATAAAGCCGGCAACAGTTATCAAGAACGTGTTTGCCAAGGAAGACGAGGTGAAGGTGACGCTTGAACCCAAGAGCGCTACATTTGAAAGCCCCTCCTACAAGTTTAACTGCCGTTTCATCAAAGGCTCATTCCCCGACTACAACCGCGTCATTCCCGTAAAAAATCCCTATGTTATCACCGTTGACCGTCAATCGTTCCTCAACGCAGTGCGACGCGTGGGCGTATTTGTCGATCAGGGCCACGGCCTCGTGAAATTCAAGATTGAAAAGGATCAGCTTACTATGAAGGCCACCGACAACAACTTCTGCACATCGGCCCGCGAGGTTGTTCCCTGCGACTTCACCGGCACTGAAATGATCATAGGCTTCAGCGCACCCTACCTCATTGAGATTTTCAACACCATTTCGACCACCGACATTCTCATCAAGCTCTCCGACCCCAGCCGTCCCGGAGTGTTCGTTCCTTCGGAGAACTCCGAAAACAGCGAGCTGCTGATGCTGCTGATGCCGATGACCGTATCCGATTTCTAAACCCAATATTCAGGTAAATCCCTCTCTCGCAAATTCATAATGGAACTTGCTCTAAAAAATCCTATAATTTTCTTTGACCTCGAAACCACCGGCACCAACATCCTGCGTGACCGCATCGTGGAGATTTCCTATATAAAGGTCATGCCTTCGGGCAATGAAACCGAACGCACCCTGCGCATAAATCCGGGTATGCCGATTCCCGCCGAGGCAACGGCAATACATCACATAACCGATGACGATGTGAAGAATGCACCGCCGTTCAAGCAGGTGGCTCAGGAACTCGCCAACGTGTTTCTCGGATGTGACATCGCCGGATTCAACTCCAACCGCTTCGATGTGCCCATGCTCATGGAAGAGTTTCTACGCGCAGGAGTCAACATCGACCTGTCACGAAGAAAATTTGTCGATGTGCAGACAATATTCCACAAGATGGAGCAGCGCACATTGATTGCAGCCTATAAATTCTATTGCGGAAAGGATCTCACCGAAGCTCATTCGGCCAACGCCGACACCCGTGCCACCTACGAAGTACTGAAGGCGCAACTCGACCACTACCCTTCGCTGAAAAACGACATCGCGTTCCTCTCCGACTTCTCGTCACAGAACAAGAATGTCGACCTCATGGGCCGCATAATATACAACGAAGCCGGCAAAGAGGTGTTTAACTTCGGAAAATACAAGGGCCAGCTTGTGGAGGATGTTTTCCGCCGCGACATAGGCTACTACTCATGGATGATGCAGGGTGAATTCCCCGCCAACACCAAACAAGTAATCACCAACATAAAGCTTCGCATGAAGTAAACTCGAAAATGCTAGAAGGCAAACATATAATACTCGGAATATCGGGAGGAATAGCCGCCTACAAGTCGGCTTATCTCTTGCGATTGCTCGTCAAGGCCGGTGCCGAAGTGCAGGTTGTCATGACCCCGGCGGCCAAGGAGTTCATAACACCCGTCACCATGTCGGCATTAAGCGGCAAACCGGTTGTCAGCGAATTTTTCACGGCCAACACCGGCGAATGGCACAGCCATGTCGACCTCGGACTGTGGGCCGATGCGATGATAATCGCCCCGGCAACAGCATCAACCATCGCCAAGATGGCCAACGGCGTTGCCGACAATATGCTCATAACCACCTATCTGTCAGCCAAAGCACCCGTATTTATTGCCCCGGCGATGGACCTCGACATGTTTGCCCATCCGTCGACTACACGAAACCTCGAATTGCTGCGCTCCTACGGCAATCACATCATCGAGCCCGCTTCGGGCGAACTCGCAAGCCATCTTGTGGGGAAAGGCCGCATGGAGGAGCCTGAAGTGATAGCAAGTGTGCTCGACCGCTTTTTTGACTGCGGAATGTCACTTGCCGGAAAGCATATAATGATAACCGCCGGACCGACATACGAGAAAATCGATCCCGTTCGCTTCATCGGCAACTACAGCTCGGGCAAAATGGGTTACGCCATAGCCGAAGAAGCTGCCTCGCGTGGAGCCGATGTGACAATAGTAAGCGGCCCCGTGGCGTTAAAGGCGGTCAATCCGCGCATAAAGGTTGTCGATGTTGAGTCGGCCCGCGAGATGCTTGAAGCCTGTGAACGCATATTCCCGTCATGCGACACTGCTATAATGTGTGCCGCTGTGGCCGATTACGCCCCGGCTCATCCCGCCGACCGAAAGATTAAGCGCGAGCACAACGACCTGCCGGTAATCGAGCTGGTAAAAAATCCCGACATAGCCGCCACTCTCGGAGCAATGAAAAAGCCCGGACAACGACTTGTGGGATTTGCACTTGAAACCGACAACGAAATGTCAAACGCCCTCCATAAGCTGAAGGCCAAGAACCTCGACATGATAGTGATGAACTCGTTGCGCGACAAAGGCGCAGGATTCCGCACCGACACCAACAAGGTCACCATCTATAAGCTTGACGGCGGCGAGCTGCACTTTGACATGAAGTCAAAGCGCGAAGTTGCCTCCGACATAATCGATACACTGCTGTCGCTATGACGAAACGATTGTGGATTGCCGCAACCCTTTTGTTCCCGTTATCACTATTGGCCCGGGAGCTGAACTGCACCGTCGAGATTGATCGCTCGCAAGTGCAGGGTGCGGGATTGTCGGTATTCACAACACTTCAGAGCGCTATAGCCGATTACATGAACAACCGCGACTGGAGCGATGCACGATTCTCGCCCAATGAGCGCATAGAGTGCCGGTTGTTTCTTACCATAAAAGAGTACGACGAACCCATGATGCGGGGCGACCTGCAGATACAGTCGTCACGTCCGGTCTACAACAGCACCTACACCACAACGCTGCTTAACCACAAGGACACCCGCATTGAGTTTGAGTATCGTGAAGGCGAGCCGCTTATATTCTCCGAAAATACCTTTGAGAGCAATCTCACCGCACTGCTGAATTTCTATGCCTACCTTATTTTGGGATTGGATTTCGACAGCTTTTCACCCGAAGGCGGCGACCGATTCTACGCAAAGGCCGACAACATCGTCTACATGGCCCAGTCGTCGGGACAAAGCGGATGGAAAATGCTTGAGGACAACCGCAACCGCAGCGCGATAATCAAGACATTCACCGACAAATCGGGAGCGCCGTTGCGTGACTTCATCTACACCTATCACCGCAAGGGGCTCGATGAGATGTCGATGAGTCCCGATAAAGGACGAACCAACATAACGGCCGCCATCGACAACATGAAGAAGGTCTATGACACCGCACCCATGTCGATAGCCTTGCCAATGTTCAAGGACGCGAAGCTCGATGAGATTATAAACATATACACCCGTTCGCCTGAGAGTGAACGCAAAAGAGTCCATCAATTGTTATCCTACATCTTTCCGGCCGAATCATCACGGATTGATGCGATGGTAAATGGTAAAAATCAATAAAATGCTCAAATCGTTACACATATCAAACTATGCGTTAATCGACACCGTCGACATAACGTTTGACAACGGATTCAACATCATTACCGGTGAAACAGGTGCCGGAAAGTCGATTATGCTCGGAGCCTTGTCGCTTATTCTCGGCGAACGCGCCGACATTAAGGCTGTGCGCGACTCGGGCAAGAAATCGATAATTGAAGCCACGTTTGAAATCGACGACTACCCCACCCTGAAGGAGTATTGCCTCGCCAACGACATCGAGTGGGACGACACTATGTGCATCCTTCGCCGTGAAGTGGCCCCCGCAGGCCGCTCGCGAGCATTCATCAACGACTCTCCGGTCACTCTCGACTTGCTTTCGCATGTCGCCATGCAGCTTGTCGACATCCATTCACAACATCAAAATCAGTTGCTCACCTCGCCTGAATTTCAGCTTCGCGTAATCGACAGTATGGCCGGCAACGACACGCTGTTGAGCGACTATCGCAAGCGTTATGCGGCTTTCCGCAGCGCAGTGAAGCGACTGCACGAAGCCAAACGAAAAATTGAGCAGAACCGCAGCGACGAGGACTTCACGCGTTTCCAGCTCGAACAGCTCGATGCGATGAATCTTGTCGCCGACGAGCAGGAGCAGCTTGAGCACGAACGCGAGATTCTATCCAACATGACCGACATAAAGTCGACCATAAACGGCGCACTTGACGCACTGCTCAACGGAAACTCCAACGCACTGTCGCTCTTAAGCGAGGCCGGCGACTACTGTGAAGCTCTCGGCCGCATACTGGAGAACGCCGACTCACTCGCCGAGCGCCTGCAGTCGGCACGCATCGAAATTCAGGACATAGCCGACACGCTAAGTGCATTTGACAGCGACCTGAACGCCGATCCGGCCGAGCTTGACGCAATCGAAGAGCGGTTAAACGACATCTATGCGCTGCAGCACAAGCACCATGTGTCGACGGTAGGCCAACTTATCGAACTGCGTGAATCGTTCCGTGCAAGGCTTGACGAACTCGAAAACAGTTCGTTCACCATCGAAGAGCTTGAGAAGGAAGCTCGCCGCGCCAAGAGCCTCGCCAAGGAACTTGCCGCACAACTGTCGAAACGACGCACCGAGGAGGCCGCCCGCTTTGAGGCCGACCTGCGCGAACGCGCCATGCCGCTGGGCATGAAGAATCTGCAAATAAAGGTGGAACTTACCCCGACCGAACTGTCATTGACCGGAGCCGACAGCATCCGCTTCCTCTTCGCCTTCAACAAAAACCAGCCCTTGATGCCGGTTGGAGGCACTGCATCGGGCGGAGAAATTTCGCGACTCATGTTGTCGATAAAAGCGATAATCGCCGACAAGATGCAACTACCGTCGATTATATTCGATGAAGTCGACACGGGTGTTTCAGGGGATGTCGCCAATCGCATGGGCGCAATGATGCAGTCGATAGCCGCCAACATCCAGGTCATGGCCATTACCCATCTGCCCCAGGTGGCAGCCAAAGGCAACGCCCACTTCAAGGTCTACAAGCAGGATGACGAGCACTCCACCCACACCCGAATACGAAGGTTATCGACCGACGAACGCATCGACGAGCTCGCCGTAATGCTGAGCGGCTCGACAGTCAACGATGCCGCTCGGGCCAACGCCAAGTCACTATTGAATATTAAATAAACGAAAATAACGCTCTAAACCACGGTATATATGGAACGCAATGAATACATATTCGGCATACGCGCCGTCATGGAAGCCATCGAAGCAGGCAAGGACATCGACAAGGTCTATATCAAGAAGGATCTGCACGGCGACCTTATAAACGAGCTAAACGAACTGATACGCCTCCACGGCATTGTGACGCAGCGCGTCCCCGTAGAGCGCATCAACAAGATAACGCGCAAAAATCATCAGGGCGTGGTGGCCGTCCTTTCGGCAGTCACCTATCACAGCCTCGACAACATAGTTCCTCAACTCTATGAGGACGGTGTGCTCCCCTTCATAGTCGTTCTCGACGGCATAACCGATGTGCGTAACTTCGGAGCTATCGCGCGCACATGCGAATGTGCCGGAGTAGACGCCATCGTCATTCCCGAGCGTGGAAGTGTATCAGTTGGCGGTGATGCCGTAAAGACCTCGGCAGGTGCGCTGCTGCACATTCCCGTGTGTCGCGAGCGTAGCGCGGCATCGGCTGTAAGATTCCTTAAGGATAACGGTTACACGGTAGTGGCTGCTTCGGAAAAGGCCGATATAAACTACACCATGGCCGACTATACCGTTCCCGTGGCAATAGTTATGGGAGCCGAGGATGTTGGCCTATCGCCCGAGGTCATGAAGCTATGCGACACATTTGTGTCAATACCCCAGTTCGGCCACATTGGATCGCTAAATGTTTCAGTAGCCGCCGGTGTCATCATCTACGAAGTCGTGCGCCAGCGCCTGCAATCCAACATGGAAGTAATCTGATTTACTCGAGAAATATGTGATACAAAAAAGCCGCATTGATTGATGCGGCTCTTTTTGTTATCGGTGTGCGTTGTGGATAACGTATTCTTTGACTTTTTGGAAAAGGTCGGTGGCAAACACGAAGTGACTCAACGCCTCGTTGGTCGTTTCATATATAAGCTCCTTATTGCCAACCCACTCACGGTAACCCTTGTTGATAAACACGATGTTCTCGCCTATTCCAAGCACCGAGTTCATATCATGGGTGTTGATTACGGTAGTTATCTGATATTCATGCGTTATGTCGCTCAACAATTCATCTATAAGAATCGATGTTTTCGGGTCAAGTCCCGAGTTAGGCTCATCGCAAAAAAGATATTTAGGATTAAGTGCGATTGCACGCGCAATGGCTACACGCTTCTGCATACCTCCCGAAATCTCGCTCGGATACTTGTCGTCGGCTCCCTTAAGACCCACGCGTTCAAGGCAGAATTGAGCACGCTCGCGGCGCTCGGCATCGCTCATGCGAGTGTACATCATCAACGGGAACTCGACATTGCCAAGCACCGTTTCCGAGTCGAAAAGCGCCGAACCCTGAAACAACATTCCTATCTCGGTGCGCAACGACTGAACCTGTTCGCGATTCATTTGAAGCAGATCACGGCCGTCATATAGAATCTCTCCCTTCTCGGGACGCACAAGACCCACAATCGATTTCATCAACACGGTCTTTCCCGAACCGCTCTGTCCGATTATCAGATTCGTCTTACCGGTTTCAAATGTCGCGCTCACACCTTTGAGCACCTGAACTCCGTCAAACGACTTATAAATGTCCTTAACTTCAATCATTGCATCAACAGTTTAGTAAGTATGACATCAAAGAGGAGAATCAGAATCGAGCTTGCAACTACGGCATTTGTCGAAGCCTTGCCCACATCGAGCGCACCGCCTTTAACGTAATATCCGTAATATGAAGCCACCGATGTGATGATCACCGAGAACACGAGAGCCTTTATTATAGTGTACCACACATACCACTCGACAAACATTGTCTGTATTCCGTATATGTAACGCGACACCGGAATCATGTCGGTAAATGCGGCTATGAACCATCCGCCAAACAGTCCCGTGGCAATCGAGAACACCACCAGCACGGGGATGAAGAACATGAAGGCCAATATCTTGGGAAGCACCAGGAATTGAGCCGAATTTATACCCATTATCTCAAGAGCGTCAATCTGCTCGGTAACTCGCATGGTGCCTATCTCCGATGCTATGTTGGAGCCCACCTTTCCTGAAAGTATAAGACACAACACCGCCGAGCTGAACTCCAGCAACAGGATGTCACGCGTGGCAAGACCTGTCGAATAAGCAGGCATCATGGGCGATGTCATGTTGAGCTGCATCTGGATGCATATAACGGCTCCGATGAAAATTGATATTACTATCGTCAACGGAATCGAGTCAAGGCCGAGCTTGCCTATCTCTTGCAACAACTTGCGTCCGAAAACTCTCCACTTCTGAGGAGGAGTGAATACACGACACATAAAAATGCAGTACTGACCGAAAGTGGTCAACGACGATTCTATAATCATAGTTTATTGATTATCTATATTAGGATTGATGCTGCAAAGTTAAGGATTTTCTTGGCTTGTAAGGGATTTTTTATTTACTTTGTGTGTCTAAAATCTCATATACTGTAGCAAAAAATGCTTGTAATCGGTATTGCCGGCGGCACCGGGTCGGGTAAGACCACCGTCGTCAACAAAATAATAAAGAGTCTGCCGGCAGGCGAAGTCGCTGTCATTCCCCAGGATTCCTACTATAAGGACTCCGGTCACATTCCCATGGAGGAACGCAGCAAAATCAACTTTGACGAGCCCGCATCAATCGAGTGGACACTGCTTGAAAAGCAGTTGCGCGAGCTTAAGGAGGGCAAATCCATCGAAATGCCAACCTACAGCTACCTCACCTGCACCCGTCAGAAAGAAACCGTGCATGTGGAGCCGCGTGATGTCATCATAGTCGAGGGCATACTTGTGCTCACCCAGCCGTCATTGTGTCAGCTGATGGATGTAAAGGTATTTGTAGACGCCGATGCCGACGACCGACTCATAAGAGTAATCGCACGTGACTGCATAGAGCGCGGACGCACTCCGCAGATGGTAATCGACCGTTATCAGGCAGTGCTGAAGCCCATGCACGAGCGTTACATCGAGCCTTCAAAGCGCAAGGCCGACCTGATAGTGCCCCAAGGAGGCAACAACACGGTGGCCATAAAACTGCTTACCGACTACATTGCAAGCCGATTGAAAAGGCTTCCCAAATGACAATTTCACGAAACAATATCAGCCAACCCCAATATATGTCTGACGAAAAGATAAACGAACCTGTAAATGACGCTCCCGCTATCGAAGTCGAGAACATGGATGCCAACACATGTGAAGTGACCGACCCCGATGCCGGAAAAACCTTATTTGAAGGCAAAATGGTGCTGCGCACCGAAAATCTCGTAAAGAAATATCGTCAGCGCACGGTCGTAAACCACGTGTCAATCAATGTCACGCAGGGTGAGATTGTGGGACTTCTCGGGCCTAACGGCGCGGGCAAGACTACCACATTCTACATGACCGTCGGGCTTATAACCCCCAATGAAGGTGAAATATTCCTCAACGACCTCAACATAACCAAATATCCGGTTTACAAACGCGCCCAGAATGGCATTGGATACCTCGCCCAGGAACCGTCGGTATTCCGCAAGCTGAGCGTAGAGAACAACATCCGCTCGGTGCTTGAGATGACCAACACATCACGTGAGTATCAGCGTGACAAGCTTGAAAGCCTTATCGCGGAGTTCCGCTTGCAGAAAGTGCGCAAAAACCTCGGCGACCAGCTGTCGGGAGGTGAACGCCGACGCACCGAGATCGCACGATGCCTTGCCATCAACCCCAAGTTCATAATGCTCGACGAACCGTTTGCCGGCGTCGACCCCATCGCGGTTGAGGACATCCAGTATATCGTCTATAAATTGAAGGAGAAGAACATAGGTATTCTGATCACTGACCATAACGCCCCCGAAACACTGTCGATTACCGACCGTGCCTACCTGCTTTTTGAGGGTAAGATACTGTTTCAGGGTACATCGGAAGAGCTTGCCGAGAATCCCGTTGTACGCGAAAAGTATCTCGGTCGCGGATTCAACTTCCGTCGCAAGAAATTCGATTAAGAGCCGGCTCTAATCAATCGTCGCTTTTCGGCTCTTTCCGAAAACACGTGACGACAGGTACCAGAGTGCGCCGATTGTTGCGGCAAGGCTTACGGCAGCTATCGCTATGTCGGCAGCCGAACCGTCGGCTCCCACTGAATTGGCATCGACACTGCTCCGTCCCGTATTCACAAGCCACTGATTTATAACGACAAGGCTATTGTTTAGAGCGTGGGCCATGGCAGGAAGCCATAAAGAGCCGCTCCACCATGCAAGATAGCCTAAAAAGGCTCCTATCAACATGCGGGGCACAAAGCCAAAAAACTGAAGATGCACGGCACTGAATATAACGGCAGTGGCCCAAATGGCTATATGCGCGTTACGCAGCTGCACGTGAAGCAGCTTTTGCAGCATCCCCCTGAAAAACAGCTCCTCGGCAATACCGGTCAAGCATCCCATTATAAGTATCGACAGAATGAGATCGATAACCGATGTACCGCTCATAAGCATCATCACCATGCCGTTGGCGGCTTGTTCGCTCGCGCGAAGCACCTGTTCGATGCGGCTCATCGATTCAGGCAGGGTGAGCGAGGCATTCCACTGCACGATAACGTTCATTGCCGGAATCGCCAGAACCACGACAGCCATAGTCCATACAACGGCACTACCGCATGGCCAACGGTCAACGCCCGTAAAGCGCAACGGATTGCGTGCGGCTATCAATGCAGTCATGGCAACCGGCATAATGAATATGAACAGGTCCTGCAACACAGTGGCCCAGCGTAACCTGACAACATCGTCGGCGCCCACCAATCCTATTATAACCGAGCCGAGAAGAGTGCAAAGCACCCACCAGCAAATGAACAAAGCAAGACTCTTTCCTGCGCTTATGCGTAACTGTTGCTCCATATCAATGAACATTAACTTTGATTACACTGCAAAGTTAATGAAAAATGACGACATCGTCACATCAATCTTCACCCGGTTGATTGTCACGCTGTGCCGACAGCGAATAGCCGGCCACATAATCGTTGAACGCCTGCTTGTAGCTCTCGCTTACCGGGATATAGTGATTGCCGAATACAATGCGGTTGCGTTCAATAATGCTTATCTTCGATGTATTCACAATGAATGAGCGATGAACACGCAGGAATTCGGCAGCCGGCAGATAACGCTCTATCGTCTTCATGCTCGTAAGTGTAAGTATGGCATTCTTTTCACCTTCGACATATATCTTTACATAATCCTTCAGTCCTTCGATAAACTGAATTTTGTCGATAGGTATCTGCACCTGTTTATACTCGCTCTTCACTATGATGTAACGCTTGTTGTTGTCAAGCTCGTCGGCCCTACGCCGCAGCTCAACCCACTGCAGAGCCTTGTTGGCCGCTCCCACAAACTCCTCATAGCTTATGGGCTTCATAAGGTAGTCAAGTGCATTGACCTTGAACCCTTCGATTGCATACCGGTCATAGGCCGTAGTGAATATTATACGGCAGGTCGGAGGCACTATTCTCGCAAACTCCATCCCGTTGAGCTGTGGCATGTGTATGTCGAGGAACACTACATCAATATCCTCCTCCAGAATCGTCTTGACCGAATCCTGAGCCGAACTGAACTTACCAACAAGCTCCATGAAAGGAGTCTTTTCAATATATGACGCAACCAGTTCCTGAGCCAAGGGCTCATCATCTACTACGCAGCAACGTAATGTAAGCATATAGTCTTTGTTTTTATATTATAACGTTATTATCATGTCAACTATATATCGGTCGCCATCTATTTTTGTCGACATTTCGGCCTTGTTGCCGTAAATAAGGTCAAGACGACGCCGAAGATTGACATTTCCTATTCCCGAGGATGCTATGTCACGCTTCTCCGAATCGATGAAATTGTTGGCGATGTGACAATGTATCGATCCTTCGCGGCACACGATTGAAATGTCGATGCTGTCGCCCGACCGACCTGTATTGCCGTATTTGAAAGCATTCTCAACCGGCGAGATGAACAGCAGCGGAGCTATGTGACAGTCATTGCAGTCGCCGCTGTCGAGCGTGACATTGATAGGCATCTTATCGCCTATGCGCAGCTTCATGAGCTTGACATAGTTGTCGATGAATGTAAGCTCATCCTGGATGGGAACAGTAGGCGAATTTTCATAGAGCACGTAACGCAGCAGCTGGCTCAGCTCATGAACAGCCTGCTGAGCCTTGTCGGGGCTTATGGCTATGAGAGCATAGATCGAGTTCAGCGTATTGAAAAGGAAGTGAGGGTTAAGCTGATTCTTAAGGCTCTCAAGTTCTTCCTTGTGCTGCACCATCTCCATTTCCTGACGCTGACGGTTAAGCTTCACCCAATAGTCGCTAAGCTTCATGGCGACGCTCAACGCCACGGTGAGAATCACCATAACCACGTCACGCATCAGAAATGACACTCGCCTGAGCAAATCGGCGTGCGCATCAACATGACGGGGTACGCGGCGCGGCATTTCGCCCGAATGCATATCCATCAAGAAATAAGCGCATAGCAGCGTCACGATGATTATGACGACATTAAGTCCAGTAAGCCTCAACACCCATCGACGCCTTCCGAGGCAATAGTCTATTATGATGTAATAATTGATGTAGAACACCGCCACAAATAGCAGCGACTTGGCATACATTCCCCATGGAATACCGCTTCCGACCGGGAAACTACGGCTCACAAGCACCTCGGGAAGAATGAAGATTATACCAAGACACAGGAAGTGGGTGACTACTTTCACCCACTTCTGCAGTGTCTGAGAAGGCTGTTTGTAACTATTTATTTCACTATTCATATCTAATAGCTTCTATCGGGTCAAGGTTTGCAGCTTTCTTTGCCGGATACCATCCGAAGAACACTCCCGTAACGGTACATACGACAAACGAAAGGACCACTGAATAAACTTGGATTGAAACGGGCCAATGTGCTACGACATTCACGAGCCATGAAGCAAGTGCACCAACTATGACACCTATCACACCTCCCGTAACGCTGATAATCACAGCCTCGATAAGGAACTGGACAAGTATATCGATTCCACGTGCTCCAATAGACATGCGCAGACCTATTTCACGGGTACGCTCGGTAACTGACACATACATGATGTTCATGATTCCTATACCTCCCACAAGGAGCGAAATTCCCGCTATGCAGGCAAGCAACACCGTCATCATGTCGCTCGTGGAGTTCATCATTTCGCTCAACTCCTGTTGGGAACGTATCTCAAAGTCATCAATGGCACCATCCTTCAGCTTATGCTGGCGTCGTAGTATTTCAGTTATCTCATCGATTGCGTCATCGGTCATGTCTTCGTCAACAGCACTCGCATAAAGTCCCTGAATGTAGTCGATTGCAAGCACCCTCTTCATTATGGTAGTATAGGGAGCGAGCACTACATCATCCTGGTCCATACCCATGGAGTTGGTTCCTTTAGGTTCAAGAGTGCCTATGACGGTGAACGGTATCTTGTTGAATCGCACCACCCTGCCTATGGGATTCTCTCCGTTGGAAAACAGATTGTCAATGACCGTCTTTCCCAGAAGGCACACCTTGGCGGCCGACTTTATATCCTGCTCGGTGAATATGGCACCGTCAGCGACTTTAACCTTTCGTATATCGAGGTAGTCGGGAGTGACTCCGTATATTGTCGAAGGGTAGTTGTTATTACCGTTGATAAACTGGCCGCCGCTGTTGACAGTAGGCGATATCGATGAAACGAAGGCTGCCTCGTCACGTATCGTTTCAAAGTCAACAACCTCAAGCGACTGAGTGTCATCGGCACTTTGACGCACACCGCCACGCTGCATGTTGCCGGGATGAATCATTATCATGTTGGAACCCATCTCGGAAATTTGCGCCTTTATGCTGTCCTTTGAACCTTGTCCGATTGCCAGCATGGTTATCACCGACGCAACACCGATGATGACACCGAGCATCGTGAGAAAGCATCTCATCTTATTGTTGTTGAGAGCCTTCAACGCTATTTTAAACAGATTGCCAAATTTCATATTCATCAGTCGTTTTGGGCAGGCAACGAGTCATAGACCTCCTTGGCCGATGCCGGATTTGGGTTAATTACATCCGATACGATTTTTCCGTCACGCAGCACTATGTTACGCGATGAGTAAGCCGCAAGATCGGGATTGTGGGTCACGAATATGATCGTTCGTCCTCTCGAATGAAGCTGCTGAAACAGCACGAGAATACTGTAGGATGTGCGGGTGTCAAGATTTCCGGTAGCCTCATCGGCAAGTATGATGACAGGGTCGTTTACAAGAGCACGTGCTATGGCAACACGTTGCTGCTGTCCTCCCGACATCTGATTGCTTTTATGACACAGCCGGTCATTGAGTCCCACTGCCTCAAGAGCCTTCGTGGCCATGTCACGGCGCTGTCGCGCCGACACTTTCGGGTTATATAGCAGAGGCAGCTCGACATTCTCAAGAGCTGTGGTCTTGGGAAGCAAATTATAGCTCTGGAACACGAATCCTATCTTGCGGTTTCGTGTCACAGCCCTTTCGTTCTTGCTCATGGACTGCACCGACACTCCGTCGAGCTTGTATTCGCCGGTAGTGGGAGTGTCGAGGCATCCGAGCAGATTAAGAAGCGTCGATTTACCTGAACCCGATGTACCCATTATCGTTACAAATTCACCTTCGTGAATCGTGAACGACACACCTCGCAGGGCATGGACGGTTTCACCGCCCACGACGAAGTCACGACGCAAATTCTCAATCTTTATTATCTCTCGATTTGTATTCATGATGATTTCCTGTTATTGGAATTATCCATGTCACTTTTTCCTTTGTCCCGGCGGTTGGGGAGCAAACGGACTGCGTTCACCGTCGCCCATGCCCTGCGGCATTCCCATTTGCGGCATTCCCATGTCGTACTCAACGGCTACGACATCGTTTTCGCCTATACCTGAAATCACCTGGGTCACAGCACCGTTGCTCACTCCGGTTTTTATTGTCACGGGCACAAGAGCATTGTCACGCACCACCCACACCCGCTTCATGTCGGGCGCGGCAGCCATAAAGGGCTCCACATCGGCAGGGGCCGCGGGCAGATTCTTTGCATCGGAATAGTCATGAGGAAGGAATCGGAACGCCTTGTTGGGAATCGTCAGTATGTCCTTTTCCTGAGTCACATATATCGTGAGATTAGCGGTCAGGCCCGGAATAAGCTTATGTTCGGGATTGGGAGCGGCAACTATAACCTCGTAGGTAACCACATTGCTTTCAGTGGTGGGATTGAGTCGTACCTGCGTTACGGTTCCGTTAAACACCATCTCGGGATAAGCGTCGACAGTGAATGTCACGGCCTGACCGAGCTTCACCTGGCCTATGTCGGCCTCATCGACATTTCCCACAACCTGCATGTTGTCAAGGTCGGCGATTACATATAAGTTAGCCACGTTCATGTTGGACACGACTGTTTGTCCCACCTCGACCTCACGCGAAATCACAACACCGTCGATAGGCGAGTATATTTCGGCATAGTTCAGATTCTTTGCCGCTCTCACACGGTCGGCACGAGCCTTGTCGTAGGAAGTTTTCGACACTTCATAGTCCTTGGCCGAAGTCTGGAACTCATAATCGCTTATAAGCTGCTTGTTGTGAAGTTTCTTGTCACGCTCATAGTTAGTCTTATTGTATTCGTAGGTAAGACGGGCCGATTCCATGTTGGCGTCGGCACTCTTCAGGTCGCTCTCAAGCAAGGTCTTCTCAATCTCAGCCAAAAGCTGGCCCTTGGTCACCACTGAGTTGTAATCGACATATAACTTATCGATTATACCCGTTACCTGTGTACCCACATCGACTTGCGTCACCGACTCAACAGTTCCGGTAGCAGTCACCGACTCACTGATCTCCCCCACCTCAACTTTGGCCGTTTCAAGCGAAATCTTGGCTTCCTTTGAACATGCCGAAAGCATCAGGGCTATCGAAGCTGTGTAAATTAATTGCTGGATTCTCATAATTATAATTATTTGTTTTGTTAAGGCATAGTTACCGATGATGTGCGATAGAACTCAATCATCTTATGTTCGAGTATAGCCATGTATTTGGCCTGAAGCAACGAGTGTCGCGCTTCGAGGAGGTTGTTGTGGGCAGTGAGCAACTCGATGGTGTTGACAAGACCGAGATTGAACTGCTCGTTGACAAGTTCGTTGCTGAGTTCAGCCGACTTTACCTGCTCCTCGCCTGCCGTGTAGCGTGACTGTGCGGCACGCAGGTCGATGTAGCACGACTCAATCTGCTGAGCTATATCGTTGAGGCGCGACTCCGTGTCAAGCTGTGCATTAATGCGCTGCGCATTGGCGCGTGCCACAGCCATTTTGGTTCTCTTGCCGTCGAGTATCGGCAATGACAACGTGAGCCCTATCGATTCGCTGACACTCCGCTTAATCTGCTCTCCGAAGTTGTTGCCCGGAGCAAAATATCCGGTGCTTATTCCGGCATTCAACGATATTCGGGGCATGGCACCCGCCTTGGCAATCTTTATGTCATAGTCCGAACTCTCCTCCTCAAGCTTATTGGCCTTAAGTCTTGAATCGGTAGCCAACGCAAGCTGATAGCTCTCCTCAATCGGGGGAACTTCAGCAAGCACCTCCTGCGCCGTCCACTCAATGGCCTGGAGCGATATTTCAGTATCGATGCCCAGTTCGAGAAGTCGCTTCAGCTCCATGAGGCGTGTTTCGTAAGTGCCCTGTGCATTTACCAACGAATAGCGATCCTGCTCGTATTGGGCCTGCAACTGCGCGTAATCGACGCGTGACATTCGTCCGCTCTCCATCAGCTGACGGGCACGGTCGGCCTGAGCCTCGCTAAGCTTGACAGCCTCCTCGTATATCGCTATCGACTCCTTGGCGTAGAGAATGTTCATGTAGACCGACAGCATATCGGTTTCCAATGAACGGAACATGTCCTCGGTATTCAACGATGAAATTTGAGTCTGAAGTTTGTTGCGCTTGATGGTGTTTTCACGCTCGCCACCGTTCCACACAGTCCAGCCCGCATTCAACCCGTAGTTGCTGTTGTAGCTGTTTTTGTTGCCATACCCCCACGGGGTGTTGCTCAAGGTGTGGGATGTGGCAAAGTCAAGTGTAGGCTGCCATTGGGCCTTTGACTCTTCAAGAGTGTACTCGCTCAATTCACCGCTGATCCGCGACTGCTGCAACGAGATATTGTGCTGACGCGCATACTCGATACAATCATTGTAACTCCAATCACGAGCTTGTGCAACCGACAGTCCCGCAATAGTCACGACACATAGTAGGATTCTTTTATTCATTTGACGGCATTCATTTGATTTTACTAAAGCAAATTTAATATTGCCATTGATTTCATGCAAAATTATTAGATGTTACGGCCAATATCGTTACAATTTATCACTATTACCTCGACAAGTAACTAATTAGCGATGCGTGCTGTTAAGCAAAGTGAAAAATCATTTCATAATAATAATTCTAATCTTTCTTCGTCAGAATATTGTTATAAACGCGAAAATGCACTATTTTTGGTAAAGTTTTCACTACTAACATCCTACATAATGCCTGAAAAAAAGAAGATTAAGATAGGATTGCTCCTTCAAATAGTTTTTGCCATTGCCCTCGGTATTGGTTGCGGATATATATTTCCCGAATGGCTCGGAAGAATATTCATGACTTTCAACGGACTGTTCAGCCAGTTCCTCGGATTTCTCGTTCCTCTCATCATTGTAGGATTTGTGACTCCGGCCATAGCCGATATTGGCCGAAAAGCAGGAAAAGTTCTGGTTGTGACCGCCGCCATAGCCTACGGTGCCACTATATTTGCTGGATTCCTCTCCTACTTCACAAGCGCAACCACATTCCCGCATCTGATAAATCCGAGCCCAATCGACAGCGGCCTCAAAAACGCCGCCGACCTACTCCCCTATTTTACTGTAGAAATACCTCCGTTGATGGGCGTTATGACGGGATTGGTAATCTCATTCATGCTCGGAGTAGGCATTGCCTATCTTGAAGGAAATACCCTAAGAAAATGCGCCAATGAGTTCCGTGACATAGTGGCCAAGGTTATTAAGAGTATAATCATCCCCCTGCTGCCGCTCTACATTTTCGGCATATTTCTCAACATGACCGTATCGGGACAAGTGGGCGACATACTTGCGACATTCTTCAAGGTGATACTCGTGATATTTGCAATGCACATCTTCATCCTTGTACTCCAATACTGCGTCGCGGCACTGGTAGTGCGACGCAATCCGTTCAAGTTGCTGGTTACCATGCTCCCGGCCTACTTCACCGCACTTGGCACCCAATCGTCGGCGGCTACAATACCCGTGACTCTGCGTCAGGCTATCAAGATGGGAGTAAGCGAGGACATAGCGGGTTTTGTAATACCGATTTGCGCCACAATACACATGTCGGGCAGCACACTTAAAATAGTGTCATGTGCCGTGGCTTTGATGATAATGAACGGCCTGCCCTATGATTTTCCCATGTTTGTCGGATTTATATGTATGCTCGGTGTCACGATAATCGCCGCCCCCGGCATACCCGGAGGCTCTATAATGGCATCGCTCGGCCTGCTCGCGTCCATGCTTGGATTTACCGAAAAGGATCAAGCGCTCATGATAGCGTTATATATAGCAATGGACAGCTTCGGCACGGCATGTAACGTAACCGGCGACGGATTCATCGCATTGATTGTCGACAAGCTGTTTGGCAAGCGCAATCGTCACGAAGCGTCAGATGACGCCGCTATCCTCGGAAAGTGATGATTTTATTGTATCCGTAGTTGGACAAGGTATAGACCACGTTGCCTATAAGCGTTGCAAGTCCATAACCCGAAAGGGTGAACGCGGCAATCTTTAGTTCAAAGTATTCAAGGCGGGTTTCATAGCTCAACAGCCAAACGGTGAGCAACTGCAATCCGTAGCATATAAGGAACCCTATAAGGAATATCATAGCTTCGCGGTAGTAGTTGCCCGACGACTTAAACACCCAATTCTTATTCCACAGGAAAGAGTTAACAACGCCGCAGACATAGCCGATGGCGTTGGACACAAGCGGATTGACACCAAACAAAGCTTTGCACACGTATATCACACAAAGCGTGACAAGCGTATTTAGCACGCCCACACAGGCATACTTGATAAACTGCATCAGTGATTTGTTGGGGAGCTTCAATCCGTTAGCCATAATCAATTACACTTTATTTCCGGTATTTTCATCGATATCAACCAGCACAGGCAACGACCAGCTGTACCTTACGGCGAGCAATCTCATTGCTATTACCGTTACCGCACAGGCGATGCCTTGAGTCGGCATAGACCAGTCGCAAGAATAGGCCACCCAATATACAAGCCCTCCGGCAAGACACGCTGTGGCATATATGTCCTTTTGAAACAAAAGCGGTTCATTGTTGACAAGTATGTCACGCAACACACCGCCCAAAGCGCCGGTTGTAATACCCATGATCACGGCCACCCAGAAAGGATAGTCAACGGCGAGAGTCTTCTGGATTCCTATGACAACAAACAAGGCAAGGCCTATGGTATCAAACAGGAACAGGACACGCGTCTTCACAAGAATCCGGCGAAACACAATAACTACGATAAGCGACAATCCCGTCACGGCGATATACCACCATGTCTGCATCCAGAATACGGGAATGTTAAGAAGCAGGTCACGCACCGTACCGCCGCCTATCGCAGTGACAAGTCCCACGACATAAGCGCCAAACCAGTCAAAATGCTTGGCGGCAGCCATGCGTATTCCGCTTATTGCGAAAGCGACAGTGCCTACGACCTCTATTATAAAAAGGAATGTCTGTTCTACATCCATTCGCGTCAGATTTCGTTATTTGTTTTCTCCTTATTTTCCCGGCGATAGTATCGGCACACACCGGTCAATCCGCAATTAAGGCAGTCGGGACGACGAGCCTTGCACACATAACGTCCGTGAAGTATCAGCCAGTGATGGGCAAGCGGAATTATATCCTCGGGAATATATTTGCACAGCTGTTTCTCGGTCTGCAGCGGATTTTTGCTATTGGTCGTAAGACCTATGCGCTCGCTCACTCGGAACACATGGGTGTCGACTGCCATCGCCGCCTTTCCCCACACCACCGCCAGCATGACATTGGCGGTCTTGCGCCCTACCCCCGGAAGTTTTATGAGGTCATCCATGTCGGATGGCACCTCACCGCCAAACTCCTCGACGAGCATCCTTGCAGCTCCGAGCAGATTGCGGGCCTTATTGTTGGGATAGGACACCGACTTTATGTACTCATATATGTCATCCTGTGTAGCGGCAGCCATCGCCTCGGGCGTCGGGAAAGCATCAAACAGCGGAGGAGTGATCATGTTAACCCTCTTGTCGGTACATTGAGCCGACAATATGACAGCCACAAGAAGCTGAAACGGATTCTCGTATCGCAACTCCGTTTCGGCCACCGGCATAGCAGTCTTGAACCACTCTATCACCTGCCTGTAGCGTTCTTTGACAGTCATAGCCATGGGGTAACGCTGTTAATGGGCACTTGTGAACTCCTCAAGGAAGCGAGTGTCGTTTTCCGAGAACATTCTCAAGTCCTTGACCTGATATTTGAGGTTGGTGATGCGCTCTATACCCATGCCCAATGCAAAACCGGTGTACTCCTTGGAGTCTATGCCGCAAGCGTCAAGGACATTGGGATCGACCATACCGCAACCGAGAATCTCAACCCATCCGGTGTGCTTGCAGAATGAGCATCCCTTACCGCCGCAAAGGTTACATGATATATCCATCTCGGCTGAAGGCTCGGTGAACGGGAAGTAACTCGGGCGAAGGCGTATCTTGGTTTCGGGGCCAAACATCTCCTGTGCGAAGTAGAGCAGTGTCTGCTTAAGGTCGACAAACGACACGTTCTTGTCGACATACAACGCCTCAACCTGATGGAAGAAGCAGTGGGCGCGTGCCGATATGGCCTCGTTACGGTAAACTCGTCCGGGGCAGATTATACGGATAGGCGGCTGAGCCTTCTCCATAACCCTTGACTGCACGCTCGAAGTGTGAGTGCGGAGCAACACATCGGGGTTGCGCTGGATAAAGAACGTGTCCTGCATGTCACGTGCCGGATGGTCGGCCGCAAAGTTAAGCGAAGAGAACACATGCCAGTCATCCTCTATCTCGGGGCCTTCGGCGATTGAGAATCCGAGTCGTGAGAATATCGACACGATTTCATTGCGCACAAGCGACAACGGGTGACGAGTACCAAGCTTTATAGGTGACGCAGTGCGGCTAAGGTCAAGATCCAGATCAACATTGTCGGCATTGCCCATCGACTCACGAAGTTCGTTTATGCGGTTGGTGGCAAAGTCCTTAAGCTGATTCAACGGAGCACCTATGACGCGCTTCTGATCGCCGGGCAGATTACGGAACTCATTGAACAGAACCGATATCTCGCCTTTCTTGCTAAGATATTTGATGCGAAGTGCTTCTACCTCACCGGCATTGGCAGCGGTAAGCTGCTCGATTTCGGCCTTGAGAGAATTTATTTTTTCTAACATAGCTGTGTCAATTACTTTATTGCGACAAAATTACAAAATTTTTCTGTAACTTTGGAAATAAAATCCAATCGCCGAGTAATAATATCAAACAATCGCACCTGATGCAGTCATGGATTTTGTCGATAAAGTAAAAGCGAATATCGAGCGTAACGGTATGCTCGACCCTGAGCAGCATGTAATTGTGGCATTAAGCGGCGGGGCCGATTCCGTGGCATTGCTCGCCGTGCTGACCGCACTGGGTTACCGATGCACAGCAGCCCACTGCGACTTTCACCTGCGTGGCGAGGAGTCGGAACGTGACCGACGACACGCCGCGATGACGGCAGCCCGATTAAATGCCGAATATGAAGAGATACACTTCGATGTCGAGTCATACAAAAAAGCCCACGGAGTGTCAACCGAAATGGCATGCCGTGACTTGCGTTACGACTGGTTTCGGGAACTTTCAGCAAAATACGGTGACATTCCGGTAGCCGTAGCCCATCATCGCGATGACAACATCGAAACATTCTTTCTGAACGTTCTGCGAGGAAGCGGAATCACCGGAGTTGCCGGCATGAAAGCGGTCAACGGCTGCATTATCCGTCCGCTGCTCGACACATCACGCCGTGAAATCATCGAATATCTGTCACGTAACGGCATCGAATATGTAACCGACAGTACCAACCTCATCAACGATGTAAAGCGCAACCGACTGCGTAACGTTGTGCTTCCACAGCTATATGAGTTGTTTCCCGATGCCGAAAACACGATTACGACTACAATCGACAACCTGCGTGACAACCTTCAGCTGTTCAATGAAGGCGTAAATGCGCTTAAAGCACCCTACCTGTCGGCCGACAACAGCATCGACATAGCTCGAATGGCCAAAGAGTGCCAAAATTCCATTCAATTACTGTATGAATCGATAAAACGATATGGCTTCAATCACGCCCAGGCAGCCGACATGATTGCATCGTCCGACTCATCGGGAAAGGAGTTCTTCTCAGCTGACCATAAGGCGCTCATCGACCGTGGAACACTCATAGTATCACCCCATACGACACTCCATAATCAGGAGATTGAAATAAACCTGAACGACAAGTCGTCACTTCCCCCAGGATTGACCTGCGAATCAGTCAATGCCGACGACATAAAGTTCACACGTGACGCCAACACGATGTACCTCGATTCATCGGCACTGGAAGGCGACCCCAAATTCGTAATACGACACTGGCGCGAAGGCGACAGGATGTCACCATTCGGCATGAAAGGCAGCCGACTTGTGAGCGACATATTTTCCGACGCCAAAATGTCGTTGTACGACAAGCAACTCACATGGCTGCTAACCCGCAACGATGTGATACTGTGGGTAATGGGAATGCGTGCATCACGACATTTTCCCGTCACATCAACGACTCGCAAAGCGATAAGGCTTACAATCGATTCAACTTTTAAACAACAATAGACCATGATTGAAGAGATGTTGCGATTCAATCGCAGATTTGTAGAAACAAAGGAGTATGAGAAATACAAGACATCAAAATACCCCGACAAGAAAATCGCAATCGTCACCTGCATGGACACCCGGCTCGTAGAACTTCTGCCGGCAGCCCTCGGAATTAAGAACGGTGATGTGAAGATGATCAAGAACGCAGGAGGCACAATCACGAATCCTTTTGACTCGACAGTGCGCAGCCTGTTGGTCGCCATCTATGAGCTTGGCGTGACCGAAGTGATGATAATAGGGCACACCGGATGCGGAGTACAGGGGATGAACGCCAACGAAATGCTCAACCTGATGCGCAGCCGAGGCATATCGGACGAACACATAAACCTGATGATGCACTGCGGCATCGACCTGAAGAGCTGGCTGCATGGATTTGAAGACACTCATGCGGCTGTAGAGGAAACGGTCGACCTCGTGCGCAACCACCCGCTCATACCAACCGATGTAACGGTCAAAGGCTACATAATGGATTCGTTGACGGGAGAACTTTCAGCACTATGACATAAAAAAGGACAAGGTTGCACGTGACATGCAACCTTGTCCTTTTTTATCAACTTAATATTCCATCATGTCACGACAATTGTCGCTTAGGCTTGCCCGACGGCACGGCAAAGTATTGATTATATACAATACCTGCGACAATCAGGAACAGGCCGATATAGGTCGTCAACATTATGGGCTCTCCAAGAATCACCGCTATGAAGAATAGTGACATGAACGGAGATAAATAGCACATCTGATTTATCAATGCCGGATTGCTCGTAATGCGTATGGCCATCCCGAAGCAGATGAACGGTATGCCTATCTCAAACCCGCCGATATACATTCCGGCCAGAATTCCCGACCAAGAACTTATATCCACCGGCATGAAACATGCCGCAATGCACATGTAGACCGTACCAAACAGAAAACTCAAGAAAAGGCTGACACACTCGTCGACGCTATCCTTCAACCGGTTGTTGAACATCCAGTAGGTAGCCCAAAGCAATGCGCTGAAGGCTGCCAGGCCAAGACCCACAGGCGACAGATCGCCGGTTATTCCCTTGCCGCCAAGCGAGATGAAAGCCACTCCACCAAGCGACATAACCATGCCTATGTACTTTCGTCCCGGAATGGGCTGCTTGTCAAATATTGCAAGAAGCACAAGCAGCACTATGGGCCACATATAATTAATGGGCTGGGCCACCTGAGCCGGCAGGAAAGAATAGGACTTGAAAAGCACAAGATAGTAGCACACGGGATTCAGCAGTCCGAGGAGTGCGAATGTGCCCCACAATTTCGGTGACACCTTGCGCAACTGTCCCCATTTCCGCTCAACCGTCATCCACACGGTGAAAATCATGAATGCGGTTATGCACGCCACCAAAAGCATCTCAAAATAGGTAAGTTGACTCAGAGCTATCTTAAATGCCGTAGCCACAGTCGACCAACTCAACACCGCTACCGATGCGAGCACTATTGACTTAGTATTGGAATTCATCGCAAAGCTTCAACTTCCTCGGTGGTCAACGGAATCTTCTTGCCAAGACGGCGGGCTCCGTCTTCGGTTATCAAATAATCCTCCTCATTTCTGATGCCGGTGAAGTCCTTGTAGGTTTCAAGCTTGTCGTAATTGATGAACTCCTCAAAACGCTTCTCGGCCTTCCAGTAGTCAATTAGTTCGGGAATGAAGTAGACACCCGGTTCGATGGTGAGCACAAAGCCCGGTTCAAGAGGACGGGCGAGGCGCAACGATTTGCGACCAAACTGGGTGCTCTTGGGCTGACCGTCGTAGCCTACCCACACTTCACCGAGATTCTCCATGTCGTGCACATCAAGTCCCATCATGTGACCAAGACCGCAAGGGAAGAACATCGCGTGAGCTCCTGCGGCTACAGCCTCGGCAGGATCACCCTTCATGATTCCGAGATCCTTCAGACCCTGACAGATTACACGTGCCGACAATTCATATACATCCTTAAACGGCACTCCGGGCTTAAGCGCATCGACGGCTGCCAAGTGCGAAGCCACCTGTATGTCGTAAATCTCTTTCTGACGATTGGTGAAGTACTTGTCGGCGCATATAGTCGACGACATGTCGCCGGCATATCCCATCTCGGTTTCCGCACCGGCATCCACAAGCAGCATGTCGCCGGGCTTTACGATGTTTCCGTGATAGTGGTTGTGCAGAGTCTGGCCGCACACGGTTGCTATAGTCGGGAACGACAATCCGCATCCGTTGGCCTTAGCCACAGCCTCAAGGGCAGCCACCACTTCATACTCTCTCATTCCGGGACGCAACACGCGGGTTGCCTCGATGTGCATATCGGCCGTAACATTACATGCACGCTCTATCTCCGCAATCTCCTCGGGGGTCTTGTGGTTGCGCATGTCGACAATAGCACGTATCATAGGAATCGAAGGCTGCTCGGTACCGGGCTTTATATCGAGGAATTCCCACAACTTAAGCTTGTGTTCGGGACGATAAGTGGGAAGATAATGTATACTTCGTCCGCTCTTGACGGCTTTGTCGAGATAATCACGCAGATTGCGCGACGGCAGAGTTTCGCCCACGCCTATGCGCAGAGCCTTCTCGTGAATCGTGGGTTGAGTACCCATCCACACGATGTGGTCGATAGTAAGCTCGTCGCCGAATATAATTTCACGGTCTTCATCTATATCTATGATTGCATTAAGGCCGGCATATGGGAGGCCGAAATAGTACAAGAACGAAGAGTCCTGGCGATAAGGATAGGTGTTATCCTCATAGTTTGCGCCACAATCATCATTGCCTAAGAACAATAGCAGTCCGCTGCCGACTCTCTTTTTAAGTTCGGCACGACGGTTTACATAAGTTTCCTTTGAGAACATAGCCATTAAATTTAATCTTGTCAAAATTAATATTTTCTTGTGAAATATACATTAAAATAATTTGAATATTTACATAAACCTCCGCAATAGCCGCATTTATTCATCATTCACAATTCATTTTCATCAATGTAAAAATTATTTGCTTATAAAAGTGGGATGTAGTAAATTTGCAATCAGAATAATTCACATCACCATTACGATGAACAGCAACAGCCTTGTATCAATCTCCGACATCAGTAAGGACGAGATTTTAAGCTTGCTTGGACAGGCACAGTACTTCGAGGAACATCCCAATCACAAGATTCTTGAAGGCCGTGTTGTAGCGACGCTATTCTTTGAACCGTCAACCCGCACCCGACTTAGTTTTGAAACAGCTGTCAACCGACTCGGAGGCCGTGTAATAGGATTTTCTGATGCCAACACCACAAGTTCGTCCAAGGGAGAAACCCTTAAGGACACTATCAAGATGGTCAGCAACTATGTCGACTTGATTATTATGCGTCACTACCTTGAAGGAGCCGCACGTTACGCCACCGAGGTAACCGACACACCTATAATAAATGCAGGCGACGGAGCCAACCAGCACCCATCGCAGACAATGCTCGACCTCTATTCGATATACAAGACACAAGGCACGCTTGAAAATCTGACAATCACCATGGTGGGTGACCTCAAGTATGGCCGCACTGTACATTCACTGCTCATGGCCATGCAATACTTCAACCCCACATTCAACTTCATTGCTTGCAACGAGTTGCGCATGCCTCGCGAATATACCAAATTCTGCGATGAGCACGGAATAAAATACAATGAGTACACCGACTTCTCACCCGAAGTGATCAACAGCAGCGACATCCTCTACATGACCCGCGTACAGCGTGAACGCTTCACCGATATAATGGAATACGAGAAAGTCAAGAATCTCTACAACCTGAATGCCGCAATGCTCGAGAACTCCCGCGACAATCTCAGGGTGCTGCATCCGCTGCCCCGCGTCAACGAAATCGACCAGGATGTCGACGACAGCCCGAAAGCCTACTACTTCCAACAGGCACAAAACGGACTCTACGCCCGTCAGGCCATTATATGCCGTGCATTAGGTATTGACATTTTAAAGGAGAAGAATCATGACAACATGTAAGAAAGAACTTGCCGTAGCCGCATTGCGCAACGGCACCGTCATCGACCGAATCCCGTCATCGGCCTTGTTCCAGGCCGTAAAGATACTCGGAATCGAGAAGCTCGACAAGCACGTGACCATCGGCAACAACCTCGACAGCAAGAAGCTCGGCACAAAGGGTATCATAAAGGTGGCCGACACCATATTCCCCGAAGATGTGCTTAACCGCATAGCGCTCATCGCTCCTACGGCCAAGATAAACATCATCCGCGACTTTGAAGTCGTCGAGAAATATCACGTGACATTGCCTCAAACCATAATCGGCATCGTGAAGTGTGACAATCCAAAGTGCATCACCAACAACGAGCCGATGAAGACAAAATTTGAGCTTATCGACCCTGAAAATCACGTGATACGCTGTCACTACTGCGGCCACACGGTAAGTGCAAAGGATGCCCAAATAAAATAAACAACTCCCACCCCATTATGAAACAGAGCTGGAAACCGGGAACAATGATATATCCCCTCCCCGCAGTGCTTGTTAGCTGCGGAAACACTCCCGAACGCTACAATATGGCGACAGTGGCATGGACAGGAACCATCTGCACCGACCCGGCTATGTGTTACATTTCGCTGCGTCCGTCGCGCCACAGCTACGACATAATCAGCGAGGAGATGGAGTTTACAATCAACCTCACCACCATCGACATGGCACGTGCCACCGATTGGGCCGGAGTCAAGTCGGGTCGCGACTACGACAAGTGGAAGGAAACAGGACTGACACCGGTGAAAGGTGTAAAGGTAGGATGTCCCTACATAGAGCAGTCGCCGCTGAGCATCGAGTGCAAGGTCAAGGAGATAATACACCTCGGCAGCCATGACATGTTCATAGCCGAAGTGCTGAACGTATTGGCCGACGAAAGCCTCATCAATCCCGAAAGCGGAGCATTCGAGCTGTCGCGCTCCGGACTGATGGCTTACAGCCACGGAGGCTACTATGAGCTCGGAAAGTGCATAGGACATTTCGGATGGTCGGTCAAGAAAAAGAAGTAACTGGATTAAATATACACAATAAACAATTAGACTGAATGGAAAGAGACACTCGTATTTTCGACATCATTGAGCGTGAACATCAGCGTCAGAAACATGGCATTGAACTTATCGCATCCGAAAACTTCGTGAGCGACCAGGTAATGCAAGCAATGGGCTCATGCCTCACCAACAAATATGCCGAAGGGTATCCCGGACACCGTTATTACGGCGGTTGCCAGGTTGTAGATGAAGCCGAACAGCTTGCCATCGACCGAGTTAAGGAAATTTTCGGCGCAGCTTACGCCAACGTACAGCCTCACTCGGGAGCACAAGCCAACATGGCCGTATTCATGGCCTGCCTGAAACCCGGCGACAAGTTCCTGGGACTCAATCTTTCCCACGGCGGACACCTGTCACACGGAAGCCCTGTCAACTTCTCGGGATTGATGTTTGAAGCCTTGGAGTACAACGTAAAGGAGGATACAGGTCTTGTCGACTATGACCAGATGGAGGAAGTGGCCCGTCGTGAGCGTCCGAAGCTCATTATAGGCGGTGCAAGCGCCTACTCTCGCGAATGGGATTACGCACGCATGCGTCGTCTTGCCGATGAAATCGGTGCGATACTGATGATCGACATGGCTCATCCCGCCGGACTCATCGCAGCCGGACTGCTCGACAACCCGGTAAAATATGCCCACATCGTCACCTCAACTACCCACAAGACACTTCGCGGCCCGCGCGGCGGTATCATACTGCTCGGAGAGGACTTCGACAATCCCTGGGGTAAGACCAACAACAAGGGCGAGGTGCGCAAGATGTCGGCACTGCTCGACTCAGCCGTATTCCCCGGTGTACAGGGCGGCCCCCTGGAACACGTTATCGCAGCAAAAGCCGTGGCATTCGCCGAAGCTCTTCAGCCCGCTTACAAGGATTACCAGACTCAGGTCAAGAAGAATGCAGCCGTAATGGCTCAGGCACTTGTCGACAAGGGCTACAAAATCATATCGGGAGGAACCGACAACCACTGCATGCTCGTCGACCTCCGCACCAAGTTCCCCGACCTCACCGGAAAAGTTGCCGAGAAAGTGCTTGTTGAAGCCGACATCACAGCCAATAAGAACATGGTACCCTTCGACTCACGCAGTCCGTTCCAGACATCGGGTATACGCCTCGGTACTCCGGCCATCACAACCCGTGGTGCCAAAGAGGAACTTATGGGCGAAATCGTAGAGATGATTGACACCGTTCTCTCCAACCATGACGACCCGAAAGTAATTGCCGCAGTACGTGAAAAGGTAAACACCACAATGGAGTCCTACCCCATGTTTGCTTACTAAACCTACGACAATAAATCAACTCATATTGACGGTCGGAGCTGTGGCTCCGACCGTCATTGTTTTTAGAGCCGGTTCGACAATAAATATTAACGGCAGGGTCGCATAGTGCGGAGCGATTTTTGGTCTGCGAGGAAGGAGTGTACTGGATGTACACGACTGACAAACAGACGGAAAAGCGCCCGCAATATGCGAGGCGATGGTAATTTCGGTTCAACCAAAAGGGGAAAAGGTGTGATTTGTGTTATATCTCAGTAACATTAATCATTGACTCCATGAAAATAAAGTTTAAGCATTGCCGGCGGAAGCGCATCCGTAAGTTTTTGTCAGGTTTCCATGGGAAGGAACGGACAGACCTCTATAAGATATTCACAGCTATTGCATATCTGGTTTACACCGGATGTCAGTGGAATATGCTGCCCCGATATTTGATGGGACGAAAGTTACCTTCGCCTCGGCCACTCGTTGGCGCTTTTCTTCATCTCTTTCGGTC